>Ga0247841_10000005_pt1 | contig 704390 bp, 738 predicted proteins | sample LaCruzMarch2015__2_FD_192410 | JGI IMG/M metagenome (GOLD analysis project Ga0247841, IMG submission 192410) | Freshwater microbial communities from meromictic Lake La Cruz, Castile-La Mancha, Spain - LaCruzMarch2015_18m | ecosystem: Environmental > Aquatic > Freshwater > Lake | place: Spain... | reverse complement strand
TTTCTTTTTTGTTCTTTGAAGCGGCAAAATTTGCCCGCACCAAATTTTGCCAGCGCCAAGCGTAGTTGTGGGGCGGGCGTGCCCGCACCACGCCCGCCCCAAAGGTTTTGGTTTTGAAGCCCTGACCGTAAAAGGCGGGGCATGACGCACCGCTTATTTTGCTCATTGATTGCGGCATAGCGGCCGAGCCTTTTTCCTAAAAAAATTTTGTTTTTAAGGTGTAAAGACTGGCTGAAGCGAGGACGCACGCCGCGACCCTGGATTTTTTTATTGTTGTAGCGGCGAGCCACGCCGCACACGCACTAACAAAAACACGAAGCGAGCGGCCCAGCGAGCGCCATTGCCCGCTCAATGTGGGAGTGCCCCCCAGGGCGCGGTGCATTCTTAGCTGTTTCATTAGAGACCGGGTTTACCCGGGGATTAGAGACAAAAGACCAACGAGGGGGTTTCTCAGGAGGGCAGCTAAGTTAGAATTTCAACCCAAGAGGAACCCCATTTCGCAATAAGGACTCGAGCACTGGTTTTTAAAGTATAAATGGTGGATGATGGTAGGAACAAAACAAAAAATCTGGGATGTATTTAAGACTTACTGGATCAATGTGCTTTACATAACTTTGTTTTTCAGCGTCTTTACTAACTACAAAAGATTAATATTGGCTCATTATAATATCGATTATGCGCATTATGGGATCAGCCTGATAAAGGGCTTACTGCTGGCTAAAATTATATTAATCTTGGAACATCTCCATATAGGACAGGGATTTGAAGATAAGCCTTTGATCATTCCTACCCTGTATAAGTCATTTCTCTTTACTGTATGCGCTATTATTTTAGGCGTCATCGAGTTAATAATACGCGCCTTAGCGCAAAGCGGCAGTTCTTCCGCAACCATCGATACCTTTATCAGTAGTTTTTCCTATGAATGGTTTGCCCAGACGTTGATAGTATTCGTTATCTTTATACCATTTTTCGGCATAAGGGAATTAAGCAGGGTGCTGGGAGCAGGGAAAATCAGCGGATTGTTTTTTCAAAGCAGGTCAAAAAGCTCTTAATCTGTAAATTTCCAAAGTAATACCGTTCTCTTCGCATAACGGGATAGCTTAAGGCCTATGATCTGAACTTTGATCATAGGCCTTTTTAAAAGGACAGCTTTTACATGCTCAAATTGGGAAGACAGACAGACCTCAAGATAATCATTGCAATTGCCTCCATTTTAATTATAACTTTCCTTTCTTTTTATCCCTGCCTTAAAAATAATTTTACGAACTGGGACGACAATTCCTATGTAACAAACAATCCAAGCGTGCGTAATTTATCAACAGGCAACATAAGACGCATTTTTTCCTCTTTTTCTGTCGGTAATTATCAGCCCGCGGTTATCTTGTCTTATTTATTTGAATACCGCTTCTTTAAGTTGAAACCCTTCGGCTATCATTTAACTAACCTTATACTGCACTTACTTAATTGTATTTTTGTGTTTTGGTTGTTTTATCTACTTACTCGTAAGATATCAGTTTCCTGGTTAACAGCCGTCCTCTTTGGTATACACCCTTTACATGTGGAATCAGTCGCCTGGATCAGTGAGAGAAAAGACGTGCTTTACGCGTGTTTCTTCTTAGCTGCGCTTATTTGCTATTGTTATTACCTGCGGAAGGAAAAAATAGGAAAATATTATTATTCTTCTTTAATTTTATTTATTTTTTCTCTTTTATCAAAAGCAATGGCAATCACTTTGCCCGCCGTGTTAATTCTTATAGATTATTTTTTGCATAGAAAGCGCAGTAAAACCGCAATCCTGGATAAAATTCCCTTCTTTATTCTCTCTTTTATATTCGGGATAATCGCTGCTATCGGCCAATATTCAAGCGGAGCCGTAAGGCAAGAGAGTCTATTTAATTTTGTAAATAAAATCGCGGTTTCTAGCTACGGCATAATTTTTTATCTTAATAAAATATTAGCTCCGATTAAGCTTTCTTGTTTTTATTCTTCTTCGGGAACAAAAGAAATTTCCTTATTTCCCTATACTTTTATTACAGTTGTCATCCTGTTGGCCGCTGTAATTATTTCAAGTAAGCGCACAAGGAAAATTATTTTTGGCAGCTTCTTATTTTTAATTACTATTTTACCCGTTTTACAATTTATACCAATAGGCAATATTATCGTTGCCGATCGTTATATTTATATCTCCTCGTTAGGAATATTTTATCTTATTTCCGAGGGGTTTATCTGGTTACGCGCTTTGAAAACAAAACACCTTTATTTTTTACAAAGTTTGATGATGTTGATAATTTTAACCGGCGCGCTAGGCATTTTGGCCACATTAACCTGGAAAAGATGCCAGGTCTGGAATAATAGTATAGTTTTATGGAGTGATGTTTTGAAGAATTATCCTAATGAAGCGACTGCTTACAAAAACCGCGGAGTGGCCTACCGGGACCAAGGTAACTTTACGCAGGCCATCTCTGATTATAATAGGGCGATAGAACTTAATCCTAATGATGCCGATCCTTACAATAATCGCGGAGTGGCCTACCGGGACCAAGGTAACTTTACGCAGGCCATCTCTGATTATAATAGGGCGATAGAACTTAATCCTAACTATGCCGACGCTTACTACAACCGTGCCCTTGCTTATCAAGCCCAGGGCAGCTTCGCCCAGGCCATTTCTAATTTCAGTAAGGCCATTAAGATTGATTCCAATCTGGTTAAAGCTTACAACAACCGCGCGACAGCCTACGTTCAAGAAAAAAATTATGAACTGGCTTTATCCGATCTCAATAAGGCTATTGAAATTACCCCTAACGATGGAGAGGTATTTTACAACCGGGCGGTAGTGCGTTTTTTAATGAAAGAATATGCTAAGGCCTGGATGGATATTCATCGAGCAGAAGGACTGGGAGAAAAAGTAGACCCTAAGCTTATTGAATTGCTCCGGAAAGCCTCTGAAAACAAGGAAATTGCTCTCTAAAACCAGAATATTCTTGATATATTGAGGTATTGCGCATATAATTAGGTTAATAAATTGAGAGGGACCCCAAAATTTTTTTAGATTATGCCCTGGTCACTTTACATGGTTAAATGCCAAGATACATCCCTTTACACTGGCATCACAACCGATATCTCCCGCCGGCTCAAAGAGCATAATGCCAAGAAGGGCGCGTTTTATACCAAGAATAAGGTTCCGGTTGAGCTTGTATATCAGGAGTCGATGCGGAATCGCTCGGAAGCTCTTAAGCGCGAACACGCCATTAAAAAGCTGACCAGGAAACAAAAGCTGAAATTGATTAACTGATCCACCTCCTGAGATTGATGGCAGATAGCCATAATGAACAAATCGGTTATATCTTGGAAGGAAAATACGGCTAGCAGTTCTACTCCTAAATGCCAAATCAAATAATTAAAAATATTTTTAGCGGATTATTTATTTGCGCGGTAGTATTATTTTCGGCTATCTTTGTTTATGTGGCAGGCCTTGAGGCCGGAATCCTGGCCCCGGCATTTAAAGTAATGTCGGGAGATAATGAAGAATTGAGGTTAGATGATCTAAAGGGAAAAGTTGCAGTTATATTTTATGAGACTAAAGATACAATCGAGAAAAATCGGCAGTTGAAGGATGAACTCAACAGGTTCTATGACGCGCAGCCGGATAATATAAAGAAGTTAATACTGAGAGTTCCGGTGATAAATTGTAAAGGGGTTATTTTTAGCGATATATGGAAAAATAATCTTAAGCAGAGTTCGAAAAAGGAAGGCCTAAGGATATACGGGGATTGGGATGGAAAAATGTTTTCTTCTTACAGGGTTAAAGATAAAGAGAGCAATTTAATTATAATCGGTAGAGACGGCGCAGTAAAATATTCTTTTACAGGGAAAGTGGAAGAGAAAGACTTCGGTAAGATTAAGAATTTGTTGAATGCCGAAGTAAACTTGCCGATTAGATAATGATTTTATGTGTATGGTAGAGAATAAAAGAATTCAAGCAAGGAAAAAATACCTAATCTTTATTTTGACGGGCCTGGTAGCTCTGGCGACGACGCCGGCTCAAGCTGCAAGCGTAGGAAGCCCGGAAACGCAAGGGAAAGGAAAGTTCGCTGTAGAAGCGGAATGGTCTTATATTTTTAACAGAGACCTGGATTTTAAAAAAGCGAGGCGTCCTTCCGGACACGATAGCGATAGTCCGGAAAATTTTAAGATATCCCGAGGGCGTAATCTTATAGGCAAGGTTTCTTACGGCCTATTTGATTCTCTGGATGTATATATAAAATTAGGAGTCGCGGATTATAATCTCAAAGGGGATGTTTATGTAGGAGACACAAAGCACGTTGATGAAAACCTGTCGTCAGGAGATTCTTTTCTTTATGGCGCGGGCTTCAAATGGGCAAAGGAATTAAAGCAGGGCTGGATCATCGGTTGCGACGCGCAGTATCTTACATCAGACCAGAAGTTAGATTTTAGCGCTACTAATGTAATTTCCGGGGCAGTTGTTAGCGCGAAATATACTGATTGCAGGATACAAGAATGGCATGTAGCCCCTTATATCGCTAAAAAGATCGCCAACTTTACGCCGTATATAGGCGTAAGATACTCTGATTTAAGGCTGGACCAAAGCAATCCCAATGACCCGAATCGGTGGAATGATTTAGTATTCAAAGCCGATTATAATGTCGGTGTATTCACGGGAATGGATTGGAAGCTTGGGAAAAACTTTAAATTGAATGTCGAAGGCAGGTTTGTAGATGAGACGGCTTTGAGTGTTGGCCTGGCTTATGGATTCTAATTGCGCTCTACGCTTGGCCAGAAATAAACAAATGATCCAATATTATTTTATTGTCTGCGCATTTGCCTTAAGTATATTTTTCGTCCGCTTTGATGGCTATATCGTCAATCTAGCCATGCCTACCTTTGTTAATTACTTCAGTGTATCAATCAGCCGCGCCTCCTGGATCAGCGTAGCTTATATTTTATCCCAGGTTTCCACGATCATGCTCTTCGGCAAGCTTTGCGATAAGCTTGAGATAAAAAAAATCTTCATATACGGGTTAGTTGTTTTTACCGCCAGCTCATTATTCTGCGGGATCTCGCCGAATTTCTGGTTTTTAATCGCCAGCCGCTGCCTACAGGGGGTAGGAGGTTCAATGATGCTGGTGAGCAGTTACGCGGCAATGGTGTCGTATTTGCCGCGGGAAAAGGTGGGCTGGGGCCTGGGGATTATGACTGTATCTGCCGCGCTGGGAGTGTTGTTGGGGCCGGTTGCCGGAGGGTTTATCATCCATTATTTAAACTGGCACTGGGTATTTTTAATCAATATTCCGCTTGGCCTCTTAGGCTTGGTTTTCGGCCAAATGGTAATTCCGCACATCGCCAGTCCTAATAAGTTTTCGCGTAAAGATGTCGATATCAGAGGGGTTATTTTTTCCACGGCCGCGCTTTTCCTGCTGCTTTACGCGATGAATATTATTGACGAAGTCAAATTATCTTCGCCTATTGTGTGGGTTGCCCTATTTTTTTCAGTTGTCTTTTTTGTTGTTTTTTACCTGGAAGAGAAGAGGTCAACGTGTCCCCTTATCGATCTGAAGTTATTTAATAACCGGGATTTCGCGCTGGTGATTTTGTCTACCGTGGCCGGTTTTCTTCTTTTCTTTGGAGGAAGTTTTCTTATACCGTTTTATCTTACAGAAAAGGGCTTGCGGCCGGACCAGATAGGACTTATATTGACGGTATTCTCGCTGGTGTATATGCCGATAGGTTTATACGCCGGCACTCTTTCGGATAAGATCACTCCCAGAAAAATTGTCTGTCTGGCGATGCTATTGGCGGCTATTACCGGATTTACTTTTTCCGGATTACTTAATCAGTATGGGATTTGCGCGGCGGTAGTGTATCTAGTAATGTTAGCCGTCTCTTACGGCCTCTTCTTTGCGCCGATAAATCACTATATTATGAATTTCGCGGATGCCGATAACCGGGGAAGCGTCTCGGCTTTGTATAACACATCGCTGAATATCTCTATGGCGTTAGGCGTGGTGTTGCTAGAGACGATATATTCCGAATTTAGTATTTCGAGCAAAGGATTCCAGGCAGCTTTTTTTGCGGGAGGCGCTTGTTGTCTGATCGCGTTCTGCGTGTTAGGTTTTCTTGTCCGCGACAAAACATGAATATCCCTGGAAAAAACACCTCTCGGGCCAGGAGAAGCCGGATAATAGACGAAATCTTTAGCGAAAATTTATTTTATAAGGAGCAAAAAATAATTACTTGACAAAAGAAAAAGAAATGGTATACTTTTAATAACAGCGATGTTAAAGAGGCACAGAGGCCCCAAAAATGTTTTGGGGTTTTTTCATTTTTAAGGACAAGGACGCCCTTTTTAGAGCAGAGCAGGCTTTAGAAAGGGCTTTATTTTTTTAAGACAGAGACGTCTTTTATCCGGGAGATAGGAAAGAGGCGTTTTTTGTTTTACTAAAGGAGTAAAGTATGGGTTTTGAAGAGTTGCACCGAAAGTTATCTACAACCATTAAAAGAATTGCTTATAGGTTGAATGGATGCTACCGTTCATTTAACCATGATGACCTTTATCAAGAAGCGTTAATTCATCTCTGGAGTAATTTTTTAAGCGGTAAACTCAGCGATAAAACAGATAGCTATATTTTGCAGGGTTGTTATTTTCACCTGAAGAACTATATCCGTAAGGTTAATGAGTATTCTAATATTGTTAGTATCGATGCGATCCTAAATACAGATGAGGATACCAAGGTAGAAGATATTCTTGGCGAATTTTTGGCGACTGGAGATTGCCGGGAGGAATTGCATAATAGGTTTTTGGCTCAAAGTATTGCCAATAATGGTTTTAATCCCAGGGAGAAAATGTTGCTGACATATCTTAGCCAAGGGCTTACTACCAGAAATATAGGTAAATGTATGGGGGTATCACACGTGAGCATAGTCAAGATGTTGCAGAAGATCAGGGCCAAGTCGCAAAAGCACCTAGAAAAAATTTAGTTACCATCCTTAGGTTTTATTTACTTGTATTAGTGTAAGACACATTGAAGTGTAAAATTTAACAGAGGCGTTCTATGAAAATAGAGCGCTTTTTTATTCCCAGAAGACGCAGGCGTCTTTTATATCCAAGGCTTGGATTAAAAGGCGTTTTTTTGTTTATAAAAAAGAAAGGAGAAATAAATGCTGGACAAACTGAAAGTTATATTGTTAGGGGCCGCGGTTTTATTGTTTAGCGGGTTAGTTAGTGCATTTGCCACACCTTCCACCCTGATCTGGGCGCCATCTACAGATGTAAAGTCGTTCGGGATATTCCATCTGGATGTGGATAACTATACGCCGGTAAGGAGCAGGGATCATAACGGTAATAAATTATTCGTGTTGCAGGATTACGGTTTAATGGCCGGTTTATTGCCCGACAATCCGGAAAAGAATCCATTGGGTAAACTCTGGTCTCCTTTAGGTAAGATCCTGGCTGAAACAGGTTTTGATTATAAGAAGGGGCTTGGGCCAATTCTGGATAAATGGCCGGTGTATTTTCATTTTAAAGTCGGGCTTCCTGAGGATGCGTATTTTAAAAATATGCCTGCATTTGCTATTGGTGCTTATGATATGGGCTATAAGAAGAATTATACTAACAATAATGTTTGGTACTTAAGAGGCGCCAAAACGCTTAATATAGGAAAGGTAAATCTTGGAAGGGTATCCGCCGGTTATTTTAACGGTAATGCCAAGTTATTACGTGATAAAAATAGTGAACGTGATAATGCCGGTGTTATGCTTGCCTGGGAAAGGGTTATGACGGAGATTAGTGACAGGCTATGGGTATGCGTGGATTATCAAGATACGCAGTCATCGTACGGAGCAATTAATTACGGTTTCTCTTGGAAATTCAATAACAATATTTCGGTCCTTTTAGGTTACGATGTATATAACAATCCGAATTTAAGGGATACGGTGACATTCCAACTGGATGTTGATTTTTAGATGAAATAAAGATTAAGGGTAATAAAAGGAGGATTTATGGCATACATAGGAGGAACAACGAAAGAATCGGGATGGGCTTTGTTTTTATTTCTACTCGGTTTTACAATTTTGGGCACTGTTGCGACTGGCGGTGGAATTTTAAGTCTGATTGCCGGCTTTATTGTAATCGCGATATCGCTTGGAATATTTAAAGCCGTTCGAGTAAAGGAGGAAGCATGAGATTTATAGGGGTAATTATGGTATTAGGAGGTTGGGTTATTACGATAGCAGGCCTTTTATTAACTTCTTCAACCGCGATTCGCGGTACTACCGCCTGCGTTGGAATAGGGGTATCAATTTTCGGGATACTGGGAGTGCTAAATAAATATTACCTGGAACGGGCCATATGGAAACAATAAAGAGGAGGATAAAAGTAATGAGACCATTAAAAATGAAAGCAAAACTCCTTATAGCCGTCATTAGTTTGAGTGCAATTTTAGGCATTACTGCATCTGTGAGGGCTGAAGGGGCAGTTCCATTGACTGACAAAGACTTAAGTTCAATCTCTGGGCCTAAAAGCGATGAAATTGCCGCAAAGGGAGATCCCGGAGCGGAGTTGACAGGAACAGCCAACGATGTGACTATCTCTGACGCGAAAAAAGGGCTGACGCTGGCGGATTTAGTGAATCAGGTTGGCCAGAATAAAATTGCCATTAATTTTGTCTGGACATTGGTATGCGGATTTTTGGTTATGTTCATGCAGGCAGGTTTTGCGCTTGTGGAGACAGGCCTTATTAGGGCTAAAAATGCCAATCATACTATGATGATGAATTTTATGGTATATGGCTTGGGGCTTTTTGCTTACTATGTCTGCGGTTTTGCCATTCAAATGGGAGGAAGCGCTCCTATTGCTAATTTAGGAGGCGTCTATCCTTTGAATAGCGAGTTTGTGGTGAATCTTTTCGGTAAATCCTGGGCATTATTCGGCACCAAAGGATTCTTCCTGCATGGCGCAACCTATGATGTGGGCGTTATGGTTCTTTTTCTATTCCAAATGGTGTTTATGGATACCACTACTACGATTGTTACGGGTGCAGCTGCCGAGCGTTGGAAGTATTCCGCCTTCTGCGTTTCAACCATTGCTCTAGGCGCAATTATTTACCCGCTTTTTGGTAACTGGGCCTGGGGTTGCGGTTGGCTTTCGCAGTTAGGCGCAAATTTTGGGTTGGGCCATGGGTATTGTGATTTTGCCGGCTCAGGAGTTGTGCATGCTGTGGGAGGATTAACGGCTTGCGCAGTAGCTATGCAGCTTGGTCCACGTATTGGTAAATTCAATCGTGATGGCAGCCCGAATGTTATTCCCGGGCATGACCTTACGTTTGTTTTAGTCGGGTGTTTTATCTTGGCATTTGGTTGGTTTGGTTTTAATCCCGGTAGTACCCTTGGAGCTTCGGGTAATGGAGCGCTGCGTATCGGCAGCGTAGCTGTAAATACTATGTTAGCAGGCTGCACCGGTTCCTTTGGAGCATTGCTTTATATGTGGATTCGCTATGGGAAACCCGATGCTTCTATGGCAGGTAATGGTTTGCTTGCCGGGTTGGTTGCTATTACTGCTCCCAGCGGTTTCGTAAATCCGCTTGCTTCGGCCATTATCGGTTGGATCGCGGGAATTTTAGTTTGTTTGGCTGTAGAATTCTTTGATCGAGTTCCCAGAATAGATGATCCGGTTGGAGCAATGTCTGTCCACGGGGTAAACGGTTTATGGGGCGTATTAGCGGTCGGTTTATTCGCCGATGGCCGCTCAAATTATGGCGGGAGCTGGAATGGTGTTGCAGGTTCCGTAAAAGGGCTTTTCTATGGTGATCCGGGGCAGCTTGTCGCTCAGCTTGTCGGGATATCTACTTTAGTGGGCGTAATATTTGCTATGTCGTTTCTGTGGAATTGGTTTGTAGATATCTTTGTCGGACAGCGCTGTAATCCTAAAGCTGAACTTGCTGGCTTGGATATACCAGAAATGGGCGCTCTTTGCTATCCGGATTTTCAGCTTAAGGCGTATGATTCCGCTCCCAGTCCCGGAACAAACGAGAGCGCGTTTTCTTCGAAAAATAAGGAGGTTTAAAATGACAGGTTCATTAATTATGCTGGTTATTTCTCTTATTTTGTTTAGCTTGGTCGGCGCATATAACCCCGGTAAGAGTATTTTTGACAGATAACCGCTTTTTGTAACGAGGATACGGGTGCCTGCTTAACGGGCACCCGGAATCCACTCAATCACAAGGAGAAAAATCAAATGAAGATGATAACTTGTATGGTAAGGACGGAAAAGCTCGAAGAAATTACTAATGATCTGGACGGGATGAATATTGTAGGGATGACCGTAACTGACGTACGTGGATTTGGCCGGCAAAAAGGCCAAGTTGAGCATTACCGGGGGCAGGAATATACAATACGGTTTGTTAACAAGGTCAGGATTGACCTTGTGGTGCAAGATGAAGACGTAAAGAAAGTAGTAGATACCATTAGTAAAGCGGCGCGTACCGGCAATGTCGGAGATGGTAAAATATTCGTTATACCTGTTGAAAACGCGATGCGTATCAGGACAGGAGAGCTGGGAACAAGCGCTCTATAGTATTGATGGATGTAAATATGAATACCGATATCAAGACAACGATAAAAAAAGGTTATGATTATTTTAATGAAGGCTATTTTGAGGATGCCGTAGAGGCATTCTCCGATAGCCTGAATTTGAAGCCTTTAGATTCGGGGATCTATTATGCCCGCGGTATGGCTTATTTCAGGCTTAAGAAATGGAAGTCGGCAATCGCCGATTTCGAAAAGGCAAGAGATCTGGACTGCAACGATCCCGATAATCAGCTGGGTCTTGCGCTTAGCTTGGCAATGGATAACAAAATATATGAGGCGATAAGAGTTTACGATGATCTATTGGCCGTTAATCCTAAGCTGGTTCGAGCCCATATACAACTTGCCATGCTTTATTACTGCCTGGGGGCGATTGCCAAAGGTCATTGGCAGCTTGATATTGCTTTGGCTTTCCGGCCTTCGCTTAGCGAGCGGGAAAGGATAGCGAACCTGAAGAAGGAACAACTTCTTTTAGACAAGAAAAGATATTACAGGCCGGATTTTGAAGCACTGCGCGGGTAAGAAAGGTTAATTTATGTTTCGCGAACTCATTTGGTCTCTTCCTTTTGTTTTTCTTCTTGGCTCTATCGCGATTTTACCGCTTGCTAATAAACGCTGGTGGGAGAGGAATTTTGTACTCATTTCATTTGGTCTGGCTTTTCTTGTCGCGCTGCATTATGTATTCCAGCTAAGGGACTCGGGGCGCCTCATTAATACCGGGGTTGAATATTTCAGCTTTATTTGCCTCATAGGTTCGCTTTTTGTTGTTTCAGGCGGTATACATATTAATATGAAAATGGAGGCGACGCCCCTTGCGAATAGTATATTTCTATTCATGGCAGCGCTTCTTTCAAACTTCCTCGGCACAACAGGCGCTTCCATGGTGCTGATCCGCCCTTGGATTAAGATGAACAGACATAGGCTTGCCGCGCACCATATTGTTTTCTTTATTTTTATCGTAAGCAATATAGGGGGAGGCCTTACTCCTATTGGAGATCCGCCTCTTTTCCTGGGATATTTAAAGGGCGTGCCTTTTTTCTGGGTGATGAAAAATGTATGGCCTATCTGGTTAGCAGTAGTCGGGATCCTTATAGCCATTTTTTTTATTATAGATACGCGGAATTTAAAAAATGTTCCTCTGGGAATCCGTCAAAAGGAAACAGCTCATGAAGAATGGAAGCTTTCAGGTAGCCACAACATTATTTTTCTCCTTATGATTATCGGATCGGTTTTTGTCAGCCGCCCTCGTTTCTTGAGGGAGGGTATTATGATTTTTGCCGCGTTCGCCTCTTACCTGACTACGCCAAAGGCAGTGCACGAGAGTAATGATTTTAATTTCAACCCGATTAAAGAAGTTGCCGTTTTGTTCATAGGAATATTCGCTACTATGATTCCCGCGCTTGAATGGCTTGAAAAGTACGCCGCGCAACTCGGGATTAACAGCCCGGGACAATTCTTTTGGGGAAGCGGAACTTTATCCAGCGTGTTGGATAACGCCCCGACTTATCTTAATTTCTTAAGCGCTGCCAGGGGATTATTCGGCGCTGGCTCCTTGCCTACTGGGGATTCCGGTATCGCTATGCTTCTTGCGAGTCATTCCAGTTATATCCGCGCTATTAGCGTAGGTTCGGTTTTTTTCGGAGCGGTAACTTATATAGGTAACGGCCCTAACTTCCTGGTTAAATCAATCGCGGATCAGGCAAAGGTGAAAACACCCAGTTTCTTCGGTTATTTCTTCAAATATAGTTTACCTATTTTGATTCCGGTTTTCTTTTTGATTTGGTATACTTTTTTCAGGGTGTGATTTTATTTTGAGGAAGCTAAATGGATAAAGAGAAAAGAGATTTTATTATTAAAAGAGGGATTTTGGGTATCGGCTTACCCGTAGCTATACTCATGTCTATCACTGTGGGCTTTCAGGTCCCGGGCTATCTTTTTAAATTACAAAGTTTTAATTTTAAAACATTTTTGATTTCCCTCCTTATTTTTATTCCAGTATTCTTAGCCGCAGGTTATTTTTGGGGAATTTTTGTTTATAAGTATATGCGTAGAAATATAAAACATTTTTAAGCTTTTATGATCATACGTCAAGCTAATATACGAGATATTCCAAGTCTTATAGAGCTTTTGAAAGAGCTTTTTTCTCTAGAGAGAGATTTTGAATTTAATCCTGAGAAGCAAAAGAAGGGCTTGAATCTTCTAATCGCTAGGTTTGTAGCGAATGCGTGTGCCTTAGTGGCGGAAGATAAAGGCCGTTGCATCGGAATGGTAACTGCCCAGATTTTCGTTTCTACCGTTGAGGGAAAAAAGAGCGCCTTAATTGAAGATATGGTTATCCGTAAAGGCTACCAGGGTAGAGGCATCGGTTCCAAGCTCTTATGCGCAATTGAATCTCGGTGTAAGGCCGGAGGCGTCAGCCGGATGCAACTATTGGCTGATAAGAATAATTTGCCTGCGTTATCTTTCTATAAGAAAAGAGGCTGGCAACCTACCCAGCTCGTGGGTTATTGTAAATATATTTGAATATCGCAGTTTGAACGAGAGAGTTTTAGATGAAGAAAATTGAAGCAGTAGTGCGGCCCGATAAATTAGATTCCGTATGCGGCATACTTCAGAAAACAGGTTATCCTGGACTAATGATTACTAAAATTGAGGGTCACGGTAAGCAAAAGAATCTTGTCCAGCAGTGGCGTGATAAGGAGTACAGAGCGGGGTTCCTTCCGAAAATAAAAATTGAGGTTGTGGTTAAGGACCGCGATCTTGATAAGACCGTGAGGGCAATAAGAGAGGCTGCTTATACAGGCGAAATGGGTGATGGTAAAATATTTATCTCCACCATAGATGATGTGGTGAGGGTGCGCACTGCTGAGTATGGTGATATAGCGGTATAGGAGGGGAGTTATTTTAAGTCAGGTTAATTATGATAGACAATGAACTAATTGGTAAACTTTTGCAATTTAAAGAATCCAGAGGTTATACCTTGCATGATTTATCCAAGATCCTGGATCTTCAAGCTACTACTATAGAAAGATGGTTCCATACCAGGCGTATCAATAAAGTTTACGCTCAATTTGTCAGGAAAAAGTTGAATATAGATTAATAATAAAATGGTTACCAAAAGTTGGGTTTTACTACTTGTATATCTAGAGCACATGGATGTGCTGTAAAAACGTTGACGTTCTTTATTTTCATTAGAGAGCGTCTTTTTTTGTCCTATTATTATCCAATTGTATAACCAATAGTGCTAACAAAAGGGGGGAAGCATGATTAATGCGGGAGATACGGCATGGGTTTTAATGTCATCAGCGCTTGTTTTATTGATGACGCCGGCCTTAGCCTTTTTCTACGGCGGTATGGTCAGGCGTAAGAATGTTTTAAGCGTTCTTATGCAGTGTTTCATTATTATGTGTGTTTTAAGTCTCCACTGGGTGTTGATTGGTTACAGCATATCTTTTGCGCCTGGCAAAGGATTTTGGGGAGGTTTACAGTGGTTGGGTTTAAACGGGGTAGGCCTAGAACCTTACGCGGATTACGCCGGAACAATCCCGCATCAAGCGTTCATGATTTTTCAGGGGATGTTTGCGATTATTACGCCAGCGCTTATTATTGGAGCTTTTGCCGAGAGGATGAAGTTTTCGGCATTTTTGGTTTTTACGCTTTTATGGGCGACATTTGTTTATGGCCCATTATGCCATTGGGTTTGGGGTATAGGCGGGTGGTTAAGAAACTTCGGCGCTTTGGATTTTGCCGGTGGAACAGTGGTGCATATTAATGCCGGTATTGCAGCTTTAGTTACAGCGATAGTATTAGGCAGGAGATCTAATTTGGATAAAAATGTTCCTTCTCCGCATAATATGCCTTTTGTGGTTTTAGGCACAGGTTTATTATGGTTTGGTTGGTTTGGGTTTAATGCCGGAAGCGCTTTAGCAGCCAATGGTTTGGCAGTAAATGCTTTTGTGGTAACTAATACTGCTGCCGCCGCCGCGGGTTTAAGCTGGGCATTAATCGAATGGATTCATAACGGTAAACCGACGATATTCGGCGCTTGTTCTGGAGCAGTAGCCGGCTTGGTCGCGATTACGCCCGCAGCAGGTTTTGTTAGCATGATCCCCGCGATAATTATTGGATTATTGGTCAGCGTATTTTGTTTTATCGCAGTCACTGTAATAAAACCTAAATTCGGGTATGATGATTCTCTAGACGCTTTTGGCGTACACTGCGTGGGTGGTATATGGGGGGCGCTGGCAACGGGTTTATTTGCTTCTAAAGCAGTGAATGCTGCCGGAGCTGATGGCCTATTTTTTGGCAACCCTAAGCAGTTTTTGGTTCAGTTGGTAGCGGTAGGCGTGACAATCTTTTATACGGCAATTATAACGTTTGTCATTTATAAAATGGTCGATCTGTTTATAGGAGTCAGGGTTAATGAAAAGTCTGAAGCAATGGGCTTAGATTTATCTGAGCACCGAGAAAGGGCTTATACGGTTCTAGAATAAACGTAGCTGGCGTAGAGAGTTGGTACTTGTCAGAATAAAAAAGAGGGGTGAATATGAAATTAATCATTGCTGTAATTCAGCCGTACAAGTTAGAAGAAGTCAAAGAAGAGTTGTATAAATCAGAGATTAATCTGATCACTGTAAGCGAGGTGCTCGGGCATGGCCGGCAAAAGGGAGTTACCGAAGTCTACCGTGGGGCAAAGGAGACCGGTAATCTTTTACGTAAAGTGCGCCTGGAGATTGCTGTAAATGACAATTACCTTGAACCGGCGATCAAGGCGATTATCAAGGGTGCTAAAACCAGAGAGATGGGGGATGGAAAAATATTTATTTTAGACCTTAAGGAGTGTGTTCGCATTAGAACAGAAGAGCGTGGTTCGGTAGCTATTGGTTAAAAATTGGTTACCAAGCTTAGATGTTTTTTACTTGTATAGTTAGGACTGTTAAAATATAAGCATTAAATGGTTTAGTTTTAGGCAATAATAAGCAGGGAACAGAGGCGTTCTCCTTAATAAGTGAGAGCGCCTCTTTTTTCGGATAATTCTGTTATCGGCAGAGCTAAATTAGCTAGGGAGGATAAAATGAGTGTAAGGCAAGATGTATTATCTAAGATTAAAGGTATTGAATTAGAGAAAATATCTGTTCCTAAGAAGGTATCCAGTTATTTTGGGGAAAATACGTTCAATATGACAACTATGCAGAAACATATCTCCAAGGCAACGTTTGCGTCCTTTAAGCTTTGGATGTCCAAAGGCAAGACTATAACTTTAGTCCAAGCAAATGAGATAGCTGATGCGATGAAGGAATGGGCGATCTCAAAAGGCGCAACTTATTATACTCATTGGTTTCAGCCGATGACCGGGCTAACCGCGGAGAAGCACGATAGTTTTATTTCCTTCGTGGAACCTGGTAAAGTGATCGAAAAGTTTTCCGGAAATAAATTAATTCAGGGAGAGCCGGATGCCTCCAGTTTTCCATCAGGCGGGATCCGGGCTACCTTTGAAGCCCGCGGTTATACTGCCTGGGATCCCTCTAGTCCGGCATTTATTATTGAAAGCTTACTGGGTAAAACTCTTTGTATTCCGACCATATTTATTTCTTATCACGGCGAAGCCTTGGATAAAAAACTTCCGCTTTTACGTTCAGATGAAGCCTTGAATAAAGCAGCGCTGGGCCTGTTAAAACTTTTTGGCCATCAAAATGTAAAAAAAGTATTTTCTACCTGTGGAGCCGAGCAAGAGTATTTTTTGATCGACAAAAATTATTACAATTTGCGCCAGGATTTAGTAATGACCGGGCGTACTTTGATTGGCGCTTCCTCTCCCAAAGGTCAGCAGTTAGAGGACCAGTATTTTGGCACAATTAAGGAGCGGGTTATTAATTTTATGTTTGAGGTTGCCGAAGAGGCGTATAAGCTGGGAATTCCGGTGATGACCCGGCACAATGAGGTTGCTCCGCACCAGTATGAATTTGCTCCTATTTTTGAAGAATCCAATATCGCCTGTGATCATAATCAACTGTTGATGGAGTTGATGAAAAAAGTGGCTCTTCGGCATAATCTGGTTTGTCTTTTGCATGAAAAGCCATTTAACGGGATTAATGGAAGCGGTAAGCACCTGAATTGGTCGCTTTCAGATGACCAGGGAAATAATCTTTTAAATCCGGGAGAGACTCCGGAAGAGAATCTGCAGTTTTTGGCAATCCTGGTAGCGGTATTGCGCGCAGTCTATCTGCACGCCGATCTTTTACGGGCGAGTGTGGCTTTAGCCGGCAATGAGCATCGCTTAGGCGCCAATGAAGCCCCTCCGGCGATTATCAGCGTATTTTTAGGTGAACAGTTGACGCAAATCCTGAATATGTTTGAAAATGGCGTTAAATCCAAGGTCGCCAAGCAGGACATTATTGATTTAGGGATCGGCCGGCTGCCAAGATTTAATAAGGATATGACTGATAGAAACCGTACTTCGCCTTTTGCTTTTACCGGTTCTAAGTTTGAATTCCGGGCAGTCGGTTCATCGCAGAATATATCCACGTCTATTGCTATAATTAACACGATAATTGCGGAAGGTCTGGAATATGTAACTAATCAGATTAAAACAGTTAAAGGCACAGGCAAGGATTTTAATTCTGAGGTCTTAAAGGTAATTAGTGATATCGTTAAGGAAACCAAGGATATTCGTTTCGAAGGTAATAACTATGCCGAGGAATGGGTCAGAGAGGCAAAGATAAGGAACTTGCCTAATGTCGCAGCAACCTATGAGGCATTGGAGGTTTTTACTGTAGGAAAGAATATCGCTCTTTTTGAGAAATATAAAGTTTTTTCTAAGGAGGAGTTGATTGCCCGTTACCACATCTGGATCCATATGTATAATTTGACTTTGGAAATCGAAGCTAATACTCTAAAGGAAATGGTGAATGCCTCGGTAGTTCCCGCAGGTTATAAATACGAAAAACTTCTCGCAGGTAACCTGCATGAGCTGGTAGAGTTAGAAAAAGGCGCTGAGCTGAAAGTAGATGCAGCTGCGCTAGAAGATAAGAAAGCGCATCTAAGTGATGTAGTCGCTAAGATCTATTACGTCAGGCGCAATACCAATGAAATGGATAAGTTACTTGAAAAGGCCAAAGAACGCAGCAATGAGCAGCGCGCAGAGCTATATTTTAAAGAACTCAAGCCATTGATGGAGCATATCCGTAAGCACGTGGATGCGCTGGAATGCGTGGTCTCTGATGATACTTGGGATCTTCCCAAATACCGCGAGATGTTATTTATTAAATAAAAGCAAGTCATCGAAAGATCAGGGGAGTCAGGGTTATTATTTTAGAAAAAACTGATTAACTATTATGCAGAATATGGTTACTATTGTGATATCCGGGGCAGATGAAAGTAAGGTTAAAGAACTCCTGAATAAAATACTCAGTGAGGAAGGATATAATTTGTCTGAGAACCTGGATCATGGGAATGTGATTCGTTTAGCCCAAAAAGACAATATCCGGGATTTAGCTTTTATCAAGGATAAAGTAATTAAATTAGGAGATTTTTGGTATAATGAAAAAAAGGGATTGTTATATAAATCAGTCTTATCTGAAATCGAGAAGCCTTTGATTGAATATGTCCTGGAACGCACCGAAGGCAATCAACTAAAGGCTGCTAAAATATTAGGGATTAACCGTAATACCATGCGAGCGAAGATTAAAAAATTAGGAATAGACCCTAATAAATGGAAGATATAAATATGAGCTGCGATAAGTTACCTGAAAAACAAGGACTTTATGACCCGCAGTTTGAACATGATGCCTGCGGAGTGGGGTTTGTCTGTAATATCAAGGGCGAGAAGTCCAATGCGATTATTAGGCAGGGGATTGAGGTTTTGCATCGTCTCTCGCATCGCGGGGCAGTAGGCGCGGATCCCAAGACCGGAGACGGAGCGGGAATTTTAATTCAGATCCCGCATGAATTTTTTAAGCGAGTTTTTTCTGGGTTACCTGCATCAGGTGAATACGGCACAGGATTAATCTTTCTGCCCCAGGATATTAAAGAGCGTGAATTCGCTAAAGAAATATTTGAGAAAGTAATTAAAGAAGAAGGCCAGATACTTTTAGGTTGGAGGACTGTTCCGGTTGATAATTCGGGTATTGGCGAAGGCGCTCAGGCTACTCAACCGGTCTTTGAGCAGATTTTTATCGGAAGAGATAAAAATCTCAGCGCCGATTTAGCTTTTGAAAGAAAACTTTATATTATCAGAAAGCAGGTTGAAAATACTATCCGCGCCTCTAGCTTAGAGCAGAAGAAATCTTTTTATATTACTAATCTTTCCTGCCGTACCCTTGCTTATAAAGGATTACTTATGCCTAATCAGCTGGAGAATTTCTTTCTCGATCTTAAGGATGAAAGTATAAAGAGCGCTTTATGTTTGGTGCATTCGCGCTATAGCACTAATACTTTTCCTACCTGGGATTTAGCTCAACCTTTTAGATTTCTAGCTCATAACGGAGAAATCAATACTTTACGCGGCAACATTAATGGGGTAAGCGCGAGGGAACGCTTATTAGCCAGCGAATTATTCGGCACCGACATAGAAAAACTTAAGCCGGTAATTGTTGAGGGCGGGAGTGACTCAGCGGCAATTGATAATTTTTTTGAGCTTTTAGTTTTATCCGGCAGGTCGCTGGAACATGCGATGATGATGCTTATTCCCGCGGCCTGGGAGCACGACAATCTAATGAGCGAAGAACTTAGAGATTTTTATAAATACCATGCTTGTTTTATGGAACCCTGGGATGGTCCGGCAGCTATAGCTTTTACCGACGGCAGAAATATCGGGGCAGTGCTGGATAGAAATGGGCTGCGGCCGGCGCGTTATATTATCACTAAAAACGACTTTGTGGTTATGGCATCTGAAGTGGGTGTATTAGATATTGATCCTGCCGAGATTAAGGTTTCCGGAAGGCTGGAACCGGGGAAAATATTTTTTATTGATACTCAGTCAGGCTGTATCGTGGAAGACGCGCAAATCAAAGAGCGGGTAGCCAGCCGCGCTCCATATGGAGAGTGGAATAGCCAGAGTATGGTTGATTTTGATAAACTCAGCCTTAGTAACGTTGATTATAAGAAACCCGAAGATATTATTCCACAGCTAAAGGCCTTTGGTTATTCGCGTGAAGATTTAAAGATGATCATAAAGCCCATGGCGCAGGAAGCTAAAGAGCCGGTGGGCTCTATGGGTAGCGATATTCCGCACGCTTTTTTATCCCAGAAACCGCAGATGCTTTACAGTTATTTTAAACAACTTTTTGCCCAGGTAACCAATCCAGCGATTGATTCTATCAGGGAAAAGCTGGTGATGAGTTTAGAGAGTTTTATCGGTCCGGAAAAGAACATCCTGGAAGAAACCCCGCAGCATAGCCATAAACTCAGGATAAGAAATCCCATTTTAACCGATGAGGAGTTAGCAAAAATCCGCGATATCAGTATCAATGGTTTTCGGGCTAAGACAATCTATACTTTTTTTGCCGCCAATAGCGCTAAAGAAGGATTCTTACGCACGCTTGAGAGGATTTGTTTTGAAGCCGAGTACGCTATTGATAAGGGCTATTCTTTTATTATCTTAAGCGATAGGGGCGCGGATAAAGACAATATTGCGATACCCGGGCTTTTAGCTACCAGCGCTATCCATCAATATCTGGTGAAGAAGACTATTCGTTCTCAAGTGGCGTTAGTGGTAGAGAGCGCAGAGCCCAGAGAGGTGCATCACTTTGCTTTACTTTTTGGTTATGGCGCTGATTGTATTAATCCCTATCTTAGTTACCAGGCAATAGAATATTTGATTACCGAGAATGAGCTCGGCTTAGGCTTTAAAACCGCGCAGAAAAATTATATTAAGGCCTTAACCGATGGGATATTGAAAATATTATCTAAGATGGGTATTTCTACTTTGAGAAGTTATCGCGGCGCGCAGATATTTGAAGCGCTGGGATTAGCTAATGATTTTATCGCTCAATATTTTACCGGGACTACCGCGCGTATAGGCGGGGCTAGCCTTGAGGGGATAATTGACGAGACTATCGAAAGGCATCAGGATGCTTATCCTGAAAGGGGAGCCTCCGGCGCATACTTAAATAGCGGTGGTGTTTATCAATGGAAAAAAGACGGAGAGTTCCATCTCTGGAATCCGGAGAGTATTGCCGCTTTACAGGATGCTACGCGCGAAAATGATCAGGAGCAATATAGAAAATTCGCTCAGTTGATTAATGATCAGTCTGCGAACCCCACTACCTTAAGGAGTCTGCTTAAGTTTAAAAAAACAGACGCTATTTCTCTTAATGAGGTTGAGCCGGTTGAAGATATCCTGAAGCGTTTTGTTACCGGGGCAATGAGTTTTGGTTCGATCAGCGCATCTACGCATGAGACCATTGCTATCGCCATGAATCGTATCGGCGGAAAGTCTAATACCGGCGAAGGTGGCGAGGACCCCAATAGATTTATTACTCTGCCTAACGGAGATTCCCGCAGAAGCGCGATTAAACAAGTTGCCTCAGGAAGATTCGGGGTTACCATAAATTATCTGGTTAATGCCGATGAGATCCAGATCAAGATCGCCCAGGGGGCCAAGCCTGGCGAGGGCGGACAATTACCGGGGCATAAGGTGAGTGAAGCGATTGCCCGGACCAGATATACTACCGTCGGAGTAACCCTGATCTCGCCTCCGCCACACCATGATATTTATTCAATTGAAGATCTGGCGCAATTGATATTTGATTTGAAGAATGCTAATCCAAAGGCGCGCATCAGCGTCAAGCTGGTTTCGGAAGTCGGGGTGGGAACAGTTGCCGCCGGAGTGGCCAAGGGACATGCGGATATGATCCTTATTTCCGGAGGAGACGGCGGGACCGGAGCTTCCCCGCGGAGTTCCATCAGATATGCCGGGCTTCCCTGGGAATTAGGGCTTGCTGAAACACATCAAACGTTGATGTTGAATAATTTACGCTCCCGGGTGCGAATACAAACTGATGGCCAGATGCGTACTGGACGCGATGTGGCGATCGCCGCTTTATTAGGGGCTGAAGAATACGGTTTTTGTTCCGCTGTGCTGGTTGTCATCGGTTGTGTTATGTTAAGGCACTGCCATCTGAATAATTGTTCGGTTGGCGTGGCCACTCAGGATAGTATTCTAGAAAAGCGGTTCAGGGGCAGGCCGGAATTTATCGTGAATTATTTTTATTTTGTCGCTCAAGAACTGCGTCAGATAATGGCCAGCCTCGGTTTAAGGACTATAAATGATATGATCGGCAGGACAGACCTGTTGGAGCTGAATAAAGAGATTGTTCCTTTAAAAGCTCAAGGAATTGATTATTCCCGGATCCTTTATAAACCTGATCTTCCCGATGAGGTCGGGCGTTTTTGTCATTCTAAGCAATTTAACTGGCTGGATGCGGTATTGGATAAAAAATTGATCAAACTTTGCGCGGAAGGACTAGAGAAGAATATGCCGGTGAAAATTTCAATGGAGATCAATAATACCAATAGGGCTGTAGGCGCGATGTTAAGCGGTGAAGTCTGCCGCCAATGCGGGGATGGAGTGCTTTTGGAAGATACGCTTACCTGTAAATTTAAAGGGATTGCCGGCCAGAGTTTCGGCGCTTTTTTAGCCAAAGGGATTACCTTTGAATTAGAAGGGATGGGCAATGATTATGTAGGTAAGGGTATCTCCGGAGGCAAAATTATTATCTATCCTGATCAAAGAGCAGGGTATCCGGCTGATGAAAATATCATTATCGGTAATACTACTTTTTACGGAGCGATATCCGGAGAGGCCTACATTAATGGCGTTAGCGGAGAAAGATTCTGTATTAGAAATTCAGGCTTATACGCGGTAGTCGAGGGCGTAGGAGATCATGGTTGTGAGTATATGACCGGCGGAAGGGTAATTGTTTTGGGAAAGACTGGAAGAAATTTTGCCGCGGGTATGTCCGGCGGGATAGCTTATGTCTATGATGAGGATAAAAAGTTTAGAGAAAGATGCAATCTCGATATGGTGGAATTAGGGATAATTGAAGAGGAAGATAAGGATACGATCTATCATTTATTACATAATCACTATAAATATACAAAGAGTAAAAAAGCCAAAAGGGTCATTGATAATTTGCATGAAGAATTGAAGAGATTCGTGAGAGTGATGCCGATAGAATATAAAAATATTTTAGAGGGAGCAAAGATAGAAGAAAAGTTGGATATTGCGGAGGCATTAGATGGGTGAGCTAAGGGGATTTTTAAAATTAGCCAGGCAGGGTAGCGCTTACCGGCAAGTCTGCGAACGGGTTAAAGATTTTAAAGAGGTTATTCAGAATCCTGGCCAGAGGCAATCCCAGGAGCAGGCTAGCCGCTGCATGGATTGCGGAACGCCATTCTGCCATTGGGGTTGTCCAATAGGTAATTATATTCCTGAATGGAATGATTATGTCTTCCGTGGAAATTGGAAAGAGGCCCTGGTCTTACTGGATGCTACTAATAATCTCCCTGAGATTACCGGCAGGGTATGCCCGGCATTATGCGAGTATTCCTGTGTTTTGGGTTTAAACGATGATGCCGTGACTATCCGTGAGAATGAATTGGCAGTGATTGAATTTGGCTTTAAGAACGGTTGGATCAAGCCAAAACCGGTTAGCCGGCGCACCGGGAAAAAAATAGCGATTATCGGTTCAGGCCCGGCAGGTTTATCCTGCGCCGCGGAATTAAATCAAGCGGGCCATCAGGTAACTATTTTTGAACGGGACAATTTAATCGGCGGAATATTGCGTTACGGTATCCCGGATTTTAAATTAGAGAAATATCTTTTGGATAGGCGGATTGACATCTGGAAGGAAGAAGGGATTATTTTTAAGACCGGGGTAAATGTGGGTCAAGATTATCCGGCGGATAAAATTTTGGTGGAGTTTGACGCGCTCTGTCTGGCTGGCGGTTCCCGGGTCCCGCGAGATATAAATATTGAAGGAAGGAATTTAAAAGGTATATATTTTGCCATGGATTATCTGGTTCAATCAAACAAACGGGTTACTGGTGAGAAAATCCCTCCGGCGGCATTGATTGACGCCCGGGACAGAAATGTGGTTGTCCTCGGAGGAGGAGATACCGGCTCTGATTGTGTAGGAACAGCGCTTCGCCAAGGAGCTCGTTGTGTGACGCAAATTGAAATTTTACCTCAGCCGGCCCAATATCGCACGCGGGAATACCCTTGGCCTGAATACCCGGTGATCTTAAAGACTTCCTCAAGCCAGGAAGAGGGAGGGACGCGTTATTGGTCGGTTTCGGCTAAGAAGTTTATCGGCGAAAAAGGAAGGGTTAAAAAAATATTGTGCGAAAAAGCTGAAGGAGAAATATTTGAAATGGATGCGGATTTAATAGTTATTGCCGCAGGATTCTTGCACCCTGAACATTCCGGGTTACTTAGTGAGCTTAAAGTCGCTTTTGATCAGCGCGGCAATGTCAAAACAGACGAAAATTATCTGACTTCGGTTGAGAAAGTATTTTGCGCGGGAGACATGCGCCGCGGACAATCACTGGTAGTTTGGGCTATTTCTGAGGGCCGGCGCGCGGCTTATCTCATTGATAAATATTTGATGGGTAAGATATAAGATAGGTTGGTGTTTGCCTACTGCAAAAGGAGCATTAAGATGATCAGCACAGGGATAAAAGGGTTAGATAGTGTAATTACCGGCTTAAGGTTGGGAGACAATGTAGTCTGGCAAATAGACGATATAAAGGACTATATTGATCTGGTGGTGCCTTTTGTCAAACAGGCCCTGGTAGAAAAAAAGAGGGTTATTTATCTGCGTTTTGCCGCGCATCAAGAGCTGCTTAAGCCGGCTAAGAATATTAAACGCTATGAATTGGATGCCTATGCCGGATTTGAGTCTTTTACCACCAAAGTAAATAATATTATTACTCAGGAGGGGGAAGGCGCTTATTATGTTTTTGATTGTCTTTCAGAATTACTTTTAGCCTGGGCAACGGATCTGATGCTTGGTGATTTTTTTATGATTACCTGTCCGTATCTTTATGAGCTAAAGACCTTAACCTATTTTTCGTTGTTACGTAATAATCATTCTTTTGAATCCATTGCCCGTATACGTGAAACAACGCAATTGTTGGTAGATGTTTATCGCTGCCAGGGGAGTTCTTACATACATCCTTTAAAGGTATGGAATCGTTATTCTCCCACTATGTTTCTTCCGCATCAGAGAAAAGGGGAGCAATTTATTCCTATTACCGATAGCGTAAATGCGGTAAAAATACTTTCTTATATTCGCGAGAAGACCGCCGAGAGCGCCAAAAGGAACCTGGATTACTGGGATCGTTTATTTATTGATGCCGAGGAGTTGATTAAAAATAAGGCCTCCCGAGAGAAGATCAATGAGGCGGTCAAAAAGCTCTGTGGCATTATGATTTCCAAGAATAAAAAAATTCTTTCTTTAGCCATCCGCCATTTTTCGTTGGAAGAGTTAATTGAAATAAAGTCCCGTTTAATCGGTACGGGTTTTATCGGCGGTAAGGCCGTAGGCATGCTTTTGGCGAGAAAAATTTTATCCAAAGATAAAACCCTGGACTGGCAGAAGATATCCGAGCCGCATGATTCGTTCTATATTGGTTCAGATATATTCTATTCCTATATGGTGCATAACCGCTGGTGGAAATTACATATGCAGCAGAAGAGTGAGGATGGATATTTTAACCTTGCCAAAGTCTTAAAGGAAAAAATGCTTTATGGAGTATTTCCCGAAGAGATTATGGAGCGCTTTCAGCAGATTATAGAATATTTTGGCTCCTCTCCGATTATCATCCGCTCTAGTTCACTCTTAGAGGATGATTTTGGTAATGCCTTTGCCGGAAAATATGAGAGTGTATTTTTAGCTAATCAGGGAACGCCTGAGCAAAGATACATTCAATTTGCCGAAGCAGTAAAAAGAATTTACGCCAGTACCATGAATGAGGATGCTTTGGTTTATAGAAAACAGAGGGAGCTGGATAAGCTAGATGAGCAGATGGCGCTTTTAGTGCAACGAGTCTCCGGCGCGTATCACAAGGATTATTTCTTCCCTGAACTTGCCGGGGTGGGAGTTTCTTATAATACCTATGTTTGGAATAATAGCATTGATCCTGAAGCGGGAATGTTGCGTTTGGTATTCGGCTTAGGCACCAGGTCAGTTAACCGCGTAGAAGGCGATTATCCGCGAATGGTAGCATTAGCTGATCCCCTACGCCGGCCATACGCTGAGAAAGATGATCTAAGAAAATATTCCCAGCATGAAGTCGATCTTATTAACACGAAGGCGAATATTTTAGAGACTATTCCTTTTGAGAAATTAATTAAAGAAAAAACAGCGGTAGATATCTCTCGTATCGCAGTAAAAGATTATGAGTCAATGAGCATGATGAGCGAAAGGTTCGCAGAAGAGAAAGATTACTGGATATTAACCCTCGATGCCATATTTAAGGATAGTATTCTTTCCGGTTGCTTTAAAAAGATATTAAAAGCCCTTCAGGATAGTTATCATTATCCGGTAGAGATAGAATTTACCATCAATTTTACTAAGGATAATACTTTTAAAATAAACTTATTGCAATGCCGGCCGCTACAGACAAAAGGCCTGGGGGAAAAGGTTGATATGCCTCGCCAGGTAAATAAAAAGAATATACTTTTTGATTCAGAGGGGTATTTCTTAGGCGGGAATATCTCGCAGAAGATCGAGTGGGTGATATATGTTGATCCGGGAAAGTATAGCAAACTTATCTTGTCGGATAAATATGAAGTGGCGCGCATAGTCGGAAAATTAAATAGGACGATAAAAGATAAGGAAGAGTTACCAACGCTTTTGATGGGCCCTGGAAGATGGGGTACTACTACGCCTTCTCTGGGGATCCCGGTAAAATTTGCCGAGATAAATAATATAGCGGTTTTAGCTGAAGTCGCTTTTTCAGAGGGGAACCTTATGCCGGAGCTTTCGTTCGGGACGCATTTTTTTCAGGATTTAGTCGAGACAAGTATATTTTATGTCGCTCTTTTTCCTGAAGAAAAAAAGGCTGTTTTTAACCAAGCCTGGCTTAAGGAATCAAAAAATATATTTACCGACTTGATTCCTGAGTCTGCTAAGTTCGAAGATATTATCGGTGTTTATGGGGTAGGCGGCCGGGCTCTAAAGATAATGTCAGACGTCATATCGCAAAAAGTGATCTGTTTTTCAAGCTAAGGGAGGGGATGAATATGGCTAAGTACATTTTTATAACCGGAGGAGTAATCTCCAGCTTAGGCAAGGGGATTGCTTCCGCTTCAATAGGAAAAATTTTAGAGTCGCGCGGCCTTAAGGTTGCGATTATGAAGCTGGATCCCTATATTAACGTCGATCCCGGGACAATGAATCCTTATCAACATGGCGAGGTTTATGTTACCGAAGACGGAGCAGAGACAGATCTGGATCTGGGGCATTATGAGCGTTTCACCAATGCCCAGGCGTCCAAATTTAATAATATCACTACCGGCCAAATTTATAACTGGGTGATCTCCAGGGAAAGGAGAGGGGACTATTTAGGAAAAACCATTCAGGTCATCCCGCAGATTACCGACGCGATCAAAGAGAAAATCAAAGAGTGCGCCGGAGTCTCTAAGACAGATATTGTTATTGTCGAGATTGGAGGGACAGTAGGCGATATTGAAAGCCTGCCGTTTTTAGAGGCAGCGCGGCAATTTAGATTAGATATGGGCTATGATAATGTGCTTTATATTCATCTGACGCTTGTGCCGTATATCAAGGCCGCGGAAGAAGTAAAAACTAAACCTACCCAACACAGCGTAGGTACCCTGCGCGAGATAGGGATTATTCCGGATGTATTGATCTGCCGCACCGAAAAACCGCTATCCGAGAGCGTTAAAGAAAAAATTTCTTTATTCTGTAATGTAAGAAAAGAAGCGGTTATCGAGTCTCCGGATATGGAGTCTATTTACCAGGTACCTTTAGTTTTTAAAAAGCAGATTTTAGATGAAATAATTTTAGGCCATTTTAAATTGATCTGTAAGTTCTCGGACCTAAAAGATTGGGAGCGGGATGTAGTCACGAGAGTGCTTAACCCGAAAAATAAAGTTACCATTGCCGTTGTGGGGAAATATATCGAACTGCAGGATGCTTATAAATCGATATATGAAGCCCTTATCCACGCCGGAATTTATAATGATACAAAGGTAGAAATAAGAAAGATTGATTCCGAAAGCCTGGAGAAATCAGATATAGGGAAAACAATGCGCGGCATTTCGGGGATTCTTGTTCCCGGAGGATTTGGTTATCGCGGAATCGAAGGTAAAATCAAAGCGATTAAATTCGCGCGCCAGAATAAGGTTCCTTTTCTGGGGATTTGCCTGGGGATGCAGTGCGCGGTAATTGAATTTGCCAGGAATGCCTGTAATTTAGGGGGCGCAAATTCCACGGAATTTAGAAAGACAAAATATCCGGTGATCAGTTTATTGGCAGAGCAAGCGAAGGTCCAGGACCTGGGAGGGACAATGCGTTTAGGCGCGTATCCCTGTAAGATTAAAAAAAATACCCTTGTTTCTAAGACTTATGGTAGAATGCTCATCCAAGAACGCCACCGCCACCGCTATGAATTTAATAATAAATACCGTAAGATTTTTGAAAAAAAAGGGATGGTTTTTTCCGGAGTATATCAGAAGAAAAATTTAGTTGAAATAATCGAACTTAAGGGCCATCCCTATTTTATCGCGGTGCAGTTCCATCCGGAATTTAAATCCAAGCCGGATCAGGCGCATCCTTTGTTCAGAGATTTTATTAAGGCAGCAGTAAATAAATCATAATTATATGAAAGCAATACTGGCGTTAGAAGACGGAAGGATTTTTCAGGGAAGCTCATTCGGCGCAAACGGCGAAAGAAGCGGCGAGGTTGTTTTTAATACCAGTATGACCGGTTATCAGGAGATCCTCACTGATCCTTCTTATAAAGGCCAAATTGTAGCTATGACTTATCCGCTCATCGGTAATTATGGCGTGAACGGAGAAGATGGAGAGTCGCGTAAGCCATTCTTAGAAGGGTTCGTAGTCAAGGAGTGCAGCAAGATCGCCAGCAATTGGCGGAGTAAACAATCTCTGGGCGATTATCTTAAAGAAAATAAAATTTTAGGGTTAGAAGGTATAGATACGCGCGCGCTTACCCTGCATATCAGGAAAGCAGGGGCAATGAAGGCTGTGCTCTCAACTATAGATTTAGATGAGAAGAGTTTAGTTAAAAAAGCTAAGAATTCTCCGGGATTAGTAGGTATTGATTTAGTGAAGAAGGTAAGCGTAGATAAAAAATATCTTTGGCCGGGCATTAGGCAGGGGGCATATAAGGTGGTAGTGCTTGATTGCGGGTTAAAATATAACATCCTGCGGGAATTAGCTAAATATAAATGTCAGGTTATTGTTTTACCCGCGCAAGCTTCTGCCGAAGAGATTTTAAGCCTCCAGCCCGGTGGGCTGCTCTTACCGAATGGCCCGGGGGACCCGGCAGCAGTTAAATATGTTATTCAAACCACGCGTAAACTAATCGGAAAATTACCGATCTTCGGGATTTGTTTAGGGCACCAAATGCTCGGGCTGGCTTTAGGCGGTAAGACCTATAAACTGAAATTCGGCCATCACGGCGCGAATCATCCGGTAAAAGACTTAAAGAGCGGGAAGGTCGCCATCACGGCGCAGAATCACGGATTTTGCGTAGATATAGATTCGCTGAATCAAAAAGAAATAGAGATTACCCATATAAATCTTAATGACCAGACCCTGGAAGGGATGCGGCATAAAAAATTACCGCTATTTTCTGTGCAGTTTCATCCTGAGGCTTCTGCCGGGCCGCATGACGCGGAATATTTGTTCGGGAATTTTATCGCTTTAATGAAGAAATATGCCAAAACGTAAAGACATCAAAAAAATACTTATCATTGGTTCCGGCCCGATCGTCATAGGCCAGGCCTGCGAATTTGATTATTCCGGAACCCAAGCCTGCAAGGTTTTAAGGCAGGAGGGGTATAAGGTGGTTTTAGTGAATTCCAATCCCGCCACCATTATGACCGATCCCGAGATTGCCGATAAGACCTATATCGAGCCCTTAACTACCGAGGTGGTAGAGAAAATCATCGCTAAAGAAAGGCCTGATGCCTTGCTCCCTACATTGGGAGGACAAACCGCTTTAAATCTCACCGTAGACCTGGCAGAAAAAGGGGTATTAAAAAAATATAAAGTCGAGACTATCGGCGCAAATATTAAGGCGATTAAAAAAGGCGAAGATAGATTATTATTTAAAGAAGCGATGCAGAAGATCGGCCTGGATTTACCTAAAAGCGACAAGGCCTATAATTTAAAAGAGGCGGTTAAGGTCGCTAAAAAAATAGGATTTCCTCTGATTATCCGGCCGAGTTTTAATTTAGGCGGAACAGGTGCCAGCACAGCTTATAGTATAAAGGAATTTAAAGAATTAGCCCGCCGCGGCCTTGAGTCAAGTATGATCAGCGAGATCTTAATCGAGGAGTCGGTAACCGGCTGGAAAGAGTTTGAATTAGAGGTAATGCGCGATTTGAAAGATAATGTAGTGATTATCTGTTCTATTGAAAATTTTGACCCGATGGGAATTCACACCGGGGATAGCATTACCGTTGCGCCCATCCAAACTTTAACTGATAAAGAATATCAGAAGATGCGCGACGCGGCAATTGCCTGTATCAGGGAAATCGGGGTAGAGACCGGCGGTTCAAATATTCAATTTGCCGTTCATCCTAAGACCGGAAGGATGGTAGTAATCGAAATGAACCCCAGGGTCTCCCGGAGTTCGGCCTTAGCCTCTAAGGCGACAGGCTTTCCAATCGCAAAAATTGCCGCTAAGCTGGCCGTGGGTTATACCTTAGATGAAATACCTAATGATATTACTCAAAAGACACCCGCTTGTTTTGAGCCGGCAATTGACTACTGCGTAGTAAAAATTCCCAGGTTTACTTTTGAAAAATTCCCGGAAGCAAAAGATATCCTGGGCGTATCAATGAAATCAGTCGGTGAAACTATGGCCATCGGCCGCACCTTTAAAGAAGCCCTCCAAAAGGGTTTAAGAGGATTAGAGATTAGCCATTATGGGCTAGACAGCAAGCTAAAATATAAGGAGATTTCGGATAGAAAAATCAGGCAGAGGTTAAAAGAGCCTAATGCCTCACGGATCTTTTATATTAAATACGCTTTACAAAAAGGTTATAGCGCTAAAGAAATAATTTCCCTTACTAAAATCGACCCTTGGTTTATCGAAAATATCCGGGAAATAGTCAATTTAGAGAATGATTTAAAAAGAGAATTTAATAGAAATAAAAAATTAAGCTTGGAATCGCTGCGTAAAGCCAAAGAATTCGGTTTTAGCGATCGGCAAATTGCCGAGATCACCCATAGTGATGAAATCTACATAAGGGATTTACGCAAAAAAAATAATATTACCGTTACTTTTAAATTAGTAGATACCTGCGCCGCGGAGTTTATTGCCTATACGCCGTATTATTATTCTACCTATGAGGAAGAAGATGAAGTAGAGGTTACTAAAAAGAAAAAAATTATGATTTTAGGCGGTGGCCCCAATAGGATCGGCCAAGGCATTGAATTTGATTATTGTTGTTGTCATGCCTCTTTTGCCCTGAAAGAGTTAGGCTATGAGACGATTATGGTGAATTCTAACCCGGAGACTGTTTCTACGGATTACGATACTTCAGACAGGCTTTATTTTGAGCCACTCACCTTTGAAGATGTGATGAATATCATTGATAAAGAAAAACCGGATGGGGTGATCGTGCAATTGGGTGGACAAACTCCCTTGAATTTAGCCAGACAGTTAGAAAAAGCAGGCGCGCGCATTATCGGCACTAGCGTTAATTCCATTGACCGGGCAGAAGATAGGGATAGGTTTGCCAAGGTGCTGAAGAAATTAGGAATTAACCAGCCGGAAAATGGCTCAGCTATTTCAAAACAAGAAATAATAGAGGTTGCCAAACGGATCGGCTTCCCGGTATTAGTCAGGCCTTCTTATGTTTTAGGCGGCCGGGCAATGAAGATAGTATATGATGAGGAAACTCTCGCCGGATTTATTCAAGAAGCCCAGGAGGCCTCATCAGGTCATCCGGTATTAATAGATAAATTTTTAGAGGATGCGGTAGAGGTGGATGTAGATGCGATTTCTGATGGTAAGATTACCGTAATCGGCGGAATTATGGAGCATATTGAAGAGGCGGGGGTGCATTCAGGCGATTCAGCCTGCGTGATTCCCGCGCATACCTTAGGAGATGATATTATTGAGATGATCAGAAAAGATACTTATGCCTTAGCCAGAGAATTACGGGTCAAGGGTTTAATTAATATCCAATTTGCCATCAAAGGAGAGCAGGTGTATGTATTGGAGGTGAACCCCCGGGCCTCCAGGACCATTCCTTTTGTCAGTAAAGCTATCGGTGTGCCTTTAGCTAAGTTAGCGGCCAAGGTAATGGCAGGCAAGACCCTTAAGGAATTAGGTTTTACCGCGGAGAAAAAAGTAAAACATACCTCAGTTAAGGAATCAGTTTTGCCGTTTTCCCGTTTCTCCGGGGTGGATATATTATTAGGGCCGGAGATGAAGTCAACCGGAGAAGTGATGGGAATAGATTCTTCTTTCGGGAGGGCTTTTTATAAATCTCAGCTTGCCGCAAACCAGGAGCTACCTTTAAAAGGAAAAATTTTCATCAGTGTTAAGAATAGCGATAAAAGAGATATCGTCTTTATCGCCAAGAAACTCGCGGATATGAATTTTAAGCTGATTGCTACCAAAGGCACATATAAAGCGCTAACCTCCAATAATATCAGAGTGCAACTTGTCGGTAAAATTAATGAAGGAGATACCCGCGTATTGGGGTTGATTAAAAAAGGAGAATTAAAATTAATCATTAATACTCCTTCGGGCCCGCGTGGCCAATCCGATATGAAACCGATCAGGAGTTTAGCGGTTACCTACGGTGTACCTTGCATTACCACGATTCAAGGGGCGCAGGCAGCAGTAAACGGGATCGAGTCTATCGCCAAAGGCAGCTTAGAAGTAAAGTCTATTCAAGAGTATCACCCAAAGAAAAGTTGAGGATTAGGCGTTTTTAATAAAGGTGCGTTTCAGGGAATCTCCGAGGCGGCCGCGGCGTAATTCTCTGGCAATCACGCTTAAGAAAAGGCGGGGCGCTACGCATAAGAAGAAGAGTATTTCTTTAAAGGTAAAAAACTTTACTATAAAAACATTCTTCCAGAGTATTTTTACGTATCTGGAGGGGGTGTAGAAAGTAAATTTAATTCGCCGGCCGATTTTCTTTAAACTAGCATGGCTGTAGGTGTCGGAATAAAGTTCTCCTCTTTCGGTGACATGGTACCCGGGAGTTTTCTCGGCGAGTTCTCTTAGGGGAGAGAACTTTTCAATCCTTAGTTTGTTGCAGGCGATGGAATCAACCCCGATCTCCTTGGCGAATTGCCCGATATAAAGCATTTCTTTTTCCGTCTCGCCGATATTGCCATAGATAAAGTAACCGTTGTAAAAAATAGGGTATTTTACCAGGACTTTAAAATATTTTCGTATGGCCTCCTGATTAAAACCTTTGTTAAGCTGTTTTAATATCCAGTCATGAGGGGATTCAATCCCGATCAAGAGCGCCTTAAATCCGGCTTTGACCATTTTCTCGAGCAGTCTAGGGTATTTAGCGATATCCAGGCGCGCCTGAGCCATAAAACGTTTTTTGATCTTCCTTTCAATAATTAAATCACAAATTTTCTCCGCCCTCTCCGGGTCGGCAAAAAAATCATCATCACTAAGGATTATCACTCCCGCTTTTAAACCCTGTATTTCATCGACTACGGAATTTACGCTGCGGACAGCATAATTCCTTTTTTGTCCGAGAGGATTTAAGCTGAAGGTGCAGAATTTGCAGTTAAAAGGGCAGCCCCGCGCGCTTAACACAGAATCAAAACTTATACCTGCTATTTCTATGCCGTTTAAGGCAAAGGAATATTCGTTACGCCGCAGGGAGCGGTCAGGCGCGCCTAAGGTATCGACATCGGGGAGAGGTCGGTTAGGGTTATGCGCTAGCTTGCCATTTTCGCGGTAGGAGATGCCTAAAATATCTTTGAGCGGGTTGCCTTTTAATATCTCTTTAATTGTCTCTTCGCCCTCGCCTCTGACAATGATATCAATTGTGGGGCAGGTTTTAAAAAGTTCCTCTACCTTCTCGGTAGCCTTATATCCGCCTACGACTAGTGGTATGTTATCCGGCACGCGGTTAAGCATTTGGCAGATTTCGTCAAACTTGCTGTCCCAACCGATACTGACGCAGAGAATGTCGATCTGGCCGGATATAAAGGCAATGAGTTTTTCCGTGTCAGATAAGTCTTGTTCATGCCTTAAATCCATAAGGGTGATTTTGTTGACCAGCCCCTTGGCGCTCGTAGCCACATATTCAAGCCCCGTAGGAGGGAAGAGCATCATCGTGCTGTTGGCGTTACTTTCAATATAGGGATTCAGGAATAAGGCGTGCTTGTATTTAATATCAATTTCCTTTTTAATTGTTAAATTTAATTATATTACTTTAGCATTAAATAATAGTTTAGGCAATAGATTAGAAGAATAGAGTATTAAATCTAAAATGTCCTTGATATCTTAAGGTATCCAGCCTATAATTAATTTGTGCAAATCAAGGAGGTTTCTCTATGACGGGAAAAAATCATCAATCCACCTGGAAGAGTTTGAAAGAAAATTTTCCCTGGAAAGATATGTTTTTAGGTTTTTTAATCCCGAAGGTGTTTTTTCTTTATGGCGCGCGTCACGGTATGGCTTTTCTCTGGGGAGCTATAGCCGTAGCCTGGTGCGTCGGGGTATTTTATCTGCATCAGGTAAAAACGCACAAGGTGAATTTCTTCGCCGTCTTTGCCGTAATCATGATCATGGCCCGTATAATCGTGGTGGTCGCCGAAAAAAATCCCCGGATGTATTTATACGTGTTGGCGCTGGATAATTTTATTGTGGGAACTATTTTTATGGCCTCGCTTTTATTTAAGCGTTCACTGATGCAGTTGTTCGCTGAATCTGTCAGCGCGCAAATTCCGCAGGAGATCTTAGCTTCAGTATATTACGCAAAGGCCTGGAGGATAGTTACTTTCGTCTGGGCAATAGTTTTTATATTATTTGCGCTAGCCCTGACCTTATTAAAAGCCTGTAATCTAAGAATCGTTGGCTTAATTGATATGTTTGCCGGTTGGCCGCTTATGATTATCCTGTTTCTTTTTACTCTGAAATTCCCCGCTTGGTACTGGAAAAATAATTACGCCAGGATAAAGGCAGGAGAATAAAAGTTGGGAGGTAACAATGGGTAAGTCCATCAAAGGTTCCCAGACCGAAAAAAATCTATTGGTATCTTTTGCCGGTGAATCTCAGGCCAGGAACAGGTATACCTATTTTGCCAGCGCGGCCAGAAAAGAGGGTTTCGAGCAGATAGCGAATATCTTTACTGAGACTGCGGAAAACGAAAAAGAGCATGCCAAAGTTTTCTTTAAATACCTTGAGGGTTCAGATGTGGAAATCACCGCTTCTTATCCTGCCGGAGCGATCAGGGATACCAGAACCAACCTGGAAGCAGCGGCAGCGGGTGAGAATATGGAATGGACAATCCTTTATTCAGATTTTGCCAAAGTTGCCAAAGACGAAGGCTTCTCAGAGATAGCCCGCTCTTTTGAGCAGATTTCCAAGGTGGAGAGATTTCATGAGTCCAGGTACAGGAAGCTGATTAATAATATCGCCAATAGCGAAGTGTTTAAGAAGAAGACAACGGTAAAATGGCACTGTATCAACTGCGGTTATGTTGTTGAGGGAACCGAGGCGCCGCCAGAATGCCCGGCGTGCAAACACCCGCAGGTATTTTATGAACTTTTAGCCGAAAATTATTAGAAATAGAAAATAAGGAACACCCAGGTAAAATAATTATTGACAGACAAGTAAAATAGATATAGATTAGATTATTCAATTTTACAGTGTAACAGGATTGGAGAGGTATGCGACAAAGACGTCCATATAATATTTTAGGGATGTCTTTTTTTTGTTTTTGGGTGCCTAAAAAACAGGCACTCCGGGAGAAATGATTGCATGAAGATACTCAATAAGGAAATCCTGGCCGATAGCCAGGGGGTGCGGATTGTAAAGCTTACCATCCATTTGCCGGATATCGCCGCGAAAGCCAAGGCAGGACAGTTTGTGGTTCTGATGGTAAAAGAAGAAGGGGAAAGGATTCCTTTAACCATCGTAAATGCTGATCCTGGAAAAGGCACTGTAGTGATTATCGCGCAAGAAGCCGGACTTACCACAAAGTTATTGGCCGGGCTTAAAGCGGGAGATTTTCTCTATTCTATTGTAGGCCCGTTAGGACATCCTACAGAGATTAAGAAATACGGAAAAGTCATTCTCGTTGGCGGAGGTGTGGGTATAGCTGAAATTCTTCCTGTCGCTAAAGCCCTGAAAGATGCCGGCAATCATGTGACAGCCATTATCGGCTCGCGCAATAAAGAGCTTTTAATCCTTGAGCGCGATTTAAAAGAAGCTTCAGACGAATGCGTGGTTATGACTGACGATGGTTCCTATGGCCGTAAAGGATTTGTGACCGAAGCGCTTAAAGAACTTCTGGAAAAATCAAAATATGATTTGGTTTATGCCGTAGGCCCTATACCAATGATGAGAGCGGTTTGCGGAGTGACAAAACCTTTAGGGGTGTTTACCCTGGTTTCACTTAACGCTATCATGGTTGATGGCACAGGCATGTGCGGCTGCTGCAGGGTCAGGGTTGGCGGAAAAGTAAGATTTAGCTGTGTTGACGGCCCGGAGTTTGACGCAGCTCAAGTCGATTGGGATGAACTTTCCAAACGCAACAGTATTTATGGTGAAAAAGAAAAACATATTTGCCGTCTGCATAACGGGCAAGTTAATAAATAATGCGAAAAGAACCGGTTAAGATCAAGGAAAAAGACAAGCTTTCCAGGGTCAAAGGCTTTGAAGAAGTGGTACAGGGCTTTTCAGAGGCAGAGGCTTTAGAAGAGGCTAGCCGTTGCATTCAATGCAAGGACCCCAAATGTATTGCAGGGTGTCCGGTCGGTATAGATATTAAGGCATTTATAGGCCAGATAAGCAAAAAAGATTACGCCGGAGCGTATTTTACTATCCGTCAAAAGAACAATTTTCCGTCTATCTGCGGAAGGATATGTCCCGCTGAATATCAATGTCGCAAGACTTGTGTTTTTACTAAAAAAACAGAGCCTTTTGCCTCTAGAGAAGCCATCGGTATTCATTTTCTGGAGAGATTTATTGGAGATCATGGCGCCCAGGAAAGACTCCAGATAAAGGCAGCCGATGATGCTAAACGCTCGCAAATGCAAGTAGCTGTTGTGGGGTCAGGCCCGGCAGGCTTGTGTTGCGCCGGAGAACTGGCGCGCTATGGCATTAAGGTCGTGGTCTTTGAAGGTCTGCATAAAACCGGCGGGGTTTTACGCTACGGTATTCCTCCTTTTAGGCTCCCGCGGAATATTCTGGATTTTGAAATAGATTCTCTAAAAAAACTTGGTGTTGAAATCAGAACAAATACTATCATCGGTAGAGTAAAAGTGATTGATGAACTTTTCGCCGAAGGTTTTTCCGCCATATTTCTGGGTTTGGGAGCGGGAATACCTTCTTTTATGGGTATTCCGGGAGAAAATTTGTGCAATATCTATTCAGCGAATGAATTTCTGACCAGGGTAAATCTGATGTCCGCGCATACATTTCCCACGAGCCATACTCCTATAAATATAGGTAAGCATATAGTTGTTATCGGAGGAGGTAATACGGCGATGGACGCGGCCCGGGTTGCCCTAAGGCTGCAACATATGCATGGAATTGAACCGGACACTACAATTTCATATAGGCGCACGGAAGTAGAGATGCCGGCGCGCCGTCTGGAAATAGAACATGCCAAAGAAGAGGGTGTAAAGTTTGATCTTTTAGTCAAGCCGGAAGAATTTATAGGCGACGAAAAAGGTTTTGTTAAAAAAATGCGTTCTTCCCGCTGCGAACTGGGAGAAGCGGATAGTTCCGGAAGGCGCAGGCCGGTTGTTATTCCCGGCAGTTCTTTCGAGGCTGATTGTGACCTGGCTGTGATAGCGATAGGTTTGGGCGCCAATAAAATTCTTACCAGTGTTACGCCGAAACTCACGACTGATAAACACGGCGATGTCATAGTCAATCCTGAAACAATGGAGACTTCCATCAAAGGAGTTTTTGCCGGAGGAGATATTGTGGGAGGAGAAGGAACGGTTATAGAAGCAATGGGGATGGCCAAAAAAGCGGCCAGCGCTATTTTGGAGTATTTAGAGAAAGCAGCAGTTTAAAAAAGGAGAGAAGGATGAAAAACGGGATTCAGGAAATAATGGATAAAGTTATGAGCAAAAATCAGGGGGAACCGGAGTTTCATCAAGCCGTACGTGAGGTTGTGGAATCGTTAGCTCCATACATTGAAAAAAACCCCAAGTATAAAGAAGCTAAAATTCTAGAAAGAATGGTTGAGCCGGAGCGAGTCATAATGTTCCGTGTGCCCTGGGTCGATGATAAGGGAGAGATCCAGGTTAACCGAGGTTATCGTATTGAAATGAACAGCGCTATAGGCCCATATAAGGGTGGCATACGACTTCATCCGAGCGTAAACTTGAGTATTCTCAAATTCCTCGCCTTTGAGCAGGTCTTAAAAAACAGTTTGACTACGCTTCCGATGGGTGGAGGAAAGGGCGGTTCGGATTTTGACCCGAAAGGAAAGTCGGATAATGAAGTGATGAAGTTCTGTCAGAGCTTCATGAGCGAACTTTTCAGGCATATCGGCCCGGATACCGATGTCCCGGCTGGCGATATCGGAGTTGGCGGCCGTGAAATCGGTTATTTGTTTGGCCAATACAAGAGGCTAAGAAATGAATTCACCGGCGTTCTGACTGGTAAAGGTTTAGCCTGGGGCGGTAGTCTTATACGTCCGGAAGCTACCGGTTACGGCTGCGTTTATTTTGTTGAGGAGATGTTAAAGACAAAAGGGGAATCGCTTAAGGGTAAGATCTGCGCGGTCTCCGGTTCAGGCAACGTTGCCCAATATACGGTTGAGAAATTATTGCAGTTGGACGCTAAAGTCGTGACTCTCTCTGACTCAGACGGGTTTATCTATGATAAGGGAGGCATTGACCATAAGGAATTAAAATGCGTGCTGGATTTAAAAAATATCCGCCGCGGACGCATCAAAGAATGTGCCAAGGAATTTAAGTGCGAATATTTTGAGAAACAGAAACCCTGGCAGATAAAGTGCGATCTAGCCTTTCCTTCAGCGACTCAGAACGAGATTTCCGGAGAAGATGCCAAGGTACTGGTCAAGAATGGTTGTATAGCTGTAGGTGAAGGCGCGAATATGCCCACGACCCCTGAAGGGATCAGTGTATTCCAGAAGGCCAAGATACTCTATGCTCCCGGGAAAGCAGCGAATGCCGGCGGTGTGGCTACATCCGGCCTGGAAATGACCCAAAACAGTATGAGATTATCCTGGTCACGGGAAGAAGTTGATAAGAGGCTTCACGACATCATGGTAGCTATTCACGAAAATTGCGTTCAATATGGTAAAGAGAATAACTATATTGATTACGTAAAAGGCGCCAATATCGCCGGATTCGTGAAAGTAGCCGATGCTATGCTGGCTCAAGGGGTTGTCTAATCATACCCCTATTTTACAAATTGGCTAAGTAGCTGCTTTGCTTCAGTATTATTGGGCTCTATCTCTAATACTTTCTGCCACTCAGAGATGGCTTTAGCTGTATCGCCCTTATCTATATAAAGGATCCCAAGGTTAATATGGCACTTGAGAAACTCCGGCCAGATATTCAAGGCAGCTAAATAATATTTTTCAGCTTCCGCAAGATTACCCTGCCGATGTTCTATTATGCCCAGTATCTCTAAGGCATTAGGGAGATTAGGTTTTAGCGATAATGTTTTCTCAAGATATTTTTTTGCTTCAACGTAATTATCCTCCCCTAAATAGGCCTGCGCAAGATCAAAATATGCTTCCGGGAAATCCGGCCTTAGCTCGATAGCCTTCCGGTATTCCGCGATAGATTCTTCTTTTCTTCCAAGATTAGCGTAGGTGTTGCCGAAATTTAAATGCAAGCGCGCGTTATCCGGAGTATACTTAAGGGTATTCTTAAAAAAAGTCACACTATCTTTCCAATCTTTATTCCTCTGAAATGTCAGGACGCTCAAAGACGCCAGTAGCGCTATTAAAACAAAGATTACTATAGTTTTAACGAGTCCGGATACGGGTTTGGCAAAATTCCCGTAAAAGATACCCGCAATAGCCGTTCCCGCGATCATATATATGCCTATGGAAGGTAAATACATCCAGTGTTCGGCGATAAAGCTATTGATGGGGATAAGGTTGGAGACCGGGAAAAATCCGATAAAGAACCAGATGCTGGCAAAAAAAAGTTTGCGGGAATGTTTATAAAACAGCCAGGCCGCTATCACCATAATCATAATAACGAATATGGCTCTAAGTGTCTCGGGCTGGGTCAGGGAACGGGCGATTAAGATGGTGCGTTCCATATGCAGGTCAAAGGGCGTAATGAATAAATGTAAATAAACGCAGATGGCCTTAAGCGCCGTCAGGAACCTGTTATAAAGTCCAATATCGGCTGTTGCAAAAGGAGAAACAAGATGCGTAAAATTAAGGATTGTCTTTCTGGCTAGCGCATACACCAGAAAAATTACGCCGAAGGGTAGAGAGAGCGCGTATAGCCTGTATTTAATCGCGGAGTTTGCGTAAAAAGAAAATATATATAAAAGTAATAATAGCGGCAGGATCAACCCTATTTCTTTAGAGAGCATAGACAGAATATAGAAAAATAGCGAAAATATATAAAATCCGGCGGGTAATCTATTTTGCGCTTTTATGATTTCAATTGATTTTATAAACAGGATAAAGGAAGTTAAAAGAAAGAGTAGGTAAAGGGAGTCTGCCCTGCCGGCCACATAAGTGACTGCCTCCGTATTTATCGGGTGCACGCCAAAGAGCGCAGCCGTAATAAAAGCAGCCAGGCTATTCTTTAAGATCATCGAAGCGAGGAGGTATACCGCTATAGCGCAGAGTCCATGCAGGATAAGATTAGTCAGATGAAAACCGAAGGGCTTATATCCCCACAAAGAATGATCTATCGTGTAAGAGAGTTCCTGCAGGGGCCGGTAAAAAGTATTAACGGTTCCGCTGGACGCGGCTAAATAGGATTTAAAGATATCCGGTATATGAGTAAAGCTCTTTATATAGTTATTGTCCCGGACCAGGAACTCGTCATCCCAGATAAAATCATTATGCAGGCTGTTAAAATAAGCCGCAAAGACAAGCATAAAGATAAGGATAATAAAACAGGCATTGACTGGTTTCATCGCGCGCAAAAGCGTTCTTTAACCGGCCGCAGATTGAAGAATAGGAAGACGAAACTGTGGTAGAAAATAGAGATCAAGTCTTTTAAGCCCTCAGGGATAAATGTGATCAATTCGCCGTTCAATTTAATCAGCCCTGAGAAAAGCAAAAGTTTGGTAATTATAATGTAGCCGGAGAAAAATAAAATAAGTATCCTCGCCCAATAGCGGTAATTCCAGAGCCCTGATCCTATTAATAGGGAGATCAAACTTGAGATAAATACAAAAGTAAAAACTGCCGGAGATTTGCTGGATAGGTGGAGTAATCCGGATAGCGTAAGGCCCGCTATGGTAATTGAGCCGATGGACAACTCCATAAAAGCAATTAGTCTAGTTATTTTAGCGGTCATCTTGGATAAAAAATATTATATAGCCATTAAGCGCAGGCAGCAAGCTTTTTTATAGCGGAAATTTCGTGGATAAAAAATCCTTGATAAATAAGGTTAGTTTCTATATAATACAACCTTAATATGAAGAAAATCGCCGCAATAGCGATTGCAATTTTATTCTTCCAAACTTGCGCGTCCGCGCAGGAGAAAACAATCTTTCAATCCTGGTGGCAGGGTGATAATTTTACCGGCAGCTGGAACGGCTTGAGACAAGAGCTTAGCGAGCGTGGTGTAGATATCAGCGGTTCTTACGTCATTGACCTCCTGACAAATGTCACCGGCGGGATAAGAGAACACCGTTTCCGTTATGATTCTTCCATGGGGTTGGATATCAATGTCAACCTGGAGAAGACTTACGGTTTAAAAGGATTACAGTTCCATGTTTCCGGCGTTTACCGTCAGGGAAAGAATCTGGCTGATGATATCGGCAACAGGTTCCCGCCTTCCAGTATCTACGGTTCAGAGGAGGCTCGGCTTTATAACCTTTATCTGGAACAGGCGATGTTTAGCGATAAGGTAAGCCTGAAGGTGGGCAGGCTGGGCACCGGAGATGATTTCGCGCAATCCCCGCTTTATTGGACCTTTCTTACTAACTCTATTGACGGCTGTCCCATTACTTTACCTATAAATTTCTTTTTCTCGGTTTATCCTACTGCTACCTGGGGCGCGCGCCTGAAAGTAAGTCCGGTAAGCGCGTTTACCTGGAAAGGCGGGATTTACCATCAGGATTCCAAAGTAGGCCGCAATGAAGCGCACGGAGCAGATTTTACCTGGCGCAGCAATAAAGGGCTTCTTTTTATACAGGAATTTAGTTTTCTACCTAATCAATATAAAGAAGCTAAGGGCCTGCCGGGAAATTATAAGCTGGGGCTTTTTTATTCTACCGGCCGTTTTAACGATCTATACCGGGATGAAAATTCAAATTCCTACGCGCTTACTGGCCTGGCCCAGAAGAGGCGCTACGGAAATTACGGCCTTTATTTTCACGCTGACCAGATGCTTTACCGCGAACCGAATTCTCCGGATCAGGGTTTCACCCCGTTTTTTGTCCTGGTGCTTCAACCGTCAGATGTAAACGAAATCCCGTTTTTTATTGATTCCGGACTCACCTATAAAGGTTTGATCCCCGGCCGCGACCAGGATGTCTCAGGGATCGGGTTTGCCTACGGAAAATGGAGTAGAGATTTGAATAAACACCAGAATGATTCAGGGGATGCTCCGCAGAAATACGAAATGGTTATAGAGACCACCTATAAGATAGCTCTCAATCAATGGCTGTATCTCCAGCCGGATGTCCAGTATATAATTAATCCTAAAGGCGGGAACCAGGATACTAACGATGCCCTGGTCATGGGCGCCAGAGTCGGCATTACATTCTAAATTAAGAGGGAGGAGTGATGCTTATAATTTATGTTATTGCTTTTGTCGCGGCTTTAGCCGGGCTGCTTTTTGGTTATGACACAGGCGTAATATCCGGAGCCATACTTTTTATCAAAGACCAGTTTAACCTTACTTCGGCCATTGTTGAAAGGGTAGTCAGCGCCGTATTGCTGGGAGCGGTTATCGGAGCGGCTTTTAGCGGAGCGATGGCGGATAAACTGGGTAGAAGGCGCAGCATTGTGCTCACCGCGATTCTTTTTGCATCAGGCGCTATTGGCAGCGCTTTTTCCCCGAATGTCCCCACTATAATCGCTTGCAGGTTCTTAATCGGTTTGGCCATAGGTGTAGCTTCTTATGTCGCCCCGCTTTATATCTCTGAGATTTCTCCTCCTGATGTAAGAGGGGCTCTGGTTTCCTTAAATCAGCTGATGATTACTTTCGGGATAGTTGTTTCTTACCTGGTTGATTATATGCTTACTTCAGGCCAGAATGAATGGCGTTGGATGTTTGGGCTGGGCGTAGTGCCGGCGATAATATTGTTAATCGGTATGATATTCTTGCCGGAGTCTCCGCGTTGGTTAGTCTCGCGGGGGTTCATTGACCGGGCTCGCGCAGTCCTTACGCGTACCAACAAGGGCAAGAACGCGGATAAGGAGATAGAAAATATTTCCAAGACCGTGACTGAAAAAGGATGCTGCTGGAAAGAGGTATTCCAGCCCTGGGTAAGGCCGGCGCTTTTAGTAGGTATCTTTCTGGCTTTTTTTCAGCAGGCAACCGGTATTAACACGATAATTTATTACGCCCCGACAATATTTGAGTTCGCGGGTTTTAGCTCGCATAAGGTGGCGATATTGGCTACCATAGGGGTAGGGGTGGTTAATGTTTTAATGACGATAGTAGCGATATGGCTCTTAGATAAAGTAGGCCGTAAGCCCCTATTATATATAGGTATGGCCGGGATGGCCCTGAGCTTGGTAGTGCTGGGGGTAGCGTTTTATCTACCCAGCCTCTCAAATTTATTAAAATGGATTGCCGTAGGCAGCGTGTTATTTTATATTGCTTCATTTGCTATTAGCCTGGGGCCTATTTTCTGGTTGATCATAGCGGAAATTTATCCGTTAAAAATCCGGGGAAGGGCAATGAGCCTGGCTACTGTGGCCAACTGGGGTTTTAATATGTTGGTTGCGGCTACTTTCCTTACTCTTACCGAAAAACTTGGGCGGCCGGGAACATTCTGGTTGTTTGCTCTGATCTCTATTATCGGGATAATCTACTGTTATTTCTATGTCCCGGAGACCAAAGGCCATACTTTGGAGCAAATAGAAGAGCATTTATATAGCGGTCGGGGTTTAAGGAAATTAGGCTCAAGCTAAATAAACCTAAGTAAATTCAAGAATTCCTATCTGTTGCAAATTTAAAAAATAAATATTTAAATTTGGGAACTTTTCTCCTTAATTTTGTGTCTAATGTCAAGAAAGGAGGATAAGCATAATTCTTAGCTGAGTTTGGCTCAGCCGTTGATAATTATTAAAGAAAGGAGTTAGGTATGGAGTTTTTAAAGGGTTGGAAGCGTATTTATGTTATTCTGCTGGGAGTATTATTTGTAGTTACAGGGATTGCTTTTGCTCAACAGGGTGGAGAGCCTCCCGCTCCTCCATCTGCCAGCGATATGGTGGCTAAAATGAAACAAGAACTTAATTTAACCGATACGCAGGTTAACCAGATTACGCCGGTCATTCAGGATGAAGTTAATCAAATGCAGGCGCTTATGGGCCAGGGGACAGACCGGGATGCAGTCAAGACTCAAATGGAGGCATTGCGGCAGAGCACGGAATCAAAACTTTCGCAATACCTGACAGAGAACCAGTTGGCGCAATGGAAAAATAAACAGCAACCTCCGCAAGGGCAACCTCCACAGGGTGGTGGCCATATGGCTCCTCCTCGTAATTAGGAAAGTTAAGATTATTTTGCAGAAAGGAGAAATACTATGGGTATGATCCAGCAACCGATTATTCCATTTGTGCACGCAGTTATAATTCTAGCGGTCAGTTTTTTTGTTTTGTTGGCTGGTTCAAAATCAGATTCTCCGCGGCTTAAGGCTTTTGGATACGTTATAGCAGTATTGCTTTGGGGTTGCGCGGCGCTTATATTTGGAAGCGGGATCGACAAAAGAAATTGCCCCAAAGGCTATCCGGGATCTCCAGATATGGGCGGTAGAATGGAAAATACGATGCCAAAGAGTGATAAAGCTCCACAGCAAATGAACCGGGAAATGCCGGGAAGGTAAGATCATTAAAGTTACTTACAAGGCGAAGTAGCCCTGCTGTGAATGACAGCGGGACTACTTTTCCTTTATATAGAAAGCATTGATGCAGGAATTATCAAAAGAAATTTTAATAAAGGCTTCAAAAGGCGATCTCGAAGCTTTTGAAGCTATTTATAAGGAAACCGCCGGATTTGTTTATAATGTGGGTTTTAGAATTATTAATAATAAACATGATGCTGAAGAAGTTACGCAGGACGTCTTCATAAGTATTTATCATAACTTGAAGCATTTTCGTTTTCAGTCTTCTTTTAAAACCTGGGTTTACAGGATTACGGTAAACTGCGCGATTAATCATTGCAGAAAGTTATCAAGAGAAAAAGAGAGAAGAAGGGAATACAGGGATAATTTGATTCGTCTGGGAGAGGATATTGATGAGCTTAAGATGGAGCATGCCGAAGGATGTTTTGAAGAGACCGTAAATTCTTTTCTTAAAGTTCTGAATCCTGAGCAAAAAGCTTGCATTGTTTTAAGGAGTATTGAGGGATTAAGCTACCGGCAAATCGCCGATACTTTAAAAGTTAATATTAATACTGTCCGCACAAGGCTTAAAAGAGCGCGGATGAAATTGTTGAGTTTAGGCAGAAAAGAAGGAGAATGAAAATGGATTGTAAAAAGGTTCGGGAATTGATTCTTATGGATTATCTGGATGGCGAGGCGAATGACGGCCTTAGAAGCCAGATAAACATACATTTTGCGCGCTGTCATAGCTGTAGGGAGTTTTCTTTTTTAGCTAAGGATAACTTGCTCAAGCCGTTTAATAACATAAGTAAGGCTAAACTTCCGGAATCTGTTTGGCAGCGGATAAAAGAAGAGATTGAGAGTGAACAGGCAAAAAAAAGAAGTTGCACTTTAAAATTCTATTTTTCTAAACCGGCGTTTGCTATCACGACAGTTGCGTTATTGCTTATTATTATTGGGGCAATGGCTAAATTAAGGGTTAACAATCAGGTGCTCTTGCAGATTGTTGCGCAGAGCCAGGCAGGCTATTCATTCTATTCTGTTGATCCGGCAATCGGATTCTTAATGAATGAAAATACCGGATTTGGAACATCAATAGAGGAGCATTTCCTGTAAAAAGGAGGCAGTATGGCTACAGAAAAAAATAAAGTAATTTTGTTTTCAATCATTGTTGGAGTTGGTTTATTGGCATTCTTTGTTTATATGCCTTTAACCGCTCCGGATCCCCGGAACGAAAAGGCATTTAACAGAAGGATGGAAGCTGAGCAGCAGCAGCTTTACCGAGAATTGGGCCTAACCGAAGGCCAAAAGAAAATGCTGCAGGAAAATCGAAACAAACACAGGGAAAAGGCAAGAGCGTTATTTGCTCAAGCGCGCGATAAGATGGACCTGATCCGGCAAGAGTTACAGGAAGATGAGTTGGATATGGAAAGGATCTATAGGATAAATAATGAATTAAAAAACCTGCAGGCGCAGATGTTTGATGACAGGCTTGAGGATATACTGGAGGTAAGGAAGATATTAACACCTGAACAATTTGAAGAATTTGACGCTAAAATGAAAAAAAGAATTGGGCATCCTAGAGATAAAGGCGGGAGGCCAGGGGATGGTTTTTAGGCGCGCGCTGTTTTTACTGGTTTTAATTTTACCTTGCGTCGTATCTTCCGGATGCGGCAAGCTTAATTTCTTCAGCACCTATCGGGATCGCGAAATCATTATTGATGGTAAGTACACGGATTTCGGGAATGCTATGGTGTATTATGATGAAAAAGATAAGGTTGCGGTTAACCTGTTAAATGATAATGATTATTTATATATTTGCCTGATTTCCAGAAACCGTAAGATAGAAACTAAATTGATGGAATCTGGTTTCCTGGTATGGTTTGACCCTAATGGAGGTAAAAAGAAGAATTTTGGGATTCGTTTCCCAATTGGCTTAAGGGAGATGGGGATACCTCTGGAAAAAGCTAAGAAAGGCCTTGATGCCAACTGGAGAGACCAAGAAGATATAAGCGACAAAATCGATAAAGAAAATGAAGTCGATATTTCTTTGGATAAGCAATTAGTTACCCTCGAAGGCTTGCAAGATAAACTGATGATTATGGGTCCTCCTCCTGTGCGTGGTAAATCTCCCCCGGGTAACAAAGATATGGAATTGAATCTTCAGAATACCTTTAATATGGGTATTGAGGCTAAGGTCGGCCGGCAAAACGGCTATTTTGTTTATGAACTTAAGGTACCGTTAGTAAAATCTGTTCAGCATCCGTATGCTATAGAAGCGAAAACAGGTATGCCGATAGGCTTAGGTTTGGAAATGCAGTCTGCGGGCAAGATGTCTCCTCCGGGAATGGAGATGGGCGAGCGTAGGCAGCCGGAAAAAAGTCTTCAATTATGGGGGACAGTAATACTATCTCATGAATCTGCATAAAATATCTCTCCAAAGCCAGAATATTCTTGCTATATCAGAACGTTTTGCCTATAATTGTTCATAAGAACATGTAAGGAGGAGTAGCGATGAGACGATTCTTAGGGATTTTTTTATTTGCGTTATTGTTTCTGGCGGCGTTAAGCAATGCTCTTATTTATGGATACCGCCTGCGGAATAACTTTAACGCGACAAGAGAACGGTTAATGCTCATTGCTTCCAATGCCGCGCTTTCTATAGATGCCGAAGATATTCTTAAGATTCCCTTGGAGCAGAGATCTGAAGGAACCCCGGCATATATGGTTATTTATAATAAATTAGTAAAGATTAAGGAAGCTAATCCTCGCGTAAAATATGTTTATATAATGACTACTACGAACCAACCGGGTATCCTGCAATATGTGGTTGATGCTGACCCGGTGCCCGAGATAATCACTGCCAGGTGCCCTACTGCATTACCCGGAGATAAGTATGATGCCAGAGCCATTCCTGAGATGATGAGCGCCTATAACGGGCCTTCTGCTGATGAAAAAATCAATACTGATGCCTGGGGCGTTTTTATTTCAGGCTATGCCCCTATCCGGGATTCAGAAGGAAAATCGGTCGCCATCTTAGGCGTAGATAGCGATGCTGTTTCTATGCAGGTTATGCAAAAAGGCGCTAAGGTCCGGGGAAAAATCGCGTTATTCGCCGGGATCTTGTTCCTTATTTCATTTATAACTTTAATTAAAAGAGGGTAGAGCAATTAAAATAATTATTTTATCAGCGGCCTTATTGCTTGGCGTTTTCTCTGTCAATTTTTGCTCTGCCCAGGAGCCTATTGAAATAATTTCTTATGATATCAAACCTATAGGGGTTTGCGAGTACCAGGACTTTGGTCCGATAGAATACAGCGGCAGTAAAGTAAATTTGTGTGTTTTTAAAACAAAAGTGACGGGATTTGAGGATAAGGAAGTGATCTTTAGTGACGTTCAGACCCGCCTGCCTGTTTTAGTTAAACGCGATATTTCAATCTGGATCCATAAAGAGAATATCACCGAAGAATATTTTCCTAAGAATAATAGCTTAAAGCTGACCAAATTTGAAGGCGGAAAGAAGACGGAAGAATATTTTATAAAAGGGAGCGCTCCTATACAAAGCGCTATCCTGGTTCCATTTTCCCTGCGCAATGTCCCGGATTTAAAGATAGGTAGCACTTTTGATATAGTTTTGCCTCAGGAATTCCGGGTAAAATTATCTTCAACAGAAGAAGTGATTGTTCCCGCCGGTACATTTAAAGCTTATCATTTTACCAGCACTCCCCCTAAATTTGAAATATGGATCAGCGCCGATGAGCTTAGGCTGCCGGTTAAGATCAAGGGCCTGGGCGCGTTCTCTTATACTTTAGAGATGAAAAAGCGCGTGGCTAGTAAAAGGTAACTTTTGAGCTTAAAATCAAGATTTAAAACAATCCTAGCTAAACTTATCCTGCAAAACTCTACGCCCAACGGGATAGCCCTGGGTATTGCCATCGGAGTTTTTATCGGGACTCTTCCGCTTTACGGCCTGCACACAATTCTTGTTATCGCCGCCGCCATAATCGTGCGGCCGGCGAACAAAGTCGCCATTTTTTTGGGGACGAATATTTCTCTTCCGCCTACAGTCCCGTTTATAACCTGGGCCGGCTATGAGGTCGGCAGGTTTATGTTTAAAGGCAGGTTCGACCCTTTGACCTGGTCGGATTTTAAAAATATAACCTTTCAGAAGATCGCTATGCATTATCAACCTTTATTTTTCGGGAGTATAGTCTTAGGGATCATTTGCGCGGCAGTGGCTTATCTTTTAACCTTCTTCATAGTCAGGAATATAATCAACAGAAGAAAACATGCCCCAGGAATTTAAAGCAAATATAAGAAAGTTTGAAGCCAGGGATAAGGATGCAGTCAGGCAGATTGCTTATGATACTGCTTTTATAGGAGAGCCGGCTGCGGTATTCTTTGACGGAGCGGATATTATCAGCGCTGCCCTGACCACATATTTTACAGATTACGAACCGCAGTCATGCTTTGTAGCTGAAGTTGATGCGCAAGTGGTAGGTTTTCTTACCGGGGCCAGGAATAAGGTTAAGCTGGAAAAGATATCCAACGACAAAATATTTTTAAATTTATTTTGCAGGGCTTTAAAGAGCGGGATTTTCCTAAAAACCAAGAATATAAATTTTATCTTCCGTTGTTTATGGGATATGCTAAGAGGCAGGTTGATGGCCCCGGATTTTAGCAAAGAGTACCCGGCTATTTTCCATATTAATATCAGGAAAGAATTCCGCGGCTCGAATATCGGCTCAGGGTTAATCAGTAGCTATTTAAGCTACCTTAAGGATGAGGGGGTTAAAGGAGTGCATTTGGCTACAATGTCTGACGCCGGCGCGAAGTTTTTTTCAAAACAGGGTTTCAAATTATTATATAGAAGTAGAAGGTCGTATTTCAGGCATATATTACACAGGGATGTTCCGCTTTATATTTACGGTATGAAGTTAGCGGGTTGATTTTGGAGAATATTCTTGATATGGCAGATTATTGCGTATATAATCACTTTGTAGAACGGGACGTAATACCTCTTGGGTAGAAAAAAAGGAGAAAGTATGAAAAGAATTTCCGCAATTATTGTTTTACTATTTGTTTTATTTTTTGTAGGTATCTATTTGGGATATGCTCAAGTAGCTCCGTCCTCTAACCCCGTGTTAACCAGGACAGTGGATGTTAATAAGGACGGAAAGGCAGACATAACTTATTATAATGACGGAAAGAACGTAGCAAAGATCGAAGCAGATACTAACTATGACGGCAAGCCGGATACGACTGTCCATTTAAAAGACGGGAAGTTTGAGTCCGCGGAAGTAGACACAAATAATGACGGAAAGATTGAGAAGAAATATTACGACGCCCCGTCATTCAGCGAATGGTTAAATAAAAACCATCCTGAGTTCCACGATGATATGTATTTCTCTAACGGAATATTTGTCGCAAGGTATTAATAACAATCCTGATAATTGTCCAAACTACTGTTTTTTCCTAGAGTTAAATGTCCATTCTGCTAATATTTTGAATTAGTAATTCCCCTCCAACACAGCAATAAGACTTATTAGCTTTCCCACCGTATTTTTTCAAAAACCAAAACAAAATAATTCACAAGGAATTTACATAGCCTTACGAATTATTTAACACCTCCATAGTATATTTATTCCGGATATAAAAATAAAAACTTAATAAATATACAGAAATGAAGCCAACGAATATCCATTCCGGAAGAAAATCGTTCCCGTTTTTTATGAAAGCGGTTGCCATAGTATTATGTCTTTCTTTATTTTTTGAGCAAACAGGTTTTTCTCAGGTTGTCGACACAGTTGACATCTCCGGCCGCCTGAACGCCTTAAGCGCTCAGTTCATCCAGGAAAGATTTCGTCCCGTACACTTAAGGTATCTGGATTATGATAACCAGGCAAATAATTTTAAGCTTCTTTTAGATAAAGGCGATTCGGAAAATACCAGCGCGCAGCAGCTTGAAGCAGCCACAAAGGACCTCCTGAAATATTTCGCAATCGGAGTTACCCTGCCTAATGAAACTTTTTGGGTGAATTTGCGGCCTGATTCTCCCGAGCGTATTATTGACCCCTATCTTGCTCAGACAGATATCGGCAGGATTTTTCTGGAAGCGGATCTTCAACTTAAAAAAGATACTGCCTTATACACTTCTCCTCAAACCCCTGAAGGCAGGGAATACTGGGATAAGTTATATAAAAAAGCGGAAGAGCTTTACGGGTATGAAAATGTCTCCATACCTACCTTAACCCGGCCATGGATTGTTCCGGGCGAGATTATCCTTAGGGAAACTCAAGGCAATGCTTATATATATAAGGCGACTCTTAAAGTTATGTTGGAGCAGGATTATCTTAGGGGTACCGCGACATATAATTTTAGCGATCCCCGGTTAAAAGAACTCAATGAATATTCTTCTCAGCTTATACGCGAGAAAATCATTCCAAGGCTCACCCGGGAAATAAACAATTCCAAGCGCTACTCTTGCCTAAGGCAGGTTTATTATTCGCTTATCCTTGCTCAATGGTTTAAACAGCGCTTTCTTGGTAAGGGAGGCTTCTATAGCTGGCTTATAAATAGGAAAGAGCTTAATGGGCTTACCTCACAGCAGCCTTGGTCGCCGCAGTTCTATTTTCAGGAATACCAGGAATCATTTAAAGACGGCGAATATAATATCAAAGAACAGACTTACGGTTTAGCTGGTTCGACCATCCGAAGTTATTTTAGCGGAGGGATTAATTGCGAAAATATAATATTCTCCAATGGTATTTCTAAGCCAGGGGTTAAATTAATAGAAGGAGTTAGGCTAGGCGAAGTCGTCCCTGTTGGCGGATATGCTGCGTTTGTCAAAGTTCAAAATGATTCAATTTCTACCATAACGACTGGTCTTGCGGTATTTGCGCAAGAAATTAAGATTTTCCAGGCTGGGCCAGCGGCTTCAACCCTGCTGGCGACATCCCCGATTTCAATTGCCGAAGAATTGACTCGCTATGTCAGGCCGCCGGCAGCGGAGTTACCTTCTTCGCTTACCTCTGTCAAAGACATAGAAGGTAAACCAGCTGTGAAAAAATATTTTATTAGTAATTTAATTTCCCCTTTCAGTAAAGCAGCTATTATTATAATCCTTTTGTTTACCTTATCTTTTCCGTCTTTGGCAGCACCCTTTCTTAATAATGCGCACGGAAGGGAAATTGTTCCTCAAAAACAGGTTCAAATGGCATTTAATGATCGTGGATTTGAATCCGGTCCGGGAATCGTTTTTTCCGGTACTCTTGGGGATGAGAATAAGCTGGATTCAGCAGGCCTGGAATCCGGATCTGACAGAGGTACTAATACTAATATAGGTAAGGAAGTAAGTAGTGTAGCTGCCAGTCAGGCACTTAGCGAAAATTTTGACGATGTAGATCCGTTCTTGTCTTTACAGCAGGAAATCCCACAGGAACTTACTGATCAATTTCAGTCATATCGTGAGGAGATTAAGAAGCTTAAAAAAGAAAGTGTCTGGTCTTTGCTTAACAGAGTGAAACAGTATAGTCCTTCCGAAAAGAGCGATTTAGCGCTTACCAGTCACATCAAATATTCATATCCCTATCAGGGATCAAGTAATCCCAATACTGTTACTTATCTTGAAGGTTTTGTTACAGGCTTAGCACAATCCACTATGAACATTTTAGCCGCCCTTACAGTCTCTAACCTCAATGAAAATGAAAAAGAACCCTGGAATGTGATTAAGGCTCTGGCCGCATTAAAGGAAAAAAAGCCGGAAGTGGATGGATCGCTGATTGGCGGATTCCTTAAGAGAATGATAATTAGTGATCTTACCAATGCCCTGCGCGCAAGCGACTATAAAGATCCTGTTGTTATAGTGCAGTTGTTAGATACCTTAAGGGTATATAATGATTCTAAGGGTTTTTTTGACGGCATGGATCCGCGCCTGTCAGGGAGTCTTCTTGATAAACTTATCGGGCATAAAGATAGGTGGGTACGTGCTGGGACAGCCGAGCTTCTTAAGTCCGCAAGGAAAGATGATCCCAATGTTAAGATTAGGGATCGTATTATGGAACACCTTCCGGAAGAACCTGATGCTATTGTGTTTATCGGTTATTTGGAAGCGGCAAGGATTTTTTGCTTTGATTCGCCTGCTGCGGTGCTCCCGGTAATGCTATCCGCCGGAAAGTTGCAATTTGACCCGTCAAAAAATGAAGTTTCTTACGCCGCAGCTCAAAAGGCATTGTATATGATCGGGAAATGGCTGGATGATTTTGGAAAAAAATCTCCCGAGTCAAGAAGATGGGTTATTCAATATTTCGCTGAAGCATTAAAATTACAGACAGATTACGAAAAAATAAATTCAATTTACCTTCCTTTAGCCCAGAAATTGGGAATAAAACCAGCGGAAATAACCCCATATTTAAAAGAACTTGACCCTCAAGTAGCTAAAGCCTTGACGAGCATTGTTGGGCCGGCTGTGCAAGCGCAAGGCAAGCCTGCTTATTTACAAGAAATAGAACAAAGGTATCAAAATATGGCTTCTAGGGTTAAGGCGGATAATCCCCTTATAGCCGGCGAGATCCAAGCTCTTAAAGATAAGAACAGCTATAGCAGGCTCTGCCGCATTGTGGCATTTGATCAATCATCAGCCCGTAAGACGCTGGCGCTGGATGCCTTAGCTGAAACAGAAACCGGTTTATCATTTATCCGCGAGTTTCTTATCGGCCTGACTGATCCTTCAGTGAATGTTAAAGCCGCAGCAGCCAGGGCTATAGCTAAAAACAATCCTATCGGTAGTAAAATAATATACACAGGTAAACAAGGGGTATTGCTAAAAGCCCTAAAGAATGCTGTCAACAAGGAGACTGACCGGGTTGCCGTTGGATATTTAGTTGACTTATTACTAAAAGCAGGAGATAAGGGAATTTCTGATGCCGCGGATATGTTAAGATCTTCCCTTGAATCGAACAAGCACCCATTAAATCAAATTATTATTCTTGAGGCAATCGAGAGCCTCAGTTTAGAGGCTGGCAGTATGAAAGAGCCAATAATAAATATCCTGAAGACGAAGCTTAGCGATACTGAGACAGGGGTGCTGATGAAAGCCGTTGAAATAGGCGGGAAAATCCTGCAAAAATACGATGACGAGGCACTGGTAGACGCGATTATCAATGCCACAGTTGATTTTCCGTTAAACCCGGAGTCTGACACGTATGATAAGCTAAAAGAAAATGCGGTTAAAGCGTTACTTAATTCTAAGTTTGCCTTGGATAGGCTTGAAGTCAATAAGCAAGAAAGAAATATCAGGAACGATATCAAAGGCGTTAATGTTGTCCAGTCTTTACAGAATGTTTTAAAGAATGATACCGCTATCAGCCTTTCACAGGAAACCTCTATTTCCGAAGATATGAAAAAAGTGTTTAATCCTTCTCCGGAAATAAGGAAAGATGACCGTGTCAAGGCTATGATAAACATAGGGAACACTCTTAAGGGAAGCGCAAACGTAGATGTAACCCTGAGGCTGCTTGGGCTTATCGGGGTAGAACCTGATTCAGACGTTTGTAATGAAATCTTCGCTGCCATCTCCCGGATTAATAACAATGGGGATGCGATTAGGGAGCATATCGGCGGGAATCCTATTGTTAACGGTTTGAAAGCGATTGCCAAAGATAAAGAAGGTAAGGCTTATGCGCTACGTAAAAAAGCAATATCTACATTAGGTAAGCTGGGTGCCCGGGAAACAATGGGCGCGCTCAAGGAGATTCTTAATACCTCGGATGAAAATGGGATAATCTTTTCTGCTTTAGACTCAGGCTTAGCTCAAATCCGCAGAGGTAATAGTGATACGGCATTGATACAAACAATGGCCAGGGTATTCATTAATAAATTCGATATTCATCCGGAAACAGCAAAGAACTATCCACAGCTTAATAGTTTACAAAGAAGACTGGTTTGGGTTTTCGGGCAAAATTATACTATTGTAGATCCTATTTTAGCTCAAAGTTTGTTCGATGAAGAAACAAAGCCGCGGGAATCTTATAATGTAGGTAAGATTAATTATATACGCTATCTGAGAGGATTGGTTAAGTCCGCAAAGCTATCCGCAAAGCGATTTCAATTATCTGCAGAGACCAAGAGTAAAGTAACTAATAGTGACGGAGTTAGCCGTTCTACGCAGAAGGAAAAACCGCAGGATAAAACTCAAGTAAATATTCCCAATGGAGTTACGCTTAGAAAAAATATTCCAGTTCAATCTAGATCAGTTACTGCTGTCAAGAATACTAAGAAGATAGAAATATCAGTCCAGCAGCCTCAACTATACGCTGCCACTCAGCAAGCAGTTGCAGGTGCTCCGCCGCCCCCGCCCCCTAAAAAGCCAGGTATTTCTACTCGAATTATTCCGAAGATAGGACCATTATTCCAACAACCGCAGCTGGCAGCCGCCGGCCAGCAAATAGCTGCTACGAGCCAGGGCCTACCCGAAGAAGTGCAAAATGCCATGCAAGAGTGGGTTAATTTACCTCACAGTCCGGCCACAACAAACCTTATTCGCCTAAGCCAATCTCCGGGAGCATTATTACAGCCGGCTTATCTAGAGCTTGCGCGTAATGGCCTTGAAGAAGCTAATGAGGAAATTAGCACTGCCGCAGCTTTTATCTATGCTAAAACAAAGCTTGATTTTATCGTGAATAAGCCCCAGACCGCGCCTGATATTAAGGGATTGAAGAGTAAATTGACTGATCCGGCAATGAGTTTCCATAACATACTGTTTAGAATAATTGGTTTGGGAAGACAAGCTTCTCCTTATTCCGCAGAGCCGATTAGTATGGCTTATTACGAAATAATGGAAAAAAGATATCCTAATATAGAAACCAAAGATTCCCAGCGGGAAAAAGAGAGGAGGTTAATAATTAAAGCTGTTGAATGGGCATTAAGCAATGTTAATGGCTCTGCTGTCTATGAAGTAAGAAAAGTTTTGGAAAGCCGACTTAACCAGGGTAAACTTAATTACGCGGATGTAATGCCTCTTACGTTCCTTCAAAAATATAATCCCGGCGAATTTCAAGCATTAATAAACAAAACCGGAATTAAAGCGGCGCCAAAAGATCTTTTTAAGTTAGTTTCTAATTATAGTGTGCTGCGTTCGCATTTTGACGAAGAGAGAGAAGCGTTAAAGCTGTTAGTTGACGGTCTTAAAGATGTTTTGGTAACTTCCCTTAGTCAGGAAGATTTGGAAAAACTCAAATCCAGTCCAGGTTATTTTGAAGAGCTTGCAGATACTCTGTTGTATGATTTAGCTCATCCGCAAAAGCAGGCTGTTGCAGGGCATAGGCTGGGAGAGTTGCAAGATCCCCGGGCAAGGTTGGTTCTAATAGCCGCGTTATCTATTAAGGATCGTATAGTTGGAATAAACGTTGCTTGGGCTTTAGCTCAGTATGAGACCACTATTGGCCAATATGACCCGGCTGTAGACGCCATCAAACTGAAATTATCCGAAACTAATGATGAGTACGAACGCGCAGGGCTGGCGTTTGCCATAGGTTCTTTGGGAGACCCGCGGGCAATAGGTTTGGCCCAGGGCCTGCTTAGCGACAAAAGCGAATTGGTTAGAACTATTGCTGTTAAATCTGCGGGTAAGCTGTTAGTTAAGTTTAAAGACGGTAGTCTCATAAATCCCCTACTTGAAAGTATCGAGAAGGGCTATAGAGATGATCCTGTTTCCTTAGTCAGTTCATTATCCGGAATAACTTATCGCTTTAGTCCTTCCGCAGAAGCCGGGTTCGATGTTTTGAAGGATATCGCTAGTCATGCGCAGATGGAACCTGTTTTTGCCGGGATCCCCCAGAAGGCAGCCGCCAATAATTTATTAATCCGGATCAAGAATATTTTTTCACCAGACATAAAAGAAGAAATCCTCAAACAATGTGCGCGCAAGGATTGTAATACGGTATATGATGCGATACGCGGCATGGAGTTTAAATACTGGTTGCCCAGAGTTGTCCTGTTATTATCTGTGTTGTTTCTGCCTGCGTTGCTTATATGGAGATACGCCCGCAAGTATAAGAAGAGCTTGAGCGATCTTGAAGATAAGGAGCAGGCTTCAATAAGAAAAAAATTCCAAGCTAATAATTACGAAAATAATATTTTTGCTGAAGAAAACAACTTGGTTAAGCCGGAAGCAAACGGTTTTGATAATTCAGGGCAGGAGGCCATTATAGTAAGAGAACTTACCTATAAAGAATGCGAGAACTTAATGAGTGAGTGCCTCGTTCTGCTCAAGAGCCCTAAATTACCCGTGGAAAAATTTTCCAATATCCTGACCAACTACTCCCGTATATTGCGGCTATTGCCTTTTTCGCTTAAGAATAAATCGCGGGATGAACTGAAAAGACGCCAGGATTTTGTTGTAGAAGTCCGTGATTTCATCGATAAGGTCATATTTATCCTAGATCAGGCGGTAAAGGATGCCGAAGATGAGCCGCAAAAGGATAAGATTCTCAGGTATGAAATTGAATGCGTTGAATATTGGTATTACTTTTCGCTTTATTCTTTGGGATTGGCGCAGATGGCTGATATGATTAAAAGCGCCAGTTATGGAGAAGGAAAGAATAACGGCGCATCTGTTCCTTTGTGGCTCAGGCTTTTTGGTATCGAAGCCTTGGGGAAAAAGGCGATCCCGAATCTGGCTTATCTAACAGAAGAAATATATAAACAGGGGAATGCTTTGGCCCGCAGCCGGCTTTACAAATTTCCTTCAGGCAGAAAAGAGTATAGGAGTTGGGCAGAGCAATACCTGCGTGAGGCTAAGCCCGGAGTAATTAAAGATAGCGTTGAAGCCCATTGGCCGGGTAGGCAATGGTTTTCGAGGATGGGAGGGCCTGTATTAGGGCCTGCGTTAGGAGCTGTATTAGGGCCTATAGTAACTTACGCTCTATTGGGAGTAACAATAACATTAGGGTCGTTATTGGCAGGTTTGGGCGTAGGTGTCGCAGCCGGTTATTTTGTCGGTAGTTTTGCTCACTGGTATTATATAAATAGGGTCTGGGAAGATGCGATTAATACTTTTTTGGTTGTCCAACAACGAATGCGCTACTATGAAAGATTATTGCACAGCCAGGGAATTTTAGGGGATGAAGTAAGAGAAAGGAACCATGGAAAAGGAATGCTTAAGGAAAACGAAAAAGAAATTGATAGCGCTATCTACAGAGAGCTGGATTCAACAAAGCCAGCTTCGGCTGATGCTATATTCGTAATCGTGGGGCGCGAGGAAGGAAATATCGCCGTAGTAAGAAGGTTATTGCCTGATGGTCACTTAGTAAGGGACGATACGCCTGTTTTTGTGCTGGATAATCTAAGCTCGCCCAGTGGCACCCTTGACAGCGGAGACGATTTTTTAAGATTGCAGTTGTCACTTGATCCGGATGCCACATTCGGCGAATTTCTAGAGAGTTTTTCAGGAAAGAGAGGTGTATCCTGTCTGAACAAAGAAAATTTACGGGTTGACAAAAATAAGCTGGTTAAAAAAATTAAAGAATTACGGCCCCGTTTTATTACGATTTACGCTGCTAAACCAGTAAACGATTTTAAGGCTACGTTCGGCAATGCTTATCGGGGGACTCAGATTTTTTATAGTCAAGGCCTACCGGGAATGGTTCATCTAAATGCTGATGGCCGCTATATAGGGCCGATCTGGAATTTTGACCAAAATAAAAAACTGGAGATTCTTGCTTCCTGGGGAAGCATTAAAGGTATATTAGAGCAGCGGTATGGTTTGATGATACCGGATAAAAAATCCGGACAACTCCATTCTGCAATATCAAAGCTCTTTGAGAAATTTCAGTCTGAACCAGAAATAATCGCAAAATGGTTAAGAGACGAAGCATTGTCAGGAGCATATGATTTAAATAATGAGTCTATTCCCCAGATGCTCTTTTCTACCGCGTTTATCTTAGAGTCTTTTGGAGATGGGGGAGAGGGAGATGATTTTCGGAAAATTTGTAAAGAGGCGAACAATTATTTAGAGGCTAGGGTAAGAAACGGTGAACTACGGTTGCCTTTGCATGCAACGCCGGATATCATCGTGCCTATTATCTTGATTTCACAGGGCGCGCAGGAGGGGGATATTGACAGGTATGTTACAAGGTATCTGGATACTTACGCAACAGAGCATTTAAAAGATAGCCATGGTATTGAAGTTGACAGGGAAGCCGCCCGCTCTTTTTATAAAGGTTTATTTATGACAATTATGAATGAGTACCATAAGGGTTCCTCGTTTCAATTCGGGATGCAAATTTTTTATCCGCCTGAAGTGTCGTATTCGCGAGTCTCTGATGGTAATAACGAAGTAATATCGCCGCAGCCCGGTAAGCCAGGCGTTGTCTCAGAAGAAACCGAATGGGATATCGATAATATGACAATAGAAGAACTCTCCCGTAAGATATTAGAAAAGGTTCTCAGGTCCGAAATACAGACTCCGGATGATCTTAAACAGCGTTTAGATAAAAATGAAGATCTATCTAAGCCGGGTCATCCCAAGCCCAATATAGCGTTTAATGAAGAAGTAGACAAGATTGTTTCTAAGTGGAATAATGATGAACCTCAACAGAGCAGAGGAGAGACGGAACAGCGTTATCAAAAGGCCCGGGAATGGTTAGAGAAATGGCTTGAAGCGGAAAGACTGGCTTTAAAGAAGTTACAAGGGGAACTAGAAAAATCATCAAGCCCTCTTTTAAACTCCGCGGCAGCCAGCGTGGATAATGAATTGGGCGGTATTGATTTTCGTAATTTGCATATGACTGGCCGCCAGACAAACAAGAAAGATATATTGGTAGCAAGCCAGGCTATCTCCAATGAGCCTGATGAAGAATGGCAAGAGTTTAATAAAATGATCCAAGGCCGCATTGTCCCTTCTGCGGACAGGATAAAAGATTATATAGAAGCTTCCCAAAATGAATCGGTATTAATAGAGCGTATTAATAAAGTGAGAAACTGTCTTGCGGAAATACTAAGGATTGATGAGGAGGATGCTAGACCTACCGACGCTATATTTACTAATTTATTGGAGTTAACCGAAAAGGGTTATTCAGCGCAAGATTTTAAACTGGTCTTTACAAATATTTCTGTCGGGCCAAAAGAATTTAGTTTTCGATAATAATGAAAGGAGATGTAGCTATGGCAAAAAAACTAATCGCGACAGTAGTATATTTCTTTAGGGCATCAAGAAAAGAAAAAAATATATTCCTGAAAGAGCTAAGTGTATTCTTAGGATACTAAAACATAAAAAGAACCGAAAGGATGATTATGAAAATATTTTTCCCAGTAGTTCTGTTAATTCTATTTTTTACCAAAGGAGCATTAGCTGAAACTGTTATTCTTAAGTCTGGAAAAGTGATCGAAGGTAAAATAATTGAAAAAAATAAGGATTACATTAAAATTTCAACTGGGGGAAAAGATATCTATTATATGAATAAATATATTAAAAGTATTGAAGAAATTAAGCCGAGTGCGGTTTCTCTGGAATCAGGTGATTCCGCTAATAAAACTGCCTGTGGCCTTAAGAAAGGCCTGGAATTAGCTTCTGAGGGAAAATTCGATGAAGCAGAAGAACAATTTAAAAAAGAGCAAAGCGACATAAATGGCTCTCTTAGTGTGCTTAAAGAGGCAAAGAAGGGTAACATTACAAAAGAATTCGCAGCCTACTTATTTCAGGGGTCGTTGTATTCAATGGAGGAAAAATACAATGAAGCCGTAGCTTCTTTGGAGAAGGCTTGGGAAATTAATCCCAAAGATCCGGACGTTAATTTTAACCTTGGTGCTTGTTATTTTCTGCTTAATGATTATGAGAAATCGATAGTATACCTTTTTACCGCTCTAAAACTGGAACCTGAAGATTTACAGGCTTACGAGCTTTTAGCTCAAGCCTATTATAATACGGGTAAATATCAACAGGCAAAAGAGAGTCTGTTGACTGTAAAAACATTATATCAGAAGAATGGTGATGAGGATAGCGTAACCAGGATTAATAATATTCTAAAGTCTATGCTACCTGCTAATCTTTAAAAAAGGAGGAAACTCGTTATGGAAAGGCTGCTTAAAATTATTTTAATTAGTTTTGGCGTTTTAATCTGCATAATAGGGATACTGCTGTCTATCTCCTTTTATTCGCAGAACCAAAGGCTTACAAATACCTTACGTGAACTTAAAACTGAATTTGAAGACGTAGAGAAAGACCGGGGTATCCTTAAAACACGCCTTGAAGATTCAGAAAATAAAAAAGAAGCCCTAAAGAAAGAAAACGATACGTTTATAGATAAATTGAAGAATAATACTCAACTGATTGAAGAGGTTTCCCGGCAGAAAAACGATTTAAAAAAGGACTTAGTTGCCGCCAAAGACGATTTAAGAAAGTCTGCGGAGGGAAGGGCCAAATTACAGAAAGAACTCGAAGAAGAACGCCTTAATATTTCGCAACTGAAGAATGAGAATGCTGCTTTGAAATTACGCGAGCAAGAGAGAGAAAATAAGAAAAATGCGCAAAATAACAAAGAGGAAGAGGAGATACTTGATTATGCCGCGGTAAAAGCGAATTTAAAAGCGCTCAAGCCAAAGGATTTTGTATCGGTTTTTAGCGGGAATGAAGAATTCCTGCAGAACTGCACCACTCCTCTTTGTACAGAAATTATTCTCAATAATACCGGCATACAATATGCGCGTCAGGAGCAGTGGGAAAGAGCCGAAGAGACGTTCAAGAACATTTTAAGTCAGGACCCGGATTATATGCCGGCAAAATTAAACTTAGGCTTAGTTTATGACAAGATTAAGACAAAAAAAGAAGCTATTGATTATTGGCTGATCGTTTTAGATGTGTCTTCAAAATCGCTTAAAACATAAATCCGCTAAAAGTCATAGCCTAGAAGGCAGAAAATCCTTGATATAGCAAGGCAATGCGCCTATAATTAGCTCAAGGTTAAGAAAATAGCGCCATTTTTAAGAGGATAAGATGAAAGAAAAAATCCTGATTGTAGAAGATGATAAAGATATAGTTAAAATGCTTGAGTACAATCTCAAGAAAGAAGGGTTTAGAGCCATTTCCGTTAATGACGGAGATGATGCTTTGGATTCGGCGACCAGAGAACAGCCGGATCTTATACTTTTAGACCTTATGCTTCCCGGAATGGCTGGTTTAGAGGTTTGTAAGGCTCTTAAATCCGAAAGAAAGACAGGAAATATCCCCGTCATTATGTTAACTGCCAAGACGCAAGAATCCGATAAGATCGTCGGCCTGGAGTTGGGAGCTGATGACTATGTGACCAAGCCTTTTAGCCCCCGCGAACTTATCGCCAGGATTAAGGCAGTGTTGCGGCGCATGAAAGAGAAGGAGAAACTGCCGGAGTTGTTCAAGATAGGCGACTTAACCCTCGATTTTTCCAAAATCAGCGTTACCGTTAAAGATAAGCCCGTTGAGCTGACCTCAAAAGAATTCGAGTTATTAAAAACTTTGATTGGCGTAAAAGGCAGGGTTCTTTCCAGAGACTATCTTTTGGATAACATTTGGGGTTTTGACCACGCCATTGAAATTCAGACCCGCACTGTTGACGTGCATATCAGGACATTACGTAAGAAATTAAAGAGCGAAGCTAAACGTATCGTAACCGTGAAAAATTACGGGTACAGGTTTGAATATGAAACTTAAGCTTATTCTCCTATACGTATTTGTAATCTTAATTTCCTTTGGTTTAACCTCCTTTTTTCTAGATAAAAACTTAGAAGAAAATTCTCTCAGTAATATTCAGTCCTCGCTTATTTCCGAAGCTTATTTAATTGAAAACCAGCTTAACATAGAAAGTTTAAAGAAGGGAGATACTCTCTCTCTTGATGCCTTAGTTAAAGTCTTAAGCCCTAAAATAAAGAGCCGCATAACCATAATTGATAAAAAAGGGAAGGTTTTGGCTGATTCTGAAAAATTACCACAAGATACTCTTAAAATGGAGAATCATCTTAACCGTCCGGAGATAAATACGGCTTTAACCGGAAAGATCGGCATTGATACGCGTTTTTCTAATACCCTTAAGATAGATATGCTTTATGTTGCTTTACCCATAAAAGAAAACAATCAGGCTCTTGGATTTTTAAGGCTGGCGCTTCCTTTAGAGAGCGTGCAAAAGACTCTCTCTACGATTAGAAAAATAGTTTTTATGGGATTGTTTCTTGCTCTGGGATTTGCTTTTGTTTTAGGTTATATTGTGACAACGAAGATAACTAAGCCGATTAACAGGATAATCCAGGTAACGCGAAAGTTTTCCAAGGGAGACTTTACGCACAGGGTCATCAATTATTCCAGAGATGAAATAGGGGAGTTAGCCCTGACTTTAAATAAAATGGCTCAAGACTTGGAAGATAAAATTAAGGAGATTAGGCGGCAGAATCAAGAGTTGGCAGCGATCTTTAATAGTATGATTGAGGGTATTATTGTTGTTGATAAAACTAGCCGCATAGTTTCTATTAATCCCGCGATTGAGAAGGTATTCGGAGTCCTAAATAAAGCCGCGCAAGGTAGGGCCTTTTTGGAAATGATACGTAATAACGAAATCTCTGAAATTATAAACAATGTTTTAGCCAGCGGCAAGTCTTTATCCGCTGAAATTACCCTTGTCTTACAAGGACACAGGATTTTTGAAATAAATGCCGTTGGAATCTTTGAAAATGAATCCGTAAATGGCTGCCTTGTAGTAGTCCATGATATTACGGAAATCCGAAGGCTTGAGACTGTCCGGCGCGATTTTGTAGCTAATGTTTCCCATGAGCTAAAAACTCCGCTTACCTCTATCAAGGGCTTTGTAGAGACACTTCTTGAAGGGGCTCTGGACGATAAAAAGAACAGCCGTGATTTCTTAAAAATAATCCAGGATCACGCTGAGCGCCTGAATAACTTAGTCAATGATTTACTTTCATTATCAAACTTAGAGTCAAAAGAAATGCCGCTTGAGATAAGCGATGTTCACCTGGCTCAGGTGATTGACGAAGTTATCTTGGGTTTTGGTTCTCAGCTAAAGAAAAATGATGTTGAAATAATGAATGAGTTGCCGCTAGGTATCGTGGTGAAAGCCGATAAAGATAAAATTATGCAGGTATTTACTAACCTTATTGATAATGCCATAAAGTTTAACAAGAAAAATGGGTTGGTTAGTATTTACTCCGAAGAATTAAACGGTAAAATAAAGATTACCATAGAAGATTATGGTGTAGGTATCCCTGAAAAAGATATCCCACGTATTTTTGAACGATTCTACCGGGTGGATAAAGCGCGCTCGCGCGAGCTCGGCGGGACCGGACTTGGCCTGTCCATCGTCAAGCATATCGTGGAATTACATGGTGGTATGGCCGGAGTAAAAAGCACCGAAGGTTTAGGCTCGAAGTTTTTCTTTACCCTTCCCAAGTAGTACTTTTCAATCCCCAGAAAACTTTACCCACATTTTACTTATCCTTGAAGCGTATTTAACGCCTCTCATCTATACTTTAGCCATGAAAAGAATAATACGAAAAATATGGCTAAAGATAGTCCGCTCTATAAAAAAGGTTATTGACGAGGAAATAATTGAAATGGATTATTTCTATCGGCAATACGCTTAACATATGAAAAATAAAACTAAAATTATCATAGTGGAAGACGATAAAGATATCAGTACGTTAATTGCGTATAATTTACGTAAAGAAGGTTTTTATGTTGAACAGCTTTTTGATGGTGACAAGGCAAGCGAAAAATTAAAGAATGAACATTTTAACATAGCGATAGTTGATATTATGCTTCCAGGCCTAAACGGGTTTGATATTTGTCGGGAGATAAAAAGCGGGGATGATTCTTCATTTGGGACATTTGTCATAGTGGTAAGCGCTAAAACTAGCCAACAGGATAAGCTCTACGCGCATATTATGGGCGCGGATTGTTATTTCGCTAAGCCCTTTAGCGTTGCGGTATTATTGAACGCCGTAAGGGAAATCAGGGAGATGCAGAATAAAGAATACGTAGTTAAGCAAAAATGATATTTTACTCAGATTTTACTTATCTTTGAAGCGGATTTAACGCCTGTGTTTTATGCTTAAGAAGAGGTAAGAAATGAAACGGATATTAAAAATGATAATCAACTTGACCAAGAAACTCTTAAATAAGATTATAGACGAGGAATCACAAAGGGTGGATGAGTTTAACCGGTGTATTTTTGACACCACCCTAAATGAAGGAGGTGAAGATTAAAATGCAAGCCATGTCTTCAATCCGCCGCGACTTCGTAGCCAGCCACCTACGTTCTCAACTTAGCAGGCTGCGTAATGTTCTTGAGAATATAGAGGAGGAAGAGCATATTGATTCTGGCTATGCAGATGAATCTTTGAAACAGATAGAGGTGACTTTACGTAACATTAGGAAATTATGCTTAGAGAATAATTAAAACCTATAGTTAAAAGGAGGGGAAGAAAATGAAGAAGCTTTTAGCAGTACTAGTGGCGGCGGGATTTACGGTTTTATGTTTAGCGGTGAGTTCTTACGCGGGAGAAATAGATTTACTTCTGCAGAAATTGGTGGATAAAGGAATTTTAACCGCAGGCGAAGCCCAGCAGGTCAAGACTGAAACCAAAGAAGGGATCCGTAAAGAGATTGCCCAGGCTAAATATGAGTTACTTCCTGAATGGCTGCAAAGGGTAAAAATGAAGGGAGATTTTCGCTTACGGTATGCTTATGCAAAAAATAAAGGGTCAAGTGACGATAGTAAAGGGCAGGTTAGGGTGCGTTTAGGCGTTGACACAAAGATAAATGACCAGATGAAGGTCGGAGTGGGCATTGCAACCGGCTCGACCACTAATCCTCGTTCAACCAATGCTACCTTCGCTGACAGTAACTACCCCGCTTCATTTAAGAGCATTATTTTAGATTACGCCTATGCTTCATATTCACCTACTACCTGGTTGACTTTAACCGGCGGTAAATTCAAGAATCCTATTTGGCAGCCTACGGATTTATTGTGGGATGGAGATTTGAATCCCGAAGGCGTAAACGTGCAGCTAGATTACCGTCTGAATCCATATCTGGGCTTATTTTTGAATGGCGAGATTTTCGCTTTGACTTATGATAGCTCGGGCGATGCAAACCGGACAATGTTTGTGATCCAGCCGGGAGTGAAATATAATTGGCATGACAAGATAGACTTTAAAGCTGCGGTTGCCAACTATTTTTTCACTAACTTAAAAGGTACAGCTACTTATGCCCTAAGGACGACCAACAGTGTATCCGGAAGCAACTATAAATATAACTATAATTCGGTCAATCCCAGCGTTGAGATTGGATTTAAAGATCCGTTTGCCGGGGTTCCCTTACTCGCTAAATATGTTCCATATGCCGGCATATTCGGGGATTTTATTTATAACCCTGACCCGGATACCGGTAAGAGCGGTTTTGACGCCGGATTTAAGTTTGGCCAAGAGAAGGTTGGGGATTGGGGCCAGTGGCAGGCAAAGGTCCTTTTTGCTAAATTAGGAAGGGATGCCTGGCTGGATATCTTCCCGGATTCTGACCGTTATGGCGGTAAGACTAATATGAAGAGCGTTGAAGGGATACTTGAATATGGTTTAGGCAAAAACAGCAGCCTGGTTCTTGACTATTATTGGGCAGAGTCGCTGACAAGGACCGGTGAAAGTTTTATGCCGCAACATGTTTTACAGGTTGACTGGAACTTAAAGTGGTAATATTATATTACTATCAGAAAAAAGGAGATGAGAAAAAATGAAGAATGCCATAAAGACGTTATTAGTTTTGAGTTTACTCTTTGGGTCCGTCTTAACCGGATATGCCGGCGGGCCTTACGGAGAGGATGAAAAGAAAGTAATTATTGAAGGCTCAACTACGGTCCTTCCGATTGCTCAGGCAGCCGCGGAGACTTTTATGCGCCAGAATCCTGAAACGGACATTGTTGTTCGCGGAGGCGGTTCCGGTGTGGGAATCGCATCTTTAATAGATAAAACCTGCGATATCGCGGATTCTTCCCGCGCGATTAAAGACAGCGAGTTGGATAAAGCCGTTACTAATGGCGTTGACCCAAGGGCCCATGTTATTGCTATGGATGGGATAGTATTAATCGTGAATCCGGCTAATTCCTTGAACGCTCTAAGTAAGAAACAGATAAAGGATATATATACCGGCAGTATTTCTAATTGGAAGGAGTTGGGAGGAAATGACGAGAAGATTGTTGTAGTCTCCCGCGATAGTTCAAGCGGCACATTTGAAGCCTTTGGAACTTTAGTTTTAGGCGGAGCGAAGGTTAGGCCAGAGGCTCTTTTGCAGGCATCCAATCAGGCAGTTGCTTCGGTAATTGCTCGTACGCAGGGCGCAATTGGCTATGTCGGGTTAGGGTATATTAGTTCGGAAGTAAAGGCTTTGCAAGTGGACGGAGTTATGCCTTCAAAAGAAACCGTACTTACCGATAAATACCCGGTATCCCGGCCGCTCTATATGTATACTAATGGAGCCGCAAACGGAACAACCAAGGATTTTATTGATTTTATAATGAGTAAAGAAGGACAGAAGATAGTAGATGAACAGGGTTATGTCGGGTTAAAATAGGGCGTTTACTCATTTATCCTGACAACGCGGCAGGCTTAAAATATCGTCTGCCGCGCCTCCTTTTGCAGTAGGTATTAATTATGCGCATAAAAGAGAAGCTATACAAGTGGATATTTACCGTGCTGGCTTTTTCTTCGTTAGTGTTTTTAATCGGCATAGTTCTTGTTCTTTTTAGGGAAAGCCTGCCTATATTTTCAGAAGTAAGTATTAAGAAATTTGTTTTTGGCAAGTTTTGGTATCCAACTTATAACCCTGCGGAGTTTGGAATATTCCCTTTGATCTTAGCTTCAGTTTGGGTTACATTTGGCGCAGCCTTTGTGTGTGTGCCTTTGGGAGTTGGAAGCGCCTTGTATCTTAATGAATTAGCAGGAAATAAACAAAAAGCAATATTAAAGCCTATGATCGAATTGTTAGCCAGCATACCATCGGTAGTTTTTGGTTTTTTCGGAATGATTATCGTTACGCCATTTTTGCAGAATTTATTTCATCTGCCGACAGGCTTAACTGCTTTAAATGCCAGCTTGATTTTAGGGATTATGGCTACGCCGACAGTATGCAGTATCGCTGAAGATGCGTTAAATTATGTTCCCAAATCTTTCCGGGAAGCTTCATTTGCGGTAGGAGCTGACAGATGGCAGACTTTAACGCGGGTAGTTATCCCGGCTGCCGGTTCAGGTATTTCAACGGCAATAATATTAGGGATGAGCCGGGCAATCGGTGAGACAATGACCGTTTTAATGGTCGCCGGAGGCGCGGCAGTCATCCCGCATACCTTTTTAGAACCGGTGAGGCCGATGACGGCGGCAATTGCGGCTGAAATGGGAGAAGCGCCGATGGGAAGCTCGCATTACCATGCTCTATTCGCTATAGCGCTTGTGTTATTTATCGTTACTTTTATATTTAACATTGTTGCCGAGATAATCAGCAGGCGTTTTCGTATAAAATTGGGGCTAAGCGGATGAAAAGAAAATACATTCAGAATTTAGGGTTTAGCGGTTTATTTTTATGTATGCTCGCTACCTTGTTTGTTCTAGGGCTGGTAATATTTTTTATTACTATTAGAGGAGTTGGGGTAATTTCTTGGGAATTTCTTACGCAAATACCTCGCAACAGTATGACTCAGGGAGGAATTGCTCCGGTGATTATCGGCACGCTGTATATCACTTTGGGAGCTATATTTTTTTCTCTGCCTCTGGGCATTGCTTGCGCGATATATCTTTGTGAATATTCGCCAAAAGGATTTATTGTCAATATCATCAGAATCAGCATCAATAATCTGGCAGGAGTGCCTTCGGTAGTCTTCGGGCTTTTTGGTTTAGCCGTTTTCGTAAAACTATTTGGTTTCGGAATTTCTATCCTTTCCGGAAGCCTGACTTTAGGGATATTGGCGTTGCCTTTAATTATTTCTTCGGCGCAAGAAGCGCTTTTAGCAGTTCCACAATCCATAAGAGAAGCTTCATTATCATTAGGCGCTAGTAAATGGGAAACGATTAAAAGAATAGTTTTGCCGGCAGCTTTACCCGGAATTTTAACCGGAGTAATCTTAAGTATTGGCAGGGTTGCTGGCGAGACCGCGCCGATACTTTTCACTTGCGCGGCTTTTTATATGCGCGGTTATCCAAAATCCATATTCTCAGAGGTTATGGCCCTACCGTATCATATCTACGCGTTGATGACTGAGGGGGTGCATCCGGATAAGCAGAGGGTAATAGCGTATGGTTGCAGTTTTATTCTTTTGTTTATAGTTTTATTTATTTCTGGAATCGCGATATTTATACGCCAAAGACAAAGGACACAGCATGGATAATAAGATTAAAATGAGAGCGGAAGATGTGAACTTTTTTTACGGGAAGAATCAGGCCCTGAAAGACGTAAATATTTCCATATACGCTAATCAGATTACCGCGTTAATCGGGCCTTCAGGGTGCGGCAAGTCCACATTTATAAGGTTATTTAACCGGATGAATGAACTTATCGCGAATACCAAACTTAGTGGTAATATCTATCTGGAAGATTTGGAGATAAATGATGCTCTTGTTGACCCCGTAGATATAAGAAGGCGGGTAGGAATGGTTTTTCAAAAACCCAATCCTTTCCCCAAAAGTATATTTGATAATATAAGTTATGGCTTAAGAGTCAACGGCATAAAAGATGCTGATTTTATTGAGGAAAGAGTAGAGCGTTCCTTAAGAAAAGCCGCAATCTGGGAAGAGGTAAAGGATAGGCTTAATGAGAGCGCCCTTAAATTATCCGGTGGACAGCAACAAAGGCTTTGCATTGCCCGCTGTCTTGCGGTTGAGACCGAAGTTATACTTTTTGATGAACCCTGCGCCAGCCTTGACCCCATATCTACGGCAAAAATTGAGGAGTTGATCCTGGAATTGAAAAAAGATTATACCATAGTTATCGTCACACATAATATGCAACAGGCGGCGAGAGTCTCTGATTATACCGGATTCTTTCTTTTGGGCGAGTTGATTGAGTTCGGGAAAACGCAGGATATATTTACTGCGCCCAAAGACAAAAGGACAGAAGATTATATTACGGGGAGGTTTGGCTAGCACCCGGCCTTATCGGACAGGCCGGTGTGCACTTACTGTGCAAGGAGGAAATATGGAAAGGCATTTTGATGAAGAATTAAAGAACCTGTACCAGGATATCTTGAAAATGGGGATTATGACGCAGGAAGCGATATTTAAGTCGGTTGAGGCGCTAAAAGACCGCGATAAATCACAAGCTCAGGAAATTATTAGCGCTGATGATAAGATTGACGCGTTAGAGCTGGAAATTGATGAAGAATGTATTGATTTAATTGCCCGCCATCAGCCCGTGGCAAGCGATTTAAGGTTTGTTACTACGGGAATGAAGATAAACGCGGAGTTAGAGCGTATCGCGGATTTGGCTGTGGATATTGCTCAGCGGGTTTTAGGGATTGCAGATAAACCTTTGCTTAAGCCGCTTATAGATATACCTAAATTATCTGTAATCGCCCAGAGTATGGTACGCGATGCCATTGAGGCATTCGTAAAAAAAGATGTGGGTCTGGCTAAAAGAGTTATACTTTCTGATTCTGAGGCTGATAAATTGCGTAATTTAGTGCAGGATGAGTTGTTAAACGATTACATTGCCAAAGACTGCAGCACCGCGCCGCGGGCAGTAGCGTTGATTTTAATCTCGCGGCACTTGGAACGTATCTGCGACCATGCCACGAATATCGCTGAAGACGTTGTTTACATGGTTGAGGGAAAAGTAATTAAACATCAGCCTGAGGGGTTAACAGGAAATTAGAACTACTTGACAAAAGTTTGTTTTGTGTTTTAATGAATATGTAATTGCATTACGGGGAGGTCGTTAAACGGCCTGAGAGTCTTCGTTAAAACGGAGTGACCCGAGAAACCTGATCTGGATAATGCCAGCGGAGGGAAGGATGAGAATATCAACCCTTATGCACCTGGCAGAAGGGCTTTTTTATTGAAAAAGGAGGGGATATGAAACTGGACGAGATCAAGATATCGCGGGCAATAATTGAATCCTATGAGCAGAAATTGCTTAACGCTTTAGAAGCGGATGTGGCCATTGTTGGCGCTGGTCCCGCAGGCATGGTCTGCGGGTATTATTTGGCCAAGGCCGGCAAGAAAGTCGTTTTATTTGAGAGAAAGCTCTCTGTCGGAGGAGGGATGTGGGGCGGCGGGATTATGTTTAATGAAATAGTAATTCAGGAAGAAGCCAGGAAGATCCTGGATGAACTTGGGGTCAGGACAAGAATTTATGAAAAAGGTTATTATTTAGCTGATTCAATTGATGCTGTTTCAACGATATGCTCTAAAGCTGTGCATGCGGGTTTAAAGGTTTTTAACCTGATTAGCGCTGAAGATGTTATGGTTAGAAACAAACGGGTCTGCGGTTTAGTCTTAAACTGGACTGCTGTAGAAATGGCTAATTTACATGTTGACCCCATCACGATGCGGGCCAAATTTATAGTTGATGCAACAGGCCACCCTGCGGAGGTCGCGCGTATAGTAGAGCGTAAATCCGGCATTAAACTTAATACCAGAACAGGCAAGCTGGCAGGGGAGCAGTCCATGTGCGCCCAGGTTGGAGAAGAAACGATTGTAAAGAATTCCAAAGAGATATGCCCCGGGCTTTACGCCTGCGGAATGTGCGCCAACGCGGTATTCGGCGGGCCGCGCATGGGCCCGATTTTCGGCGGTATGCTGCTTGCCGGTAGAAAAGTCGCCCAAGACCTGCTTAAGAGGTTATAAAGCCCTCAGCCTAAGCTCAAGGCCCTGAGATGATCAAAAACTCAGGGCCTTTTTGTTTTCTCTAAATCCTAAAAATATACTTGACAAATGCCAAAAATGAATGTAATATTCTTAATATGAATAGAAATTCATTAATTGAAGAAACAATCGGAAATACTAAGAGCGGCTTGCCTATGAATAGGAAAGAGAGGGATAAGCAGCTGCGTAAAGCCGATATTATGGCTGCGGCGGAGCGTGTCTTTGCCTTAAAGGGGTATCATGAGGCGACGATGCAGGATATTGCCCATGAAGCCCAGTATGCTACCGGCACGGTCTATTTATATTTTAAAGACAAGGAGATGCTTTATTTTTCTCTTTTGGAAGAGAAAATGAAGAACTTAACCGCTACCTTGAAGGAGAACGCAGCTCAGGTTGCGGACGCTGAGGATAGGCTTAGGATTTTTGTGCGGGAGAGCTTAATCTTTTTTGAAAAGAACCAGAATTTTTTCAAGATATTCTTTTCAGAAAGATCCAAAGGCCAGATATTAAAAGAAGGTAAGATGCCCCGGTCTTCGGTAATGCTGCAGCATAAAGAGCTTGTCGAGGAACTTATCAGCGCGGGGCAAAAGCAAAAAGTAATCAGGAATGATTTTAGCGCAAAGCAAATAGCCGATATTCTCGGTTCGATTTTTATGACAGTTATCTTTGATTGGTTGAAAGAAGAGCCAAAAGATAAGAAATTAAATGCTACAGCTGATTTTATCCTTGATATTTTTTTAAAAGGGGTGGAGCAAAGATAGGATTGGAGAAAAAATGCAAAGTAAAGTAAATTATTTTATGGGTATTTTATTTCTGCTGTTGGCGGTGACTGGCTGCGCAAAGCAAGGAGCTCTGACGCCAAAAAATCCCGAAGTGGCTGTGGTAGAAATGCGGCCAGAGAGACTAGTCATTACAACCGAACTACCTGGCCGGACAGCCGCTTTTATGGATGCTGAAATCCGTCCTCAGGTAAATGGCCTTATCCAGAAGCGCTTATTTACAGAAGGTTCTGAAGTTAAGGTCGGCCAGGTACTTTATCAGATCGACCCTGCTCCGTTTCAAGCGGTGTTTGATAAAGCCAAGGCTAATCTGCCGGCCCTCCGTTTAAGGGTTGATCGCTACAAGGAAGCGCTGGTTGAAAGAGCGGTTAGCCAACAGGAATTTGATGACGCGGATGCCGCCCTGAAACAAGCCGCAGCAGAACTCGAAACTGCCCGGATCAATCTTAATTACACTAAAGTTGTCTCGCCGATCAGTGGCCGCATCGGAACTTCTACTGTAACGGATGGCGACATTGTGACAGCATATCAACCTGCAGCCTTGGCAACTGTTCAGCAGTTAGACCCCATTTATGTAGATATTCCCCAGTCCACCTCTGAACTACTGCGCCTGCGGCGCAGCTTGGAGGATGGCCGTCTTAATCCTGATAAGACAAATCAAAACAAGGTAAAACTTATTCTGGAAGACGACACAGCATATCCTTTGGATGGGGTGTTTCAATTCCAGGATATCACGGTGGATCCGACAACCGGTTCAGTCATTCTGCGGGCAATCTTTCCAAATCCGGAAGGTTTTCTTTTGCCGGGCATGTTCGTTCGGGCGGTTATTATAGAAGGTGTTAATGAGCAGGCTATTCTTGTCCTCCAGCAGGGAGTTTTCCGTAACCCCAAAGGCGAAGCCATCGCCTTGATCGTGGACGCTGAAAATAAGGTCCAGCAACGGATACTTACGCTTGATCGGGCTATCGGCGATAAATGGCTGGTTTCTTCAGGCATTCATTCCGGTGACCGGGTAATTGTCGAAGGTGTTCAAAAAGCCAGGCCCGGCGCTTCAGTAAAGATTGTTGCGTTTGACCAAAAGTCGAACCAGAGATCTGCGAATATGAAATAAACGGAGAAATCTTATGTTATCAAAATTCTTTCTTAATCGTCCTGTTTTTGCCTGGGTAATTGCCATTATGATAATGGTGTTGGGAGGCTTGGCGATCTACATTTTGCCCATTGCTCAATATCCTCCCATTGCCCCGCCATCAATCCGGATTAGTTGTTTTTATACGGGTGCCTCGGCAGAGACCGTGGAGAATAGTGTAACGCAGATCATCGAGCAGCAGATAACCGGCTTGGACCAGATGTTGTATATGTCCAGTAGCAGTGATTCTTCCGGCATGTCTTCTATTGAGTTGACTTTTGCTCCAGGGACTGACCCGGACATTGCCTGGACCAAGGTGCAGAATAAACTTCAATTGGCGATGCCGCGACTTCCGGATTCAGTGCAACGTCGAGGTGTTTCGGTTCAAAAATCCACCCACAATTATCTTTTGCTTATAGGGCTAGTTTCTGAAGACGCCAGTATGAGTGATATTGATTTGCGCGATTATATGCTTAGTGTAATCCAGCCCGTACTAGCGCGTGTTCCCGGGGTTGGCGAAGCAGAGGGGTTTGGCAGCGAATACGCTATGCGCGTCTGGTTTGATCCTAAAAAACTGACTAACTATGGATTAACAGTGGAAGATGTTACTCAGGCGCTGCAAAAATACAACGTTGAAATCTCCGGCGGGCAGTTCGGCGGCGCTCCGGCAGTGGAAGGACAGCGTTTGAATGCATCTATCATTGTGCAGAGCCTACTTAAGACCCCCGAGGAGTTTTCTAATATCCCTATCCGCATTAATCCGGACGGGTCAACTATTCGTATTAAAGATGTGGGGCATACAGAGTTGGGCAGTGATCAATCTGATACGAAGATTTACTTCAATAAGGGCCAGCCTTCGGCAGCTATTGCTATCCGTCAAGAACCCGGAGCTAATGCGTTGAAGACCGTTGATGCCATCAAAGCGAAGATGCAAGAGTTGAGCCGTTATTTTCCGCAGGGAGTAAAAGCAACTTATCCCTACGATACTACTCCTTTTACCCGCGTAGCCATTAAAGAGGTAGCTAAAACATTGGTCGTGGCAATTTTCTTGGTTTTTCTGGTAATGTATTTGTTCATGGGAAACATGCGGGCAACCTTGATCCCGACAATCGCGGTGCCGGTGGTATTACTAGGTACTTTTGGGGTGTTGGCGTTTTTCGGATATTCAATTAACATGTTGACGATGTTTGCTATGGTTTTGGCTATTGGTCTTTTGGTGGATGACGCTATCGTCGTCGTGGAAAATGTGGAGCGGCTGATGAGTGAGGAAGGACTCTTGCCGCGGGAGGCTGCTGCCAAGTCTATGGAACAGATCACTCCCGCGTTAATCGGCATTGGGTTAGTGCTCTCAGCGGTTTTTGGGCCGATGGCGTTTTTTACCGGATCCACAGGTGTTATTTACCGGCAGTTCTCGGTAACTGTCATTGCTTCTATGCTTTTGTCGGTGCTCGTGGCTTTGATTTTGACTCCGGTTCTCTGCGCGACGTTCCTAAAGCCGGTACCCAAGGGGCATGAGCTTGCGGAAAGCGGGATAAGATTTTTACGTCCTTTCTTTAGCTGGTTCAGCCGGTTTTTCTTTAAGACCCGCGATTTTTACGTACGGCTGGTAGCCCGTTCCTTTAATCAGATTAGGCGTTATGTATTTTTCTATTTTTTAATCGTAGCAGCTATGTTATTTGTCTTTCTGAGAATGCCTACGGGATATCTACCGGATGAGGACCAGGGGATTTTGATTATTATGGGTATTTTACCTTCGGGTTCAACGCTTGAGCAGTCTGAGGTAGTAATGAAAAAGGTCCAGGAGTATTTTACGGCCAGCGAAAAAGACGCAGTGGAATCCATTTTAACGATTGCCGGCATGAACCAATCCGGCCGCGGACAGAACACCGGTATGGCTTTTATTAAGCTTAAGGATTGGGATTTACGTAAGAAGGCAGAGTTAAAGGCAGATGCCATATCGGCTCGCGCGATGAAGGAATTTACTTCCTATAAAGAGGCGCTAGTTTATGTCTTTTCTCCACCGGCGATCATTGAATTGGGTAGCGCTAAAGGGTTTGATTTTCAACTACAGGATCGCGGCGGCGCAGGCCATGAGAAGTTGATGGAGGCTCGTAACCAACTTCTTGACATGGCTTACAAGGATCCGCGTCTGGCCCGTGTGCGGGCTAACGGCTTAGAGGATGTGGCTCAGTATAAAATAGATTTGGATTGGGAGAAGGCCGGAAGTTTGGGTGTTTCTATCGCTTCTATCCAGGATACAATTTCTACTACTTTTGGCAGCAGTTACGTCAATGATTTTATTAAAGATGGCCGAATTAAGCATGTGGATATTCAAGCTGACGCTCCTTATCGTATGTTACCCGAAGATTTAAAAAACCTTTATGTGCGTAACTCAAAAGGAAAGATGGTGCCTTATTCTTCTTTTGCCTCCGGCCACTGGATCTTTGGGTCTCCGAAGCTAGAACGTTTTAATGCCTTTCCGTCCATTAATATCTTGGGTGAAGCCGCGCCGGGCAGGAGTTCTGGTGAAGCGATGAAAACCATGGAAGAGCTTGCCTCGAAATTGCCTCGCGAATTCGGTTACGATTGGACCGGGCTTTCTTATCAGGAGCGGCAAGCCGGCGCCCAGACAGGGCCGCTTTACGCTTTTTCCATTTTGATTATTTTTCTCTGTGTGGCAGCCCTGTATGAAAGTTGGAGTATTCCTATTGTTAATCTTTTGATGTTGCCGTTGGGAGTTTTTGGAGCGACACTAGCGACATCTTTGCGCGGGATGCCCAATGACATTTATTTCCAAATCGGGTTTCTTACTACCTTAGGGCTATCCACCAAAAACGCTATCCTGATTATCCAGTTCGCGCAGCAGCGCTTGAGCCAGGGAGAAAAAATAATTGAAGCAACCCTGGGGGCAGCGAGAACCCGATTCCGTCCGGTTATAATGACTTCTATGGCTTTCTTTTTTGGGGTCTTGCCGCTAGCGATAAGCAGTGGAGCCGGCGCGGGAGCTCAGAATGCCATTGGAACAGCGGTTGTCGGAGGGATGCTTTCCGCAACATTTATTGACCTTATCTTTATCCCGCTATTTTTTATTCTGGTAACCCGTTTTTTTGGCCGTAAGCGAAAGGGGCAGATTGCGCTAGCCCAGCCGGATGTTACGGATTTAGAGAAGAGACATTAATATGAAACGAGTACTCGTTTTAATTTTAGGGATTTTTATTTGTCTGAGCGGTTGCACCATGGCTCCGAAATATAGCCGGCCGCAAGCTCCGATCCCCGAGAGTTGGCCTAGAGGAGCCGCCTATTTAGAGGCGCAGCCTAAGGAGAGCGTTACGGATGTCGCGCAATTGAAATGGCAGGAATTTTTTACTGATAAAAAATTGCAACGGATTATTGAGACGGCTCTCCGGCATAACCGAAACTTGCGGCTTGCCGCTTTGAATGTGGCAGAGGCGCGGGCTTTGTATGGTGTCCAACGGGCTAACCTGTTTCCTGTTGTCAATGTGGATGGAGGTTACACCAAACAACGTTCTTCTTCTGATTTTTTAATCCCGGGAGCTTCGAACATAAGCGAAGAATACAGTGTTGATTTAGGTATTACTGCCTGGGAGATTGATTTCTTCGGCCGTATCCGCAGCCTGACAAAACAGGCGTTGGAAGAGTATTTGGGTACTCAGGAGGCCCGTCGTAGCACACAGATTGCGCTGGTGTCCGAGGTTGCCAGGGTATATATGACTATTGCTGCGGACCGGGAGAACCTTCATCTGTCTCGATCTACTCTTGAGTCCCAGGAAGGTGTTTACAATTTAATCCTGCGCAAACATAAACTTAAGCTCGTAAGCGATATAGATCTGTACCGGGCGCAAACCCAGGTGGATACAGCCCGCAGGAATGTTGCGTTATATACACAACAGGTAGCGCAGGACCAAAACGCATTAAATCTTTTGGCTGGTTCTTTTGTACCGGAAGACCTGTTGCCTTCTGACCTAGCAAGCGTTGGCCCACTTAAGGATATTTTCCCTGGCTTATCTTCCGAGGTGCTTCTCAGGCGTCCGGATATTATTGACGCGGAACATCAGTTAAAAGGCGCCTATGCCAATATTGGGGCGGCCCGGGCAGCATTTTTTCCCAGCATTTCGCTGACAACTGCCCTGGGTACTGCAAGTAACGAGTTTTCAGGCCTGTTTAAAGCCGGTAGAAATACTTGGGTTTACGCGCCGCAGATAGTGATGCCCATCTTCAATGCCAGTACCTGGGCTGCCTATAGGGTAAGTGAAGCGGCCCGGAAAATCGCGCTGACTAAGTATGAGAAAACCATCCAGACAGCCTTTAGAGAGGTAGCTGATGTTTTTGCTGTGCAAGGCACAGTGGATCAGCAAATAGCGGCGCAACAATCCATGGTTGATTCCGAGCAGAAGATCTATAGCCTTTCAAGTAAACGCTACGCTAATGGGATTGATAGCTACTTAAGCGTCTTGGATGCGCAGAGATCGCTTTATAAAGCGCAGCAGGAGCTTATTTATCTGCAACTTTCCAAACTCGCTAACGAAGTAAAGGCTTATGCGGCGTTGGGCGGAGGCGGGTTGGATGAGGCGGATAGGCAGAAGAGAAAGAACCGAGATTCATTTGAGGAAAATATTCTTTCAGTTCTTAGCGCTGTCGGGAGTAAGTAATATTATGCTTAACCGTATGAGAATTTATTCCATAGCGTTAGTTTTTTTATTTATTTTCTGTAATTTAGTATTTGCTGAAGAGATGCTTAGCTGGCAGGATTGCATAAAAGAAGCGGCGAAGAACAACCCGGATTTAATTGCCGCGGTAGAAGAGATAAAACAATCCGAAGCCGCTAAAAAAATAACCGCCAGCGCGCTTTTCCCCCAGATTGACGCTAATCTTAACGCTTCAACCGCCAGGACCGCCTCCGATAATCAACTCGGGACTACTGCCGATAGCTATACTTACGGAGTTACCGGGACTCAGCTGATTTTTGACGGGACTAAAACCATTCAAGATGTAAAAGCTGCTGCGGAAACCATAAAAGCATCACAACAGAACTACAAGTTTACTTCTACCCAGGTCAGGTTGAATCTACGCACCGCGTTTATCAATTTGTTAAAAGCCCAGGAATTGATCCGGGTTACAGAGGAGATTGTCAAGATACGAAAAGAGAATTATGAGCTGATAACCTTGCGCTATGAATCCGGCTTAGAGCATAAAGGCGCGTTATTAACCGCGGAAGCAAATTTAGCAGAGGCTTTTTTTGAACTGTCCCAGGCCAAGAGGGATATAGGCTTGGCGCAAAGGCAGATGACTAAAGAAATGGGCAGAAGAGAATTTATCCCGATGAGCGTAAAGGTTGATTTTAAGGTGGCTGATTCAGCGAAGAAAAAACCTGACCTGGAGTTCTTGGTTAAAAATCACCCGTCATTACAACAATTAATAGCCCAGAAGAACTCCGCGGAGTTTAGTCTAAGATCGGCTTATGCCAATTTTTCTCCCACGCTCACTGGTTCAGCCGGCGCCAATAAAGCAGGCACCAAGTGGACGCCCCGGGGTGACAATTGGAACCTGGGCTTGGCTTTATCCATGCCTATATTTGAAGGAGGCTTAAGGCTGGCACAGGTATCTCAGGCCCAAGGCCTGCTTAATCAATTAAAAGAAAACGAAAGAAGCACAAAAGACAGCCTGGTTGTTGCTTTGGAACAGGCCTGGGTATCTTTACAGGATGCTCTTGAAACAGTGGATGTCAAATACAAAAACCTCATTGCCACTGAAGAGCGTTCTAAAATAGCCGAGGCAGAGTACGCTACAGGTTTTATTAGTTATGATAACTGGACGATCATCGAAGATAATCTTGTGCAGGCCAAGATCAGCTATTTAAATGCCCGGGCCAACGCGTTACAGACCGAGGCAAACTGGATCAAGGCGAAAGGAGAGACGTTAGAATATGCTAAAACTTAAATCGAAAATTACTTTTGTAATTTTAGTTCTGTTGATCATCTCTGTATTTGTGGTGATGAAACTCAAGAGTAAAAATTCGAGCTCCGAGATAATTAAAGAAATCAGCCCCGCAGTAGGCACAATCCAGACCTTTATTTCTACCACAGGCACGGTCCTGCCTATGAACCGGTTAGAAATTAAACCTCCGGTTGCCGGCCGCATCGAAAGTATTTTGGTTCAGGAAGGCGAAAAAGTAAAGGAGGGGCAGGTCTTAGCCCGCATGAGTTCTACTGAACGGGCCGCCCTGCTTGATGCTGCCCAGGGGCAGGGGGATAAAGTGGTAAAATATTGGGAGGATGTCTATAAAGCCATATCTTTGCTCTCTCCGATTGACGGAGAAGTTATTGTCGCGACAACCCAGCCTGGCCAGACTGTCACGACCAGCGATGCCGTAGTTGTTTTATCGGATCGCCTTATTGTCCGGGCGCAGGTCGATGAAACCGATATAGGAAAAATTAAGCTTAAACAGGGCGCCTTTATAACATTAGATGCCTATCTTGATACAAAAATCGGGGCAATTGTGGATCATATATATTATGAATCGGAAACTGTGAATAACGTGACTATATATAAAGTTGATCTTATTCCGGAAAATACGCCGGAGTTTTTCCGTTCAGGAATGAACGCGACAATTGATTTCAAAGCTGAATCCAGAGAGAACGCGTTGCTTTTACCGGTAGAGGCGGTGCGTAAGGAAAAAGATGAAAGTTATGTCTTATTAAAACAGAATGGCAGTAATAATCCTGCCAAGCGCATTGTTAAGATCGGTATTACTGATGATAAGAATTATGAAATTCTTTCCGGCGTAACCTCTTCAGATACGGTACTTGTTACGACAAAGAAATATGTATTTCCCAGCGCTGATAGTTCAGGGAGTAATCCATTTTTGCCTAGTATGAAAAGAAGCGGAACAAGCAAAAAATAATATAATGATAGAAGTTAAGAATTTATTTAAGACTTATCAAATGGGCACGGTTAAGGTAGAGGCCCTGCGCGATGTATCTTTAAAGATCGCCTCCGGAGAATTTGTCGCCATTATGGGCGCTTCCGGATCAGGAAAATCCACTCTTATGCATGTGCTGGGCCTGCTGGATAGGCCGAACTCAGGAGAATATTTTTTGGGAGGCGAAGAAGTGACCAAGCTTAATGACCATGAGCTGGCTTTGGTCAGGAACCAACTGGTTGGTTTTGTCTTCCAGCAGTTTCATTTATTGCCCAGAATGACAGCTTTAGAAAATGCCGAACTTCCTTTAGTTTATGCCGGGAAACGGCATATGCGAGAGAAAGCAGTTGAGAAAATTGTGGAGGTGGGTTTAGGAGACAGGATGACTCACCGGCCAAATGAAATGTCCGGCGGCCAGCAGCAGAGGGTGGCGATTGCCAGGTCCCTGGTAAATGATCCGCCAATCATCTTTGCGGATGAGCCTACCGGGAACCTGGATTCCAAGAGTAAAGAAGAGATTATGGCTATATTAAAAAAACTCAACCAGGACGGCAAAACCTTAATTGTCGTTACTCATGAGAGCGAAATCGCCTCCCAAGCCAGAAGGATTATTCAGATGCGCGACGGCCAGATTATTTCTGATAAGGTTGTTTGCGCAGAGCCAAAAACTGCCGCCATCAATATTCCTGAAAATTTAATCAAGAATATTTTATCAGAAACCGGCAAGGTTAAAAAAGGGGGAATAGAGTTTCTGGATTATTTGCGTCAGGCTGTTTCGGCTATGCTCTCGCATAAAATGCGCGCGTTTTTATCCATACTGGGAATACTTATCGGCGTAGCCGCGGTTATCGCTATGCTCGCCATCGGCCAGGGCGCTAAAGAATCCATTGAAAAACAGTTAGCCTCACTTGGTTCTAATCTTCTTATTCTAAGGCACGGAGCCCAACGCTCGGGGGGAGTTTCTATGGAGGCCACTACTACCCGATTTACATTTGACGATGTAACGGGAATTAAAAAACTCGATTCTGTGAGCAGGGCCACTCCTTCAGTATCGTCCAGAGTGCAGTTAGTTTACGGGAATACTAACTGGAATACACAGGTAGAGGGTGTGGGAGTAGATTATGCCGAAATGCGTTCAGCTGTTCCGGAAGTGGGGAGGTTTTTTACTGAAGAAGAAGTGAGGATGCGCAGCAAAGTAGTTTTGCTTGGTACTACCGTAGTGAAGGAACTTTTTGGAGAGGATAATCCTATAGGTGAAACCATAAAGATAAACCTGGTAAATTTTAAGGTAATCGGGATTTTGCCGGCTAAGGGCGCAGGCGGGTTCCGTGACCAGGACGATACTATTGTTATCCCGGTGTCTACTGCGATGTATAGGGTTTTGGGTAAAGAATACATTGATTATATTTATGTGGAAGCAAAAAGCGCTGATTTAACCGAAGCGGCACAAGAGGCAGTGAGCAACCTTATCATAAAACAGCATCGTTTGATTACCAGTGACCAAAAAGATTCATTTCAGATTTTCAATATGGCTGATATAAAGAAAACGCTTACATCTACTACCAAGACGATGTCTTTATTGCTGGGAGCGATTGCGGCTATTTCGCTTTTAGTCGGCGGTATAGGCATCATGAATATCATGCTTGTTTCGGTTACTGAGCGCACGCGCGAAATAGGGTTGCGCAAAGCCATAGGAGCTAACAATAAGGATATTATGATACAATTTCTTATTGAGGCAGTACTGATGTCGCTTATTGGCGGTTTAGTCGGCGTTATACTTGGCAGTGGGACGTCAGCGTTGATAACTATTGTGGCAAAATGGTCGGTAAGAGTTTCTCTATCCTCAATAATTCTGGCTACGGTTTTTTCTCTGATAGTAGGGGTAGTCTTTGGTCTCTGGCCCGCCCAAAAAGCCTCCAAGCTTGATCCTATCGAAGCCCTGCGTTACGAATAATCCAATAATCCTTAGCGTCTGGCCTTGTCTTGTTTCTCGCAGGGCCGCGCGATTTTCCCCTGCGCGGAAAATCGCGCTCGGCTACTCGGCTGCGCTCTGCCGGGACATTTATTGTGGGCAACCCTGCCCGCTCCGCCTGCGTTACGCCCTGCTCCGAAACAAGCCAAGCCATACGCTGATACTATTATATATTTTGCCGAAGGGTATTGTCCGCGGGCAATTAGAAATTTTTCGGCACTGCTATCTATAGATAGTGTGCAAGGTTTTACGGCGAGTGTAGGCAATACCCTTATGCGTGAGGAACCCTGTGCTGCCGGAAGGAGCCGTAAACCGTAGCACACGGCGAAAAATTTCGCACGCGGATAATACCCTGAGAGCGAAATATATATATTGTCTAGATAGGTACTAGGAAATAATGATTGAATTATTGAAGATTGCGGCTATAATTCAACTAAGCGGTCATGACCTTTTAGCCCGAGATTATCCTTGCGGGCACCCAGACCCCCTATAAAAGGCCATGAAGATATTAATCCAGTTCGAAAGAAAACCACTCCTATTTCAGAAACCAAAATCAATTATAGCCTGTTATCATCCCGCGAAATTTTACGCTTGTTTTAAAGAGTTGGAAAAGGCGCTAAAGCAAGGCTATTACCTAGCGGGTTTTTTCTCGTATGAAGCAGGGTATTGTTTTGAAGAAAAGCTGTTAGGGGCTAAACATTATGCTTTCCCGCTTATTTATATGGGCGTATATGATGAGCCTTTACGCCAGAGCATAAAATCCAGCGCTTCCTTAGCCGGGTCTAACTTAGAGAATCTGCGCATAAATATTTCCCAAGCCGAATATTTTGATAATATAGCCGCGATACGCGGATATATAGAGAAGGGCGATGTCTATCAGATTACCTACTGTATAAAATTATTGTTTCAATTTAAAGGCGCGCCTTTCGCGTTGTATAATACGCTTTTAAGAGAACAACCTGTGCCGTATCCGGCCTATATTGAGACGGATGACTTTAAAATTCTTTCCTTGTCCCCGGAAATGTTCGTCAAGAAACTTTCTACTCATTTAGCTACTAAGCCTATGAAAGGGACCTGGCAGAGGGGGAGAAACATTCTATCAGATTTGATCTGCCGTTTGCGTTTCCAATACGATGCGAAGAACAGGGCGGAGAACGTGATGATCGCCGATCTCCTTAGGAATGACTTAGGACGGCTGGGATTAAATATCCGGGCTCCTAAACTTTTTGAAGTAGCCAGATATAAAAAACTTTTTCAGATGACTTCCACTGTGACCGGAAAAGTGGATAAAGATATAGTATTGTATGATCTTTTTGCTTCGCTTTTTCCATCAGGTTCGGTAACCGGCGCTCCGAAGATACGCGCGATGGGTATAATCAGAGGGTTAGAAAAAGAAGAGCGCAAGATTTATACCGGCGCTATCGGCTACATTGCTCCGAATAAAGATTTGTTCTTTAATATTCCCATTCGCACACTACTCTTAGAAAATTCCGGCGGAGAAATGGGGATAGGCGGTGGTATTGTCTGGGATTCTACGCCGCTGGGAGAATGGCAGGAGGGTTTACTCAAAGCAAAATTTCTTACCGATATCTCGCGAACAGCCCTCTGAATAAGCTCTTGATATAATAAAATAGCGAGATATAATTGTTTTAATGCAAAAAAATACTGCCCTCGGAATAATAACGTTGCTGTTCTTAGGGGCCGCAATTTATTCCAATACCTTTTTTAGCGCTTTTCACCTTGACGATTTTCAATCCATTGTCTCTAATCCCGCCATAAGGAATCTCTGGAATCTGGGAAATATCTGGAACTATTGGCCGATGCGTTTCCTCACGTATCTGTCGCTGGCTATCAACTATCAGGTTAACCAGCTGGATGTCTTGGGTTACCATATTTTTAATCTTATTGTGCATCTAGGTTCGGCTCTTTCTGTCTGGTGGCTGGTATATTTGACCGTCAGTATCCTGCCTGAAAATGAAAAGAAGATAAGAGAGAACGCTAACTTGATCGGTTTTTTTGCCGGGCTTATTTTTGTAGCGCATCCCATTCAGACTCAGGGCGTAACTTATATTGTCCAAAGAGCGGTTTCCTTAGCTACGCTTTTTTATCTTTTATCTTTGAGTTGTTATATTAAGTCCAGGGTTTTACCGGAATCCCGTCTAGTCAAAGGTTATTATTACTTATCCATAGTAGCGGCGATTATGGCCATGTTTTCAAAAGAGATGGCGATCACTCTGCCCTTTATGGTCCTGCTCTATGAAATATTCTTTCTGCAAGAAAAAAAGAGTTTTTCCTGGAGGAAATTCCTGCCATTTTTTTCTACGCTTTTAATAATTCCCCTGGTCATGTGGCTGACGCATTCAGTAGATTTCCTGAAGATGCAGCGGGTCAAAGAAACAGTGACCAATATATCATCTTTACAGTATTTACTCAGCGAACCCCGGGTTTTAATCACTTATATCCGGCTTCTTTTTATTCCCTTTAATCAGAATTTTGATTATGATTATCCTGTCGCTAAACACTTAATGCAAGGTTCTGTTTTAGTCAGCCTGTTTATTTTAATTTTGATATTAGTCGCGGCTCTGCGCCTGCGTTTTCGCTATCGTTTGCTCTCATTCAGCATATTCTGGTTTTTTATTACACTTTTGCCCGAATCAAGTTTTGTTCCGATTAAAGACGTGATTTTTGAACACCGGCTTTATTTACCGCTGGCCGGCTACAGTTTATTTATCTCCGGAGGAATATTTTATTTATGGCAAAATAAAAATATCCGCTTGATTGTTTTAGTCCTTTCTATATTAGTAGCGCTTTACGCGCTTAAGGCTTACTTTAGAAACAATGTCTGGAAGGATGAGCTCTCGTTATGGACCGATGTGGTGCTTAAGTCTCCTCAAAAAGACAGGGGATATAATTATCGCGGGTTTGCCTATCAGGCAAACGGGGATATAGAGCAGGCCTTGGCTGATTTTAACCAAGCCCTTAAATTTAATCCTAAAAGCCCGGAGGCCTATAATAACCGGGGAAATGTTTATCATGTCCAGAAACAGTCAGCCCGGGCTCTCGCCGACTACAGCCAGGCAATTGCCATTGACCCTGATGACGGCGATTATTATTATAACCGGGGCAATGCCTATCAGGCCAAAGGAGACTTGGATAGGGCCATCGCCGATTTTAGCAAAGCCATAGAGAAGAAGGTTAAATATGATATGGTTTATTTTAACCGGGGGACTGCCTGGAAAGATAAGGGTGATTATAACCGGGCTATTGATGATTATAGCAAAGCCATAGAGATCAACCCGCGTAATTTTGGCGCCTATAATAATCGCGCCGTAGCCTATTTTTTTACGCAGCAATATACCAAGAGCTGGGAAGATGTGGATAAGCTAAGAGGATGGGGAACAGATGTGCATCCTGATTTTATTAAGATGCTGAAAGAAGCCACCGGTAGGCAAAGTTAGTTAAAGATGGCCCTGTATTTGCCTGTTGACAAAGACGTAAGAGGTGGTATAATAAAATTGTTCCAAAAGATTAGAAAATCTTAAGCCGTAGAGGGAAGACTACTAACCTTTACGGTTTTTTTGTTAAAAAAAGGGGGGGGCTATCAAGAAGATAAAGAGTTCATTAAAAGGTAGGAAGTGCAAATATCCCCATTGCGGGCATATCTTAAGCATCTATAACCACGAAGATTACTGCCATGTCCATCTTGCCCAGTTTCCCTTGGATTATAAGCCCAAGGTCCACAAATAAAAATGCCGCATAGGTCAGATACCGCCAATAATTTTTCCCAGGAAGATAAGAAAACAGCTCAAGATTTCTACGGCCTAAGCATAGCGCCGAAGATCCTGGATATTCTTGAACGCATAAAATTTAAAGTCCCTACGCCTATTCAACTTAAAGCTATTCCGTTGGCAATCCAGGGCAAAGATATTATTGGTATTGCCCAGACCGGGACCGGCAAGACGCACGCGTTCGCTATCCCTATGGTCCAGCAACTTGCGCAAAAAAAAGGTACGGGCCTGATTTTAGCGCCGACCCGGGAGCTGGCTATTCAAATTGACGAAGCCTTTCAGGACTTGACCCGCGCTTTCGGGATGAAGACAGCCTGTCTTATCGGAGGCGCTTCCATGAATGACCAGGTGCAGGCGTTGCGCAAGTCCCCCCGGGTAATCATCGCTACTCCGGGCAGGCTTATTGACCATATGGGCAAATGGAATGTCATACCGGATGAAGTAGTAATGCTGGTTTTGGATGAAGCTGACCGTATGCTGGATATGGGTTTTGCTCCGCAGATTGATAAGATCTTGCGCTTTCTGCCTAAGGATAGGCAAACTATGCTTTTTTCAGCTACTATCCCCAAAGAGATCATGAATATAGTTTCTAAATATATGAAGTTGCCTTTGAGTGTTGAGATCGCTCCTTCCGGGACGACCGCTGAACGCGTTACTCAGGAGATGTATATTGTCAAAAAAGAATCTAAGCCCCAGTTGCTGAATAAAATACTTTCGCAATATCACGGGACTATTTTATTATTTTCCCGGACCAAGCATAACGCGCGTAAAATCACCCGTTCAATAAGGGATGCCGGATACAGCTGCGCTGAAATCCATTCCAACCGTTCTTTAGCTCAGCGCCGCGAAGCGCTTGACGGTTTTAAGTCAGGCAGATACAGGGTGCTTGTCGCTACCGACATTGCCGCTAGAGGCATTGATGTAACCGGGATTGAATTGGTAATTAATTATGATTTACCGGAAGACGCGCAGAATTATGTCCACCGGATCGGGCGCACAGCCAGGGCGGGACATAAGGGCCATGCGATTTCTTTTGCCACGCCGGACCAGGCGCGGGATGTGCGCGATATTGAAAAGCTTATCCGTACCACCTTACCTATATCTAAGCATCCGGGAATATCCCTGGAGCAATTCCTCCACACTTCCAGCTCTCCCTCAGAGAGTAGGCATAAGCCTAATCGTTATCAAAATCAAAAGCCAAGACATAACAAATACCGCAGGTTTTAATCCCAAAATATCCTTGCTATAATTTATTATAGCGGATATAATTGCCGTTATGGACAAAAATACGGATACCGGGTTTGACCTAAAGAATATCGGTGGCTTATCGGATAGCACAGCCCTTTTAAGAATTAAGAAAGAAGGGTATAACGAGCTTCCCTCCCAAAAGAATAAAAATATCTTCCTTATATTTTTTGAAGTTGTGCGCGAACCGATGCTCCTTCTTTTAATCGGAAGCGGCCTGGTTTACCTGTTTTTAGGCGAGCCAAAAGACGCGCTTATGCTTCTGACTTTTGTTTTGGTGGTGGTAGGGATTACTTTTTATCAGGAGCGTAAGACCGAGCGCGCGCTGGAAGCATTACGCAACCTTTCCAGCCCCCGGGCCCTGGTCATCCGCGACGGTCAGCAAAAGAGGGTTGCCGGCCGCGAGGTTGTCCGGGAAGATATTATTATCTTAAGAGAGGGTGACCGTGTCCCGGCGGATGCGGTAGTCTTATCCTGCTCAAATTTATCCGTGGATGAATCTCTTCTTACGGGTGAAAGTATGCCGGTGCGTAAGGCTGAGTGGGACGAAAAAGAAACAACTAAACGTCCCGGAGGAGATGATTTGCCTTTTGTTTATTCCGGAACAATGGTGGTAGCCGGCCGGGGGGTGGCCAGGGTGATTGCAATAGGCAGCAATACTGAAATTGGTAAAATCGGCAAGTCCCTTCAGGGGATCCGGGAAGAAGATACCCTGCTCCAAAAAGAAACCGCTAAGATTGTCCGGGATTTTTCCATCACCGGGATAATCCTTTGTTCTCTAGTTGTTTTGATTTACGGTTTTACCCGCAACAACTGGCCGCACGGAGTCCTTTACGGATTGACCTTGGGTATGGCCATACTGCCGGAAGAATTTCCGGTAGTCTTGATTATTTTTCTTACCTTAGGCGCCTGGCGTATCTCCAGAAAACAGGTCCTTACTCGCCGGGCTCATGCCATAGAAACTCTGGGCGCTTCAACTGTCTTGTGCACGGATAAGACCGGCACGCTTACTTTAAATAGGATGAAACTTGCCCTGCTTTGCGTAAAAGGCGATTATTTTGAGGTGGATACGCATAGCTTGAAAACTTTACCGGAAACAGTCCACGATCTGATTGAGTATGGGATTTTAGCCAGCCAGAAGGACCCGTTTGATCCGATTGAAAGAGAAGTAAAGGAAGTAGGAGAATTTTATTTATTGAATTCCGAGCATATCCATAAAAATTGGAAATTAATCCGTGAGTATACTCTCTCCAAAAAATTGCTCGCTCTATCCCATGTCTGGGAGTCGCCGGATAAACAGAATTATATTATAGCTGCCAAGGGTTCTCCTGAAGCCATTGCCGATCTTTGCCATCTTAGTTTCGAAAAACATAAGGAACTGATGCTTTGTATTGAAGAAATGGCAAGTAGGGGTTTACGTGTTTTGGGAGTGGCGAAAGCTTCTTTTAAAAAGCGGGAATTACCGGATGTCCAGCATGATTTCGCTTTTGAGTTCATAGGGCTGCTGGGTTTTATCGATCCTGTGCGGGCAACTGTTCCCGAAGCGATTAAAGAGGCGCATGGGGCAGGTATTAAAGTAATTATGATTACCGGAGATTATCCGGGGACAGCCGTGCATATTGCCAGGCAAATCGGATTAAAAAACCCCGATCAGTACATAACTGGACTGGAATTAGAAAAGATGGACCATTTGCAGTTGAGAGAGAAGATAAAAGAGATAAATATTTTTGCCAGAGTGGTTCCCGAGCAGAAACTGGCGATTGTAAATGCCTTGAAAGCAAATGGCGGAGTGGTGGCCATGACCGGTGACGGAGTAAATGACGCCGCGGCCCTAAAATCAGCGAATATCGGTATTGCTATGGGTGAACGCGGAACAGATGTAGCCCGCGAGGCTTCGGATCTGGTCTTACTCAATGACGATTTTTCATCGATAGTAGCTGCGGTGCGTATGGGTAGAAGAATATTTGATAATTTAAAGAAGGCGATCGCTTATATTTTCGCCGTGCATGTTCCTATTGCCGGGATGTCTTTATTACCTATATTATTCCAGTTGCCCATCGTATTGTTACCGGCGCATATAGCTTTCTTAGAGTTGATCATTGACCCGGCCTGTTCCACTGTTTTTGAGTCTTGCCCGGAAGAAAAAGGCATAATGAAAAAACCTCCCCGTAGTTTAGGTACGGCATTATTTAACCGGAGGGCTTTTATTTTTAGCCTTTTACAGGGTTTAAGTATTTTGGCGGTTGTCTTTACGGTCTATGTTTTTGCGTTATACCTGAATAAAGGAGAGCTGGAAGCGCGCACCTTGGCGTTTGCCACTTTAGTTTTCGCGAATATCATTCTTATTATAACCAACCTCTCCTGGTCTCAAGGGTTCATCAAAATAATCCGCTCAGGTAACCGGGCTCTTTGGTGGGTGGTAGGCGCGGCATTAATAGCGCTTATCGCCGTGCTTTATATCCCGTTCTTACGTAACCTTTTTCATTTTGCTTATTTAAGCGCCGAGGATTTGGTAATTACTTTTTTTAGCGGAGTTATCAGCATAGTCTGGTTTGAGGTCCTGAAGGTATTCAGTAAAAAACCGGAAAAAGAAATTTAGATTTTTTAGAGATCCTAAATAAAACTTTAAAATTATAAGAATATTGGTATAATATACCCATTCACGCCAATTAATAAATCAACTGGAAATAAAGGAGATAGCTATGTTTTTTAATCTTATACCTAAAGAGTTTGATTTTTTTGATTTATTTGAAAAGCAGGTTGATTACGCGGTCAGGGCGGCAGTTTATTTTAAGGAGCTGACGCTCAAAGGCAGCGTAGACGAAGAGGCAATCGCCAAGATCGGGAATATTGAACATCAGGGTGATGAAGCTACTCATGACATAATTAACCAGTTGAATAAGACCTTTATTACTCCTTTTGACCGCGAGGATATCCACGCTTTGGCCAAAGAACTGGATGACATTATTGATATGATTAATACAATTGTCAGCCGCTTAAGAGTTTACAAGATAACGCGTATTGATAAAAACCTTATTGAATTCGCCTCGGTAATTGAAGAGTCGGTTAGGGCTGTGGCTTGCACGGTAAAATGGATGCATAATATGAAAAATTCCCAGTCTATCTCGGAATCCTGCGTTGAGATTAACCGCCTGGAAAATGTCGGCGACTCGATGAGGGATAAAATGCTCGCCGAACTTTTTGAAAATGAAAAAGACCCGATCGCGATAATTAAGTGGAAAGAAATATACCAGGATGCCGAAACGGTGCTGGACATTTGTGAAGACGTTGCTCATGTGGTAAGTTCTATAATGGTGAAGCAGGCTTAAAATATATGACTTTAGGAATAATCCTTTTAATTCTACTCGCCTTGACTTTTGATTTCCTGAACGGTTTTCATGATTCGGCTAATTCCATCGCAACGGTAGTATCTACGCGGGTGCTTTCGCCGCGGCTGGCAGTTATCTGGGCGGCGTTTTTTAATTTTATCGCCTTTCTTTTTTTTGGGCTACATGTCGCCAATACTATCGGTAAGGGCATTATTGATATCGCAATTATAGATAATGGAGTTATTTTTGGCACGCTTATCGGCGCCTGTGGCTGGAATATTATAACCTGGTTATTAGGCCTTCCCACAAGTTCATCGCACGCTTTAATCGGAGGAATGATCGGCTCTGCTTTGGTTAAGGCAGGTTCAGGTTCTCTGGTCTGGAAAGGTATAATCAAGACAGTTTCCTTTATATTTATTTCTCCGGTAGCCGGGCTTATTTTGGGGCTGGCGCTGGGTATCATAGTCTATTGGTCCTTTCGCAAGAGTGTGCCGGTAAAAGTTGACCATATTTTCAGGAAGGGCCAGCTATTGTCAGCCGCGCTTTATAGCTTGGGGCATGGCGGGAATGACGCGCAGAAGACTATGGGTATTATCGCAAGTCTTCTTTTTAGCGCCGGACTCCTGGGCCAAAAGTTTTACATCCCTTTCTGGATAGTGCTTAGTTGCCATGCCGCGATTGCTTTGGGTACAATGTTCGGCGGATGGCGCATTGTCAAGACTATGGGTCAAAAAGTAGCTAAACTAAAGCCTATTGATGGCTTTTGCGCGGAGTCGGGTGCCGCAATTATGTTATTTATTTCTTCCGCATTGGGCGTACCGGTTAGCACCACGCATACTATTACCGGTTCAATTATGGGAGTTGGTTCAATTAAGCGTTTAAGCGCGGTTAAATGGGGAGTTGCCGGCAGGATTGTCTGGGCCTGGATTTTGACTATTCCCTGTTCAGCGGCAATATCCGCCTTAGCCTATATTGCCATAAGGAAATTTTAATGATCAAGAAAAAAATATATTACCATCATACGGATTGCGGCGGCGTGGTCTATTACGCTAATTACCTGAATTTTTTAGAAGAAGCGCGCACCGAGTTTTTCGCTGAAAAAGGGTTTTCCATAAAGGAACTAGTGCAGTCCGGAACGTTATTTGTGGTTGCCCGCCAGGAGATTGATTATAAAGCCCCGGCTGTTTACGGCGATATCCTGGAAATCAAGACAAAGGTGGCCGAGATGTCGGCGGTAAAGATAATTTTTGAAAATGAGATCTATAATCAGAATAGCCAGTTGCTTACGAAAGCTAAGACAATCCTCGTCTGCGTGGATAAGAATTTAAAGCCGCAAGCTATCCCTTCGGATATCCGCAGCAAATTTTCATAATGAACGCCATAGATATTCTCAAATCCAGAAGAAGTATCCGGGTTTTTCAAAACAGGGAGATACCTAAAAAAGTCCTGGAAGATATAATTGATGTAGCTAGGTTCTCTCCTACGGCCAGAAATGTCCAACCCTGGGAGTTTATAGTAATTACCAATAGTGAAACTCTAGGGAAATTTGGCGCATTAGCCGAGAACGGAAAGTTTATGGCCCAGGCTCGAGCCTGTATCGCGGTATTTTGCGCGGATACTAAATATTACCTTGAGGATGGATGTAGCGCTACCGTAAATATTTTAAATGCCGCTACGGCTTTAGGTATCGGCTCTTGCTGGGTAGCCGGAGATAAGAAACCTTACTGCGCTGAGGTCGCGAAATTATTAGGCGTTGGGCCAGAGTTGAAATTGGTGAGTTTGATCGCTTTAGGGTTTCCTTTAGCTAAACATAGTTTTAAGTTGGCGGATAAGCGAAGCCTTAAAGATGTAATCCATTGGGAGAAATTCTAAGAATGTTCATAGGTTGCAGCGGTTGTTTCATTCCTTTATTAGTAATATTAAATCTATTCTTTGGTCGGTTATTCTTTAGTACCAGCCAGTGGCTGGCTATTGAAGGGATATTACTGTTGGCGCTTCTCCTTACTTCTTATATCAGCCTGCGCAGGTTTTCTTATACCAGCCAGCGCAACAAGCAAAATAACGCGATAGATGTAGAAGGAAAGGTCATCAAAGATAAATAGGGGAAGAAAAAGGGTTTGACAGCCATAACGATTTAATATATATTATAGCTCTATTTTTATTAGAGAAGAGGAGTCCTTAGTTGGCAAAATTAACGGTAAAAGATATTGATTTTAAAGGTAAGACTGTATTGCTGCGGGCGGATTTTAACGTGCCGCAGGATGCAAACTTAAATATTACCGACGATACGCGGATCCGGGCGACCCTGCCTACGATTAAATATATCCAGGAGCAGGGGGTTAAGAAATTGATATTGATGAGCCATTTAGGCCGGCCGGATGGCCAGATTGTGGCTAAATACAGCCTAAAGCCTGTGGCTACGCGTCTAAAAGAACTATTAGCCCAAGACGTCTTATTCTTAAATGATTGTGTAGGCGAAAATATAAAGAAAGAAATCGATTCGTCTAAAGAAAAAATAGTGCTTTTAGAAAACTTGCGTTTCCACGCCGAAGAAGAGGCGAATGACGCTGGTTTTGCCAGGCAATTGGCCAGCTTAGCTGATGTTTTTGTTAACGACGCTTTTGGGACAGCCCACCGGGCGCATGCTTCGACCGAAGGAGTAACGCACTTCTTAAAATCCGCGGCCGGTTTTTTACTGGAAAAAGAAATTCAATATTTAGGCAATGTTGTGCAAAATCCGGCTAAGCCGTTTATGGTGATTTTAGGCGGAGCAAAAGTTTCGGATAAGATAGGTATGATTGAAAATCTGCTTCCTAAAGCGGACGCTATTATCGTCGGTGGTGGCATGGCCTATACTTTCTTAAAAGCCCAAGGTAAACAAATAGGAAATTCCAAGTTAGAAAAAGATAAGTTAGATTTGGCTAAGTCAATTTTGGAGCAGGCAAAATCCCTGAAAAAAGAAATAATCCTCCCAATAGATAATTTAGTCGTGGATAAAATTGAGCCGAACTCCAAAACAGAAATCGTCGGTGAAGAAATACCCGAAGGCAAGATCGCCGTTGATATAGGGCCAAAGACTATTAAATTGTTTGAAGATAAATTAAAATCCGCCAAGACCATTGTCTGGAACGGGCCGTTAGGTATCTTTGAAATGGATGCTTTTAGCCAAGGGACCAGGGAGATAGCGAATTTTGTGAGTGACCTTAAGGCCACTACCATTATCGGCGGCGGGGATACGGCTGCGGCGATAATGAAATTTAAATTAGAGAGTAAGATGACGCATATATCAACCGGAGGCGGAGCAAGCCTGGAATATTTAGAGGGTAAGGTTTTACCCGGAGTTGCCAGCTTGACGGATAAATAAGGTGAGGAAAACAATCATTGCCGGAAACTGGAAGATGTATAAGACGATAAAAGAGGCCATTGAATTAGCTAACGGCTTGAAGCGCGAGCTTTTTAAATTGGATAATCAGGGAATTGATGTTGTCCTGTGCCCGGCGTTTACCGCGTTAAGTGAAGTCTCGGAAGTCATCTCTGAGTCGGATATTATGTTGGGGGCCCAAGACCTTTATTGGCAGGATGAAGGCGCGTTTACCGGAGAGGTGTCCGGCAAGATGCTTAAAGACGCCGGATGCAGCTTTGTTATTATCGGCCACTCTGAACGCAGGCAGTTTTTTGGAGAGACCAATGAGACCGTGAATAAAAAGATTAAAGCAGCCTTGATAAACGCGCTTACTCCGATCCTCTGCGTTGGCGAGACCTTAAAAGAGAGAGAAGCAGGCAAAACCTTGGATGTATTAAAGGACCATGTGCATAACGGCCTGCGTGAAATCGGTAAAGAGGATGTTTTAAAACTGGTTATTGCTTATGAACCGGTTTGGGCAATAGGAACAGGCAAGACCGCAACGCCGGCTCAGGCGCAGGAAGCCCATAAATATATCCGCGATCTTCTAGTCAAGCTTTACGACCAGGAAGTAGCGGCTCAGGTAAGAATACAATACGGCGGAAGTGTTAAGCCGGAGAATATAATTGAATTAATGCAACAGCCTGATCTTGACGGAGCCCTGGTGGGCGGAGCAAGCCTTCAGGTTTCCAGTTTCGCTGATATAGTCAAGAAAGCTGCCGAGGTGATAAAATGATAACTTTACTTATTGTTCTGCATGTAGTGGCTTGTGGGTTATTAATAACTCTGGTTTTAATCCAAAGAGGCCGCGGCGGCGGGTTAGTGGAAAGCTTTGCCGGAGTGGAGTCAATGTTTGGCACAAAGACTAACGCGTTTCTGACCCGGGCAACTACCGTATTGTCAGTAGTGTTCTTTTTTACCTGTTTAAGTTTGGCGATTCTCTCGGTAAAACAGAGTAGATCATTGCTTTCTAATGTTAGGCCGGAGGGCCATGGTTTGGCTTCCGATAGCCAAAGCCATAAACCAGCTCCTGTAGCGCAAAAGCAATCGCCTCTGACAACAGGGCAGGCGCCTGCGGCAGCGCCAGCTACTGCAACTACCGCAGCTGCGCAGACCCCAGCAAAACCGCAGGGAACCCCTAAAGCCGATCAGAAATAAAAATTTATTCTGGATATTTGCTTTAAGCAGCGCGGTTTATTTCACCCAAGGCCTGGAAGGCCTTCCTTCCCAGGGTTTATTCTACTATTTTAAAGAGACCCTGAATTTCTCTCCTGAAAAGATAATGGTAATCTCCAGCATCATTATCTTTGCCTGGCTCATTAAACCACTAATCGGCTATGTTATTGACCATTTCTTTAATAAACGTATCTGGGTCTTTATCGCTTTAGCCTTGGATATAGCTCTAGTCTTATTAGTGGGATTATTAAAGCTACCCCTTTTTCTACTGATTGTCATCCTAATGGTAAATTCGGCTAACGCCGCTTTCCGGGATGTGGCTGTTGACGGGATCATGTGCGTTGAAGGCAAAAAATACAAAGCCACCGGTAGGATCCAGAGTGTGCAGTGGATCTCTATTTCTATTGCCGGGCTCCTTACCGGAATCGGAGGGGGATATATCGCCGAGAAATGGGGATATCAGGCAGGATATTTATGTCTTGTCCCGGTTTATTTGCTTGTGGCCCTGCCTGCGTATTTTTATAAAGAAGAAGATTATATGACCGTGGAGAAAGCAGCTTCAACCTTAAGCGTTGACTTAAAGAAACTTTTTACCAATAAAAATCTGCTTATAGTCGGCCTGTTTATATTTTTATACAGGTATTCGCCTTCCTTCGGTACGCCGTTATTTTTTATACAACGGGACGCCTTTAAATGGGGCAAGATCTGGATAGGTGTCTTAGGGACAATTGCAACAGTATTTGGCATTGTTGGTTCGCTCTTATATTATAAATTCAGCCAAAAGATAAATATTAAGAAGTGGCTATTCTGGTCGGTATTCCTAGGCGCATTGACTACTTTAAGCTACCTTTATTATACGCCGGTTACCGCGGTTATTTATGATGTAGTTTATAGCCTCGTAGGAATGTTTATTTTTATTATGGTTATGGATTTTATGGCGCGGGAATCTATGCCTGGATTAGAAGCAACCTCATTCGCGCTTTTATGCAGCGTAAGCAATTTGGCGCTAGTTATGAGCAATTTATCCGGCGCCTTTCTTTTACCGCTCGTTGGCCTGAAATGGCTGATTGTTTTATCCGCAGTAACCAGCTTTCTGTGTCTTCCGCTAATTAAAAGAATAGAATAAATCCCGTTAGATTTTCCTGTCTCCCACGTCTATTAGGATAGAGAAGGTTAAGCCTTCGCTCGTACCCCCTTGTAGCATAAACGGATAATGCACTTCTCCAACTAAGAAGGCGATGTGAGTTCGAGTCTCACCAAGGGGGTATTGAGAAGGGCGTGGTTAGGCCGGAGAAGCTGACCACGCCCCCCAATTATTCTTGACAACAGCAATTATAAGAGGTATACTTTTATTACTTAGTTGGAGAGGAACGTTTGTGCTACGAGGAAAGGCGCTGATTTATCAGCGCCTTTTGTCTTTATGCGGGAGATTTTCTCGCTTATGGCGATAAATGTCCTTGCCACTGTGAATAATTATATTGGTCTCTACTTATTTAGGGTAACTTTGTAATATATTTAAACTATAGGTTATAACTGTATAATCTATGCTAAGTGGTAGAAGTTATATTATGGCTACAGATTTCATAAGAGATTATAAGCATATTAAGCAGTTTAAATTATTAAAAAAGTATTGACAATATATAAATATCAGTGTATACTTATGGCATACGTGATGATACTGTTACAACTGATATTCCTATTTTTCAGATAAGGAGGATGGTATGAGTTTTGAAGAGTTTACAATGAAAAGAAGGCCGGTTATTGATACCCCAATGGTAAGTATCCTGAAACAAGGGTTATTTGGTTTTAATGTTGCTAGTTACGACAAATATCTTAAGAAACATAAGTACATTATCTTTCTGTACGATAAAGTTAATAACAAAATAGGGATCAAACCAACAAGTGAAGTTTCTGGTAATGCTTATAATATACGTGTTTCAAAAGATGGGAGAGTAGCTAATGTAAGCGCAAGCTCCTTTCTGAATCATTATGGAATTCCACACACAGAGAGTAAATCTTATGCTTGTACGTGGAATTCAAAAGAAGAATTATTGGAAATTGATTTAGGGAAAGAGTAAAAAAGCGGGTTCCGCGTGAACGGAAACCCGCTAAAGCACCAAAACCCACCTTCGACGGTAGAATAGAGGCACCTTTACATTTATTATAGCCTACCTCTTTCGAGTGTCAAGTGAAGTTTTGTGCAAAGAGAAGGAGGTAAGCTATGAGCGGATTTACATGATTTAGTTTTTATTTTTAAGGTCAGTTAGCTAAATTACAAACATTAATACTTCTAATGGAGGATAATATGAGTTTTTCAGATGATACAATCCAGAAAGTATGGGAAAAAGGTACTGTTGTTTCGGGTTATGACAAGAACGTATGGAGAAAAGATCAATGTGGAGCATGGATAAAAAGAGATAGATATGGTGACCGAGATTCTAAGTATGGATGGGAAATTGACCATATTAAGCCTTCTTCAGATGGAGGAGGCGATGAGCTTTCAAATTTACGTCCTTTACAATGGGAAAATAATGCTAGTAAGCAAGAAGGGCGTCTTACTTGCCCTGTTACTGGTTAGGCGTAAAGAATATTGGCGGTAGTATGGTAGGATGTTCGGGGGTGGCTATACTTAATTTCAAGCCATCCCCGATTTAACCTTTAATTCGGAGGGAGGGTCTAGTGGAAGTTAAATCAATTTTGTTATGCGAACATGCAAGTTCACACCCCGATGGGACATTTTCTTTGCTGAGGGGTGGTATTGATAATTGGAATGCACAAGCATTTCCTACTCAAATAAGGTTTGGTTTTGTAGTAATCCTTGAGTTGCTATCCATAGAAGTCGGCCGTACACATATCGCTGAGCTTGATATAGTGGATGCAGATGGGAATAGAATACTACCACAGACAAAAATAAGCTTTTCCATTCCTATTAAAGTTAATGTTACAAGATATAAATGGAACTTAGTAGGTGGTGACATGTTTGTCTTGATACCAAAAACTGGTAAATATAGCTTACATATAGGAGTCGATGGACACCATCTATCTTCCATAGAATTTCAAGTAGTCCAGGCTGCTCAGCAAATTCAATAGTAACTAGAAAAGATAGATAAGCCGTTTGATGTAATTGAAATAGCTGAGTTGTAAAACAAAAATCCCAAGTTATAAAATTGCTTGGGATTTTTTGTGTATGCGGGGAGGCGTGGACTGGTTTTGAGCGGGGCGTAACGCAGGCGGAGCGGGCAGGGTTCGCCCGCTATATTAGGAACTAGTGAGAGCGTAGCCGAGTAGCCGAGCGCGATTTTCCACGCTGGGGAAAATCGTGCGGCCCCGCGAGAAACAGGCCACGGCTACACGCATAGTATAAATAAATACTTGAAGCAGCGGAATTTAGGGAGTATAATTTAGTACTATGACAGAGCTACTTAGGCCCTATATACTGGCGTTTATTCCTATATTCGTGGCGGTGGATGCCGTTGCCAATATTCCGATTTTTCTGTCTTTGGTCGAAAGCGCGACCAAAAAACATAAACACAAGATAATCCTGGACGCTGTAAGGACATCCACAGCTGTCGCGATTATCTTTATGTGCATAGGAAAATGGGTATTTTCGCTTCTGGGTGTAACTATCCCGGATTTTCAAATTGCCGGAGGCGTATTATTATTCGTCCTTTCCGTACGCCTGCTCTTTCCCGGCGCCCAAAAAGACAGCTTAATGCATAACCATGACAAGGACTTAGGCGTATTTCCTTTAGGTACGCCTTTAATTACCGGCCCGGCAGTCCTGACTACGACATTGATGATGATGAATACTTATGGCCTTATGCCGACTCTAGTTTCATTAGTATTAAATATGGGTATTGTCTGGATTACTTTGGCTAAGGCAGATCTGATTATGAAAGTTATCGGCCCCAGCGGCACGCGGGCGTTTTCTAAAATTATGTATATTTTACTGGCAGCGATCGCCGTGATGATGGTCAGGCACGGTATATTCGGAGCGTTCCTAAAATGATGCGCAAAGTTTTAACATTTATCATGGCCGGAGGTAAAGGAGAGAGGCTGCTTCCTTTGACCAAAGACAGGACCAAGCCCGCGGTCCCTTTTGGCGGCATATACAGGATAATTGATTTTACTTTGAGTAACTGTATTAATTCCGGGTTACGTAGGATTTATATCCTGACGCAGTATAAATCATCTTCGCTTCAGCGGCATATCCGCTTAGGCTGGAATTTTCTTCCCTCGGAACTGGCGCAATTTATTGAACTACTTCCGGCGCAGCAAAGAGTGGGTGATTCCTGGTATTTGGGGACGGCAGATGCGATATACCAGAATCTTTATACTTTGGAAATGGATAAGCCTGATGAAGTCTTGATCCTTGCCGGCGACCACGTCTATAAAATGAATTATTATAATATGATTGATTTCCACCGCGATAATGACGCGGATTTAACTGTCGGCGTAGTGGAAGTTGCCAAAGAAAAGTCCACGCATTTTGGCGTGGTAGAGGTGGATAATTCCAACAGGGTAGTCGGTTTTCAGGAAAAGCCCAAATCTCCCAAAATCATACCCGGAAAGCCGGATACAATATACGCTTCCATGGGGATCTATGTCTTTAAGCATCCTGTAATTGAAGAAGAACTGCATGAGGATGCTAAGAAAATCGGCTCGAGCCACGATTTCGGCAAAGATATTATCCCGCAGATGTTAAAGAAGGGACTTAAGGTTGTTGCTTACAATTTTACCAGTGAAAATAAGAATGGCGGCCAGTATTGGCGGGATATCGGGACAATCGACGCTTATTACGAGGCGAATATGGATCTGATCCAGGCCGCGCCGACTTTTAATATGTATGATAAGGATTGGCCGATCCGGACTTTTCAGGAGCAATTCGCTCCGGCTAAGACCGTGCATTCAGGCGAGGAGATCGCCGGCAGGATCGGCTTGGTCCTGGATTCCATAGTCTCCGGCGGCTGTGTCGTCTCCGGCGGAAAAGTGCAGCGCTCAATCCTTTCTCCGAATGTGCGGGTAAATAGTTTTTCCGAAGTTTATGATTCAATCCTAATGGAAGGCGTAAATGTCAGCCGTTACGCTAAAATCAAGAGAGCGATCATTGATAAAGACGTCAATATCCCTCAAGGGATAGTTATTGGGTATGATTTAGCGGAAGATAAAAAGAAATTTTTTGTCAGCGATTCAGGAATCGTAGTTGTTGCCAAAGGGACCGAAATCAAGTAATGCCAGCAGGGACTGTCCCCGAAGGGGACTGTCCCGCGACAAGAAAAGTGTTGTCAGGTAGATACGCCAAAAAATGATTAGAAAAGCAAAAATCAAAGATATAAAACCGATTCAAGAGCTGATCAATTCTTTCGCCCGCAAGAATATAATGCTCAGCCGTTCGCTTAATGAGTTATATGAAAATCTACGGGATTTCTGGGTGGCTGAAGATAGCGGAAAAGTTGTGGGCTGCAGCGCTCTACATATCTCTTGGGATAATTTAGCGGAAATTAAATCTGTGGCCGTAGCCAAAAAATACCAGGGTAAGGGCATAGGCAGGGAATTAGTGGATGTTTGTTTAGAGGAAGCAGCTGATTTAGGTGCAAAGAAGATATTTGTACTCACCTATAAACCGGGATATTTTAAAAAGTTCGGGTTTAAACACGTTAAGCATGAGAGCCTCCCGCATAAGATTTGGGCAGAATGCATTAACTGCTGCAAATTCCCCGATTGTAATGAGATTGCCTTGCTAAAAATCTTGTAAAATAATTATTTTATGTTATAATTTTTGGAATTAAACAGGAGGAGACATGGATTATTTGTTTACCGATGAACAAAAGATGATCAAGGAATTAGCGCATAAGATCGCCGAAGAGAAGGTGCGCCCCGCGGCAGCCAAATACGATATCAGCGAAGAGTATCCCTGGGATGTGCTTAAGGTCATCGGAGAATCCGACCTTTTCGGTTTATTTATACCTGAAGAGTACGGCGGAATGGGTGTCAATATCACTAACCTTTGCTTAGCTACCGAAGAGCTCTCCCGCGCCTGCGGCGGTATCGCTGTTTGCTACGCAGCCTCGGCGTTAGGGACTTTCCCGATAGTTTTATTCGGCAATGATGAACAAAAGAAGAAATACCTTCCGGATTTAGCCAGCGGTAAAAAAGTCGCGGCTTTTGGTATAACTGAACCGGAAGCCGGCTCAGACGCTTCCGCCATAAAGACTACCGCTAAAAAAGAAGGCGAGCATTATATTTTAAACGGCCTAAAGCATTTTATTACTAATGGCGGCGATGCGGAAACTTATACTGTTATTGCTATGACTAATAAGGACAAAGGCGCGCGCGGCGCGTCAGCTTTTATCGTTGAAAAAGGGACTCCGGGGTTTACCTTCGGTAAAAAAGAAGATAAATTCGGTATCCGCGCATCTTCCACCCGCGAATTAATATTTACCGATTGTAAAATTCCCGCTAAGAATTTACTGGCTAAAGAAGGTATGGGTTTTATCGTCACTATGAGGACTTTTGATATGTCCCGTCCGGGGGTTGCGGCGCAGGCTTTAGGGATCGCCCAGGGCGCTCTGGAATTAGCCGTAAAATACGCCAAAGAGAGGCATCAGTTCGGAAAATCAATTTCCAGTTTCCAGGGTATTCAATGGATGCTCGCGGATATGGCGACCGAAATTGAGGCGGCCAGGGCATTAGTATATTCTTGCGCCCGGGCAATTGACGCCGGCTCAAGAGATGTCTCTAAGGAATCGGCTATGGCTAAGATGTATGCTTCGGATGTGGCGATGAAGGTGACTGTAGATGCCCTGCAGATTTTCGGCGGATACGGTTATATGAAAGATTATCCAATTGAGAAATATGTCCGCGATGCCAAGATCACTCAGATCTACGAAGGGACAAACCAGATCCAGCGTAATATTATAGGTTTACAGTTGATTAGAGAGATGGCGAAATAAAATGAATATTATCGTCTGCATAAAACAGGTCCCTGAAACCACTGAAGTCAGGATAAATCCGGAAACCAACACTTTGATCCGCGAAGGGGTAAAATCCATTATCAATCCTTTTGATATGTATGCTATTGAAGAAGGCGTGCGGCTTAAAGAAAGGTTTGGAGGTAAGGTTACGATTGTAACCATGGGCCCTCCGCAAGCAGACGGAGCTTTACGCGAAGCGATTTCCATGGGAGCTGACGAAGGGGTTTTAGTCTGTGACCGGGCATTTGCCGGAAGCGACACCTGGGCGACAAGTTATACTTTGTCCGGAGCAATTAAAAAAATCGGCGCCTTTGATTTGATTATCTGCGGTAAGCAGGCTTCGGACGGAGATACCGCGCAGGTCGGCCCCGGAATATCCACGCATTTAAATATCCCGCAGGTAACTTACATTAAGAAAATAGAAGAAGTAACGGATAAGCCGGAGGGCAATGGTTTGGCTTCCGATAGCCAAAGCCATAAATCCATGCGCGTAGAAAGAATGCTGGAGGAAGGGTTTGAGATTATTGAAACACCCTTACCGGCTTTACTTACCGTAGTTAAGGAGATAAACGAACCGCGGATTCCTTCTTTAAAAGGGATGATCCGCGCGAAAGCAGCCAAAATTATTATGTGGGGTCAGAAAGATTTAGATTTGGACCCGCAGAACATTGGTTTGTGCGGTTCGCCCACCCAGGTGGTGAAGATTTTCACTCCGCCGCAAAGAGTGGGGGGCCAGATACTTAAGGGAGAGGTTCCGGAGATCGCGGCTCAGGTAGTAGAATTATTAAGAAGCGAGGTTATCTCATAATGTCAATTCAGATTATCATTGAGAAGTGTACAGGTTGCACCTTATGCCTGAAAGCCTGTCCATTTGATGCCATCCGCATTATGGACAAAAAGGCAATCATTGATTTACATAAGTGTACTCTCTGCGGAGCCTGCCAAGACGCCTGTAAATTTAAGGCGGTTTTAATTGAGAAGACTTTGGCTAAATGCGAGCTTCCGGATATTAAGGATTATAAGGGTATCTGGGTATTTTTAGAGCAGAAAAACGGTAAAGTTCAGTCGGTGGCCTATGAACTTTTAGGTAAGGCTCAGGAATTAGCCAAGAAAATCGGCTGCGCTGTAAGCGGCGTTTTAATAGGCAATAAAATGGAAGACCAGCTGGACGAATTAATTTTCTGCGGCGCTGATAATATTTATTTAGTCGAGGCTGCGGAATTAGCTAATTTCCAGGACGAGCCTTATACAAATATATTAGTGGAGTTGATTAAAAAACATAAACCGGAGATTCTATTGTGCGGAGCTACCAATATCGGCCGTTCGCTTATTTCGCGGGTAGCCATCAATATTAAGGCCGGCCTGACCGCGGATTGCACTGGGCTGGATATTGACCCGCAGAAGAAGATTTTACTTCAGACTCGTCCGGCGTTTGGCGGGAACATTATGGCGACAATCATCTCTCCGAATTACCGTCCGCAGATGGCGACAGTCAGGCATAAAGTCTTCCAACCTCTGCCGGCAGATAAAAAGCGCAAAGGTAAGATCATAAAAGAGAGCTTTGATAGTTCTTTATATTTTTCGCGGACGAAATTATTAGATATAGTGGAGGAAGTCGAGTCATTAATCAATTTATCTGAAGCGGATATTATTGTTTCCGGCGGCCGCGGAATGGGGGGCCCGGAAAATTTCAAGATATTAAAAGAATTGGCCCAGGTTTTAGGCGCTGCCGTTGGTTCATCCCGCGCGGCAGTTGACGCCGGCTGGATGCCTTATTCGCACCAGGTGGGCCAGACCGGACGCACCGTCGCCCCGAAGATTTATTTTGCCTGCGGAATATCCGGCCAGATCCAGCACTTGGTCGGTATGCAATCCTCAAAAATAATCGTAGCCATTAATAAAGACCCCGAAGCCCCTATTTTTAAGGTAGCTACTTATGGAATAGTCGGCGACCTTTTTGAAATTATCCCTGCCTTAATTAAAAAATTCCAAGAAACCCTTAAGCGTTAATAGATAGCTATTTACAAAACCATGAAAGTGAAATTAGTTCTTACCCCTTACTATTTCTATCATGCCTTCATGCCTCCTTTGGGCCTAGCGCTAGTAAGCTCGGCTTTAAACCAGAATAATATAGAGCACGATATCGACGATCTTTATGTCAAGCTTTACAGGTCTTTGGTAAAGGGGAGCATAAGAACGGATGTTTTTCTGGACCAGGCCAGAGTCAATGATTACCTACGCGGGTCTGCTTGCGCTGAGATTGATGCGGAAACCGCAAAAGTAATGGCCTTAACAGATTTTTCGGGGTATGATTATGTCTGTTTTTCCGGGCATTACCCGTCGTTGGATAGAATCAACAGCCAGGCTATCGCCGCCTGCCTGATGAAGAAGATAAAAGATAGCTATGGCGTGATAATCGTCGCTAATTTCGAGCTGCCGGCTTACCGAGAGGCAGGCCTTATAGATTACCAGACTTCCAGTATAGACAGCTTTATTGATTTTTTAAACGTCAAAAACAAGCTTAACCCGAAACTTCCCCGGATTTTCTTAGAGCCGAATTTTAAGGGGTTTCCGCTTAGCCTATATAAATACAGCAGGAATACTATAATCTCGGAGTTTCTCCCGCATTCAGGGCGGATAAGCAATTTATCCAGATATACCGGCGTTTCAAAATCACTTCCTTTATTGCTCCCGTATACGTTTATCGAAGGCTGCCAGAATAGCTGTATATTTTGTGAATTATCCGGAAAACCCGGATTTAAGATAAAGGATTACGATAGGATAATCCGCGAACTAAAATTTCTTAAACGGGAACATAAGACGCAGGACTTCTTTTTTCTGAATTCGAATATCAATCCAACCAAGCAGACTGTCCGGGATCTTACCGATAAGATAGCAAAAGAGCGCCTAAAGATAAAGTTTACCGACTGCGCCACCTTTAATAACCTGGATAAAGAAATACTTTTACGTTTAAAAGAAGCGGGGGCAGTAAGGCTGGTGATCGGATTGGAATCCGCCGGTATTAAACTGCAGAAATACATAGGTAAAGTCATTGACCTTAAACACGCTTCCCATATTTTAAAACTATGCCATGACCTGGGCATCTGGGTAGAGATAGACCTATTGATCGGTTTACCTTTTGAGACGAGCCAGGATATCATTTCCACGCTGGAATTCATAAGGGATAATAATGCGTATATTAAAGGAGTTAATTTAAACAGGTTTGTGCTTAAGCCGGAAAGTCTGATGTTTAGATCTTGCGCAAAATACAGGATTATTAATGTTAGAGAGCAAGCGAATCCGGGTTTTGAGTTTGCCTATGATGAATTCCGGGGTTGGAAGTGGGATGTGGCTAGGAAATTGATGGAATACCGGTATTCCCGTTTCTTAGAGTGCCTGGACCGCAATAAGATTGATTACTTCAGACCTGTCCAGTTCGTATTCTTAATGAACAGGAAGTTTAAAGATCCGCGGCGAATGAATAAGTACCTCGCGCGTTATTTTTTCACGGATAGGGCCTGGGAGAAGAATATGGAAAATTTCATAAATGAGCTTAAGAAAGGAGAAGATATTGTCAGGGTCAAAGCGCACCTGTTTTAACTTGACTCATTGCAGGAGTTATGATAATTTATTCTTAAGAGCGGGCAGGGTCAAGTAGGAATTATCCTAAGAGGTGCAATGAATAAATTTTTTACCACATTAGTAATTTCTATAGGTTTAATTATAATTTCCTTCCCTTTTGCCTTTTCAGAAGATCTGACCATTACCACTTATTATCCTTCGCCTTACGGAGTTTACGCGAATCTACGCTCGGACCAGATGTCCATCGGCTCCGGGTATAGAGCGACCACTCTGCCCAGTAACGGTCTTATTATCGAGGGGCAGGTGAGTATTGGAGCGACCAGCGCAGCTAGCTACGGGGGTACTCAGACGGAACTGGATGTTAACGGTGAGATCGCGGCTAGCGACGTATGGGTTAAAAATAAAAGTAAATGGCTGGGGAGTCTGAGCTGGTGTACAATGAAGACATATGGACCTGATACCGGAAATACCCTCTGCGGTTCAGGGACTACGTATAGTTGGTTTCAGCCAATATATGGCACTAGCCCCACTACTTATGATATACCTACGTCCGGATCTTTTTTATGCTGCGGTTAATTAAAGGCCTCCAATGAAGAAGTTATTATTAATTATCGCGGTATCTTTTTTAGGATATATAACTGTTTTTGCCGGAGAAAACATCCCCATCGCTACCTACTATCCCTCGCCCTACGGTAGTTATATAGAATTGCGCTCGGACCAGATGTCCATCGGCTCCGGGTATAGAGCGACCACTCTGCCCAGTAACGGCCTTATCGTTGAAGGCCAGGTGAGTATTGGAGCGACCAGCGCAGCTAGCTACGGGGGCGTTCAGACGGAACTGGATGTTAACGGTGAGATCGCGGCTAGTGACGTATGGGTTAAAAATAAAAGTAAATGGGTGAGTACGGTAGATTATTTTGTGTCATCTTAAAGGAATCTTAAGTTGGAAAGGGGCGGAGTTTAGTGGAGATTAAGCTAAGCGCAAGAATCTATCCTTTAGAAGCTATTTTGAATGCTTGTTATTTATTTATTGACTGCGTCTACATTTTTTTGGATAGCGATCTTAAGGGAAATCAGATTAAGGTTTTTTTTAAAGGTAAAGGTAAATTTTCGGGTAAAAAACTGGAAGCGTTAAAAGGTGAATTTAAGAATGAGCTATTGCGCTGCGCCTTAAGATACGAGATAAGTAAGAGTAACAAAAAGATCAGGGAATATATTGTTGGCCGCGCTTTATATACTACTTTGCCGGGTCCGGGTGTAGTCAGTCTTTCCGAAAAACTGGATTATCAGGATGATCCTTTAGGTATAGCTTTGCCCTGGAAAAAGAAACATCGAAAACAGAAAAATGCCAGAAAACGTAAGATTTAATACGCGGTTTTATAAAAAAAAGGCGATCCAAAAAGCGATCCTTGCCTATGCTCATCTGGCAAAATTCAGGGTCAAGGATTGTAAAGATTACCTGGAAGTAAAAATAGAGAATATAGATACGCAGGTCAAGGATATATTTGTAGATGAATTTAACAATTACGTCTTAGGAGCGACCAAGAAATGTTGCTAGAGTCTGAAAGGATAGATAAACAGAAGGTCGGTTTCTTTCAATTTAAGCGGTTAAACGGGCAATATTTGCTGACTAATGTCATAGGGGATTATATTTTTTTGCGGCCCCCAAGTTTTAACGCCTTCCTTAGCGGTAAAATAGAACAAGCTTCGCCCCAAGAGTATTCCCAGTTGCGGGATAAAGGTTTTATCCGGGGTCAGCTAAACTTTGATAACCTGGCCCAGAGATACGTGCAAAAAAATATGTTTTTAGGGAGCGCAGGCACCGCTTTACATATTGTGGTAGTTACTTTAAGATGCGACCATAAGTGTATTTATTGTCAGGCAAGTTCCCGGGATCTTAAGGAAAATGAATTAGATATGGATATAGCTACGGCTGAAAAAGTTGTCGATAGGATTTTTGAATCTGCCAATAAAGGAATTACTATTGAATTTCAGGGAGGCGAGCCCTTAGTCAATTTTGAAGTTATAAAATTTATTGTTCGGTATGCTCAAGAGAAGAACAAAAAAGCCAAGAAGGACTTGCGCTTTACCGTTGTATCCAATTTGACCTTTATGAATGAGAAGATAGTTAAGTACCTTTTAAAGAACGATATCCATATCTGCACTTCATTGGATGGGCCCGAAAAAGTGCATAACAAATGCAGGATTGCTCTGGGGAATAAAAATAGTCATAAAAATACGGTTAAATGGCTGAAAAGATTAATAAGAGAGTATAAAAAAGCAAATTCCTGCCATAAGCCGTTCGCTCTGGCTACGATTACCCGCCTGGCCCTTCCTTTTCCGAAAGAAATTGTCAATGAATATGTAAAATTAGGGCTGGAAGGCATGCATTTAAGGCCGCTAAGCCCGTTTGGGAATAATAAGAAGGTATGGAAGAGGTTAGCTTTCTCCGGGCAGGATTTCCTTACTTTTTATAAAAAGGCTTTGGATCATATAATAGATTTGAATATGAAAGGCAAAGATTTTCGGGAAAGGTTCGCCGTGATATTTTTAACTAAAATTTTGACGGATAAAGATCCGGGTTATGTTGATTTGCGTTCTCCCTGCGGGGCGGGGACAGGGCAAATGGCTTATAATTTTAATGGCGATGTTTATGCCTGTGACGAAGGAAGGATGATGAGCCGGCAGAAAGACGAATCTTTTAGGCTGGGTAATGTAAGGACCGGTTCGCACAGGGATTTTTTTAAGAGTAACGTGGTAAAAACGATGTGCATAGCGTCATGCCTGGATAATCTTCCCGAATGCAGCCAGTGCGTATATAAACCCTACTGCGGGGTATGTCCCTTGCAGAATTATACCGTAAATGGGAACATTTTTAATAAGTCCGCATTTTGGTGCCAGATCAATAAGGGTATTTTGGATTATTTATTTATTAAGCTCAAAGATGAGAAGATAAAGAATGTATTTTATAAATGGGTGATGAGGAGCTAATAATGGAAAAATTTAAACTATCCCTAAAGGTCATCTTCCTGTCTCTGTTTTCTCTTATGTTGAGTAGCCATTTTTCTTTCCTTTTTAGCGAAGCCGAGTTAATCGAGGATTATCCCCAAGAAGTGGAGACTTATCCTCAGGAAAAAAAGCCAGCAGATTGCTCTAAGGATTTTTATATTAACAAGGTAGACTTTAATGATCCCCGAGTGGCCCCGATAGTGGAACTTCTGACTGGTTGTATCTACTGTCGTTCAGTGGTCAAGGATGATATAGAAGAATGCGGCAAACTTAGTTTACAGCCTTCTCTTCTGGAAGACTGCCGGGTTAATTTTACCGAGTATCAGGGCATATACGGCAGATTTTTTAAGTCCGGGTTTAACAGCCTGCAATTGATGAATTCCTGGAAGGACCGGAATAGTGAAGGGTTTAAACTATTTATGCAAGGAGTGCTGAACAATGATAGTTCTGTCTGTGAAAAGGCGCAAAATGAAGCAGAACGCAATGAATGCAGGGCTTTTACCACCGGAAACGTTAAACTGTGCAAGAATGATTTTTGTGTAGATAAAGTCATTTATATAAAAGCGATTAAGGAAAAGAATCTTTCTAAATGCAATGGAATAAAAGATCCTAATATAAGATTGATGTGCCAGGGTTATATCAGCGGGGACGAAACTACTTGTGAAAAGTATAAGGGATTTGAAGAATTTATCCAGAAATATTGTGCTACCCTTAATAAGGAGGCGCGTAATGAAAAAAAAGCTCCATAAGAAGGTGAATAAAAAATTGCCCGTTACTAAAAGAAATATTAAAGACTTTCTTTTTAATGAAGAAGGAAACGCCTCTAAGAAGAATATTGCTAAATTAGGCATATCTTTAGCCGTATTGGGGATGATGCTAGAGCCTAAAGGCGCTCAAGCCCAGCATGCCAGTCATTCCAGCCATAGTAACTCGCTCGTCTCTGGGGGGGGAGGCGGCCATACTTCCTCTACGCCACATTCCAGTTCGCACACCAACCATAGTAACCACTCTAACCACTCTAACCACTCTAACCACGGTAACCATGGGCGAGGAGGGGGATGGTGCTAGAAAGTCATCCCGAGGCGTTGAATATCTTTTTGACCAAGCGCTGTAATTTAGATTGCCATTATTGTTTCGTTAAAAAGGACAGTCGTAAAGATAAAGAACTGGATGTTGATCAGTTAAAGAAGGCCGTAGTTTTTTTTTAACATCTCCCGGAAACACTAAGAGTATAAATTTTGTCGGCGGGGAACCTTGTTTAAGGTTTGGAAAGTTAAAAAAGCTGTATCATTATATTCAGCAGAATAAGGGAAATTCAAAATTAGCGGTTACGGTTGTTACTAACGGTACTCTTCTAACTCCCAGCCGGTCAAGTTTTTTAAAAGAAAACGGGATTATAACTACAATCAGTATAGACGGCAGGAAGAAGGTCCAAGACTCCAACCGTCCTTTCAAGCGCAAAGCATATGGCTCCAGTCATGATCGCCTAGCCGGGAACTTAAAGCGGCTGGATCTGGATAACACCAGACATAAAATATATTCCGCTTTAGTCTTTACGCCTCAGACAATCAGCGGCCTGCTGGAAAATATAAAATATCTTCGGAATCTGGGGTTTAACCGCATTAATTTCTTCCCTAACCTTTACACTCAATGGTCAAAAGCTGGCTTAGATAAAGCCGAATCAGCATTCCGGGAGTTTAGCGATTTCTATATCTCTATCTTTGAGAAAGCCAAAGATAGTAAAGATATTTTTGAAAATTCTTTATTAGGTACATTTATAAGAAGAAAAGGGCTTTATAAACCCATTCGTTGCCAGAAGATCCACTTAGATTGGAAGGGGAATTTTTATTGCTGCGATAAAGTATTTTCTATAGCCCAGCCGGAAAGAAAAAAATTTATTATCGGGGATATCCATAAAGGGATAAATAACCGTTTGCGGCTTAAACTCTTAGACCAAAAAAGAAAGGAAATAAGGGAATTAACCGGTAAGGATTGCAATAGATGTAAATATTTAAGATACTGTTTCTGTCCGGTTGGGCATTATATTTATTTTTCTTCTTGGGGCTTAGATTTTAAGCGCTACTTTCCCCAATTCTGCCGCTTGTCTCAGATTTATATCCATACTTTTCTCGAAATAGAAAGAAAACTTCACCGGAACAGCTTGTTCACTAAAATTTACGGAAGCCGGCAATTGCTTAATTAAATGTCATGGAAAATAACGATTTTTTGTTCAAGCGTATCACCGAGGGAATCGCTAATACGGATTTTAGCGGTTACACTATTCAATATCCCCCGATGTTTTTGTGGGGGAAAGCCCGTTCAAACCGGGAAATCTTAAGGTCATGGTCAGAATCCTTGGCCAATAATTTTAGGCACCTGGGGTTATATGTGCACATACCCTTTTGCAAGCAAAAATGTTCATTCTGCCGTTATTTTTCTCAAGAGTTAGCGCAAAGAGCCGCATTAAAAGATTACCTCGCCGCCTTAAAGAAAGAAATAAAAATCTATAAACCATTATTCTCAAAATTTCCCCTATCTTCAGTCTATCTTGGCGGCGGCACGCCAGCTTTATTAAACTTAGGCCAATTAAAAGAGTTATTTGATACTCTGTATAAGAGTTTTAACCTTAATCAATGCCAACAAATATCCTTTGAAGGGAATCCTGATTTTTTACCTTGGCCTAAGCTCAAATTATTAAAGAAATACGGCGTGAATAGGCTGACTATAGGTATCCAAAGTCTAGATAGCCGGGTCCTAGAGTCCGCTAATCGGTATCAGTCAAAAGAATCATTTGAGCGCTGTTTTCAGGATGCCCGCAACGCCGGAATAGCCAACATTAATGTTGATTTAATGGCAGGATTAAGCGGGCAAACCGCTAAGAGTGTTTTGAAAACCCTTGAGGAGGTAATTCGGCTGCGGCCCGAAATGATCCATATCCATCCCTTTTATCCGACAGCCTTAACCGCATTTATGCAAGCCGGAGGCCAGCTTTCTAAAGAAGAGATGGATCTAAGAGAACATTTGGCCAAAATCAGCCAGGCAGTTATTAGGCAAGCCGGATACGCGGCGATAGAATTTGACGCTAACGGCCTAAACCCGGCAGCTCGGAATGTCCAACTCTCCGATGCGATAGAGCACAACAGCGCATTTTTAGGTCTAGGAGCCGGGGCAGTCTCTCATGCCACCGGTTATTCAAGATACGTTAACCTTAACGACCCGGATAAATACTGTTACTCTTTAAGCCAAGGGAAGCTCCCGATTCAATCAACCTGCCGCTTAACCCAAAGAGATGAAATGATATATTTTATAACCAGTTGGCTGCGTTACGGCAGGGTCAGCAAAGAGAGATTCAGGGATATTTTTAAAAAAGACCCGGATAAGGTTTTCGCTAAAGAAATAGCCTATTTAAAAACAAGAAAAAAAATTAAAGATACACCGGGATTTTTATGCTCTAAATCGGCTAATATGGGCGAGTACGCCATTTTTTCTAAATATTTTTATGATCAAAAAATTATTGCTAAATGCAGGGCAATACTTTCTCCTCTAGCCGGCAGGATTAAGCGGGCCGATATGAAATATCTGTATTTTTAGAGATGCCTAAAAATAATAAAAATCCGGATATCTTTATTAAATCTTACGGTTGCGCGGCTAACCGGTTCCAAGCGCAGCAGTTAACTTTTGCCTTAGAGAATTCCTTTTCTATCTATAACCAATATTTTGGAGATGACCGGGATTTCTTCCGCGATCCGCAAGAAAGACGCCTGGCTTTCAAAGCAAAGGTTTTTATTATTTATGCCTGCCCGATAACCGCCTACTTAGAAAAATTTGTAAAGAATTTTTTGTTTTATATTAGAAGGGTCAATAAAGGAGCTTTGATAATATTAAGCGGTTGTTCCTTAAGCTATCCATCCTCGTTATTACCAGAGGCCAAGATAAAAGGTCTCCGGAATATATTATTTATGAGGGAAGAAGGCATTGCCGGATATTTAAGAAAAACGCTTGCCTCATCTAATAAACCGGTTTACCATAACACTCTTAATTCCGGAATAATATTAATAGAAAATGGGTGCAATAATTATTGCCGTTATTGTATTTGCCCCTGCCTGCGGAAAAACAGGAATGTCAGTTTTAGTGAGATTAAAAAACAGATTAGTCAGTTGGAGTTAAGAGGGATAAAGAGGATCGAATTTGGCGGGCCCTGTATGGGCGGTTGGCATGACCCGCGGAACAAACATTTTACCTTCACTCAGTTATTAGAATTTATTTTAGCCCAGACTAATCTGGAGGTATTTTATTTGGAATTTTATCCCAACGATTTATCGGATAAGCTTATGGAGCTCATCTTAAATGGTAAGATCAATAAAGAAATAAGTGTTCCTATCCAGTCGGCTTCCGATCGTATTTTAAAGATGATGCGTAGAAAATATGATTCCGCCTACTTGCGGATGTTGTTTAATAAATTATGCCGCAAGGTGCGTAATCTACGTTTGACTACCGATATTATTGTCGGATTCCCGGGTGAGACTAAAGATGATTTGGTCCAGACTTTAGATTTCTTAAAAAGGTTTAGTTTTTCCAGGGTAGATGTTTACCCTTATTCAGCTACTAAAAAGGCCTGCGGGGTAGAATTAAAAAACAACCTAGATTTGTTTAATAAATCGCTGCGACTTAAAAAATACAAAGACCTGCGCAAGGTTATTGATATCACGGGTCTGGGTTTTGATGCCTGATTAAATCCGGTATATTGTTTGTAAATCTTGGCTATAATGATTTGTCTCTTTGAGCATTACCCGGTCTAAGATATCCAAACAGATTATCTCCTCCGCGTTAAATTTTAAACCGGAAAACAATTTTAGATTTTTTAGTTTAGGTTTTATTTTTGGAAACAATTCCCTTAGGGATTTGGCAGTAACTTCCATATCCAAAGAGGTATCAAATCCTAATTTAAACCTGTTGTTATATTTTAATCCTCGCGTCTTGGCGATCTGCCGGATGATATATTTTGGGTTAGCATTCTGAGTATGTAATTTTTGGGGTATTTGTTCCAGGAAATTCCTTATTTTCTGAGAGAGGTATGGAAAACGCGCTTCTTGATTAACACTTGCCGAAACCTGGTAAATTAGTCTTATTTGGTAGAGAAGAGTGCGCAGCGCAATTTCATCAAACATTATCTTTGCCGGATGCCTAAGCATTTCTTGGGCCCAGGGAAGAACTATCTTTGCCTGGGGGTATTTTTTGGTTATTCTATTGGTTAAATAGTTCCTGAATCCCTCCTGATTTATATGCGAAGCCAATCCTTTAAAGAATTCTTCAGTGCCGATACCCCATAAATTCACCCGCTGATTACCCTTTATTTTATGAAGAAAAAGGTATACTTTAGCCATCTGAAACCAGATATTTTCAACGTGGTAACAAGCCGCGGGTAAAAAACGCAAAGCCTCGGTTTCCTTTATTGCGATTATCTGATGCTGAAAACCGTATTTTTGAGCGTTTTTTGCGGCATAAAATAAGTCTGCGCGGTTTTTTTGGCCCTTTAGGGAATACGCGTTTACGCGTATTTTATTGTTCCGGATTATATCCGCGATTAAAGTTGAATCTACTCCTCCCGATAAATATAAGCCGATCTCTTTTTCCGAAGCAATCTTACGCTGGCTAGATTCAACGATTAGTTTCTCTGTTTTTTGGATAATTTCTAGCTCGGTTAAATTATTTTTCCGAGAGCCTTTTTTAGGGCGATAGGAGGGGTAGGAAAAAGCTTGTGTCTTTAGGTCGAATAGAGTAGGAATGCCGGCCGGCAGGGAATAAATTCCGGAAAATATAGTTTTATCGTTATAAGTAAATCCTAATATTGATTGTTCAACGAGCGCCTCAAGGTTAAATTCTCGTTTGAGGGGGTGGCGGAAGATCGCTTTTATTTCTGAAGCAAAAATTATTTTTCCGTTCTTATAAGAGTAATACAGAGGTTTTGTTCCAAATTCATCCCGGTAAAAAATCAATTTACCTGCCAGGCTATCATAGAGCACAAACGTAAATTCTCCTTCCAGGCGCTTAATGAAATCTAAGCCGTATTCTTTATATAGCCAAATGATTGATTCAGCCGCAAAATCCCGGGTATTATAAATATGGCCCTCCAGAATAAGCGCAATTGTTTTTTTGCCATCGCAAACAGCAAAGTTATTTCTGGGATCGCCGTTATGAAGTTTATCCGCATAGGCCAGGCAAATATTTTTAGCGCAAAATTTATAAGCCTTGCCCGGTTTTTGTCCCTTAAGATAACCGGTCATTCTGTCGAGTAAACCGGGATTGTCTTCACTAAAGCCGAATATAGCCATATTTAGGTAAGGTTTTTAGAAGAGTGTATCGAACTCTCTTGCTTATTAAACCATATTAACTTTCCGATTTCAATTTATTTTGCTGGATTGAAAGTGCTTGCGGATTGCCGGAAGACAGAATATAATACCAAAAAGAAGCTAATTCCGGGGAAATAATGGTAAATTTTAGTTATCCAGCCAGCTTTAACAAGGATGAAGTTGAGGCTATAGTAAATTTGAATGCGAAATTCAAAAATAAGCTAATAAGGGTGAAAACCTTTTACGGCTGCCTTAATCCATCTGTCTGGCCGTCAGCCAGGTCGCCATTTAACTTACCGTCAGTCTCTCCCAGGAAACTTAAAGGTTACCTAACCTATCTGCATAAACTTGGTTTTGTATTTGAATATACCCTGAATTCTCCTTTTATGCACGGATTTGAGACCGACCCGAAAAAGAAAAATGAGTTAATTGATTTTATTAAGATGATCTTTGGCTTGGGGGTGGATGAGCTCTCTGTCAGCAGCCTAAGCCTGATGGATATTGTTACGCGTAAGTTCAGGGACCATAAATTGAATATTTCCACCGTAGCTAACATTAAGAATTCAGCGCAACTGGCGCAGCTAAGGGATTATAAAATTAATATGCTTACGCCTTCCATTGATGTCAATAGAGAGGTGCCTAATCTTAAACGCCTGCTTAAGTTATCTAAAAAAATGGGACTAGAGATTAAATTGATTGTAAATAGTGATTGCTTATACAATTGCGCATTTAATAAAGATCACTATTACTTTGTCGGGCTCTTCAATAAGAGTCGGTTCTTTGACCGGGATTATTTTAAGCGGGAATGCATAAGAAAGATGATCACGGATGTTGATTATATCTTAACCTCTCCCTGTATCCGGCCGGAGGATTTAGAATTCTACCGGGATTTAGGGGTTAAATCGTTTAAGCTTAACGGCAGGGTCCGCAGCCGGGAAGATAATTTATTTTTTCTCCAAACTTATATGAAAGGGAAATTTAAGGGAAACTTCTTTTCTCTTTGGAGCGGAAGCGATAAATCATTTTGGGCAAGATTGTATTATCTAAATAACCGCGACCTTGACGGATTAAGCCTGTATTTGGCCAATAAATTTAAATACAATGGGTGGCTGAAAGAAATGAAAAGCCGGGTCAGGCGGAGGAAAATAGACCCGTTGAATTTAGCATCCTTGGATAAAACCTTAATTTTAGAGGCGTGCGATGATATCCGTACAGATGCCCGTAACCAGGAGTAGATTCCTTTTTCCGGCAATTAAAAGCGTAATTGATCAAACTAGCAATAATTGGGAATTGGTGATCTTGCTTGATGGGCCGACTCCTGTTGAAAAGCAACGCATAGAGGAAATAATCAGTAGATTCAAAGGCCAAGGTAAAATAAGGAGATACTCCCAGAAAAAATGCGGTATAGGTGTCACCAGGCAAAGGCTTTTTAAGCTTACCCGTTTAAAATATATCTTGCCTCTTGACGATGACGATATGCTTATGCCTGGTTGCGTGGAAGAGTTCACTGATTTTATAGAGAAAAATAAAAATTTCGCGATTGCCCGCGGTTGTTTTTACGAAATAGGAGAAAATATTGTTTCTTGGAAGCAGTTAAGCCCGCATATTTTAGGCGGTAAATTCAGCGTGCCTTTACGCCTTAAGAAATTTGGATTACCGCTAAATCCTGGGAATGTGAGCCAGCCGTATTTACTTAATAGGGGGTACTTAGAAAAAATCGGTTGGCTAAGATTTAGGAAACGGTTTGGTTATATCGAAGACGTGGATCTATTCATAAGAATGGAGGAGGTCGGAAGGATTAAAACAATTAATAAACTTCTCTATTTAAAGCGTAATCATCAAAATTCTCTATTAGCCGGCATGAATGAAGAAGAAAGGCTGGCCCTTCTTGTTTACTACGTAAATAAAACAATCAAACGCAGAAAAATTCAGGCCAAGATAAGCAAAATATACAAAAAGTGGGCAATGGATTCTACGGGTTGCCGGCGTTACCAGTATTTTTTTGATTATGCGAAAAACAAAAATTAATAAGGTTTATTTAACCACTAGTTTTAAATTCTGCAAGACTAACGCCTATTTAGGAAGCCAGTTGTATTCTTTCTTCGAAAGAAACGGTTTTTGGATAGTTGATAATCCGGAAGAAGCCGATTTTATTATTATTACTACCTGCGCTTTTGATAAAAGGCGCGAAAACGAAGCGTTGTCTTTACTAGAGCCCTTGATAGAAAGATTTGCGTCTAAAAAACAGATAATAGTTTGTGGATGCCTTCCTAAAATCAACCGAGACCTCCCCCGGGATAAAAGAATGATCGCCGTAGGTCCGAAAGAGCTAACGAAATTTGACGAGATTTTTTCAGCAAAAATAAAAATGGAAGATGTCTATACGGGCAAGCTGAACAAATATTTTTGCTCCGATCGTATTGGAGAGTTGGAGTATGGCTATATACAGATCGGCCAGGGGTGCGTTAATAATTGCTCATATTGCATAATCAAAAAAGCCAAGGGAAATATTGAAAGTAAAGCTCCGGAACAGATACTGCGTGAGTTTAAACTGGGGATAAAATCCGGATTAAGAAAGTTTTTCTTATTGGCTGATGATTGCGGTAGTTACGGTTTAGATATCAAGACTAATTTTGCCAAGCTTTTGAATTTATTATGCGGCGAGCTCGGGGATAGTTTTGATTCTTTGGGAATTTTATATTTTGAGCCTAACCGGCTGATAAAATTGTACCCCTATATCGATAAAAAAGTATTTAAAAAAATTGACTCCCTGAATGTTCCGATTCAGACAGTCTCTGTTCGTCTGCTTAAGCTAATGAACAGGAACTATAGTATTAAGGCTGTTCTAAATATTTTAGCCGATATCAAAAGGATAAACCCGAAAATCGATCTGAGGACGCACTTGATTTATGGCTTTCCGGGGGAAAGCCGGAAAGACTTTAGCAGTCTATTCTCGTTGTTCGGGCATTTTGATTTAATGAGTTGTTTCTACTATTCAGACAGGGAAGGCACCCGGGCGTATAATTTAGGTGGTAAGGTCCCTCGTTCAGAAATCATGTACAGGACGTCGGTTATCATGCGTATGGATAATCAGGCGGCGGATCAGGCTAAATTAAAGACGAAAATCGAACTTGCCTATCAACCTAAAACAATATTTGATTCCATAGCTAAAACAGTCCCGCCAGGCCCTATTGATGTGTTGTTGGTATATCTGGCTTCCGGGAAGGAAAATGATGCCTCTGTTTATCCTCTAGGGCTTTTGGAATCAGCGGAACCGTTAGTAAGAAATAATATAAAAGTTAAAATTCTCGATGCCAGGCAGGAGCCTTATTTATCCAGAAAAATCATAGAATTAGCCGGAAAAAATAAATTGATTCGTATCGGTTTTGTCGGAGGCGAGCCTGCTCAAATTGAAGAAATCAACAGGTTAGTTCGGCGCATTAAATCCCGGTTCGCTATACCTGTTGTTGTCGAGGGTTCTTTGGGGAGCAAAGCGGGCCGGTTATTAAAGGCTAAGCGGATTTTCCGTCCTTTACCGCATTATTTATTATCAGAGTATTTTCCCAAATACCGGATAGCCCGCATACAAACCGGGAATAATACCGCGCAGACCATAATAAATAAGATTAAGGATCTATTTTTGTATGTTGATGATAAATATGTAGATTTTATTGAAGATGATTTTCTTAAAGATGCAACCCGGGCGAAGGAATTTGCGGCTAAGCTTTTGGTTGAGATAAAGAACGGGAAAATTTATTCTTTCCCTTGGTCTTTTCAAACTAGAGTGGAGAGCCTCGCGCATGTTTCATTCGGGTTACTTAAGTCACTTAAGAAATCAGGATTAGATTCTATCCGCGTTGACGCCGACAGCTATCTGGATAATGAAAATGAGAGAGGAAGTAACGGATTGCAAGCGGGAAAGGTGATAAAGGCCCGGGGGTTTCTGAAGGCTTTAAATATAAATGTCCGGTATCCCGACTGATCATAAGGAATGATAATATGTTTTCCAGCGTAACCCCGATAGACATTATAGTCCCCGTTTACAATAATTATTTATTAACTAAAAGATGCATTAGTTCTATTTCTAGGTCTACGCATTGCCCTTATAGAATTATAATAATCAACGACGACTCCAGCGAAGCCGCTTTGATTAGTTACCTGGAAAGGTTAAAAAAAGAAAAGAATATAATCTGCATTACGAATAATATAAATTTAGGCAGGACCAAGAGTGTAAATTTAGGAATTAAAGCGTCTAAAGCCCGGCTGGTAGCCATAATTGATAATGATGCGATCTTACCGGATAATTGGGTAAGAAAAATAATCCGAGGATTTGATTATTCTACGCGGGTCGCCGCTCTAGGGCCGCTCTTTAATGATTCAATTAACCCCCACCAATACCTACAATTTAAATCAATAGGCCTAGCCGGTAGCCGGTTAGAAAATAAAGTAAACCAAATAAATCATTTGCTGGATAAGGAAGGGGAAAATGGTTTTCAAGGTTCTCCCTATATTTTTGGCGCCTGTATGGTCGTTAAGAGGTCAGTGTTGGAAAAGTGCGGATATTTCGATGAATTATTTAAGGTGTCGCCAGCGGGCTACTTTGACGACATAGATCTCTGTTTTAGACTGATAAAATCCGGGTTTCAGGTCGGAGTCTGTAAGAATCTGTTCGTCTATCATTACAACGGCAGTTCTTATAAAGACACAAATAAGAGGCTGGCGGATTTAAGAAAAGGTTTCTGCTTGTTCAAAGAGAAGTGGGAGAACGATAGACTATTTGAGTATATACCTGAACAATTGCGTAGGCTCAAGTATCCAATTACCCGTCTAAAACGTGACGCCAGCTGGCAATTTGATTTAGATTATACCGCTGGCAAAGTTGCGGTCATTAAAGATTCCCGCAGGCATCATTTAAACGGGAAAAACAAAATTTTATCGGGACTAAAAAAAATAATTTATCAGGAAAGAATCGACCCCATTTTACACTCTGTTACTTTTCTCCGGGGAATTATACCCGAGCATATCGCCAGGTATAGATTCGCCAATAAATATATTAAGGGAAAGGTTTTAGATATCGGCTGCGGGACAGGATATGGATTACGGGAATTAAACGCCAGTTTATATTCTTCGCTTACCGGCATAGACATCTCTAAAGAGGCCATAGATTTCGCGAATAAAAACTACTTAACCCGAAAATCGCGTTTTCAGAACAGCGATTTTTTTTCCTTCAATCATCCTAAAACGTTTGACACAATAATAGCTTTTGAGTTTATAGAGCATCTTAAATATAAGTTCGCCGCTATTTTCCTGAAGAAAGTTTTAGAATTGATGAAACGCAGCGCATTTTTTTTGATTTCCACTCCTTTAAACGCCCGCCGGGATAGATTCCACCCGGAAAATCCTTTTCATAAGAGGGAGTATTCTTACCTTGAATTTAGGAGATTATTGGGAAATTTCGGTGACTTTGAAATTTTCGGGCAAAATAAAGATGTTATTGAGGGATTTAAATCAGGCAGTGATTATACAACATTAATCGGCGTTTGCCGAAAGTAGCCCTGTTAGATCTATGCGGAAACTAAATATAAATGTCCCTAAAATAGCGGAGATCGAGATAACGAATGAATGTAATCTAAACTGTGTTTTTTGCCCGCGGGAGAAATTATTTAATATCGGGGCGATGGATTACCTCCTATGCCAAAAGATCATTTCCAGGTTAAGCAGCGCTAAATATGAGGGTATATATCTGTGTGGTTTGGGTGAGCCGCTGCTGCACGGACATTTGATGGAAATTATTAAATACGCGAAACGCAAGGGCCTGCGGGTGGGCATTTCTACGAACGGTCTATTGATGGATAGCAAAATCAGGGAGCAATTTATAGATTCCCGGGTTGATCGCGTAGATATTAATTTCCCCAGTTTAAAGAGGGAAATATACGAAAAAATGTGCCTGGGTTCGCGGTTTAACCAGGTTAAAAGGAATATCGACTCTTTGCTGGATGCAAAAAGTAATATCCAGGTCAGGATAAATATAGTAGTCACCAATCTAAACCTTAAAGAGGAAAGTAAAATCATCCAATATTGGAGCAGCCGGAAGGCCTTAGTTAATCTAGTGCCTTTTGCTGACCGGGGGAAACCCGCAAATCATTTTTCTAGCCTCAGGCCAAAATCTAGCGTGAACAAAAGAATATTCGATTATTTTTGTTCGGCAAATCCGGTTTTTTGCTGTTCGTTCTTGTTTGACAACTACGCATTTATCGGATGGGATGGCTATGAATACGCCTGTCCTGTTGATTTAAATAAAAGATTCAAAGGGAAATTCTTTTTAAGTCCTTTAGACGCTCTGAGGTATGAAGAAAAGAGAAAACTGAGATTTTGGAAAACAAAACTCTGCAGGGATTGCCGGAAAATGGCTGCTTGACAAAACAATATGTTGACTAATTTACCCGTCCAATTTAACAAAAAGATCTATCTTCTGAGGTTAACCGTAACCACTGAGTGTATTTTAGATTGCCGCTATTGTTTTGTGTATAAAAACAACCAAACAATAACCTATCCGGTCGCCATTAAAGCCATAACCCTGTTTTTAAATTCACCGGGTAATCAAAAATTACTTATGCTCTACGGAGGCGAACCTCTTTTAAAATTCAAGCTCGTTAAAAGAATAATAAACTTTGCCCAAAAAAGAGCGAAATCGGCTAAGAAGTCTTTAAGCATCTCTTTGGGCACAAATGGAATTTTATTGAATCAGCGACAATTAACTTTTTTCAAAAAGGCTAAAATAGGATTAGCCATTAGTTTGGATGGCCGTAAAGACTATCACGATAAAAATAGGGTTTTTAGCAATCAAAAGGGTTCGTTTGACGCTGTATTGGACAAGCTCCCCCTGGCTTTAAAGAATATAAAACAAGAAAAACTTTGTGCCTTATTCGGGGTATTGCCCGCTTTAGCGGATAAAATATACAATAATTTGCTCTATTTAACGGATTTAGGGTTTAGCAGTATTAATATTGAGCCTATCTGTAGCCGGCGATTTAGCTGGAGTATAAAGCAAAAAGAGTGTTTCCAAAAAGGAATGGTTAAATTAAGGAAATATATATATGCTAATATTAAGAGAGGAAATTTTATCTTTCTTAATACGGTCAACCGCGAACTAAAAGATAAAAGAATAAGTAGCCGGGATAAAGAGTGTCCATTTTTTGGGAGTCTGGAGGTCCATCCGGATGGCACGCTGGCCTTTTCTCCCTTTTTGATCAATTCCAAAGATAAAGAAAAATATATAATAGGAAACATTCAGGGAGGGCTCAAAAATAAATACCGATTTTGTAAGCATGATCCGGGTTGTGCTCAATGCAGGCAATGTTGGAGAAATTATAGCAGTAATGAAGTCCAAACAGAGGCCACTAAAGGTGTAAATTTCAATAAGGTTTTACAAATACGCGATTCTTGCTCCGTTGATCTAGCCAGGGAAGTATTGAAAAAAGCAAAAAGTGATCCGATCTTTAAGGAATATGTCCAAGAAGCAAAAAAACGTATTTTTGAGTAGGTTAGAATATGCGAGGCGCCCAGGTACAAAATTTAATCCTATCCTTAACTAAAAAATGGGATATTTATTCGTCATTAGACCTGAATAAGATTACAAAAATGCTCTGGAGTAGTAGCCTTGGCGGATCCTCCGGCGGCCTGAATACATTTGAGTCTTCGCTTGTCTCTTCTGAAAAAGCTATCCGATTGCTCCATCTTAATTTTTATAAGCCGGGTCTTCCTTATAACAAAATCAGGGCTTTAAGGAAGAAAAGGATTGCATCTATCACCAGTATAATCAGCTACGCGAATAAGGAATCAGGTTTTAAGTTTAATTTAAATATACTAAAAGGCCTGACTTCTTCTATAGATAATACCTCCTGGCCTGTTCAATTCGGGTATACGCTTAAAAAAAACAAACCGCCTGTAATAAAAATATACCTTAGCGTTATCAGCGATAACGCTCAATGCGGTTATTTAATGGAGAAGCTCTGCGCTCTTTTAGGTTTAAGCTGGCGGAAATTAAAAAACAATTTTTTAGATACGCAGTTTGACGCGATAGGAATTGATTTTTTACATAATGGTTGTTGCCGGCTTAAAATTTATACAATTTTACGTCCCGCGTTTAATCTATCTGATATACCAAGGGCGTATCTGGGGCCTTATCTTGCTGTCATAGGGAAGATCCCCTTAAGACATATCGGTTTTCTTTATCGCATAGATAAAACGTCCCGCATCGAATCAGTTAAAATTTGGGCCCGCCTTAAAAAGCCGACCCCATTTAAATCATTACAGCCTATTATGAAGCCTGTCCCAGCGCGATTAAATAGCTGGTTAATTTCTACCGGTGCTATAATAGAGGGTATCTCCGCCGGCGTGTCGTATTTAACGCTGGAAAATAAAGAAATAGGAGTATATTTTAGATGAATCGTATTGACATCAAGGTTAGTTTTAAATGCAATAACCACTGTAAATTTTGCGTACAGGGCGCTAAAAGGGATTTTTGCCCCGATAAGAGCGATCAAGAGATCAAGGAGATTTTAAAAAAGTCCAGGAAAGCTTTTGGGGAGGTGGTATTTACCGGCGGTGAACTTACCTTAAGGCCTAATATCATAGGATTGGTCAGTTTTGCCAAGGGTTTAGGGTATAAGGTGCAGCTTCAGACTAATGGCCGGATGTTTGTTTATAAAGATTTTTGTAGGGATATAATTAAGGCAGGGGCGGATATGTTTGCCGTATCTATCCATGGACATAATGCCAGGTTACACGATTACCTTACCGGCGCCAGAGGAAGTTTCCAACAGAGTAGCACGGGTATCAAAAATATTTTATCCTTAGGTAAGATGGTGGTCACGAATACGGTCATTAACCAGAAAAACTACCGTTTCTTACCCGAAATCGCTGATTTTCTGATCGATTTAGGCGTACCGCAGTATCAATTTGCTTATCCTCATATTTTAGGGAATGCCCTTAAGAATATTAGTTTTATAGTCCCCCGGAAAAAAGAGATCATGCCTTATGTCAAAAAAGGTTTAAAGATCGGGATCGCCAGAGGCAGGATCGTCAGGACAGAGGCGATACCTTATTGTCTTTTGGGCAAATACCGGGATTGTATAGCGGAGCAGCATATACCGGAAACCAAGGTTTTTGATGTAAAGATAAATGAGGATTTCAGCCGTTGGCGCAAGGAAGAGGGGAAGCTTAAGGGACCGAATTGTAAGAAATGCAGGTATTTTAAATGTTGCGAGGGGCCTTGGCGTGAATATCCGGAGATTTTTGGTTGGGATGAATTTAAACCTATTAAATAATGTTTGAGCCATTTTTGCCTAAAAAGTTCTGCAGGGAATTTGTGGAGATAAAAGGCTATAGCGGCCAATTGGTAATGATTATGGCTACTATCAAGGGAATCAAGCCCTGTATGGATGATTGGATACCGGTAAACAGGCTTAAGGCGTATAATAATATATGTGCCAGCTACGGGCTTTTTGTTGAGCCGGATACTATTTTTGATGTAGTCAAAAAAACAGATCTACCTATGGGTATTGTGGGCAGGGAGCGTTTAACTACCACTACCGCTTTTGGCTTGCCGTTAAATAAGCCGCGGGTCAATAGCGCTGTCCATGTCTTCGTAGCTAAAACAAAAAGTAACTTAGATAACGCTCTTCAAAACGGATGGTACCCTTTGATCATAAAAAACAGGGTTATCGATAAACCGTTGATAGATGCTTTCAAATTCGGACATGACCTGGGCTATCCGGCCTGCTGTGTCGCTTTCTTTCGGAAATATAATAACTGGAATAAGTACAGCCACCTTTATGAGATACTAAAAAATACGCCTCAAGGTAAGCATCCATTCCTGTGCAACCCTTTTACTAAAGATGTGACGTATTCTTATATTTATCATATGCCCTGTTCTTATGATTGCGCCAAGACCCTGAGTTTGACCAAGAAGATAAGGAGCGCTATTTATGAGGAGGAACCGGAATTAGTCAGGAATATTGACAGGCATCTGAAATTGCCTCTGCTTGTTTTTTACGAGAGGAAATTTTACGCTTTTGAGGGTGAGATAAAAAATAAAAAGATATATTATAAAAATGTTTATTTTATCGGGCAGATGCCGGAGAATAACCTTTATGAAGCTGATTTAAAAAGAGGCGATTGTGTATTTCTGGAAGGTAAGGATACGGTAATCTTGAAAAGGGGCAGGGCGATAAAAAGAATCAAATGGCAAAAAAAGCAGTTTGCTCCCGAAACCCCTTTTATCATTCAATTTAACTAAATGACTATTCCTGAAGAATTCGACATTATCTGCGGCTTCCGGATTTTTCCCCGCAAAACTAATAATGTATCCGGTTATGCCGAGAGGGAGGACTCGCTCTTTCCTCAATTAGCAGTTTTATATTATTCCTGCCCTTCGAAGTTTAATCAATTAAAAGAAAAAATCAATGATTGGTTAAAAGCGCAAGAGGATGAGACCATCCTGGCTTTAGCCGGGTATGTTTATTATATTAGTGAGGATTTCAAGAAGGCCAAGGAATATTTTTTAAAGGCGATTGCGCTTAATCCGGATAACCTGGATAATTGGATGGATCTGGCCTTTGTTTTAAGGCATAACGGGGAATATAGGATAAGCCGGGGGATATTATTTAATTATAGCTACGTAATGTATTACTATAAATACTTAAAATTAGCCGGCGGTAGTTACTCGGAATTAAAAAAAATGGTTTCGGAAGTAAGCAAGCGTACCTCTAGAGTCTAAACTATGGCAAGCAATGTAATTTTCCTACCCATAATTCTTCTTATCGGTTTTATTACCAGTTACGAAGATATAAAGGAAAGCAAGATTAAAAATAAATGGATAATTCTTGGCCTGCTTTATTCTTTTTTTGCTTACGCCTTGATTTGGATTTTCTGTAAGCCCTCTCTGATTAACCCTGGCTTAACCTGGAACTTTGATAAATGGTGCATAAACTTGCTCATCAGCGGTTTGGTTGCTTACGTATTATGGCATTTTAGAATGTGGGGGGCCGGCGATGCTAAGTTGTTTGTTTGTTATGTTGCGCTTATCCCTATAGGACAATATTCTAAAGTATATTTTAATTATTATTTTGCCGCCTTTTTATTATTGTCGGCTATTTTTATACCGCCTACCATATTTTTGATTGTGAAGTCCGGGGTTTATTTTGCTAATACGTTTAATTTTTCTAAGCCTGGAGATAAGATTTATGGGTTCATTAAGGGAAAGCTGGCAAAATTTAATATAGTCAAAGCCGGTGATATCCTGTTGGGGTTTTTTTTCTTTTTTTTGTTGTTTAAGGTGATCAATGTGTCGCTATACAATCTGTTTGGGAGCAGGATTCCAGGCGATCAGAATATTCTTATAGTAATTTCTTTATTTGTGTTTACGCCGCTTTCCAGATTTTTTAACAAAAATATCAAAATGATATCCTTAGTCCTTTTAATTTTAATGGGCTATGTTTTTTTAAAGATGGATTACCCCTGGGAGCGGTTTGTCCTGGATATAAAAAGCATATTGGGAAAAACTTTGTTAGTCATACTTTTGGCGCCGCTGTTTCAAAGGATAGTAGACCTGCACGCGGATAGAATTGTTAAAAAAAATCTTCCCTTTGCTACCTGGATGTTTTTAGGTGCCTTGATAACCTGGTTTTTATAAATAAGTCATTGCCCGCCATAGAGTTAATGCTAAGATTATTTAGCATATTCCTGCATCATTTATCAACATAATAGCCCTAATTGCATCTTTATGTCAAGGAATGTTAAGATTTTCCTTGACAAGAATTATTTCTTTCCCTATAATGTGAACAATTGTTCCTTTAAGGAGAAGATATGCTCAGCAGCGGATTAATGACGATTGAAGATTTAGCGGGTTACCTGAAAGTTACCCGCCGGACTATTTATGATTGGGTAAAACATAATAAGATCCCTGCGCTGAAATTAGTAGGGCAGTGGCGGTTTAAAAAAGATAAAATTGACGCGTGGCTGGAGAACCAGTCTCAACAGCATTAGATTAAGGAGAAAACATGTACTTTAAAAAACTTGAACTGTTAGGCTTTAAATCTTTCTGCGATAAGACCACCTTACATTTTGAGCCGGGCATTACCGCGGTCGTGGGGCCGAATGGCTGCGGTAAATCCAATATCTTTGATTCCATACGTTGGGTTTTAGGCGAGCAGTCAGCTAAGTCTTTGCGCGGCTCGGAGATGTTGGATGTCATATTTAACGGCACGGATAATAAGGAGCCGTTAGGCATGGCTGAAGTGACTTTGACGTTTGATAACCAGGCCCGTTTTTTTAATTTTGATAATGACGAAGTCGCGATTACCCGCAGGCTCTTTCGTTCGGGAGAAAGCGAATACCTTTTGAATAAGAGTCAGGTCCGCCTGAAGGATATTTTAGATTTGCTTTTAGGCACCGGTATAGGGGCCGAGAGTTATTCTATAATCGCTCAAGGCAAGATTGACCTGGTCTTAAGTTCAAGGCCGGAAGATAGGCGTTTAGTTTTTGATGAGGCCTCCGGGATCACCAAATACAAAGCTCAGAAAAGAGAAGCTACCCGCAGGTTAGAAGAAACCGAGCAGAATCTTTTGCGGGTCAACGATATAGTCATTGAGGTAAAGCGTCAAATCGGAAGCCTTGAGCGTCAGGCTAACCGCGCGCGTAAATACAGAGAGATTTTTGAAGAGCTTAAGAATAAAGAGGTAGAGCAGGGGGTTTTAACTAAAAGGGAACTTTTAACCCAAAAGGATAAGGTTATCTCCCAGTTAAAAGAGCTGCAGCTGCGGGAAGAAGGGCTTTTAAAGGTTATTCACGAACAAGAAGCGAAAATCGCCTCCCGCTCAAGCGAACTAAAGGTCCTGGAAGAGAATATAATGTTGGTAAAGAACGACCTGCTCAATTTGGAAAGTCAGGTAATCCGGAATAATGAACGGATAAACTTTAATAAAGAAAAAACTTTGGAATTAGAAGGGGCCAAGGCCGCCTTAGAGGGACAGATAGGCGAAGTAAGGAGCAAGCTCATTGTTGACGAACAAAAATTAAATGAAGTAAGGCGGGAGTACCAAGGCTTAAAAAGTATTATTGAGGAAAAATCCCGCGCTTTGACCGGGAAAGAAGAACAGATAAGTATTCATGCCCAAAATATAAAAAACTCTTTAGCCAAAATTGTAAGTTTAAAGAAAGAGATAATGGATCTGGTGGTGAGGTTAGCCGCGGCCAGAAACCAGATTTCCGAATTTAACTCCCAGCAGCAGGTGTTTATTTCACGAAAGAAGAGGCTTGAAATTGATAAAGCAAAAGTATATGAAGAAAAAGCCATTACTGAAGAAAGTTTAAGTAAGGTTACGCAGGAAGTTGATTCGGTGAAGGCTATAGTCAGTGATTTATTGCAAAAAATTACGGCAGTAAAGAGCGATTTAGAAGGGGAAGGGCTGGCGTTAAGCGGGATTAACACGGAAATTGAGGATCTGGAAAGGCAAAAACTGACATTAGAATCGCACAAAGAATTTCTGGAGAAACTCAAGGAAAAATACCTGGATACAGCTGAGACAATGAATGCGGTTGTGTATTTAGATAAACTCCCCACAGAGAAGACCAGCGGCCTGGTGATTAAAATAAATGATTTTAGCGGCCTGACTGATGAAGATAAAGCTTATCTTCCGGCTAATTTTAAGCTGACCGGCGAAGCCAAGCCCATTGAACTGGATACGCGTAAAATCGATGAGAAAATCGCTAAGATCCTGGGGGAACTGGATGTTTTAAAAAATACAAAACAGTCTAAGGAGGCCGGGATCGAGGAGATGAATAAGGCGATTTCATCTTTGCAACAGGAGTTGCGTGCGCAGGAAATTTACCTGGCGAATAAAGAAACTTCCCGCTCGACAATCTTAGAGCAGTTTAATAAAATTAAAGAGGAAGAGGATATTATTATATTAGAGCTTAATGACACACAGAAAGAACTTTCCGTGTTAGAAGCGAATATTCTTACCGCTCAGGGCTCTCTTAGCGAATTAAATAATAGCCAGAGGCTGGCTGAAGATTCTATTTTACAGGAAGAGGATAGCGTTACCTTAAACAATAAATCCCGGGAAGAGTTACTGGTAGCGATTACCCAAGTTAAGACGGAATTAGAGTCTTTGCATAAGCGGATAATCTCAGATGAAGAGACGCTTAATATTTTAGAAGATACCTTTAGCCGGGATAAAGAAAATCTAAAGAATACCGAGAAGCAGATCGAAGATTCTATCCAAAAGATCGCTTCTTTTAAGGAAGAAACAGGTGACTGTGAATTAAAGATTAGGGAGCATAATAAAGATATCGAGGCTAAATCGGGCCTGCTTAAGGATGCCCAGTCGCGCTACGCCCAGGTTTCCGAGGGCACCGGAGATGTAACGGCTAAAATTGAGGCAGATAGGCTGGAGTTGGATAATCTTAAAGATAAGCTTTATGAATTACAGATGCTGGATAAAGATATAGATTATAAATACGCGGGTATCAAAGAGAGGATGCTGCAGGCCTATAAAATAGATTTAGAGGGTATTGAGTCTATCCCCGAGGGTATAGATGTCAACGCGTTGGTTCAGGAGATTGCTGAGCTAAAGAAGAGGTTGGATTCTTGCGGAACGGTAAACCTAGTGGCTATTGAAGAGTATGATGAATTAAAGAAACGTTATGATTTCCTTATCCAGCAGCAGACAGACCTTATGACGGCCAAAGAATCGCTGCATCAGGCGATATTAAAAATTAACCGCACCACTAAGCAGATGTTTATGGAGACGTTCCAGAAGGTGCGGGAGGAATTCCGTAACTATTTCCGCCTGCTTTTTAACGGCGGAGACGCTCAGGTGTATCTGATCGATGAACAGGATCCCCTGGAGTCAGGTATTGAAATTATCTGTCGTCCTCCGGGCAAGAAGTTACAAAATGTGCTTTTATTATCGGGCGGCGAGAAATCCATGTCGGCTATCGCTCTTATCTTTGCCATATTCAAAGTAAAGCCTTCGCCTTTCTGTATCCTGGATGAGATCGACGCGGCATTGGATGAGGCAAACGTGGACAGGTTCTCAAGGGTGTTGCAGGAATTTGCCAAAGGCTCGCAGTTTATTGTGATTACCCATAATAAAAAGACTATTATTAACGCCAATGTCATGTATGGGATCACTATGGAGAATTCCGGGATATCTAAGATTGTTTCAGTTAAATTTGCTCACGATAAGAAAGAGGACGCAGCGGAAGTAAAAGACGAAGCCGTAGCGGTTTAACAGCAGGTGTTATTTCTTCCTTTATTCTTGGCCTGATATAAAGCCTTGTCGGAAGCCGCAACAAGTTCGGCAGGGACTAACCCGTCCTCGGGAAAAGACGCAAGACCGAGGCTGACGGTGAGTTTCTTAGTAGGAAATATATCTTCGTGGCTAAAGGCGTGTTTTTCAATATCCATCCTCAAGCGTTCGGCGATTAAGAACGCTTCTTTTTTGTCCGCCTGGGGCAGGACCATCGCGAATTCTTCTCCGCCGTAGCGGCAGACAAAATCCATTTTACGGGATTGATCCTTAAGGAGTAAAGCTAATTCGGTTAAGATCTTATCTCCCGCCTGATGGCCCAAGGTGTCATTGTAAATTTTAAAATGGTCAATATCCAGCATGATCAGACTAAGCGGAGCTTTTTCCGCCCGGGATTTTTCTAATTCTGTCTGCAAGAGATACTGAAAATACCCGTGGTTCCAAAGCTGCGTCAGGGAATCCATATGCGCCAGCATTACGGTTTTCTCATAGAGTTGGGAATTTTCAATGGCTAAGCCTGCCTGGTTAGCGAGCATGGCCAGCATATGCAGGTCATCTTTACTGATCGGTTCGCGGGTAATAAAGTTATCCGCGACAATTATGCCGTTTATCTTATCTTTGGCCTTTAAAGGGATTAGGACCAATTCCTCGCTTTTTAATGATTGGACGATCGAAGAGTTCCGGTAATTAGCGATTGTTTCTTTTGTAAGATGCAGGGGCATTCCTTCCAGGGCCACTAGAGATAGCAGATTTTCATTTTTATCAGATAGAGCAACCTTTATCTGCTGTACCTGTTTATTAAATCCGGATTCAAAACCGTTATTGTCGTTACTGGAGAATTTATAAGCGCTAATCAGGTCATCCAGGTCCATTTTTTCGCCTTCTATCTGGCCCCAAATGCGGTTGGCCTCTTCGCCGGAATCCGGCCCGATCCCCATTTTGCCTTCGATCAAGCCTTCCTTTTCGTTAATTAAAAAGAGCAGGGCGCGGTTAAAGCCTAAGCCTATATGCGCAGTTACGCCGGTAAGGATGATATAAAGGATTTCATCCAGTTTTAAGGTGGTGCGCATGGCATTGGAGATTTCATAAAGTATGCCCAGCTCGGTCTTAGTGCGCTCAAGTTCCTGTTTTAGTTTGGTAGTTTCTTCCATAGTCATTAAATGTAGCATATTTTAGGCCGGCTGTCAACTTTGTCCTACGTTAGATTTCGTATACCCTTGCGTCTATTATAGTAGAAAGGAGGGTATTATTTGTTTGACAGTGGGGCGGGGGCAGGATATAATATTGAATCTAAAACTTACTAAATTGGAGGTAGTTATGGTTACCAAAGAGAAAAAAGATGAGGTAGCGCAGAATATTTCTGATCGTTCTAAGGCGTTAGAATTGGCTTTGGCTCAGATTGAGAAGCAGTTTGGCAAAGGTTCGATTATGAAGCTGGGCAGCCACACCAAAGCGAATGTGGAGACTATCTCTACCGGCGCGCTTACTTTAGATGTGGCTTTAGGCGTGGGCGGCTTGCCTCGTGGCAGGGTAGTCGAGATATTCGGTCCGGAAGCATCCGGAAAAACAACACTTACTTTGACCGCGATCAGGGAAAATCAGAAAAAAGGCGGGGTAGCCGCGTTTATTGACGCCGAGCACGCTTTTGATTCTACTTACGCCAAGTTGATCGGCGTAAACCTGGATGACCTTTTAATTTCGCAGCCGGATACCGGAGAACAGGCTTTAGAGATTGCCGAGACTCTGGTACGTTCAAATGCCGTGGATTTAGTGGTTATCGATTCGGTTGCCGCGCTTACTCCGCGGGCTGAAATTGAAGGCGAGATGGGGGATTCGCATATGGGGCTTCAGGCGCGGTTGATGTCGCAGGCCTTGCGTAAATTGACCAGCGCCATTAGTAAATCGCGAACTACGGTAATCTTTATTAATCAGCTGCGGGAGAAGATCGGGGTGATGTTCGGTTCACCGGAAACTACCCCGGGAGGCCGGGCGCTAAAATTTTATTCATCGGTAAGATTAGATGTACGTAGAATCGCTTACTTAAAAGAAGGAGATAGAGTCATCGGTAATCATGTCAGAGTAAGAGTGGTGAAGAATAAGATTGCTCCGCCTTTTCGTGAGGCCGAGTTTGATATCCTGCACAACGAAGGAATTGCCAAGACTGGAGCGGTAATCGACGCTGGCGTGAATATGGAAATAATCACTAAGTCCGGGACCTGGCTTTCGTTTAATGGTGAAAAAATCGGTCAAGGCAGGGACGCAGGGATTAAAGCCTTAAAAGAAAATCCTAAGCTGCAGGACGCGATAGAAAAAGAAGTAAGGAAGAAATTGAGCGTTGAATAAGCGGACAGAATCTTTTGCTAAGGCTCGGGATTACGCGTTTCTTTTGCTTAAATTCCGGCTGCGTAGCGTTAATGAGCTAGTCGGGCGTCTAAAGCTTAAGAAAATTCCCGAAGAGACGATTAAAGAAGTAGTTTCTTTCCTGAAAGAGAAAAGATTTATTGACGATAATATTTTTGCCAGGGCCTGGATTAACTCGCGCTTGAAAAGGCCTTTAGGGTTAAGAAGAATCAAGCAGGAGTTAAGGCAAAAAGGGGTGGATAAGGAAATAATCGAGGCGCAGACCGCCAAGATAAAAGATTATTCCGAAGTTGAAACAGTTTTAGATTTAGCCAAAGGGAGATTAAGCAGATTAAAAGGAATTGATCAGATTAGCGCCAAGAGACGGGTTTACGCATATTTAGCGCGCCGCGGATTCTCGCCCGAAGTTATCATCGATACATTAAATCAACTATGCAGGTAGATGCTTTAAGAGAAAAATTCCTCGAGTTTTTTAAATCCCAAAAACACAAAATCGTGGAAAGCGATTCGCTTGTGCCTAAGGATGACCCCACGGTATTATTTACTCCCGCGGGGATGAACCAGTTTAAAAAGGAATTTTTAGGGTTTGATTCAGGTTTTAAGCGCGCGGCTACTTCCCAACGTTGCCTGCGCACTGATGATTTGGATAAGGTCGGTAAAACTTCCAGCCACCATACGTTTTTTGAAATGCTGGGGAATTTTTCCTTTGGCGATTATTTTAAAGATGAAGCGATTGCCTGGGCCTGGGAATTCCTGACTAAAGAGTTAAAAATTAAGGAAGATAAGCTTTGGGTTTCGGTCTATCAAGATGATGCTGAGGCCTATAAGATTTGGAAAGATAAAATAGGCATACCGGTTAAGAAAATTATTAAACTTGGCGATAAAGATAATTTCTGGCCGGCTGAAGCCAAAACAAAAGGCCCAAACGGGCCTTGCGGCCCTTGCTCTGAAATATTTTATGATTTTGGCGCTGATGTGGGTTGCGGTGAAAAGATTTGTGATCCTTCCTGCAGCTGCGGCAGGTTTGTGGAGATTTGGAACCTGGTTTTTACCCAGTTTAACCGTAAAGAAGACGGTTCTTTAGAACCTCTTCCCAATAAAAATATTGATACGGGTATGGGTTTAGAGAGGTTAGCTGCGGTCATGCAGGGTAAACAGAATAATTTTGAGACGGAATTATTCCAGCCGATAGTAAAAGAAATTTGTAATGCTGTGCCGCGTAGTCCTAATTTAAAAATAGTTTATGCCATAGCTGATCATATCCGGGCAGTTGTGTTTTCTATCTATGATGGGATATTGCCTTCTAATGAAGGAAGAGGGTATATAGTAAGAAAAATAATACGTAAGGCTAGTCTCCATTTAATGAGCCTGGGGATTAAAGATCATTTTCTTGATCGTTTGGTGCCAATAGTGGCTGAAATAATGCGTAAGCCTTATCCGGAATTAATTAATCAACGGGAGGAGATCGCTCAGATAGTCTTAGCTGAAGAAAAAAACTTTATTAATGGGCTTGGTTCTAGTGAGGAATTATTCAAAAGTAAGTTTACCGAATTTATAGATAAGCCAAATGCTGAAACTGTAGGGAATATGGCTTTTTTGTTACATGATACTTATGGAATTCCTTTTGAGTTGACTCGTCAATGGTTAGATAAACATAGGGTAAGTTTTTCGAAAAAGGCATTTGAACAGGCCATGGAAGAGCAGAGGGCGCGTTCAAAGTCAGGCAGCGCGATGAAGGGTGATGTATTCAGCGCCAAAGGCCTGGATATAAAAGTCAAAGATAGTAAGTTTGTCGGTTATAAAGAAAATTCTGTAGAAGCTAAAATCCTTGTTATTATAAAAGACGGGAAAGAAATTATTTTAGATCAGACTCCTTTTTACGCGGAATCCGGAGGACAGGTCGGGGATACCGGGAAATTGATCAACGGAAAGAATGTTTTTGAAGTTTTAGATACCCAGAAAATTGATAATGTTATTTTGCATATCGGTAAGATTGTTTCCGGTGGTTTTAAAAAAGGTGATAAGGTAGTCGCTCAGATAAATCTTGAACGCAGAATGTCTATCGCCAGGAACCATACGGCTACGCACATATTGCAAGCAGCTTTACGAAAAGTTTTAGGCACGCATGTTCAGCAACAGGGGTCTCTAGTCGCCGAAGATAGATTCCGTTTTGACTTTACGCATTTCAAAGGTTTGTCCAAAGAAGAGATTGCCAGGGTGGAAGAGGCAGCTAACGAGTATGTTTATAAACATCAGGCAGTAAGCTGTAAGGAGATGCCTTTAAAAGAGGCCAAAAAAGAAGGGGCGTTGGCATTTTTTGAGGAAAAATATGGCGAGTGTGTGCGCGTAGTCAGTATCGGAGATATTTCTAAAGAGCTATGTGGAGGAACACATCTGGATAATATCAGCAAAATCGGCCTGATAAAAATAATCAGCGAAGGATCTGTCGCCAGCGGTATAAGAAGGATTGAAGGAGTGACCGGTAGTTTTGCCGAGCAGTTTATTAAGGATGAAGAACAGAAAGCTATTGCAGAATCCAGGAAGAGAGATAAACTAAAAGAGTTAAAGGAGCAAGAGAAGAAACGCAATTTAGAAGTAAATAACAGCTTGAAGGATGCAATACCCAGGCTTATAAGTAAGAGTATAAAGATAAATGGCGTAAATGTCGTTTCTTCACTTGAGATTGGTTTAGATATGAATGCTTTAAGGCTTCTGGCGGATAAGTTAAAGGAGGAGTTAAAGCAGGGGGTGATTGCTTTAGGCTCGCAGGATAAAGAACAAGGAAAAGCGTATTTGGTTATTGCGGTTACGCAGGATTTATTATCTAAGGGTTTGAATGCGGGGGTATTGATCCGTCAGGTTGCCCCGCTTATCGGCGGCTCAGGAGGCGGAAGGCCGGATTTCGCGCAGGCAGGCGGGTCAAAACCTGAAAATTTAGGACAGGCTATGGAGGAATTAAGAAAGGTAATTAACCCATGAAGATAATCCGTTTTGGGAGTAAACAGTTAGAAAAAATTTATAATCGCGGCGCATTTAAAAAACCCCGGGTTGAAGATAAGGTAAAAAAGATCATTGATGACGTGCGTTCATTGGGCGATGAGGCCTTATTGAAATATACCAAGAAGTTTGACGGCGTTAAATTGATGCCCAGGCAGCTTAAGGTATCGGAAATTGAAATCAGCGGGGCGTATCAGAATATCAGCCCGAATTTTGTAGCCAGCCTGAAGACGGTGATTGAAAACGTGAACCGTTTTTACCGCAAGACCCTGAAAAAATCCTGGAGAATCAAGGATAGCGATGGGGTGGTATTGGGAGAAAACTATACGCCTCTGGAGCGCGTGGGAATTTATATTCCTGCCGGAACCGCACCTCTGGTTTCCACAGTTTATATGACTGTCCTTCCGGCTAAAATTGCCGGAGTTAAAAAAATCGTTCTAATCAGCCCGCCGAATAAAAACGGTCAAATTAATCCGCACATATTGGTAATGGCGGATTTATTAAAGGTGGATGAGGTTTATCGCGTAGGTGGCGCTCAGGGGATCGCCGCCTTAGCTTACGGCACAAAGACAATCCCAGCGGTGGATAAAATTGTCGGCCCGGGGAATATTTATGTGAGCGAAGCCAAGAGGCAGGTCTTTGGCCAGGTGGATATTGATATGATCGCCGGCCCTACGGAACTAGTAATTATCGCTAACCGCTTTAGCGACCCGAAATTTATCATCGCGGATTTAGCCGCTCAAAAAGAGCACGCCAAAGGTTTAGCGGTATTAATTACCAATTCTAAAGCCCTGGCCCAACAGGTGAAGTCCCAGGCTGACGGCCAGGATGGTTATATTATCCTGACTAAAAATCTAGAGCAGGCAGTTGAGGCTAGTAATAGGATCGCGCCTGAGCATCTTGAAATCCTGGTGCAGAACCCTAAGCGGCTGCTTAAAGGAATAAAGAACGCCGGAGCAATATTTTTAGGCCCGTATAGCCCGACTGCTGTCGGCGATTATGTTGCCGGGCCAAGTCATGTTTTACCGACAGGCGGGACCGCCAGATTTTTTTCCGGGTTATCCGTCTGTGATTTTATGAAAAGCAATCACATCATCAGTTATTCCAAGAAGGCCCTGGAAAAAATGCGCGAACCTTTGGAAAAAATTGCCGGAATCGAAGGGCTAGTTAAACATTTAGATTCAGTAAAGGCGAGGTTTGAATAAATGAAAACGATGAGAGAAGCGAGTAAAAACCGAAAAAGTAAAGAGACCGATATAACGGTAAAATTGAATATCGACGGCTCAGGAGTTTCCAAAATCAATTCCGGAATAGGCTTCTTGGATCATATGCTGGAACTCTTCGCATTCTGGGGACTTTTTGATTTAGAAGTAATCGTCAATAAAGGCGATTTTAATATTGATATTCACCATACTAACGAAGATGTTGGCATAGTCTTGGGGCAGGCTTTTAAAGAAGCGTTGGGAGATAAGAAGGGTATTGAAAGGCTCGGTTCTTTCTCTGTACCTATGGAAAATGTTACAGCTTATGTTACCGTTGACATCAGCGGGAGAGGATCGTTCAAACTGGATATGACGCCACTAGGGTATGAGTGTCTTTTGCCTAATCAGGGCTACGAAATCAAATATGCTGAACATTTTTTCGAGGCGTTTGCCAAACAATTAGGAATGAATTTAAATATAAAAATTGATAATCCTAATCCGGATTTGCACGCTACCTTGGAGCCTGTTTTTAAGGCTTTGGGAAAGGCTCTGGATATAGCTACGCAGATCGATCCTCGCAGAAAGGGAATTCCTTCTTCAAAGGGAATTATTGATCAATGATCGGAATAATTGATTACGGTATGGGTAATATTCATAGCGTAAAAAAGGCGCTGGAACTTTACGGCGCTAAAACTAAGGTCAGCAATAACCCTAAGGAAATTGCCGCCTGCCGGAAAATAGTCTTGCCCGGAGTAGGCGCGTTTGGCGACGCAATGGAGGAACTGGATAAGCGGGGTTTGTCTGCTGTAATTAAAAATGAGGTCAAGAATAAAAAACCATTCTTAGGGATCTGTTTAGGTATGCAGCTTTTATTTGAAAAGAGCGAAGAGGCGCCTAAACGCAAGGGCTTGGGGTTAATCAAAGGCGCGGTAAAGAAGTTTGCCGTTAAAAATTTAAAGGTTCCCCATATGGGCTGGAACCAGCTAAAGATAACCAAAAGCGGATGTTTATTGTTAAAAGATATTCCGGATGCTGCCTACGCCTATTTCTGCCATTCTTATTATCCTGAGCCGGATGAAAAAGAGGTAAATGCGGCGGTTTGCAGCTACGGGATTGATTTTTCTTGCGTTGTCGGCAAGGGCAATGTATACGGCGCGCAATTTCACCCTGAAAAAAGCCAAAGGATCGGTTTAAAGATGTTGGAGAACTTTGTTAACCTATGTTGATTATTCCGGCGATAGATTTAAAAGACGGTTGCGTGGTAAGATTTGTGCAAGGTAGATCCCATAAAAAGGTTTATTCCAAAGACCCGCTTAAAGTCGCCAAGCATTGGGTGGCTCAGGGAGCGAAATTTTTACATATAGTGGATCTTGACGGAGCTTTTAGCGGTAAGCCTAAGAATTTAGGGGTGGTTAAGGAGATAGCCAAACAGATTAAAGTTCCGGTTGAATTTGGAGGGGGAGTCAGGGATATAGGGGCAATTGAGGATGTTTTAAAGGCGGGAGTAGCCCGGGTAGTTTTGGGGACGCAAGCCGTTGAAGATAAAGAATTTTTAATCAAGGCTTTTAAGAAATTTAAAAATAAGGTTATTGTGGGAGTTGATGCCGCCAACGGCCAGATTATGGTGCGGGGATGGAAAACCGGATATAAAAATACCGAGGCAGCAAATTTTAGCCTTTATTTAAAGAAGCTGGGGTTTAGGGAATTGATTTATACCGATACACTAAAAGACGGCACTCTGACCGGGCCGAACATAAAAGAGCTTAAGAAACTTTTAAAATTAACCGGTTTAAAAATTATCGCCTCAGGAGGAGTCTCAAGCTTGGAGGATTTACATAGGTTAAAAGGTTTAGAGAAAGATGGGGTCAGCGCGGTTATTGTGGGTAAGGCTTTGTATGAGGGAAAGTTTACTTTGCCTCAGGCCTTAAAATTTTCTTAGAGAGTTACACCCGGCCTTATCGGATCGGCCGGTGTGCCCTTGTGGGCAAGGAGGAAACATGTTTAAGAAAGTATTTGTTGTTGTGTTTATAGCTGTATTTGCTATATCTCTGGCTGGATGCGCTACCGCAGGCAGACAGAAAGATTTAGAGATGCAGGGTTTAAAGAATAAAGTCTCGGTTTTAGAAGCTCAGGTTCAAAGCAAGGATCAGGAGATCAGTGGATTACAGGAGGCTTTAAATAAGGCTAATGAGCAACAAGCTAAGGTTGAAGCAGAAGCGGCGCAGGTTAAAGAAAAGTCAGCCAGCGTTAAACATCCTAAGGTAAAAGATGTTCAGACAGCTTTGAAAAATGCCGGTTATGACCCGGGAAACATTGACGGCCATATGGGTAAACAGACCCGTGAGGCGCTAAAAGCCTTCCAGAAAGCGAATAATTTAACAATTAACGGCAAGGCCAATAAGAAAACCTGGGCTTTGTTAGGCGAGTACCTGAATCAAAAAACAAAATAACAGTTATGCTTGCTAAACGAATTATACCGTGCCTGGATATTAAAGACGGCAGGGTGGTAAAAGGCGTAAAGTTTCTGGGTCTAAAAGACGCTGGAGACCCTGTAAGTGTAGCCAAGCTCTACGATGCTCAAGAGGCGGATGAACTGGTTTTTCTGGATATTACCGCCAGCGTGGAAAAACGCAAGACCCTCGTAGAGCTGGTAGAAAACATAGCTAAGAATATTTTTATGCCTTTTACTGTCGGCGGCGGAGTCGGCGACTTAACCGACATAAGAAATCTTTTAAACGCCGGGGCGGAAAAGGTATCTTTAAATACCCAAGCGGTGAGGTTCCCGGAGTTGATCAAGGATGCTTCCAAGAAATTCGGTAGCCAGTGTATTGTCCTGGCTATTGATGCTAAGAAAGTTAAAGAAGGTTGGGAAGTCTATGTTAACGGAGGAAGGACTCCGACGGGTTTGGATGCCCTGGAGTGGGCAAAACAGGGAGCTGAATTGGGAGCCGGTGAGATTCTTCTGACCAGCATGGATTATGATGGGACCAAGGATGGGTATGATTTAGCTCTGACTAAGGCCATAAGTTCGGCGGTAAGTGTCCCGGTTATTGCTTCGGGAGGAGCGGGAAAGCTGGAAGATTTTTATGAATGTTTTGCTCAGACTGAAGCGAACGCGGCTCTGGCCGCGTCGCTATTCCATTACGGGACGTATTCCATAAAACAGGTAAAGGAATATTTAAGGGAGAAGGGGATCCCGGTTAGATTATGCTAAAAAAAGACAAGGTTAGTTTAAGCGATTTTAAGTTTGATAAATCCGGATTAATCCCGGCAATAATCCAGGATTATAAAACAGGCGAAGTGCTGATGCTGGCCTATATGAACAAAGAGTCGCTGCGTCGGACCATAAAGATGAGCAAGACTTGTTTTTGGTCGCGTTCGCGCAAAGAGTATTGGGTCAAGGGCTCGACTAGCGGGCATTTTCAATTTGTGAAATCTATTCAATATGACTGTGATCTGGACGCGCTTTTAATCAAGGTGCGCCAAGTAGGCGTAGCCTGCCACACGGGAAATAGAAGTTGTTTTTTTAGGAAAATAAAATGATCCATCCTTCATTAAAAGAATTCTTAAGGTTGACCAAGAGAGGCAATGTGATCCCGGTCTATAAGGAAATCAACGCCGATCTTGAGACTCCGGTCTCTGCCTTTTTAAAGATAAGTAAAGATAATTACGCTTTCCTGTTGGAATCCGTAGAAGGACAAGAGAAGGTCGCCCGCTATTCATTTTTAGGGAGCGTTCCAGCTCTGGTATTTAAATCCAAGGGCCGGAATATTGAAATAAATTATTCCGCCAGGAAGACGGTCAGAAAATTTGTTACTAAATCCACTCCCATCGATGAAATAAAAAAGATAATGCGGGATTTTAAAAGCGTCGAAGTTCGCGGCCTGCCGCGTTTCTGCGGGGGACTGGTTGGATACATAGGTTATGATACGGTCAGGTTTTTTGAAAATATACCCGATAAAAATCCGGATGAGCTTAAGGTGCCGGATAGTGTTTTGATGCTGGCGGATACCCTGTTGGTTTTTGACCATGTTAACCACAATATCAAGATCGTAAGCAATGTGATTTTGCCTAAAGGAAAACTTTCAACAGCCGCAAAGAGCGCTTTTTATAATAAAGCTGTTCAAAGAATAGAATCTATCCAGGTAGATTTTAACCAGCCGCTTGATGAAAACGAGAATGAAGCCCTTCCCCAAAAAATAAAGTTTAGCTCAAATTTTAAGAAGAACGAATTTGAGAACGCGGTCCGAGAAGCCAAAAGGTATATTAAAAAAGGGGATATTATTCAGGTTGTCCCGTCGCAGCGTTTTAAGCTTATTACGGATAAAGAGCCGTTTAGGATTTACCGCAGCCTGCGCAGCCTGAATCCTTCTCCCTATATGTATTATCTACAGCTAAAAGATATGTATCTGGTCGGGGCTTCCCCTGAAATGCTGGTGCGTTGTGAGGACGGAATAATTGAAACCCGTCCTATTGCCGGTACGCGGCCGCGCGGCAAAGACGAAGGAGAAGATAAAAAATTGGCTAAGGAATTGATTAACGATAAAAAAGAAAGAGCTGAGCATCTTATGCTGGTGGATTTAGGGAGGAATGATTTAGGCAGGGTTAGCCGTGTGGGGACAGTAGAAGTGGATGAATTTATGAGCGTGGAGAAATATTCGCATGTCATGCATTTAGTGAGCGATGTAAAAGGAAGGCTTGACAATAAACGTTATGATATTTATGATGTATTGAAAGCAACATTCCCCGCAGGGACAGTTTCCGGCAGCCCCAAAATCCGCGCGATGGAGATTATCGACGAATTGGAAAACACCAGGCGCGGCCCTTACGCAGGATGCGTCGGTTATTTTAGCTTCTCGCATAATATGGATACCTGTATTACCATAAGGACAATCCTTATGAAAAACGGGTATGCCTATGTTCAGGCTGGGGCCGGAATCGTAGCGGACTCCGTCCCGGAAAAAGAATATTTCGAGACAGTGAATAAAGCTAAGGCTTTAATTGAAGCAATCGTCAAATGAAGTAATCCCGCCTACGGCGGGATAAATTCGCGCAGATAACTTACTCATACTTCGTGTTCGTAAGTTATGCGCTCATTTAAAGGAGGAAGTATAATGGCAGTTCATATTCGTTTAAGAAGAGTCGGGAAGAATCCTAAGGGCAAGCCGCATTTCCGGGTTGCCGCTTATGATGAACGGACCGGCCGGGACGGCAGGGTTTTGGAAGAGTTGGGGTTCTATGTCCCTACGACCGGTGAAGCGAAGTTAAAGTCAGAGCGAATCCAGCATTGGATTAAAAATGGCGCTCAAGTTTCAGCTACCGTCAAGAGCCTTATAAAGAAGGAGAAGAAAAATGCAGCCACAAGCAACTAACTCTATAATTAATCTGGTCCCTTTAGCGCTTATTTTCGTTATTTTTTATTTTATGCTGATCCGGCCGCAAAGACAGAAGGAAAAGAACCACCAGAAGATGCTGGGTAACCTTAATAAAAATGACGAAGTAGTCACTGCCAGCGGCATACACGGAACTATTGTCAATGTCAAAGAAAAAACCATAATTTTAAGAATAGATGAGAATGTGAAAATTGAACTGGAAAAGAATTGCATAGCGTTTATTAAAAAAGCCTAACAACTAAACGTCTAAGGAGAAAAAAGTAAAAATGGAGAAAAGGGTTATTTATAAATCTGTTTTTATACTGGCAATTATGGGATTGTGCGTATATTTTACCTTTCCTTTGGATAAGAGGATCAATTTGGGATTGGATCTAAAGGGAGGGATGCATCTTTTGCTTAAGGTGGATACAGCTAAAATCCCGGAAAACGCCAGAGTAGATGCCGCCGATCGGGCCATGGAGGTCATCAGAAAGAGGATAGACAGCTACGGTGTGCGGGAACCCTTGATCCAGAAGCATGGTGTTGATGAAATAGTAGTGGAGTTGGCTGGTTTTACGGATAGGGAGCGGGCCAGGGAGTTGATCGGGAAAGTCGCGCTGCTGGAATTTAAGCTGGTTTCTTCGGATCAAGCGGGCTTAACCGAAGCTTTAGCCGGAAAAGTCCCTGAGGGCTATGAATTAAAGTATATCCAGGATGATAATACGCCGATTTTAGTAGAGAAAAATACAGCTTTGATCGGTGAGGCCTTGACTGACGCATCCGTGCATTTTAGCTCAAACCAATTTAACGAGCCGGTAGTCTCTTTGCGTTTTAACGCTGAAGGGGCTAAGAAGTTTGCGGAAGTGACTGCGGCTAACGTCGGGAAAAGATTAGCCATTGTTTTAGACGGTAAAGTACAATCAGCCCCAAACATCCGGGAAGCTATTCCTTCGGGAGAGGCAGTGATTACCGGCAGGTTCAGTGTTGAACAGGCTCAGGACCTGGCGAATGTTTTAAGATCGGGCGCTCTGCCCGCACCGCTTTATATTGAAGAAGAGCGGACTATCGGGCCTCTATTAGGCCAGGATTCTATAAATAGCGGCATAAAAGCCACCCTAATCGGTGGCATACTTGTTTTTGTTTTTATGGCGGTTTATTATCTTTTAGCTGGTTTGATCGCCAATATCACCCTGCTATTCAATTTGTTCATGATTTTAGGTGTGTTAGGGGCACTCCCGTATTTATTACCGGAATTCTCGGCAACTTTGACTTTACCCGGAATTGCCGGTATGGTTTTATCTTTAGGTATGGCCGTAGACGCTAACGTTTTAATTAACGAACGTATCCGTGAAGAATTAACCCTCGGCAGAAATTTACGCGCAGCTATAGCTAATGGCTATTCTAAGGCCTTTAGCGCGATCTTTGATTCTAATCTGACTACTTTATTTGCGGCAATTATTTTGATCTGGCTAGGAACAGGCTCAATAAAAGGTTTTGGCGTAACCTTAACTATAGGTTTAATCGCGAGCATGTTTACCGCGATAGTGGTAACGCGGACCATATTTGAAATCTTGTTAAGCTTAGGCTGGCTGAAGAATTCACTGCCCATGCTTAAATTAATCGGCCAGACCAAAATCGACTTTATTAAGAAACGCAGGTTTTTTTACGCTGTTTCACTTATTGTAATAATTATTGGCCTTGCGGTTTATTTTAAAAAAGGGAACAGCGCCTACGGGATTGATTTTGCCGGAGGCTCAATGCAGGAATACAGTTTTAAAGAAGTCCCGGACGTGGATAAAATACGCGCTGTATTAAAAAATATAGGCTTAGGCGATGCCTCTATACAACAGTTTAAGGAGAACCCTAAGGCGGTCTTAATCCGGACCATTGAAGATAAAAGCGAGATTTTGACCTCTAAATTAAAAGAGACATTTCCTAATCAGGATATTCAGGTTCTAAGGATTGAACGCGTCGGCCCTGTAGCCGGCAAACACCTAAAAGAAAAAGCCATATGGGCTCTAGTTTGGTCTTTAGTCATCATACTAGTCTATGTGGCTTTCCGGTTTAAGCATATGAATTTTGCTATTGCCGGCGTAATCGCTCTTATCCATGATGTTCTGGTGACTTTTGGGGCCCTGGTTGTTACGGGCAGGCCTATTGACCTATTGAGCATTACCGCCTTTTTGACTATTGCCGGTTATTCTATTAATGATACGATTGTCATTTATGACCGGGTCAGGGAGAATATGCGTACTTATCAGAAACTCAGCCTTTATGAGTTGATTAATTTAAGCGTAAACCAGACGCTCTCCAGGACCATACTTACCTCAGGCGTAACTTTGTTGGTTGTTGTAGCTATTTTTCTCTACGGAGGAGCGGTATTAAATAACTTTGCTTTTGCCTTATTAGTAGGTTTTATTTCAGGCGTATATTCTACAGTTTTTATTGCTTCGCCTTTAGTCCTTGCCTGGGGCCGCAAGCGCTCCAAATAGATAGTAAGTTTTAGGCTACATAAATATTACGGATGTTTAAATCCCTTAAGCTATATTCCGGCCAGGAGACTGATTTAGAAAAGCTCTTGGCCATTTTAGTTGATTTTGGCTATAAGAGACAAGATGCTGTCCTGGTTGAAGGCGATTTCGCCCGCCGCGGCGGAATCATAGATATTTTCCCCAATTCATTTGAGCTTCCTATCCGTTTAGATTTAAATAATGATTTAATATCTTCAATCAAAACTTTTAATCCTTCCACGGGCGAGCCTCTTTGGGAGCATAAGTTAGCCATTATTCTGCCTATCCGCAAGCCCGGAACCTTAAAGACTACGCCGATAACCGAAGATTTCCCGCTATCCGGTTTTCTGGATCTAAAGATAGGCGATTATGTCGTGCATAATGAGCATGGCGTGGGCAGGTTTTTAGGTTTAAATAAGATTAAGTCAGGGGATAAGTTTAAGGACCATTTAGTCATTGAGTATGACCGTACGGAAAAGCTTTATGTCCCGGTTGAGTCCATGCACCTGGTGCAGAAATATATCGCGTTTCACGCCAGGCGGCCGAAGCTTTACCGTCTGGGAGGAAAAGAATGGTCCAGAGTAAAACAGCGGGCTTACAAGGGTATTCAAAAGATGGCCTGGGATCTATTAAGCCTGCAGGCAATGCGCGTCAGCACAAAAGGTTTTGTTTATTCTAAAGATACAGCCTGGCAGGTTAAGTTTGAGGAGACCTTTCCTTACCAAGAGACTCCGGATCAGGGGACTGCGGCTTTAGAGGTGAAGCAGGATATGGAGTCCGGAAAGCTGATGGATAGGCTGCTTTGCGGAGATGTCGGATATGGCAAGACTGAAGTCGCTATGCGCGCCGCTTTTAAGGCGGTAATGGACGGTAAACAGGTAGCCTATCTGGTCCCCACGACAATATTAGCTGAACAGCATTATCAAAACTTTAGTTCGCGGCTTACGGAATTTCCTATAAATATCCAGCTCCTTTGCCGTTTTAAGACTAAAGATGAGCAAAAAGAAGTTGTGCGGGGTTTAAGGGAAGGTTTTGTGGATATAGTAATAGGCACGCACAGGTTGCTTTCAGATGATGTGGCGTTTAAAGACCTGGGCCTGGTCATCATTGACGAAGAGCAGCGTTTTGGGGTAAAAAATAAAGAGAAGCTAAAGAAGCTCAAACTTTCCGCTAACGTCCTTACCTTGACCGCCACCCCTATACCCAGGACTTTGTATATGAGCCTGATGGGCAGCCGCGATTTATCCGTTATCAATACGCCTCCGGAAAATAGGTTGCCTATAAAGACGATTGTGGTAGAATATGATAACGATTTAATCCGCCAGGCTATTTTAAGGGAAGTAGCCCGCCGGGGCCAGGTCTTCTTTCTGCACAACCGGGTAGAAGATATTCAAGAAATAAAAGAGAGGCTGGCTAAAATTCTGCCTCCAAGCGTGCGTTTGGCAGTAGGGCACGGACAAATGCATCCCAGCGAGCTGGAAGGTGTAATGTCTGAATTCCTGAAGGGCCGCGTGGATTGTTTCATCTCTACAATGATCATTGAATCGGGAATTGATATCCCTAACGCCAATACTATAATCGTGAATAACGCGCAGATGTTCGGGTTATCCGATTTGCATCAATTGCGCGGAAGGGTAGGAAGATTTTCCCACAAGGCCTACGCCTATTTTATGGTGCCTAAAAATATGGTTTTAGAGAAGGACGCCCGTAAGAGATTGGACGCGATCCAGAGTTATACGCAACTCGGAAGCGGTTTTAATATCGCCATGGAAGATTTAGAGATAAGGGGAGCGGGAAACTTGTTAGGGTTAGAGCAGCACGGTTTTATTTCGGCTATCGGTTTTGACCTTTATTGCCGATTATTAAGAGAGGCAATTGATACTTTTAAAAAGACCGGGGTGTTTAATGAGACGCATAATTAACTTAAAGTTTATTTTATTTTTTTATCTTGTCCTTCCGGCAGGTTGCCTACTAAATACTGCCTACTCTCTATATGCGCAGGATCAGATAGTAGCTATCGTGAATAATGATGTGATAACCCAGAAGGATTTAAATGATTTCCTTAATTTTATGAGATTACAATTTTCCCGGGAGTATAAAGGAAAGGACCTTGAGGAGAAGATTTCTTCAGCCAAGTTGGATTTATTGAACCGGCTTATTGAAGACCGTCTGATCCTGCAGGAAGCTAGAAAAGAAAAGGTAGTTTTTGATGAAGGCAGGGTAAAGTCCAGGATAAGTGAAATAAAGAAGCGTTATAATTCCGACGCGCAGTTCCAGGCGGACCTGATGAAACAGGGGCTTACCCAGGCGGATATTGAAAACAAGATAAGGGAACAATTCCTTATGTATGGGATAATCGAGCAGAAAGTGCGCAGTAAAATAAGCGTAAGGCCGGATGAGGTGACTAAGTTTTATGAAGATAAGAAGAAGGATTTCTCTTCCGGTGAAGAGAGGGAGTTTGAGGCCTTCGCTTTTGAGAGTGAAGATTTGGCGGATAGCTTCGCCTATAATTTAAAGTCCGGAAAGGCCGCCGAAGAACTGGCGGGAAGATACCCTTTTACGGTTAATAAGTTTAGCGTGCGCCAGGGAGAAAATTTAAAGAAGGAGATTGAGGAGGCGGTTTTTAGCCTCGGGGTCAATGAAGTATCCAGTGTTGTCAGGATGGATGATAAATATTATGCGTTCAGGCTCATTAATATAATCCCCTCCAAACAGCTTTCCCTTAGCGATGTCCAGTATAAAATCCAGTCGTTTATTTTTGAGAATAAAATGCAGGAAGAACTTGTCAAATGGTTAGATGAGCTTAAAAATAAATCCTATATTAAAATCAAATAAAATCAGAGTCGGCATTACTATAGGGGATCCTTCCGGAATAGGCCCGGCTATAACCCTTAAGGCGGTCAATAAACTTAAAAACCTGGCGGACTTTGTGGTTATCGGCGACGGTCATCTATTAAAGGATTTAAGCGCAGCCAGGTTGGTAGATTTAGACAATATCAACGGCAAGAAATTCTCCCGCGGCAAAATAAGCGCTGAGTATGGCCGGGCCTCTATTGAGTATCTGGATAAGGCTTTAGATCTATTGCGTAGGAAAGAAATTGATTGCCTGGTGACCGCCCCTATATCTAAGGAAGCTGTGATGAAAGCGGGCTATAAGTATGGCGGCCACACGGAATATTTTCTTAATAAAACAGGGGTAGAAGAGGTAGTTATGCTGTTGCTTAATGATTTTTTAAAGTTTGGCCTCATTACCAGGCATATATCGTTAAAAGCAGTGCCGGCGGCATTATCCAAAGATAAACTATGTAAGGATGTCGCCATTGTTTTTAAGGCGCTTAAAAACCTTTTTGGTATACAGAGTCCGCGCTTAGCGCTTTGCAGCCTTAATCCGCATGCTTCCGAGAACGGTTTAATCGGAAAAGAAGAGAAGAGGATCATGCAGCCTGCGCTTAAAATGTTAAGAAAAGGAATTAATATTGATGGCCCCCTGGCAGCTGACGTAGCTATCCTGCGGGCTTATCAGGGTAAATACGATTGCCTGATAGCTATGTATCATGATCAGGCGCTTATACCCTTAAAGCTGACTGGTTTCGCTACGGGCGCCAATATGACCCTGGGACTTCCCTTTATAAGGACTTCACCTCTTCACGGGACGGCCTTTGACATTGCTAAGACCCCGCGCTTAGCCGATCCGAGTTCAATGATCGCCGCGATTAAACTTGCCATAAAATGCGCATTTTACCTAAAAAGAGTTTAGGCCAGAATTTTCTGATTGATCAAAACATAAGGCTTAAGATAATTAACTCTCTGGATTTAAAGCCGGATGATATTGTTTTGGAAGTAGGCTCGGGCCGAGGCGAATTGACCGGGCTCATTGCCGCCAAGATTAAGCAGGTTTACGGCATTGAAATTGACAAGAGGCTCTATGACCTTTTAACCCAGACACTGAGTGAGCGTAAAAATATACAAATAATTAATCAGGATATCCTGAAATTTGATTTAGCCGGGTTTATTAAAGAGAATAAGACTAAATCCAGGATAAAGGTATTCGGCAATATCCCTTATTATATATCTAGCCCTATAATTGAGCGGCTCTTAAATTTCCGTCAGTCGTTATCCGCTATATTTATCACGGTCCAGAAAGAATTTGCCAAAAGGGTCGTTTCCTTGCCCGGCAATAAAGATTACGGGTCGTTCAGTTGTTTTGTGCAATATTATACTTTGCCCAGGATCATTTTTGAGATCAGCAAAAATTGCTTTAAGCCGGCTCCCAAAGTTGATTCCGCGTTCCTGGAGTTGAAAATAAGGGAATTTCCCGCAGTCTTGGTGAAGGATGAAGGGCTGTTATTCAGTATCATCCGGACAGCTTTTAACCAGAGGAGAAAGACATTGAAAAACAGCCTCTTAGGGTTGGTTTCTCCGGAAGCCTTGGATATTTTCTTTAAGCAATCTAGCTTAAACCCTAAGACCCGGCCGGAATGCCTGACTTTAGAAAATTTTGCGCTTTTGGCAAATACGCAATATTTATTAAAAAATACTTGACAAACCCGCCAATCCGGTATATATTCTATTGCTCACGTAAATTCAGGATTCATAATACTTTAATTACAGGATAAAAGGGAACAAAGAGAATTCTTTTTTTTGAATTCTTCTGGTGGATTTTTTTTATATTTAGGATAATTTCTCCGGCAAGGCATCTAACAAGAAAAATGCTGGAGTAGCTCAGTTGGCAGAGCACGTCCTTGGTAAGGACGGGGTCACGAGTTCAATTCTCGTCTCCAGCTTAAAATTATATGCGCGAAATAATCACATTAGAGTGTACGGTTTGCAAAAATAGAAATTATACGACGACAAAAAATAAAAAACTGCATCAGGACCGTTTAGAAATCAGTAAATTCTGTAAGTCCTGTCATAAGCATACCCCGCATAAAGAAACGAAATAACTAATGATAGGGGCGTCGGTTAATGGCAAACCAACGGTCTCCAAAACCGTGACTGCAGGTTCAAGTCCTGCCGCTCCTGTAGTTAGAAAGCGGTAGAGGGTAAAAAAAGAGTAAGTTATGGGAATATTCGCAAAACCGGTTAATTTTATAAAAGAGGTTAAGGCAGAGCTGGGAAAGGTCGCCTGGAGCACCCGCGAAGAATTATTAGCTTCCACCCTGGTTGTCATCGTAGTCACTGTAGCTTTGGGTGTTTTTATCGGGGTACTGGATGTATTCCTCTCCAAGTTATTAAGCCTTTTATTTAAATAATGAAGAGCTGGTACGTAGTGCACACACAAACAGGATTAGAGGATAAGGTCAAGACCTCTTTAGAGAACAAGATTGCCGTTAGCGGTATGCAGGACGCGATTTCCAGCGTGATCATTCCTACCGAACAGGTTTCTGAGGTCCGTTCAGGCAAAAAGAAGATTTCGCAAAGGAAGTTTTTCCCCGGTTATTTATTGATTGAGATGGAACTGAATGAGCAGACTTATCTGTTTGTTAAAAGCTCTCCCGGAGTCACCGGATTTATAGGCTTAGGAAAGAAACCTATGCCCCTGCCGCAAATCGAAGTAGATAATATTTTAAAGAAGACAAAGGATACTCAAGTTAAACCCAGCCCGAAGATCGTTTTTGAGAAAGGCGAGCAGGTAAGGGTTACCGAAGGGCCATTCCAGAATTTTAACGGGACAATCGACGAGATCCACCCGGAAAAGGGTAAGATTAAGGTAAGTGTTTCTATTTTTGGGCGCTCTACGCCGGTGGAATTAGAATACTGGCAGGTGGAGAAAGTATAAATATGGCTAAGAAAGCGATTAAGGCGCAAATTAAATTACACGTTCCGGCAGCTCAGGCCAACCCTGCGCCTCCGGTCGGCCCCGCATTAGGCCAGCACGGGGTCAATATTATGCAGTTTTGCAAGCAGTTTAATGACCAGACCAAGGGCAGGGATGGGTTGATTTTACCCGTGGTTATAAGCGTTTACGATGACCGGTCATTTACCTTTATAATCAAGAGTCCTCCTTCTTCGGTGCTCCTGAAGCGAGCCGCGAATTTAGCTAAAGCTTCCGGTATAAGCGGTAAGGAGATCATCGGTAAAGTCACGCGCAAGCAGGTAGAGGAGATCGCCAAACAGAAGATGGCGGATTTAAATACTTCGGATATGGACCAGGCAGTCAAGGTCATTACCGGCACAGCCCGCAGCATGGGTATTGTGGTTGAGGGGTAATCCACTATGAAGACTCGCAGTAAAAGATATAAGGAATCGCAAAAGCAGACGGCAATAGATAAGGTATATCAGCTCAAAGAAGCTATTAGTGTCCTCAAGAAGATGTCTTTGCCTAAGTTTGACAGCTCGGTTGATTTACATTTTCACTTGCTGGTGGATACCAAGAAATCTGATCAGATGGTCCGCGGCACAGTTATTTTACCGCATGGCACGGGAAAGAAAGTCCGGGTCGCAGTCTTTTGTAAAGGTGAGCATGAAAAAATTGCCCGTACGGCCAACGCCGATTTTGTCGGAGGCATAGAGCTTATAGATAAAGTAGCCGCAGGATTCATGGATTTTGATTGCGCCATTGCCACTCCGGAGATGATGAAAGACTTAAGTAAGTTAGGCAAGATCTTAGGCCCCCGGGGCCTTATGCCCAGTCCTAAAACCGGGACGGTTACCAATGATATATTAAAAGCTATTGAAGACGTTAAAAAAGGTAAGGTGGAATTCCGCGTGGATAAGCAAGGCGGAGTACATCTTTCAGTAGGAAAAGCGTCTTTCAGTGAAGATAAATTATACGATAACGCCTCCAGGGTCATTGAAGCGCTAAATGAGGCCAAACCCGCATCCATAAAAGGAAAGTTTATGCGCAGCCTATCCATTACGACTTCCATGAATCCGGGCTTAAAATTAGCGGTGTAAAATTATGAAAAAGTTAGGGTTAATATTTAAAGAGGCTTCCGAGAACCGCATCAAGAACACGTTAAAGGGATCCGAGGCGGTATTTATCGTTAAATATTCCGGAGTCAAGAGCCCGGATCTGTGTTCTTTAAGGCAGACCTTAAAAGGCGGACACGCTTCTTTGTTTGTAGTGAAGAATAGCGTCGCCCGGCGCGCTTTTAAGGATTCTACTCTGGAACCTTTAATCAAAAATATAGACGGGCCCTGCGGCCTGATTTTTATTAAGGATGAGCCGGTGGCCACATCCCAGGCGCTCTGCAATTTTAGCAGAGAGCACGAGCAATTGAAGCTTGAGGGTGGTTTCTTAAAAGATAAGATTATCCAAAAGTCCGATATAGAATATATGTCCAAGCTTCCCGCCAAGGAAGTTTTACGCGCCCAGGTAGTCGGGGCCTTAAATTCGCCAATATCAGGTTTAGTAATAACACTGAACCAGGTATTGGCGAAATTTGTTATTTGCTTAGATCAGATAAGGCAGAAAAAATAGGAAAGTTTTTATAACCGAAAGGGACGGTTCTATGCTAAATGACCGTTAGAATAGAACCGTCCCTATTAGACGATTAAAAGGAGGAAGGAAATGGCAAAATTAGAAGAAATGATTAAATCAATCGAGGAGATGACAGTGCTCGAGTTGGCAGATTTGGTCAAGGCCCTGGAAGAAAAATTTGGGGTAAAGGCGAATATGCCGATGATGGCCGCTCCCGCAGCAGGCGCAGGCGCAGCCGCTCCCGCAGCTGAAGAGAAATCTACTTTTACGGTAGTTTTAACCAGCGCAGGCGCAAGCAAGATCGCCGTTATCAAAGAGGTGCGCACCATTACCAATCTTGGCTTAAAAGAAGCCAAAGATTTAGTTGATGGAGCTCCTAAGCCGATTAAAGAAGGCGCGACTAAAGAAGAAGCTGAAGAATTAAAGAAGAAACTGGAAGCAGCCGGCGCCACCGTAGAATTAAAATAATAATCCCTGTTGCCAGCAGGGACTGTCCCCGAAGGGGACTGTCCCGCGACAAGATAAGTGTTGGAACGGGAGTCCCGCCAAAAAGGGGACTAATAATATAGAACGCGAGAGAGAATGCTAAAGAGAAAAAGCTTTGCCAAGATAAAAGAAGTATATAATATACCTAATCTTTTGGATGTTCAGCTTGAGGCCTACGCTGAATTTTTGCAATTAAATGCCAAGCCTGGCGAAAAGAAACATCAGGGGCTCCAGGAAGTTTTTAGCGAGATATTCCCGATTGAAAGCCCAAATCGCTCGGTTAAGCTGGAATTCATCAGCTATTCTTTAGGTAAGCCAAAATATAGCCTGGCTGAGTCTAAAATCAGAAGCCTCTCCTATGCCCTTCCCCTTAAGGTAAAATTTCGCCTGACTACTCCTAAGGAAACCAAGGAGCAGGATGCTTATTTCGGCGAGATTCCGTTGATGACTGAGACCGGCACGTTCATCATTAATGGCGATGAGCGAGTAGTGGTCAGCCAGTTACAACGATCTCCCGGAGTATCTTTTGAAGAAGAGCTCCATCCGACCGGTAAAAAGATATTTTACGGAAGGGTCATTCCTTATCGCGGCGCCTGGCTGGAGTTTAAATATGACCTTACGGAAACAGTCTTAGCTTATGTTGACCGCCGCCGAAATTTTCCCGCCACCCAAATCTTAAGGATACTCGGTTTTTCCGAAGACAAGGATATAATCGCCGCCTTCGGCAAAGAGTACCCGGAAATCACCAATACCCTCAAAAAAGATTACACTAAGAATAAAGAAGAAGCCTATATGGATTTTTACCGCAAAATGCGGCCGACCGAGCCCGTAACCAAAGAGGCGGCGGAGGCTTTATTTTACAGGCTCTTCTTTGATACTGCCCGTTACGATTTAGAGCGGGCAGGCCGGTTTATCCTAAATAGAAAATTAGGGATGGACGTGTCCCTGGAAAAACGAGTTTTGGATTCCGATACCGTGATTAAGGTAATAGAGTATTTGATCAATTTAAATTCCGGCATTGGAAAAATTGACGATATTGACCATTTAGGAAACCGCAGGGTCAAGACCGTCGGTGAATTAGTCCAGAACCAGGTGCGTATAGGTCTATCGCGCGTGGAAAGGTCTATCCGCGAAAGATTAAGTATATTAGGCGAATTTGATAATGTTAATGTGCATTATCTGATCAATTCCAAGTTATTGTCTAATCAGATCCGGGATTTCTTCGGCCGCAGCCAGTTATCCCAGTTTATGGACCAAATAAATCCTTTGGCTGAAATGACCCACAAGAGGCGCTTAAGCGCTTTAGGTCCGGGTGGTTTAAGCCGCGAACGCGCGGGGTTTGAAGTAAGAGATATTCATCCTTCGCATTATGGTCGGGTTTGCCCTATTGAAACTCCCGAAGGCCCGAATATCGGTTTAATCGCCTCCTTAAGCACTTTTGCCAGGGTAAATACTTTAGGCCTTATTGAAACTCCGTATCGCAAGGTGGAAGACGGCAGAGTTACTAAAAAAATTGATTATCTTACCGCCGATATTGAAGAAGATAAGGTTATTGCTCAGGCCAACGTTCCTTTGGATGAAAGCGGATACTTTGTGGAAAAAGAAGTATCTTGCCGCTATAAAAATGATTTCCCGAAAGTTGCCGGAAAACAGGTGCAATATATGGATGTTTCTCCGAAGCAATTGGTTTCCGTTGCCGCGTCTCTAATTCCGTTTTTAGAGCATGATGACGCTAACCGAGCGCTTATGGGCTCAAATATGCAAAGACAGGGCGTGCCTTTAATGATTACTGAAGCGCCTTTTGTCGGGACCGAAATGGAAGAAAAAGTCGCCCGCGATTCCGGGACAGTCCTGGTGGCCCAAGAGTCAGGCAAGGTCACCAGTATTGACGCTTCCTCCATTACAGTCGGAAAGAAAATTTACCATCTAAAGAAATTTCTGCGCACCAACAACGATACCTGTATTAATCAGAGGCCGATTGTCAGGCTGGGTGAAAAGATTGAGCAGGGCGATGTAATTGCCGACGGTATTGCTACTAAAAACGGCGAATTAGCTTTGGGTAAGAATGTGTTAGTTTCATTTATGCCCTGGCGAGGTTATAACTTTGAAGACGCTATTTTAATCAGCGAGAAATTGGTCCAAGAAGACGCTTTTACCTCTATCCATATAGAAGAATTTGATATTGAGGCTACGGAGACCCGTTTAGGCAATGAAGAGATTACTCGCGATATTCCCAATGTCAGCGAAGAGGCCCTGGCTAATCTGGACGAAGGCGGGATTATCCGCATAGGCGCGGAAGTTACCCCCGGAGACATATTAGTAGGCAAGATTACCCCTAAGACTGATTCCGAACCATCGCCGGAAGAAAGGCTTTTAAGGGCTATATTCGGTGAGAAAGCCGGGGATGTGCGGGATACTTCTTTGATTGTCCCTCCGGGTGTTCAAGGCGTAGTCATAGATGTGCATGTTTTCGCGCGTAAAGACAGGGGTAGGAAAACCAAAGAAGAGAAGAGTAAGGAGTTAGCCAAAATCCGGGAACTGAAAGCTTATTATAAGCAGGAAGTGGAATTTGTGCAGACTGAGAAGATCACCCGTTTGAGCCAGCTTTTAGGCGTGGATAAGAAGAAAATAGAAAAATATGATTTTAGCGATAATGAAGAGGCCAAGATTTTAGCCGCTTCTTTTGATGAACAGGTGCAGGAGTTGCTTTCCGAGCAGGAGCAGGAGATTGAAAAGGTAAGGCGCGGAGACGAACTTCCCGCCGGAGTTTTAAAAAGAGTAGTGGTTTATATCGCTACTAAACGCAGGCTGGCCGAAGGAGATAAGCTAGCCGGTAGGCACGGAAATAAGGGTGTGGTGGCCAGAATAATGCCCGAGGAAGATATGCCTTATTTGCCTGATGGCACCCCTGTAGAAGTAGTTTTAAATCCGTTAGGTGTTCCCAGCCGTATGAATGTCGGCCAGATCTTAGAGTGCCATTTGGGTTGGGCAGCCAAGACCCTGGGCCTTTATGTCGGGACTCCGGTATTTGACGGAGCGTCGGAGAAGGAAATTAAAGAGATGCTTAAAAAAGCCGGGCTACCCGAAGACGGGAAGATCCAATTGTATGATGGATATAGCGGCGAGCCGTTTGACCATAAAGTAACTATTGGCTATATGTATGTAATGAAACTTATTCATTTGGTTGATGAAAAAATACACGCCCGTTCTATCGGCCCGTATTCTCTGGTTACTCAGCAGCCATTAGGAGGCAAGGCGCAATTCGGAGGGCAGAGATTAGGTGAAATGGAAGTTTGGGCCTTAGAGGCATATGGCGCGGCATTCACTTTACAGGAGATGTTGACCGTAAAGAGCGACGATGTTTCAGGCAGGACCAGAATTTATGAGGCTATTGTCAAGGGCGAACAGCGTTTGACTCACGGCACACCGGAGTCATTTAATGTTTTAATTAAGGAATTGCAGGGTCTGGGCCTGGATATCCGGACAGAAAAGGTAAAATAATGGATGAAATAGTTTCTTTCGATAGTATTTCAATTAAGATCGCTTCTCCCCAGATAATTAAATCCTGGTCTAAAGGAGAAGTAAAAAAAGCCGAAACAATCAATTACCGCACGTTAAAACCGGAAAAAGACGGGCTTTTCTGTGAAAAGATATTCGGGCCGGTGCGCGATTGGGAATGTAACTGCGGCAAATATAAAGGCATTAAATTTAAGGGAATAACCTGCGACCGTTGCGGAGTTACCGTTGACCGTTCTTCGGTAAGGCGCGAGCGCATGGGCCATATTGAGTTGGCCACCGCGGTCACGCATATATGGTTTTTTAAAGCAGTCCCCTCCCGCATGTCGGCGTTACTGGATATAGGGCTAAGGGACTTGGAAAAGATTATTTACTATGAGGAGTATGTCGTTATTGACCCGGGAACCACTCCTTTAAAGAAAAAAGAGCTTTTGACCGAAGAAAAATATCAGGAGGCTCTTGGCAAGTATGGCTCTAATTTTAAGGCTAAGATCGGCGCCGAAGCAGTAAGGGACCTCTTAAAGGAACTGGATCTGGACGCGCAGTGCCGTAAATTACGCCGGGACCTGGAAAAGTCAAAAGATGCTTTAAATAACCGCAAAGGCTTAAAGAGCTTAAAGATCGTTGAAGATTTTAAGAAATCCGGCAATAACGCCGATTGGATGGTTTTGGAGATCTTGCCGGTCATCCCTCCGGACTTAAGGCCGCTGGTGCCGTTAGACGGCGGAAGATTTGCCACCTCCGACCTTAATGATTTATACCGCCGGGTAATTAACCGGAATAATCGTTTAAGAAAATTAATGGAGTTAAACGCCCCGGAAATCATTATCCGCAATGAAAAGCGCATGTTGCAGGAGGCAGTCGACGCGCTTTTAGATAACGGCAGGCACGGGAAAGCCGTAATGGGCGCGAATAACCGTCCTCTAAAATCCCTTTCCGATATGTTAAAGGGCAAACAGGGCCGTTTCCGGCAGAACCTATTAGGTAAGCGCGTAGATTACTCCGGCCGTTCGGTCATTGTTGTCGGACCCGAATTAAAGCTTCATGAGTGCGGGCTTCCTAAACAGATGGCCTTGGAATTGTTTGAGCCGTTTATTATTAAGAAACTGAGAGAAAAAGGATTTGTGCATACTATTAAAGGCGCTCGGCGTATGGTTGAGCGCGGCAAGATTGAGGTTTGGGATATACTGGATGAGGTGATTAAGGATCATCCGGTATTGTTGAACCGCGCGCCTACCTTGCACCGTTTAGGCATCCAGGCATTCCAGCCGCTTCTGATCGAAGGTAAATCCATAAAAATCCATCCGTTAGTTTGTACAGCTTTTAACGCTGACTTTGACGGCGACCAGATGGCTGTTCACGTGCCGCTATCCCTGGAATCCCAATTAGAAGCCAAGATTTTAATGTTGGCTTCGAATAATGTATTTTCTCCCGCTGACGGCCGGCCAGTCATATCTCCCACGCAGGATATAATCCTGGGGGTGCACTATCTTACCAAAGAAAAATCAGGAGCAATTGGAGAGGGCATGAGTTTCGCGAATGCCGATGAAGTAATCATTGCCCATCAGGACGGCGTGGTAGCTTTACACACTAAGATTAAGGTGAGAGTAGAGGATGTTTTTGACTTGGATCAAAAGAAGTTAATTCCGGGAAAACAAAGCATAGCTACTACAGTAGGAAGGGTAATCTTTAATCAGGTTTTACCTAAAGAATTTGGTTTTGTGAACAAGGAATTAAATAAGGCTAAGGTCAGTGATCTTGTGGTTGATTGTTACAAAAGGTTTGGCCACGCAGCGTTGATTAGTTTTCTTGACGATATTAAGAGGTTGGGTTTTGAAATCGGGACACTCGGCGGCATCTCTATCGGTATTGATGACCTTCAGGTTCCAGCAGCCAAGCAGGAAGTTTTAAAAGATTCTAAAGAAAGAGTAGCTAAGGTGGAAGAGCAGTATCGCCGCGGTGTTATTACGGACAGCGAGCGCAAGTCTAAGATTATTGATATCTGGACGCATGCGACAGACGAAATTTCAGATTTGTTATTTAAGGGGATGGATGCATTTAACCCCATATTTATGATGGCTGATTCCGGCGCCAGAGGCTCCCGTTTACAGATCAGGCAGCTGGCCGGAATGCGCGGGCTTATGGCTAAACCTTCGGGAGAAATCATTGAAAGCCCGATTACCGCAAATTTCAAGGAAGGCCTGAATGTTTTGGAATACTTTATCTCTACCCACGGCGCGCGCAAAGGTCTGGCCGATACCGCCTTAAAAACCGCCGACGCCGGTTACCTGACCCGTAGGTTAGTAGACGTAGCCCAGGAAGTCATTGTTGCCGAGGAAGACTGTGGTACTCTTAACGGTATTACAGTTTCAGCGATTATTGAAGGTGATGAAGAAGTGGTCTCGCTAAAGGACCGTATAATCGGCCGGGTGGCCCTGGATAATATTGTGGATATTATTACCGATGAAGTCATTGTGGCCGCAGGTTCAGATATACCCGAAGAGCAGGCGGAGATGATTGAGAAGCTGGGTATTGAGAAAATACGCATCCGCAGTGTCCTGACCTGCGAGAGCGGCCGGGGAGTTTGCACTAAATGTTATGGAAAGAACCTGGCTACAGGAAGAATGGCGGAGTTGGGAGAAGCAGTAGGAGTGGTAGCGGCGCAGAGTATCGGCGAGCCCGGAACCCAGTTAACCATGAGGACCTTCCATATCGGCGGTACAGCTTCCCGGAAAGTCGAGCAGTCATTTATCAAATCCAAGAACAAAGGTATACTCAAGTATCATAACTTAAGGATAGTCGCCAAGAATAAAGAATTTATTGTTTTAAATAGAAACGGTTTCTTGAGTATTAATGACAAACAGGGAAGAGAATTAGAGCGTTTTGCTATTCCTCAGGGCGCGTTTATTAATGTCGCTGACGCGGGAGAAGTGGCCAAGGACGTAGCTTTTATCCATTGGGATCCTTATACCCTGCCGGTTTTAACGGAAGTCGCCGGAACCGTAAAATACGAAGATTTAAAGGAAGATGTCTCTATCAAGGAAGAGCTGAATCCGGTGACCAAGTTAATTGAGCGCGTGGTTGTGGAACATAAGCAGGAATTCCATCCTCAGATCGTAATTCTGGATAGCTCAAAAGAAGTATTAGGGATCTATCCTATTCCCATCGGAGCGCATATTATGGTTAAGGATGGCCAGAAAGTTGACGGCGGCGACCTGTTAGCTAAGATACCGCGCATGGTCGTTAAGACCAGAGATATTACCGGCGGCCTTCCGCGCGTGGCGGAGTTGTTTGAAGCCAGGCGGCCTAAGGACCCGGCAATCATAAGCGAAATAGACGGCTTTGTGGAATTCGGTGAGACGAAAAAAGGCCAGAGGGTAATCATCGTAAAATCAACGACCGGTATGCAGAGAGAATATGTTATACCGCACGGAAAGCATCCTAATGTTTATAAGGGTGACAAGGTGGATGCGGGCCAGCAGCTAACCGACGGGCCGGTAGTCTTACAGGATATTTTACGGGTCTGCGGAGATAAAGTTTTACAGGAATATTTGGTTAATGAAGTGCAGGAAGTATACCGCTTGCAGGGAGTGCGGATCAACGATAAACATATTGAATTGATCATCCGCCAGATGTTAAAGAAGGTGCGGGTTGAGGATCCGGGCGATACAGAATTTCTGGCTACCCAACAGGTGGATAAATGGACATTCCAGAAGGAAAACTCCAGAGTAATTAAAAAGGGCGCAAAGCCCGCGATAGCTACGCCGTTGTTACTAGGTATTACCAAAGCCTCACTCACCACCGAAAGTTTTATCTCAGCCGCCAGTTTCCAGGAGACGACCCGGGTGCTTACGGAAGCCGCAACAAGCGGAAAACGCGATGAGCTATTCGGTTTGAAAGAGAATGTTATCGTCGGACATCTTATCCCGGCGGGGACAGGGTTCCGCGATCATCGTGATATCGAAGTCGTAAAAACATTAAAAGAAAAAAAAGAGGAATAAGCATATGCCCACAATCTCGCAGTTGATCAGGTTAGGAAGAAGGTCTAAGAATAAAAAGAGTAAATCCCCGGCTTTAAAGGGCTGCCCCCAGAGGCGCGGCGTATGTTTACAGGTACGCACTATGACGCCTAAAAAGCCAAACTCAGCCCTGCGTAAGATTGCCAGGGTCAGGTTGACTACGGGGATAGAGGTCACCGCCTATATTCCGGGAGAAGGGCATAACCTACAGGAACATTCCATAGTTTTAGTCAGGGGAGGCCGGGTTAAGGACTTGCCCGGGGTAAGGTATCATATTGTAAGAGGCACATTGGATGCCGCAGGAGTTAACCAGAGAAGAAGATCACGTTCAAAATACGGAGCAAAGAGGCCCAAATGAGACGCAGAAAAGCCCAGGAAAAAGTAGTATTAGCTGACCCGAAACTTAACAGTAAAATCGTCGCCAAATTCGTGAATATGGTTATGGTTGAAGGGAAGAAGTCTATCGCCGAAAAAATAGTTTACGGCGCGTTTGAGATCGTCAAAAAGAACCTTAATGAACAGGATATTTTAAAAGTTTTCTATAAAGCGCTGGATAACGCCCGGCCCCGCCTGGAAGTCAAGCCCCGGAGAGTGGGTGGCGCGACTTATCAGGTCCCGATTGAAGTGCGCCAGGAGCGTGGAACATCAATAGCTTTACGCTGGATGAGGGATTTTGCCCAGAATAAAAAAGGCCGGCCGATGGATCAGAAACTGGCGGAAGAGATTATCGCGGCGTATAAAGGTGAAGGTTCAGCCATAAAGAAAAGAGATGATACCCATAAGATGGCGGAAGCGAACAAGGCGTTTGCGCATTTTAGGTGGTAATATAATATGGAAAAAGTTCCATTAGAAAAAATCAGGAATATCGGGATTATCGCGCATATTGACGCCGGAAAGACTACAACCAGCGAGCGCATCCTTTTTTATACCGGTAGAAATTATAAATTAGGGGAAGTCCATGAAGGGACGGCAACCATGGACTGGATGGTCCAGGAGCAGGAGAGAGGCATTACGATTACCGCGGCCGCGACTACCTGCATCTGGAAAGATGTACATATCAATCTTATTGATACTCCCGGCCACGTGGATTTTACTATTGAAGTTGAAAGATCATTGAAGGTTTTAGACGGCGCAGTAGTGGTTTTCTGCGGAGTAGGCGGAGTTGAGCCGCAATCCGAGACAGTCTGGCGTCAGGCTGACCGCTATGAAGTCCCGCGGATCGCTTTTGTAAATAAGATGGATAGGACCGGCTCTAATTTCCTGGAGGCCATAGACCAGATGCATAAGAGGCTAGGCGCAAATGCTGCTCCCATCCAGCTTCCTTTCGGAAAAGACGGAGAGTTTAAAGGCATCATAGATTTAGTGGAAAAGAAGCTTATTTATTATAAAGATGATTTAGGTAAAGATTTTGAAATCCAGGAGATCCCTGCGCAGGCTTTGCCGGAAGTTGACAAACAGCGCACGGTCATGCTTGAGAGGTTGGCTGAAGTCGATGATAAGATAATGGAAGATTATTTGCACGGCAAGGATATTCCGGTTGCGGAATTGAAAACCGCGATAAGAAAGAGCGTTATTGCCAATAAATTTGTTCCGGTCCTTTGCGGATCGGCTTTTAAAAATAAAGGGGTACAATTGGTACTCGACGCGGTAAAAGATTATTTGCCTTCTCCTGTTGATGTTCCGGCGATTAAAGGGACAAACCCGGAAACAGGCGAATTTGAGGAGATCAAGGCTTCTGAAAAAGCGCCTTTCTGCGCGTTATGTTTTAAGGTAGCCACTGACCCTTATGTCGGAAAAATATTCTTTACCCGGGTATATTCAGGGGTTTTAAGTTCCGGTACATATATCTATAACGCTTCTAAAAGAGAGAGAGAAAGAGTCACCAAGATCGTTAAGATGCACGCTAACCGACAAGAGGTTGTGGAGAGTGTTTCTTGCGGTGAGATCGCGGCTCTGGTGGGATTAAAAGATACTAAGACCGGAGAAACTCTGTGCACGGAAAATAACCATATATTAATTGAAGCAATGCGTTTCCCTGAACCGGTTATTCAGCAGGCAATTGAGCCGGCATCTAAGGACGCTCAGGAGAAATTGGGGTTAGCCTTACATAAACTTGAAGATGAGGATCCGTCTTTCCGCGTAACTTATAATCAGGAGACCGGACAGACTCTTATCGCGGGTATGGGTCAGCTGCATCTAGAAATAATTATTGATAGAATATTGCGTGAATTTAATGTTGAGGCCCAAGTAGGTCAGCCTCAGGTAGCCTACCGGGAAACCTTAAGGAAAAAAGTAAGGTCAGTGGGCAAGTTTATCTCCCAGTCCGGCGGCCGCGGCCAATATGGGCATTGCGTTATTGAGATGGAACCGCAGGAGACCCCCGGGACAGGGATTACTTTTGAAGATAAAATTAAAAGCGGGTCTATCCCGCGTGAATATATACCGGCAGTAAAGCAGGGGGTATTTGGCGCGGCAAAATCCGGCGTCTTAGCCGGGTATCCGGTTACCGATGTCAAAGTCCTTTTAATCGACGGGTCTTTTCATGAAGTTGATTCTTCGGAATTAGCGTTTCAGATGGCCGGCTCGCTGGCATTTAATGACGGTTTAAAAAAAGGCAACCCTGTTTTATTGGAGCCGATTATGGATATGGAAGTAGTTGTCCCGGAAGAGTTTATGGGCCAGGTTATCGGGGATTTGAGCTCCCGACGGGCTAAAATAATTTCCTTGGCCCAGCGCCTGAACTTACGCACCATACGCGCGAACATTCCGCTAGCTGAGGTTTTTAATTACGCGACTATAATAAGATCCTTGACACAGGGCCGCGCATCCTATACAATGGAGCCTTCGTTTTACACCGAAGTGCCTGCACATATAGCAGAAAAGATCGTTACGGGTTTCGCAGCTACCGGTTCGACCAGGAAGAGTTTTCGTTAAAAAACACACCCCGCGCTTATAAGGAATTGCGCGGGTGTGCCCTTAGGGGCAAGGAGGAGAAAAAATGGCTAAAGAGAAATTTGTAAGAAATAAGCCACACGTTAACATCGGAACTATCGGCCACATTGACCACGGTAAAACTACATTGACCGCTGCTATTGTTAATATTTCGGCTAAGCTGGGTAAGGCTACCGCTAAGGCGTATGCGGATATTGCTAAAGGCGGAACAGTAAGAGACGATACCAAGACCGTTACTATTTCTGTTGCCCACGTTGAATACGAATCAGACGCCCGGCATTACGCGCATATCGACTGCCCGGGTCACGCTGACTACATTAAGAATATGATCACCGGCGCGGCTCAGATGGACGGCGCAATCCTGGTTGTTTCCGCTGCTGACGGCCCTATGCCTCAGACCAGAGAGCATATTCTTTTGGCCAGGCAGGTAAACGTTCCCTCAATGGTCGTGTTCTTAAATAAAGTAGATTTGGTTACGGATAACGAACTTTTGGACTTAGTGGAAATGGAAGTCCGAGAGTTGCTTACTAAATACGGGTATCCCGGAGATAAAACCCCGATTATCCGCGGTAGCGCTTCTAAGGCAATGGCCGCAGTGAACGATCCGGCGAGCGCGGATTGCAAACCGATTTTAGACTTAATCAAGGCTTGCGATGAGTTTATTCCTTTACCGGTAAGAGACATGGATAAACCGCTTTTGATGGCAGTGGAAGACGTATTCAGTATTGAAGGTAGAGGCACGGTTGCCACCGGAAGAATAGAGCGCGGTAAAGTAAAATTAAGCGAAGAAGTCGAGATTATAGGTTTAAGGCCGGAAGTAAAGAAGTCAGTAGTCACCGGAATAGAAATGTTCCGCAAACTCCTGGATGAAGGGCATGCCGGAGATAATGTAGGGTTGCTCTTAAGAGGTGTAGAAAAGGACGATATTGAACGCGGTATGGTTATCGCTGCTCCTAAATCCATTACTCCACATACCAAATTCAAGGCCCAGGTTTATATCTTAACCAAAGAAGAAGGCGGAAGGCATACTCCGTTCTTCAAAGGTTACCGGCCGCAGTTCTATTTCCGGACAACCGATGTTACCGGAAATGTGACACTCCCGACAGGTGTAGAGATGGTTATGCCCGGGGATAATATTAATCTAGATGTGGAATTAATCACACCTATCGCCATGGAAAAGGAATCGCGCTTCGCCATCCGCGAAGGCGGCCATACCGTAGGCGCTGGTGTTGTTACCGAGATAATCGCCTAAAAAATATGTCAGTTGCTCAAAAGATACGTATAAAATTAAAAGCTTATGATCATCGTCTCTTGGACCAGGCGGTCTTAGAGATTGTTGAAACTGTTAAACGGACCGGCGCCAAAATCGCCGGCCCGGTTCCTCTTCCTACCAGAAGAGAGATTTACACAGTTTTGCGTTCTCCGGTTATTGATAAGAAGTCGCGCGAGCAGTTCGATTTATCCACGCATAAAAGGCTCATCGATATATTCGAACCAACAGCCAAGACGATTGATTCATTAAGAAAACTGAATCTGCCCGCAGGGGTGGATGTTGAGATAAAATGACCGGTATATTAGGCAAAAAAATAGGCATGACGCAGATTTTTGCTGAGGACGGCGCTCTAGTTAATGTCACCGCTGTTGAAGCCGGGCCCTGCCCGGTGTTGGCGGTTAAAGAAAAGAATATCCAACTGGGTTTTGATTTGATTAAGGAGAAGCGCCTGAAGAGACCTATCGCGGGTTATTTTAAGAAGTTAAATATAGAGGCGCGTAAATTTATAAGAGAGGTCCCTAAGGAGCAGTCAAAAGAATATAAAGTCGGCGAAGAGATCAAGGTGGATATTTTTACTCAGGGAGATTTTGTGGATGTCAGCGGCGTTTCAATTGGCAAGGGTTTTCAGGGAGGTATGAAGCGCTGGCATTGGAAGGGCGGGCCGATGACCCACGGCTCAACATCGCATCGCCGCGTGGGTTCAATAGGCTCGACTACTACACCCGGAAGAGTATTTAAAGGCCATCATATGCCCGGCCATATGGGAGCATTAGGTGTAACTACCCAGAATTTAAAGATAGTCAAGATAGACAAAGAAAACAATATACTTCTAATTAAGGGCGCTGTCCCGGGATTTAAGAACGGTTACGTTATAATCCGTAAAGCCAAGAAAAAAGTGGCTAAGGTTATTAAAGCCGCGGCGGCAGCAGCTAAGGATGCGAAAAAGTAAAAGATGGAAGCCATAACCTTACCTATATATAACGCGCAAGGCAAAGAAGTGGATAGCGTAAAGCTGAATACTTCTGTGTTTGACGGCATAGTTAATTCTGAGGCCATGTATCAGGCTATTAACGCGTTCCGCGCGAACCAGAGAAAAGGACTAGCTGCCACCAAGACCAGAGGCGAGGTTTCCGGAGGAGGCAAAAAACCCTGGAAACAGAAGGGCACCGGACGGGCCCGCGTAGGTTCCACCCGTTCACCGCTCTGGCGGCACGGCGGCGTAATTTTCGGACCGCATCCGCGGGATTTTTCTTACACGCTACCGGATAAAATAAAAAACGTCGCTTTAAAATCCAGCCTTAATGCCAAGGTAAAAGAAAATAATTTAATAGTGCTGGATGAGCTTAAAATCGATAGTTCTAAGACTAAAGAAGCTTTAAAATTATTCTCTAATCTTAAGGTAAATAATAAAGAAGATAAGAAATCCGCCGGCGTGCTTTTATTACTGGATAAAGTAGGGGCTAAGGCAAAGCTTGCTTTAAGAAATATAGATTTCTTAAGGTTTAACCTGGCCAGCGATACGAATGTTTATGAAGTATTGACCCATAAAAAATTAGTCATTACTAAAGACGGGTTAACTGAGCTTTCGAATAGGTTGAAAAAATGATTTATGCGCAGGATATAATCAAGTCTTTGATGCGTACCGAAAAATCAACTCTCTATGAGCCGGACGCGAAATATCTTTTTTTGGTGAGTATTAAGGCGAATAAGATTCAGATTAAACACGCGGTGGAGCAATTATATAAAGTCAAAGTCAAAGATGTAAATACTTTTGTCTCTGTAGGAAAATTAAAAAGGGTCAGGCATCAATTAGGCAGGACTCCGGACGCCAAGAAAGCAGTGGTTACTTTAAAAGCAGGGCAAAAGATAGAGGTAGCTTAATTATGGGATTAAAATATTTTAAACCTACAACACCTTCACGCCGGCATATGACCGGCCCGGATTTCCTGGAAATTACCAAGAATACGCCGGAAAAGCGTCTCTTGCGGCCCTTGAAAAAGAGCGGCGGCAGGAACTCTTACGGAAGGATTACTTCCCGGCACCGCGGCGGCGGACATAAGAGGATGTTGAGGGTTATTGATTTTAAACGGGATATCTTGGAGGTTTCGGGCAAGATCATTGCTATTGAATATGATCCTAACCGTTCCTGCCGGATAGCCTTGATCGAGTATCCGAATAAGGAGAGAAGGTATATATTAGCTCCTGTGGGTTTGAGTGTAGGCCAAGCGGTTATTTCCAGTAACCAAAAGGAAGCGGAAATTCAGACCGGCAACTGCCTACTTTTAAGGAATATACCTTCAGGGACACTTATCCATAATTTAGAATTAAGTAAAGGCCAGGGCGGACAGGTTGTCCGTTCCGCCGGTTCTAGCGCCCAGATAATGGCTAAAGAAGGCGACTTTGCGCATATTAAGCTTCCTTCCGGCGAAGTGAGATTAGTCAGCCTGGATTGTCATGCTACTATCGGTCAGGTTGGGAACGTAGAACATGAAGCGCTTTATTTAGGCAAAGCCGGAAGAAATAGGTGGTTGGGCGTAAAGCCGCAGTCTAGAGGCTTAGCGATGAATCCCGTTGATCATCCGCACGGCGGCGGTGAAGGAAAATCCGGACAAGGTAATCCGCATCCGGTTACTCCCTGGGGTAAGCCCACAAAAGGTTATCGGACCAGAAAGCCGAACCGTTATTCTAATAAGTTTATTATTAAAAGAAGGAAACCATAATGCCACGTTCATTAAAGAAGGGCCCTTTTGTTGAAGAGAGATTGTTAAGAAAAGTCGATCAGCTGCGTAAATCCGGAACGCGCCAGGCGATTAAGACCTGGTCCAGGAGTTCCACTGTGATACCGGATTTTGTCGGCTTGACTTTTGCCGTGCATGATGGTAAAAAACACGTCCCTGTTTTTGTAACCGAGAATATGGTGGGGCATAAGTTAGGTGAATTCGCGCCTACCCGTATATTCAGGAAGCATGGCGGGGTAAAGGCCAAGAAAGCGTTAGAGAAGACTTAAGATGATCGCCAAAGCAGAAGGAAAATTTTTAAGGCTTTCACCGCCCAAGGTCAGGCAGGTATTGGATCTGATCCGCGGTAAAGACGCGCTTCTGGCGGTAGCTATCCTTTTAAATATAAATAAAAGGCCTAAGGAGCATCTGATCAAGATTTTAAGATCAGTTATTGCCAATGCCAAGGTCAAAGGATTTAACGCCGAACAGCTTTATATTTCAAAAGCAGTCTGTAACCCGGGGCCAAGCTGGAAGAGGTTTAAGGCCGCGGCTTTTGGCCGGGCGCAACCTATTTTAAAACGCACTTCCCACATCAGGATAGAATTAGATTTGAAATCAGGAGAATAAATATATGGGTCAAAAGGTAAGTCCTCTAATTTTAAGGATCGGTTTTATCAAGAACTGGCATTCCCGTTGGTTTGCCGGGCATAAAGATTACCCTAAGTTTATATATCAGGATTGGAATATCCGTAAGTTTATCAAGAAAAGATTCAAGCAGGCGGCGGTCTCTAAGATTGTAATTGAAAGGTTAGCGGATAAGGTAAAGGTCAGGATATTCAGCGCCCGCCCCGGGATCATCATCGGACGGCATGGCGCAGATATAGAACGCTTAAGAGAAGATTTAAATAGCATGGTCAAACAAGAGATAGCCATTGATATTGAAGAAATAAAAAATCCGGCTTGGGATGCTCAGCTGGTAGCGGAAAATGTCGCTTTTCAGATGGAGAAAAGAGTGGCCTTTCGCCGGGCCGTAAAACGGGCTATGGAGCAATCCATAAATGCCGGAGTAAAGGGTATTCGGGTCTGTTGCGCCGGACGGCTTAACGGAGCTGAAATGTCGCGAACCGAGACTTATAAATTAGGCAAAGTCCCATTACAGACTTTGCGCGCGGATATAGATTATGGTTTTGCCGAGAGCCTTACTACTTATGGCCTAATCGGCGTAAAAGTCTGGATTTATAAAGGCGACATATTGGGGAAGAAATCCGTCCAGGTAATCGAGACAAGAGCTGAAGAGCAAAAGGCAAATAAGGAGATGAACTAAAATGCCTTTAATGCCCAAGAGAGTAAAATACCGTAAATTGCAAAAGGGCCAGCGTAGGGGTATCGCCACCAGCGGAGCGGATCTGGCCTTTGGCGAATTTGGATTAAAGGTTTTGGGTAACGGATGGATAAAAAATACGCAGATTGAAGCAGCCCGCGTGATCATCGCCAGGCAGCTGCATAAAGGCGGGAAGCTTTGGATAAGAATTTTTCCGGATAAATCTATAACTAAGAAGCCGGCGGAAGTGCGTATGGGTAAGGGTAAGGGCGATCTTGATCACTGGGTGGCTGTGGTTAAAAGAGGCAGGATCTTATTTGAGCTCGGCGGCGTTCCTGAAGAGTATGCCCGTCAGTGTTTCAGGCTCGTAGCTTATAAATTACCGCTGCGGACGAAGTTTATCACCCGGATACATAAATAATATGGCCAAGAAACTTAAAGCAAAAGATCTGGTTAATTTATCAAGAGGCGAATTGCTGGAAAAAGAAAAGGCTTTGAAGGATGAGCTTTTCAAGCTGAATATTCAGCGCTATTCCGGCAGGGTAGAAAAACCGCATATGTTTTCAGTGGTGAAAAGGGAACTGGCAGTCGTAGAAACAATTTTGAGCACTAAGAAAGAAAAATAAAATGGGAAAAAGAAAAGAATTCATTGGGATAGTGGTAAGCGACAAGATGCAGAAGACCGTAGTGGTGCGGGTCATGCAGATGAGTAAGCACGCTAAATATTCCCGGATAGGTAAGACTTTCAATAAATTTAAGGCCCATGACGAGGGAAAAATCGCTAAAACAGGCGATACCGTAGCGATAGAAGAGACCCGGCCTCTTTCTAAGGATAAGCATTTCCGGGTTACTAAGGTTATCAAGAAGGCGCCAGAGGTCCATAAGCTAGCGGTAAAAGAGCCTGCCATTTTGGCCGGCGGGGAGATTTAGGATGATCCAGTTACGCACTATATTAGATGTGGCAGATAATACGGGAGCAAAACGGGCGTCGCTCATCGGAGTGCTGGGCAAGAAAAATTGCCCTAATGCCGAGATCGGGGATGTGGTGAATGTAAATATCAAGGAATCTTCTCCCGATGCCACAATAAAGAAGGGCGAAGTGGCTAAGGCGGTCATCGTCAGGACCCGCAAGGCTATAAGGCGTAAAGACGGCTCAGTCTTAAGATTTGACCGGAATGCCGTAGTTTTTATAGATAATCAGTTTAATCCTAGAGGCACCCGCGTATTCGGGCCGGTAGCCCGGGAATTAAGGGAAAAGAATTTCTCTAAGATCATATCTTTGGCTCCTGAGGTTATATAAAATGCAAAAAATAAGAAAAGGCGATATTATTCAGGCGGTAACCGGAAAAGATAAAGGTAAGAAGGGTAAAGTTATACAGGTGTTTCCGGATAGAAAACGCGCTCTGGTGGAGGGGATAAATTTAGCCAAGAAACATAAGCGTCAGACGCGCCAGGATCAACAGGGCGGAATTGTTTCAATTGAAATGCCCATATCCTTAGGCAATATTATGTTAGTCTGTAAGCATTGCGACCGGGCCGTAAGGGTGGGTTTTACTCTTCTGCAAGACGGCAGCAAGTCCAGGATTTGTAAATCCTGTAAAGAGGCAATATAATGGAAAACAAATCCGTACCCAGATTACTGGAGAAGTACAGGAAAGAGATAGTCCCGCAGTTAATGCAGGAATTAAAAATAAAAAATAGAATGGCTGTACCGCGTATAGATAAGATTGTGGTGAATATGGGCGTGGGCGAGGCCTTGCAAGATGTAAAGATCCTGGAAAGAGCTATGGATGAGCTGGCGCTAATCACCGGCCAAAAGCCTATTATGCGCCGGGCCAAGAAAGCAATCGCGAATTTTAAGACCAGGCAGGGTTCTCCGGTAGGCTGTAAGGTAACGCTACGGCGTTTTATGATGTATGAGTTTTTAGACCGCCTGGTTAATACAGCCCTTCCGCGTATACGTGATTTCAGGGGCGTATCCGCCGATGCCTTTGATAAAGCGGGAAATTATACACTGGGTTTAAGCGAACAGGGCATATTCCCGGAAATTGAATACGATAAATTAACCCGCACCCAGGGTATGGATATAACCATTGTGATCAAGAACGTGAAATCAAAAGAAGAGGCTCGCCTGATCTTAAAATTATGCGGTATGCCTTTTAAAACCGATAAGGATTAAAGAAGGATTATGGCTAAAAATTCACAAATCGCAAGATGGAAGAGGCCGGCAAAATTTTCCAGCCGCAAGCATAACCGTTGCGCTATTTGCGGAAGGTCCGGCGGATACTTACGCAGGTTTCAGTTGTGCCGCATATGTTTCCGGGAGCTTGCCTGGCAGGGTTTAATACCGGGTGTAAAGAAAGCCAGCTGGTAGCTGTTGAGAGCGTAAAATCAGGAAAAATTGGGGGGTAAATGTCTAGAACAGATTTAATAGCCGATGTTTTCACGATTATTCGTAACGCAATCATGACGAAAAAGGATACCGTGGATGTGCCGGCTTCCAATACCATAAAGTCAATCCTGGAGATATTAAAAAAAGAAGGGTATATTGATAATTTTAAATTAATTGAGGATAAAAAACAGGGTCAGGCCCGTATTTATCTGAAATACATCGCGGAAAAACCGGCATTAAGGAGTATCAAGCGTATTTCGCGGCCGGGATTAAGGTTATACGTAAAGCACAAAAAGGTGCCGGTAGTTTTAAGAGGCCGGGGCCTAGCGATTATTTCTACATCTAAAGGTATTATGACGGATAAAGATGCCCGCGAGAATAGTTTAGGCGGAGAGGTCATCGGTTATATCTGGTAAGGAAAATTATGTCTCGAATAGGTAAAAAACTTATAGTTGTCCCCAAAGGCGTAAAAGTGGAAGTCAAAGATAACGCTATTTTGGTGGAAGGGGCTAAGGGTAAACTGGACCTGGTTCTTTCTCCCCGGATTAATCTGGAAATTAGCGAAGGGCAAGTTAAGGTAACGCGGGTAGCGGATACTAAAATGGATAAGTCCTTGCACGGTTTATACCGGGCCCTGATAGTCAATATGATCAAAGGAGTAACTGAAGGCTACGTAAAAGAACTGGAAATTATCGGCGTAGGGTTTAAAGCGGCAGTGCAGGGCAATGCCTTAAATATGAGTTTAGGGTTTTCGCACCCGGTGAATTTTCCGATACCTTCCGGCATAATAATCGAGACCCCTAAACCGACACAATTAGTCATCAAGGGGATCGATAAACAATTAGTGGGTAAGATTGCGACTGAGATACGCGCCATATGTCCTCCGGAGCCATATAAGGGCAAAGGGATCCGTTTTGTCGGGGAATATGTGAAGAAGAAAGTCGGCAAGGCCCAGGCAACCAGCGGCGGGAAATAAAAATGAATAAAAAAGAGCTATCCAGGCTTAAAAGGCATCGCCGGATCAGGTTAAAAATGCAGGGCTCAAAAGATAAGCCGCGCTTAGTCATTAAGCGTAGCTTAAATAATCTTTCGGCCCAGGTTATTGATGATACCGATAATAAAATATTATTTTCTTTCTCTACGGCGAATAAGGAATTCAAGCAAAAAGCGGCTAACGCCGGTAATATTAAAGCTGCAGGCATATTTGGAGAGGTTTTTTCCAAGATGGCCAAGGAAAAGGGGATCACGAAGATCATATTTGACCGGGCAGGTTATTTATACCATGGCCGGGTGAAGGAATTTGCCGAACATTTAAGAAAAGGCGGATTGGAGTTTTAACTTATGCGTGAATTAAATATTGAGCAGCAGCCGGAATTAATCGAAAAGGTAATTACTATTAACCGGGTGACTAAAGTCACCAAAGGCGGTAAGAAGCTGCATTTTAGCGCCCTGGTTGTCGTCGGTGATACCAAAGGAAGAGTGGGTTTTGCCCTGGATAAAGCCAACGAAGTGGCTGATGCCATACGTAAATCCCTGACTAAAGCTAAGAAGAGCCTTTTTAGGGTGCAATTGGAAGGTTCGACTATACCGCATGAAGTTATCGGTCATTTCGGAGCGGCAAAAGTCATGCTTAAGCCGGCGTCAGAAGGCACGGGGGTAATCGCGGCCGGTCCGGTACGCGCTATATGCGAAGCCGCCGGCATTAAAGATATATTAACCAAGTGCTTAAAGTCTAATAACCCGATCAATGTCATTAAAGCTACGGTTGAGGGTTTAAAAAGTCTTAAGGCTTAAAAATGAAAAGTAAAACAACAGTCAAGAAAACAAAAAAAACAGATTCCCCGCAATCCATAGGTTTATTTAATTTAAAAGCTCCCGCAGGCGCTCATAAAGGAAGGAAATATTTAGGAAGAGGCTCCAGCTCCGGGCATGGAAAGACTTCTACCCGCGGCTCTAAGGGCCAGACTTCCCGCGCCGGGAGGCATTTTTACTTAGGTTTTGAAGGGGGACAATCTCCTCTGATCCGTAAGATGCCTAAGAGAGGGTTTAATAGCCTATTCAAGAAAGAATACCAGATCGTAAATTTAGCGAATCTCGCCAAGATAAAAGAAAATGTGATTAACCCGGAATTGTTGAGGGCCAAAGGATTAATCAAGGATAAAGAGGGGCTCGTAAAGATATTGGGAGAGGGTGAAATTAAGAACCCGATTAAGATACAAGCTCATGCCTTTTCCAAAAAGGCCTCGGAAGAAATTAAAAAGGCAGGCGGGAGCGCAGAAGTAATAAATGTTTAGCGCATTAGTCAATTCCTTTAAGATACCGGATTTAAAGAGGCGCTTGATTATTACCGGCGCGCTAATCGCGGTATATAGAGTAGGTTGTTATGTTCCCACCCCCGGGATAGACGGAGCGGCGTTAGCGGAATTTTTTGCGCGTATCTCTAAGACGCAGGGGGGGACGATCTTTGGCATAATCAATATGTTTTCCGGCGGGGCAATGGAGAAGCTGACTATATTTGCCTTGGGGATTATGCCTTATATATCCTCATCCATCATTATGCAGCTTTTAACCGCGGTTATCCCGGCGCTAGAAAAGATAGCCAAGGAAGGCAAAGCCGGTTATGAAAAGATAAACCAGCTTACCCGCTACGGGACAGTCGCCTTAGCCTTAATCCAATCGTATTTTATTGCTTTGTGGCTAGAGAACCCGGCGCGCTTTGAGGGCTTAAGAATAGTCATGTCTCCGGGATGGGGCTTTCGGATCATAACTGTCCTGACTTTAACTACAGGCACTATATTTATTATGTGGCTGGGAGAGCAGATCCAGGAGAGAGGTATTGGTAATGGTATATCCTTAATAATTACCGCGGGTATCATCTCCAGGATCCCGGCGGCAATGCACCAGCTATATGTTTTAGTTTCGCCTTTTGCCTCAGCTCGCCGACAGATCCAGCCGTTTACCCTGGTGATTATGGCGGTGTTTCTGGTGGGAGTAGTTTTTGCGGTAATTATGATCACTCAGGGCCAGAGAAAAATACCGGTGCAATACGCGCGCAGGATCGTAGGCCGAAAGATTTATGGCGGACAATCTACCTACATACCCTTAAAGGTAGACACTTCCGGAGTTATCGCGATTATCTTTGCGCAGTCCATAATACTATTTCCGGCGACATTAGCCTCATTTATACCAAATCCCGCCTTCCAGAGACTGGCTGAAGGCCTGATCCGCGGGCATGTGCTTTATACCGCGGTTTACGCGCTTCTGATAATGTTCTTTTGTTATTTTTATACAGCGATCGTCTTTAACCCTAAGGATCTATCCGAAAATATGAAAAAGTACGGCGGCTTTATTCCGGGGATCCGTCCGGGAGAGCCTACAGCGGAATTTCTGGATTACGTAATGACCAGGATCACTTTAGCCGGCGCAGTATTTATTGTTATAATCGCTATATTTCCGGATTTTATTATGGCTTGGCTGAAAGTGCCTTACTTAGTCGCTTCTTTCTTTGGCGGGACAGGTATATTGATTATCGTGGGAGTCATGTTAGATACATTAAAACAAATAGAATCACATTTGTTAACGCACCATTACGAAGGTTTTATAAAAGGCAGCCACATTAAAGGAAGAAGGTAATGCGTATTATATTATTGGGTCCTCCGGGGGCAGGTAAAGGCACGCAGGCCAAAAAATTAGCGGAAAGCTTAAAAATAGCGCATATATCCACGGGCGATATCTTAAGGCAAAATGTTAAGGAAGGCACTGATTTAGGCAAAGAAGCAAAGGATTTTATGGAGCGGGGGTTGCTTGTGCCGGATGAGCTTATGAGTAAGATGCTTTCGGACAGGTTTTCGCAAGCCGACATAAAGAAAGGCTTTATACTTGACGGATACCCGCGTAATTTCGCCCAAGCCTTGACTCTGGAAGAGATATTTAAGCAGAGGAATTTAGATGTAGATATGGTCGTCTACCTGGATTCTAGCGACGCTGTTATTATCCAGCGGCTTTCCGGAAGGCTCGTCTGTAGTACTTGCGGCGCAAATTTTCACATAACCAATATGCCGCCTAAAAAAACTGGGATTTGTGATAAATGTTCAGGCTCTCTTTTCCAAAGGACGGATGATAAAGAAGAGACCATTAAGAAACGGTTAGAAGTATATAAAAATGAAGTTTCTAGTCTGATAAAATATTATCAGGATAAAAATAAATTATACCGCCTGGCTGCCGACGGTGACGCAGGCAGAGTCCTTAACGAAATAATCGCTCTTACTAAAAAATTGCATGATTCCCTTAAAGTCTGAAAAAGAACTTCAGATGCTTGAGCGCTCCGGAGAGATCCTGGGTTTTGTGATGCGGGAGTTAGAGGGGAAGATAAGGGCAGGAGTCAGGACCCGTGAAATTGATGCCTTAGCCGAAGAACTGGTGAGGGCTAAAGGCGCTCTCCCCGCGTTTAAAGGTTACCAAGGTTTTCCGGCAACAGTATGCACTTCAGTAAACGAAGAGATCGTGCATGGTATTCCCTCGGATAGGATAATAGCAGAGGGGGATATTCTAGGTTTAGATTTAGGCGTAAATTATCAAGGCTATTTCTCAGACGCGGCAATAACCTTAGCGATAGGTAAAGTACCGGCAAAGGTAAAAAAGCTGATCGAGGTTACCAGGATCGCTTTAGCCGAAGGTATAAAAGAAGCCCGGGCAGGAAATCATCTGTTGGATATATCCGCGCGTATCCAGAAATACGCGGAGGCAAACCACTTTTCTGTCGTGCGGCAATTTGTCGGGCACGGAATAGGGTTAAGCCTGCATGAAGAGCCGGAGATCCCTAATTTTGGCCAGGCCGGCCACGGTCCACTGCTAAAAGAAGGCATGGTCCTGGCTATTGAGCCGATGATTAATATGGGCGGATGGGAGGCCGAGATTCTGGATAACGGTTGGACCGCGGTTACCAAAGACCGGTCCCCTTCAGCGCATTTTGAACATACAGTGGCGATAACCGCAAAAGGGCCCAAGATTCTCACGAAATAGGGATTTTAGCCCGTAAGCTGAAAGGCGACGGGTAAAACCGAAGTAGGGGTAAGGGTTTTAACCCATAAGCGGAAAAGCGATGGGTAAAATCTAACAGAAAAGTTAGGATTTTATGTCTAAAGAAGAACTGATTGAAACCGAAGGAAAGATCATTGAGGCTTTACCTAACGCGATGTTCAAGGTGGAGTTAGAGAACGGCCACATAGTATTAGCGCATGTATCCGGAAAGATGCGCATGAATTTTATAAGGATTTTACCGGGCGATAAAGTGAAGTTAGAGCTTTCTCCTTATGATTTGAGCAGAGGAAGGATTACCTTTAGGGTTAAATAAAATGAAAGTAAAAGCGTCAGTAAGAAGGATTTGCGATAAATGCAAAGTTGTTAGAAGAGCCGGCGTAGTCAGGGTGATTTGTTCTAATCCCAAGCATAAGCAAAGACAAGGCTAAAGCTGGTTTTAATATAGGAGACAAAAATGCCAAGAATACTGGGTGTGGATATACCTAAAGAAAAACGGATTGATATATCCTTGACTTATCTCTATGGTATAGGCAGGGCCTTATCAACTAAAATACTCAAAGAAATAAATATTGATGCTGCCAAGCGGGCAAAAGATTTAAACGAAGAAGAGGTTGCCCGCATAACCAATACTTTACAAAAAAGCGGATTGCGCCTGGAAGGTGATTTACGCAGGGATATTGCTCAGAACATTAAGCGCCTGATGGATATCGGTTCTTACCGGGGCTCAAGGCATAAAAAAGGGCTTCCGGCCAGAGGCCAGCGCACGCGTACTAATGCCCGGACCAGAAAAGGCCCGCGCAGGGGCAATATGGCGATCATTAAGAAAGCCGAACCAGCGAAGAGCGCGCCTAAACCGGCGGCGAAATAAATTTAAGCTGAGGAGAAAAGAAAGGAAGATTAATGGCGACAAAAGAGAGGGCAAAAAAGAAGAAGCTGGCCAGGGGCGTGAGTTCCGGTATTGCCCATATTCAGGCAAGTTTTAATAATACTATTATTACCATAACCGATAAGCAGGGTAATGTGCTGGTTTGGTCTGCTCCGGGTATTGTAGGTTATAGCGGTTCCAAGAAATCTACGCCTTTTGCCGCTCAAATTGCCGCATCTGACGCGGCCAGGAAAGCCAAAGAGATAGGTATTAAAGATGTTGAAGTGCGCGTCAAGGGACCGGGTTTTGGCAGAGAGAGCGCGATAAGGGCGCTTCAGGCTTCGGGTTTGATTATAACTTTAATCAAAGATGTCACTCCTATACCGCATAACGGATGTCGTCCGAAGAAGAAAAGGAGAGTATAATTTATGGCACGGTATATTGACGCAGTTTGCAGGTTGTGCCGCAGGCACGGAGAAAAACTTTTCCTGAAAGGGACAAAGTGCACGACAGAAAAATGCCCCATCAACAAGAGGGCTTATCCCCCGGGACAGCATGGCCAGGGAGGTAAAAGAAGAAGCAAGCTTTCTAACTACGGCCTGCAGTTAAAAGAAAAACAAAAAGTAAAGCGGATTTACGGGGTCCTGGAAAAACAATTCCGCACATATTTTAAGGTTGCCTCCAAGACTAAGGGCGTAACCGGTAAAGTCTTGTTGCAATTATTGGAGAGAAGACTGGATAATGTAGTTTTTCGTCTGGGTTTAGGCATTTCCCGGTCGCAGGCCCGCCAGGTTGTCCGGCATAATTTTATTACGGTCAACGGCCACCGGGTAAATATTCCTTCTTTTCTGGTCGCCCAAGGTGATGTTATTCAGGTTAAGGCTAAAGAAAAAGCCCAGATTAAAATAAAAGATAACCTGGAATTATCTAAAGACAGGACTGTGCCCAGTTGGTTAGAATTTAGCTTAGCCGATTTAAGCGGTAAGGTTTTAAGACTGCCCAGTAAAGAAGATATCCAACAGCCTATACAAGAACAATTGATTGTAGAGTTGTACTCTAAGTAACGAACGCAATTATAAGAGGAGGAACAATAGATGGGTATAAAATGGAGAGATTTTCAACTACCAAAGAGGCTTGAGTGTGACGAGGCTACTTATACCAATACTTACGGGAAATTTTCCGCTGCCCCGTTTGAAAGGGGATACGGCGTTACTTTAGGTAATTCTTTAAGAAGAGTTTTGTTTTCTTCTATTGAAGGAAGCGCGGTAACCAGCGTTAAGATTACAGGAGCCCAGCATGAATTTTCCACCCTACCCGGCGTCCTGGAAGATGTTCCGGAACTGATCCTGAATATTAAGAGCCTGGTCTTGAATTCTCATTCCAAGATACCCAAGACCATATATATCAAAGCCAATTCTAAAGGCGAAATCCGGGCTAAAGATATTGAGGTTGATGAGACGATTGAAATCATCAATCCGGATTTACATATTGCCACTTTAACCAAAGATACCAAGTTGAATATTGAGATGGAAGTCTCCCGTGGCCGCGGTTATGTGCCCGCGGAGTTGAATAAAAAGGAAGATAAGACAATAGGCGTTATCCCGGTGGATGCGGTGTTTACTCCTATAAAGAAGATTAACTTTTTTGTGGAGAATACCCGCGTCGGGCAGCGCACAGATTATGACAAACTTATCCTGGAAGTATTCACCAACGGCGCGATATCGCCGAAAGATGCCTTATTATACGCCTCCAATATACTCCAAAGGCACTTGGATGTATTTGTTAATTTCGGGCAATTGCCTGACGATACGCAAGAGGAAGAACTGGAGATGACTAAGGAAGAGGTAGCTTTATACGAGAAATTAAGGCTCCCGATTTCCGAGCTGGAACTTTCAGTGCGTAGTTCAAATTGCCTGCGCGAAGCCGGAATCAAGATTATTGCCGACCTGGTCAGGAAATCCGAGGACGAGATGTTGGGTTTCAAGAACTTCGGGAAAAAATCATTGACCGAAATAAAAGAACTGCTTATGGGTATGGGATTGACCTTAGGCATGCAAGTTGACCCTAAAAAAATAAAGAAAGCTTAAAAAATATGCGCCATAAAAATAAAAGATTACGACTAAACCGTTTTACCGCTTGGAGTGACGCTACGATTAAAAGCTTAGCCAGGAATTTGCTTTTGCATGAGAGCATGAAAACCACGCTGCATAGGGCCAAGGCAGTCAGGCCACTGGCCGAGAAGCTTATTTCTTTAGCCAAGGCCAATACGCTAAGCGCCAAGAGAGAAGCCTTCAGGATCCTTGGGGACCATAAGCTGGTAGCTATGCTTTTTAATGAAATAGGGGTGCGTTTCGCAAAAAGAGCAAGCGGCTACACCAGGATTATTAACTTGGGTAAACGCCGCGGCGATGATGCCAGCCTGGTAATCTTTGAGCTTACCGAACAAAAGTTAAAAATAAAGAAAGTCAAAAAGACAAAAGAAGCTAAAGCCGAAGATTCAGCTAAGCCTGAGGCTGGTAGCGTGACAACAGTTGAAGAAAAGAAACCCGAAAGCCGTGAGGAGGCCGTAAAAGAGAAGCCCCCGGTTAGCAAGAAGCCAGCCAAGAAATTCTTAGGCGGGATAAGGAGTATTTTTAAGAAAGAAAGGGATTCTCTATAAAACTAAATTTTGCCTATGCAAATAGATACGAGGTTGGCTCAGCGTCTGGCGAAAATAAATCCCTCTTCAACTCTGGCTATAACCTCAAAGGCTAAAAAATTAAAATCTGAAGGGTTTGATATTGTGACTTTGGCCGCAGGAGAGCCGGATTTTGATACTCCTGATTTTGTTAAGGCCGCCGCAATTGATGCAATTAAAACCGGTTTTACCAAGTACACCCCCACCACGGGAACCCCCGAATTAAAGAAATTAATCTGCGCTAAATTTAAAAACGATAATTCTCTGGAATATACGCCTGACCAGATAGTTGTCTCCTGCGGAGCAAAACATAGTATATTTAACACTTTATTAGTTTTAATTGATCCCGGAGACCAGGTCCTTATACCTTCTCCTTATTGGGTAAGCTACCCGGAAATGGTTAATCTCTGTGATGGCACCCCGAGTTTTGCCCAAACCCAGGCCAAGAATAATTTTAAAATCACTCCGTCCGAATTAAGCCAGCAGATAACCGCAAAAACCAAAGTCTTGATTTTAAATAGCCCTGCAAATCCTACCGGTTGCGTCTATACGCAAGATGAACTAGAGGAGATTGCCGCAATATGCGTGAAGAATAATATTTTTGTGATCAGTGATGAGATCTATGAAAAGCTTATTTATGACGGCTCTAAACATCTATCTCTAGCCGGTTTGAATAAAGATATTTATAATCTAACGGTTACGGTAAACGGTTTATCCAAAAGTTACTCGATGACCGGCTGGCGCGTAGGTTACTTAGGCGCGCCTTTAGATGTAGCCGAGGCCATAGCGCGGCTGCAGGATCATTCAACGTCTAATCCTAACTCTATCGCCCAGAAAGCGGGCATCGCGGCGTTAGGCGCCCCGGAAAGTTTCTTCAAAGAAATATGCCGGCAATTCCAAGAGAGAAGGGATTATTGCATTAATAGGCTTAAGGCGATGCCTAAGATAACTCCGATTATCCCGAAGGGGGCTTTTTATATTTTTTGCGATATCTCTAAAACAGGTTTGAGTTCTGTGGAAGTCGCTAACCGCCTGTTGGATGAAAAATATCTAAGCATCGTTCCGGGGAATGGCTTTGGGGCAGATGATTATATACGTATAAGTTTTGCGGCCAGCTCTGAACAGCTTGAAAAGGGTATGGATAGACTAGAGGAGTGGTTAAATAAATTATAGGTATAGTACCTCGCAGAGCTCGGCGTGATTTAGACGTAAACGCATCCCCTGCGCAGAGCTTAGGGCGATTTAGCTGTAAGCGCCAAAGGCACAGCTAAATCGAGAGGCACATCTAAATCAATGGGTAAGACAATAGCCGAAAAAATATTAAGCGCTCACGCCGGAAAGGACCTGAAGGCCGGTGATTTTGCTGTTTGCCAAGTGGACTTTACCTTTGGTCAGGATGGGACCAGTTCAATTATAATCGATAGGATAAAGGAGTTGGGAGTAAAAGAATTAAAGACAGCTTTTTGCATGGTGATCGATCATAGCGCGCCCTCTCCCAGCGAAGGCGTATCCCGGGTGCATAAAAAGATGCGCGGTTTCACTCAAGAGTTTGAGCAGAATATTTTTGATGTCGGTTGCGGCGTATGCCATCAGGTGATCCCGGAATCCGGTGCAATCTTACCCGGGGCCCTGGTTTTAGGCGCTGACTCGCATACCTGCACCTACGGAGCCTTAGCCGCTTTTTCTACAGGAGTCGGTTCAACGGATTTAGCTATTACCCTGGCCACCGGTAAAAATTGGTTTAAAGTGCCGGGAACTTTAAAGATTGTGGTTAAAGGCAAGGCCTCTAAAGATATTTTTGCCAAGGATATAATACTGCGTATTATCACTGAAATAAAAGCGGATGGAGCGACTTACAAGGCAGTTGAATTTTGCGGTCCGGTGATCGATAAGATGGATATGGATGGTCGTTTCACTATGAGCAATATGGTAGTAGAAATGGGCGCTAAGTGCGGGTTCATGCCGGTTGATAAAACGACCATTGATTGGTTAAGATCTCAGGGAGTAGCCAAGGATAAAATAAAGCCTGTTTTCGCTGACTGCGATGCTGTATATGAAAAGGTTTGGGAGTTTGATATATCCGGCCTTAAGCCTCAGGTATCCAGCCCCCACTGCGTGGATAACGCCAGGCCGGCAGAGGAATTAAAGGAGATAAAGATAAACGAAGCGTTTTTAGGCACCTGCACAAATGGAAGGTTGCAAGATCTTAAAATTGCTGCTAAAATATTAAAAGGCAGGAGAGTGGCTGCGGGTGTGCGGCTGATCATTGCTCCCAGCTCGCGGTCAGTATTACTTAGCGCCATAAAGTTAAAGTTAGTGAATGTATTTATAGAAGCCGGGGCGATAATCCTGTCTCCGGGATGCGGGCCATGCGTGGGCACGCATAACGGTATCCCCAGCGATGGAGAAGTAGTCATATCCACAGCGAACAGGAATTTTAAAGGCAGGATGGGGAACCCAAGCGCTTTTATATATTTAGCTTCTCCGGCAACCGTGGCTGCTTCGGCAATTAAAGGCTATATTACTGATCCAAAGATTTTTCTTTAATAATTTGGTTTTATGAGTTACACCCGACGCTAATAGGTATTGCGTCGGTGTACCCCTCTGGGTAAGGAGGCAATAATGGAAATAAGGGAATTGCTTTTAATGTGTATTGCTAAAGGTGCTTCTGATTTGCATATAACCGAAAATGAGCCTCCGATTTTACGTATTGACGGTAGTCTCCACCGCACGGAATTTCCTCCCTTGGATAAACAGGATCTCAAACGCATGATTTATGGCATCTTGACCAATACTCAGAAGGAGATGTTTGAAAAGGACCTGGAGCTGGATTTTTCTCTGGCCCTGCCGGGATTGGATAGGTTTCGCGTCAATGTCCATTTACAAAAAGGTTCTCCGGAAGCGGCATTCAGGCGCGTGCCATTAGAGATTCCCACAGTTGAGAAATTAGGGCTTCCGCAGATCATCAGTGACCTGGCCCGTAGGCCAAACGGTTTAGTTTTGGTTACCGGGCCTACCGGTATGGGAAAAACCACGACCCTGGCTACCATGATTGATTTGATTAATAAGGAAAAAGAATGCCTGATTATGTGCATCGAGGACCCGATTGAATTTATATATAAAAATGAAAAGAGCGTTATTAAGCAGCGGGAAGTTTATTCGGATACGCGATCTTTTGCCGATGCCTTAAAACACGCGCTGCGCCAGGACCCCAATGTTATTGTGGTGGGAGAAATGCGGGACTTAGAGACTATATCTACTGCTTTGACCGCGGCGGAAACCGGCCACTTAGTTTTAGCGACTTTACACACTCCGGACGCGCCGCAAACCATTGAAAGGATTATTGACGTCTTCCCTCCGTACCAGCAGCAGCAGGTAAAATTGCAATTGGCAGATTGTCTTCAAGGCGTAGTTTCGCAATTGTTGCTTCCGCACGCATCCGGCAAGGGAAGAGTGTTGGCTACAGAAATAATGATCGGCACCTCCGGAATTAGAAACCTTATCCGCGAACAGGAGATTGAGCAGATACCTACGCTTATGCAGACAGGCTCGCAATACGGAATGAAGACTATGGATAAATGTTTAAAGGAGTTGACCCAAAAAGGTTTGATCACTTTGGATGTCGCGCTTTCTAAGGTTAAAAACCAGGACGAATTCAGGCAACTATGAAACTGGAAGGTAAGGCTCTAAAGTTAGGCGATAATATTAATACGGATTTTATTATTTCCGGAAGATATAAATTTGCCATCACCGATATGCAAGAGCTAGCTAAGCATATTATGGAAGATATTGACCCGGGCTTTGCCGCCAAAATCATTCCGGGTAAATCCCTGATAGTAGCCGGCAGTAATTTTGGAATGGGCTCATCACGCGAACAGGCTCCTTTAGTAATAAAAGAGGCTGGCCTGGTAGCTGTTTTAGCCAAGAGTTTTGCCCGCATATTTTACCGTAACGCCTTTAACATCGGTTTGGCCCTGATCGAAACAGATACGGATAAGATTTCCGATAGCGATTTAATAGATATAGATTTAGATAAAGGCATAGTCAGAAATATAACTAAGAATATGGACCTGCCGATAAAACCCTTCCCTAAATTTATGCAGGAGCTGCTTAAAGAAGGCGGCATAATCAGTTATTATAAGAAACATGGAGAGCTTAAGGTCTAAATGAGCCATAAAGTCACCTTAATTCCCGGAGACGGTATAGGGCCTGAAGTAAGTTTAGCGGCCAAAAGATGTATAGAGGCTACCGGCGTAAAAATTGATTGGGAAGAAGCTTTAGCCGGGACCGAGGCTCTGGAGAAAACAGGTGAGCTTCTTCCGCAATCTACCATTGATTCCATAAAAAGAAATAAAGTCGCTCTTAAGGGCCCGATAATCACGCCTATCGGCGAGGGCTTTCGTTCGGTGAATGTGGCTATAAGGCAGGCTTTAGATTTATACGCTTGCGTTCGTCCGGCCAAGACTTATCCCGGGGTAAGAAGCCTTTATAAAGATATTGATCTGGTGATTGTGCGGGAAAATAGCGAAGACCTTTACGCCGGAATTGAGTTTGAAGAAGGAAAGAGCGAAACTAAAAAACTCATCCAAGAAATTGCCGAGGCAACTAAGAAGAAGATCCGCCCGGATTCCGGAATTTCCATTAAGCCTATATCTAAAAGCGGTTCCGAAAGGATAGTCAAGTTTGCTTTTGAATACGCTTTAGAGCATAATCGTAAAAAAGTTACTCTCGTGCATAAGGCCAATATTATGAAATTTACTGATGGGCTATTTTTAAAAACAGGCAGGGAAGTAGCCAAAGATTACGCGGGAAGAATCGCTTTTGGTGAGGCCATTGTTGATAATATGTGCATGCAATTGGTCCAGAAGCCCCATCTCTACGATGTTTTAGTCCTGCCTAACTTATACGGGGATATCCTTTCAGATCTATGCGCCGGTTTAATCGGCGGATTGGGTATTGCCCCCGGAGCAAATATCGGAAAAGATATGGCGGTATTTGAGGCGGTCCATGGTTCAGCGCCGAAATATAAGGGGTTAAATAAAGTAAATCCTACCGCGATGATTTTATCCGGCGTGCTTATGCTTGAATATCTAAAAGAAGATAGAGCCGCCCGTATTTTAGAGGACGCGGTAAAAGAAGTCATTTCCGAAGGTAAAAGCGTCACCTACGATTTTAAGCCTAGCCCTAGCGAATCTGGAATTGTCGGCACTGCTCAAATGGCCGACGCAATTATCCAAAAAATAAAAGAGAAATAATCAATGAAAATAAGTATTATCGGAGCGGGAAATGTGGGGGCAATAAGCGCTATGCGCATTGCCCAATGCGGCCTGGGCGATGTCGTGCTTGTTGATATTGCTAAAGGCCTGGCTAAGGGAAAAGCCCTGGATCTGGAGGATGCCCGTTCAATATTAAAAATTAATTATAATGTCCAAGGCTCTGACGATATAAGCGCTATCCGGGATTCTGATATCGTGGTGATTACCGCTGGCTTAGCCCGTAAACCCGGAATGACCCGGGAAGAGCTTCTAGCCAAGAACAGCCAGATATTAAAAGAAGTATGTTTAAGTATAAAGTCGTTAGCGGCAGATTCGGTTGTCATCGTGGTTACTAATCCGCTTGACCTTATGACTTATTTAGCCTTAAAAGTCACGGGTTTTTCTAAAAATAAGGTTTTAGGAATGGGAATCAGCCTGGATGCCTCAAGGTTTGCCAACCTCATTTCTGAGGAATTAAACCTGCAGCCGGCGGATATAGACGCGGTTGTAATCGGCAGCCATGGCGAGGGGATGTTGCCTTTGGCTAAACATAGCAAGATAAAAGGGGTAAGCCTGGAAAAGTTTTTAAATAAAGAGAAAATTGCTAGCCTGGTAGACAAGACTGTAGGAAGGGGCGCGGAAATTGTTGCGTTTTTAGGAAGCGGCAGCGCTTTCTTTGCTCCATCGGCGGCGGTTACGGAAGTAGTCAAGGCTGTCGCTAAAGATGAAAAAAAGATTTTAGGCGTCTGCGCCTATTTAAGCGGCGAGTATGGAATTAAAGATACCTGTATCGGAGTCCCCTGCCGCCTGGGTAAGACCGGGATTGAGAATATTATTGAGCTGGATTTAAGCGAGGAAGAGAAAGAAAAGTTTTTGCATTCAGCTGATTCTATCCGGAATTTATTGCGGCAGTTGCCTGTTGGCTAATAACCTATGTATGATTTAGCTATAATCGGCGCGGGTTGGGCTGGTTTTAACGCCAGCCTAAAAGCAAAACAACTTGGGCTTAAATGCGCCTTAGTGGATAAATCGGAAATAGGCGGCACCTGCCTGAATCTTGGCTGTATCCCTACCAAAACATTAATTCAATCCGCAAAAGTATTTAGCCTTATCAAGAAATCTTCCGCTTTCGGCATTAATGCGCCGGAGCCGGCGCTGGATTTTAGCCAGATTCAGGATAGAAAAGATAAGCTAATCCAACAGTTAAGGTCCGGAATGCGATCCAGGCTAAGCGGCATTGATTTTATAGCTAGCCCAGCCCAAATAATCTCGCCTCAGGAGATAAAGGTTTCTAGCGGAACTCTTCAGGCAAAAAATATTCTTATTGCCAGCGGTTCTAGACCCTACGAACTGGCGCAATTTAAATTCGATTCCCAGAAAATCCTCTCTAGTGATGAAATCCTTTCTCTTAAAAAGATCCCCGGCACCCTTTTAATAATCGGCGGCGGGGTAATAGGCTGCGAGTTCGCCAGCCTTTTTTCCATTCTCGGTTCAAAAGTCACTATTGTTGAGAAGATGCCCCAGCTTCTGCCGGAAGAAGATAAAGAAGTAGCCAAGCGAATAGAAACCCAGTTTAAAAAGAAGGGGATCAAGGTAAACACTAATACTGATGCCTTAACTTTTAATCCCGCTGACTTTGATACTCTTTTAGTCTGCGTCGGAAGAACCCCTCAAACTCAAAGCTTAGGATTGGAAAAACTGGGTATAGGGCTGGATAAAGGCAGGGTCATTGTTGACGATTACCTGCGCACAAATATCAAAAATATTTACGCGGCCGGTGATTGCGCTTCTAAAATCATGCTGGCCCACTTTGCCGGTTATCAGGGTATTTTAGCGGTCCAGAATCTGGCTGATCCGGCTAATGCTAAGCCTGACGATTTAACTTCTGTCCCGGCCTGTATTTTTACTGAGCCCGAGATTGGTTCTATCGGCCTGAATGAAGATAAAGCTGAATCCAAAGGAATAGATATAGATATTCATAGGTTTGATTTCCTGGGTTCAGGTATGGCCCGGATAATGGATGAAACAGAGGGATTCCTAAAAATTATCTCGGAGAAAAAATCCGGTATGGTCATAGGCGCTTCCATCATCGGGCCAAAAGCAACGGAATTAATCGGGATAATGACTTTAGCCGTCCGGAATTCTCTTACTCTAAAAAGCCTGCGCCAAACTTTATTTGCTCACCCCACTCTTTGCGAAACCATAACCGAAGCATTAAGATAGTATTAACAAAATGGGTTTAAAAATAATTGACTTAGGCCTGGTTAGTTTCCCGGAGGCTTATGCCTTACAAAGGGAATTATTCCAAGAGGTAAAAAGCGGGGTTTTGGATAAAGTTTTGGTTATTTGCCGGCATTATCCGGTTATTACCTGCGGTAGAAGCGCTAAAAAAAGCAATATCAAGGCTTGCGCCGAAGAGTTAAGCAATAAAGGAATAGTTATCCAGGAAGTAGAACGGGGTGGGGATGTGACTTATCATGGGCCGGGACAGTTAACCGCATATCCGGTATTCAACCTGAATTATCTAAAAAAAGATATTAATTGGTTCTTAAGGTTTCTGGAAGGGCTAATTATCAGCGCATTAAATGAGTGCGGAATAAAAGGAGAAAGGCGCCTAGGCCTAACCGGTGTCTGGGTTGGGGAGCGTAAAATAGCTTCTATTGGTATTGCTATCCGAAACTGGATCACTTTTCACGGGTTAAGTATTAATATTAAACGGGACGATTTAGCCAATTTTTCCTTGATTAGGCCCTGCGGTATGGATATAATGATAACATCTGTTGAATCAGAATTAGAGAGAAATATTTGCGCGGAAGATTTTAAGAAAAAATTCATAAATACGCTGGAATCTAGTATCGGGAGCCATTAATGCGTTTAAGGCAAGCTAAGCATTTATGCAATAGGGGATTTACCTTGGCCGAGGTGCTTCTAGCTATAGGTATTCTGGGTTTTGCCCTTTGCGGGATTTTAGCTACCTATCTAGCTTCTTTTAACTTGGCCAGTATTTCCAAGAACACTAACATCGCTGCTTCAGCCTCTCAAGGAGTCATCGAACAAATCCGGGCTACTCCCTTTACTACCCTTTCCGATAAAGCGCAGCCTCAGATAAGGTTGAATGGGAATTTTTATAACCTGATTAATGTGGCTACCAATCGTTGGGCCCTAACTTTTACGGTAAACAATATGCCGGCTAATATGGGCATAGTGTATATAGACATAGACAATCCGGATGCTCCCAAGATCCTGACGGCAACCGTAAGCGTTTGTTGGCAGCAGGGAAACAGGACCCTTGGCGAAGACCTAAATTTAAACGGCAGCCTTAATTCCGGCGAAGACCTAAACGGAAACGGCATCATAGATTCTCCGATGGAATTAATTACGCAGATTACCAACAGGTAAAACTATGCGCGGTTTCACTCTAGTGGAAATCATGGTTACGAGCGTCATACTCGCTATTTTAATAGTGACGCTTTTTTTGGTTTTGTCCATCGGCCAGCGTTCGTGGTTAAGCGCGGATGTAAGTATACACCTAAGGCAGGAGATAGCCCGCTCGATTATCGTTATGGGGCAGGAATTAAATGAAACCAGCCCGGCTAAAATAAATTTAACCTTAAATATACCCGCAAACTCTATTACCTTTAAAATACCTCAGGATTTAAACGGGGACGGGGATATTGTTACTACGGCGGGGAATATAGAGTGGTCGCCGAATATAACTTATTCGTTAAATGCCTCTAATCAGATCCAGCGAGTTGTGAGCGGTGGGGCTACTACGATCATCGCCAATAACATTACGGGGTTACAATTTACCAGAACGCAGAATGAGGTTATTCAGATTAATATAACGGCGGGGAAGGTCTCGGATATAGGCAAAATTGTCCAGGATACCGGTGAGGTTATTATAAAGTTGAGGAATTAATATGGGATATATCCATAAACTGGCGGTTAATAAAAAGGGTATCGCGCTTATCGGGGTATATCTAGTGGTAGCGGTATTGATTGTATTCGCTATAACTTTTGTGAACGCCAGTATCGGCCAGAATAATGCGGCTAACCTGTTTAAGAAGCAGATGCAGGCTTTTAACCTGGCTGAATCCGGGTTGGATAAAGCTGTTCAACAGTTAAGAGACGGCTCGGCAAGTAATTTTCCGGGGACACTTTCGCCTGTCGGCACCTATGCTGTGACAATCACGGATTTAGGATTATACGGGACCATGCGCAGATTTAAGATTGTTTCCGTAGGTACTTCCGGCAACATAAGCAAAAGGCTTACTAATATTGTTCAGACTGATAATTATGCCAGGTATATCTGGTTTACGGACGCCGAGATTTACCGGACTTCCAATGTTTGGTTTTGGAATCAGGATCATCTGAACGGCCCAACCCAGACCAACGGACAATTAAACATAGGCGGGAATGATCTCGGTCCGATCTTTGACGGCGAGGTGCGCTCAGCCAGCGACCAGATTAATTTCTATAATAACAGAGATAGTTTCACTTCCAGTAATACGACTAATCCGCCTAACGATACCCCTTCTTTCAATGGCGGGATTACGCTGGGAGCTAACGCTATTAGAATGCCTAGACAGGCTACTTATCTGCGCAGTGCCTCCGCTAACGGCGGATTAAGCCTAACCGGTGATACTACCGTAGTCTTAAATTCCGCCAGTATAGATATTACTAATAGCGGTTATTATAACGCTCATTGTACGGGTAGATGCCGGAGTTGTTGCACCCTTACGAATCAACCTTTTCCGGCAAACGGCGCGCTTTTCGTGGATAATGGAAAACTCTCTATTTCCGGAACGCTTAGCGGTAGGCTTACTGCCGGCGCAAGCGGTAATATAACCGTCACTGACGATGTCGTGTATGCCAGTGACCCGCGTACGCCGAATTCCACTTCTACCGATATGCTCGGCCTTATCTCGGAGAGCAATGTGACTATAGCTGATAGCGCTACTACTAATGCTTCCGATGGGTTGGAAATCGACGCCTCCATAATGGCTTTGAATACTTCATTTATACTTGAAAACTGGGATAGTAGATCTGCGGATTATAAAGGGCAATTAACGATCTATGGGGGAATTATTCAAACCCAGCGCGGCCCTGTCGGCACTTTTAACCAGGCAACCGGGGATAGAACAGGGTATTATAAGAATTATAGCTATGATCCAAGAATGCTGGCTACCCCGCCTCCGTTTTTCCCCACTACCGGAGATTATGTGACCTTAGCCTGGCAGGAGGATTAATTATGGGAAAGAGGAACAAATTCATTCTTTTGATTATTATAGGCGCGGTCATCTTTATTGTTTTACGGTCTGTTAATTCACATCTAGATAAAGTTACCAGCGCGGTTAACGTAGAAATCAGGGCCCAGCAGGCTCAAGGTTCTTCTGTTGATCGAGAGCCGCCAGTTGTAATTAGGGAGCAAGGGCTAGCAACAGTTAAACCAGCGATTACTATTATTGGAGCGGTTCCGGTTGAAACTAGATCAAGTTCTTCGACGGAACAAAAGAGAGAAGTGGGTGTTTTTCGATCTCAAGCCTCCGTTTCCAGTAACGTAGCCCCGGAAGAACTCGCGTCTGCTCCTTCTTCCGGCATAGACGTAAAGCAAGAGCCGGCTAAGGATAGAGATAAGAGGATAAAGAGTAAAGAGATGATTATATTTTAGGCGAAATAAAGGATATAAAATGGTTAAAGTAATTTTACCGGAATTAAGCGAAGGCATTCAAAAGGCAACTGTTTCCTACTGGTATTTTAAAACCGGCGAGAAGGTTAATGAAAAAGACGATCTGGTCGAGCTTACTACAGACAAAGCCACCTTTAACCTGCCCAGCCCATCTTCGGGGACGCTTACGGAAATAATCTTTGCCGAAGGCCAGACAGTAAAACCGGGCGATACTTTGGGTACGCTTGAAGAAAGTTAAAAAATATGGCCATTGATTTCAAAAAAGAATTAGAGACTGCGGCGCGCAATATGATCTTCGTGCATGACCCGGACCTGCTGATTAAAATAATCGTGCGCATGGTGGTGGATAAAATGAATGTCGAGCACGCCAGTATTCTTCTTTATAAACCGGAACGCCAGGCCTATCTTCTTACTGTTTCCGGCGGCACTCTAGCTAAAAAAATACCGGTAGGTTTGGCCTGTTTTGATAAAGATGATTCGCTTATCCGCTATTTTAGGGAGCGCAATAACCGGCTTTTATTTAATAATGATGTCTTGACCCTGGAAAACGCGCAGGCCGCCATAAAGGCAGCCGGCACCAAGGAACGCCTGAAACATCTTTTGACCGATGTGCTTTATCAGATGGAGTTACTTGAGACTGTTAGTTGTGTTCCTAGTTATTACCGGGATGAACTCTTAGGCGTTCTGCTTCTGGGCAAGAAAAAAGACGGAAGCAGGTTCACCAAAAGAGAGCTGGATTTTTTTGTTGCCTTAGCTTCCAATATGGCTATGGCCATAAGAAATTCCCATCTTTTTAATGAACTAAAATCCGAACTAGATAAGAAACACCAGCTTTTTATGCGGACTACTATTGCTCTCGTCGCTGCTATAGAGGCGAAGGATAACTATACGCATGGCCATACCACCAGGGTGACTAATTTAAGTATTGAAATCGCCAAAAGACTCGCCCAAAAGAATAAAAAAACAATGGATAGTAAATTCATTGAAAGCCTGCATATAGCCAGTCTTCTGCATGATGTCGGCAAGATCGGTGTCCCGGAACAGATACTGAATAAAAGAGGAAGTTTGACTATCGGCGAAAGAAATAAAATAAAAGAACATCCTTTAATCGGTGTAACCATCCTTAAGCCGATAAAGGAACTGGAACATTCTTTAGCCGGGATAAAGTACCACCATGAAAGGCCGGATGGTTTAGGCTATCCGGAGGGTTTGAAGGGGGATGAGATTCCTTTGATCGCGTCTATAATATCCGTAGCGGATTCTTTTGACGCGATGACTTCGGATAGGCCGTATCGGGCAGCCTTATACAAAAATGACGCCGTAAAAGAAATTAAGAAATTGAGTAATCTCCAGTTTAATCCCCACGTAACAAAAGCCTTTCTGGAATTGTGCGAAGAAGGGAAATTCTAAAAATACATGCAGCGAAAACGCATAGTTTTAATGTACATTTCGGAAGTCTCCGGTCATCATAATGCGACTTTGGCTATTGAGAAGGCCATTAAGATATTGGAACCGAACGCGGAAATCACCAATATTAATGCTTTCAATTATACTAACCCCTTAGCGGAGAAAATAGTCAATAGTATTTATATGGGGATAATCAAGATCGCCCCTCAGATTTGGGATTATCTTTATGATAACCCCAAAGTCGCTAAAAGCCTGGAGAAGGCCAAGCAAAACGTCCATAAAAATAATTCGCCCAAACTAAAAAGGCTATTTGAGCGGCTTAAGCCCGATATAGTCGTTTGCACTCAGGCATTTCCCTGCGGGATGGTCGCGTATTATAAAAATAAATACGGATTGAACTTACCGCTAGTCGCGGTTTTAACCGATTATATCCCGCACTCCTATTGGGTCTATGAGGCAGTAGACTGTTATATTACTCCGTCCGATGATGTGAGCTTACGCCTGATAAAGAAGGGGGTAAGCGCGCAGAAGGTAAAATCACTGGGTATTCCTTTTGACCCTAAATTTAACGAAAATCTGGATAGAAATAACGTTTTTCACAAACATAGACTTTCTCCCCATCTTCCGACGATATTGATTATGGGAGGCGGACAAGGCTTAGGTCCTATAAAAACGATCGTAAAGTCTCTGGAAAAAGTTAATGGCCCAATACAAGAGATTGTCATAACCGGGACTAATAAGAAATTATACAATTCTTTAAAGCGTAAAATACGTAAATACAGAAAAAAGATATTGCTTTTTGGCTATACGCAAAACATTAATGAGTTAATGTATATTGCGGATATTGTAATAAGCAAACCCGGAGGAGTGACTACATCCGAAGTCCTGGCCAAGGGTAAGCCGATGATCATCATCAAGCCTTTACCGGGGCAAGAGGCGAATAATACCGCTTATCTTATTCAAAAAGGAGCCGCGATTAAAATAGAGGACCCGGCTAAGATTAACCTGGTTATCGAAGATCTACTTAAGAACCCCAATAAATTAGCTCAACTTTGCGCCTGCGCAAAACAAATAAGCAAGCCTAATTCCAGTATGGATATAGCCAGGTTTTTGCTTAAGGACCAATAATGTTTAGCTATTTATTCTATAGGTTCGCTCAGTTTTTGGCTTTAAGTCTGCCCTTAAAGACAGCTTATCGCCTAGGGATTTTTGCGGGAGATTTATATTCCGCGTTTGCTTTTATTGACCGCCGCAGAGTTTTAGAAAACCTTAAAATAATATTCCCGGAAAAATCTTCCTGTGAATTGGTTATTACCCGCAAGAAATTATTTCATAATTTTGCCAAGTACCTCGTTGATTTCTTCCGGTTTAATAAGCTGGATATGGAATATATTAAAGAGAATATACACGTAAAGAATATACATTATGTGGATAGCTCTTTGTCAGAGGGCAATGGGGTGATACTGGCTAGCGCGCATTTAGGAAACTGGGAATTGGGAGCGGTAGTTGTTTCAATGCTGGGGTATTCTTTTCTTACAGTTGCCCTCCCGCATAAATCTAAGAAAGTTAACGCGTTTTTTAACGGCCAGAGGCAAAGTAAGGGCGTGCATGTCCTTCCTCTGGGGAATGCGGCTAAAGGGTGTATTAAGGCCTTAAGAAGGAACGAGGTATTAGCTTTAGTCGGTGACCGGGACTTTGTAGGTAAGGGGATAGTCATGGATTTTTTCGGTAAGCCGACAATTTTTCCTTTGGGCCCGGCCGTTCTTTCTTTACAGACCAAGGCTAAGATAGTCCCCGCATTTATGCTGCGTAATGCCGATGATAGCTTTGATCTGATAATGGATAAACCAATTGAATATGAGCCCGGCACAGATAAAGAAAAGGACGTCAAAGAAATAATTAGAAAATATAAAACTGTCTTTGAAGATTATATCAGGCGTTATCCCGAGCAGTGGTATATGTTTAGAAGATTTTGGAAAGAATGATTACCTGCGTTATTATACCGACATATAACGAAGCAAAAGAAATATTCAGGCTGGTTAAGCAGATTAAGGAGAATAACCTGGATGTTTTAGTGGTAGATGACGGCTCGACAGATTCTACCGCTAGAATCGCCTCCAGCGCCGGGGCTGTAGTTTTAATAAATCCGGTTAACGAAGGAAAGGGAGCGTGTTTAAAAAAAGGTTTTAAGTACGCGCTTACGCATGATTTTGACGCTGTAATAACTATGGACGGAGACGGCCAGCACCTGCCTGAGGATTTATCCTGCTTAATACACCAAGCCATAAAATCCGGGAGCGATGTATTTGTAGGAAACCGCATGCGCCAGACCAAGGGTATGCCCTGGTTGCGGGTTATCACGAATAAATTTATGTCGTTGGTAATATCAGTTTTAAGCAAACAGAGTATTCCCGATACCCAATGCGGGTTCAGGCTGATAAAGAGAGCTGTCCTGGAGAAGGTTGAGCTAAAAACAAATAAGTTTGAGACAGAAACCGAGATTTTAATTAAAGCTGCGCGTTTAGGTTTTAAAATTGAATCAGTCCCTGTGAAGACTGTTTACAGGGGAGAAAAGAGCCAGATTAATCCCTTTGTGGATACCTTCAGATTCTTGAGGCTGGTTATCAAAGGGTCAAAGTGAGGTTACCTTGATTCAAGTCTATACCGGTAATGGAAAAGGAAAGACTACGGCGGCGTTGGGTTTGGCTTTAAGGACAGTTGGTGCGGGCCACAAGGTATATATCTGCCAGTTTTGTAAAGGGAAGCATTATTGCGAACATGGTTCTTTAAAAAAAATTAAGAATATAAAAGTAGAGCAGTACGGGTCAACCTGTTTTATCCGTCGCGCGCCTTCAGAGAATGATATAAAATTAGCTCAGGCCGGCTTAGAAGCAGCAAGAAAAGCAATCCATTCTAAGCATTATTCATTAGTTGTGCTTGATGAAATAAATGTTGCTTTAAAACTTAAACTCATTAACTTAAATGATGTCTTAAGTCTCATAAAGGAGACGCCAAAGGCAGTAGAGTTGGTTCTTACCGGCCGTTCTGCTCACCCCGAAATCCTGAAAATCGCGGATTTAGTCAGTGAGATAAGAGAAAGAAAGCATTATTATAAAAAAGGCATACGGGCAAGAAAAGGTATTGAATTCTAATAGTTGGTTAAAATTTTGTTGACAAATATTTTCAGAGTGTTAAAGTAGAGAAGATAATTGGCCGCAAGGCCATGGTTTGCCTTCATTTAGGCAAAGCCATTTAATTATAGGTTAGGGAAATCAGTGATAAGCTGATGCGGTCCCGCCGCTGTAAGGGTGACGAAAGCTAGAGAGTTAAGCCACTGTCCGGATTTGGATGGGAAGGCTAAAAGCAAGTAGAGCGACCCCAAGCCAGAAGACCTGCCTATATCAGTAGATTCGCCTCGTGGAATGGGCCATAGTATTATCAGGGTGCAGCCCGATTCAGGCAGAAATGCCGGATCGGGTTTTTTGTTACCGGGTGTATTGTATGAAGAAAATAATAGTCAGCATAATATTCCTATCGATAATCTGGGCCAAGGCAGAAGCCGCTGCGAAATACATTTCTCTGGCGCCTTCAACAACCGAGATTCTTTTTGCCTTAGGACTGGATAAGAATATTATTGGAGTGAGTTCATATTGTAATTATCCTCTCTTAACTAAAAATAAGGCTAAGGTCGGAGATTTTAGCCATCCCAACATCGAGACTATAATATCATTGAAGCCGGATTATATTTTCTGTACTGGTCTGGAGCAGGCGCCGGTCGTCGAGGAATTAAGGCGTTTAGGATTTAATCTCTATGTGGCTTATCCTAAGACTATGGAGGAATTGCTTAAATCCATTAAGGACATAGGCTTGATCACCCATAAAGATAAAGAGGCGCTCGCCTTAATTAAGAATATGCAAGACGATATTGAGGAGATAAGCGTAAAGGTGCGGCTTATACCCCAAGAAAAGAGAGTCAAGGTTTTTGTAGAGATATGGCATGAGCCGCTGATGACTGCGGGGGCCGGTTCAATTATTGACGAACTTATTATTTTAGCGGGAGGTATCAATGTCGCGCATGATGTCCCGCGGCCTTACTGTTATTTTAGCGCGGAAAAGGTAATCAGCCTTAATCCCGGTTGTATTATTATGGCTTACATGGATAAAGAATCTCCTTTAAGGCTGGTAGAGGGGCGTTTTGGCTGGAAGAATATTGAAGCAGTAAGGAATAAGCGGGTATTTAATGATATTAATCCGGATACATTACTTAGGCCAGGCCCAAGAATCACGCAAGGATTAAAAGAGCTCTATAAACGATTTTATTCTCAAAAATGATTAAACGCTTAAAGAAAACATTACTGGTTTTATTTTTACTGCTTTGTATAGCGGTAATTTTGGGTTTAGTGAAAGGCGCGGTGCATATTCCCTTGGTTAATCTTTTATTTAAAGATAACGCGGTTATTCTTAATCTGCGCCTGCTTAGAATACTGGCGGCTATTCTTGTGGGGTCGGGCCTCGCGGTTTCCGGGATAGCCCTGCAGGCAATTTTAAGAAACCCGTTAGCTGAACCCTACCTTTTAGGTACCTCCAGCGGCGCAGGGCTGGCAGCGGTAATAGCGGTGATTCTAGGTCTTTCCAGGATCTATATGCCTCTGGCAGCATTCCTGGGAGCGTTGGTAAGTATTATTTTAGTTTATACCTTGTCTGCCGAAAGAAAAAAAATAGCGGATAAATCCCTGATTCTTTCCGGGGTAATCATCTCGGTAGCTTTCTCTTCCATAATAGTCTTTTTGGTCTCTCTCTTCGGCGATGAGGCTATGCATGAAATGAACTGGTGGTTGTGGGGTTCCTTGCAGGTTTATGACTGGAAATTAGTTCTTTTAATTTCAATACCGGTAATATCAGGGATAGGCGTGATTTATGCTTTTGCCCAGGACCTGAATGCGATTCAGCTGGGCGAAGAGGAAGCGGTGCACCTGGGGATAGATATGCATAAGGTTAAGAATATTTTAATCATTACTACCGCGCTCATTACTGCCAGCCTGATTTGTATTTGCGGAATAATCGGGTTTGTAGGTTTGATTGTGCCGCATATGATGCGGTCGATTGTAGGGCCGAATCATAAAATGTTGATCCCAACTACTTGCCTGGCGGCTTCCATATTTATGATAGCCTGCGATGTTTTCGCGCGTACCCTATTCGCTCCGGTTGAGATCCCTATTGGAGTGATTACCGCGATGATCGGAGCGCCGGCCTTTATTATTTTATTAAAACGGGGAAAAAGGATTTGATGAAGGCATTTTTTAAAATAAGTAATTTGAGCGCCGGGTATTTTAAATTGGATATTATCAGGAATGTTTCTCTGGAGATCAATCCGGGTGATTTTATGGGGATTATCGGTCCTAACGGCTCCGGTAAGACTACGCTTTTACGCTTAAGTTCCCGCGTAATATATCCGCGCCAGGGCGGTATTTATTTTCAGGGTAAAAATATTTTTCAGATGGATTTAAAGGAATTCTGCCGGAGCGTAGCGTTTGTTGCCCAGGATATCTCTACCAGTTTTTCCTTTAGCGCGCTGGAACTGGTTTTAATGGGAAGGATCCCGCATTTAAAGAGACTGCAGTTTGAAACTAAAAAAGATTTCGATATTTCCGAAAGGGCCTTGGCCTTAACGGATTCTTCGGATTTAAAAGACAAAAGGATTGATGAACTAAGCGCGGGAGAGCGCCAGAGAGTAGTAATCGCGCGTTCCCTGGCTCAGGAGCCGGTGCTTTTATTTCTGGATGAGCCGACCTCGCATCTTGATATCGGACATCAGATACAGATTATGGACCTGTTGCATAAACTCAATCGTCAGAGTAACCTGACTATTGTTATGGTTTTACACGATTTAAACCTGGCCAGCGCTTACTGTAACCGCATCTGTTTGTTGGATAACGGCTCCATATTCAAAGAAGGAACCCCTGAAGATGTGCTGACCTATAAGAATATCGAGGCAGTATATAAGACTATTGTCCTGGTAAATAATAATCCTGTTACAGGCAGGCCGAACGTGATTTTGGTCCCGGGAGAGAAATAATGGTGACCAGGCTTACTTTGATCCGCCATGGAGTGACTGAATGGAATAAGAAAGGCCGTTATTGCGGCTTTAGGGATGTAGGCTTAAGTAAAGAAGGAGAGGCGCAGGCTAAGAGTTTAGCCAAAAGTTTAAAATCATTTAAGTTCGATAAGATTTATTCTAGCGATAGGTCGCGTGCGCTCCAGACTGGCCGGATCCTCTTTAAAGAATGCAAAATTATCCGGGTGCGCGCTTTAAGGGAGATTAATTTCGGTGTCCTGGAAGGCTTAAAACATAAAGAGATTATGAAAAAATACCCTTTAGCTTATAAAAAATGGTTGAGCGATCCTTATCAGGATTGTATACCTAAAGCTGAGCCGATGAGCGTGTTTAAAAAAAGAGTCAATCAAGCCATAGAGAAGATTGTCCGGTTAAATAGCGGAAAAGACCTGGCCATAGTCTGCCACGGAGGGGTGATCGGAATATTAGTATGCGGTATATTGAAAAAAAAGAATTTCTGGCGTTATGTCCCGAAAGCGACCAGCCTGACCGTGATTGAATACAAAAAAGGGAAACCCAGGATAAAACAATTCAACAAGACAAAACACTTGGAGTAAGTTATGAATAAGATAATTTTAATTTTAGGGGGAGCAAGGAGTGGAAAGAGCGCGCAGGCTTTAAGTTTGGCAAAAGGGAAGAAGAAAGTGGCTTTTATTGCTACTGGCCAGGGTTTGGATAAAGAAATGCGCGAACGTATCTTGAAGCATCAGGCATCCCGGCCGAAGAACTGGAAAACTTTTGAAGAGCCGAAAGAATTAGCGGATTTAATGACAAAAATCGGTGATTCATTTGACTGTATAATCATTGATTGTTTGACTCTTTTGGTCTCCAATCTTATTTTATCCGGGAAGAGCCAGGAGCAAATCCTTAAAAAGATTAAAGATTTGGTAGTTGTTTTAAAGAAAAAGAAAGCCAAGGTAATTTTGGTTTCTAATGAAGTAGGTTTAGGGATTGTACCGGATAATAAATTGGGAAGAGCCTTCCGCGATATTGCCGGAAGGGTCAATCAAACGATAGCCAAAGAAGCCGGGGAAGTTTATTTTACTATTTCGGGCCTACCGCTGAAAATAAAAGGAGAAAAATAAGTGGAGAAGATAAATGAGGTAATCAGGAATATTTCCGGTTTAGATACCGTTATTATGCGGGAGGCTCAAAGTAGGTTGGATAATTTAACTAAGCCTTTGGGAAGTTTAGGCAGGTTAGAGGAATTAGCTAAGCAAATATGCGGTATAACGGCAAAAGAAAACCCGCAACTGAAGAATAAAGTAATTTTTACCTTAGCTAGCGACCACGGAGTTACTGATGAAGGGGTAAGCGCCTATCCTAAAGAAGTTACCGCTCAAATGGTCTATAATTTTTTAAGGGGCGGCGCGGGAATAAATGTTTTAGCCGCTCACGTTGGAGCAAGAGTAGTGGTTGTGGATATGGGTGTTTGTGTCGATTTAGAGCCTGATCCCAGACTAGTGGTTAAGAAAATTAATTATGGAACAAAGAATATGGCTAAGGCCGCGGCAATGACCAGAGAAGAGGCAATAAAAGCGATTGAAACGGGTATAGAAATATTTGAGAATGAATACAGGAAAGGGATTGATATCGTAGGGATAGGGGAGATGGGCATTGGTAATACCACTAGCGCCAGCGCCATAACTTTCTGTTTTACTAAGAAAGCGGTTGAAGAAATAACCGGCCGGGGCGCCGGCCTTGACGATAAGGGCCTTAAAAATAAAATAGATATTATTAAGAAAGCGTTATCCTTAAACCAGCCTGATTCCTCTGATCCTATTGATGTTTTAGCTAAAGTTGGCGGTTTTGAGATAGGAGGATTAGCCGGGATAATCCTGGCCGCCGCTTCTAAAAAAGTTCCTGTGGTTATTGATGGATTTATCTCGGGATCTGCGGCGTTGGTCGCTTATAACTTAGAGCCCAAGGTAAAAGATTATATGATTTCGGCGCATTGTTCTGTAGAGAGCGGGCATAAGATAATTTTAAATTATTTAGGGTTGAAACCGCTCTTGGATCTGGATTTAAGGCTTGGCGAAGGCACAGGCGGGGCTTTGGGTATAGGATTAGCTGATGCCGCGATAAAGATCCTGACCCGGATGGCTACTTTTAAGAGCGCCAATGTTTCGGAGAAGAATAAATGAGTAGTTTCCTATTAGCAGTTCAATTCCTGACTCTTATCCCGCTTAAAATTAAAGATGCAGGTGAGAAAAAGATAGCTAAAGCCGCAGCGTATTTTCCGCTTGTTGGGTTGCTTATCGGGTTGGTTCTTTTGGGAGTAAATTATTACTTAATAATGATAAATTTATCTTCTTTTACGATAAGTATAATCTTAGTAGTTGCCTTGATCGCTCTTACCGGGGGTATGCATCTGGACGGGCTTTCCGATACAGCGGATGCTTTCTTAAGCAATAAACCTAAAGATGAGATGCTGGCAATTATGCGCGACCCGCACATCGGGGTAATGGGGGTTTTAAGTATTATCAGCGTTATCCTCTTAAAAATCGGTTTACTGGCTGCGCTGCAGGCGCCATTAAGGATAACCGCGTTGCTTCTGATGTGCCTTTTAAGCCGCTGGTCGCTGGTTGGGGCTATGTTTTTCTTCCCATATGCGCGCAGCGAAGGTAAGGCAAAGGTATTTATGAATAGTATGACTTTTAGGGTATTTCTAGTAAGTACGGTTATAGCGGTATCGTTTTCTGTTCTTATCTGGCAGCTAAAGGGGCTGATACTTTTTGCGATAGCGGGTTTTATTGCGTGGATATTCTCCAAGCTGATAAGCCGCAAAATCGGCGGGATAACCGGCGATACCTTAGGCGCGTTATGCGAATTAAATGAGTTGGCGATTTTATTTTTACTTCTTGCCGGGAAAACATTTACCAAATGAAAGCTAAGACATTACAAATCTGCGGGACAGGTTCAGGGGTAGGAAAGAGCGTGATAGTCTCTGCGTTGTGCCGGATATTCCTGCAGGACGGCTATAGTGTTTGTCCTTTTAAGGCGCAAAACATGGCTTTGAATTCTTTTGTGACTAGAGGGCAGGGTGAGATCGGCCGCGCGCAGGCAACCCAGGCGTTGGCCTGCCGCATTGAACCAGATGTGGATATGAATCCGGTTTTACTCAAGCCAGTCAGCGATATCGGAGCGCAAGTCATAGTCCGGGGTAAACCGCTCGGCAACATGAATGCCCGTAATTATATGCGCTACAAAGCCAAACTCCTTCCAGTGGTCAGAAAGTCTTTTGATGTGTTAAGTAAGAGATATGAAGTCATTGTTATGGAAGGCGCGGGCAGCCCAGCTGAGATAAATTTAAAATCGCATGATATTGTTAATATGAGAATGGCTAAATATGCGCAGGCGCCGGTTATTTTGGTCGGCGATATTGATAAAGGAGGAGTGTTTGCGTCACTGGTGGGGACACTGGAGCTTTTGAACAAGAGCGAGCGGCTAATGATTAAGGGTTTTATCATCAATAAATTCCGCGGGGATAAGCGCCTTTTGGATTCCGGACTAAAGTGGCTGGAAAAACGCACAGGTATCAAGGTATTAGGAGTTATCCCTTACTTCAGAAATATATTAATGCCGGAAGAAGATGCTGTGCCTTTAGATAGTTTTAGGGATAAAATTGTCCAGAGGCAGCGTAGGCTCAATATAGACGTAATTTATCTGCCGCATATTTCAAACTTTACGGATTTCGATGGTCTAGAGAGCGAACCTGACGTGCGCTTACGCTATGTGAATAGGCCTGAAGAGTTAAGTAATCCTGACATTATAATAATTCCCGGGACAAAGAATACAATTTCAGATTTAAAGTATCTAATGAACTCCGGATTTGCAAAAAGAATTTTATCCGTGATTAATTCTAATAAAATAACGCAGGTGGTAGGGGTCTGCGGCGGTTATCAGATGTTAGGCAGTAGGATCTGTGATAAAAACGGGCTAGAATCAAAATGCAGGAGAATCCAGGGATTAAACCTTCTGCCTATAGAAACAAGTTTGAAGGTGAATAAGATACTCGCGCAGGTAAAAGCGAGGGACCTGTTTTCGGGCCTGGAATTATCCGGATATGAAATTCATCACGGAGAAAGCAGAATTACGGGAAACTGCAAGCCTATTTTTGAAATCACTGAGCGCAATGGCAGAAAATTAAACCGTGCCGAAGGCGCGATAAGCAATGACAGCCGCATCCTGGGAACATATATCCACGGCATATTCGAAACAGAAGCGTTCAGAAGGAACTTTCTGAATAGATTAAGGAGAAAAAAGGGCTGGCCCTCTTTGCAGCCAAAAGAAAAATTTAGTCTCGATAATGAATTTGATAAACTGGCCAAATTGGTAAGAGAAAATATCGATACGGATTTACTGCATAAAATCCTGAAAGGAAAGATAAAATGAAGGTCGTGAGCCTCTGGAGCGGCGGCAAAGACAGTTGTTTTGCCTGTTATAAAGCTAAAATCTCTGGCCATGAAATCCTGGCTTTATTTAACTTCACCGATACTGAAGGTAAAAATTCATTGTCCCATAATCTGCCTGCCAAACTAATTGTTAAACAGGCAGAACTTGCCGGAATTCCTCTTGTGCAAAAGGCAATGCCTAAAGAAACCTACCGGGAGGAATTCAAGGATTTGATTTCCGAATGGAAAAAGAAGTCGGGTATTCAAGGAATAGTCTTTGGCGATATATACCTCAAGGAGCATAAAGATTGGATTGATGAGGTCTGTAAGGAATTGGAAGTAGAAGCTATCCTGCCTTTATGGGAGAGGGATACAAAAGAGTTAATCCTGGAAATAATCAATTCCGGTTTTAAATCAATAGTGGTTGCTGTCAGGGTCGGTTCATTAGGAAAAGAGTGGTTGGGCCGTAATATAGATAAGGAATTCGTAGAAGAGCTAAAACCGGAAATAGACCCCTGCGGGGAGAAAGGAGAGTTTCATACTTTAGTGGTTGATGGGCCGATATTCAGGAAGCCGATTAAAATAGTTGAAGTAGAGCATATATTCAAGGAAAATTTTGGGAAACACTGGTTCTTAGATATTCAAAAATACTCTTAAAGCTTCTTTAAGGATACAAAACCGGATAAGTGAAGGAAGTCCTGGTGAGAGCCCAGGCGCTGTCCCGCAACGGTAAATCCCGAAAATATATCGGGGGAGCCCGGCCGATCATTTATCAGGGAAAGTACTTTCGAGGAAGAGGAAAGGAATTTATGATGAAAAATGTTTACAAAAAGTCAGTCTTACCCGCATTACTGGTAATAATCCTGTTAAGTACAGCCCGCGCAGAAGATATTGAGTTGGATAAAATCGTAGTTACCCCCTCAAGAATAGAGGAATCTACCGGAGATGTCGGCCGCACAGTAGATGTAGTCACCTCCAAAGATATGCAAGCAAGCGGCGCGCAAGATTTAGCTGAGGCCTTAACAAATCTTACTTCCGTTGAGATGAGTAATTATGGCGGGCCGGGCACCAATAAAAATATCAGGATGCGCGGCTCAACTGCTGCCCAAGTTTTAGTGATGGTAGATGGCAGGCCAATAAATAATCCCCGGGACGGAGAAGTGAATCTATCGGATATCCCCCTGGATAATGTAGCCAGGGTAGAAGTTGTGCATGGGCCAGGATCAAGCCTTTATGGCAGTTCGGCAATGGGAGGAGTGGTTAATATCATTACTAAGAATCCTCCTAAGGAAGGCCAGAAGTTTGAGCTTTATTCAAGTTTTGGTACTGCCCGGACCTATGTTGAACGCATGCTATATGGAGCAAAGGTTTCAAAATTAGGTTTCCTGGTGAGTGGGGGATATGAGAGTTCCGAAGGTTTTCGTGAGAATTCAGAACTTAGCGCTAAAGATTGTAATGTAAAGTTAGGGTATGAATTTAATGGGGAGAATAGCGTAAGCCTCAATTCAGGTTTTTATACAAGTAAAACAGGTGTCCCTGGTTCAATAACTTATCCTGATACCGATGATAAGCAGGATGTTCTTAAACGTTTTTTTGATTTTAATTGGAGTTTCAGGCCGGATGAGCGAACCGGGCTATCAGTTAAAACCTATCAGAATTACGATCGGCTGGAATTTATGGAAAATTCAACAACCTACACGAAAAATACTCAGGCTACTACAGTAAGAGGGGTCGATTTGCAACTTGATAAACAATTGCTAGATATATACAGAATAGTAGGTGGATTTAATTATGTAAAGAATATGAATGATAGTACCACTAGCGCCAAGCATGAATATAATGTGACCTCCGGATACCTGGAAAACCGCTTGGATTTATTTAATAACAAACTAAACGTTAATCTTAACGCGCGCATTGATGACTATTCTAATTTTGAAACACAGATTAATCCCAGTTTAGATCTTTTGTATAAATTTAACGATGCCGTAAAATTTCACGGTTTAGTCAGCCGTTCTTATCGTGTTCCCACTTTTAACGATCTGTATTGGCCTAGAAGCGAGTATTATTACAAAGGTGTTTTAGTCGGGGGAGAGGAAGGCAATCTTAATTTAAAACCGGAAAAAGGGGTAACTGGAGAATTCGGATTTGAGTCTAAAATAAGTAAATATCTTACTTCAGGGTTGACCTATTACCGTAGTGATTATAAACAACTTATACAGTGGTCTGAAGATAGCAGCGGATGGTGGCGTCCGAATAATGTTAGTTCAGCCGTAATTAATGGTTTAGAATTTGAAAATAAGATATTTATATCAGATAGTTTCGATTTAAATGTTAATTATACTTATCTGATGGCAAAAGATAAGGAAACCCATAAATATCTTGTTTATCAACCGAAAAATAAGATTGATACTGCACTAAAATATCATGATCTTAACGGGTTGATCATTGAATTAAAGGGTCAATTTACAGGCGTAAGGTTTACCGATGCCGCTAATAACAATAAAGTAAAAAGTTTTTTTGTTTTAGGCCTTAGCGTATCCAAGAAATTTAAGCCGGGTTTAACTTGTTTTGCCTATATAGATAACTTTTTAAACCGTAAATACCAGGTTATTAAGGGTTATCCTATGCCGGGTTTTTCATTCACGGGAGGCGCGAAAGTAGAGTTTTAAGCAGAGTATTGGCTTTTAAAAAATAATTATTTATGTTAAGATAAACCTATGTTATCCAACCGTAGTTTTCAAATTGCTTTTCTGGCCTCTTTTACGGTTCACGCTGTTATAGTGGTCCAAAATCCGGGGTATCTGTTTTTTTCTTCTGCGCAGGAGGATCGCAAGATCGAAATAAATTATATTAAACAACCAACGATTAAAAAACAGGAGATAGGAAAAGCCAACCCTCCTCAAAAAAGGGAACCCTTACTGAATTTGTCCGCTAAGCTTAACCTGGAGAAGAGGAACCCTCCGCCTTTTGTAGAGAGGGATGCTATCTCTAAATCCAATATGCAGGATGCCCGTAAAGAATTTATCCTTGAACGCCCAGCCTTAATTAAGCCGGATATAATCGCGATAAAGAAGAAGATAACCCTGCCGGCGGTGGATATGGGTAAAATCGGAAACCCTTCTTATATAAGTTATTATCAGATCGTGCGCGAAAAAATCCGCCGGGCAGCCTATCAAAATTATAACCGCAACGATACCGGAGAAGTATATATTACTTTTATAATCTCAAGCGCCGGATATCTCAAAGATGTGCGGTTAGTGGAGGAAAAGTCTCAGGGCGCGCCTTATCTTAAAGATGTTGCTTTAGCCAGCGTGAAAAATGCCTCTCCCTTCCCGAAATTCCCCAAAGAACTGGACTATTCCCAGCTCTCCTTCAACGTAGTTATATCTTTTGAAGTTGAGTAGTACACAAGCTGTTGACACTGTTTATAAAGAGTGGTATATTAAAACCAAATATTGAAGATTTTAGGCCGATATTTCTAAATGAAAGGAGATGATTATATTGTCAGAAGTCGAAGTTAAGAAAGACGAGTCTTTTGAGTCAGCCTTGCGCCGTTTTAAGAAGAAGATAGAACAGGAAGGCATCCTCAGAGAAGTCAGGGACCGCAAACATTACGAGAAGCCCAGCGAGCGCAAGAGAAAGAAAGCCAAAGAGAGAAGAAAATAACAATGCCTCTTGTCCTTTCAACTTCCTGGAACGCCTTGCGTTACGCTAAAGCAAGAGATATGCTCTTTGAGATAAGCAAGCTCGGCTTTACGGATTTAGAGTTGAGTTTTAACCTTACTCCTTTAATGGTATCCGAGATAGCCGCGTTAAAGGAAAAGCTCAAACTTAAAGTCAGGAGCGTGCATAATTTCTGCCCTATACCAGATGAGTTCCCGCGTAAAGACGCCCTGCCTGATTGTTATTCAATATCTTCCTTTGATAAGGAAGAAAGAGCCCAGGCCTTAAAATATACCAAGAGGACTATAGATACAGCCAGCCTTTTGGGAGCCCAAGTGGTTGTTTTACACTGCGGTAGGGTGGAAATGGAGGACCAGACCAGGAAGCTCATTGATTTTTATGACCGGGGGTTAAAAGATACAGAAAGTTACCGCTTGGTTAAACAGGAGTTCCTCAGGGATAGGGCCAGTATCGCCACTCCGTTTCTTGATTATACCCTGAGCAGCCTGGAAGAATTAAATAAATACGCCGCGGAGAAATCCGTATATCTAGGCGTAGAAAACAGGTTTTATTACCGCGAAATTCCCAACTTAGAAGAGTTAGGCGTGATCTTAGGGGAATTCAAATCTTCCCGAATTTTTTATTGGCATGATACAGGCCACGCCCGGGTGATGGAGAATTTAGGTTTTTACGCTCAACAAGACTATCTGGAATTATACGGTAAGGCAATGATCGGCGCGCATATACATAATGTAATAGGTTGCCGGGATCATCAGGCGCCGGCCAGCGGAGATCTGGATTTTTCCATGCTTAAGCCTTACCTGAAAAAAGAGACCTTAAAAGTTATTGAAGCGCATCAACCGGCTACAGCCAAAGATATTAAAAATAGCAAAGAGCTTCTGGAAAGAATATTTGATGGGCTTATCTAAAACGCGCCAGGCTATAGTGGCGGGGCAGTTTTATCCCGCGTCAGCCGCTGATATAAAAAAAGTCATCAACGGTTTCCTGGATTCCAAGAGTTCTAAGGTTAACGCTATCGCCTGCATGCTTCCTCACGCAGGATATAAATATTCAGGCAAGGTTGCCGCTCAGACACTGGCTGGAATAAATATAAGAGATAAGGTAATCCTCTTAGGCCCGAATCATACCGGTTTTGGCGAAGCCTACAGCATAATGGCTGAGGGTTCTTGGGTTACGCCGTTGGGCCAAGTAAATATTGACGCTCAATTAGCCAAAAATATCTTAGGGTCTTGCGGGTACCTAAAAAACGATTTTCTAGCCCACGCTCAAGAGCATTCTTTAGAAGTTCAGCTGCCGCTATTGCAGTATTTCAAGAAAAGCTTTGAGATCGTGCCGATAGCGTTTATGTCGGATGATTTAACTGTTCTTAAGAAAATAGGGGAAGACATCTCCCGGGTCATAAAAAAGAACAGCCTAGAGGATAAAGTCCTGCTTTTAGCCAGTTCAGATATGACGCATTATGAGCCGCAGGAAAAGGCAGAGACAAAAGATAAAATCGCGATAGATGCTATACTAGAGCTTGACCCGGATAAATTGTTGGAAGTAATAGGACAATATAATATTTCCATGTGTGGTTACGCGCCGGTTATAGTCATGCTCAGCGCGGCCCGGGCCTTAGGCGCTAAAACCGCCCGCTTGGCTAATTACCAGACAAGCTCGGAGGCGACAGGAGATAGAAGCTCGGTGGTAGGATATGCCGGTATAATCCTAGAATAATATGGACGAAAATAAAAAAGAATTTACTCCTCCTATTCCTGATTTTAAGTTTTTTATTTCTACACTCTGCCTGCAGGCCACGATATTTCTGGGCCAGATTCCCAATCCGGTTACCCAAAAGACCGAGGAAGATTTGCCGCAGGCAAAATTAATTATTGATACGCTGGGTATGCTTCAGGAAAAGACTAAAGGGAATTTAACCGACGCGGAAGCCAGCCTGCTGGAAAATTTCCTCTATGAATTAAGGACGTTCTATCTTTCTAAAAATAAAACTATCCCTGGGCAAGGAGAAATTAAATGATGGATAAGGAACTGTTGGATATCTTAGCTTGCCCCGCCTGTAAAGGCGACGTGGAATTCAAGAAGAGCAAGATTGTCTGTAAAAAATGCGGGAAGAAATATCCGGTAAAAGACGGTATTCCGGTAATGCTTATCGATGAGGCAGAATGAAAATGAAAAAAATTTTAGTCATTCACGGCCCGAACCTAAATCTGCTCGGCCAAAGAGAGCCTAAGGTCTACGGCAAAGTGACTTTGGAGGCCATTAATAAGGAACTAAAGAAAATCGCTAAAAAGAATAAAGTATCCCTGATGATTAAGCAATCTAACCATGAGGGAGAGATCGTGGATCTGATTGGCAAAGCCAGGCTCAAATTTAACGCGATTTTAATTAATCCGGCGGCCTACACCCATACCAGTGTTGCCATAAGGGACGCGCTAGCCGCCTCGGGCGTATTGACAATAGAAGTGCATATCTCTAATATTTATTCCCGCGAAGAATTCCGGCATAAATCCCTCATCAGCCCCGTAGTCCAAGGTACAATTATGGGTTTTGGCTATAAAAGCTATACCTTAGGGCTTGAGGCCCTTTTGGATTTACTGAATGCATAATGAAAGCGCGCCTACGAAATTTATTAAACAGGCTGGTAAAAGAAAATCTGGACGGCTTAATTGTTTCCACTCCCGCGAACATAGCTTACCTTACCGGATTTAACTCTTCTGAGGCGTATCTCTTAGTAGCAAAAAAAGAAAGGATTTACTTTACCGATTCCAGATATACTGAAGAGGTAAAGCCAAAACTTAAATCCGTAAGCCTAAAGAGGATCGAGGCTTCAGTATTTGAGCTTATTGCCAAAACCTCCCTGGACTTAGATTTAAAGAGGATTGGTTTTGAAGAAAGGCATATGCCCTATGCCGAGTATAAGAAGATTAAAGAGAGTTTTAAGTCCAGGGCGTATCTGATCCCCACCCATAATTTAATTGAAACCTTAAGGCTGATTAAAGAGCCCAAGGAACTAGATAAAATAAGGGAAGCGCTTAGGATTACAGCTTTGGCCCTGGAATTCATCAAGGGTTTTCTTAAGCCGGGTTTAAAGGAACTGGAAATTGCCGCGGAATTAGAACGCTTTATCCGTTATCACGGGGCAATCGGGGCGGCATTTGATATTATTGTCGCTTCAGGGCCTAATTCGGCCTTTCCCCATCATCGTCCGGGCCAAAGAAAGGCGCAAAAGAACGAGCCGGTATTAGTTGATATCGGGGTCGACTATTGTGGGTACAAATCTGACTTGACAAGGGTTTACTTTTTAGATAAAATAAACAGTCTTACCCGTCGGATTTACAATATAGTCCTTAAAGCGCAAGGCAGGGCGATAAGTAGGATTAAACCTGGCGCAGAGATCGCCCGGATTGATGGGGTGGCGCGTAAGTATATCGCGGACAAAGGTTACGCGAAATACTTCGGGCATAGTTTAGGCCACGGAATAGGCCTGGAGACGCATGAAGCGCCGAGTGTATCGGCGAAAAATGACGGTATTTTGATTCCGGGTATGGTTTTTACGGTGGAGCCGGCTATATATCTGCCGGGTAGGTTTGGGATCAGAATAGAAGATATGGTTTTGGTGACTAAGAAAGGATGCGAGGTGCTCAGTGGCTTTATCCATAAATGAAATAAAATCCGGAGTCACCATATTAGTTGATGACGTAGTTTATGTTGTCGTTGACGCCCAGCATGTCAAGCCCGGCAAGGGCGCGGCTTTTGTGCGGGCCAGGTTAAGAAATATGAAAAACTCCAATATTCAGGAGAAGACTTTCCGCGGAGACGAGAAGATAGACCAGGCTTTTGTGGACGAAAGAAAACTTCAGTATCAGTATTACTCGGGCCACCTTTTTCATTTTATGGACCAGGATAATTTTGAAGAGATCGCTGTTTCTGAGGATAGTATAGGCGATAATAAAAGGTTCCTGAAGGATAATATAGAAGTAATGGGTTATTTTTACAAAAATGAAGCCCTTACTGTTAATCTGCCTAATTTTATTGAGGTCAAGATCGTTAATACTGAGCCCGGGATAAAAGGCGATACCGCTAAAAGCGGGACCAAACCGGCGGAAATCGAAACCGGCGCTAATATTCAGGTGCCTTTGTTCATTGATGTAGGCGACAAGATCAAAGTGGATACCCGTACCGGCCAATATGTGGAGCGGGTCAATTAAAGAGGAGCCTTAAATGAACGTCAAAGAAATCAAAGAGATGATTAACCTTATGAATGAAAACGGCCTGGTGGAACTGGAAATAGAAAAAGAAGGCCTGCGTATCCGGCTTAAAAAAACCTCCTTGGGAACGGAAAGCTATAATGGGCCCATCGTCGTAGAGAGACAGGCAGTAACTGAAGCAGGGCTAAAACAGATTGCTGAAACGGCCAAAGAATCTTCCGTTAAGACATTAGAAGTAAAATCGCCTATGGTCGGAACATTTTATCGTTCCCCCAGCCCGGAAGCCGCGGCCTATGTGGAAGTAGGTCAGAATATTGAGCCAGGCCAGGTCATCTGTATAATTGAAGCAATGAAACTGATGAACGAGATAAAATCAGAGGTCCGGGGTAAAATCCTGGAGATCCTTGTTGATAACGCTGAGCCCGTAGAATTCGGGCAGCCCGTATTTCTAATCGAGCCTCTCTAAATAATATGTTCTCAAAAATTCTCATTGCCAACCGAGGCGAAATCGCCTTAAGAATTATCCGTGCCTGTCACGAATTAGGGATCCGGACGGTCGCTGTTTATTCGCAGGCCGACAGGGATTCTTTGCATGTGCGGTTTGCCGACGAAGCTATCTGCATAGGCCAGGCGTCTTCCGCCAATAGTTATTTAAATATACCGGCGATTATAAGTGCAGCGGAAATCACCGATGTCGAAGCAATACATCCGGGTTATGGGTTTTTGGCGGAAAATCCGCATTTCGCGGAAATTTGTGAATCCTGTAAGATCACTTTTATCGGACCTACCCCGGAGAATATCCGGCTTATGGGCGATAAGATGGCCGCGCGTTCATCTATGCATAAGGCGGGTTTGCCCATTGTCCCGGGGAGCGCCGCGGTAATTAAGAATAAAGAAGAAGCCCTTAAGACAGCTAAAGCCATAGGTTATCCGGTAATTATTAAGGCTGCTGCCGGCGGCGGCGGCAAGGGAATGCGTATTTGCCACAATGACCTTACCTTGGTCTCTAGCCTGATGACCGCTCAATCCGAAGCCGAAGCGAATTTCGGCAATCCCAATGTTTATATTGAAAAGTATATTGAGGAGCCCCGGCATATTGAAGTCCAGATTATCGGGGATCGCCAGGGCCATATTTTACAGCTGGGCGAGAGGGATTGCAGTATTCAAAGGCGCCATCAAAAGCTGCTTGAAGAATCTCCTTCATCGGCGGTTGACAGCAAAATGCGTAAGCGTCTGGGAGAAATGGTCCTTAAGGGCATAAAGTCTATAAATTATGTGAGCTGCGGGACAATCGAATTTCTGCTGGATGAAAAAACAAATAATTTCTATTTTATGGAGATGAATACCCGTATCCAGGTTGAGCATCCGGTCACGGAGATGGTTACCGGGATCGACCTGATTAAGGAACAGATACGGGTGGCCGCGGGAGAAAAACTTAAAATTAAGCAGGAAGATATCCATATTAAGGGCGTAGCAATTGAATGCCGGATTAACGCCGAAGACCCGGATAATAATTTTATGCCTTCTCCCGGCAGGATCGAGAGTCTGATTTTACCCGGGGGCCCGAACGTGCGCGTGGATACGCATATTTACGCGGGTTATGAAATTCCTCCTTATTACGATTCTCTCATAGCTAAGTTGATTGTTCATGGTAATAACCGTCAGGAAGCGATAAGGATAATGCGCCGGGCTTTAAGTGAATTCCATATCGCGCCGATAAAGACAACTATACCGTTTCATCTTAAACTCATGTCTGATCCGCTTTTCTTAAAAGGCGATATCTCCACGCATTTTGTCCAGGATATGTTTAAAGAAGAGGTAAAAGGAGAATAGTAATGCAGCAAGATAATTCGCGCACAGACCTGGGGCTTATACGCATACATAAAAACGCGATAGCTTCCGTATCTTCCTTGGCTTCTCTGGAGATTGAGGGAGTCAAGCGCCTTGGGACAAACCTTAAAAGCAGGATTTTGGAATTAATGGGAAAGCCGTCTTCTTCGGCGATAAAAATTGAGATAAATAAGTCCGATGAGGTAAAAGTTGAAATCCCCTTGTTTGTCAAATATGGCTACAATATTCCTGAAGTAGCCAGCAAGGTTCAGGAGAATGTGCGGCAGGCGTTGGAGAGAATGACCAATCTTTCGGTAAAGGATATAGACGTTAATGTCCAGGGCATAGAAAGGGGCACTATATGAGGATATTTACGGTTCTGGGAGTTTTGTTTTACTCTTCGGTAATTATCTTAGCGGGAATAGTTTTAATTGTTTTTGCCTTAAATTTACTTCAGCCTCAGGATATAAATAACCTGTTCATTTATACTCAAAGCAGCTCCAACTCCCGGGTTATAATCGGGCTCTCCGGGCTTTTATTGATCCTTATAAGTTTATCTTTCGCCCAATTGATTCTGGGCCGTCTGCAACGCGAGAAAACAATCGCCTTTACGACTTCATCCGGAGAAGTCACCATCGCCTTATCAGCGGTAGAAGACCTGATCCGCAGGCTCGCCGGGGTAATTCCTGAAATTAAGGAATTAAGGCCGGATGTCATCGCCACCAAAAAAGGTATTATTGTGGACCTAAGGGTAGTCTTAAAGCAAGAGGCGAATATCCCGGAATTAACCTCGCGGCTCCAGGATATAACCAAATCTAAAATACAGGAAGTTTTAGGTATTGAGGAGCAAATTACCGTTAAGATTCACGTGGCTAAAATTATCACTATAGACGAAAGAGACAAAAAAAAGAGAGAACTTGAAAAAGAAGGGCCTATTGTTCCGTTTAGCGGGTATGGCAAGGTATAATATTTAAGGAGAGGATAAGATGGAAAAAATCGGAATACTGACAGGCGGGGGGGATTGCCCCGGTTTAAACCCGGTCATTCGGGCGGTGGTGAGGAAATCTTTCTTAGAAGGCTATGAGGTGGTCGGTATAAAAAACGGCTGGAAGGGTTTAGTGGAAAACGACACCATGCCTTTAAATTTAAACGCGGTCTCCGGCATATTGCCTAAGGGCGGGACTATATTAGGCACATCCCGGACCAACCCCTACAAAAACGAAGAAGAGTTAAAGAAGGTTAAAGAAAATTTTAAGAAGATGGGTTTATACGCGTTAGTGGCTGTCGGCGGAGAGGACACTTTAGGTGTCGCTTCCAAGTTGACCCAAGACGGGATACCGAACATTGTCGGCGTGCCTAAAACAATAGATAATGATCTTTCAGCGACAGATTATACCTTTGGTTTTGATACTGCTTTAAATGTCGCGACTGAATGTATTGACCGCTTGCATACTACCGCTGAAAGCCATCACCGTATTATCGTGGCTGAAGTAATGGGCAGGCATGCCGGTTGGATTGCCGTGGAAGCGGGTATTGCCGGAGGCGCGGATGTGGTTTTAATTCCGGAGGTCCCTATTGATATTGAAGAAGTCTGCAACATAATTAAAAGAAGGCATTCGCGGGGTAAAACATTCAGTATCGTGGTCGTAGCTGAAGGCGCCCAATTTAGCGATAAAGGAATGATCACCCAGGAGCAGAAACTGGATTCATTTGGCCATGTGCGCTTAGGCGGGATTGGCGAGGCATTAGGCAATGAAATAGAAAAGAGGACCGGTTATGAAACCAGGGTCAGCGTCCTGGGCCATATACAAAGAGGCGGGTCACCGACAGCATTTGACCGAGTTTTAGGAACAAGATTGGGAGTAAAGGCGGTAGAATTAATTAAAAATAAGAAATTCGCCAGAATGGTTGCTCTGCAAGGAATGAAAATAATCGATGTTCCTTTAGCTGACGCGGTTAAGGCTTTAAAGACCGTAGATATGGAACTCTACGAAATCGCCAAAGTATTCTTTGGTTAACCGTAGGGGAGGTATTTAAATGCGAGAAAGAGTTAAAGAGATTATATTAGAGAGCATTCAGGTTAAAGAAGAGCTGCTAAAGAGTGAAGTCAGCGCAATACTTAAGATCTCCGCAGCAATAATCGAGTCGCTTAGGAAGGGCGGAAAATTAATTATATTTGGTAACGGCGGTTCGGCCAGTGACGCCCAGCATATAGCTGCCGAACTCGTGGGAAGGTTTAAAAAAGACCGTCCGGCTTTAGGCGCGATAGCCTTAACCGCGAATACATCCGTAATTACCGCTTTAGCCAATGATTTTGGTTATGAAGTTGTTTTTGCCCGGCAGATCGAAGCTTTAGCCGGAAAATTTGATGTGGCCCTGGGCATATCTACCAGCGGCAGGGCAAAAAATGTGGCATTAGGGTTTAAACAAGCTAAGAAGATGGGGCTTAAGACAATAGCTTTAACCGGAGGAGACGGAGGGGAGATAGTAAAGTTAGCCGATATATCTTTGATCGTCCCTTCAAGTGTTACTGCCCGCATCCAGGAAGCCCATATCGTAATAGGGCATATTATATGCGAACTAATAGAAGAAGCCGGCATTTCTTGATGAGAAAAATCAAATCTTTAAAATCCCTTAAAAGAGAGCTAGCCAAACTAAGAAAACAAGGTAAAAAGATTGTTTTTACCAATGGTTGTTTTGATATTTTACATTACGGCCACGCTAAATACCTTCAGGACTCAAAAGCTAAAGGCGATATCTTAGTTGTAGCCGTTAACAGCGATTCATCCGTTAGAAAGATTAAAGGCAAAAACAGGCCTATAGTGGATGAAGCTAATCGCCTTAAGCTATTAGCTAGCCTAGAGAGTATTGACTATCTCACTTTATTTAAGGAAACTACCCCTCTGAAAATAATAAAAGCGGTTAAACCGGACATTTTAATTAAGGGAGCGGACTGGAAGAAGAATAAGATAATCGGAAGCGATCTTGTCGAAGCTTACGGGGGAAAAGTCTCAACCATAAAGTTAGTAAAAGGGTTTTCCACTACTAACCTGATAAAGAAAATTGCTAAAGCAAAATAAAAAGAGTACAGTTAACCGGATCATTGACGCCAATATTAACCGTTTAAAAGAAGGCTTACGCGTCTGCGAGGAAGTTACCCGTTTTATATTAAATAACCGGGCTCTCACGCTTCAGTTGAAGAAATTAAGGCACGAAATTGATGCCCTGACCAGAACCTTAGTTCCGCGGTCCTTACTCCTTAAAGAAAGATCGGCCGAGAAGGATGTGGGCAGGAAACTCCAAGGGAATGAATTGAAACGCGGCAGCCTGAAGGATGTTTTTTTTGCCAATATCCAGCGGGTGAAAGAATCAACGCGGGTTTTAGAAGAATTCAGTAAACTTATCAACATAAATTCTGCTCTTAAATTTAAAAGAATCAGGTATAAAATTTATGAGATTGAGAAGAAAGCTGCTGGAAAAATCTCGTCTATATCTAATCCTGGATAAAGATGTATTCAAGCGTTCTGTTTTAGATACTGCCAGGAAGCTAGCCAAATCCGGCGTAGATATGATCCAGTTAAGGGATAAAAGCTCTTTCCCGGAAGTTCTCCTGGAAGAGGCTATTCTCCTTAATCAAGAACTCAAAAATACGCCTACGCTCTTTATCGTTAATGACAATCCGGATATTGCCAAGCTTTCCGGAAGCGATGGTTTACATATCGGTCAAAAGGATATTCCGATTCAGGAGGCCAGACGCCTGCTGGGCAGAAATAAGATCATCGGGGTCTCCTGTTCAAACCTGAAGCAGGCGCTTAAAGCCCAAAAAGAAGGCGCCGATTATATAGGAATCGGGCCGATATTTAAGACAAAAACAAAACGGGATTGCCAACCGATAGGCCTAAAAGGCTTAAGTGGTTTAAGCCAAAGAATTAAAATACCGGTTTTTGCCATAGGAAATATAAACCGTATTAACTTAAAAAAGATTGTGGCATCCGGAATAAATAGAATAGCGTTATGCCGGGCAATTTTAAGCTCTAAGGATAGTTTTAGGTCCGCAAGTTTTTTTGCCACTAAGCTAAAAGAGATCAAATGACGCAGCTTGAGTTCGCTAAGAAAAATATCATTACTCCTTTGATGCGTAAAATCGCGCGGGAAGAAGGAGTCCGCCAAATAAGCCTTTTGAAATATATTAAAGAAGGTAAAGTTGTCATACTTAAGAATAAATATCACAAACTAGCTCAGCCCTGCGCCGTGGGTTTTGGGTTACGCACTAAAGTAAATTCTAATCTAGGCACCTCAACAGATAAATCCAGCCTGAAAGTTGAACTCGCAAAGTTAGACGTTTCCCTAAAATTCGGAGCCGATGCGGTTATGGATCTAAGCGTTGGCGGAAATTTAAGGCGCATCCGTAAAGAGATCCTCCAGCGTTCAACTGTTCCTTTAGGCACAGTCCCGGTATATGAAATAGCGGTCAATGCCCAAAAAAGGGAAGGGAACTTCCTTAAATTTACTGCGTTGGATATGCTGGATGTTTTAAGGGAGCAGGCCAAAGAAGGAGTGGATTTCTTTACCATTCATTCAGGCGTTACCCAAAAAAATATTCAAATACTTAAAAAAAATAAAAGAATACTGAGCATTGTTTCCCGGGGCGGGGCAATAATCGCTAACTGGATCTCTTTCCATAACCAGGAAAATCCTTTCTATGAATATTTTGATGAAATACTGGATATTGCCTATGAGTATGATGTGGTTTTAAGTTTAGGGGACGGGATGCGTCCGGGCTCCATCTTGGACGCTACGGATAAGTCCCAAATCGCGGAATTAAAGACTTTAGGAGAGTTGAGTAAGCGGGCCAAAAAAAGGAATGTCCAGGTCATGATTGAAGGCCCGGGACATGTGCCTTTAAATCAAATTGAGAAGAATATAAGGCTAGAGAAAAAACTTTGTTTTGGCGCGCCTTTTTATGTTTTAGGCCCGTTAGTAACGGATGTAGCCAGCGGTTACGATCATATTAACGCCGCGATAGGCGGGGCTTTGGCTGCCAGTTGCGGAGCGGATTTTTTATGTTATGTCACTCCGGCCGAACATTTAAGGCATCCCTCAGCTAATGATGTTCGAGAAGGGATAATCGCTTCAAGGATCGCCGCTCACGCCGCCGACATTGTTAAAAACAATAAACGTTCGATTGAATGGGATAGGCAGATTTCTTTGGCCCGTTTAAAACGCGATTGGAAAAAACAGATCAAGCTTTCTATAGACCCGCTAAAAGCCGGAGAGTACCGTAAATCGTCTGTGCCACGGAATAATGACGTATGCACAATGTGCGGGAAGTATTGTTCTATTAAGTTGATGGATGAGTGTATGCGGGCGTAGTTCATCGGTAGAACACCAGCTTCCCAAGCTGGATAGGAGGGTTCAATTCCCTTCGCCCGCTCCAAATATAGTAAGCACAGAGAAAATGAAAAGAATAGCGGTAATGATTTTTATGGTTCTGGGATTAGTCGGTTGCGCGACCGCGCCTTATATAAAGCCTGCCGCGCTAAAGGCGCCTTTGGGCATAAGAGGTATTTACCATAAAGTAGAAAAAGGCCAAACCCTCTGGAAGATATCCAAGATCTATGGAGTGGATCTGGAAGAATTGGCTAGGGTAAACCGCATAGCCGATACTACGGCGGTAGAGGTAGGCCAGCAGGTTTTTATTCCCAATCGTTCTCAACCCCAAACGCAGGCTATTCAATATGACGACAATGATGATTTTATCTGGCCGTTACGCGGGAGAGTGACCGGGACCTTTGGCCAGAACATTAACAATATGCTCAACAAAGGCATAAATATAGCGCCCTATGGTTCTGTGGATGTGTTGGCTTCCAGGAGCGGTAGAATAGTTTTTGTGGATAAGGATTTTGCCGGATTAGGCAAAACTATAATTATTGAACATAGCGACGGGTTATTTACCGTTTATGGAAGGAACGCCGAGGTGTTTGTCCAGGCCGGAGATATCGTGCGCAAAGGAACGAATATCGCTAAGGCCGGCTCCGGCGGAAGAGACAGGGGCATATATTTACATTTTGAAGTACGCCGGGGACATCTTGCGCAAAACCCGTTATTTTATTTACCATGATGAAGAAGATATTCTTTGGCCGTAAGGCTTATGAAGAGATATTGGTTAAGCGCGTAAGCGGCTTAAAAGACAATTACCGTCAGAATATTGCCATAATCGGCGATGAACTGGTAGGCAAAACCTCTATAATATTTAACTTCCTGAATAAATTTCAGGATAACCGCATCATCAGCCTCTATCTTGACGTGCGTCCGGAATCGCTTAATTCTTTTGCCAAAAGATTTATCGGGGTCCTGTTTTATAATTTTCTTAATAACAGCGCGATGGTCTTAAAAGAAGATTTGGATTTCTTAATCAATAAGTCGGAAAGGTTCGCGCCCAAAACAGTAGAAAAAGCCAAGTTTATCCTAAGCAGCCTGAATAAAAGGAAGAAGAAAGGTATATTCACCGAATTAAATCTTCTCTGCGAAGTCCTCTACCAGGAAACAGGAAAATCCTGCGTAGTGATATTTGACGAATTCCAAAATCTTGAGGCAATAGGTTTCCTGAATCTTTACCGGGAATGGTCTAAGTTGCTTATTACCAATAAGAATACGATGTATATTATCGTCAGCTCAATGAAGCTTAAGGCCAAGAGCATACTTTCTAAAAACCTCTCTCTTTTATTCGGTAACTTTGAAGTCATAACGGTTGAGCCGTTTGACGTTAAATCCAGCAGTGAATATTTAGGCCTTAGGCTCTCTGGGCTTAATCTGGCTCTCCCTTTAAATAATTTCATCGTCCATTTTACCGGCGGTTATCCTATGTACCTTGAGGTGGTGGCTGACGCGCTCCTTAAAAATAAAGAAGGCTCTCTCGCGGAGATTTTGGAAAACCTTCTTTTTGAATCCAGCGGTATCCTTAACCAAAGGTTCTCTAATTATATAAAAAGTTTCCTGGACCATCCCTGCAGTAACGATTACATATCTATACTTTATCTGATTTCCAGCGGCCGGAACCGGATCAAGGATATTTCCCAACTTTTACGCCTGCAAAAGAAAGATTTGATTTCCCGGGTCACGCATTTATTGGAGCTGGATGCGGTCACCCGCAGCGGGGATTTTTTAAAGATCAATGACCGGGTCTTTAGTTTTTGGATGAAATTCGTCTACCAGGAAAAACTCTCCTCTTTGACTTTTGACGCCAGAAGCCAGAAGAATAAATTCCGCGACAGCCTGGAAGGGATGATCCAGGAATTTATACTTAACGCCCAGAAGCCGCTTATGGAGCGGATGAATGAGTTATTGGGGTCGTTTGAAGACGAAATGGTCCAGATGGAGCAAAGGAGAGTCCGCCTGAATCATTTTCGCGAAATCAAGCCGTTAGAGTTCCATAGCCGCATCCTTAAAAACGGTTTAATCGGCCGTTCTAACGATAGCCTCTGGCTGGTAGCGGTTAAGCAGGAGCAGCTGAGCGAAGAGGATGTGGTGGAATTTTCCAGGGAATGCCGCAGGTACAGGCATAAGCTACAGCGGAAGATAATCGTGACGCTTAAAGATATTGATACGAACACGAGGCTGCGGGCCCTGGAAGAGAAAATCTGGACCTGGGATATTAATAACCTGAATCAAATGCTGGATCTGTATTCTAAGCCGCGGGTAATCGCTTAAAGAGGAGGGGGATTGAAGATAGTAGTGATTTCGGATACGCATCTTCCTGAAAGGGCAGATAGGTTGCCGGCGAAATTGCTGGAAGAAATAAAGAGCGCGGATATGTTGGTTCACGCGGGAGATTTTGTAAGCCCGGAGTTGTTTAAAGAGCTTAAATCGCTTTGTAAGAATGTTAAAGCGGTTTGGGGGAATATGGACCCGCAGGAGATAAGGGAAGAACTTACCCAAAAAGAAATTTTTAAAGTAGGTAATTTTAAGATAGGGCTCTACCACGGCTGCGGCGCTCCCAGCAGCATGGTGGATACCTTAAGCGCTGAATTTAAGAATGATAAGCCGGATATAATTATATTCGGGCATTCGCATTCCGCGCTGAACGAAAAGCGGGCAGGCATACTGTTTTTTAATCCCGGTAGCCCGACGGATAAAGTCTTTGCTGCCGTTAATACCTATGGAATAATCGAGATTAACGATAATATAGAATCAAGGATAGTTCAATTATAATATGGATAAACTTTGGGCTCCCTGGAGAATCAAATATATAAGAAATATAAAGAAAAAAGGCTGCATATTTTGTAGTGCCCGGGCCGGGAAAAATAATTATGTTGTTTTTAAGACCGAGCATTCTATCGCGATGCTGAATATCTATCCGTATAACAACGGGCATATCCTGCTTTCTCCATTGAGGCACGTGCGTTCGCTTGAGCAATTAAAGGATATAGAGGCGTTGGATTTGTTTAAGGCCATTAAAAGAGCTCAAAAACTTCTAGCTAAAACCTTGAGGCCTCAGGGGTATAATATAGGGATAAATTTATCCCGTAGCGCGGGCGCCGGCATTACCGGGCATTTGCACGTGCATATAGTCCCGCGCTGGGTGGGCGATACTAATTTTATGCCCGCGTTAGCCGGGGCAAAAGTAATTTCGCAGTCTTTAGAGGAGTTGTGTAAACAATTAAAAAATGCCCAATCCAAAACAGATTAAAGATATTGAAGGCCTGATCCTGGCGCCTTACGCCATGAAGAGCAAGGATAGCCGAGGAAGGGTCTATCCGGAAAAGGAGCATCCTTACCGGTCGGTTTATCAGCGCGACCGCGATAGAATCGTGCATTCCGCTGCCTTTAGGCGGCTTGAGTATAAGACCCAGGTATTTGTCAATCATGAAGGCGATGATTACCGCACCAGACTTACGCATACCCTTGAAGTAGCTCAAATAGCCCGGACTATAGCCAGTGTCCTGCGTTTAAATATGGATTTAACCGAGGCCATCGCTCTCGCCCATGATTTAGGCCACACTGCCTTCGGCCATTCCGGAGAGGACGCCCTAAATGAATTAATGTCTCAATGCGCAGGGTTTAACCATAACACCCAGGGCTTAAGAGTCGTAGATTATCTGGAAGAAAGGTATCCGGATTTCCCCGGAATTAATTTAACCTGGGAAGTAAGAGAAGGGATAGCCAAGCATTCAACGGCTTTTGACCTAAGCACAAGGATAAAAGGCCTGGCTCCGCAAGAATCTCCTACTTTGGAAACGCAGGTAGTTGATATCGCTGATGAGATAGCTTATGATAACCATGACCTGGATGACGGGCTGGCTTCCGGGTTAATCAAGGAAGCGGATTTAGAAGAGCTGCCCATTTGGAGCGAGCTAAACAGAAATATCACTAAGAAATACCCTAAAATTTCTCCGGAAAAACGCAGGTACCTGATTATCCGCTCGTTAATTGACTTGCAAGTGACAGATTTGATCCGGGAGACTCAGAGGAACATCATAAAATTAAAGCTTAAGTCCTATATGGATGCCAAGAAAATAGATAAAAAAGTTGTCACTTTTAGCCAGGATATGCTAAAATTAAGAAAACCGCTGCGCGCCTTTCTTATGGAGAGGCTGTATAATCACTACCGCGTAGTGCGGATGAGCATTAAAGCCAAGCGTTTTATACAGGAATTATTTAAGGTTTATATAGCTAACCCCAGGCAACTTCCTGATAAAATTCAAAAGAGGATTAAACGCGATGGCGTAAAACGTTCAGTCTGCGATTATATCGCCGGAATGACCGATAGGTATGCTTTAGATGAATACAAAAAACTATTTGACCCCTACAAAAAGGTATAAAAACCTAATATCTACCATCCATAGCATTTACAGGCTGGTTAATTCCACTTATGATTTAACCGATTTAATACCCCGTCTGGCCCGGCTGATCAGCCAGATATTAACTGCCGATTATTGCCAGATTATTATGCTGGACGCGACAAAAAAATACTCTGTTTTAAAATGCATTATCAGCGGGAAAAACAAGTATTGCACTGACCAAAGGATCCGCATCGTTAACCGGATAGAAAAGAAGATAATCCGGACCAGCTCGGTTATGATCCAGGGCATTTTTATGGCTGCTCCTTTAATTTCGGATGACCTTATCGGAATTATTATCTTGAAGCGCAAAAAAGGCGCGCATTCCTTTGAGAGAACGGACCAAGAGACCCTGATGACTTTAATAGAGCAGGCAATAATCGGGATAAGGAACCTGCAGCTTTACGAGGATCAGCAGAAAATTGTTTTAGGGAGTATTAAATCCCTGGTCACCTTATTGGATACGCGCGTTCCTCAGGAATATACGCATTCGCCGTATTTTAGCCGGTTGGTTACCGCCATCGGCCATCAGATGCACCTGGATGAAAAGCAGATCCAGAGTTTAAAATACGCCAGCCTGCTCCATGATACAGGCAAGGTGGATATTCCGCCGGAGATATTGACTAAAACCACTAAGCTTACGGCCAGGGAATACGCTATTATTAAAAAACATCCTGTGAAGGGCGCGCAGATATTACGGCCCTTACAGGTATTACGGCCGGTTATACCGATTATAATGCACCATCATGAAAAATATAACGGGACGGGTTATCCGTCCCATCTGAAAAAAGGCCAGATCCCGGAAGGAGCGCGGATTATGGCGGTGGCGGACGCTTTTGAGGCTATGGTTTACGGACGGCCGTATCGGGAAAGAAAAGATATAAGCTCGGCGATAAAGGAAATAAAGAAAAAGAGCGGTACGCAATTTGACCCCCGGGTAGTCGAGGCTTTTTTAAAAATAATCAAGAAGATCAATACCAAGGTTTACCTTAAACAAGATAAGCCTAAATCAATAACTAATTAAATGGAAAAACAAAGTAACCCCCAGATGGAGTTATTCGCGCAGGCAAGTGACTCCAGCCACCTTAAGGTTAATTCCGGTAACGGGATCATTGAGCGTATCTGGGCCCATGAAAAAACAGTTCTTATTATTATCGCTTTTTTGGTCACCGGGATCATCGCTTTTTCCGCCGGGGTGGAGAAGGGCAAAAGAAACATATTGAATGAGCAAAGTAAGCAGTTGGTTTTGGTCAAGCCGCAAAATACAGCGCCTGCCCCTGCGGTAATAGTCAGAAAAGAAGAAGCTCTTACGCAGGTTGTTCCTCTAACCGCGCAAAAGCAGGGGGCTTTTACCATCCAGGTAGCTAGCTTTAAAACTAAAGCTAACGCCCAGAAAGAAGCGGAAAACATTAAAAAGCGGGGCCTGAGCGCGATTTTGTTAAACAAGGGTAGTTATGTCATCTTATGTGTGGGGAATTTTCCTAATAAAGAAACCGCGCAGCCTTTATTATCGGAATTAAGTAGGAGATACGGAAGCTGCCAAATAAGGAGGTTGTAAATACAATGTCAATACATCCATCATTAGCGACATCGGAGCAGGATAAAAAACAGAGGTCAGTGCTCAAGCGCACCGAGCGTATCCGGATCATGCAGGAGAAAAATCAGTGGAAAGAAGGAGACCGGGTTTACGGTTTACCAAAGATAAAGACCTTAAGGATCAAGATCAAGAAGGAAAAAGCCGAAAAAGTAGCGGAAACAACAGTTGCCGAAGGCGCCCCAGCAGCAGCTGCGCCAGCCGCCGGTAAAGAAGCTGCCCCTAAGGCGGCTGCTCCTAAAGCGGCAGGTAAAGCTCAGGAAAAGAAATAGTTTATGAGCTTAAACTATCCCTTAAAAGTCTCCTCTTTGGCATTAGCTAGCTTAGCGTTATTTTTTAGCTTTTGTTGCGCTGAAGATCTGCCATTTAGCGGTGAGATTAATGCTAATGATATTAACCTGCGCGCGGACGCGACAACTACCGCGACAGTATTATCCGTTTTAGATAAAGGAGAGCGGCTAGAGGTTATTTTAGAGCAGTATGAATGGTATAAGGTAAGGCTCCCTAAAAGCCTGGCTCTCTACATCAAAAAGTCTTTGGCTACCTGTATAAAATATACAGAAAGCCAGCCGGCTGCGCCAACAACCTTAAGCATTAAACAATGTGTGAGCGCCAAGGTCTTAGGAGAGCGGGTTAATATCCGCTCGAAACCCTCGGAGTCAGCCCCTATTGTCGGCGTAGCCGATAGAAATGAAATAGTAAATGTGATTTCTGAATTAGGGGATTGGTATAAAATTGAGCCCATTCAAAACAGTTTTGGTTGGGTCCATAAAAGGTTTATTAATAAAGCTTCGGTTTTAACTAGCGCTCAAACTCTTAAGCCCGCTCAGGATGAAGAGAGTAATATTCTCCTTGTGGGTACAGTTAAGCCTTATGGAGTGGTATTTATGCGGTCGGCCACCCACAAGCTTCTAACCGCGGATAATCAAATATTCTTGCTTAAAGGTAACCGCTCTACCCTGAACGCCCTGAACCACCAAAAGGTCAAGGTTATCGGTAAAATGATCAGTGCGACTGGCGCCAAATATCCCATAATAGAAGTTAAGATAATCGAGGTTGTAAGTTGAGCCTAAATTCAGGCGTGCTTTTATCTTTTGCTATATCGTTTGGCCTTTTGATTATTGCTATGAGTGTTCATGAGTTCGCTCATGGCTGGATAGCCTATAAATTGGGAGATCCTACCGCCAAATATTCCGGGAGATTGACTCTTAACCCGCTGGCCCACGTAGATATTTTCTGGACCTTTCTTTTACCTCTCTTTCTTTTTATCACTTCCGGCGGCAGGTTTGTCTTTGGCGCGGCCAAACCGATTCCGGTAAATTATTGGGCATTAAAAAACCCCAAAAGGGATATGGTTTTAATCGGGGCAGGAGGCCCGTTAGCCAACTTTGCTTTCGCTTGTCTATTGGCTCTCCTTATAAAAGTTATGCCTTTGCCGCAATTGGCGGTGGCTTTAATTATAAACCTGATTGCTATAAATGTTGTCTTGGGGGTTTTTAACCTTATACCCATACCGCCCTTGGATGGCTCCCGCATATTGGCAGGCCTGCTTCCTGAGCCTTTGGCTTCCAGTTACGCCGCTATTGAACCGTATTCTTTTATTATATTGCTGGCCCTTATCTGGATGGGGGCTTTGAACTGGCTGGTTTGGCCGGGGGTAGAGTTTATATTAAGGCTTTTGGGGGTTTAAAGATGCATACCATTAGAGTAAAATTGGATAAACGTTCTTACGATATAGTTATCGGTACGGATATAATCCCTTTACTGGGTAAGTATATTAAAAAACTGGATATCGGAAACTCCGCTTACATAATCACCAATACTTATGTTAAAGAAAGATGTTCCCGCGGCCTGATCAGGGAATTAAAAAAATCCGGCCTAAATTTTAAGATAAAAGTTATCCCGGACACTGAAAAAAGCAAATCCATTCCTGTTTTAACCGCGGTAATCAATGACCTGGCAAAATTTGACCTGAAGAAGCGCGTATTTATTATTGCCTTAGGAGGGGGAGTCGTCGGCGATTTAAGCGGTTTAGTCGCCTCAATTTATAAGCGGGGTATTCCTTACATACAGATACCTACTACTTTACTTGCTCAGGTGGATTCGGCGATCGGAGGAAAGACCGCGGTGGATTTAAAGGAAGGCAAGAACTTGATCGGAGCGATTTATCAGCCGCGCCTGGTCCTTAGCGATTGTTGTCTGCTTAAGAGCCTGGATATCCGGCAGTTGCGCGCGGGGCTGGCCGAAGTAATCAAATACGGCATAATAAAGGACAGTCGGTTATTTACCTATTTAGAGAGAGAATACCGGAATATCCTTAAGCTTAAAGTTTTAGCCTTAGAGCATATAGTTAGGTCTTCTAGTTTGATTAAGGCGGATATTGTCGGCAGAGATGAAAGAGAAGCCAAAGGTATACGCACGGCCTTAAATTTCGGGCATACCCTGGCTCATGCCATTGAAGCTGCTTTTAGTTTTAAGAAGTATAACCATGGCGAAGCGGTGGCCCTGGGGATGCTTATCGCTTTAGACATAAGCCAAAGCCTTAAACTTATAAACTCTAGCTTAAATAAAAGGGTAGAGTCTTTAATAAAAAAAGCCGGCCTACCGACAAAAATTGAGAGTATCCGCTTAAATGAGCTGATGCAGGCTTTTTATAGGGATAAGAAATTTAGCGGAGCGAAAAACAGGCTGGTTTTAATTACTGGATTAGGAAAAGTAAAAATTGTAGAAAACGTGCCTTTAGAAATAATCGAAAAGGCGCTTAAAAATAGGATTAAGTAGCCGATTGTTCTAAGAAGGACTGGATAGTTTTAGAGTTTTTCCTTCAAATTCCAACACCACGCCGTCTATCGTAATTTCTTTTACTTTAGCATGGCTGATTTCATCTCCCAGGCGCATAATTTTATTATTAATTAAGGCATAGCCATCGCCCTGCTCAAAGAAGACGCCATTTAAAACCAGTGTCGGTTCAGGAACCGGGCTGGGGAGGCTTACGCCGCTGGCTGCGGCCGCCGCTGGCGCTTCCGTATTTATAACCGGGGCTACGGGTTCCGGCTTAATGGAAGTAGGCAGAGGTGGGCTAACGATATTCTTGGGATGAGCAAAGAAATTATACGCGAAATTACCTAATATCAATCCCAGACAGACTACAGCTATATAGATAAGAATAAACTTCATTCTTATTTTTGGATGAACTGGCCTAGATGTTTGGGGTGGGGGGGAAGTTTTAGCGGTAGTAGTTTCTTTGTTGAAATTTTTTTGCACTTTCATTAAGGCGTCATAAATTATGCTCACAGGCGTCCCTCCGCGACATAGCTGTTTAGTTCCTCAAGGCATCTATTGATAATATCCCGGCCTATTTTTTTTGTTTCAGCGCTAAAACCCGCGAGCAGTGCCCGGTCGCAGATCATATTGATTAAGCGCGGCGTGCCGCTAGAAAAATCCGCAATAGCCATAATAGCATCATCGCTAAACTCAATTCCGCTGGTTAATCCGGCGACATTAAGGCGGTGTTGAATATAATCCCTGATCTCAAAGCGTTCTAACGGAAGGATATGGTAACGCACCATTATCCTTTGCCTTAACTGGCGTAGTTCATAGAGATTTAGCCGGGTGTTTAACTCCGGCTGGCCTACCAATATTACCTGGAGTAATTTTTCTTTTTCTGTCTCAAGATTGGAAAGCAGGCGCACCTGCTCAAGGACCGCGGGTTTTAAATTCTGAGCCTCATCGATTATCAGGACTACATTATTCCCGTAGCCGGATTCATTAAGCAGGAAGGTGTTCAATTCTCTGACCAGGCCTAAGCGGTTTTTATTGTTCGCGCGTATCCCAAAGTCCCGGACTATGGCTTCCAGCAACTGTATTTCCGAGAAGTGGGGGTTAAGGATGAGGGCGGTGCGGACATTTTTTTCCAGCTGGTTAATAAAAAATCTACAGATGGTGGTTTTGCCGGTCCCGATTTCGCCGGTCAGAACAATAATCCCTTTGCGTTGACTGACTCCGTAATGCAGGTGGGCCAGCGCTTCTTTATGTTTTGCGCTTAAAAAAAAGAAATCCGGATCCGATGTAACATTAAATGGCCGCTCTTTTAGTCCGTAAAAGTTACAATACATTTAGTCCTCTTTCAAATTCATTATAACAAAAATTAGTTTATTGTAAAGAGCGTATGCTGGGCTCTAATAGGAGCTTGCCGTTAGCATTTTAAGAGGGTGATTGACATATGCGTGAATATGTGCTATATTTTCCTAAATGGAAGTAAAGCCACGGCTTCCTCTTATTTGGAAAGAAGGAAAACTTGTTTACCAATCAAGAGGTCAAAAGGCGTGCTCCCAGAATAGACCTGCGGGCGCAAATACGCTATCAGGTAAGAGGCCTCCCATCGGAATTTGACAATGTTGTTTCTAATAATATAAGCGCCAGCGGAGTAGCTTTTAATACGAATAAGTTCCTGGCCCCCCAAACCCCTCTGATGCTGGAAATTGACGTTTTATCCAGGGTACTGCATCCGATCGGAAGGGTGGCCTGGTGTCAGCCGCTGCCGCATTGCGAAAGAAATAAGTTAGGCGTTGAATTCCTGGAGATTGATCCGCTGGAGAGGAATTATCTGGAAGATTACATCAAGATGCAAACAACCAGGTTTTAAAGAAAGAAAGGAAACTAAAAGAAGATGGTCACTGAACAAGCTAAAACAGCTGCTCCTGTGGCAGCCGAAGCCAAGCCCAAGGAAGAGAAGCAGACAAATTGCTTAAGCTGTAACAAGCCGATAAAGAAAATAAGGCGTTACTACCGCGACGGCAAGCTTTATTGCACCAAAAGATGCTGGTCAAATTTTATCAAAAAGGCTAAAACCGAAGAAAAATGACCAAGACCGCAATAGAAAGAAGAGTCCACCCGCGCCTGGATAAGAAACTCCCTTTTAAGGTCGCGGCGAACGGCTATGATTTTTCTACCAGCACGCAAAATATAAGCTGCGTAGGCGCTTATTGCCAGATAAAGAAATATATCCCTCCGTTTACCAGGGTTGCGATTAAATTAACCCTTCCGGTTAAAACAAAAGAAGATAAAAAGAACTATACTATTGACTGTCAGGGAGTGATTGTGCGGACAGAAGATAAGGAAAAAGAAGGTTTTAATATAGCTATTTTCTTTAACCGGATAAATAATTCCCAGCGTAAGGTAATAACCGAATACATAAATCAATTTCTTCCCGTAAGCTCCTCTTTAAAAACCCCTGCAAGCAAGAGATGGGGAAAATAACTCCTCATAATCCGGTTAAGCTGGTCGTTGGTTTTATCTTTAAGGATCTACAGGCATTTAATCAAGCGAAATTACTCCTTGTCCGGCGTTTTGGCAAAATTGATTTTGTAAGCCCAGAGCTCCCGTTTAACCGGACAGATTATTACAGGGAAGAATTCGGGGATGGCCTATCCAGGATATTTTTAAGCTTCCGTAAACTCATCCGCCTTGAGCAAATCGCGGGAATAAAGATCCTCACCAATAATATTGAAAGAAAACTATCTTCCCAAAATAAGCGCCGGGTCAATATTGACCCGGGATACCTGGATTTAGCCAAACTTGTTTTAGCTTCAACTAAGGATTACGTGCACCGCATATATCTGGATAAAGGAATATACGCGGAGACTACTTTGTTTTACCAGGGTAAAAGCTTTCAAAGTTGGCAGTGGACCTACCCTGATTTTCGGACCAGTGAGTACATAGATATTTTCAATCAGATCAGAGAAATGTATGCCGAACAAACAAAAAAGCGTTAGACCGGTTTATTTAGAGTCTTTTCAAAACGGCAAACTTGATGCGGCTATTAAGAAGCTGGAAGAGATGCTTAAGGCTTGCGTTATTTGCCCGCGTAAATGTAAAGTCAACCGGCTCAAGGGTGAACGGGGTTTTTGTAAAACCGGATGCAAGCCCAAGGTTTATAGCTATATGGCACACAGAGGAGAGGAGCCAGCCATTTCAGGAGTGAAAGGTTCAGGCACGATCTTCTTTTCAAATTGCAATATGGGATGTGTTTACTGCCAGAATTATGAATTCAGCCAGATGGGCAGGGGAAGAGAAGTTGAGTTTCAGGATTTAGCCGGTTATATGCTGGAATTACAGTCTCGGGAGTGCCATAACATCAATTTAGTCACTCCTACGCATGTATTGCCGCAGATCCTTAAAAGTTTAAAAATAGCTATTACTTTGGGGCTAAACATCCCGCTGGTTTATAATACCAGCGGTTATGAATTGCCTGAAATCATCCAGTTACTCGACGGTATTATAGATATATATTTACCGGATATGCGTTATGCCGATGAGCCTTACGCGGTTAAGTTTTCTCTAGCCGAGGGTTATCCGGAATATAACCGTCAGGCCTTAAAGGAGATGTTCAGGCAGGTGGGAAACGCTCAACTGGATGAAAACGGAATAATGGAACGCGGGATAATCATCAGGCACCTGGTTTTGCCTAATAATATTTCCGGGACAGAAAAAATTATGCAGTTTATTGCTCAAGAGCTATCTACGGATACTTACATAAGCCTGATGAGCCAGTATCTGCCGTATCATAGGGCCCAAGAGTTTAAAGAAATCAGCCGGCGGCTGAAACTTAAGGAATATACACAGGCTAAAGAGATTATGGATAAGTATAATTTACACAACGGCTGGGTCCAGGAATCATTGGCCTCAGAAAGGTTTGCCGGAGTAAATATAAAGTCAGTATTAAAAGATGGATAAAGAGAAGGCCAAAAGCGTATTTCTAAAAATAAAAGATTTCTTATACGAGAAGCTTTTTAAGATTAACGATACACCTCAAAGGATAGCTTTTGGCTTTGGCTTAGGTGTTTTTGCCGGTATTTTACCCGGGACAGGGCCATTGGCAGCTTTGTTTCTGGCATTTGTATTCAGGGCCAACCGCGCCAGCGCCTTAGCCTCAAGCCTTCTTACCAATACCTGGCTAAGTTTGGTAACTTTTCTCTTGGCAATTAAAACCGGTTCTGCTATATTTAATGTAAGTTGGCCAAGCCTAAAGTCTGATTGGGCTCTGGTTATAAGCAATTGGCATTGGCAAAACTTCTTTAGCGGCTCAATTTTAAAGATAGCCCTACCGGTTGTAACCGGGTATTTGGTTATTTCTTTATTGCTGGCGGCAATTTCTTATATTGTTTTATTGTTCATACTTAAAAATAGCCTGTCTATAAACAGGCGGAGAGGAAATAATGACTATTAAAGAGCTTATTCTAAAAGAAAGACGTAATTTCAATATGACAATATCTCTTATCGGAATTATCCCCTTTCTGGTTTTTGTCTATTTATTAGCGACCAAGATTTCTTCTTTTAAGGTTTTTGTGGGAGAAATAGGTTACGTTATGTTCTTTACGGTAGTAGTTTTTATCTTAGGCATAGTTGTGGGCAGGAAGATGCTCATGTCTTTGATCACCGAATTAATTGAAAAGAACAGGCTGGCCGCCATAACCGAGACCACCCTGGCTTTAGGGGATGAGATAAGCAATCCGCTATTGGTTATAAGAGGCAACTTTCAGTTGATTGAGGATGAAGCCAAGAAACTGGAACTTCCGCAGGAGATGCGGGATAGGTTGACTGCCATTAAGGGTAATTTTGAGCGTATCAGCGAAGTCACCGATAAGTTAAGTAATCTTTCCAAGCCGGTCACTAAAACAATATTCGGGAACACCCGGATAATAGATTTAGATAAATCTAGATAAGGTTTTTTAATCCAGGAGAAATAAATGCCCATAATGCAAAGGTTGTTATTAGAAGTCCCTTTTTTTGTTTTAGGTTTTCTGGTGGTAGGAGGGGCTGTGCTTTTGACCGTGGTTGGGGTGTTAATTACGCGCCGTCTGATTCCCCACCATAAATTAAAATTACATCATGATGTCGCGGATCCGCTTCTTGGGGTAATGGGCGCGATTTATTCGGTGCTTTTGGCGTTTGTTGTAGTTACTGTCTGGGTGAGTTTTGATAAATCCAATTCTAACGTGCAGCAGGAAGCAAATTCGCTGGCCGATATTTACCGGGATGCTGAAGGCCTCTCTCCTGATTTTAGGGCCAAGGTAAGCGTTTTGTTACAGGAATATAGGGATGCGGTGATTAAATATGAATGGAAAACTATGTCCAGGGGCCAGATGAGCCCGGAAGTAGAGAAATTAATGAAACAAGTCTGGAAATTATATACGACTTACGCGCCCAAAAACGCGACCGAGCAATCATTCTTTGATGAATCAGTGCGTAAGTTAAATTCCTTTAGGGAGTTTAGGAGGTTGCGCTTGATGGATTCCAGGAGCGGAATGCAGCCTTTATTGTGGTTTGTTTTAGTAGCAGGGGCTGTAGCTACTATTTCTTTTACATTCTTGTTTGGGGTGGAGAATCTTAAGGCCCAAATCATCATGGGGGTTTTGCTTTCGGCAACCATAGCCTTAATTTTATTCGCTATTATGTCAATGGATTATCCTTTTACAGGTTCTGTTGCAGTCTCCCCTGGGCCATTTCAAGAGATAATATTGGATTAATCAACATAAATGCACGCCTTAACCTTAGTAATAGTCAGCCTGCTGGTATTTGCCCTGGCCTACCGCTTTTACGCCAAGTTTATCATAACTAAGATTCTTGTCCTTAACGATAAACGTCCTACACCCGGCCATACCTATAAGGATGGCCGGGATTATCATCCTACCAATAAATTTGTGCTTTTTGGGCACCACTTTGCCGCGATTTCCGGAGCCGGGCCTTTAGTCGGGCCGGTCTTAGCCGCGCAGTTTGGATATCTGCCCGGTTTTTTATGGATTCTTATCGGAGCGGTTTTAGGCGGCGCTGTGCACGACACAGTCATACTTTTTGCTTCGGTAAGGACAAAAGGGCTTTCGCTTACCCGTCTTGCGCGTAAGAATATCGGTAAAACAGCCGGGCTAGCCACTGGTATTGCTGTTCTTTTTATTATTATTACCGCTTTAGCCGGGTTGGCCCTAGTCGTGGTTAACGCGCTTAGCGAGAGTTCCTGGGCGACATTTACTATCGCTATTACAATTCCGGCAGCTTTAATTGTCGCTTTATATATGTATAAACTGCGGCCGGGTAAAATATTTGAAGCATCTTTAATCGGAGTTCTTATAGTCACTGCCGGTGTAGTTTTTGGCGAACCATTTTCTAAATCCGCATTCGGCCACTATTTTTTATTTTCTAAACCCCAGCTTTCCATAATTCTTCCTATTTACGGATTTATCGCTTCGGTTCTTCCGGTATGGCTTTTATTGTGCCCGCGGGATTATATGAGTTCATATATGAAGATAGGGACTATTTTACTTTTGGTAGTGGGGATATTTGTGGTTAATCCGCGCTTAAATATGCCGGCAGTAACGAGTTTTATTCACGGAGGCGGGCCGATCATCCCAGGGAAAGTCTGGCCGTTTGTCTGTATTACCATTGCCTGCGGCGCGATCAGCGGATTTCATAGCCTGATAAGTTCCGGGACTACCCCTAAAATGATTAACAAAGAGTCAGATATCCGGATGATTGGATTTGGCGCGATGCTGGTGGAGGCAGTAGTTTCTATTATGGCTTTAATCGCGGCGACCGTGCTTTTGCCGGGTGATTATTTTGCGATTAATGTCCCAGTGGATGTCTTCCAGAAATTAGGGTTAAGTGTTACTCACCTGGCGGAAATAGAAAGGATGACCGGAGAGGCGTTGGCCGGAAGGACAGGAGGGGCGGTTTCCCTGGCAGCCGGAATGTCGGTGATTTTATCCGCTATCCCCGGGATGAAGGCGCTTATGGGTTATTGGTATCATTTCGCGATTATGTTTGAGGCGCTTTTTATCCTGACTACAGTGGATACCGGCACGCGCGTGGCCCGCTATATCCTGGAAGAACTGGTAAAATTAGGCAGTCCCAGGCAAAAAATAACTAAATCTTTATGGGGGATTATGCTTACCGCCGGGATTATCACTACTTTCTGGGGGTATATGGTGTATAATGGGGAAATCTCCACTATCTGGCCGATGTTTGGAGTGGCTAACCAGCTTTTGGCAACTCTGGCCTTACTCATCGGGACCTTATTTATCCTCAGGCATACTAAAAAGTGGAGCTATTCCCTGGTTACTTTTATTCCGGCGCTCTTTATGTTTGCTACAACAGTGGTTGCCGGCGTCTTAAGTATTACCGGTAATTATTTGCCTAAACATAATTTGCAAGGCAACTTAAATGCCGGTCTTTGCGGGGTGATGATTTCTTTGGTCGTAATCGTATTCTTGGAATCTCTCAGGAGTATCTTTCTCTTATGGCAAGCAAAGTATATTTTATCCCGGTAGGCCCGGCAGATAACATTTACGTTATCAACGCAAAGATTAAGCGGCTGCTTAAAGAAAGCTCGCTATTTGATTTTATTCAGGAAGAATATAAAGTTGCGGTCAAGATCCATTTCGGCGAAGAAGGCAATACCGGCTTTGTAAATCCCGCTCATGCGGCCGTAATCTGCGAGGCTATCGCTAGCCGGGGCGGAAAAGCGTTTTTATCAGACGCCAACACGCTTTATCGCGGCCGGCGCCTGAATTCTAAAGACCACTTGGCAGTTGCTTATGAGCACGGTTTTACCAAAGAAGCGGTAGGAGTTGAGCTTATTATCCCTGACGATAATAGCGTAGCCGATAAAATTGAGATACCGATTAACCAAGAATTTATTAAAACTGCTAAAGTCGCCCGTATTTTTATAGACGCGGATGCGCTTGTCGCAGTCAGCCATTTTAAGGGCCATATACTGACCGGCTTTGGAGGGGCAATAAAGAATATCGGTATGGGTTGTGCCACTAGAGATGGCAAGCTTGCCCAGCATTGTGATGTTTCTCCGGTTGTCCATTTAGATAAATGTATTGGCTGCGCTGAATGCGCCAGAATATGCCCGGTAAAGGCGATTCGCATTGAAAAAAAGAAGTCCGTAATAGATAAAACAAAATGTATTGGTTGCGCCAGCTGTATGGCAGTTTGTCCGACTATGGCGATGTTTATAGACTTTGCGGCAGGGGATAAGACCCAAGGTAAGATGGCTGAATATAGCTTAGCGGTGCTTAAAGATAAGAAGAACCGATCAGCTTTTATAAATTTTGCGGTTAAAATCAATAAAGAGTGCGACTGTTGGGGCGCGGATAACCCGCGGATAGCGCCGGATGTCGGAATACTTGCTGCACTTGACCCGGTAAGCATTGATAAGGCCAGTTTAGATTTAGTGAATAAGGCCAGCGGCAAAGATATCTTTAAAGCTACGCATCCTGACCAGGACGGAATTAAGCAACTGGAATACGCTCAAAGTATCGGCTTAGGCAACCTGGATTACGAACTGATAGAGTGTAAGGCTTAAGGAGAAATAGATATGGCAAATTTTTCATTTGATATTGTTTCGGAAGTTGATTTACAGGAAGTGGATAACGCGGTAAATCAAGCGTGTAAGGAACTGGCTCAACGCTATGATTTTAAAGATAGCAAAGCTTCTATTGTCTTTGAGCGTAAAGAAGAAAAGATTACTTTAGTCGCGGATGATGAATTTAAGCTGCGCGCCCTTACCGATATGCTGGCTACGCGGCTGGCTAAAAGAGGAGTTTCTCTTAAGTCCCTTAAATTTAATGAGCCGGAAAAGGCCTTTGAAGGTTATCTGCGCCAGACAGTTGGAATTTGTATGGGTATTGAAAAAGAAAAGGCCAAAGAATTGGCCGGTATTATAAAAGGGTTAGGTTTAAAAGTGCAGACTCAGATAGAAGGAGAGAAGATCAAGGTCAGTTCCGCTAAAAAAGATGAATTACAGGCAGTTATCGTTCACCTAAGAGGATTAGATTTTTCCATTCCGCTTAGCTTTGGTAATTATCGTTAAAAGGAGAAGTTATGCCCCGGCGTTCAGATATTAAAAAGGTATTAATTATTGGATCGGGCCCGATCATTATCGGACAAGCTTGCGAGTTTGATTATTCCGGCACGCAAGCCTGTAAGGCGCTTAGGAAAGAAGGTTATGAGATCGTCCTGGTTAATTCTAATCCGGCCACGATTATGACTGACCCGGAAATGGCGGACAGGACCTATATTGAGCCACTTACTCCGGAAAGTCTGGAAAAGATAATCGCGAAAGAAAAACCCGACGCCTTACTTCCGAATTTAGGCGGTCAGACCGGCCTGAACCTGGCTTCCAGCCTTTTTAAGTCCGGAACCTTAAAAAAATACGGAGTGGAAGTAATCGGAGTCAAAGCTGACGCGATTGAGCGCGGAGAGGACCGGGAAGTCTTTAAGCAAACTATGAAACAATTAGGGATTCCTGTTCCGCAATCAGAGATTGCTCTTTGTGTAGAAGAAGCTGAAGTCATTGCCTCAAAATTAGGCTATCCGGTAGTAATCCGGCCGGCATATACATTAGGCGGGACCGGTGGCGGGATAGTCTACAATGTTGAAGAATTAAGAGTGATTGCCCAGCGCGGGTTAAATATGAGTTTAGTGCATCAGATTTTAGTGGAAGAGGCGGTAATCGGATGGGAGGAACTTGAACTGGAGGTAGTGCGGGATAATAAAAACCAGAAGATCACTGTTTGTTTTATTGAGAACATAGACGCGATGGGTGTACATACCGGAGACAGTTTCTGCGTTGCGCCTATGCTTACTGTCCCGCAGGAGTTGCAGATTAGGATGCAGGAGTTATCCTATAAGATTGTTGACGCGATTGGAGTAGTTGGTGGAACCAATATCCAGTTTGCGCATAATAAACAAGACGGCCGTTTGGTTGTAATTGAAATCAACCCGCGCACCTCGCGTTCATCGGCATTGGCCTCAAAGGCAACCGGTTTTCCGATCGCCTCTGTTTCAACAAAACTTGCCGCAGGCCTTACGTTGGATGAAATCCCTTACTGGAGAGATGGGACCCTGGAAAAATATACCCCTAGCGGTGACTATGTGGTAATTAAATTCGCCCGTTGGGCATTTGAAAAATTCCCCAAGGCAAAAGATATTTTAGGGACCCAAATGAAAGCAGTCGGCGAAGTGATGAGTATAGGTAAAACTTTTAAGGAGGCCTTCCAGAAGTCCATACGTTCGCTGGAAATCGGCAGGTATGGCGTAGGAGGAGCAAAGAATTTTAAAGAATTATCTCTCGATGAGTTAAAACAGCGCTTGAGCATGCCATCCAGTGAGCGGATTTTTCTTATGTATGAAGCCTTGCGTAAAGGAATGGGAGTTAATGAATTGTATGCGCTGACGTATATCGGCGAGTGGTTCATAAATGAGATAAAAGAGTTGGTAGATTTTGAAGAGAAACTTTTAACCTATACCTGGAATAAATTACGCGATGCCGAATTGCTCAAAGCCAAGGAATGGGGTTTTGCGGATAAATATATGGCCAAACTTTTCAACGTAAAGGAGTCAGAGGTCCGGCTCCGCCGGATTAAACTGGGTAAAATCGCCAGGTTTGAGGCAGTCCCGGTAAGCGGGGTAGAAGATGCCAAATATTATTATTCTACTTACAGCCCGGGAAAGGACGAAGTTCCGGTATCCCGCCGTAAGAAGATTATGATTTTAGGCGGCGGGCCTAACCGTATCGGCCAGGGTATTGAATTTGATTATACCTGCGTGCACGCGGCTTTCGCGCTGCGCGACGCCGGTTTAGAGTCAATAATGGTTAATTGTAATCCGGAAACAGTCTCTACCGATTATGATACTTCCAATAAACTTTATTTTGAGCCGCTTACTATTGAAGATGTTTTAGCAATTTATGAAAAGGAAAAGCCTGATGGTGTGATTGTGCAGTTTGGCGGCCAGACTCCCTTAAACATTGCCCAGGAGTTAAAAGAATGCGGGGTAAAGATTTTAGGGACGACTCCTGAAAGTATCGCTTTTGCCGAGGACCGCGAACTCTTTAGAGAGAAAATGATGGAGTTAGATATTCCCCAACCGGAGAGCGGGACTGCTCGTTCGCTGGATGAGGCAGTTAAGATCGCTAACGCAATAGGCTATCCGTTAATGGTGCGGCCTTCTTTTGTTTTAGGCGGCAGAGGAATGGAGATTATTTACGATGAGGCTATGTTGCGTAAATGCGCGCTGGAAGCAATACAGGTGCGTCCCGAATTCCCGATGCTTATTGACCGCTTTCTGGATAACGCCCTGGAAACTGAAGTAGACGCGCTCTCGGACGGCAAAGATACATTTGTCGCCGCGATTATGGAGCATATTGAATACGCGGGGATTCATTCCGGAGATTCCGCCTGCGTGATTCCATCCCGCTCGATTAAGCCGGAACATTTAGAGACTATCCGGAAGTATACCCATAAAATCGCTACTACTTTGAAAGTCGTGGGTTTAATGAATATTCAATACGCGATTTGTAATGGTAAGGTCTATATTTTAGAGGCAAACCCGCGCGCTTCCCGGACTGTTCCGGTTGTCTCAAAAGTCACCGGGGTCCTCATCGCGCGTATCGCCACCCAATTAATGCTGGGAAAGAAATTAAAGGATTTTCCGGAATTAGATGAAAAACGCAAACTTGCCTGGTTTGGAGTAAAGGAAGCTGTCTTTCCGTTTAATATGTTTCCGGAAGTTGACCCGGTTTTAGGCCCGGAAATGAAAGCAACCGGAGAAGTAATGGGGATTGCCGATACATTTGGCCTGGCCTTTTATAAGGCCCAGGAAGCAGCCGGCTTAAAGCTTCCGCTTTCCGGAAGTGTATTGCTGACGGTGAATGATAAAGATAAAGAAGAGGTAGTGGATATTGCCCGGCGGCTTAAAAAATTAGGGTTTTCTATTTTTGCCACTGAAAACACCAGCGCGTTTCTTAAAGGCAAAGGCATAGAGAGCTCTCTTATTAAAAAGTTGCATGAGGGTAGGCCCAATATCGCCGATGCAATTAAAAATAAAGAAGTTAATTTAATTTTAAATACTCCTGTTGGCCGGGCCAGCAAGTTTGACGACAGCTATATCCGGATAATGGCTATTCAGCATAAATTGCCCTATATTACCACTATGGCCGCTGCCCGGGCCAGCGTGGAAGCGATTGAGGCAATGCAGGGGCAGGATATCGCTCTTAAATCATTGCAGGAGTACCATACGAAAATAGATAAAAGGATATAATAATAAACCAAGCAGGATAAAAAAGGAGGGAACATGGCGTATCAAGGCGGTGGCGGTGGATTCGGTGGGCCAAGAGAGATGCATAAGGCGATTTGTTCAGAATGTAAAAAAGAGTGCGAAGTACCTTTTAAACCCAGAGAAGACCGTCCGATATACTGTAAAGAATGTTATTCCAAGCGTAAGAACGAAGGACGTTAAGAAAAATTAGCATTTAGAAAGGGGAAGGGATGAAGAAATTTGCGGTAATGGCGTTAATAGGGTTGTTTCTATTTTCAGCTGTAGCTTGGCTTTACGCGCAGGAGAAAACAAATAGCGAGGTTATTGCTATAGCTACTGAAGCGGTAAAAGGGAGTAATTTTGAAGTGAAAGATGTCGATGTTATCTATGACGAAGGCGGAAAACTCTGGAATGAAAGGGCAGGCTATTTAGTAGGGGAGGACCAATCGCCAAATCACGGGATCATGCGCAAGGGCTTCCTGAAGAACTACAAGATAGTCCTTTTTGATTATAAAGAGCCGCTTCCGGATATCTGGGTATTTATTGATAAAGATACCAATGAAGTGCTGGAGGTTTACCAGGAGAAAGCTAAGGGCTAACAGATTTTTTTAAAAAAATAACTTGACAAGTAAGTCAGATAGCAGTAGAGTGTCCTCAATAATTAAAGAATGAATAAAAAGATAGTTTTTTTATTTTTTCTGCTTTTATTGATTACTCCAACTGCGTATCTTGCCGCAGCCTTACCCGATAAGGCTGTTGATGATTCATTTCAGTCAACTGATGCGAAAAAAGACGTTAATCTTGTTAATCAGCTAGGATCCCCCAAAGAAAAAGTAAAAAAAGAAGATGATCAGGAAGATTCTTGGGTTGTTCCGGAATGGGTTAAGCGTACGAATTTTACAGTCCAAGCCGGTTCTGACCAAAAACCGCAGTATTTCATAGAAACAATCCAGCCTTTGTTTGGCTCACAATTTAAAGATATAGTAATTTTTAATCAAACCCGCATATCTTCCCAAAGTGAAAGGCCAAAGTATAACATTGGCTTTGGGCTAAGGAAAATCTTCTGGGAAAGCCTGCTTTTGGGTGTTAACGGCTTTTATGATTATCAGGATTTACATAAGCATTCCCGGGGCGGCGTTGGCTTTGAGGCGTTTACCGATAGGGGCCTGGAAGCCAGGCTAAATACTTATATAGCGATTTCTGGTAGGCACCTGGTAGGCGAAGACTTTTTAAATAAGTATTATGAAAAGGTAGCTAATGGTTTTGACTGGGAGTTGGGTATGCCGCTACCATATATTCCTTCGGTAAAAGTATACGGGGGAGGCGATTGGTATAATTTTGAACATTTTAAAAATAAATATGGCTGGAAATTCCGGGCCGAATTTACTCCAATGAAATACTCCAGGCTTAATTTTGAGATGTTTAATGACACCAAAAGAGATGAAGCCGGTTATAAATTTGAAGGAGCGCTTACCTTTGCCTTTACCTCGTTTTCGCCAAGGGAAATTATGAATGATATAACCTCAGTTACAACCGCGTATCCTAAGATTAATTTAGAGGATAGGGTTTTGGATAGGGTAGTCAGAGACTTTGATATAACTCTTATAAAATCAACCGTAAGTAAAGGCACCGGATTTACGGTAGAAGGCGGAAGCTCATAAAATATGAATAAACTGTTATTAAGAAGCCTGGTTCTAATAGCGACTGTGATTTTTTTTATAACACCCGCGTTTGCGGTTAAGGAGTCAGGTACTCCGACTAAGTATGTAATCAAGCTTAAGACATTAAAACTTCTGAATGAGGATGATGCATGGGTAACTGTATATAGCGGGACTTCTCCTGGTTTGGATATAGCTTCTGTTGTCAGCGGGTCCAATCAATATGTAGGCGAATTTTTGAGCGGTTTAGAGGTCCCGGATGGAACTTATACTAGCGCCATGGTTCAGCCTGATACAACATTCATCTTAAAGGGGACTGTTGATGGACGTGGTACTGATGGTGGTTCTCATATGGGTAGTACTGAGTGGGGTTGCACTTCTATTGCAGGATTTACCCCCGTAGATTGTACGCTTACCGTTAATTCCGTACCAATACAAGGACCATATCCTTTTGATGCTGTTGTAGTTAAAGATGGAGTGGCTGATCATAAAATACGTATATATTTTACTGTGGCAGATGCTATTACAGATAATGAGGATACCGGTCTCATCTATCCCGAGACACCTGTCTGCACTGTAGTTTCCATAGCAAAATAGGAAAAATGTAGTAGATAAATAAGCCTGTCATTATTTTTTTTCTTGACAAACCACACAAATGTGTGGTATATCTATAGCTATGAAAAACAAGCCATTTTTGACTCCCAAGCAAGAGAAGGTGCTTAATTTTATTCGAAAACGAATAGGGGAGAGACTTCCTCCTACAATTAGAGAGATAGGAGAGGAGCTAGAATTTAAATCTACCGGAACGGTAAGGGATTACTTGAAGGTTTTAATACAGAAAGGTTTGGTGCGGCGCATGAATAATAAATCCCGGGCTTTGGAATTAACTGAACGCGCGAGTATCAATAAGATTCCTATAATCGGTACCATAATGGCTGGTAAGCCAAATCTGGCTTATGAAGAAATTCAAGGGTACGTGGATGTGGATAATCTCTTTTTGGGCCGTTTAGGCTTTGATGATGTTTTTGCTTTAAGGGTTAAGGGCGATAGTATGGTTGATGCCGGTATCCTGGAGGGCGATGTGGCGATTATCAAGAAACAACCTTACGCTGAAAATAACGAAATAGTGGCCGCGCTTTTGGATGGTAACGAAGTTACCTTAAAAAGGCTGGCCCGTAAAAGTAATAAATATCATTTGGAAGCGGCTAATCCAAACTACCCGCCAATTTTTGAAGAATTTAAGGTGATCGGTAAGCTTTTGACGATAATAAGAAAGTATTAAACTTAAGCGAGTAAGGGACGGTTCTATTCGTATGGCCATTTAGCATAGAACCGTCCCTGATAAGTATATGAATCAAAATAGTTTTAATCCCAAGGCCCGCTGGGATAGATTTGAGCTGCAAGCCCAAGGTTTTAATCCGGATGATCTAGCCGAACGGATTGAAGTCCTGGCTTATTTTAAGAACGCCAGGATTTTTCCTAAAAGCTTCACCTGGAATAATAAAGAATACCAGATTGAAACTATCACTTACAATTGGCAGGAGCGCTTAGGCCAGGCGTTAGTTAATTATTTCTCGGTTAGCTGCTTGGGCCAGTTATATCAGATTTCATTTAATAATTCCACCTTCCGCTGGCAGATTGATAAGCTGATTAGTTAGGGACGGTTCTCAAGCTAATCTCAAGGTGTCCCCTAAAAAGGGACACTTTTGCTTTGTGTTGAGAACCGTCCCTGAGGTTTATATGATTCTGCATATTGATATGGACGCGTTTTTTGCCTCAATTGAGCAGGCTATAAACCCGCACCTTTTGGGAAAGCCTTTAATCGTGGGTTCGCGCGCCAATAAAATGCGCACTGTGGTCTGCGCCGCTAGCTATGAAGCCAAACGTCTGGGGATTCATTCCGGGATGCCTTCAAAAGATGCCTTTAACCTATGTCCAAATCTGGAATTTGTAGCCGCGGACCAGGCTAAGTATATCTGGACTTCAGAGCAGATTTTTGAACTGCTTAAGGGCTATGGGTTCATACTGAATTATACTTCAGTTGATGAATTCCAGATGGATATTCTGGAGCATCCAGAGCCGCTTAAGCTTGCCGAAAGGATCCGGGAGCAAATATATGCAAACTTTAACATCACTGCTTCCATAGGTCTAGCCAAGAACTGGCTCTTAGCTAAGCTTGCCTCTAAAATCAATAAGCCCAATGGCCTAACCCTGATAAATGAGTCTAACTTTAAAGAGGTTTTAGCTCGTACCGCGCTAGGTAAGCTCTGCGGAATGGCGGGTAAAACCGGCCAGGCTTTCATAGCCCAAGGTTTAAAGACCTGCTGGGACCTGTATTTAAAGCTGCCGGAGTTCTTTGATGAAAATCCCGGTAAGTTTGAGGAAGCTGATGAAACTAAGGAGCAGCCTAAGTCCATAAGCCATTCCTACACTTTACCCAGCGCATCCGGAAACCCCCAGTTTATCTTGGCCTGGATCAGGCTATTGTCAGAGATGGTTGGCCAGCGCTTGCGCCAGCAAAACTTGATAGCCAGGACTGTGCATCTTTGGTTAAACAACCCCCAAGCAGGCGATTTCTTAGTCCAAAAAACCTTCTCTAGCGCCACTAATGATAGCTATGAGATATATCTAAGATCTCTTAGGGTGATGGCTAAGAGGCCTAAAAAAGGCTATAAAATCCGGGCTCTGGGAGTAACTGCCAGTGGTTTAAGCCAACAAAGCTACCTGCCTTTATTAACTGAGGAAAAACGCAGAGAGGCCTTGATCAAGGCAACGGATAGAATTAACAGCCGTTTTGGAGAGAGTTCCATTTTTCCCGCCCAGGTTATTTTAACCCGGAAATAAAAATAGGCGATTAGAGGCAAAAAATCCCGGTAAATTCCCGCATAAATCCTTTCTTGAGTGTTAAGCTTAAAAGAAGGCGGTAAGTTTAAGTAAATGAAAAAACGCTTATGCACAGGAAAATACAGGCATAGCTCAACCCTTTACCAACCAAGGCTTTAGAGTAATCTAGCCAATATGCTGAAGTTAACATAATGTACATTATAGGAAGTTGAGCATAGGGTGCGCTGAGGGGAAAAACAAGGTTTTTAAGGGTAAATCTACCTTGCTTTTAGGTGTTTTCGCCGGGTTGTTTTACGTTGGGATTAGGATCTTCTTCGCGGGAACTGAATACGTAATGGCCGCCCTGGATCTTTATGGTATTTCCGTTGATTAAGCCGCTAGCAATGCTTCTATGCGCTTTCTTGAGTATCCGGCTAAAGGTTTGCTGGGATATATGCATGGATTTGGCTGCTTCTTTCTGCGGTAATCCCATATAGTCGTTTAGCCGCATAGCCTCAAACTCATCCATACTCAGATCTACCTCATTTGGCCTACCAGGCTTACCCCTTGGGCTAAACTGGCTTATCTTAGGGTCAAGATGCACTATCCTGTATTTTTTGGGCCTGCCTCGAGTCTGCATTTACTTAGACTTACCGGGTTTTAACGCCGTATTTATTATGGGTACTTACCCGAAAATAGTTCATTTTTAAGGCCTGCTTAAGCCTGGGGACGGTTCTATTAAAATAGCCATACGAATAGAACCGTCCCCATCTAACTTCAAACTTCGTTTTCCTTGACTAATTTACGGTAGTATTCAACGCATTTATGGCAGGTTTTCTTTTTCTCATGCCATTCAGGATGGTCGCGTCGGATTAGATCCAACAGATACTCCTCAGCTTTTATATGGGCAAGGCTGGCAAAATCATCAATGTCGCGGTCGCAAATCTGGCAGTGGTATTTCATCTTACGCAGTCGCCCCTCCAACAGCAGGTTAGCTGGTCACAGGAGTTTTTACCGGTCCCAAAGCAGGTAGAGTTACCTTCTACGCGCTGGATAGTCTTGATTAACTCTTTCTTGGAAAGCCTCCAGGTGTCTTTAATCCCCAGGACTTTCGCTTTCTTTTCCACCTCTGAAAGTCTCACCGCTCCCCTCCTTTTTTATACTTTATAGACTAAATCGTGCTGCCTAACCCGGGAATTCACCAGTAAGCCTATCTCTTGCCCTATTTTAGCCAAATTCACAGGAACATGGTCAATCTGCATAGAGCTTATGGTTTGGTTAAAGTCTGTTGTGTGGCCTTTAATCTTGATTGTGTCGCCAACCGCTAGGGGCGCCTTTAATTTAATTACCGCAGCCTGCACATGCGGAAAATAATGCGTAATATTACCAATTACCTTTTCCTTGGGCCGTTTAACTTTAGCAACCGAGGTTTTTCTTTTGGATACGACTTTCTTGGCGGGTTTCTTCTTGCTCACTACTCTCTTAGCGGTTTTTTTCTTTAAAGGTTTCCTTTTGACCGCTTTTTTTACTGCTTTTTTCTTCAGCTTCTTCTTTAGCGCCATACGTACCTCCTTGCCCACACGGGCATACCCGCGCAATTCCTTATAAGCGCGGGGTACTATTTTTTGCTGCTTATTTCAATCAGGGAATCAACTGAACCGTAAGGATTGACTTCTTTCAAAGGATTAGCGGAATCTTCAATCCAGTTTCCGTCAATAACAAAGCGATAGCGGTATTTGCCGCCGTTTAAGTTTAATTTTTTGCTCCAGGTGCCGTTATTTTTAAGCATCCGGCCGGAATCTTCCAGTTTCCAGTTATTGAATTCTCCCGCGACATAGACTTCTTTTGCCTCCGGCGCGAAAACCGAGAAGATTACTTCATTAAACTTAGGCAGTTCTTTTTTGAGTATTTCATTCATCTTCTTCTCTAAAACCGCTATCGGTTTAACTGTAGCCGGCTTAGGTTCTTTTTCCAGAGTAATTATTTCCCGGGAAAGGCTGAAATAATCTTTTGCCCCGCGGCAGTATTTGTCAAAATTAAATATATGCGTGCCCTGGTTCTGGGCTTCTTTTAACCGGACATTCACATGGATGATATTGCTAAAGAGTCTCTCTTTAAAATCAGTCTTTATCTTCGCCAGCATCTTAAAGGAATGCGCTAGCCGTGAATCAAAGTTCGTTACCAGTATTCTACAACTGACTTCATGGTTTAAGCGGTCGCGGACTAAGTTGATTATACCAAGCAACTGGTCCATACCCTCCAGTGAAAATCTGCTGGCCTCAACCGGGATAATTACTTCAGTGGCCGCGCGTATGGCGTTTATAGTTAAAATACCTAAGTTCGGCGGGCAGTCTATCAGTACGTAATCGTAGCTTCCCCTAAAAGCGCTTAAGGTATCCCAGAGACGGGATTCTCTTCCGATTTCTCCGGATAATTCTTGTTCGATCGTGCTTAAAATAATGCTAGATGGTGCTATATCAAAATCCGGGCTGATATTCTGGATGATCTCATCAAGCTTGGCCTTTTGATGCGCGGTTTTAGAGAGGACATTATAAATACTTAAAGGAGCTTTTATATTTAAGCCTAATGTAGCGTGTGACTGAGGGTCAAGGTCAATCAAGAGCACTTTCCGGCCGTTAGTGGCTAAAGACGCAGCTAAATTGACCGAGGTGGTAGTTTTGCCACAGCCGCCTTTTTGGTTAGTGATCGCTATTATGCGCATGGTTTAAAATTCTCCTTTCATGTTTTAAGAAGCCGGACATTGTCTATATAAACCACGCCTTTTTTTTGCGCGGCGTTCCATTCTTCAACCGAAAAAGCCAGAGTCGTCATTTCTGACCAGTCAGTTATATTCTTAAATTCCGCTAAGTTGATTTTAAAATCCTGCCACTTAGAAGGAATAGCCCGGATGTAGACCTCAGATCTTTCTTTAAAGGCGTTGGTAAATTCGATCCTTAAAGTTATTTTATCCTTAGGGGAGATATTCCTGACTGAAAAACCCAAGGCCTTAGAATGGGCTATATTAAGGCGGTTTAGATTAAGGGTGTAGATTTCTTTTTTAGCGGGGTTAAAATTAAAATTTATTTTAGCGGGATCATTCTGTAGGACCAGGGCGGTTTCCGAATGCAAGGCCTGCTTCTTAGATGCGGAAGAAAATAAAGTGCTAGCCAGGCCGATCACCACAAATATGCTTACGATGAAAAGATTCTGAAAAAGTTTCGGGTAAGCCTTGTTGCGTTTTTTCTTCTTAGAAGAAGCGTCAAGATAAATCTTGGCTAAATGTTCGTAGATATCTTTTTTATCCATTTTAACTTGCACTATTTATAACACAAAAGGCCTTGAATGTCAAGTACTTAGAGGGCTCTGTAAATAATCCGGAGGAGCTTCTTCTATGATCGCGTAGAAGTTGTTTAAGTGCCGGCGAAAGAGCTTATCAAATGAGCCATCCGGGTCTTCTCCATACCACCAGAACCAATCGCTACCTTCGAGTATGTAAATTTGTTTCCAGGCTAGGGTTAGCTGCTTAGCGTCAAGGTCTCTATTTATTTTGTCCAGTTTTTTCCTGGCTTCTAAGAGCCAATCCCAGGCTTTAGTCTTATACGGATTAGCCATCCATTTATTAAAATTACCGTAAATCCAGGAGCCGGCGCATAAATGCCGGATTTTAGATTTTGTCTGGTGGGTCTTTAAATATTCCGATACTGTAGTTGTTTTAATAGAACTAGATTCACTTAGGCGCTGATAAAGCAGGTTTAGGAAATCCTGGCCGTCATTAGCGTAATATTCCCAGGCATTTTCTCCGTCCATGGCTATGACCACCAGAATATCTTCGTTCTTAAACGCCTTGTTTATATCATCTAGATGCCCTATAAAATCCATAACCGCGTTTTCAGCTTTCCAGGTATGGTAAGTAAATCCGATTAAATCTGAGAGGTTGCGGTCGCGAAAGACTATGTTTAATTCCCCCTCCTCCCTCTTTAACAAGTGAGGTTGATAGAGGAGCGAAGTCTCCCGTTTCTTTTTATTTAAAGATTTAAAGAGTATTGCCTCGTCGCTAACTATCCACTTTATTCCGGAATTTATTATAGGCCCAAGGATACTTTCGCTGACTGATTCTTCGGATGGCCACATACCTTGTGGCGCTATTTTAAACCTCTCCTGATAAAATGTAACACTAGAGTCAATTTGGGCCAAGGCGTCCTGAGGGTAACGAAATTCTTGTTTGGGAAGCAGGCTTTGCCGGTTGGCTTCTTTGGCGCTATTCGTGCTGTAAAGCAATGGTAAAATCGGATGATAATACGGGGTAACGCTTAATTCAATTTGTCCGCTCTCCCGAAATTTATTGTAGTTAGGGATTATATCTTTTAAAATTATTAACTGTTTATCCAGAACAATACGTTTCTCTTCTTCGCTAAAAAATCTGCCTTTGGATACAATTGCTCTTAATTCCGGGAATTTCAGGCGAAAAGATGGGTCAATCCAGGCGAGGTTAAACCAGACCTGAAGGTCTAGGTAATCATTAGCGCTGAATTCCCCTCCTTTTTGTTTCTTAAAATATAATTCATAATAACGCGGAAAAAATGAAATTACCCTGTCTTTGTTAATGGAAAAAAAGTTCTTCAGAATAAAGGTTTTTTCGTCTGGGGTTAGGTCTTTAGCGGCTTTATATGAAAGCTCAAGGTATTTGTCTTTAATGTTCCCGCAGCCATAGTCTTCAATTTGTTCCAGTAAAGACGGCACCACATTAAAAGTCTTATGGATTTTGGGGTACTTCTCTAATATCTGCACCATATCCAGGTAATCTTTGACTCCGTGCAGCCTGACCCAGGGTAGATCTGCCTTTTGAGTAAGGAGATCTTTATAATACGGCTGGTGCATGTGGAAGATAAAGGCGAGATTAAGCATAAGTTTATTAAAAAACCCTCGAGGGATTTACACCCCTCGAGGGTCGAGTGTTTCTACATAAGTTGTCTTAGAATGTAACCTTCATTGAACCGATTAACTGCTGAGCATCTTTTGCGTCATAAGGTAATGCCCGTCCGGGTCTAAAATAACCGCCGGTTAATGCAAACTGCACATCTTCGGTATAATCATAGGTTGCAGTAATATCTAAAGCATCACCAAGATGGCTTTTACCGGTATAGGCCGCGGTGGTATAATATGCGTTTGCACCATCATAGGTGAATGGGGCAGTAATTGTTGCGGTAGTGCTTTTCTTAGCAACATCATAATATCCGTAAACAGCACCTATGGTAACATCTTCAAGTGGTTTACAGCTTGCCTTTAGGTTATATGCAACCATGTTCGTAAAAGGCAGAAGTGTGTAGACGATGTTGTTAAGTTTCTGATCGTAGAACATCGGATCCCAGCCAGAATTCCTAGTATCAGTAGTATTATTCTTACTTCCGGATAGATAGGTATAGGAAGCGCCGATCATAGGAGTTGTTTTGATTTTGGCAAAGGTGTAATCTAACATTGCCTGTAAAGCCCAAGCATCGTGCCTCTTCTGGTTAGTAATAGAGCTGTCACTCCTACCAAACTGGTAAGCAGCTTCGATAGATGCGCTAAGATTTTCAATTGGTGTGCCGGAAATTAAACCGCCAATAGTATTTAATTGGTCAGCCTTTCCAACACCATTACCAACATTACCATTCTTGAATTTGTCTTTCTTGATGAAGTAATAACCTGAAATATTGGTATTTTTATTTAACGCATAGGTGGCGTTAATACCAGCCAGGTTAATAGTATTGCTGTCCATATCAGTAACAGTGGTAGTTTGTCTTACCTTAGCATAAAGTAAATCCACTACGAGCGGGTCATAGTTTAAGGTAGCCCGAATCGCGTCAAAAGCTTTTCTTTCAGTCAGATCACCAGGTATATTGGTAGATGTGTTTAATGCTTTAGCGTTACCCATAATCAAACCATTACCAAAGCGGATTTCCTGACGGCCTACAGTTAAGCTTAAAGGAGAATACAAAAATTCCTTTAAGGTAACATAAGCGAGGTCTAAATCAATCTTTGAATCTCCGTTAGCAGAGGTATCGTTCTGTCCGTTCCAGACTCTTTCATTGATTAACCTTACAGTTGCCGTAACATTATCCGTAAGATCGGCATCAACGCGTACTCTGATTTGGGACATAAGGAAACTTTCTTTCAAATATTGGCGGGTATTTGAATGAGCCTGCAGATCGAAATGATCTCTCGCCACTCCACTTACCAATATGTCTCCAGACACCTTGACATTTTGCACTTCAGCGTAGGCGGCACAAGCTATGCCAGCTACAAAGAGAAGCGCAAGTACCACAATTAAGCGTTTACTCATTTTCTTTCTCCTCCTTTTTTATGATACCTTGCTCTATTTTTATATAAAACTAGGCTTAAGGATGTATGCGCCTAGATGATATTCCGCTACACTTTGTTCTTTTTTAACACATAACCTGTTATTTGTCAAGTGTTTTTTGCTTAGATTTCTTTGGCGAGATTTGAGATTTCGGGCCAAAGGCTAAGTTGATTACGCAAGAGCTTCCCTTTACATTAATGCTGATAATACAGCTTTCTACGTCGCGGTCAAAATTCATTATGCAGTCGCCGTATTCCGTAATGTTCAGAAGCGCCCAGTTATACATCGGCATCTGCTCTTTGTAAAAATTAACTACCTGGTCTAAAGTGCCTTTGCCCTGGTATCTTAACAGCCCTACGCGCATACCGGAGCTTTCAAAGGAATAGGAATCTTTCGCCAGAATTTTAAATCCGGCAGGCACAGGTAAATCCGCAAACTTTAAAATTGACTGGGCTTGCAGGGCCGGTGTCTCGCTCTCTTTATTGGTTAATGAAGCGCACCCGGAAAGAGTAGTTAGAAGAAAAATAACAATTAGCAGTTGCTTAAAAAGTTTCATCTTACCTCCTTTTCTTGCTTAAGAAAGTGGTTACATCCGTATAAATTTTCTCTATTTCATCTTTAGTCAAACCTGCCTCTATTCCTATATTAACTAATTGCGCCGGAATAATAATATCTTCCGGAGAATGGCTGTCGTTATTCAGGATTAATTTCGCGCCGAATTGCCTGGCTTGTTTAACTACATGCGCGTTAGTCTCATAATGTCCCCGGCGGCTGGTAATCTCTAGGTACACCCCTTTTTCTTTAGCCAGCATTGTATCGCTATCATTAATTAATCCGGGATGGGCCAGTATATCAATATCAGCTAAAAGCGCCAGTTTATTGGTGTCTTTTACTACCGGCTCAACCGGAGTTTCGCCATGCGCGATAATAATTTTAGCTCCCTGCTTTCTGGCGTAATTAGCCAAAGGCTTAAACTGCTCAGGCGGCAGGTGGGTTAATTCTATTCCCGGCAGTATTTGTATGGAAGAGTTTTTCGGCCATCTGCGGCAAAATTCCACTATTGCCGCCAGAGCCGGTTTAATATTGCTGTAATCAGCGTGGTCAGTGATAGCAATCGTTTTATAACCGGCCGCCATATAGCGTACGGCTACTTCCGAAGGAAGCAGTTGGCCGTCGCTTAAAAAAGTATGCGCGTGAAGATTGTAATTATACATCATAATCTCTTGGGGACAGTCCCCATTCGGGGACAGTCCCCATTTATATGCCCCTGGCAGGAATCGAACCTGCCACACACAGTTTAGGAAACTGTTGCTCTATCCTTATGAGCTACAGGGGCAATTTGTTCTAATGGCCCCGAAACTTTACCAGCGAAAAAACAGGGTAGCCTTTTAGTTTTTCTTTGCCTTTAAGGTCAACTAACTCAATTACAAACCCGATCCCCTGAATCCTGCCTTTTAATTGATTGACCAGTCCAATCACTGCTTTTACGGTGCCGCCCGTAGCCAAAAGGTCGTCAATAATAAGGATACTTTCACCCGGCTTTATCGCGTCTGCGTGGATCTCTAAGGTGTCTGTTCCGTATTCTAATTCATAGGTAGCGGATATAGTTTTACAAGGCAGTTTCCCTTTTTTACGCACCGGGATAAATCCCGCGCCGATTTTATGGGCAATGGCTGCGCCAAAAATGAATCCCCGCGCTTCCACCCCGACCACCTTATCGATTTTCTTACCTTTATATTTATTACATAAGAGGTTTACGGCCTTTTTGAAGGCAGCTGCGTTTTGAATTAAAGAGGTGATATCGCGAAAGATTATTCCGGCTTTGGGAAAATCAACGATGTTTCTTATGGCCTTTTCTAAAAGGGGATCGTTTTTCATAGTTCTCCCTTTGTTCCTTCCACAAATTTTCTTATTTTCATCAGGGCTGTTTCTTCAATCTGGCGTATACGTTCTCTAGAAACCCCTAATTTCCTGGCTACTTCCGCCAGGGTATGCGGTTTTTTGTCAGCCAGGCCAAAGCGCATATCCAGGATTTCCCTCTCCCGGTCATTCATAATCTCCAGGAGGTTTTCTACCCGTTCTTTATCCAACAAGTGTTCAATTTCGCTGTCCGGCTGTAAAGAAGTTGTATCTTCGATTAAATCCGAGACCTTGCCTTCGCTATCTTCACCGATTGGCGCTTCCAGCGATGAAGTGGAAGTGGACATCCAAAAGTTTATCTGGGTTACTTTATCTTGGGGTATCTTTAACTTTTTGGCGATTTCGTCGTCGGAAGGTATGCGTTTTGATTTTTGGCTCAACCGTTCTTTAGTCTTGCGCCACTTGGTGATCATATCATTCATATAGACAGGCACCCGGATCATCTTACCCTGCTCGGAGAGCGAGCGGGTGATCCCCTGCTTGATCCACCAGGCAGCGTAAGTTGAGAAGCGGAATCCCTTACGCGGGTCAAATTTTTCCACGGCTTTCATTAACCCTAAATTTCCTTCTTCAATCAGGTCCAGGAAGGGTGTGCCTAAGCGCATATATCTTTTAGCGATGTTGATTACCAGGCGCAGGTTAGCCTGGATCATTTGCTTACGCGCCTGCTCATCGCCTCGTTTAATTTTTTTGCTTAAAGAAATTTCTTCGCTGGCTGTCAGCAAGGGAATATCGCGGATTTCTTTAAGGTATGTTCTTAACGCTTCCATGGTTTCAGTCAGGGACGGTTCTCAAGCCAATCTTAAAGCGTCCCCTATTTGGGGACACTTTTGCTTTGAGTTGAGAACCGTCCCTGTAGCCTAAGTTATTTCCTTTTTTTATCCCTCAATACTGCCTGGGCTGCTGCCAGTTTAGCGATTGGAACGCGAAACGGCGAACAGCTGACATAATCCATCCCTACCCGGTGGCAGAATTCAACTGACTTTGGTTCGCCGCCATGTTCACCGCAGATACCTACTTCCAGGTTCTTGCGGGTCTTTCTTCCTCTTTCAATGGCAATCTCAATCAGTTGGCCGATTCCTTCCTGGTCAATGCTCTGGAAGGGGTCTTCCGCTAGGATACCTTTTTTAATGTACTCCGGCACAAAGCCTCCGATATCATCACGTGAAAATCCAAAACCCATCTGGGTCAGATCATTGGTCCCGAATGAAAAGAATTGGGCCACTGTGGCTATTTTATCTGCGACTAGTGCTGCGCGCGGGATTTCAATCATCGTCCCAAACATATGCTTGATTGTTTTGATATTGTAAATTTTGAGAGTTTGAGCGTAAACCGTCTTGGCTATCGCTAGTTGATCGTCAAGTTCTTTCACATCGCAGACAACCGGGATCATAATTTCCGGATAAGGTTTTTTACCTTCTTGGAGCAATTCAGCCGCAGCTTCAAATATAGCGCGTATCTGCATGGCGCTGATTTCAGGATAAGTTATCCCTAGACGCACACCGCGGTGTCCCATCATCGGATTAGATTCATGCAGGTTGTCAGCGCGCTTAGAGAGTTCTTCCATATTGATATTTAACTCCTGGGCCAGCTCTTCTAACTTTGCCTGCTCACGAGGTACAAATTCATGCAGCGGCGGGTCAAGTAAGCGGATGACCACAGGAAAGCCGTCCATTGCTGCCAGTGTCCCTTTAATGTCTTTCTTGACATATGGGAACAGCTCTTCGGTCGCTTTTTTCCTTTCCTCCGTTGTTTTTGAGATGATCATTTTACGCAGGATAAATAACGGCTCATCTGCGCCTTTACCATAGAACATATGCTCGGTCCGGAATAACCCTATTCCCTCTGCTCCGAATTGGCGGGCTTTAGCCGCGTCCTCCGGGGTTTCGGCGTTGGTGCGGATACCCAGTTTTTTAATGCTGCCGCAGATTTTTAAGAAATCCATCAGCATGGTATTTTCTTCGGAGGCATCCATCATCGGAAGCTTGCCTTCGTAGACCGCGCCTTTGGTTCCGTTTAAGGTGATCCAGTCGCCTTCTTTTAAGGTTTTTCCACCCGCGGTGATTGTTTTGCTTGCTAAATCAACATGTAACGCGCTACAACCTACGATACAGCATTTGCCCCATCCACGGGCAACTAAGGCCGCATGCGAAGTCATTCCGCCGCGGGCAGTAAGGATTGCTTCTGCCGCGCGCATACCTTCAACATCTTCCGGATTTGTCTCTTCACGTAAAAGTATTACTTTTTTGCCCTGGAGTTTCCATTCTACCGCGTCGCGGGTTGTAAAAACAATCTGTCCGCAGGCGCCACCCGGTCCGGCGGGTAGACCTTTAACCAATGGTTTACTCACCGCTTCTACCTTAGGGTCAATAATCGGATGCAACAGTTCATCTAATTGGCTGGGTGTTACGCGCATAACCGCTTCTTCTTTTTTAATCAATTTTTCTTTGATCATATCCATACACATGCGCACTGCTGCCGGGCCGTTACGTTTTCCCACGCGGCACTGCAGCATAAAGAGCCGGCCTTTTTCAATGGTGAACTCAATATCCTGCATATCGCGGTAATGTTTCTCCAGGCGTTCCTGAATGGCAAAAAGCTCTTTGTAAATTTTAGGCATACCAATTTCTAGCGTTAGTAAATCTTGGTTATGCGCGGATTGGGAAAAGGTATTGATCGGCGCAGGGGTCCGGATGCCGGCAACTACGTCTTCGCCCTGGGCATTGATTAAATACTCGCCGTAGAAATGCGGGTCGCCGTTTCCGGGATTGCGGGTAAAGGCTACGCCGGTAGCGGAATCATTCCCCATATTTCCAAAAACCATGGTCTGCACGTTTACCGCGGTTCCCCACTCATCCGGGATTCCTTCAATGCGGCGATAGCTTATTGCGCGCTTGCCGTTCCAGGAAGCAAATACCGCGCCTATTCCGCCCCACAGCTGCTGCATCGGCTCATCCGGGAATTCTTTGCCTAAAACTTCTTTAATTTTTATTTTATATTTCGCGCAGATATCTTTCAGGTCGGAAAGAGTTAAATCCGTATCCGCCTTGGAGCCTCTTTTTTGTTTAACCTCGTCCATAATCCGCTCAAGTTGTTTACGGATACCCATATCATCTTTTGGCTCTATACCGGCTGCTTTCTCCATGACTACGTCGGAGTACATCGTAATCAGCCGGCGGTAGGCATCGTAAACAAAACGCTCATTACCGCCTGCTTGTTTGATTAAGCCGGGAATTGTTTTTTCAGTCAACCCTACGTTTAAAACAGTCTCCATCATTCCGGGCATGGACTTGCGGGCGCCGCTTCTAACCGAAACCAGTAACGGATTTACCGGGTCGCCGAATTTCCTGCCCATAAGTTTCTCGACGCTGGAAAGTGCCTTTTCTACCTGGGCTTTCAGCTCTTTAGGATAAGACTTTTTATGTGCGTAATAATAGGTGCAGACTTCCGTGGTAAGAGTAAATCCGGGAGGAACAGGAAGCTTTAAATTTTTATGGCCGGCCATTTCCGCGAGATTCGCGCCTTTGCCGCCCAGAAGATTTTTCATGCTTTCGTTGCCGTCCGCTTTGCCGCCGCCGAAGGAGTAAACGTATTTTTTGCTACTCATTTCCTTTAAAACCCTGCCTTTCTTTAGCCAAGTTTGTTGGACAAGTACTCTTTTAGTTTATCTATCGAAATTCTCTCCTGTAACATTGTGTCGCGTTCACGCACAGTCACCTGTTTGTCCTCCAGGCTCTGCACATCAACCGTAACACAATAAAGCGTGCCTACTTCATCCTGTCTTCGGTAAAGTTTCCCGATTGCGCCCGTATCGTCATATACCGTGATTATTGTCTTCTTTAAATCCTGAGCGATTTTTTTAGCTAGCTCCACAATCTCGGGCCTGTTTCTTAAGAGCGGCAGCACTGCCACTTTGGTGGGAGCCAGGTCCTTATGGAGCTTTAAGACTACGCGTGTATCATCTCTGACCTTTTCTTCATTGTAAGCGTCAACTAGAAATGCCAATACTGCCCGGTCCACTCCTCCCGAAGGTTCGATTATATAAGGATAAAACCTTTCTTTGGTTGAGTCATCAAAATACTGCAGGTCCCTGCCGCTGTATTGCGAATGCTGCTTTAAATCAAAATCCGTACGGTTGGCAATACCCTCTAATTCGCTCCAGCCAAAAGGAAAATTATATTCTATATCTGTGCAAGCTCGCGCATAATGCGCCAGCTCGTCTTTACCATGCTTCCGCTTTCTTAAAGATTCTTTTTTTAGGCCTAAGTTAAGATACCAGTTAAAGCGATTAGCAATCCAATCTTCCAGCGCGTTATCCGCGTCCAGCGGCTTTACAAAATATTCAATCTCCATCTGTTCAAATTCACGGGTGCGGAAGGTAAAATTACCGGGAGTGATTTCATTGCGGAAGGCCTTTCCGATTTGGGCCAGGCCAAACGGAAGCTTAGGGTGGCGGGAGTCCAGAATATTTAAGAAATTTACCAACATCCCCTGCGCGGTTTCCGGGCGCATATATATTTCATTACCGCTCTCTTCTACCGGTCCCTGATAGGTTTTAAACATCAGGTTAAAAGGACGGGCTTCAGTCAGCGCTCCCCCGCATTCCGGGCATTTGTTTTTATCTTTAAGGTCCGCGCTTTTAAAACGTTTTTTACAGGATTTGCAGTCACTCTTTAAATCAAAAAAATTCTGGACATGGCCGCTGGCTTCCCAAACTTTGGGATGCATGAGTATTGCCGCATCCATTCCCAGGATATCGTAACGCTCATAGACATTGGCCTTCCACCAGGCGCGCTTAAGGTTGTTTTTAAGCTCTACACCGTAAGGCCCGTAATCCCAGGTGTTGCTTAAACCCCCGTAAATATCCGAGGATTGAAATATAAATCCTCTTCTTTTACAGAGGGAAACGACCTTCTCCATCAAGTTTTCGCTCATAAGTCCTTTATTTTTAGCATAGTTTGGAATAAAAATCAAGCATATTTAAGCTGGTGATATGCCGGATGCGATAGTAAATGCTTTATTCAGGTCCAATACCTTGCCGGTATCTTTTATATAGACTTTAAAGAAATCTCCGGATTCAGTGATTATGCTGCAGTCAAAAAAGTTAACCGGGCCGGATAAGTTATAGTTAATGAAATAATTCCTCTCTTCTGATTTGAATCGGATCATCTTAGCTGTCCTCTGGTCCCCTAAATCAGGAGTAAAAATGCTTTTTAGAATAACAAAAAAAGCGTCTTTGAGATTATTGATTTCTGTCTGGCGCGCGCACATAAGGCTACGCATAAACTCATAGTTGTCCTTTATCCCTACCTGCTTAACCTGGGGAAAAAGGTTTATAAAAAAACCCGCCGGCTGGTGTAATATGTAAATAACGGCCTCGGCGTTACGCGGCCTCTTCTTTTTGTAGTAAGGTTTCTTGACTAGTTCCTGGACCACTTTAAAACCTTTAGGAGCGCTGATTCTGGTTTTGGGAAATTCCAGAGGAATAAGCTCCTGGGCATAGTTTTTATCTATAGCCAAGAGTACCGGCGGCTCTTGGGGAGCCAGGCAGAGGATAGGTATTTTTGAGCAATCGCCGATACCTATCTGGATATAGGCCCGCAGGATCTGCGGGGCGGCGAATTTAATCACAAACGCGCAGGCCAAACCTAAGACGATAGCCTTCAATAGAAATTTTATAAGCGCGTTTTTCATATTTTACTTAACTCATCAGCTTTAATGGTAAAGGTGTGTTCAGGCGCGGGGAATTTTTCCTGCAAAACCTCTTCTTTAAAATCTTCTATCGCCTTAAGGATCAATGGCGAAAGATTTACGTATTTTTTGACGAACTTAGGCGTATAGCGTTCAAAGAGCCCAAGCATGTCATTGATCACTAATACTTGTCCGTCGCAATACAACCCCGCTCCGATTCCGATGGTCGGTATTTTTAATTTCTGAGTAATCATCTGCGCTATTTTATCCGGAACACATTCCAGGACTATTGAAAAACATCCCAGTTTTTCCAGTAATTGCGCCTGTTCAATAAGCCTGCGGGCGGCATTGGCATCTTTGCCCTGGACTTTAAATCCTCCCAGTTGATCCGCGGTTTGCGGAGTGAGCCCGATATGGCCCATCACCGGTATTCCGGCTTTAAGTATTTCTGCGGTTACTTGCGGGCAATCTGGAAACCACTCTAGTTTTACCGCCTGGCAATTTGCTTCGGAGATAAACCTTTGAGCATTTTTTACCGATTCTGCGGGATTAATTTGGTAGGATTCATAAGGCATATCGCCGATTACCAGCGCCTCTTTTACTGCCCGGGTCACGGCTTTGGCGTGATGTAGCATTTCGTTCATCCCGACTTTAGTCGTAGAATCCAGGCCTAAAACCACATTCGCCAGCGAATCGCCCACTAAAATCATATCCAGCCCTGCCCTATCCACTAGGCTGGCTATTGGATAGTCATAGGCAGTGAGCATTGTGATTTTACGCTTGCCTTTTAAAGCTAAAATTTCATTAATCGTCATTTTATGCATAGCACTCCCTTTTCTTAAGTCTGTATTAATTTATGAAACTGGTTAATATCAGGGCGATAGACAGCCCGATCATAGCGACTATAACGAATACGGTTATTAAATTATAAAGCCATGAGTTTACATAATTGCCCATAAGCCGTTTGTTGTTTACCAATAGCAGCATAAATATCAGGACAAAAGGAAGAAGTATACCGTTAGTTGCCTGGGATATAAGCATAATCGGGACAAGTTTGACGTTAGGAAGAAGTATTATGGCTGCTCCGATAACGATTATGGCTGTATAGAGGGTGTAGAATTGGGGGGCTTGTTTGAACCTGCGGTTTACTCCTACCTCCCAGCCCATCCCTTCGCAGACAGAATAGGCGGTGGATAAAGGAAGAATACAGGCTGAAAATATCGAAGCGTTAAGCAACCCGAAGGCAAAAAGATAAAAGCAATATTGTCCAGCCAGAGGCTTAAGAGCAAGCGCGGCGTCTTTAGCGGTTTCAATTCTTATCCCGTGCGTAAAAAGTGTATTCGCGCAGACAACTACGATAAAGATAGCGATAATATTAACCACAAAAGCGCCGATGATTACGTCTAAGCGGCTATATTTATAATTTTCTATTTTTATATCCTTTTCTACTACCGATGACTGCTGGTAAAACTGCATCCAGGGAGCTATGGTGGTTCCGATTACGCCTATAAGCATAAGCAGATAGGCTTTGTCAAAATGGACAACCGGTTTAATCGAACTATTCATTACCGTGTTCCAATTCGGTCTAGAAAGAAAACCCGAGATTATATAAGAAACATAGAATAAGCAAGCTACAAGAAAGACTTTCTCCACGGATTTATAGGTGCCTTTTACAATTAACCACCAGACGAAAAGCGCGCATAAGGGAACCAGTATATATTTGCTTATGCCGAACAATTCCGCGCTGGCCGCTATACCGGCAAATTCTGAAATCGTGTTAAAAATATTGGAGAATATTAGAACCGCCATAGCGTAAAAGGTTACCCTTACCCCGAATTCCTCGCGGATTAAGTCTGCCAGGCCTTTGCCGGTGACGACTGCCATGCGCGAGCACATCTCTTGGATTATGACCAGGGCTATGATTATGGGGATGAATGACCAGATGAGCGAATAGCCAAAGTGCGCGCCGGCAACCGAGTAAGTGGTTATACCGCCGGCATCGTTATCGACATTAGCCGTAATTATACCCGGCCCCATTACCGAAAGAAAAATGATTATTTTTTTCCAGTTATTTTTCATGATTTTTTAGAAAGTATTTTTATTTTTTTAAGCCTTCTCCAGGCAAAAGCGATTAACTGGCTTAAAATATCGTCGACAGTAATTATGCCCTGCAGTACATTATTTTCATCAACTACAGGGATAGTATAATATTTATATTTTTCCATCAAGTAGGCTACTTCCTTTACGCTGGAGTCTAAATGCACACAGTAGGTTTTAGGGAAGACCAGGTTCTGGATCGGTTCCTGCGCCGGCGCCAATATTAACCTGCGGAAATTAGTTGTACCAATCAGGTGGTTGTTTTCGTCAACAATGTAAACGTATTGCGCGGGTTCGACCTTATAGACGCGTTCTTTGATTTGTTTTAGCGCTGTTTCAACAGTCGTCTCTTTAGTAAAAACCGTGTATTCCGCGGTCATTAGACCTCCGGCAGAATCGCTGGAGTAGCCTAATAACTGGGATAATTTTTTGGCATATTTACTCTCGATAAGGCTTAAGATGTGCTCGGCTATGTCTTTAGGGAGCTTTTCCAGGAAATCCGTGGCTTCATCGGAAGGGATATTGTTCAATAACTCTCCTACCTGTTTTTGCGTTAAATCTTCGACTAGGGATTTCTGGGTCTTAAAGTCAATATTAGTAAAGACCCTGGCTTGGGTTTGTGTATCCAGCGACCTGAAAAAAGAAATCTTCTGTTTGATATTTAAATCCAGGAATATCTCTCCGAGGTCGGCAGCCGGAATAGAACTGAATTGTTTTTCCGGCGCGTTTACTTTAATGGTCATACTTGCCGGGTTAATGGAGAGCGGCTGGATATATTTCCAGGAGATAAGGTGCTCGGTTTTAAGGTAAGGCGAATCTCTGAATATTATTTTCACAAAAAAATCCACTATTTTTTCAAAACCCAGCCTGCGGATAAGCCCCCGAGTGCTGATATCAACGTGGGCAACCATAAGCGCCTGTTCCACAAAAAGCAGATGGATGTCATTAATCCGGATGACTTTATGGTTATAGGTATCCACTACCTGCTGGTCGAGTATATCCCGGCGCAGGGTAAGCTCGTCTTTGTTGTCGTGCTTTTCCGTAAAAATAACCTTATGCCTTACGATATTAAGGGTAATTTCTTGAGTGTAGATATCAATATCTTTAACCTGTTCCCAGTCAATAATCGCGTATTTACGGTTAGGGAAACCCTTACGTATAATCAGATAAGCGGACTGCGGATAGACTACGCTGGGCTTAAGAACTATGTCATATACACAGCCGACCATATTTTTATTGGTATCCAAGACCGGCTTATCTATTAATTCGGAGAAATAGACAAACATTTTATTTGCCGTCATCCTGTTAACCATTGTTTGATCTTGTTCAGTCATTTTGCCGAGTAGCTATTCCTCTTCAACGATTTTTATCTGGATATCGTTAAATTGCTTGATTAGTTCGTTCCCTTTATCTTTTCCCAGGACAAAAATTGCCGTAGCTAAGGCGTCCGCTGTTAACCCGTTATCGGCTATAACCGTTACCGAGCTAACTTTGGAGTCGGCCGGATAGCCGGTTTGAGGGTTTAGTATATGCGCGTAACGTTTTTTATTTTTAATGAAGTATTGTTCATAATCTCCGGAAGTCGCCGCGAATTTATTTTTCAGCTCTAAATACCCGCTTAAGCGATTTTCCCGGGAATTAGCTATCCCTATTCTCCAGGGTTTATTCCAACGCGTCCCTAAACAATAAACCTGCCCCCCGGCATTAATCAGGCAATTTTTAATCCCCGCCTCCCTTAACTTTTTGGCCGCGCAATCCAGGCAATAACCTTTGGCTATCGCGCCCAGGTCTATTTTCATTCCGGAAAGTTCAAATTGTATCACATTATTAGATTCCTGCAAAATAATTTTATCCGAACCGACCAGCCTTAAGGCATCTTTTATTTGAGCCTTTTTAGGTAGCTTGTATTGTTTATCCGTAAAGCCCCAGATGTCCATAAGCGGGGCTATGGTTATGTCAAAGGCGCCGCCGGATGCCTCGTAAAACTCTTTTGATTTTTTTATAATATAGAATGTTTCCGGGCTGGCCTTTAAGTGACCTGTTTTATTTAATTTCGTTATTTCGCTTTCCGGTTCATACTTGCTTAACAAATTTTCAATACGCTTGATTTCGTCAAATACTAATTTTGCCGCTCGGGGGTCGGTGGAGTTGACCTCTATAAATGTGCCCAGCATTACGCGCGCCTGGCGATAAAGTTCCCTGTTCTCGCAGCCGCTTAACAGCAGTAGGCTGAATATAAAAGCGCAAGATAGGCATAATATAGGAAAGATTTTTTTAAACATTTAGTTAAGGGCCGTTCCTGATTAAGGCTTTAGCTTATGGCTTGCTTCAATAGTTTTGACTAAATCCATAAGTATAGTGTTTATCGGGACCGGGATACCTAATTCCTGCCCCAGTCGCACGATTACCCCGTTTATGAAATCTATTTCAGTGCGTTTTTTACGCTCGATATCCTGCAGCATCGAAGAGATGTTTTCCGCCGTAGCCTCGCATACCGCCTCCACCTTAGCTAACGGATCGTCATAAATAAGTTTTATCTTTTTGCGTTTAGCTATACGCACTGCTTCGGTAACGGCCTCGCGCATAATCTTACGCGGGCCTTCAAATTCCGTTAATTTACCGTTTTTCAGCCGGGTTATGGCGGTTAAAGCGTTAATGCCGACATTAATAATTAATTTTGACCAAAGCAGGCTTTTTATATCTTTTGAAATACGCATTTCTAATCCGGCCCGGTTAAAGATCTCGCGTATGGAACGCATCTCGACCGTAATTTTCCCATCGACTCGGCCGATCACAGTTTCGCCTTTTCCGGCGTGCTTAGTTTTGCCTACGTCGAGCAAAGTTGCGCCCAGGTTAGTTACTCCGCCGATGATCCTCTCCGGCCCGATTACCTCGCTGATAATTTCAATATTACCGATGCCGTTCTGCAGGGTTAAGACCGAGGTATTTTGGCCGATTAGCGCCTTGGAATGGGTTATCGCGGCCTTGGTATCGTAAGATTTGACGCATATAATAAGCAGGTCAGCGGTCCCGATATCTTTAATATCAGAGCTGGCTTTGGGTTTAGAAGTCCACTCTCCGGATAATCCGGTCAGGTTTATTCCGGATTTGTTAATTTTTTCAGCCCGCTCTTTATTATAATCCAGGATCCAGACCTCTTCTTTAATCTTAGATAAAAAAGCCGCCAACAGGCAACCCATTGCTCCAGGGCCGACTATGACTATTTTCATAATGTCCTTTCTGCCTGCCTTAAATTATTGAGCAGGTTATATATGGGCCGCTAACTTATTTAAGACCTTTTGCGATTTAAGTTCTTTCTCCAGATGAAAATTTAAAAAAGCGTTGAGGATCACTTCCAGTTCTTTCTTGATTTGCGGGTTTAGCCCCAGATTTAAGTTGTTCTTAAAGTTATTTTTTTCAATATACAATATTGAGGCGATCGTCCCGCGGAATATGCTGCGGGCGCTCAAGTCTTTAAAATAACATTTTTCGCACAAAAGCCCACCTAAGCTTAAAGAAAACTTGGATTGGCCAAGTATCCTATTGGAGCAGGATACGCAGGAATCAAAATGCGGTTTAAAGCCGGAAAGCGCAAGTATCTTAATTTTAAAAATAGTCATCACCTTTTCCGGGCTATTGGTAGTTTCCAGTTCTTTAAGGCATTCTAGAGCCAGATTAAAGATATCTTCATTTTTATCTTCAGGTTGCATGACTGAGGCGACTAATTCCATCATCACCCCCATCAGGCCCGCCTTAAGCAGGCTGCGGCGGATATTAAAGAAGTTATCCTTTAAATCGCAGGCGCTGACCAGATGCAGGGTGGTGTTGGTTTTCTTATAAAATATAACGTCGTTATGCGAAGATACCTCTAGGGAGCTGGCGAATTTATCCGGCTCTGTGCGGATGCCTTTCAGTAAGCCGCTTAGTCTGCCAAAGTCGCGGGTATATAAATCCACAATAAGCGAGGTTTCGCGAAAGTCCATGCGCCTTAAAACGATTGCTTCGGTCTTATGAATTGACATAATTAGTTTCTTTCTTACGCATGATTTTTATCTCTTTTGGATCATGGTCGTTATAACCCAGAATATGCAGGACTCCGTGAACAGAATATAGATTTAATTCGTAGGAAAGCGTAGTTTTATAAATTTTGGCATTACGTCTGGCTGTCTGGGCGGATACGATTATATCGGCAAAAATATTTTTTGCCTTTGCATCCAGACTCCCCAGGTTAAAGGCCAGTACATCCGTAGGCTGGCTCTTTTTTAAGTATTTAGAGTTGAGCCTGGCGATTGATCTATCGTTTACAAAAGAGACAGTTATTTCACCGCGTTTAACGCCTTCGCCTTTTAAGGCCTTAAGGATTGACTTTTTTATCCTTGTCGGATAGATGGGGATCTTTTTTTGAAGATTTCTTATGGTTATTTTCAATTCTTTCGCTTTCAGGATAGTTTGTCCGGTTATGGTATATGCCGCAGAGTAACCGGATAAATACTACTGAAATCTTTTCCAGGTCTTTTAGGGTCAACTCGCATTCATCCAGCTGGCCGTCAATAAATTTGTTATTGATTACTTTATGCACCAGCTCTTCAATCTTGGCCGGCGTCGGGTCTCTTAAGGCCCTACCCGCGGCTTCTACCGAGTCGGCCAGCAGTACCACAGCGGTTTCTTTGGAATTTGGTTTGGGGCCCGGATAACGAAAACCCTCTTCTTTTACATCCTGATCCTCTTCAATAGTCTCTAGGGCTTTGCGGTAGAAATAATAAACCAGGCTGTTGCCATGGTGCTGTTGAATAAAATCTATTAATGGCGGATTAAGCCGGTATTTTTTAGCCAGCTCTATTCCTTCTTTGACATGGTTCATGATTACTAATTTACTCATACTGGGAGAAAGGTTGCCGTGTTTACTCAGTTCCCGGAATTGATTTTCGCTAAAATACTCCGGCTTCTGCAGTTTGCCGATATCATGGTAATAGGCCCCAATTCTAGCCAGTAAAGCGTTTGCTCCAATCGCCCGGCAGGCAGTCTCGGAAAGATTTCCTACTATTAAGCTATGGTGGTAAGTACCCGGAGCTTCCTGAACCAGCCGTTGTAAGAGTGGATGATGGAAATCCGCTAATTCCAGCAAACTAATATTGGTGGCGGTATTAAACAGGTATTCAAAAACAGGCAAGACTCCTAAGACGATAATACTGGAGATTATCCCGTTAAGAAAAAGAGCCAGGTAGCGCTCCGGCGGGCCGACCCATAAATGCTCAATGAGTAATAAGGTTAAGATCTGAAAGCAGGCCGTAACGATCCCGGCCCGGATAACAGTGTTACGTTTACGGGCGCCTAAAACAAGGACGCTGGATACTATCCCATTGATAAGAGAAAAGAGGATTATTTCTAAAGGGTTTACGGAGAAGGAAGCAATTGAGACGCTGGAACCCAGCGTAATCAGTAAGGATAATTCCAGATTGTTAAATAGCAGGGTTGTCAGCATCGGCACCGCGGCAAACGGGATATAATATATCGGCAGGCCCTGTTTTATTATAAAGTAACCTGCGGCGCAGAAGATCAGAAAAAGCAGTGAAAGATTAAGTAAGTTACAGTTTTTTATATTCAAACCCCTTAGTTTCAGGTAGGAATATAAAACCGCTAAGAATAGCGCTATAGCCAGGTTAATCCGGGCTATGACGCTAAAAATAACTATCAGCGCTAAAATTATGATTAGTTTATAATTAATTTTTTCGGCCAGCTTTATCATACGCCTCAATGATCCTTTGCACTAACGCGTGCCTTACCACATCCGAGCCGCTAAAGTAGATAAATTTAATTCCGTCGGTACTGCTTAGGATATCCTGCGCCTGCAGGAGCCCCAGGGGTTTTCCGTTAGGGAGATCGCTTTGCGTTATATCTCCGGTAATGACGGCTTTGGAGTCAAACCCCAGGCGGGTCAGGAACATCTTCATTTGTTCGGCGGTGCAGTTTTGCGCTTCATCCAGGACAATGAAAGCGTCGTTCAGTGTCCGGCCCCGCATATAAGCCAGGGGTGCCACTTCAATAATCCCGGTTTCCAGGTATTTTTCGATACGCTCCGCTTCCACCATATCGTAAAGCGCGTCATACAATGGCCGCAGGTACGGAGATATTTTTTCCTGCATATCGCCGGGTAGGAAGCCTAATGATTCGCCGGCTTCAATAGCCGGCCGGGTAAGGATGATCCTGCGGACCTCCTGTTTTTTTAAGGCTTCCACCGCGCAACTCATAGCCAGGTAAGTTTTTCCCGTGCCTGCCGGGCCGATACCGAAAACAATATCGTGTTTTTTTATGGCTTCCACATATTCGCGTTGCCCGGTGGTTTTAGGGCCGATTTGTTTTCCGGTTGAAGCGCGGATAATCGCGTATTCAGGGATATCCAGAGAGCCTTCTTTTTTGGTGTTTTTGAAATTAGCGATAAGACAGGCTAAGTCCAGTTTACCTGTCTCTTCCTGCCCTAAGCGGTAAGCCTTCAGGAGGTATTCAATTAACCCGCAGGCTTTCTTAATATTGGTGGCGCTGCCGCTTAATTTCAGGTGGCCCCCGCGCAGGGTAATCTTTACCTTAAATCCTTCTTCGATAAGCTTAGCCTTGGCATCGTGCAGGCCAAGCAGTTCCTGCGCTTCCCGATGAGTTTGTAATTTAATTATCTTATCCATATCAATTTAGGGACGGTTCTAAGTTTGTTAATAGAACCGTCCCTTTGTTTATCCCTTTGTTTAGTTATTCTTATTTAAGGTTTTCTTTTGGCTCTTTTAGTTCGTTGACAGGCAATGTGCCTTTAGAGATATCCGGGATATTTAATATTTGTCCGGGATAAACCTTGTCCGGGCCTTTTAAAACATCAGTATTGGCGTTGTAAATCTTCATCCAATTTTTGCTTGTGCCGTAGAATTTCTGGGATATCTTTTGTAAGGTATCGTTTTTAGCAACGGTATATTTTTGCGAAACTGTGCCGGTGGTCTCAGTTTCAACTAGCGGCTCGGCAGAGACATTTTCCGCGCCAGTTTCTTTGGCAACAGTAGTAACAGGGGCGCAGGTTTTATCCGTTTTGTAAGTTCGGCCAAACTCAAATTCAAATACTCTGACTGTGCGGGTTTCTTTTCTTGGGGAAGTTGACTCAGAAGAAGACTTGCCCATAAGGAAACCCCGGTTACCGCTGGCTAGATCCTGATCAACTCTGTCCCTGGTTAAAGGATAGGTCCTGGCCACGCAGCCGGATAATACTAAAACCGATGTTAAGATTAGAAAATAGAATAACTTCTGGTTTTTCATTTCTGCTCCCTCCCTTTCTTAATAATTAATCCTAGTTCTTTTAGTTGTTTTTCATCTACATCCGAAGGCGCGCCTGTTAATGGGCAGGTTCCCGCGCTCGTCTTAGGGAAAGTTATTACTTCTCTTATACTTGTTTCGCCGGAGAGGATAGTCAGAAGCCTGTCTATGCCAAAGGCGAAGCCGCCGTGGGGTGGCGCTCCGAATTGAAAAGCTTCCAGCAGAAAACCGAAACGTTGCCGGGCGCTCTCTTTATCTATCCCGATTATTTTAAATATTTTCTCCTGTAGTTCCTGGTTATGGATCCTTATGGAGCCCGAACCCAATTCTACGCCATTTAAGACTAAATCGTAGGAGCGCGATTTTACTTTGTCCGGAGATTTCTCTAAGACATCCAGGTCAGCTTCGGCCGGAGCGGTAAATGGATGATGCTCGCTCTCCCAGCGTTTCTCCTCGGTATTATATTTAAATAAAGGGAAGTCCACTATCCAGCTAAGGGCAAACTCCGTATTAAAATCTTGGCGCAAGTCTGGTTTATCCGTGTTGTAATTTTTTTGTGCTTCGTCAAAGGTCATCCGCGCAAACGGTATCTTTAATTCTATTCCTTTAAGTTGTTTAAAAATCCTGTAGATCAGTTCTTCAATTACGGAATAGACATCTTCTTCATTAATAAACGACATTTCTAAATCCAGTTGGGTAAATTCCGGTTGCCGGTCAGCCCTTAAATCCTCATCGCGGAAGCATTTGGCGATCTGATAGTACTTTTCGATTCCGGCGACCATTAAGATCTGTTTAAATAGCTGGGGCGATTGCGGAAGCGCGTAAAACTGCCCTAAATTAAGCCGCGATGGGACCAGGTAATCGCGAGCCCCTTCGGGGGTAGATTTAGTCAGGATCGGGGTTTCGCATTCAATAAACCCCTGTGTATCTAGATAGGCCCGGATAATTTTATAAAGGTTGCTGCGCAAAAGCAGGTTATTAAATACTTTTTGCCGCCTTAAGTCCAGGTATCTGTATTTAAGCCGGGCGTCCTCCGTAATATCTGAATCGTCAATGATTTCAAAAGGCGGGTTTGCGCTGGGATTTAAGATTTCTAAGCCCGTAGCTAAGACCTCGATTTCTCCCGTGTTTAATTTAGAATTTACAGTGCCTGGCGGCCGCTGATTAACCTTACCGGTGAGCCTGATGACGAACTCATTCCTTAACTCCTGAGCTAACTTATAGGCTTCGCCAGATTCCTTAGGTATAAAGACGACTTGGGTAAAACCAGACCTATCCCTGATATCAATAAAGATAAGTTTGCCGTGATCGCGCCTGCGGGCAACCCAACCGCAAAGCGTTACTTCTTTAGCGGCATCTTTAGCGGTTAATTCGCCGCAAGTCTGGGTCCTTAGCATTTGATTTCCTTTAGAATATCTTCAGCTTTAATTTCTTTTTGTTCTCCGGAGAGCATATCTTTTAAGGTTATTACGCCTTTAGCCAGCTCATTATCTCCGATAATTAAAACCATCCGCGCCCCTAGATCGTTGGCCTGGCGCAGAGCCCCTTTAATGGATTTATTTTCGTAATCCGTATCGCTGGGGATATTATTCTCGCGCAATTCAGCCAATAATTTTAAGCCGTAAGACCTGGCTTTATCTCCAAGGGTGATCAAATAAACAAGTTTCTTTTCCAGGGGCACTTCTTTTTTTTGGGATGCCAGAAGCAGTCTCTCTACTCCAAAAGCAAAGCCGATCGCGCCAAGACTTTGAGTTCCGCCTAATTCTTGAACTAAGTTATTATACCTGCCTCCGGCGCCTATTGCATCCTGAGCCCCTAATTCATTATGGGATATTTCAAAGACTGTCCCGGTGTAATAATCCAGGCCGCGCACAAGATGCGGGCTCACTTCGTAGCCGATCTTTAAAGAATCCAGGCCCTCTCTGACCTTATTAAAATGTTTCTTACAGTCAGCGCAGAGGTATTCATTTGCAATTTTTAACCCTTGGACTACTTCTTTACAGGGTTCGTTCTTACAATCTAAAATCCTTAAAGGGTTAATACTTAACCGTTTATTGCATTCCGGGCAGAGAGCTGCGGTCTTGTTTTTAAGGTTTTTACGCAAGGTTTCCACTAATTTATCCTTGTCATTCGCGCAGCCAAGCGTGTTGAGCTTGATCTTATAACCTTCTATGGAAAAATTACGCAGCAGGTTATCCGCTAAAGAAAGCATCTCAATATCTAACTCTGGCTTAAGTGAGCCGATGGCTTCAGCCCCGATATGGTGAAATTGCCTTAAGCGCCCCTTTTGCGGCCGCTCAAGCCTAAACATCGGCCCGATGTAATAAAATTTAGCAAAACCGCCTAACTTCTGAAGGTTATTTTCAATATAAGCGCGTACAATTGAGGCCGTGCCTTCAGGCCGCAGCGCGTAGGTTTCATCTTTGTTCTGGATAAGGAACATCTGTTTCTGGACTATTTCTGCGGATTCGCCAAGCGAGCGGTTAAATAATGCCGCTTCTTCAATCAGCGGCGGGCGGATTTCCCGGAAGTTATACAAAGAAAATATCTTGCGGCTGATTTCTTCTAAACGCTGCCATATACCTACCTCATCCGGTAGGATATCTTTTGTACCAGAGACACGCTTAAACATAAATTTTTATTCTTAAGGATTTTAAGGTTATTTTACTCTTTGTTTCATCTCTAACCCGGATTTAAAGACTACTACTTTTCTCGGTGGGACAGGGATGATCTGGTTGGTACGCGGGTTTCTGCCTGTGCGGCTTTTGCGCTGTTTAATCTTAAAGACTCCGAAATTACGCAATTCTATTTTTTCCCCTCTGACCAGTGCCTCGACGATACAGTCAAAGGTCTTCTGGACTACAGCTTTAACGTCTATCTGTTTTAAGCCGGTGTCATCCGCTACTTTTAAGATAATATCTTTTTTAGTCATTTTATCCTTCCTGACTGCCGGTCGGCAGTCCTGCCTGCTCATTCGGGCAAGCTTATTGCTAAGTATAATAACAGCAAAAAGTTACGATGTCAAGTCAAACTTTATTTTGCGTGTAGCCGTGTCCTGTTTCTCGCAGGGCCGCACGATTTTCCCCGGCGCGGAAAATCGTGCTCGGCTACTCGGCTGCGCTCGTCCCGGGATTTTGGTATTGTGGGGACACCATGCCCGCTCCGCCTGCGTTACGCCCCGCTCGAAAGCAGTCCACGTCTCCCCGCAAAATCATAACCCCGTTAGTTAAAACGAAGCGATCCTGCCCCTCTTTGTTATTTACTCTTACTCAAAATCTTTATATATATTTGGTCTAAACATAGAAAGGAAAAGACTTATTATCATAAGTAATAGAAAAGTCCAGTATAAATGAGTTGGCAAGCTTCGCATATTTCCAAATATATCTAAAAGATTAACTGAAGCCACTAAGAACATAGAAATACCTCCAACTAAGAAAATGACACAAAAGATTCTACTAGCTGCAAAAGTGAGGCATTTTCGTTTAAAAAATAATATCGGCAAGAATGCAAGTTTGTCACCCTGCTCCTCGATAACATCGTTTATTATATTTTTATCTCCTGCAAGAAGTAAATTAACCGCTATATAGAATGAACCGGACACGAGAAAAAATATGCCAGATAGTATAAACAAAAAAGTGTCTGCCTGTGTATTATTTTGCCTTACAAAAGTTGATATAGCTATTGCAATTGAACCAAGTGTTATAATCCTAATGCCAGTATCGATTTTAATAGTTTTTTGGGACATACTTTCTCCTTAATAAAAAGCAACCCTCTATTTTAGAGAGTTGCTTTAGATGTGGCTATTTATGTTTATTTCCACCATTCCTTTGGAGCCGGTATTGTTTTTCTATTAATCTTGGTGGTTTGAGTTACTTTCTATAAGTACAAGGCTATTCTTTTGGTGATTTTCCTAACAAAGCTACCTCAACTTCTTTTTTCACAATAGCCTCTTGCTGTTCTTCTGTCAATGGTTGGAACTTTGAAGGGTCTTCTTTGGGATCTATATCTATGGGGATTAGCCTATTTGGTCGGGCCGTATTTTCTAATAATTTTTTCATTATGGTAGGCATTAATTGTCGTGAAGGAGATTTAATTATGAGTTTATTATCTCCATAATGATATTCTATACTTTCTGTCGTATCGCTCTTAAAAACAATTACTATACCAAGTCCCACCAAGACCAGAATAATCAAAGCTATAAAAAATAGGGCAAAAAAAGAATGGATACTTATAATAACGGTTCCGAGAAAGACAATAACTAGAAGGCAACAAAGACACAAGATTACTAGCATTACATTTGGCTGACAAAGAATAGCCTTAAATTTAGTTTTTATATCAAGATTAATCTTTGGTAGAGAGTCTTTCATGTTATTGAAATAGTTTGGACTAGACCTTTCTGTTTTATTTCTGCAAAAAGCTGTGGAGAAATATTTTTAGGATCTAAAAGCGAAGCTAATTGAACAATCTTTTTTAATATTGGACCAAATATAACAGTGTTGCCAGAGCCAAAAACGCAGTCTTTTAAATAAATATCTCCTGTTTCAGTATAAAAATTACAACCGTCAAATCTGCATTCTATAAAACGTTGACCATCTAGATTAATTTGTTGATTTAAGAAATATTGACGTTCCTTATCAACTTTGGCTTGTAATAGAGATCCTAATAAGCCAGGAAAATCTACATTAAGAGGTGGTGTTGGAGTAGGTTGACCAAACACATAAGGTAAATAAGCTGGATAGTTTTGATCTTGAGGCATTTTTAGTCCCTTTTCTTATGAGTTGATAATATTATACTACTTTGTTTTTTATCTACAAGTATTCTTATAGCGTTAGCGACAATCTCTCCTCACCTAGCAGGTCTTCTATATCCTTGATTAATTTCTCGGATACAGAGACATAAAGCCCTTCTCCCACTACTAATTGGACCCGGGATTTTGCCGGGGTATCTAAATTCAGATATATCGGGATATTTCCGCGGGAAGCAGCGAGCAATTCTTTTAAACTTTCAAAAACATTCTCTCTTAAGCCGGAAAGGTTAATGCTCATCGCGGTGATAAGTTTATATATTTCTTCAAACGGGAAAAGGTCGTTTACCAGGACCTTAGGAGTATCTTCTTTAAGATTTAAGGTGCCTCTGACTAAAACCACGCTATTCGGTTGGATATAACGGGATACTTTCTGAAATGCCCGGGGAAAAACCAGGAGCTCCACTGAGCCTTCCAGGTCCTCCAATTTTAAAATAGCCATCTTCTCCTGTTTAGCCCGGGTTATAGTATGTTTGATTTTAGAGATCAGACCGACAATTTTTATTTCATCTTCATCTTTATGCTGATGCAGGTCATTTATAGACGAAGAAACAAAGCGTTTTAGCTGCCGGGCGTAACGCGCCAAAGGATGCCCGCTTACATAAAATCCCAGCATATCCTTTTCAAACGCCAATAACTGCGGTTCCGGCCACTCATGGACCTGAGGCAGCTCAGTCGAAGAGCGCTTAAAACCATTTGCGGCGGATAAATTTTTATCAAAGAAAGAAAGCTGGCCTTTGGCTTTATCTTTTTGGCTGCGGGAGGCAGATTCTAATATCATATCTAAGGCGGCAACCATCTTGGCCCGGGCCATATTAAAAGAATCCAGGGCTCCGCATTTAATCAAACTTTCCAGAACCTTACGGTTAGCCAGGCGTAAATCCACCCGCTGGCATAAATCTTCTAAAGAGCCAAACTGGGAGGATTTTCTAGCTTCAATTATTGACTCCACCGCTCCTACCCCTACGTTTTTAATCGCCAACATGCCAAAGCGTATTGTTTGATTGTCCACGACTTTAAATAAAGCTTCGCTTGAGTTGATATCCGGCGGCAGGACCTTAAGGCCCATACGTTGAGCCTCGTTTACATATTCGACTATTTTATCCGTATTGTCCCGTTCGGAAGTTAAGAGCGCCGTCATAAACTCCACCGGATAGTTCGCTTTTAAGTAAGCCGTGCGGTAAGAAATAAGCGCGTAGGCGGTGGAATGAGACTTGTTGAAGCCGTAGCCGGAAAAATACTCGATTAAATCAAAGATTTTGGCCGCGGTGGATTCTTTTATCCCGTTTTTAACCGAACCGTGGATAAAATTACTTCTTTGTTTTTCCATGACCTCCGGGATTTTTTTACCCATAGCCTTGCGCAAAATATCCGCCTGGGCCAGGCTAAATCCGCCTAAGAGAGAGGCGATTTGCATGATTTGTTCCTGATAGACCATGATCCCGTAAGTTTCTTTAAGCACTGTTTCCAATTTAGGATGCTCATATTTAATGGGGACCAGTTTATGTTTGCGCTTAATAAAGTCATTGAGCATCCCGGAACCGATCGGGCCCGGCCGGTATAGCGCCAGCAGGGCGATTAAATCCTCAAAGCGCTCCGGTTCTAACTTTTTAAGCAGGTCGCGCATCCCGGAACTTTCCACCTGAAATACGCCCATGGTTTTGGCCTGGGCCAGGAGCTTATAAGTTTTCTGGTCATCCAGCGGGAGTTTGCGTATTTTTATATCCACTCCTTTTGTTTCTTTAATTATTTTGAGCGCCTGATCGATTACGGTGAGCGTCCTTAACCCTAAGAAATCAACTTTTAATAAACCGATTTTTTCCAAAATGCCCATACTAAAGCCGGTAGTTATCTGGTCGTCGCTGGTCTTAAAGAGCGGGCTGTAATTGTTCAGCGGTTTATCGGCGATAACCACTCCGGCCGCGTGGACCGAGGCGTGGCGGTTTAAGCCTTCTAATGATAGTCCGGTGTTAATAAGTTTGGTCACTTCCGGGTCGTTCTTATAAAGATTATTCAGTTCAGGCTCGCTCTCCAGCGCTTTTTTAAGCGTCATATCCAGTTCCGGCGGGATCATTTTAGCAATCCGGTCAACATCCGCGTAGCTCATCCCCATGACCCTGCCTACATCGCGGACAACCGCGCGCGCCTGCATTGTCCCGAAGGTAATAATCTGGGCGACATTCTCCTGTCCGTATTTTTTAGTGACATAATCAATGACTTCCTGCCTTCTTTCGTAGCAGAAGTCTATATCTATATCGGGAAGGCCCGTTCTCTCGGGGTTTAAGAATCTTTCAAAAAGCAGGCCGTAATCCAGGGGGTCTAAATCGGTTATGCCCAGAAGATAGCTGACTAAGCTTCCGGCTGCCGAGCCCCTGCCCGGGCCGACGGGGATCCCTTGGCTTTTGGCGTAATGAATAAAATCCCAGACAATGAGGAAGTAGCTGACAAAGCCCATATCTTGGATAATCTTAAGTTCATGTTCCAGTCTTTCACTTACTTCCGGAGTAACCTTTTCATATTTATCCTTAAGCCCGGCCGCGCAGAGTTCTTTTAAGTATTCTTCTTTTGTTTTGCCTACCGGAGGCTCATATTTAGGAAGATGCACTTTATTAAATTCTAATTCTAAATTACAGCGGGAAGCGATTTCGCAGGTGTTCGCAATAGCTTCCGGGATCTCCTTAAAAATATCCTTCATTTCCTGGGGAGATTTAAAATAGAATTCATTCGTCTGGAAACGCATCCGGTTAGGGTCATCCAGGGTGGTCTGGGTCTGAATGCATAAAAGCGCCTCGTGGGCCGGGGCCCGGTCACGGGTCAGGTAATGCACGTCGTTGGTGGCGACTAAAGGTAGGTTTAATTCTTTTCCTATTTTAATCAGTCCTTTATTGACAACTTCCTGTTCAGGTATGGAGTTTTCCTGCAGCTCCAAATAAAAACAATCTTTTTCAAATATGTTCAGGTAGGTATCGCTAAGTTTCAAGGCGTCGTTAAAGCGCTTTTGCTGGATTAATGACGGTATTTCGCCTTTTAAGCAGGCACTCAGGCCGATCAGGCCTTTGGAATATTGGCTAAGGATTTCTTTGTCTATGCGGGGCCGATAGTAGAAGCCTTCCAAATAAGCTATGGAAACCAACTTCATTAAATTATGATAACCGGATTCATTTCTGGCTAAGAGTATTAAATGGTAAGCGGCTTCATCAATACCGCGGGATTCTTTATCTAAGCGGCTTCCCGGAGCAACATAAACTTCGCAACCAATGATGGGTTTTATTCCCGCTCTTTGGGCTTCCAGATAAAAATCAACCGCCCCGAACATATTACCATGGTCGGTAATAGCCAGGGAATCCATTTTATAAAGTTTCGCCAGATTCAGGAGTTCGGGTATGCGGCAGGCGCCGTCCAGCAGGCTAAATTGGGTGTGCAGGTGTAAGTGGATAAACTCACTTCTCATTCCCACTCTATGGTTGCGGGAGGCTTTGAGCTTATATCGTAAACAACGCGGTTGACGCCTTTTACTTCATTGATGATGCGGTTGGAAATTTTTCCCATTACTTCATAAGGAAGCTTGACCCAGTCAGCGGTCATTCCGTCAAAGCTAGAGACGCACCTTAAAGCCACGACATTTTCATATGTGCGCTCATCGCCCATTATTCCTACGCTTTTTATCGGAAGTAATATAGCAAAGGATTGCCATATCTCTTCATATAATCCGGCAGCCCTTATTTCGTCAACTACCCTTTTATCAACTTCGCGCAGAATATTCAGGCGTTCTTCGGTAATCTCGCCGATTATCCTTATAGCTAGCCCTGGTCCGGGAAACGGCTGGCGTTGGATTATCGCATCAGGCAGCCCTAACTCTCTGCCTATCGCGCGGACCTCATCTTTGAATATTTCGCGCAAAGGCTCAATAAGTTTTAGCTTCATATGGGCGGGCAAACCTCCCACATTATGGTGGCTCTTGATTTTACGGCTGGGAGCTCCGGTAGCGGATATGGATTCAATCACGTCCGGGTATAATGTCCCTTGGGCAAGGTATTTTACCCCTTTTACTTTGTCCGCTTCTTCTTCAAATGTCTTGACGAATTCCTCGCCGATAATCTTGCGTTTTTCTTCAGGGTCAGTCACCCCTTTTAAACGGCCGAGGAATTTTTTGCTTCTGTCAACGTAACCTAAATTCAAGTGGTAAACATCGCGAAAGACCCGTTTTACCTGTTCAGGTTCATCTTTTCTCAGTAATCCGTTATTGATAAAGATACAGCGGGAGTTTTTCCCTATTGCCTTATGCAGTAATAGCGCGGCTACGGATGAATCTACTCCGCCGCTTAGGCCCAAAACAACCTTATCCCGGCCGGCAGTCTTTTTAATATTCTCAATAGTCTCTTTGATGAATGACTGCATGGTCCAGCGGCTAAGGCAGCCGCAGACCTTAAATAAAAAGTTGCTTAAAATCTGGTTTCCTTTTTCGGTATGCGTTACTTCGGGGTGAAATTGCACTGCGAATATTTTTCTTTTTTGGTTACTGATGGCCGCGACCGGCGTACTCATAGTATGGGCGCTGACATGAAATCCTGAGGGGACTTTGGTTACAAAATCGCCGTGGCTGGCCCAGCAGGTGAAATTTCCCGGCATATGGCTGAAGAGATCCCGGTTATCGTCTATAAATAATTCCACTTTACCGTATTCGCGCTCGCGGGTGTGTTTGACTCTACCTTCCAGCATTTCCGATATGACCTGCATTCCGTAGCAGATCCCCAGAATCGGTATCCCCAATTTAAATATCCCCTTATCCGGGAGAGGGCTTTTTTTGTTCACAACCGAGGCCGGGCCTCCGGAGAGGATCAATCCTTTGGGACTTAAGCTGGCTATCTCTTTTGCCGGCGTATTAAAAGGAATGATTTTGGAAAAGACTTTGCTTTCTCTTACGCGCCTGGCGATTAATTGCGTGTATTGCGAACCAAAATCTAAAATCAATACTGTTTGTCTGGTCATTTTCCCATTCCTACGCGTTGGCCGACCTGGAATATTTTTCCTTCAGTCTGGATCGAAGGAGCGATAATAATTTCCACATCGTGCATTTCTTTTAAGTTTGAGGCGCCTAATGACCCCATGGAGGTTTTCAGCGCTCCGATTAAATTCTGCGAGCCGTCGTCAACCCTGGCCGGCCCGAAAAGGATTTCTTTTAATGAGCCGGTGGTGCCGACTTGAATCCGGGTGCCCCGCGGCAAATTCATATGGGAAGTAGCCATACCCCAGTGATAGCCTCCTCCCGGAGCTTCTTTGGCCCGGGCAAAACTCGAACCGATCATGACACTATCAGCTCCGCAGGCAAAAGCCTTGCAAATATCTCCTCCGCGGTTCATTCCGCCGTCAGTAATAATAGGTATATATCTTCCTGTTCTTTTATAATAGAAGTCGCGCGCTCCGGCTGCGTCAACGGTTGCGGTTACCTGCGGCACGCCTATGCCTAATACGCCCCGGGTTGTGCAGGCTGCTCCCGGGCCGACACCGATAAGCAGGGCCGCGGCCCCGGTCTCCATTAGTTCGATGGTGGTTTCGTAGGTCACGCAGTTACCCAGAATAACCGGAATTTTGCTGGCTTTACAGAATTTAAATAAATCTAAAGTTTTATATTCTTTGGATAGGTGCCTGGTGGTAGTGACTGTAGATTGGATGACAAAAATATCCGCGCCGGCAGAAATAGCGAGTTTAGAAAATTTTTCGGCATTTGCCGGAATACAGCTTACTACAGCCGTGCCTTTTTTCTTCTTGATTTCTGAAACTCTTTTTAAGATTAATTTTTCTTGGATGGCCGGTGTGTATAATGACTGGATTAACTGGGTTGCTTTTTGGGGGCTGGCCTGGGCAATCTCGGCCAGGACTTTTTCCGGATTTTCATACCGGGTTTGGACGCCATCAAGGTTTAAAACCGCGATACCACCTAAATTGGACATCTCAACGGCGAAATTAACATCTACTACGCCGTCCATAGCCGCGGCTAAAATCGGGACTTTAAATTTTCTTCCGCCTATATCAAGAGAAATACTAACTTCATTGGGATTAACTGTTTGGGCCCCGGGAACTAGGGCAATCTCATCAAAGCCATAACATCTACGAGCGCGCCTGCCTATACCTATCCACTCTGCCATTTTTCAGCCTCTCCTCTAGTGTGTAAGTTATTATTTATCAATAATTTACGAATTTTTAGCTCATTTTTGCTGAGTTTTAACGAAAGGATAGTGAATTCTACACCAGCGCAGCTGATTTGTCAACCATTATTTTAAAAGAAAAAAATAAATAAATAGGGACAGCGACCATTTTTTCTTTACCTATCTTGAGAAAAAATGGTCGCTGTCCCTATTTATTCGTATTTCTATTTTACTGACTTTATGAGCTTAGTAACCGCCCATGCCTCCCATACCGCCCATGCCACCCATTCCACCACCTGGCATACCCGGCATCTTATCTTCTTTTTCCGGCTTATCCGCAATCAAAGCTTCGGTAGTCAGAAGTAATGAAGCAATGCTGGCCGCGTTTTGTAAGGCTGAACGCGTAACTTTTTTAGGATCGATTACGCCGGCTTCAATCATATCCACGTAATCATCCTGAGAAACATCATAACCGACATTGGTTTTTTCCTGTTTTACCCTTTGCACTACTACTGAACCTTCTAGCCCGGCGTTCTGGGTGATCTGTCTGATCGGCTCTTCCAATGAGCGCCTGACTATATCCACGCCGATCTTCTCGTCGCCTTCCAGCTTTAGTTTCTCCAAAGCCGGGATACAACGGATTAAAGCCACGCCGCCGCCGGGGATTATACCTTCCTCGACTGCCGCCCGGGTGGCATGCAACGCGTCTTCTACGCGGGCCTTCTTTTCCTTCATTTCTGTTTCGGTCGCCGCGCCCACATTGATGACTGCTACGCCACCGGCTAATTTAGCCAGGCGTTCCTGCAGTTTTTCCTTATCGTAATCAGAATCAGTTTCGTCAATCTGTTTTTTAAGCTGAGCGATACGGGCAGTTACTCCTGCCTGTTTACCCGCGCCTTCAACGATAGTCGTATTTTCTTTGTCAATCTTTACTTTTTTAGCGCGGCCTAGGTCCTCAAGGTCAACATTTTCCAGCTTGATCCCTAAGTCTTCAGTTATGGCATTGCCGCCGGTTAGAATTGCGATATCCTCAAGCATAGCTTTCCTTCTATCGCCATATCCCGGGGCCTTGACTGCGCAGGAAACAAATGTTCTTTTTAAGTTATTCACGACCAGTGTCGCTAATGCCTCGCCTTCTACTTCTTCCGCCAAAATCAAGAGCGGCTTTCCGGTGCGGGCGATTTTTTCCAGTAAAGGAAGAAGGTCTTTTAAGGTAGCTATCTTTTTTTCATGGATTAAAATATAAGCATCCTCTAAAACACACTCCATTCTTTCGGCATCAGTGACAAAATAAGGCGATAAATAGCCCTGGTCAAACTGCATACCTTCAACTAATTCCAGGGTAGTAGCGGTAGTCTTGGCTTCTTCAACCGTAATCACGCCATCTTTACCGACTTTTTCCATAGCTTCGGCAATTTGGTCGCCGATAGCTGTATCGCCGTTAGCCGCAATGGAAGCGACTTGGGCGACTTCTTTTTTCTCTCTGGCGTTAATGGGTTTAGCTAATTTAGCTAATTCCTCAACAATTTTCTCTACCGCTTTTTCTATTCCGCGTTTTAAAGCCATCGGATTTGCGCCTGCGGTAACGTTCTTTAAGCCTTCGCGGTAAATCGCTTCGGCCAAGACTGTAGCGGTGGTAGTTCCGTCACCGGCTATATCCGAAGTCTTTTCAGCTACTTCTTTGACCATTTGAGCGCCCATATTTTCATAGGGGTCTTCTAAATCAATCTCTTTGGCTACGGTTACTCCGTCTTTAGTGATAGTCGGAGAACCAAATTTCTTATCAATTACTACGTTACGTCCTTTTGGCCCTAAAGTTACTTTTACCGCGCGGGCTAACTGTTCAACCCCGCTTAAAAGCTTTCTGCGGGCTTCATCCTGGTAGATCAACTGTTTTGCCATTACTTTCCTCCTTGTTTACAGAAACACACCGGCCTATCCGATAAGGCCGGGTGTTTTATTTAATAATCATTAAGATGTCTTCTTCACGCATAACCAGTAGCTCTTCGCCTTCTTTGGTGGTGATTTCATTACCGGAATATTTTCCATATAATACCTTATCGCCTACTTTAACTTCCGGAGCTTGAATTGTGCCACTTTCTAAGGTCTTTCCTCTTCCCACAGCTACAACTTTACCCTCTTGTGGTTTTTCTTTTGCTGTATCCGGCAGGACTATTCCGCCCTTGGTCTTTGTTTCAGCCTCTAAAGGCCTAACTACGATGCGGTCTCCTAATGGTTTCATTTCCATAATTCCCCTCCTTTGAATTTGGTTAATTTTAGCACTTTATCTCTAAGAGTGCTAATTATAATCAAAAAAAATTTTTTGTCAAGTTTTTTTAACAAAAAATTTATAACCTTAGTTTTTTTAGCTCTTCGGGGTAATCGTTATTATTTTTCGACAGCATTTCAGTATCAGTACCGGTTAATACAAAATTATCCTGGCGGTATTCCATATTTAACGTTATGGAGCTAATAACGGTAAAGCAATAAGGATCAATATTGCTTATATCTGGATTATGGTATTGCTCCGCGTATATTTTTTCCCTGATTACTACCTGGGCTTTTATAGGCGCAGTGAGCGATGCAGTTTCTTTAATCTCACTGCTTAAAATACTGTAATTAAATCCTTTTAAATAATATTCGCTATGCACACTAGAAAAGTACCGCTCGGAAAGTTTATCCCAGTCCTGTTCAATAGCTGCGTTAAGCTGGGATTTTTTCAGAGCTTCTCTCTGGAATAGCCAATTAGCAAGCACCAGGTTTAATTTTTCGTGGTATTTAAGATTAAGCGCTTGGCGTTCCGCGGCTTTTTTAGCTTCCACGTTTTTTAATGCCTGCTCAAAATCACTCACCTCATCAGTTGGAACTGCCAAAGTGGCTCCTCCGACATCCTGCGCCCAGGCCGGATTTATAAATAATAAGGTTAGTATGATTATTAACATAGGACTTCCTGTTTATAGAGAAGATAAATTCCTTTTAAGGTAAGTTCTTTATCCACTATTTTTATATGCTTGGAGAATTTTTTGATTATGGCTATATCTCCTCCTGTGCCTATCACCGAGGCCTGCTTACCAATTTTAACTTTAAGTTTACCAACCAGGGAATCTATTGAACCTGCGTTTCCTAAAATTATGCCGTTTAATATGCTGGAGCGGGTATCTCTGCCAATAAGCCCGGTAGGGTTGCTCAAGCGGATTTTTGGGAGTAAGGAAGTTTTTGAAGATAACATGGACAAACATAAGTTTAATCCTGGCTGGATAAATCCGCCCAGATAAACCCTGTTTTTAGAAACTGCATCCAGGACAATAGCTGTCCCGCAACTGACTATTATTGCTGGATAGCCGTAAAGTAAGCTAGCAGCGTAAGCGTTAACCAAACGGTCAGGCCCAAGCTGTTTTTTATTCAGGTAGAGATTTTTAAGAGGAACTTTGATATCTTTGCCGATAACCTTAGGCTTTATATTCGTGATGTTATTTATATCCGAGCAAAGCCTGCCGGTTATTTTAGGAACGACGCTGCAGATAAGCGCGGCGCTTAGCCGGGTATCTTTTATATGTTTAAGGAGCCGGGTTTTAGCGTAATGTTTAACCGGGATACCCCAGATTTTATAAATCCGGTTTTTTTTAAATAAAGCAAATGATATGTTGGTGTTACCTATATCAATAGCCAGTAGCACCTTTAAGCTCCTTTATTTTATCCCTTAAGCCGGCGGCTTTTTCAAATTGCAGGTTACGCGCCGCTAACTCCATCTCATATTCTAACTCGGAAATATATTTTCGCAACTGAAATTCGTCTTTTTCTTCTCCGGTAAGGTTGATCACGTATTCTTCCGCCCGCCCTAAGCCTTCGATCCCTTCTTTTATGGCTTTTTCGATTGAGCGCGGGTTGATTTTGTTTGTTTTGTTAAATTCCAATTGTATTACTCTTCGACGGTTGCTTTCTTGAATAGCTTTCTTCATCGAGCCGGTAACCGTATCCGCGTACATTATTACTTTTCCATTGATATTACGCGCTGCTCTTCCGGAAACCTGGATCAGGCTGGTTGCTGAACGCAAAAATCCTTCTTTATCAGCGTCAAGAATCGCGACAAGTGAAACTTCCGGCAGGTCCAACCCCTCTCTTAACAAATTTATTCCCACAAGGCAGTCGAATTTTTTCTTTCTTAAATCCCTAAGAATGTTTGAACGCTCGATGGTTTGGATATCTGAGTGTAGGTATTTTACTTTTAACCCCTTTTCTTCCAAGTAGGCAGTTAAATCTTCGGCAGTACGTTTGGTCAGGGTAGTAACAAGGACGCGCTCGTTAAGTTTGGCGCGCGCTTTAACCTCTACGATTAAATCTTCGATTTGATTTTCAGAGGGACGAATGACGATTTCAGGGTCAATTAAACCGGTTGGCCGGATAATCTGCTGGATTAGTTTATTTTCGCTTTGCTTAATTTCATATTCATTGGGTGTAGCTGAAACAAAAACAACTTGTTTTATCAATTTATTGAACTCTGCGAACTTTAAGGGGCGGTTATCCAAGCATGAGGGTAAGCGGAAACCATATTTTACCAACACTTCTTTTCTGGCTTTATCCCCTTCATACATTCCACGGATTTGAGGTATGCTTACATGCGATTCATCGATAACAGTAAGGAATTTATCCGGAAAATAATCAATTAAAGAATAGGGGCGTGAGCCCGCCGGTTTGCCGGAAAGGTGGCGTGAATAGTTTTCTATGCCGTGGCAGTAGCCGATTTCTTTTAACATTTCCAGATCGTATTTAGTCCGGGATTCCAGCCTCTGAGCCTCTAATAATTTGTTTTGAGATTTTAAAATTTTAAGCTGATCTTCCAATTCTTCTCTTATGGAGTTGAGGCTTGTATCGATCTTGTCCGGTGAAATAATAAAATGTTTTGCCGGATAAATCGCGATTTTTTCCAGTCGGCTGATAATTTGGCCCGAAACCGGGTTGAACTCGGATATTTTTTCGATTTTGTCGTTATTTAACTCCAGGCGTATTGCCTTTTCCTGATATGAGGGAAAAATCTCCAACACATCTCCTCTTACTCTTAACCTTCCGCGCACAAACTCATAATCGTTTCTTTCATATTGTATCTGGATGAATTTAGCGATTAACGCATCGCGGTTAAGCGCTTGGCCTTGCTCTAACAAAACCAGCATTTCCTGGTAACTTTGCGGGTCACCCAGGTTATAAATACAGGAGACCGAAGCGACAATAATAACATCCCGGCGGCTCATTAAGGAGGTAGTGGCCGATAGGCGCAGGCGGTCCAGCCGTTCGTTAATGGAAGCGTCTTTTTCAATATAGGTATCTGTTGAAGGTATATAGGCCTCGGGCTGGTAATAATCGTAGTAACTTACAAAATATTCTACCGCGTTCTGCGGAAAGAATTCTTTAAATTCAGAATAAAGTTGGGCAGCTAAAGTTTTATTATGCGAGATTACTAAAACCGGAAGATTTAGTTTGGCTATCGCGTTAGCCAGGGTAAAAGTTTTCCCTGAGCCGGTAACGCCTAAGAGTGTAGAGTAGCGGTCGCCTGAAGCAATGTTTTGGGTGAGTTCTTTTATCGCCTTGGGCTGGTCGCCGCAAGGTTTATACTTTGAGACAAGCTTAAAATCCGGCAAGTTAGATTACCTCTAAGCTCATATCAATTGCTTTAATTGAATGCGTTAGTTCCCCGATAGAGATGATATCGATGCCTATAGCGGCAATTTTTCTGACCGAATCAAAATCAACTCCTCCGCTGGCCTCCAGCAGGGTAGGAGGATGGTGGCTCTTAAATTCGGTGTTATTTCTTATCTTAACCGCCTCTTGCATATCTGCAACGCTCATATTATCCAGCATGATCACATCCGGCTTAAAATAAAGAGCGTGTTTAAATTCGTCCAGGTTTTGCACTTCTACCTCAATTTTAAAACCTTTGGGCACGCTGGGGAGCTTTTCATAACCTTCAGTAACCTTAATATGGTTATCTTTAATTAAGATCATTTCATCCAGGCCCATCCGGTGGTTATGCCCGCCACCGACGCGCACGGCGTATTTCTGCAGATCTCTTAAACCCGGAAAAGTTTTACGGGTATCCGTTATTTTGGCTTTGTAAGGCTCGATATGCTCAACATATTCTCGGGTTTTGGTGGCTATGCCGGAAAGCAGGCTTAAGAGGTTAAGCGCGACTCTCTCTGCGCTTAGGATATTGGCGGCTTTGCCTGAAATTCGGGCAATAATCTTACCCGCCTTGACTTCTTTACCATCTTCAGCCATAGGTTTGAATATAATTGCCGGGTCAATTGCCTTAAAAACATGTTCAGCTACATCCATTCCGCAAACGACCGCCTTTTCCTTGAATAAAATATGCGCGCTGATTGTTTTATCTTTGGGGATGGTCAGCTGAGTAGTGATATCGCCCCTTCCGATGTCTTCAATTAAGGCGTGACGCACGATATAATCCAGCTTATCCTGGTTGAGCTTTGGTGTGCTTTCAGAAAGAAAATATTTACCTAAGGCCATCTTTTACTCCTTTTAGTTTTTGCACTTCATCTTTTAGGTTATTTAATTTCTCTCTCTCCTTTTCCACGATCTCCTGAGGCGCTCGCTTTAAAAAGTTTTTATCGGAGAGCATTAAATCCTTTAACTTTATATCTGATTCCGCTTTGTGGATCTTTAAGCTTATTTTCTCCTGATGTTTTTCAATATCAATAACTCCGGATAGCGGTATAGTGATATGCTTATCCTTGAATACCGAGCTAAATTCTCTCTCAGCCCGCTTATATTCGCCTAAAATCTCTACTTTATTTAATCTGGCCAGGTTCTTTATGTGGTTAGCAACAGACTCTAACATGGCTCTTTTATTTTTATTGGGGACAGATATTTTTACGCTGACGTTATCCGCTTGAGGGGGGATTTCCAGCTCTAGGCGCATATTCCTGATATTGGTGATGATTTCCAGGGCTTCTTCCATTGTATTTTCAATCTTAGGTTCAATAATATTCTCTTGCAGGTGCGGCCAGGCCGTAAGCATAATTGAACTACCTGCGTGCGGAAGTTTCTGCCATATCTCTTCCGTGATAAAAGGCATGAAGGGATGGAGCGTCCGTAGGAATTTTTCCAGTATTTTATACATGACTACCTGATTATGCGGACTATTGATTTCAGATTTGATTAATTCCAGGTACCAGTCGCAGAATTCATGCCAGAAGAACCCGTAAAGCAGGTTGGCTGCTTCGTTAAACTGATAATTATCCAGATACTTCTCTACGCTTTTAAGGGTTGAATAAAATCTGCTCAATATCCAGCGGTTAACTAAACTCAAGTCCTCTTTTTTAAAGAAAACGCAGAGGTCAGTTTTTATTACTGAAGTATCCAGGTTCATCAAAATAAACCTGGAGGCATTCCAGATTTTATTGGCAAAATTCCTTCCCTGCTCAAACCTCTCTTTAGATAGATATACGTCTTGTCCCTGCGCTGTTATCGAAATAAGACTAAAACGCAGGGCATCACAGCCGTACTCATTAATAATCTCTAAGGGGTCAATTATGTTCCCTAAAGACTTGGACATTTTCTTGCCTTCTATATCGCGGACTGTCCCGTGGATATAGACATCCTTAAAGGGAATATCTTTTTGGAATTCCAGGCCGGCCATAATCATCCTGGCTACCCAGAAAAAAATGATTTCCGGCGCGGTGACCAGAGTTGAAGTGGGATAAAAATATTTTAGGTCTTCTTTATTTTTAAAAGTGGCAAAAGGCCAAAGCCAGGAGGAAAACCAGGTGTCTAAGACGTCCTCATCCTGTTTAATGTTTGCGCCGCCGCATTCGCCGCACTTTAGCGGTGTTTCTACGCTTGCCATGGCCACATTTTTACAATCTAAACAATACCATATTGGAATACGGTGGCCCCACCAGATTTGCCGCGAGATACACCAGTCCTGGATATTCTCCATCCAGTTTAAGTAAACTTTAGTCCAGCGCTGGGGGTGGAATTTGATCTTACCTTTTTTAACTGCTTCTATCGCCGGTTTGGCTAAGGAGGCCATTTTGACAAACCACTGTCTGGAAAGATACGGTTCAATAATGGTATGACAGCGGTAGCAATGCCCGGCGCTTAAAGGATGCGGCTCAACTTTTTCTAATAATTTCTTTTCTTTTAAATCCTCCAGGATCACTTCTCTGGCTTCAAAGCGGTCCATATCCCTATAATCTCCGGCAAATTCATTCATCTTGCCGTCAGGATACATTACATTAATGAATTCCAGGTGGTGTTTTTTGCCTAAGGAATAGTCATTAGGGTCATGGCTAGGCGTGACTTTGACTGCTCCGGTCCCGAATTTCATATCGACCATACTATCCGCGATAACTTTGATTTCCCGGTTGATTAAAGGCAGGATTAAGGTTTTCCCGACCAGCTTTTTATAGCGTTTATCTTTAGGATTAACCGCAACCGCAGTATCGCCGAGCAGGGTTTCCGGCCGGGTAGTCGCCACGACAACACATTCTTGCGGATTATCTTTTAAAGGATATCTGAGGTAGTAAAGGTTCCCCTGGAGTTCGCGGTGGGGCGCTTCTTCATCCGAAAGCGCGGTTTGGCAGCGCGGGCACCAGTTAATAATTTTATCGTCTTGATAAATTAACCCCTTTCCCCAAAGAATAACAAAGGCATTTTTTACTGCTTTGGAATACTCCTCATCCATAGTAAAGCGTTCCCGCGGCCAATCGCAGGACGCTCCCAGTTTTTTAAGCTGGCGGATGATGGTTGAGCCATATTGTTCTTTCCAGAGCCAGACGCGCTGAATAAATTTTTCGCGGCCCAAATCCTGACGTTTTAACCCTTCTTTGGCTATAGCTTTTTCGACTACATTTTGGGTCGCTATACCGGCATGGTCGGTCCCGGGCATCCAAAGCGCTTCTTTTCCCTGCATTCTTTGGTAGCGAATAAGAATATCCTGAATAGTATTGTTTAAGGCGTGGCCCATATGCAGGATCCCGGTTACATTGGGCGGAGGGATGACTATAGTGTAGGGTTTTTTAGCCGGATTTACTTTGGCGGCGAATAAATTATTTTCTTCCCAAAATTTATACCACTTGTCCTCTGTCTCTTTGGGATTATATTGCTTTGGAATCTCATCTATCATTTAGCTTTATCTTTTAAAAGTTTATATTCTACGCTGTCAACCAGGGCCTGCCAGCTGGCTTCAATGATATTTTCCGATACGCCGATAGTATTCCAACTGTCTAATTCATCCTGCGACTGGATTAAGACCCTTACCCGGGCAGCAGTCCCTGCTTTCTCGTCTAATACGCGCACCTTAAAGTCGGATAGATGCATCTTAGAGAGCGTGGGATAAAATTGTTTTAAAGCTTTACGCAAAGCGTTATCCAAAGCGTTGACCGGACCGTCGCCATCAGCAGCGGTATGTTCTTTTACGCCTTTGACCTTGATACGGATGATTGCCTCGGTAGTTATCTTATCCTTAGACTTTTTTTCGATTACAACCCTGAAGCCTTCCAATTCAAAGAATTTTTTGTATTTTTTGAGCGCGCGCTTCATCAGTAACTCAAATGACGCTTCAGCCGCTTCAAAATGATAGCCTTCGTGTTCCAGTTTCTGGACGAGCTGCAGGATTCTTTTTGTCTTGGGGTCCTCTTTGCTTAGATCCAGATCCATATCTTTCGCCCGGATTAATACCCCTGTTTTTCCGGCAAGTTCCGAAACTAAAATTCTGCGGTGATTTCCTACTAATGTAGGGTCAATATGTTCATAAGTCAGGGGGTTTTTCATTATCGCGTTGATATGCATTCCGCCCTTATGCGCGAAGCTGGATTCGCCGACATAAGGTTGGTCTTGGCGAGGTTTAAGGTTGCTGATTTCGCTTACAAAATGCGAGACATGGGTCAACTCCTTTAATTTATCGTCCGGAATGCAATCCCGGCCCATTTTTAATTTAAGATTAGCGATGATAGCGATTAGATCGGCGTTCCCGCTTCTTTCGCCGATGCCGTTAATAGTTCCTTGGACCATATCGCATCCGGCTTCCACCGCAGCCAGGGAATTGGCAATAGCAACCCCGGCGTCATTATGGCAATGAATACCCAGGCTGACTTTAATTTTGTCTCTGATTTCAGAGATGACTTTCGAGACTTCGCAAGTTAGCGTGCCTCCATTAGTATCACAGAGGCAGATTGCTTTTGCTCCGGATTCTTCAGCGGCAATTAAGGTTTTTAGCGCGTACTCCTTATTTGATTTATACGCGTCAAAGAAATGTTCAGCATCGTAAAATACGGTTAAGCCGCAAGATGCCAGAAAGCTGACCGTGTCTTTAATCATATCCAAGTTTTCATCCAGGGTCGTCTTTAAGACATCCGTAACGTGCAGGTCCCAAGTCTTACCTACGATAGTGATAATTTGGGCCTGGGATTTAATCAGGGATTTTATATTTATGTCTTCGCTAGCTTTAGTATTTAACCTGCGCGTCATGCTGAACGCGGCGAGTTTACTGTTTAAGAGCTTGACCTTGGACATTTTAAGGTAAAATTCCATATCTTTAGGATTTGCGCCCGGCCAACCGCCTTCAATATATTGGATACCCAGCATATCCAGCTCTTTAGCGATATTTATCTTATCCATTACGGAGTAAGAAATACCTTCGCCCTGAGCGCCGTCGCGCAAAGTAGTATCATATATTTTTACTTTAGGCATAATTTCCCCCGCTATTTTGCTAAACCGAATTTTTCATGCAGCGCTTTGACCGCTATCTCGGCAAACTTCTTTTGAATTATACAGGAGATACTTATATCGGAAGTAGAAATCATTTCAATATTTATTTTGTTGTCGGCAAGGACCTCAAACATCTTGGCGGCTACTCCGGGATGGGACTTCATTCCTACTCCGACAATAGAAACGCGCGCGATATTATCATCCTCTAAGATTTCGCCTGTGCCCAGGGACCTGCCTATCTTCTTAGTTGTTTTAAAGGTTTTGGCTGCCCCCACCTTACTGACGGTAAAGGATATATCTGTTTGACGCAGGTGACTGACATTTTGGACGATCATATCTACGCTTACTCCCTTAGTGGCTAGGCCGTTGAATATCTTAGCGGCGACACCCGGACGGTCAGGGACATTGCAAATCGTGATCTTGGATTCTCCTTTATTTAAAGTCACCGCAGAAACAACAACCTCTTCCATGTTTTTAACCTCCTTAATAATCATCGTTCCGGTTTCCCGCGTAAAGCTTGAGCGCACGTGTATAGGAACACCAAATTTTTTAGCCACTTCAATAGAGCGCGCCTGCATTACCTGGGCGCCAAGAGAAGCCATCTCCAGCATTTCATCATAGGTTAAGGCCTTTATTTTTTTGGCTTTAGGTTCAATTCTGGGGTCAGTAGTGTAAATCCCTTTTACGTCGGTGTATATTTCGCATTCATCCGCTTTTAATTCCTTAGCTAAAGCCACAGCGGTTAAGTCCGAGCCTCCCCGGCCCAGGGTAGTAATATCCTGATTCAAGGTTACTCCTTGAAAACCGGCGACAATAACAATCTTATCCTGTTTTAAGGCTTCTTTGATTTTATCCGCGTTAATCTTAATGATCCTGGCCCGGGTGTGGCTTGTATCGGTAATAATGCCGACCTGCGAACCGGTAAATGATATCGCTTCAAATCCTAATTTATGTATGGCCATAGCCAAAAGCGCGACCGAAATCTGTTCTCCGGTGGATAGTAACATATCCATTTCGCGCTCGCTGGGTTCAGAGTTAATCTTATTCGCCAACTCAATCAATTCATCGGTTGTGTCTCCTAGCGCCGAGACTACCACGACTAAATCGCGCTTTTTCTTTTTATAGCTGACCACCCTTTCCGCAACCCGCTGTATGCGTTCAACATTGGCAACAGATGAGCCGCCAAATTTCTGAACAATCAACTTCCTGCTCATTTCTCTCCTTAAATATTAGGTAGCTTCCTTAATAAAATAATCCATTAACTCATGTCCTTTATCAAAATAGAGGTCGGATTTTTGCGCTTCCTTCTCGCTGTAATTTAAGAAACCTCTGGCAATGACATCCTGCCCGAATATTCCGAAAGGCACGGGGTCGCCGATGTGCGTCTTGAGTGAAACCGGAGTAGCGTGGTCCGGTAAAACCATTATCCTGAAATTATGCTTATGTTTAAAAGCTTGGAGTATAGTCCCTAAAACCAACTGGTCAAACCTTTCGATAGCGGTGATTTTCTCTCTTAAATCCCCGTTATGGCCGGCTTCGTCAGCCGCTTCCACATGGACGAATACAAAATCATTATTTTCCAGTGATTTTAGCGCGGCTTTGGCTTTTCCTTCGTAGTTAGTGTCGTAGTAACCTGTTGCTCCGGGGACATTAATTACTTCTAATCCTAAAAGTTTACCCAGCCCTTTAATTAAATCTACGGCGGATATGACGCTACCGGCCAGATTATATTTTTCGCTAAACTTCGGCATCGTCGGGCGCTTGCCTTGACCCCAAAGCCAGATCATATTCGCGGGATTTTCTTTTAGATCGATACGCACAAGGTTTATTTCATGTTTGCTTAGAATTGAGCGCGATTCATCCATTAATTTAATCAGTATATCGCTACCGTCGCCTTTAGGCAGGTTGGCGGATATTTTTTGCCCGGTTATATCGTGCGGAGGCTTGCAGAAAACATTTTCCAGATGTTCGTCTGTGCCCCTCTTGGCGACCATTAAATGCCGGTAGCTTATGCCGGAATAGAATTTAATCCGGTTGGTGCCCAGGTTTTGGTCAATAAACTTAATCAGAATCCCTGCTTCTTTTGAGCTGATGTGCCCGGCGCTATAATCCGTAAGCTTATCAGCGGAAACCGTGACCAGATTACAGCGGAAGGCTACGTCGTCATCTTCCAGTTGCACCCCTAAGTTTGCCGCTTCCAGCGGGCCGCGCCCGGTATAATATTTTTTGGGGTCATAGCCAAAAATACTGATTTGGGCCACATCTGAACCAGGGGTGAATCCAGCGGGAATAGTCCTGGCCCGGCCTAACCTTCCGTGTTTAGCGATAAAATCCATATTCGGGGTTTTGGCCGCCTCTATTGGCGTGCGTTCACCCAGCTCTTTAATGGGGTAATCACTCATTCCATCGCAGACTAAAACGATATATTTCATATTATTTTTTCCATCAAACCGATTAAACCTCGGCTCAGCCTTTCTTTTTTTAAAAACGGGCCATATTTATTTTTTGCCTTAACCAGATAGGCCGCGTAGTTATTCTTAAGCATACTATTGGCTACCACCAGATCCAGATGCGCCCTGCGCATAAGCAAACGGGCTTGTTTTATGAGTGTTTTTTCAGACGCTTGGGGTTCAAATTTAAACCCGATCAAGAAAGAGCCGGGGCTCTCCTTATGTAAATAGTCAATCATCTTAGGCGTCTGTTTAAGGATTAATGTCAACTTTTTATTATGCGAGTTAAGTTTATTTTTTCTCTCTTGCAGCGGCCGGTAATCAGAAACTGCCGCGGAATGTATCACAATATCATAACGCTTCTTTTTAAGCTCATTCTTTAATAAATGGTTCAACTCCTTAAAGAAGCTAAAACGGATGACCTTTATCCTTTTATCAATGCAGCGATTCTCAACCGGCCCTAATATAAGCGTGACCCGGGCACCCTTTTTGGCCAAATCTTTAGCCAATAAAATTCCGGTTCTCCCGGTTGCGGTATTACTGATTACCCTGACCGCGTCTATCGGGACCCAGGTAGGACCAGCAGTAATCAGGACTCTTTTATTTAATAACCGATTTCTTTTAATATCGCTTTCTTATCCGGCCGGATCAAGCGCGGTTTATTAACGCTCTTTACAGCCCTATCCGGATCCTTTAAGCCGTGGCCGGTCAATATGCAGACTAATTTTGCCGGAGCCTTATCTTTAAAGTAACCGTTTTGGTTAAGCTTAATCAACCCGGCGACTGACGCGGCTGAAGCAGGCTCAACAAATACTCCATCATGACTAGCCATCTCTTTGTACGCTTCCAGAATCTCTTTATCGGAAACCATATCAATTAATCCGCCGGACTCATCCCGGGCTTCTTCAGCCTGCTTCCAGCTGGCGGGGTTACCGATACGTATAGCAGTCGCGATTGTTTCCGGGTCCTTTATGGGGTGGCCTCTTACAATAGGCGCGGCTCCTTCCGCCTGGAAACCCAGCATCTTGGGAAGTTTCTTAGACTCACCCGCTTTTTTATATTCTTTATACCCTTTCCAGTAAGCAGTAATATTTCCGGCGTTACCTACGGGCATAAGCTGAAAATCCGGGGCATCGCCTAAGAATTCGCATATTTCAAAGCTCGCTGTTTTCTGGCCTTCAATACGAAAAGGGTTAAGCGAATTTACCAGGGTGATGGGATACTCGGCAGTAATCTCCCGGGCCAGGTTTAAAGCAGCATCAAAATTTCCTTCTATCGCTAAAACAGTCGCTCCGTGAATAAGAGCCTGGCTTAATTTTCCTAAAGCAATTGCTCCGTTTGGTATAAGGACAATGCATTTTATACCGCCTCTTGCCGCATAGGCAGCTGCGGAAGCCGAAGTATTTCCGGTTGAAGCGCACATGACCGCTTTAGCCCCTGCTTCACAGGCTTTAGAAATGGCCATAGTCATGCCCCTGTCTTTAAAAGAGCCTGTCGGGTTCAGGCCCTCATATTTCAGGTAAACTTCCAAACCGTTTCCTAAAAGCTTACTTAAGTTAGCGGAATAAATCAAAGGAGTATTACCCTCGTTTAAGGTAATTATCGGTGTCTTATCTGTCAGCGGAAGGTATTTCCTGTATTTATCAATTACCCCTAAGTATTTCACACTTCCTCCATCCTGATTGCCACTGATTTTTCTTTTATGGCGTCCATTCGGTCAATTAGGCTTAGAGCGCTGCGCATATCCTTCTCTTTTGCCTGGTGAATAAGCATGACTATAGGGACCAGTTGCGTCCTGGAGCGCTCTTTCTGAGTAACCGAAGCAATGCTTATGCCGAATTTAGCCAGGATCCCCGATACCTTAGCCAGCACTCCCGGTTTATCCAGAGCCATAAAGCGGATGTAATATCGGCTTTCAAAATCGTCAATATTGAGTAACCTCTTCACGGTTTTATCCGCCACAGTTTTTAAGGTAGGCCTAAAGAGTCCGGCTTTAATATCCTGGGTTAAATCCACTAAGTCTGAAACTATCGCCGAGGCAGCGGATGATTGCCCTGCTCCGGGCCCGTAAAATAATAAATTTCCGGCTAAGTCGCTAGAGACATAGATAGCGTTAAAGACGCCTTCAACCGAAGATAATAAATGCCCCTTGGGTATAAGCGTAGGATGCACCCTTACCTCTAGACCCTCAGCTTCTTTTTTGGCAATGGCCAGTAGTTTTATTTCAAAGCCCAATTCTTTAGCGTAATTTACATCCGCTAAGGAGATCCGCGAGATGCCTTCAATAAAAATATCTTTTAAATCAACGAATTTTCCAAACGCCAGATACGTAAGCAAAATTAACTTATGCGCCGAATCCATTCCTTCGATATCCAAAGTAGGGTCCTTTTCCGCGAATCCTTTAGCCCGGGCTTCTTTAAGCGCGTCTAGAAAACTGCAATTATTTTTGGACATAGAAGATAATATATAATTAGAGGTGCCGTTGACGATGCCGAAGATGCTGTTAAATCTATTGGCCACCAGGCCTTCGCGCAGGGATTTTATAATCGGTATACCGGCGCCCACCGATGCCTCAAAATAAATATTCTTTCCGCGGTCAGTTGCCTCAGTAAATAATTCTTGTCCGGCCTGGGCCAGAAGCGCCTTATTAGCGGTGACCACGTTTTTACCCTTCCTTAAGGCCTCAAGAATAAATTCTTTAGCCGGGTGAATCCCGCCGATTAATTCCACTAAAATATCTATTTGCGGGTCATTGATGATCTCTTTTACGTCGCGGGTAAGCAGTTCTTTATTAACGCTGACATTGCGCCGCGAGGAGATATTCAGGTCGGCGATCTTTTTAATATTTATATCCAGTCCGGTTTTCTCAAGCAAGAGCGCCTTGCGCTCGCGCAAAATCTTGACTACCCCTGAACCGACGTTGCCGAATCCGACTAAACCTACATTGATCCTTTTCATAAGCCTTCCTTTTCTTTCTTTATGTAATAACCCACGGTTTCCCCGATAACTTTCCTGTGTCTTTCATCGACCGCTAAGAACTCTATGCGGGTATCATAAATCATATCTTTCATTATCTCCCGGGATTCAATCACTCTGCCGATGATCATAATCGGATGGGGGTCAAAAGGAAGCCGGATCTCTAAGGCCAGATTAATGCCGGGATCAAAACTGCGGTTAGTGGTCAGCAGCATCCCTCCCATGCAGATATTTTTGGTTTGGGTTATATCGATATTGTCGACTTCGTTCATTATGCGATAAGAAACAATAAATCGACCGACAACTCGGGGGTGCTTTCTTCTTTCCGGACCAGCGTAGCTCATTTTTTACCTCCGTATTTATTCAAACACCAGGCAACATATTCATGGATTAAGGCTTTTTGCGCATCTTCTAAGTCTAAGAATGATACCCTGGCTAACGCAGTATTTAAGAGCGCGTCATCTGCGTTGACTTTAGTTTCAGTAATGCCAACCAGTTTGCCGGTGACCTCAAACCATTCAAAAGGCTTCAATGGGATTTTAATCAGCATATGCACGGTTGAGCCTATGGGAAAATTTTGGGCCACATTAAAGCTTACACCTTTTTCTCCGATATCCCTTATTGCAGAGACATCCCATTTGCGGACCCCGGGTTCAGAGTCAAATGAGAATTGAATAATCAGGTTCTTCTGCACACGGCTCGCGCCTCTTTTTTCCGCTTCGTTTTTCTGATCAGCCATAGTTAATTAAAAATGGTCGGGGCGGACAGACTTGAACTGTCGACCTCTTGAACCCCATTCAAGCGCTCTAGCCAAACTGAGCCACGCCCCGTAAATCTCAACAAATCTATTTTACTCTTTTTTACTCTTTCTGGCCATTAAATCTTTGAAGGCCCTGAACGCTTCCTTATTTTTATAAAGAACATTGTATACTTCTTTAACAATGGGCATATCTACTTTATATTTTAAACTTAAAGAGCGCGCGGATTTTGCCGTAGGCACTCCTTCGGCGATCATCTGCATATGGCTGATTATCTGTTGCATAGTTTTACCCTGGCCGATTTTCTCTCCTACGAACCTATTCCGGCTGTGTGGGCTTATACAGGTAGTGACTAAGTCTCCTAAACCGCTTATCCCGCTAAAAGTGCGGGCTTTGGCTCCCATAGCTACCCCTAATCTGGTGATCTCAGCCAGGCCGCGGGCAAGGATCGCTGCTTTTGTATTTGCGCCAAATCCTAAGCCGTCGGATACTCCGCAGGCAATAGCAATAATATTTTTCAGGCTTCCTCCTAATTCCACACCTATAACATCAGCGTTAGTATATATCCTAAACCTCTTAGTCATAAAAATACTTTGCAGGAAGTTTCTTACCTTTGGGTCATGCGCGGCAACTATCGCTACCGCGGGTATCCCCCGGGCAATCTCGCAAGCGATAGTTGGCCCGGAAAGGACCGCAAGTTTAACGTTTCCTAATTCGCTATGGATTACTTCGGAAACTCTTTTCAGGGTACCTATTTCTATGCCTTTGGCCACGCTTAAATATATGGCCCTGCGCGGATAATCCAGTTTTTTAAGTTTTTTTAAGACTGAGCGTATATATTGCGCGGGGACGGCTAAAACAATTATATCTTTATTTTGGATAGCGCTCTTTAGATCACTGGTTAGATTTACCTTGTTTGGTATTTTTATGCCGGGCAAAAATTTCCGATTCATCCGGCTTTTATTCATACTCTCTATGTTCTCGGCAAAGGCGCCCCAGATAGTGACGTTAAAACCTTTTCCTGAAAGTAGCAGGCCTAAGGTAGTTCCCCATCCTCCGTCTCCCAGGATAGTTAGATTGAGTTTATTTTCCATTTATCTCCCATTAAATCCTGTTCTTGGCGGGTAATGAATTTCACTCCCACGTCAAAATTAGCGTCCCCTTTTTCTTCGACCCTTACGACTTTAGCGATGATCCCGTTTTGATAAATAAAAACCCTTTTTTCCAATTCGGCGCATATAGATAATACTCCCCGGTCAAAAGAAAGCCAGATTATATCTTCGGTATTGACTGTTTCTTTAACGTTGCACAGAAGCCCGGCAGAGCTTATATTAGAAGTGTATCCTTCAAGCAGCTTGCTAATGGTTTCTTTCTTACAAATTTTGTAGGCCAGCGGAGTGGAATAATCCAACCTTATGAATTCCCTGCGTTCAGGAGTATTTTCCATATTATTTTATGACCAGATTATTTTTATTTGTCCTTAGCTTAGCCAGGTCCCAGGCATAGTCATAAAGATGCAGGCCTTTGCTGGCCGCGATAATTTCGCCGTCTTCTACCCCTATTTCTTCAGCCATATACTGCTTGACCAGTTGTAATCCGCCGAGGTTGGAGGGAAAACCTCCCCATAAATCCCAGGAACGAAAATATAACATAAAATGCAGCTTTCCGTAGCGGATCCTGGTATCAATGATCCTTAAGCATGGCGGATCAACAAGTTTAATATCTGAAGGCATCCCGATCTCCATTACCGCCTGATTTGTCCCGAATCCCTTTTCTTTATAGAGTTTAATTACTTCTTCGATTTGATTAACCTCCAAGGGCATTTCTTTAGACATCTCTTTTCCGTTTATCTTCTCTTTGACTTTAACCGTGGGGCTGACTAATCTTTCTCCGTAGGTATAATCTTCAGTCTCGGTTTTTGTGCCGGTCATAAGGTAACTTAAATAACCTTGAATATAATCCATATCCGTCGGCGCCGGTATACTCATCCCCTCGGGGATTATGGGAATAATCTGATGAGCGGGTTTTTTAACGCGGACTACGCAATAATCGAATTCCAGGCGCTTCTGCCCTTCATAGCTGCCTTTGGTTATAGTATAGACATGCCCGTGATCCAGTATTTGGCTGAGGCACTGAAACCAGGCGTCATCTAAATCAAAAGCATCCACAAAAACAGGTTTTAACAGCTCTTCGCTCATATACCCTTTCCGATGAAATCCTACTTAATCTTTTCTTTAGCCGCTTTAATAAACTCCTTGAAACAGGAAATTATTTGAGATATAGCCGCGTTTTTACCGATATATCCGGAGCAACCTAATTCATTAGATTTAGTCACCAGCTCTTCGTCATAGCCAAACCCGGTAATCATGATTACTATTGTATCAGGTCTCTTCTCTTTTATTCTTTTTAATGTTTCTAAGCCGCTCATCCCGGTAAGTTTTACGTCCAGGAGGACCGCTTCAAAGTCTTCTTTATTAACCGACTCCAGGGCTTCTTCTCCGGTAGCAACAGAATAAACCTGGTAGTTTTCTTTTTTAAGCAGGTCATTGATCATTTCTCTTACGGGTGCTTCATCATCAACTACCAAAATTTTACCGGCCATATTATTCTCCTTTTTTAGCAAAAGGTAATTTTATAATAAAGGTTGTTCCTTCGCCTAGCTGGCTTTCTACCTCAATAGTTCCGTCATGGCTTTTAATAATATTGTAGCAAATAGATAAACCTAAACCTGTGCCTTCGCTCTTAGTTGAGAAAAACGGCATAAAGAGATTTTTTAAATTCTCCGGGGCTATCCCCCTGCCCGTATCATTAATACTGATCCGGACGAATTTATTTTCTACGGTATCCGTCTTTATTTTAAGGGTTCCTCCTTTAGGCATCTCCTGACAAGCGTTAATAAACATATTTATGAATACTTCCTGCAGTTGATGCGCGTCTCCTTGAATAAGGGGAAGTCTTTTGGCGAAATCCCGCGCTATGCGTATCTTATGAGACGGTAGTTTATGATATAAGAGAAGCGGCAGCACGTTTTTAATTATTTTGTTGACGTCCAAATTTTTCAAGTTGGGAGAGGTTTTGCGGGTAAAGCTTAAGAATCGGTCCACCAGGGTCCGGATTCTGTCCGCCTGGCCATCGATTATCTTTAAGGAGTCTTTAAAGCGTTTATTAAGTTTTTTATTTCCTAAAAGCATCTCTAACCTTCCGGATACGACAAAAAGAGGGTTATTGATTTCGTGGGCCAGGCCAGCAGCGAGCGAGCCCACGGCAGCCATTTTTTCAGATTGAAAAACTTGATACTCCAGCTTCTCCTCTTCCGTAATATCTTTAGCTATAAAAATATAGCCGATAAGATTTCCATCGCTATCCAGGAATTGATTTACGCTTAAGATAACCGGAAAAACCTGGCCGTCTTTTTTAACCAGGGAGAGCTTTAATTGGTAATGTCCGTTTTCCTTAACCTGCTCCAGCGCAAAAGGAAGTTTGTTCTCCGTATCATCCTTTGTGTGCAAGAGGCCGACGTGCTTAAAGATAATCTCGCTTTTTTTCCAGCCAAACATAGCTTCAAAACCCATTTCATAGTAGGTGATGTTGCCTTTAAGGTTAATCACGTATAAGGCGTATTCCTTGATGCTGGATAAAATATTCATGAGGGTTTCGTCAATTTTCTTTAATGATGCCTCTCTTTCCTTAAGCAGGGTTACGTCATTGCCTAAAAGAAGTATCCCGGCCAGGCCTTCTGTTTCGTTAAGCATCGGTGTGATGTTCCAGGAAATAATGTGTTCTTTCTTATTAAAGTCAACTATAGAGCCTTCAAAAATATTTGCTCTCTTGTAGGTAATCGAGTTATCTAACACCGCCTTAAACATCTGTTGTTTCGCGGCTATATTTGAATCATGGCATAAGATATCCAACCAGTGCTTGCCAAAAAGTTCCTTCTTTTTTTTGTCGATCAGCTCTTCTATCTTTTTATTGCACATAGAAATAATTCCCTGAGGGTCCAGATAGAGCATGATTACATTGGCCTCATCAATTATTTTTTGGTTTAGCGTTTGCGCGGCTTGGCTGTTAATTTCCATTTTTTTAAGCGGGAGAGGGGAATCGAACCCCCATATATAGCTTGGAAGGCTATTGTTCTACCACTGAACTACTCCCGCGTTACCTAACGCGCACCGGCGCAATTTGCGCACAAGCGCACGCCGACGCAATACCTATTAAGCGTCGGGCGCTATGTTAGCGCCGGGTGCTGCTTGGTATTTTTTGTTTGTACTTGGCTCACTAAACCGCTTGTCGCGGTTTTTTACGTTCGCCAAGTGCACTTTAAATTTCCCTTGTCGGGAAATTTAAAGTGGGCAGGAGAGGATTCGAACCTCTGAAGCACAAGTGCAGCAGATTTCAAGTGCCCTCGAGTTACCTCGAGGCTTGGACTATCTCATCACCATAGCTATTGCTTTAGGCGGTAGGCGCTTAGTCTCTGCACCTTCCCCGACGTTAACATCGGGGCTTGGCTCAGGATTACCCCAGCAACAAGCCGGGGTTTCCCTGAATTCACCTACTTTTCCATCACGCCTTTCGACATGACGCTGCGTTTACACAGTCTGCCCCCTTTGGCCACTTGGGTACCTACCCGTATTAAAACATCTTTTCTATAATTTTCAATCCAATTGCCTATTGTCTCTAGAAGCTTTTTATCGTTATATCTTATATGGACTAATCCATAAGGTAGCTTCCTTTTACTTAAATTTAAATTTCCTTCTCTTACATACGGCTTAGTAAATTGATTTATTGGTATGCCAGTAACTTTCTTCCAATATTCCATTACTTCCTTTAAATTAAGATGAGAATATGTATATAGATACAGTCGTAAACGTCTATTATTAATACCGCAAATTTCTCTTAAAAATTTTAAGAATATTCTCACCATAGCGGAATTACTGTTTACAAAATCAACTGTTTTGCCTTTTAATGTACCTTCTGCCCAATATAGCATAATTCCAGCGATTTGTAATTTTTGTCTTCTATTATCAAGGTTTTGTTTAATTTTAAACTGGGGTTTATTCTTACTTACTACATAATTAACTTCGCTTGGTAGTCTCCGTACAATATTATTTCTATTCATAAAATCATATACAGACCAAAAAGAAACTCCTAGTTTTTTGGCCGTTTGTTCTACGTTAAGTTGTCTATCGTTGTAAAGAATCCTAATTCTGTTAATATTTAGTTTACTATTCATATTTTATTAAAGCCGGCGAGAGGAATCGAACCCCCGACCATCTGTTTACAAAACAGACGCTCTACCAACTGAGCTACGCCGGCATTAGCTGCATCTTTTTATTGCCTCTGGAATTTTAGCAATAATATCCGAGGCAATCAAGGAAATTTGCGTTTTTTCTTTTGTCCCCAGGTCTGCGGCCAAACCATGCAGATATACCGCGTATTTTGAGGCGCTAAACTTATCCAGCCCCTGCCCTAAAAACGCCGCAATCATTCCGGTTAAGACGTCACCGCATCCGGCAGAACTCATTCCGGGATTACCGGTTTTATTGATATACAAGTTTCCCTGGTAATCGCTGACTATCGTATTATGCCCTTTGAGTACCAATGTTAATTTATAATGCCGGCTGAATTTAATAGCAATATCTTTTCTGTTTCCCTGTACCTCTTTTACGCTTATCCCTAAGAGGCGGGCCATCTCTCCCGGATGGGGAGTCAATATAGCATTATTTTTTAAATATTTCAAATATCCCGCTAGCGCGTTCAGGCCGTCGGCATCAATGACCAGCGGTTTATCTATGTTACGCACTATTTTACGCGTTAAACTTTGGGTAGATTTATCTTGAGATAATCCCGGTCCGATAACCAGTAGGTCAATCTTCTTAACAAAATTTTTTATTTTGCTAAAAGCCTTTAGGCTTAACGAACCAGCGGATGTTTGGGCCAAAGGCAGAGTCATTACTTCCGGGGTTTTTATTTTTATTATCGCATTGTTAATGCCTCTGGGGATGCCTAATGTAACTAACCCCGCCCCTGAGCGCATCGCCGCTTGCGCGCAAAGGACTGCCGCCCCGGAATAGCTCCTTGAGCCGGCCAAAATAAAAATATGCCCGAAATCGCCCTTATGGCTGTTAGTTTTTCTTTGTAACAATCGCGTTGGCAACCGCATAATTTTTTACATGAGAAATTGAAACGATTACCTCCATACCCTTACCCTTGGAATTCAATAACCTGCAGGAGGGTTTTCCTTCTAAATCATTCAATATCTCAACATCTTTCCAGTTTAGATTCGCGTCTCCTAAAGCCTTGAATATTGCTTCCTTGGCCGCAAACCTTCCCGCCAGATGCTGGTATAAGCTCCCGCGGGTCTTAGCGTTTATTAACTCACCCGCGGTAAATATGCGGCTTAAGAACGCATCTCCCCATTTCTCAATAGCTTTTTTTATCCGGTTTACTTCGGTTATATCAACGCCTGTGCCTAGAATCATAAGTTATCCAATCAAGTCCCGCATTTCTTTTATTGCCTTACCCAGACCCACAAATACTGAGCGGGAAATTATTGCATGCCCGATATTTAACTCGGTAATCCCTTTAATCGTGGATATCTTGGTAACATTATTGTAATTTAGGCCATGGCCGGCAAAAACCTCTAACCGGCAGCTTTTGGCAAAATTAACCGCTGATTTTAATTCATTCAAACGCTTGGTCTCTTCTGATTTTGTCCTAGCGTTAGCGTAAGAACCGGTATGCAACTCAATCATCCGCGCGCCGGTTCTCTTAGCGGCGGTAATCTGGGCCTTAACCGGGTCAATAAATAAACTGACTTCAATTCCGCAAGCGGACAGCTTCTTTACAGACTTTCTGATTTTATCCAGGTTAGCTACGATATCTAAACCGCCTTCCGTAGTTAATTCCTGCCTTTTTTCAGGGACTAAGGTGGCCTGGTCAGGTTTAACTTTGCAGGCAATAGAGATTATTTCCGGGGCTATAGACATTTCCAGATTAAAACGGGTTCTCACCACCCCCTTTAATATGCAAATATCTTCATCATTAATGTGCCGGCGGTCTTCTCTTAAATGGGCTACAATCGCGTCAGCTCCAGATAATTCAGCCAGCAAAACCGCAAAAGCCGGATCAGGCTCTGATCCGCCCCTGGCTTCCCTGATTGTCGCAATATGGTCAATGTTTACGCCTAATCGCATAAGATTATTGGAATATAAGCATCTCTTCTTTGATGTAAAGCCAGAGGATCAGCGCCAGGATTAAAGAGACGATCTTTAGCCAAGGGTGATAAGTGAATATGTGGGTTACCCCGTAAATAATATTAAAATTTTTTATTTTCATATTACTTCCTTATTCTGATTATCTCTTTGGCTTTTAAGAAGAGGTCTTCGTGGCTTAAGTTGTTGTATAGCCGGCCCTGGTAGACAAGAGAAATATCCTGTCTTTCTTCAGAGACAACAATTATAACCGCGTCAGTTTCTTCGCTTAAGCCCAGGGCTGCCCTATGGCGGGTGCCGAATATACGGTCAATATCAAACCTTTGAACAAGCGGCAGAATAGCGCCCGCGCTGGTAGCCCGGCCTCTTTGAATAATCATAGCTCCGTCATGCAACGGATTATTGGGGGTAAATATCGCTTGAATCAGTTCCGCAGAGATATTTGCGTCAATCATAACTCCGCTCTCAACATATCCTCCTAGTGAATCGTTCTTTTCTATCGCGATCAAAGCGCCGATTTTATCATTGCGCAGGCCCTGTGCCGCTTTAGTAATTTCTTTAAGCATTTTATCCAGCTCTTCTTCGTCCATTGAGCTTACAAATAAATTCTTTTGACCTAGTTTGGCCAACCCCTTTCTTAACTCCGGATGAAAAATAATCAACAGGGCGATGATGGATGTGGCGAAGAAATTCCTGAATAACCAATCCAGCCTTTCTAATCCTAATTTCTGAAAAATGAAAAAGGCTACTAGGATAAGGGCTATACCCTTGACCACCTGTATCGCGCGGGTGCCTTCAAAGAAGAGCATAACCTGATAAATCACAAACCATAAAATTAGTATTTCTAAGATTACTTTCCAGTGTATCAGGATATCCGCTAAGTTCATTTGCCTATTCCTTCTTTAATCAGCAGCGCCTGTTTTACCGCTTTGACATCATGGGCCCTGATGATATCTGCGCCATATTCAGAAGCCAGGACACTGGAAGCCACAGTGCCAAAGATCCTCTCTTGCTCAGGAACGTTTAAAATTTTACCGATGAATGCCTTGCGGGAAGTACCTATGAGAATCGGTTTCCCAAGCACTTTAAATTCTCTTAGCCTTTTTAATATTTCCAGGTTATGCTCTAAGGTCTTGCCAAAACCTATACCCGGATCAATAATAATCTTATCTTTATCTATTCCGGCTTCTTCGCCTCTTTTTATCGCCGCGGATAAATATCCGCTAATCTCGTCAATCAAAGATAGGTATTGAGGGTTATTTTGCATTGAACGAGGCTTCCCCCGCATATGCATGATAACCACACCTGCTTTAAAGGTGGCGGCGACTTTAGCCATTTTTATATTTCTTAATCCGGTAATATCGTTAATCAGGCTGGCTCCGTTATCCAGCGCCAGTTCAGCTACTTCAGGTTTATAGGTATCTATAGATATAGGGACCCAGATTTTCTTGGCCAATGCTTTTATTACCGGGAGAACCCTGGAAATCTCATCTTTTAAGGAAACTGGCTTGGCTTTAGGCCGCGAAGATTCTCCCCCTACATCAATAATATCCGCGCCATCATCCACAAGCCTTTGGGCATATTCAACAATATCCGGTGTTTTAAAGCCTAAACCATATAGTCCGTCTCCGCTAAAAGAATCCGGCGTAACATTGACTATCCCCATTAGGTAAGAACGCTCTCCCAAATTAAGTCTATGCTTTCCTAAAACTAGCTTAAAATTTTTTTTCTGGTAATTTTTTAGAGCGGAGGTTAAATCTTTAGCCAGGTTGTTCAGGCCAAACGGCTGCCGGACTAATTTTTCACTCAGGCGGTTTAATTGAGCAAGGTTGCCTATAATAAGGCAGTCTGTTTTTTTAACTTTTCCGGTTAAGGCGCCTCTAGCAACCGCGACATCTCCTCCTAAAGAAAGCATCTCTTGTTTTAGGATATTAGCCGATATATTGCTTAGGGAATTTAATTTCAAGATGTAGGTTTGAGCCTTAGGGAGCATAATCTTTATCCCGTAAGGGTCGACATTGATCTCCCGCATAAGCTGTCTTAAGTCGGTTTCTTTTAAATTATTTAAAATGCGCATGATTTAAAGTTTAGACGAGGTCTGCTTTCGCTATCCCTAAGAGTTTTTTAACCTCTTCCCCGCTCATTACTTCTTTTTCCTGCAGCGTGTTGGAAAGTGTTTTTAATTTATCCAGATTAAGTTCCAGCAGGGCTTTTGCTTTTACATAAGCTTCTTCAACGATTTGCCTTACCTCTTCATCAATTAAGCGCGCTGTTTCTTCGCTGTAATTTTTTTCCTCCATTATGTCTTTACCTAAAAAAACCAATCCTTCCCTGCGGCCTAAGGTTATATTCCCTAATTTTTTGGACATACCAAACTGAGTAACCATGCGCCGGGCCATTCCGGTAGCCATCTCCAGATCATTCTGCGCTCCGGTAGTTACTTCATTTAAATTTAACTCTTCGGAAGCCCTGCCTCCCAACATCATGGCGATTTCAGCGCTCAATTCTGTCTTGGTCCAATAGTGCCTGTCTTCTAACGGAGGAGTAAAAGTATAACCGCCGGCCAGCCCTCTAGGGATGACGGAAACTTTTTTTAAAGGGTTGACTTCCGGTAATAATAAAGAAAGCAGCGCATGACCTGACTCATGAAGGGCAGTGATCTCTTTTTCTTTTTTAGACATAATATGGCTCTTTTTCTCCGGACCCATCAGCACTCTTTCCACGGATTTATCCAAGTCAATCTCTTCAACCGCTTCTTTGCCGTGCCGGGCAGCCAGGAGCGCGGCTTCGTTGCACAGGTTCGCCAGGTCTGCTCCGGAAAACCCGGGGGTCTGGGAGGCGATTGATTTTAAATCCACGGATGGCCCCAGTTTAATTTTTCGCGTATGCACTTTTAATATTTCTTCCCGGCCTTTAATATCGGGCAAATTCACGATAATATTGCGGTCAAATCTTCCCGGCCTAAGCAGCGCCGGATCCAACGTATCCGGACGGTTAGTCGCGGCTATAAGGATGAGCCCCTGCAAAGTATTGAAACCATCCATTTCTACCAGAAGGGCGTTTAATGTCTGTTCGCGTTCGTCATGTCCTCCGCCAATGCCTGAAAAACGTAAACGGCCTACCGCATCTATTTCGTCAATAAAGATTATCGCGCCTTTACCTGAAGACTTGGCTGCGCGCCGACCCTGCTCAAACAAATCCCGCACGCGGCTGGCGCCTACGCCGACGAACATCTCTACGAAATCTGAACCGCTTATTGAGAAAAAAGGAACTCCGGCTTCTCCGGCTACAGCTTTGGCGATTAATGTTTTACCGCAACCCGGAGGGCCTACGAGTAAAACGCCTTTGGGGATCTTTCCGCCTAATTTCTGAAACCTCTTCGGGTCTTTTAAAAATTCAATGACTTCCTTAAGCTCTTCCTTAGCTTCATCCACTCCGGCTACGTCGTTAAAAGTAACCTTTTCTGTTCCGCTCTGGATTTTAGGGATAGCTTTACCGAAGGTCATAATCTTGTTACCTAACTGCTCTCCCCGTGCGGCCATCATCCACCAGAAAAATATTAAAAGGAGTATCGGCCCTAAATTAAAAAGTAAGGATGTCCAAAATGTCCTCGGGGGTTTAACATCAAAACCTTTGACATTCTGGCGGAGTAAATTAAGCAGCTCAGGGTCATTTTCGGGTATATTCACCAAAAATTTGGAATTATCGTTAAATTCTCCCTGCAGCAGCGTCTCCATCTTGATAACTGACTTGATTTTGCCCGGGTTATCCTTTAGGATGGCATAAAAGTTACCATAAGCCATCTCTTTAGGGATGCCGCTTACCGGAATATTCAGGGCGTTTATGATTACAAAAAAAAGTATTATTCCCAGTATCCAACCGAACGGTGAACGCTTAAACGCATTTTTCTTAGCCATATTTTTACCTTTCTTAAGATGCTAATTTTTAGAACATTTATTATAACTTTAAATAGTCATAAAATCAAGGATTTTATAGGTTTATCTACGATAAAAAATAAGGGATTTGGCCTTTTTGGCTACCGATATTCCTTTAGGCAGGTCAACTATGGAATGAACAGGGCGGTTAACCATTAAATCCGCGATTTCCTCTATATGTTGGAATGATATGCGGCGCATTGAGCCCTGTATCCTAAAAATACTTAAACGTAATACCAACCTTTGCATTGCGGGGTGCATCCTGGATAAAGCGGCCAAATTAACCCGGCCTTTTTTCCCTTTAAGCAGTCTTAAAGCTGCCTGGTTTAAGTAATCATAATCGAAAGCGGCGCTTTGGGCCATATTGCTCAAACTATCTTTAATATTCGGATTATATCCGGCTTCCAGCAGAGGAATTAATTTATTCCGGATCTTATTCCTGAAATAAATATCTTCCCGGTTGGTCTTATCTAGGTGCGCCTTTATTCCCTTGCTTCTTAAGAATGATTCTATTTCCCGGCGTTGGACCCTGATTAAAGGGCGAATAAACCTAAAACCGTAAAGATCCCTTTTGGGGAGTATTCCGGATAATCCATAAAGCCCGGTTCCCCTGAGTATACGCATAAGCACTGTTTCCGCCTGGTCATCCAGATTATGGGCGAGAGCGATTTTATCCGCTTTTATGGCTCTAGCGGTATTAATCAAGAAATCCAGGCGGGCGGCGCGGGCAATCTCTTCCAGGGAGCCTTTAGCCCCTGATTTTTTCAGATTTACTTTACCGCTGATTACAGGGAGCCTAAGTTTTGCGCCTAGAGACCTTACGAATTGCGCGTCCTTACAGGAATCCTTGCGCAGCATATGGTCCAGGTGGGCAATCTGTATTTTAAAACCTAAGGGAGCGCTTAAAGAGTTTAATAAATAAAGCAGGGCAACGGAGTCCGGGCCGCCGGATACCCCGACTAGCACTAGGTCGCCCTTACTAATTAAATTATATTTTCTAATTGCGTCTTTTATCTTATCTAGTATCATCTTAAACCTTTTATTTATATTAGCATAATTTGACTTCATTTAAAAGTCTAACCTTATAGCGTATGGCTTGGCTTGTTTCTAAGCAGGGCATGTGAAGTCCAGCAAGCCAGTGTCCCTGCGGGAAACAAGACAAGGCCAGACGATATAAGGTCATTTGAGATTTAAGATTGACTTTTGACTTTTAAAAGTGTAAATTAAATACGATGAAACACAAAGATATAACCCCGAAAGAAAAAAAGGTTGTTCTGGAAAACTTCTTCTCTCTTTCTACCCTTCAAGGTATTAACTATCTCCTTCCTCTTTTAGTATTGCCGTATTTAATAAGGGTGATCGGGCCGGAAAAATTCGGTTTAATTGCTTTCGCCCAGGCGCTTATCCAATATTTTATGATTATTACGGATTATGGTTTTAGTCTTTCGGCTACCAGAAAGATCTCCCTGTGCAGGGAACGCGAGCAGGCCTGTACGATTTTTTCAACTGTAATGTCGGTAAAATTTATATTGGCAGCCTTATGTTATCTGATTTTATTGCTTCTGATAAACATTGTCCCCAAGTTTAGGAACGACTGGCTCATCTATCTTTTTAGTTTCGGAGCGGTTATCGGCAATACCCTCTTTCCGGTCTGGCTCTTCCAGGGAACAGAAAAAATGAAATATATAGCAGTCATTAATATCGCCGGAGGCTTAATTTATGCCGCGTTTATTTTTATCTTTGTGAGAACTCCTGCGGATTACCTGCTGGTTCCTTTATTAAACTCCTTATACTTCATCATAACCGGGATATTCGGCCTATACATAGCTTTTAAGGAATTTGACCTGGAATTTATATTTCAGAGTTATAGCGATATCAGGCAGGAATTAAGGACCGGTTGGGGTATCTTTATTGCTACTCTGGCGATAAATACCTATACTACCACGCGTATTTTTGCGGTGGGGTTGCTTACGAATAATATAATAACCGGATATTATTCCATCGCCGAAAGGATCTGCGGCGTGATCCAGACTTTCCCGCTCGCTTCGCTTTCCCAAGCGATATACCCGAGATTAAGCAGGATATTCGCCAAGAGTAAACTTAGGGCGCTGAATTTAATGCACAAAGTCCAGCATTCTACTACTTTAGCGTACTTGGTAGCCATCCCGGTTATCTTCTTTATTTCGCCCTTTATCGTCAAGCTAGCCTGCGGTAAAGAATTTCCCGATGTTGTCATAAGTTTAAAAGTACTGCTTTTATCCGTATTTTTTATAAGCGCCAACGCTTTTAAAGTACAATATCTACTAGTCTGCGGCAGGCCGGATATTTACGCCAGAATTCATATATTCGCGGCCCTACTGGGGTTGCCCCTGATATTTATTTTTATCCATTATTTTTCATTTTTGGGGGCTGCCGCGGCAACAATAACGATAGAAGCGGTTATTTTTGTTTCTACTTCGCAGATCCTCTACGCCTTAACCAATAAGCTTAAAAAATAGCTCTTAAACAATTCCCGGTAAGAATGTCCTTGGTTATTTCTCGCCCGATTATTTTATTTAAAAATTTAAATTAGTTAGGTTTTGGTAGTAATTATTAATGGACTTGAGGGAATTAAAGGTAAGCAACGTTAGAAAAAGGGATAGAATAACTACTGCGGCGCTTATAAGTGCTTTAGTCTTATTACTAAAACGCGGGTTAGACCAGACTAACGGTAATATTAGAGGGCCTGCGCAAATAAAGCCGATTACTAGCGTTGAACTTCTAAGATACCACTTCTCCTTCTTTTTATTTTCATTATCGAGGTTCATTTATTTAGAATATCCCGGATTTGGCTTAATAGGAGTTCAGGCTCAAAAGGCTTATGCACATATCCTACTGCTCCCATAAACCTTAATTTTTCCTCCAAATCTACTCCTTGCTGGGCAGTTAATATTAATACCGGTATACCCTTGGTAATAGTAGAACTTTTAATATTTTCCAGGACATGAAATCCGCCGCCAGCCGGGAGGCCCAAATCTAAAATTATTAAATCCGGTTTTTCTTTATGGGTCAGGCTTATGCCGAATAAAGCGTCAGAAGCCGCGATAGTCAGGTAACCTTGGGCTTTAAGCAGGGTGGAAAGTCCCAATAGTAATTCATTTTCGTCTTCAACAATAAGTATCCTTTTGGCGGGATGATTTTCCATAGCCCTACCTCTTTTTTATCCTGAGGTCACGCGGTAAAAGTAAAATAAATTTACTTCCTTTACCGACTTCGCTTTCTACCAGAATTTTCCCTCTATGCATTTCGGCTATGTCTTTGGAGATAGCCAGGCCCAGACCAGTCCCTTCTTTAACGGTATCTAACCGTTCAAATTTATTAAAAAGCCGGCTTAGGTTATCTGCCGTAATGCCGTAACCCGTATCTATGCACTCTATCCTGGCAAACTTATCCACCGGATAAATCTTGATGGTCACCGTCCCGGCGTCGGGAGTAAACTTAATCGCGTTGCTCAAAAGATTATTCATCACTCGGGCCAACTTATCTTCATCTGCCCAGATGCAGAGAGTTGTATCCGAAAAATCCCTGACTATCCGTATACTTTTTTTATCGGCCAGGGCCAGCAATTCATTTATTTGTTTTTCCGCTACCCGGGCCAGGTTACAGGCTTTTCTCCTGACATCGACCATGCCAGCCTCGATTTTATGCAGATCCAGTAAATCGTTTACCAAGCGGGTCATTCTCTCTACCGTAGAGTTGCAAAGCTCAAGCACACTTTTTTGTTCAGCGTTGATTTGGCCGGTGAACCCCGCAAAAATATTATAAATATTAGTTTTAATGGAAGTAAGCGGATTTTTAAGTTCGTGGGATACCGTAGCCACAAAAGTTGACTTCAACTGGTCGCTATGTTTGGCCTGGGCGGCGTAAGCTATAATTTTGTTCAGGATATTCCTCAAAATAGTAACGCCGATAAAGAACCCGCAAACAGAGATAAACAAAGACAGCAACAATATCGCGCCGATATTTCCGATGAGGATATTAAAGGAAAATAACCTGTTTACCAAAATATACAAAAATACCAAGAAAGGCATTATTACCATTAAGGAAAAAGCAAGATTGAATTTTCTGTAGGGGTTTTCTTTTAATTCCTGTAGGATAAGATTAAGGCCTATCTCTTGGGATTTATTCTGTTTTTTCATTTGAAATTCTCCCCGCTTTGCGCGGGATTACGGCTTTTTCTGAATGGCTTTAGTGATTTCATTACCGATACACAGGATTTCTTTAATTCTTCCTGTATCGTCAATAATTGCTTTATTCGTCCAGAGAATACGCACGCACTCGCCGTTACTGCGCACATTTTCATTCTCATTGACGGAATAGCATTCGGGGTTATCGGTTATGTCTTTAATCATCTCAATCAAATTTTTCCCCGAGAGGTCTTCCCGGGAAACTATCGTTCCGATTACATTCCTGCCCAAGATATCTTTTTCGTAAAAACCGAAAAATCTCTGGGCAAATTGGTTAAAAAAGGTAACATTACCCTGAGTATTCATAAGCAGGATAATGCTGTTGGCATTCTCGACTATCTGCCTATACTTTGCCTCACTTACTCTTAAGGCCTTTAATTCTTCTTCCATTTTATTTATTCCCGGTGTCGGTTATCTTATCTCCTGCAATTTCTGGTTAAAAGCGGATACTAATTCTTCGTACTTTTTAAGCAGAGGCGCCCTTTCTTTATCTATAATGCTGGCATCGTCTTTTTGATTCGCCTCTATCGCTTTATCAAAGATAGCTATGGCGGTATCCAACACTTCGCTAAACATCGCATGCGCTTGCGCGCATCCTGAGGGTGGAGTAATAGCTGAATATTTAGCTTTTATCTCTTCTAACATACTCTTTTCAGCCGAATAATAATTAATCGCGGCCGCATTTCCGTAAACATCTTTCTTGGGAAGAAAAGCTACCTCTTTACTGGCATACATAAATTTTGCGGCTATTATATTTTTTATCCTCTCCGTAAAACCCAGCATTGTGCTTACGTAAGCAGCATTTGTCAGGGCTGGCTGAGCTGTACTTGTTCCTGGTTCCTGGGCGTAAGCTAAGCCGAATAAACTAAAAACCAAAAATAACCCGGCTAGTACTATACCAAATTTTTTCATTTTGCTCCCTCCTTTTTTTGTTGGCTAGGTCCGCCTTCGAAGGCCACTCTCTGTTTTTTAAGTGGCGGAGAGTGGATTTAAACCACCGACCAAGCGGGTATGAGCCGCGTGCTCTATCAGGCTGAGCTACTCCGCCTTAAATACATAGTATCAATAAATACTGATTAACTCAACTTTTACTTTTTTCTATACGCCTCTAAATATGAATCACAATATATATTTTTATTCAAGATAAGCTCTGCGGTGATTAAGGAATCCATTAGTTGGTTATCTTTCGGGTCCAATATTGCCGAATCTAAACCGTAGGCGATAGCCATAGTCAGAAACGTCCGGTTAATCAGGTTCCTGGCGTTGGTGCTTTGCGAAACATTGCTTAATCCCAAGGTAGTCTTAGGGGCTGGTTCAGATATTATTTTAAATTCACGGATTGATTCCAGGATATCTTTTAATTGAGCCTGAGCCACATTGACCGGGAGAACTATCGGATCCAGGTAAAGGTCTTCAATAGGGAAACCTTGGTCAACGCAAGTTGAAACAATTGTCGCTGCCAGTTCCAGCCGCTGGTCTTTGTTTTGGGGGATGCCTTTTTTACTTATAGTAATACCGATAAGTTGCGCGCCGTATTGGTTAGCTAAGGGTATAAGCGTATCCAGTTTTTCGCTATCCGCGGTAACCGAATTAATTATCGTTTTGTTCTTAGCCGCTTTTAAACCCGCTGTAATAACCTTAAGGTTGCTGGAATCCAGGCATAAGGGCCTATCGGTAACTTCTTGCACGCTTTCGACCAGCCAGGGCATATCCAGTAATGGTTGTTTTGACGCCGGGCCGCAATTAATATCCAGGGCATCCGCTCCGCAGCCTATCTGTTCCAGGGCGCATCTTTGGATTTCTTTTTTATCCTTTTCTTTAATCGCCCTGCCGATATTATCATACATTCCATTGATCAGTTCGCCGATGATAAACACTATTTGCCTCCGAATAAATCAGCTATATATTGGTTAACTTTCTCAATGGCCTTAGGATGCCGCATAATCAAGAGATCCGCGCCTGCCTGAATTAAAGCTGTCGCGGTAAGCGCTTCCCAGATCACTCCCTGTTCAGGGCTATTTTCGTTTTTAGCTTCTTTCGCCCTCCAGGATTCTTGGGCCACAAAGCAAATAAACGGAGAAGCTACTGTTTTATCCCCTGAAAGCGCGGCTAAGCGTGAGCGTTCCATAATCGAATAAGCGTATTCCAAGCCATAGCCTAAAGCCCCGATAGTCGGATTCATAACGATCCGTTCTAAGGGCAGACCCATATCCGAAATCAAAATATTTAATTGTTTAGCGATATTGATATCAATCGGTGATTCAGCGATAATATTATGTCCATCGGCAAGAAGACTGGCCGCGATAGTTTTGTAATTATCCTGTACAGCGCAGCCAATCAAGCAGCGCTCTCCCTTAGCCGCTTCGGAACAAGCCGGTAATAATAAGTTGTCCTTACTATCGTCGCCGCAACCTAAAATAATCAACGGGACACTCACCTCTTTAAGTAATCTTTTGATGAGCTTAGCTTCTTCTTCGGCTGATTTATCCCCGAAATCCGGATGCGCTCCCTGTAATCTAATACAGAGGCTCTCGGCTTTATAATCCCGAACACATTTATTTGCCCATTCCAGCGGGTCCCTAAGGGTTCCGGCGTAAGGAAGCATAAGTTCAGCCGGCCAATCCAGAGGCGCTGTATCCCAAACCTCAAAAGCTACTTTGGGCTCATGCGGAATATTTCCTTCCTGAAATAAACAAGGCAGAGATTTTTCTCCGCCGATCTTTAACGTGTGAGAGCGCGTTCCCCCTTCTTCTTTTGTCGCTCCGATGGTCACCGTTGAAACTTCTCCCGACCATTTTTCGGTCATTAATTGCCAAGCCATATCTTCTCTCCTAATTTTTCTAAAGCGTTCATAGTTATATTGCCGTCATTTAAATTCATTAAAGAGCTTTCTAGGAGACTTAAAGTTTCAATTTCCTGGTCTTTAGGCAAAAAACCCAGATAATCCAGCTTTAAGTCTTTGATCCTATCTAACCCGATATTTTCTTCGCCGCGGTTTATTAATATAAATTCATTTTTAGTTTTTATTTTTAGTTCCCGAGCCAGCTCAGCTATCCTTTTAGCGGCCCTTAAACCTACGCCAGAGGCATCCGAAACTACCAAAAGACTGTCTGCCCGTCTGGTAGTGCGCCGGGATAAATGTTCTAATCCGGCCTCGTTATCAATAATCACAAAATCATAATCATTAATCAGTTTTTCCATGACATTGCGCAGGGAGTTGTTCACGTAGCAATAGCAGCCCGCTCCTTCAGGCCTGCCCATAGTTAAAATATCAAATCCCTCGCCTTCGACAATCGCGCCTTGCACGCGGTATTCAATGTAAGCGTCTTTACCCATATTCACTGGGACAATATCGGGATGCCGGCTTATATCATCAAGTATAGCGCCGATACTTTCTTTTTCCTTAAGGCCTAATGTTTCAGCGAGATTGCTGTTAGGGTCGGCGTCAACTCCTAAGATGGAGCCCAGTTTCTTTTCTTTGATTATACGGATAAGTAAAGCCGCTATCGTAGTCTTACCTGTCCCGCCTTTCCCGGCCATAGCGATAACCCAGCCCATACTTATTTTCCTTGTAGCTTAAATCTGTTGAGGTCCGTATGTGGAAAGAACAATGCCGCCATATATTCATCCATATAACCGGGGTCAACGGATAATTCAAAATAAGTTATTTTACGCGCAATCTCCTCTGCCGCTTTTGTCGCCTGCGCGGATAAAAGCATCTGCCGGGCTCCGCTCAAAGCGCTGTTACCGATAAATACAAACTTCTTTCTATCTAATTCCGGAAGTAAGCCTATTTTTATCGCGCTATCTATATCTAAAGATGTGCCGAACCCTCCGGCTATAAAAATTTTCTTTACATCCGAGAGTTCAAAGTTCATATGCTTGACTAAAATAGCGGTTGCCGAATAGATCGCGGCTTTCGCGCGTTTTAAATTTTCTATGTCCGCCTCGTTTATAATAATATCTTCAGCCGTATCCGTCTCTTCCTTAAAAACCACCACAAATTCCTTACCCGTTTCGCTAATCCGTACCCGTTTATGATTTTCCAATTTTATTTTACCGCTGCGGTCGATGACTCCCGCATCCAGCATTGCGGCAATTAAATCAATATATCCTGAGCCGCAGATCCCGCGCGGTTTAGTATCGGCGATGGTAGAGCAACTAACTTGAAAATTTTTCGGATTAATTTTAACCTTTTGTATAGCGCCGCTTGATGCGCGCATCCCACTTCTTACCCCGCTTCCTTCAAATGCCGGGCCGGCAGAAGCTGCGCAGGCAACCAGAAAATCCTCATTTCCCAGAGCGATTTCGCCGTTAGTCCCGATATCAATTAAGATACTTAGATTCTTTTCCTTGTATAAGCAGCTAGAGAGTACTCCGGAAGTAGTATCTCCTCCGACGTAACTGGAGACCCCCGGTACGCAGGATAAAAGTCCGCGGGGATTAATAATTATCCCGGCCTCAGAAGCCCTTAAGACCGGCAAAAAATTAGCTGTCGGGATATAGGGCTCCCGCCGGATATAAGCGGGATCCAGTTTAAGTAATAAATGTATCATTGTCGTATTTCCGGTGCAGACAATGCAGGTTACGTCGTTTAAGTTAATATTATTTTCAACAGTCAGTTCATTAATCATCTGGTTTAAGGTTTGGGTTACCGCGGAGTGCAATCTCTCCATACCTTCATCCTGATGGGCATAGATTATACGCGTGATCACATCCGAGCCGAAACTCGCTTGTTTATTATAAGTAGCCTTAGTCCCCAGTATTTTTTTAGAATTTAAATCCACTAACTGCCCGGAAATAGTGGTTGTGCCTATATCAAAACATATACCGAAGTTTTTATTAGAGGTATCCCCGGGCTCAACCAGGACAATCTCTACTGTGTCATTTCTTTTCCCCAGGGTGACTGTGACTTTCCAGTCAGAATCGCGCAACAGCTCGCCTAATTGGCGGATATTACTTAAACCGGTCTGCATGACCGGTAGCCCCTGCGCTTTACGGATAGCCCGGAATAGGCGGTCCAGATCGCTTATGCTGTCATTTAGGCTGGGGACAGGCAGTTGAAGGTACAATTTTGTGGATAAGGGAGAGTGTTTAAAAAAACTATCGCTAGAAAGCGGATTTTTCGATTCAATTTCTTCGGATTCCGCGTATATTCCTTTAAATCCCGAATGCAATTCCATCCTGGATTCAGAAGGGACTTCTACTTCCACGTCGCTGTGTATAGTAGTAGCGCAGGCTAAATAGATGTGTTTCTTTTTTTCATCGGAGCTGATTAATCCGGTAGGTTGGGTTAGGACCTCGCCGTTCTTGACGATGACTTTACACCTGCCGCATACGCCGTCTCCAGCGCAATCCGATTTTATATATACCCCGCAGGCTAGCGCCGCCGAAAGAATAGTAGTATCTTTGGCAACCTCCACCGTCTTATTATCCGGATAAAATGTGACTTTATATTTGTTCATAAATATACGCTATTTAAAATTTTTAAGGAACGATGGAATGCCGGCTGCTTCTTTCGGGCCGACGATTATCTCAAACCCCGATTCATCCTGTAACTCTCCGCTCATTACCGCAACATAACCCGGAATAACCAGGCGTTTATGGGCAACCGCCTCCTTTACCCCGAATTTGTTTATAGACTCTGTAATCTTAGCCGGAGTGAATTTCTCCGCTGCCCAGGCAGTCAATACCGACATTCCCTCTGTGTCTACGCTGACAATGTAAGCCGGGATCTTGCTGGCTTCTACCTCGCTTAAAACCGTATAATAAGAGAGCGAAAAATTAGTAGTGATTAATACCGGGGATTTAGCATTTACCTGGCCGATAGGATAAAGCTTAGGCTCAATCTGCAGCGGCTTTTGCGGGTCAGTATATATATTCTGACGTAAAGTCAAAAGTGATAGAGCCTGCCAGGCCTGGACACCTCTAATCAAGACAATCCCGGCGTATTTTGAGATGTAGCTTGCCGCTTCCTGCACTTCCGCGTAAGGGTCATCTTGCTGCACAACAACCAAAGATGGATATCCCAGGCTGCGGTTAGATTTTTTTAAAGCCAGCCTGCGGCTTTGAGTTAAATCCCAGATTTTCTCGGATATAGGTTTCTTACCCGTTTCTATGACCAAGTCGTTTACTCCTTGATTCGCTAGCATCTGCGTCAGCCCAGAGACTTCTTCCAGACTTTGCGCCTGGACAACCAAGGGAGATTTAAAGTCTTTGGCCAACTGTGCGACTTCACTTAAATTATTTTTAGTGGCGTGGTAAATCAGCGGGTTTTTCCCTTTTAAAATATCCAACCCTCCCTTTAAAGCCGTTAAATCGTCGCTCATTAAAACTAGGCCTAAAGCAGTATTGGCAGATACAAGTTTTACGGTATCCCTAAATCTTTGGGCATCTTTATTCTGGCGGATAGCCACGAGGTTGACTTCCAGCAATTGGCCCACGCGCTCAAACTTAAGCTGGTTTATTTTTTCGACCCGGGTTTTAATTTCGCTATCCGCAAGGCTATCTTCTATGATGAAGCCTAATCCGGCTGGCCGGTAGAATTTTTCTTCGTGCCTAAACATTACGCTTTCATTACCGATCTCTAAGCGGGTATCACCTGAGCCGATAGTTACTAATTTTATCGGAGGAAGGGCTTGGGCTTCCAGCTTGGATTTGACCTCAGGGCTCAAGTGGGGGCACTTATCAATTCCAACCGCTTTTTTAGCTAATTGCATAGCAAAGGCCAGGCAAGTAGCAAAACCGCATTCCCGGCAATTTGTTTTCGGCAATAACTTGTAAATATCCAATCCTGATAAACCCATAGCTGGTTACTCCTTATTGTTGTTCGAATATTTTATTTGTGTTTAGATTAAATAATCCCTTGGCAAACTTTTCTGAATCACGGTGCCCTTTTAGGTTATCCAGTTTATTCTTTAATTGTTCAGCAATAAACAGGGATAATTTTTTATTGTTTTTCGGATTACGCATAATAATTTTTATATTCCGGCTGGCGCGCTTTTGGATATTTCCTTTACCGTAAGTTGAGCCCGTAGATAGTTGTAAGCCGTCAATAAGGCAGGATTTCGGCTTTTTATTAGCCCCATAAACCCAAACATCCAGCCCAAAATATTTTTTGGCGCCTGTTTTCTTTAAACCGAGCCTTCCGGCCAATAGCCCTAAAACTAGATACGGGCCCAAGTGCCCATGAAACTTTATAGCTTCTTTAAGTCCTGTTCTTTTATTACTCACTGATTTATCAGGCTGGCAAAATAGCCGGCTCCAAAACCGTTATCAATATTCACTGTGGCTATTCCGGGAGAGCAGCTGTTGAGCATAGTCAATAATGCCGCTAATCCTCCAAAACTCGCTCCATAACCGCAGCTCGTCGGTACGGCAATAACCGGGACACTCACCAACCCGCTGACTAAACTGGCTAAGGCCCCCTCCATTCCGGCGACTACGATAATAACTTTAGCTTTTTTTAAAAGGCTGCCGTGTTGCATAATGCGGTGCACCCCGGCAACTCCGACATCATAAAGTCTTTCTACCCGGTTAGCCATAACCTCCAAAGTGACTGCCGCTTCTTCCGCTACAGGGAGGTCAGCTGTCCCGGCTGAAATAACCAGGACTAATCCTTTGCTTTTTAAAATGGGTTTGCTTCTCTTAAAACCTACTTTCGCTAGAGTATTATATTTTAAACCGGAAATCTGCTTTTTAAGGTATTTAAAGATAACTTTATCTAACCGGGTAAGTAATAAGTCCTGTTTATTTTTTGTTAACTGGAGGGCTATTCTTTTTATATGTTCTTTTGTCTTACCTGGACAGTAGATCGCTTCAGCAAAGCCGCGGCGCTTTTGCCTGTCTATATCTACCTTGGCAAACCCCAGATCGCAAAAACCTGACCTTAAAGACATTATAGTTATGGATTTAACCCTGCAAGATTACCGCGAGCAATAAAATTATTAACGCGCCGGCTAATATATAAAAATCATTAAAATAGAAAAAATCGCTTAGTCTATCCCCAAAAGTGTTCTTTTCTAAATTGCTGGTTTTAGAAGTAAACGGGCGGGATTTTTTTTGATATTCCTGGACCTGTTCTTTTTTAAACCTTACATAGACCCCGCCTACCTTATAGGCCGGGATAGCGCCGCTTTCAGCTAAATCCGTGACTTCTTTCTCCGAAATATTCAAAATAAGGGAGACTTCCCTGACTGTTAAAAGTTTTTCTTCGGCCATATTAGATTTACCTGTCTATTTTCCCTGAGGCTACCCAGGAATCAATCGCTTTTCTCTCAAATTTCCAGTCGCTGGCCTCTTTATGCCCCGGGATCTTCCCGGAATTTGCCCATTCATTAACCGAATTAAGGTCAACCTCCAGATACCTGGCTAACTCTTCGGCGTTCAGGAAATCATGCAGCATGCAGCATCTGCCTTCCAGGATCGCTCCTTCAGCGATATTTAGCCTGGCCGGATAGATGTCCCCTTCCACAATTGCCGAAGGTAAGATGGTCAATCTTTCTTTGGCAGTAATCCTGCCCTTGACTCTTCCTCCGATAATAATATTATCTCCGACAATATCCGCCAGAATTACGGCTGTCGAGCCGACGGTCAAGTTTCCTTTAGTTTCCAATGTCCCTTCAAATTTACCGTTAATCCGTAAATTTACCGCATCCTTAAAACTTAAGGTACCTTGCATGGAGGCGTCAACATCCAAAATCTTTTCTTCCAGCTTTTTCTTAAAAGCCATATTTCACCTCCTTGCCCACAAGGGCATACCCGCGCAATTCCTTAAAAGCGCGGGGTATTATTTTTTATCCCGCTTCTCATTATCTTCGTTAAAAATAAACATTTCCGCATATCTTAAAAAGAAAAGGACGACTAATGCCAGGATGGTGGTGTAAATTGACGCGTTAAGAAAACCGCAACCGCAAGCAAGACCTATACCGGCGACCACCCAAAGGCTGGCTGCGGTAGTCAGGCCCCTGACTCCTTCCTGTTCGCGGATGATCGTTCCCGCGCCTAAAAACCCGATACCGGTGATTACGCCTGCGGCAATACGCGACGGATCAATACCGGCAATCCCTTTATATATATCAAAAACATAGAGGGATGTCAACATTATAAGGCAGGAACCTAAAGCTACCAATATATGCGTGCGCAGGCCCGCTGTCCTTTTATGGACCTGGCGTTCAATCCCGATAAGCCCGCTTAAAAAAGCGGTTAATACTAAACGCGAAATAATCTGGCTGTCTGTCAGCATGCTCTCCTCCCATTTAAGTCCAGACTTAAATTCAGATCCGAACGGTATCCTTTTTTAAATAACTGATATCCTAGTCCGGCGATCATCGCGGCATTATCCATGCAAAGAAGGGTTTGCGGAAAATAACATTTTAAGTCCAGTCCTTGGGCTGCCTGATGGAACTTTTTCCGTAAGCGCTGGTTAGCCACTACGCCTCCTCCGACTACCAGCCGGGGTGTTTTTTTTATTTTACAGGCGGCTATTGCTTTTCTTATGAGAGCCTCGATTACCGCCTCCTGAAATGAGGCGCAAACATCCTGTTTATGCTTAAGGCTTAAGCGCCTGTCTCTGGCATAGTATAACACAGCGGTTTTAATTCCGCTAAAACTAAAATTCAGCTCATTTTTTGTGCCGGAACAATTAAATTTTATTTTCTTAGGGTCACCCAGCTTGGCCATTCTTTCAATAACCGGGCCTCCGGGATAACCCAACCCTAAAATCTTAGCTACTTTATCAAATGCTTCTCCGCAGGCATCGTCCTGAGTCTGGCCGAGTAGCTCTATTTTGTCAAAATCCCGGACGAAAAAAAGGTTGGTGTGCCCTCCGGAGACAACCAGGGCAATAAATGGAAATCTGATTTTCTCTCCAGTGAGGAAATTAGCGTAAAAATGGCTATATACGTGATTGACTCCGATTAAAGGTTTATTCAGGCTTAAAGCTAAGGCTTTAGCAAATGAAATACCTACCAGTAAAGACCCGATTAACCCGGGCCTGTTGGTTACGCTGATTAAATCGACCTCTTTTAACTTTTTTCCCGCTTTTTCTAGCGCGCTTTCGGTTATGCCGGTAATTGTTTCCAGTTGCATACGCGAAGCGATCTCAGGGATAACTCCCCCGTATTTCTTATGGAATTCCAGGCTGGAAGCAACCGTGTTAGACAGGATTGCGCAGCCGTTTCTAACTATAGCCGCTGAAGTTTCATCACAGGATGTCTCAAGCCCCAAGACAATCATCTTGTCAGATCCGATAAGAAAACAAACTTATATCCATCCTTGGCGATTTCCGGCATGACTTCTTTTAAAACCTCTAGCGTTACCTTGCGGTCATGGCCTATACCTATGGCCCAGCCGTTCATCCTGGCTTTATTCTTAAGTTTATAAATTTGCTGCTTGATATACTCCCGTTCTTCAACATTATCCAGAAAAACATCGCGCTTCAGTACAGTCAGGTTCATCTTCCGCGCCAATTCCAGGCAAACGGATTTAGAAGTCACATAACTATCCAGAAAATATAGGCGCCTTTTTTTTAATTCGCCAAAAATAATCCCCATTGTCCTTAAGTCGCTGGTAGCCCTTGAGCCCATATGGTTAGAGACGCCTTTAGCGTAACCGACACTGGCCAAACCTTTAGTTAATATTTTTAATATTTCGGCCTTAGGCGCAGAAACCATTACGGTCTCATTTTCTAAACCATATTTCTCTTCCGGCTCCATAGGCAAATGTAAGATTATTTCAAAACCTTTGGCATGTAATTCTTCGCAAACCGCCCGGGAGTATTTATCATTAGGCAATACAGCGGCAGTCAGCGGATATTTTATCTGTTCCAAGATATAAGCATCGTGTAAATTATACCCCCAGTCATCCAGGACAATGGCGATCTTACCCTTAATCGGAAGATAAGGTTTTCTTATCCGTTTCGGCTTCTGGGTAAAGAGATGAACTCCCGCTGCCAAAATCAGAAAAATTACAATAATAAACGCGATTTTTTTCATCATTTCGTTATTTTAGCTTTATTTAACAGCCGGGTTTTTAGAAAATTAACCGCCGAGGTTACTTGTGGGTCTGGACCCGGTCCTTCTTTTAGTCCTTTTTCCACGATAATATCCGGGATAACTCCTTGACCATGGATTTCTTTTCCTAACGGGGTAAAGTATTTGCTGGTTGTTAATCTCAGCGCTGAACCGTCGCTTAACGGTATGACTGTCTGCACCGAGCCTTTCCCAAAAGATTTTATCCCTATTATTGTGGCGCGCTTATAATCCTGCAGTGCGCCGGCGACAATTTCGCTTCCGGAAGCAGAACCCTCATTAATTAATACTACCATCGGCAGATCCAATAGCGGATTTTTCCTTTGCGAGATGAATTTTAAATTCTGATTAGTTTTTCTGCCTTTAGTAAAAACGATCAGTTTACCCTGGGGAATAAAATCTCCGGTTATCTCAATAGCGCTTTCCAGCAAGCCGCCCGGGTTATTGCGTAAATCCAGGATAAAGGCCTGCATTTTTAGTCTGGACAATTTTTCCATCGCGGTATTAAAATCTTTCGGCGTATTCTCCCTGAATTCTACCAAGCGGATATAACCGATCCCGCCTTCTAAGAGCTTAGCTTCTTTAATATCATTAATTTTAATTATGGCCCGGGTGATCTTGAATTCCAGAAGTTTTTTTTCAGATTCTCTTAAAATGGTTAGATTAACAGTTTCTCCCGGTTTTCCGCGCAGTTTCTTCATCGCCGCATTTAAATCTATTCCCCGGGTTGGCGCATTATCAATCTTGACTATGCGATCACCCGGCTTAAGCCCGGCCCTCCAGGCGGGGGTATCTTCAATAGGCGTAATAATAGTCAGCTGGTCATCTTTTAGCGAAATTTCAATCCCTAAGCCGCCAAATTTACCCTCAGTATCCACTTTTAATTCAGCGTAGGTATCCGGATCCATAAATTGGCTATGCGGGTCCAAAGAAGAAAGGGTTCCTTTTAAGGCGCCATAAATCAGGTCCTTAGGTCTTACCTCATCCACGTAATCAGTTTCAATAATGGCTAAAGTGTCCGCAAAAAGCTCCACCTGTTGGTAGAGCTCATCTTTTTTCTTCTGGTCAAGCAAAGCTGCCAGGCAAACAGCGTTAAAAAATATTACTATAAAAATTAACGCGAGCGTTAGTTTCTTATACACTCTCTAATTTCTCCTTTAATAAATCCTGCACCGCCTTGGGATTGGCTTTCCCTGAGCTTTTACGCATGACCTGTCCGACTAAAAACATAAGCGCGTTAGCTTTTCCGGTTTTGTAATCCGCCACTGACTTGGGATTTTCTTTAATAATTTCCGCAATGATTGCGTTTAAACTTCCCGAATCCGAGATTTGGGCCAGATTTTTCTCTGCAATAATTTTTTGAGCGCCCTTGCCAGTTTTCAGCATCTCCTCTAAAACAATTTTACCCGTAAGGTTAGAAACAACCTGTTTCTTCTCAACCAATTCTATTAATTCCACCAGGCTCGCCGCAGAAATTTTTAAATCCGTAATTTCGCAGGCATTATTGCTGGCCAGAGCGGCTAACGGGCCGATTATCCAATTGGCGACCGGTTTCTTATTGCTATCCTTATATTCTTTCAGGCACTCTTCACTGAATTGAGCAGTTTCTTTTAAGGCAGCCAAAACCTTGGCGTCATATTCAGAGAGGCCGAAATCTTTTACGAAACGCTTTATTTTTTCTTTGGGAAGCTCGGGAATAGTCTTTTTAATTTCAGCTATTTTATCTTCCTTAATTATAAACGGCGCAAGATCCGGCTCAGGAAAATAGCGGTAATCCTTTGCCCCTTCTTTAGTGCGCATCGGCAGAGTTTGCGTAGCTTTAGCATCCCAGAGCCGGGTTTCCTGAATAAGTGTTTCTTTGGAATCCAGGAGCCCGGTCTGCCTCTGTATTTCATAGCTTAAGGCATCCTTAACCCCTTTAAATGAATTCATATTCTTTAGCTCTGTTTTTACGCCTAAAGTTTTTGCGCCCACCGGCCTCAATGAAATATTGGCGTCGCAGCGAAGAGAGCCTTTTTCCATATCACAGTCTGAAACATCCAGGTATTGAATGACACTTTTTAGGGTGGTTAAATATTCATGCGCTTCTTCCGGAGAGCTTATATCCGGTTCGCTGACTATCTCTAAAAGGGGGATACCCGTGCGGTTAAAATCCACTAGGCTAAAGTTTTCCTGATGGATAAGCTTGCCCGCGTCCTCTTCCATATGCACCCGGGTAATACCGATGCGTTTTTGTCTGCCGGCCAACTCAATATCAAGATACCCGGCAAGCGACAAAGGAAGGTCGTATTGCGAGATTTGATAATTTTTGGGCAGGTCAGGGTAAAAATAATTTTTGCGGTCAAATTTAGTGTATTCCTGAATTTTACAGTTTAGGGCTAAAGCTATTTTAATAGCGTAATCTAAAGCCGTCTGGTTAAATACCGGTAAAGAGCCGGGAAAACCCAAACATACAGGACAGACCTGGGTATTAGGCTCCTGACCAAATTCCGTAGAGCAGCCGCAAAAAGCCTTGCTTTTAGTTTTAAGTTGAAGATGGACCTCTAACCCGATAACTGTTTCGTAATTCATAATTTTGGTTTAATTTTATGCCACCCGCTATTCTGTTCGTAAGTATAAGCTAAACGTAAAAGAGAACTTTCATTAAAATGCTGGCTTAAAATTTGTAAGCCCACAGGCAGACCCTTTTTAGTAAAACCGCAAGGGACAGATATTGCCGGAATTCCCGCCAGATTAACCGATATAGTGTAGATGTCTGATAGATACATTTTTAAAGGATCATCCGTCTTTTCGCCGATTTTAAACGCCGGCGTAGGAGATGTCGGCGTGATAATGCAGTCAAAATCTCTGAAGACGTTATCAAAGTCTTGTTTGATAAGCGTGCGCACCTTTTGGGCCCGCAGGTAGTAGGCGTCATAATAGCCATGCGAAAGGGCAAATGTCCCCAGAAGTATCCTGCGCTTAGCCTCATCCCCGAATCCGAGTTGGCGCGTCTTCTTATACATATCAATTAAGCTTTTCTGATCTTCCCTTAAGCCGTACTGGACTGCGTCAAATCTGGCTAAATTGGAACTGGCTTCAGCTGTAGCAATAATATAATATACTGGTACAGCGTATTCAGTATGGGGCAAAGAGACTTCCTTAAATTGAGCCCCTAAATTTTTTAGTTTGCTTATAGCTTCCTCAACTGTTGCTTTGACTTCAGGATCCAGTCCTTTAACAAAATATTCTTTCGGGATACCGACCCGCATCCCCTTGATGTCATTGATTAAATCTTGGGTATAATCCGGGACAGGGGTATCTACTGAAGTAGAATCATTTGTATCGTATCCGGATATTATATTCATCAAGAGTGCGGCATCCCGGACATCTTTAGTCAATGGCCCGATCTGGTCAAGGCTGGAGGCAAAAGCAATCAAACCAAAACGCGAAACCCTTCCATAGGTAGGTTTTAATCCCACTACACCACAGAAAGAGGCTGGTTGACGAATAGAGCCGCCGGTATCTGTTCCCAGCGCCCAAATCGCCTCATCTGCCGCCACTGCCGCTGCCGAGCCTCCGGAAGAGCCTCCGGGGACGCATTCTAAATTCCAGGGGTTATGCGTCGGGCCAAAACAGGAATTTTCCGTAGATGAGCCAAAAGCAAACTCATCCATGTTACATTTAAGCCCCAGGAAACTATTACCGGAGGCGATTATTCGATTAATTACAGTAGCGTTATACGGAGGATTAAACCCTGCGAGAATTTTTGAGCAACATTCGGTATTGTAACCTTCAGTGCAGATATTGTCTTTTATAGATACAGGAATCCCCTTGAGATTAACACTAGGCGCGAGATTCGGGGCGCGGGATGTTCTAACATAAGCCTTAACCTTAGGATCCAGTTCTTCTATTTTTTTATTTAAATCTGAATGGATTTGTTCAGAGGTTATTTCTTTGTTCTTTATTTTTTCGAGGAGTTCGTGGGCAGTTAATCTAGAAAGTTCCATTTTATTCAATTATCTTGGGCACTACAAAAAAGTTTCCCTGTTTAGCGGGAGCGTTCATCAGGGTTTTGGCAATCGGCAAGGACTTACGCAATTCATCTTTTCTTAATACATTACTTATCGGGAGTATGTGGCTGGTCGGAGCGATATTATCCGTATTCAGAGAACTTAACTTATCAATAAAGGATAGTATATGCTCCAGCTGGCCGGATATTTTATCCAGTTCTTTTTTGTCCAGGTTAATGCGGGCCAAATGGGCCACATCCTCAACTGTTTTTTTGTCAATACTCATAGCGCTCCTTATGGTTATAGAAAATTATATTAACATTTCCCAGGCTAAAAGTCAACCACAATCCATCCGCTGAGAGAAATTTGTGGACAAAAAGCTTAAATAGGTTAAAATATCTTAATATGAAAACAACAGAGCGAAGACCCAAATATTACCTTAACCCAGATGGCGAGTTTGTCATAGAAAACTATAACTACGCTAAGCCGTTTTCCAACTTCTTTCCCGGAATAGCCGGTAGATATGGAATCCCGATGTGGACTTTTTATGTCAATCGGGGACAGGCTATTTCTAGTTTTGGGATAAAGGATAAAGACCATGCCATTTTGGAATTCCTGCCGGCAAATAAAGCTTGGCAACTTGTGAGCAGCCAAGGATTTCGCACCTTCATTAAGATAGTTTCCCAAAATAAGGCCGTTTTTTATGAACCCTTTCATAATGGTTTTAGCAATCTCGGGTATAATTTAACTAATAAAATGTTGATTAGCCCCGCGGGTTTAGCGCTTGAAGAAACTAACTTTTCCTTAGGATTAAAGACCCGGGTGGAGTATTTTAATATCCCTTCGGATAATTATGCCGGCCTGGCCAGAACCTTAAGCGTAGAAAATATTGCCAAGACCGACAAAAACATAGAATTAATTGACGGGCTTCCTCAGATAGTGCCTTTTGGCACAAGTAATTTCTTTTTAAAGAAGATGTCCCGCACTATTGAGGCCTGGATGAGCATAGAGAATCTTCAGGCTAACGCTCCCTTCTATCGTTTAAAGGTTGACCCGGTTGACCGTCCGGAAGTCATCCATATTAACGAAGGGAATTTCTACTTGAGCTTTACTGTTACAGATAGTAAAGCAAAATTAGCCAGGCCGATAGTGGACCCCGAACATATCTTTGGGCCGATCACAGATTTCTCTTGTCCGCGCAATTTCCTTAAAAATAAAAAATTTGTTTTTCCTACCGGACTAATAACTGAAAGCAAGACCCCCTCTGCCTTTTCTTTCTTTAAGCTTAAATTAAAAAAGGGCCAAGCTCAAACCTTTTACTCTCTATTTGGCTATATGCGCGATCTAAATACACTGAATCAATCTCTACCCCGGATTACTTGCGCCGGATACCTTGCTCAAAAAAAAGAGGAAAATAAGCGCATTATTGAAGAATTAATGGCTGACGCTTATACCGCATCAGCTTCTAAAGAATTTAACCTGTATTCCCGGCAGACTTATCTGGATAATCTGATACGCGGCGGCTACCCTTTTACCTTTAAATCCGGTGAAACATTCTACCTTTATTCCCGTAAACACGGCGATCCTGAGCGCGACTATAACAAATTCCAGCTTTCCGCCACCTATTTTTCTCAGGGTAACGGCAACTACCGGGATTTAAACCAGAATCGCAGAAACGATATCTGGTTTAACCCCGCAATAAAAGATGAAAATGTATTAAGCCTCTTTAATTTGATCCAACTTGACGGTTTTAATCCGCTGGTGGTCAAAGGCTCTAACTTTATACTCCAAGATAAAGAAAGCCTGAAAACAAAATTAAAATCAGTCTGCCCGGAAAAAGACTTAGAGAGTATAATTTCATTTTTAGGTAAGCCTTTTACTCCTGGCGAAGTTATCTTATTTATGGAAGATAACAAAATTAAGCTTAATGTTTCTTACGATGAACTCTTGGAATTAGTTATCTCCTCGTCGCTGAAAACCCATGAGGCTGAGCATGGCGAAGGCTACTGGAGCGACCACTGGCATTATAACCTTGACCTTTTGAGCAGCTACTTAAAGGTCTATCCTGAAAGGCTTCCCACCTTATTATTTACTGACCGCGTATTTACTTTCTTCGATAATTCCGAAGTGGTTAAACCCCGCAGTGAAAAATTCCTCCTGTATAAGGGTAAACCCCGGCAATTACACGCGGTTGTTTGCGATAACGCCAAAAAGGAAATGCTGCATAAACGCCATGAATTTCCTCACCTGGTAAGGGCGCAAGCGGGACACGGCCAAATATATGAGACTACGTTGATTAATAAACTTCTCTGCCTAATGGCTAATAAGTTTGCTTCCTTTGACCCGTTCGGCATCGGCATAGAGATGGAATCAGATAAACCTGATTGGTTTGATGCCTTAAACGGGCTGCCTGCCCTTTTTGGTTCATCTTTATGTGAAACAATGGAATTAAAACGCCTCGTTCTTTTTATGCAAGAATCACTCCAACAGGCGGGGACGGATAAGCTAAAAGTTACGCAGGAAATATCTTCTTTCTTAAGCGGGCTGGCGGAGTTAACTTCTGATTTCCTGAATAATGCCCTTGACGATTACGCCTGGTGGGATGAAACACATTCTCTTAAGGAACAATATCGCTCCCTGACAAAAATGGGTTTAAGCGGAAACGAAAGCGAAATGTCTATTCAAGAATTATCCGGCATAATCGAGACAATGTTAAAAAAGATTGATGCCGGAATCTTAAAAGCCTGGGATAAAAAAGAAAGTGTCTATTACGGTTATTTTATTAACGAGGTGGCTGAATATAAAATCTTAGGCGATCATTTTATAAAACCAATTAAATTTAAACAAATCCGGCTTCCGCTTTTCTTAGAGGTCCAGATGCACGCCCTGCGTTTAGCGCATAATCAGCAAGAGGCGCTACGGATATACCGGGGGACAAAGAAAAGCCAGCTTTTTGACAAGAAGCTTAAGATGTATAAGGTAACCGCGCCTTTAGCTAAAATGCCTGAAGAAATCGGCAGGTGCCGGGTTTTTGCTCCCGGTTGGCTGGAGAATGAATCTATCTGGCTGCATATGGAGTATAAATATATCCTGGAACTTTTAAAATCCGGATTATATAAGGAATTTTACGCGGAATTTAAAAATGTACTCATACCTTTTCAGAAGCCCGAGGTCTACGGCAGGAATATACTGGAAAATTCCTCATTTTTAGTCAGCAGCGCTTTTGCGGATAAGAAGCTGCACGGAAACGGGTTTGTTGCCCGCCTCTCCGGCTCAACTGCCGAGTTTTTGGAGATTTGGCTAAAGATTAATACCGGGAAGAGCCCCTTCTTTATCGATGCTGGAAAGCTTATGTTGAAGTTTGACCCGAAGCTTGCCGGCTGGCTATTCGATAAAAAGGGAGACTATAGTTTTAATTTCTTAAGTAAAATAAGGGTAACTTATCATAATCCCAAAAGAAAAGATACCTTTGGCCAGAATCCGGCGCAAATCGTAAAAATTATTCTTTTGTATAAAGATAAGCCTATCGAGCTTAATTCCTCTGTTATACCCAGCCCTTACGCTGAAGGCATAAGATCCCGCCAAATCCCTAAAATAGATATTTACTTAGATTAAATAGGGACAGCGACCATTTTTCCTAGCATTATTTATATAGGAAAAATGGTCGCTGTCCCTATTTAATTAGAACTTGCGGCGATAATAAGCGCGGATGATATGCTGCGTATCCAGGGTAAGCATCCCGCCACCATAGGGATCCAAAGAAGCTAAATTACTAATGGAGGTAGTATCTCCTACCCCATACTGTAAAATAAATTCATCTTCTTTAGAGGGTAAATACCGGAATTCGCTGAAGAAGTTATGATGTCCTGTAATAGAAGTGTCTCCATTTTGCAAATCCTCAAGGTCCTGGCAACGCGAGTAAATATATTTAAAGAGTATACCCATCTTCTTGGTGGGCATATAAGCGACTTCCATGCCCACATGGTTCATACTGTCCGAGACCAGGGAAGCTGCTTCAAATTCGTTGCGCGTATAATCAAGGTAAATCTCCAGGTTATCTAAAGGCGCTATTCTTAAGCCGGTTTTAAAGACATTATAGAATTCATAAGGAGCTTGCGGGAATACTCCTTGGCCATAAAGAAGCGGTTGGATATAGCGGTAAAGGTAATCGTTCTGATAATAAGTCCCGAATAAAGTTGTATCATTCCTTAAGGCATTGCGCGGGAAATCTCCGTAAGCCAAGGAGTAATCATTAGTCCTTTCATAAGTGCCGTTTAAGCTTAGCCAGTCAAAGAAATCATAGTTTAAACCGAGAGAACCGGTTTTGATCGTAGGATCCTCGCCATCCACCACCGCGTCATTTTTGTAAAATTCTCCCGTATTCCCGTCATAAACAAACGGGTCTATTCCTTTTATGGTCCTAGGTAACTTTTGATAAATGCCTAAGCCTTTGGCGGTGAGTTTATCCGTGACTTTCAAGGTAGCTTCATCGCGCACAACGTTCTCCACAAATTTTCCTTCGTTACTGTGCACATTGCGTATATCAAAAAGATTGGCGAACTTGTCCTCTAAGAAGGTTTCAAAACGAAAACCTAAAACGCTTCTACCTGCATCTATACCATCGCCAATGCGCGAAGAATTAAGCTCGTCCCAATTAGTAGAATTAGGATTTAGCCCCTCGCCAAAATACTTCAAGGGCTTGCGAAAATGTATATGTCTTGACCAAAAAACATCCTGTCGGGTATTATGATAATCAGAAAGCGCTGAATCAAAGCCTTTGTCCATCCGCGCGCCATAGAATTTGCTTTTTAGCATAAAGTCTTCACTCGCGTCTTTATCTATCTGGTCATATCCATACCTTAAATCCATAATGCTCTTTTGCGGATAACGGGTGATAAAAGAAAAATAGTAGGCATTACCCCTGGATTCTGTCTCGTAAGTAGAGTTACTCATATCGTATTTTGATTTAGAGGTTAAAACTTCCGCCTGAAGTTTTAAACCGTCTCTTATTTCATAACCTAAATCCGCTCCCGCGACAAAATTCAGGCTGTCTAACTTTTGGCTCTTATCCGTAATAAATCCTGAACGGTTGGTAAATGTGCCCCCGAGCATAAAATTATCCGCAAAATAATGCTTAAGCCGGGAAGCCATAACCGCGTTATCTACCTGCGCGTAATCCTGCCATAAATTCTTAGGAGTGGCTATAGTAGTGTCAAATGAAGTCGCTTCATCCGGCTGAAAATTAAAAGCAAAACCCCTTAAGGCGGTTAAATATTTACCGGTAGAATCTTTGGATAGAAATGATAGGGAATCATCCCAGCGGCCCTTAGTAAAGCTGGGAGACGTATCGCCGGAGTTATAATTTCCCGCCGTATAACCCCGCAACCACTTGCTATCTTTCCACCATATCCCGTGGTTGGTTATCCCTAGGGGATCATCAGAAGTATAGGCCTGATCTTGGTAACCCATAGGAAACGCCCTGAATTTAATCTGGTCATTGGCATAATCCAGCCATAATTCGCGTAAGGGTTGGAATTCACTTTTTATTTTCATTTCAGGAATACTATAAGTGACTCCGGTATAACGATAGGAATTAACGGTAGTCGGGCTAGTTACGCCATCCGTAACTTTTAATTCCGGGATCCCAAAAGTATCGCCCTTTAAAGAAGTATAGGCGGTATGATTTAATACATAACCGGTATTTGACCAATAATAGGCCTGGATTTCCGCTGTATCGCCATTAGAGCCGGTTACAGTAGTTTTAGAACTCTTTCCGACATAACTCCAAGGGTCTACCGTAACATTAGTATGGAAATTAAAACCTTCTTTATTATCGGTATCCACGTTTACGCTAAGTGAATCATAAATAGCGGGGTCATAAGTATTAAACCTGCGGTTAAATCCCGCGTCGGAAGTCACCCGCCAGCTTTTAAATTTTTCGTTCAGGTCAAAATTAGCCCTTTTCCAGATAAAGTCATCGGGAGTAACTCCAAAACTTAGTTGCATCTCTCCGCTAACCCGAAAAGGCCCGGCCTTAAACCCTCTTTTTTCTTCCTCTTTTAAAAGTTTAGCTCCGCTAGAATCATACTCGGGGACATAAGCAGCGGTCCGCGAAGGCATAGGCTGCTCAATTTTATCTATAGCCTTATTCATGGCTTGGCTCATTGCTTCATCTTTAGTCAATATTTTTGGCTGGGGGGTAGTTTTAACTACAGGAGTAGTTACGGTTAAGGAAGGCTTAAAGTTTTGTTTAAAAATATCATTTATATACTGCTTGGCGACTTTACTCTCGGGGTCGACCAGCAAGGCTTTATTAAATTCAGCCAAAGCTTCGTCATATTTACCAAAACTGTAGAAAGTAGCTCCGAGTTCGCATAAATACTCGGCGGCGGGCCCGGCGGCAACAGAATTTTCTGTAGTTATGACTGAAAATAGGAAGACAAAAAACAAAGACAAGGCAAAATATCTCTTACTCATAATTATTTTTATTATATATGAGTTTTAGGCCTTGTCAACGAAATTTTTAGGGGATTGATATAGTTAGATTGTAGCTATAACATACTCATAATACTAGCGTTAGAGCTAAACGACTTGTTCTGCTCTGGCTATAAGGTCAATCTTAAGCGAATGCATAAAGACAATTAAAAATAACTTGCCATTACTTATCGCGCAGACGCTACCCTTAATCTTACAGAAAAACTTTTCCTTCTGCTCTTTAGTATTGTGTTCTTTAAGAATATACAGATACGGTAAAGGTTTTTCGATATTGTTTTCATCCTTTATTTCCTTGAGCATACAAATAAAATGGCGGCGGATAGTGCTGCGCACTCCCTGCTTGTCCATAACTTCACAGCTGGCGATTATCTTTCTCCTGTGGTCATCAGAGACCAGGTTTTTAAACAATAGGTCGCGCATGTTAGCCTCGCTTTATGTATCTACGCCGGGCTATCCTAGTTTTATCCTTTTTTAAGATAACCCGGCTATCCCCTTCCTTCTTTTGGCTGGTGGGGAATAAAAACTTTAATAAACCTCTTAAAAATCAGACAAAAAAAATACTCTCAAGCTTCAATGAGAGTATAAACTCCGCTAGATAAGCTTTCAAGCCTATTCCGGCTTAGAATGAAAGCGGTTTCTTCCCGTCTATTTCTTAAAGTTTAGTTTAGGTTCTTGCCCTTCGAGGATCCTTTTGATGTTGGATTTATGACGCAGAATTATAAATACCGAAAGCAGTAAACCTATCAGGATTATCGGGTAAGATTGCCTGAATAATAACGTGAGCCAAGGAAAACTTAAGGCGGCCATTACGGAAGCCAGAGAGATTGTTCTGCTCAAAATAAAAGTAGCTAACCAAATAAATATAGTTAAACCTAATATGACCTTTAAACCGGCAATTTTAGCCGAAAGCCCGATGAGCACTCCTAAGGTGGTAGCTACTCCCTTACCGCCTTTAAATTTTAGAAAAATAGTCCAATTATGCCCGCATATGCAGCTTAGGCCGATAAGGATACAGAAGGTATCTAGCGTAAGGTGAGTCTTTGCGCCAAAAAGTTCCGCCAGTATTATTACAGGCAGGGCTCCTTTAAGAATATCCAAAACTAATACGGTTACTCCCCATCCTTTACCTAAAAGCCTGAGCGCGTTAGTAGCCCCTACATTGCCGGAGCCGAATTTACGTATATCCACGCCTTTAATTAACCGGCCGAATATATAAGCTGTAGGTATTGAACCGACCAGATAACTAATGATTATTCCGAGAATTATCCAAAGCATAGAGTAAGACAAACCCCCTGTTGATATAAACTACCCCCGAAATTACCGTAAAAATAGCTGCCAGCCACCAGAATAACGGTGAAAACCGGGATTGCAATAAGACCGAGATTACCGCCAGCATCTGAAAAGCGGTAGAAAATTTTCCCCAGCGCGTAGGTATTATATTAATATTTTGTTTTACGACATAAACCGCAACCGCGCCTAAAATTATAATTACATCCCGGCTGATCACAATAAGGATCACCCATAACGGGAACCTCGGTTCAAGATTAGTGTTAGCGCACAGGCAGATAAAAGCGCTCATCAACAGTAATTTATCTCCCAAGGGGTCTAATATCAGGCCGGCCTTTGATTGTAGCTTGGATTTTCTAGCTATATAGCCGTCGGCTGCGTCGGATAATGCTGCCAGAATAAAAATTCCTAAAGCTATCCACCTTAAATAACTTCTCTGGGGCGAATAATAAACGATGCTGGCAATAAAAAACGGCACGCTTAAAATCCGAAAAGTTGATATCTTATTCGCTATATTCATTTTATTATTCTTATGCGCTGCGGCGGCCAATATATGACCATGGCCTCTCCTAGAATATTATCTTTCGGCACAAAACCCCAATAACGGCTATCTTTGGAAGACCCGGAATTATCCCCCAGAACAAAATAACTGTTCGCCGGCACAATTAATTTCTGGCCTTCATTGGTAAAATCTCCCCGGTTATAATAGTAACGCTGGTTAAAAACCGGGTCTAATAACGGGTTATCATTAATATAAATGGTCCCGCTTTTGATTTCAACAACATCTCCGGGCAAACCGACCATCCTTTTAATAAAATCCTTCTTTTTATCTTCCGGGTAGATAAAAACAATGACGTCCCCCCTCTTGATCTCTTTAAGCGCGGGAAGCCGGAAACTGGTAAACGGGATCTTTGCTCCGTAGATAAATTTATTGACCAGGATCAGATCGCCCTCCAGGAGCGTAGGCCGCATTGAACCGGTAGGGATCTTAAATGCCTGCACAATAAAAGGACGGATTATGCAAAATGCCAGAAAAGCGGCAAAAATAGCCGCTTCTATCCATTCCCGCAACGCGGATTTCTTCTTAGCCATTATATTTTTAATACCTCCAAAAATGCCTCTTGCGGAATTTCAACTTTTCCGAATTGCTTAAGGCGTTTCTTTCCTTTCTTTTGTTCTTCCCAAAGTTTGCGCTTACGGGTAATGTCACCGCCGTAGCATTTGGCCGTGACGTGTTTACCGACGCAACGTATTTTATCTGACGCCAGGATTTGGCTACCGATCGCCGCCTGTAGGGAAACTTCAAATAATTGCCGCGGGATAAGCTCTTTAAGCTTAGAGACTAAAGCGTGCGCGCGGGAATAGGCCTTATCTTTACACATTAAAGAGGAAAAGGCATCGCAAATCTGGCCGTTTAAAAGTATATCCAGCTTTACCAGTTTCGTAGGCAAGTACTCTTTAAACTCGTAGTCCAAAGAGCCGTAACCCCTGGTTAACGATTTTATCCGGTCATAAAAATCCACGATAATATCCGAAAGAGGAATACTAAAAGTAAGTTTTACCCGGTCTTCGCTTAAATATTCGTTGGATTGAAAAATCCCGCGCCGGGATTTAGTAAAATCACAAACCAGTTCAATCGTATCCACCGGAATAATCATTAAGAGACTAGCGTAGGGTTCAAACGCTTCCCGTATGTCCTGCACCGCAGGTAATTTCGCGGGAGTATCCACTTCTATCTCTTCGCCATTGTTCATAACCACCCGGTAAACAACATTGGGCACAGTGAGGATTAAATTTAAATTATATTCTCTCTCTAGCCGCTCCTGGACGATCTCCATATGCAGAAGCCCTAAGAATCCGCAACGGAAACCCGAACCAAAAGATTGCGAATTTTCCGGTTCGAAAACAAACGAGGCATCGGATAATTTTAATTTATCCATCGCATCCCGCAGTTCCGTAAAATCTCCCGGATTAACCGGGTAAATCCCACAAAACACGAGAGGCTTAGGCTGACGGTAACCGGGGAAAACATCCTTACAGGGGTTTTTTAGATCAGTTATCGTATCGCCAATAATAATATCCCTGGGCTCCCGTATATTAGCCGTAAAATAACCTACTTCTCCGCAAGTCAAAGTTTCTACCGCAAAATATTTTAAATTCTTAAATACCCCTAACTCTTCAATCTTATAGACTTGCCCTGAATGCAGCATTTTAAGCTGGGTCGCTGGGGTGATTATCCCATCGACGATCCTGACAAAGACTACAACTCCTTTATAGGCGTCAAAACGGCAGTCAAAAACCAGCGCTTTCAGGGCCTTAGACTCTTCTCCTTTAGGTGCGGGAATAACCTGAATAATGCGTTCTAAAATATCTTCTACGCCTGTTCCGTCTTTGGCTGAAGCCAAAATTATATCCTCTTCTTTAAAGCCCAGAACGGTAGTTATCTGTTTTTGCGCTTTTGGAATATCTATAGAAACAAGGTCAATTTTGTTCAGCACGGGTATGATTTCAAGGTCATTCTCCATAGCCAGATAATAATTAGCTACTGTCTGGGCTTCTATTCCCTGGCCGGCGTCTATCACTAAAACCGCGCCCTCACAGGCAGCCAGGGACTTAGAGACTTCATAAGTAAAATCTACGTGCCCGGGAGTATCAATTAAGTTTAAAACATATTCCTTCCCGTCGCGGGATTTGTAGGCTAGCCTGACCATAGAGGCCTTGATGGTAATTCCGCGTTCGCGCTCTAAGTCCATATCATCAAGAAGCTGGCTTCCTTTATGCCGCTTGTCCACGGCTCCGGTCAGCTCCAGGATGCGGTCGGCAAGGGTAGATTTACCGTGGTCTATATGGGCGATAATACTGAAATTGCGGATTAACGACTTATCCATTGATAAAACTTAGCAGTCTATTCACTACTTCCTTAATGTTGAGATTGGTTGTATCCACGTAAATAGCGTCGTCGGCTTTCTTTAAGGGAGCGACTTTGCGGTTGGAATCTATATTGTCCCGGTTGGATAAATCCAAGGATACGTCTTCAAAAGTTATGTTTTGTTTAAGCTCTAAAGATTCCTTATGCCTTCGGTTGACCCGCTCTTTAAAATCCGCGTCAATATAAAACTTTATTTTGGCGTCCGGAAAAACAACTGTCCCGATATCGCGGCCATCCAGCACGGCATTTCCCTGTTCCCCGAGCTTTCTTTGCAGGTTGACCATAACGCTGCGGACCTCTTTGATTTTAGCTATTTCGGATACAAACTGGGTTATCCGCGGTTGGCGGATATCCGCGCTTACATCCCTTCCGTCCAAGAGTACCTTTAATGAACCATCAGGGTTATTTATTAAATCAATACTGCTAGAGAGGGCAAGTTCGGTTATAGATTGGGCATCTTTTATAGCTATGCCTCTATCTAAAACTTTTAAGGTGAGAGCCCGGTACATAGCACCCGTATCAATATATAAAAACTTTAATTTTTTAGCGAGTAATTTAGCGGCCGTGCTTTTGCCTGCGCCCGCCGGTCCATCTATAGCAATAATCATTCTATAAGAGTTCTTTTCTTTTGGGCCTGCCTTAAAATATCCGTAAGTGATTTTTTGTCGTTATTTCTGATCGCGGTTTTTATTTTATTCAAATTTTTCTCAAAAACAGCCACTGCTTTAAGCGTATTCTTAGAGTTAGTCAGGAAAATACTCTGCCAAAGCTCAGGAGAAGAAGAAGCTATCCGCGTTGTATCCCTTAAACCGCCAGAGGATAATTTTAAGAGTCCGGAAGGGATACTGTTGATAAGCGAAAAAGCGACTATATGCGCCAGGTGGCTGCTAAAAGAAAGGGCGCTATCGTGCGCTTCCGGTGAAAGCAGGATGACTCTTGCCCCGGCGGCAAGCCAGAGTCTCTTTATTTTTTCCAGAGCTAATTTTTGCGTTCTCTTGGTAGGGGTTAAAATACACACGGATTTTTTAAAAATATCCTGGCGGGCGTTTTTAATCCCCCGCTTGTCCGAGCCGGCCAAAGGATGGCTCCCGATATAATTCTCAAAATCTTTCTCTAAAAAAGAGACTATTTTTCCTTTAGTGCTTCCGACATCAGTAACTATGCAATCGCTGCTTACGATTTTAAGTAGCCGGTTTCTTTGAGAAATGATTAAATCAACAGGAGTAGCCAAGACTATTAAATCCGCTCCTTTGATAATATCCAGCGATAGAGAGCCTCTATCAATCGCCTGCATTTTTAAGGCTAAATCCAGGCTGGCTTTATGCCGGGCTACTCCGACAATCTTCCGGGCCAGCCCATTCTTTTTTATTAGCAGGGCCAAAGACCCGCCGATTAATCCTGTTCCGATAATAGCGACCTTGTTAAATAAACGCATTATATTTCTCTTCCTATTGACTTAGCAATCTTCTTTAATTCCAGCATTAAGCTGGCGAAATTCAAAGGTATTAATGACTGCGCGCCATCCGACATCGCCTCTTCCGGGCTGGTATGCACCTCAATAATCAAGCCATCAGAACCAATAGCCACCGCAGCCTTGGCTAACGGGCCGACTAATCCCCATTTCCCGGCCGCATGCGAAGGGTCAACTATTATAGGCAAATGCGAAAGCTGCTTGACCACGGGAACCGCGCTAATATCCAGGGTATTGCGCGTGGAATCTTCAAAAGTCCTTATCCCCCGCTCGCAAAGCATTACGTTAAAATTTCCTCCGGAGAGGATGTATTCCGCCGACATGAGCATCTCTTTTACCGTTGAGGATAGTCCTCTTTTTAACAATACCGGTTTTTTAGTCAGGCCTACTTCTTTTAAAAGGTTAAAATTCTGCATATTCCGCGCGCCGATTTGAAGCACATCAACGTAACGCGTAACTAATTCCACGTCGCGGGTATCCATTACCTCGCTTATAGTCACCAGGTTCAATTCGTCACCGACCTGTTTTAATATCTTAAGCCCTTCTTCTCCTAGTCCTTGAAAACTGTACGGCGAAGTGCGGGGCTTAAATGCCCCTCCCCGTAAAACGGTTGCGCCCGCCTTTTTAACTTCCCCGGCAATCGAACGCAGCGTATTTATGTTTTCTATCGCGCAAGGCCCGGCCATAATGACTATCTTATCGCCGCCGATCTTAACGCCCTTACCTACGTCAATAATTGAATCTTCGCGTTTAAATTCGCGGGAGACAAGTTTATAAGGGGCCAAAACCGGCATGACCCTTTCTACACCCGGAAAAACCTCCAAAGGAGTAACTCGCAAAACATCTTCCGGCCCGATAATCCCGATAATCGTACGCTCTGTCCCTTTGGATACATGCGGGGTCAACCCTAACTTCTTGACTTTTTCAATTATGTGGTTAACTTGGGCGTCTGTTGCCTCCGGCCTTAAAACAATAATCATGGTTTCTCCTTCCCTCTGAGTATTTTAGTCAGCACTTTTATAAATCTCTCATTTTCTTTTCGCGTTCCTATGGTTACGCGGATAAAATTATTTAATCCATACTGTTGCATATCCCGCACGATAACGCCAAACTTTAACATTTTATTAAATAATCCTACTGAGTCTTGACCGGCATCAACAAGTATGAAATTGGTGATACTTGGCACATAGCTTACGCCTATTTTTTTTAAATTATCGTAAAGGTAATCTTTACCTGCGAGCACCGCTTTACGGGTTTTAAGCAAAAACTCTTTATCATCAAGAGCGGCTACTCCTGCGGCTAGCGCCAGTGAATTAATATTAAAAGGCTGCCTGGAGCGCTCCATAAAGGCAGCTAGTTCCTCATTAGCTACAGCATACCCTAAACGCAGTCCGGCTAAGCCATAAGACTTGGAAAATGTTTTTAGGATAATAATATTTTTATTCCTAAAACTTTCCGCTGTATTGGGAAAGTCATTTACATCGATAAAAGCGTCATACGCCTCATCCATGACTAATAAGGTGTTTTGGGCTAATCCGGACATAAAATCCCGCAGTTCGTATTTAGTGACATATGTACCCGTCGGGTTATTCGGATTAGCGATAAACACTAACTTTGTTTTCTTATCTATTTTCTTTTTTATGGACTCCAGGTCATACTTAAAATATCTTAAGGGAACCTTGGTGATTTTGCGGCCATAGACTGAAGCGATTATCCCATATTCTAAGAAAGTTGAATCGGAAGTTACGATATTCTCGTCGTCTTCCACAAACGTCTTGATGATTATATCGATCAACTCATCAGAGCCGTTCCCCAGAACAATATTGCCTGGACTTACCCCTAACGCTTTAGCCAATTTTCTTTTTAAATAAAATCCCGCAGAATCCGGATAACGGTTTATTCCCAAGGCCGCTTTGCGCACCGCCTCTAGCGCTTTAGGCGAAGGCCCGAGAGGATTCTCATTAGAAGCTAATTTTATCACCTCTTTTAGGCCTAACTGCCTTTTAGTCTCCTCAATAGGTTTTCCCCCGACATAGGGTTTAACGTTTAAAATATTCTTACGCACTAATTCTTTCATTTATTCTCCAACAGGGTAGGAACCCAGTATTTTTAAAAACTTGCATTTACTTTCTAACTCTGTAAGCGCCCTCTGAATTTTTAGATCTTGTTTATGCCCCTCTAAATCCATGAAGAAATAATAATCCCAGGCCTTTTTCTTGGATGGCCGGGACTCGATCTTAGTCAGATTTATCTTATATTTCTTAAAAGGCATAAGCATATCGTGGAGCGCCCCTACTTTATCTTTGATCGAGAAAAGGATAGAGGTTTTATCATAACCGGTCTTTCCCGTCTCAGTTTTACCTATCACAAAAAAACGCGTAATGTTATGCGCGGAATCTTCAATATCACGCTCAACCACCTTTAGCTTATAAACTTTCCCGGCTAATAATGAAGCTATGCAGGCGCTGTTTTTTTCTTTTGCCGAAATTTGAGCTGCCCGCGTGGTACTGGAGACTTCAATTAGTTCGGTATTAGGCAGATTTTCCTGCAGCCATATACGGCATTGACCGAGGACCTGCGGATTGGAATAAACCCGTTTAATTTTATCTTTAGGGCAATTAGCCAGTAAGTTATGCGCGACATCTAAAATAATCTGCGAGCAGATCTTTAAGTCTGAATCTACCAATAAATCCAAGGTGTGCGTAACCGCTCCCTCAATAGAATTCTCAACGGGGACAACTCCATAATCACTGGCGTCTCTTTCCACTTCCGAGAAGACATCGGAGATACCTGAACAAGCGACAAAACTTACCTGTGAACCGAATCTTTTTAAGGCGGCCAGGTTACTGAAAGATGCCTCCGGGCCCATATAAGCTATTTTTAACGGTTTTTCCAAGGCTAGCGAAGAAGACATAACCTCCCGGTATATAGCCTCAAGCGCCCGCCTGTCTAAAGGCCCTTTACTTAATGCGTTTATCTTTCTTAAGACTTCTCTTTCCCGCTCCGGGACATATATGCTCTTGCCATTTTTATTTTTTACCCTAGCTATATCCAGAGTAACCTTAGCCCGCGTATTCAAAAGCCAAATTATGCTTTTATCCAAATTGTCTATTTTACTGCGCAGTTTTTTGAGATTCATTTAATTCCTCCGCGTTCTTTTCTTCTTCGGATTCAATATCTACAAGGTTCTGCTTTTGGGCCAGAGAAGAAAATTCCTCTATTCTAGGCAGGTCAGCTAATGACCTTAGGCCAAAATATTCCATAAACTGCCGGGTTGTGCCGTAGACGCAGGGCCTTCCCGGAGCTTTTTTCCTTCCGGAAATACGGATAAGATTTTTTTCGAGCAGGCTTTTCATTACGCCATCCACATTAACATTCCTTAATAACTCAATTTCGCTCCTGGTCAAAGGCTGTTTATAAGCGATGATTGCCAGAGTTTCCAACGCCGGCTTAGATAGCCTCTCAATGCGTCTTCCTTTAAAAAGTTTTCTTAAAAAGGGCGCGAATTCAGAAGCGCTGATCATCTGAAATCCACCGGCTATCTCGGCAATGCGCACACCCCGGCCTGACTGCTCATATTCAGACTTCATTTCTTCAAGCAGCTGGCGGACTTCATTGGTATCCGGATTATCCAAAACAAGTTTTATCTGCTCTAAAGCTAAAGGCTTTTCACTGGCAAATAAAAGGGCTTCGATCGCCGATTTTCTATTATCCTGCATGTTATTTGATTTTCCTCTGTTTATACACTAAATTAAGTAACTCTTCCGTTGTCTCTGTCTCTGGATACAACTCCAGGGATTTTCTGATCATGTTTAAGGCTTCGGGCTTTCTGTATTCTAACTGCATAAGTACTGCCAGCGCTTCTTCGGCAATATTTTTAGCCTTAATAGAGGTTTTAATCTTAACGCTATCCTGAATAAGGCCGAATCTGCCAACCTTATTCTGGAGCTTGGCTACAATCTCTTTGGCCCTTTGTTCCCCTATACCGGGGAGCGATTTTAAGAAGGCCAGGTCTCCCTCATCTATAGCCCGGGCAATTTCGGATATAGGTTTATTTAAGGCTTTTAACGCGGCCCGCGGCCCGATACCGGAAACGGTAATAAAAATTTCAAAGAAATCTTTTTCAATATCATTGATAAAACCGATTAAAACCGGTATACTTTTAGCCTGGTCAGACTGCAGATAATGAAAAGTCTTTAAGGCTATTGCTCCATCTGCGCTTAGACAGCCATCAATCCTTTGCATTACTGTGGCCGGTAGAAGGACCTGGTAGCTCAAGCCATTCGTATCAATTACTAAGTAGTTGTTCCCTCTTTCAATAATTTTCCCGGTTATTCTGGAAATCATATCTTTGGCCTTATAATATAACTGTGCGTTATGGCTAATGCCAACGCGTCAGTAACATCCGTATATTTGGGTAAACTATTTAAGCCCAGAAGGCTGGCTACCATTTTCTGCACCTGCGTCTTGGAAGCCAGGCCTTTTCCTACCACTGCTTTTTTCACCCGGGTGGCAGCATACTCCACTAAAGAAACCTTTTGCGTAGCGGCTGCCAGGCATATTATTCCCCGCGCCTCTCCTAAAATATAGGCTGTAGCCGGATGCCGGTAATGCGAGTATATCTTTTCTAAAACCAAAACATCCGGGGAGGTATCCAGAATTAATTTCGTTATTCCATTGTAGATCTTCTCCAGGCGTCGAGTCAACGCCTCTTTCCTGGAGGTAGCGATTATACCTGCTTCGATCAAAGCCAGCTTACTATTTCTGGCATTAATCAATCCATACCCGGTGATCGTTAAAGCCGGATCGATCCCTAATATTTTCATTAATTTTCTTCGGCCAACGCGTCCATTATTTCGTCAGGTATATCAAAATTGGCATACACATGTTGCACGTCATCATGCTCTTCCAGGGTATCAATCAAAGAAAGCAGCTGCTTGGCCTCATTGCCGACTATTTTAATGGTTGAAGACGGCACCATAGTAACCTCAGCGTCCTGCGGCTTAATCCCCTTTGCTTCTATCGCCTGTTTGACTTTCTCAAAGTTTTGCGGAGAGCAAAATACCTCGTAATTCTTGTCATCGGATTTCATATCTTCGGCCCCGGCCTCTAAAACAATATTCATAAGCTCATCTTCTTTAGCCTGAGATTTTTCAATCAGAAAATAACCCTTCATCGTAAACATCCAGCTGACTGAACCGGCTCCGGCAAAGCTTCCGCCCTTTTTGGACATAATATTGCGGATTTCGGCGCTGGTGCGGTTTTTATTATCCGTAAGCACCTCGATCATCATGGCTACTCCTCCCTGACCGTACGCTTCATACACACATGTCTCATAGACTACCCCCGGTAACTCGCCGGTACCGCGCTTGATTGCCATTTTAACGTTATCTGAAGGCATATTTGCTTCTTTTGCTTTTTGCATAACCGCCCTAAGCCGCGGGTTGGTATCGGGATTACCTCCGCCTTCGCGGGCAATAACCGTAAGTTCCTTGATAATCTTAGTATAAGTTGCCCCTTTTTTGGCGTCAGCTATCGATTTCTTCCCTTTGTTCGTCTTCCATTTAGAATGACCGGACATTTGATTCCTCCTTAAAATTACTTGTTAATTTGAAATTTCTTTACTGCTTTTTAAAAAGACAGGTAGAATAAGCCGGGTTCTGTCTTGATGCGATTTTTCGCTTATCGTAAAGTGATCATTCCTCTCGATAATAGCGTTACCGCCATTACTCAAGCAGCTTATTACCCGAGATTAATAACACGCCGGATAAGCGTGTATCCTTAAATTCTAAATATAAGGATTCATCTCCTATTCGCCTTGCTCCGCGCAGAGATTGCCGCGTTTCACTCCCTTGAGTTTTTAAAACCCAAGGTCTCGTCTCTGTGGCTCTCATTACCCGCAATTATGTTCGGTAATGGCCCCGCTAGGGGCAATCCTCATCAAGGGTTAAGCCTCAACGGGTAGGTATTAACCTACTGCGCTATCCTCCGGAGCCCGGACTTTCCTCCCTTACTGCTTTGTTGCGCAAAGTAGTAAGGGCGACCACATTCTACCTGTCTCATTTCAAAGAACTTTTTTCTTTAGCTCTCTTTTAATCGCTGCGCTTGCTAATTTATCCGCGCCAATATTTTCTTCCCGTGGGATATTATTAATAGAAACCTCTTTAAACCCGGCCAATAAACGTTGGGCCTGGTTATAAAGCCCGATGATATTCTGATGCCGGACTTTATAGACCTTGTTTAATTGCCGGGCCAGGAGCTGGCTATCCGTATTAATCTTAAGGACATCGGCCTTTAAGATCAAAGCTTCCTGGAGGGCGTAGATCAAAGCTGTATATTCAGCGATATTGTTCGTGGCCTGGCCGATAAAACTGGAAATATTCTTCAGGGTCTTTGAACCCTGACAGATAACTACCCCTACGCCGCTTGGCCCGGGATTCCCCTTTGACGCGCCATCAATATAAATCTCAAACGTCCTCATCAATATAGAGTATCCGATTGCACATCTCGCAGGTGATTATGTGCTCATACATCTTAATTAAATTTATTACCTGAGGCGGAACAAACATATTGCATCCGCCGCAGGAGTTTCCCTTAACAATAACTATAGCCAGGCCGTCCCGGTTGGCCAATATCCTTTCGTACTGGCTTAAGATTTTAGCGTCTATATCCTGCAGGGCCTGTTTTCGCTGAGCTTCCAGCGCGCTTAAACGCTCGTCTATTTCCTTAACCCGGTCATCAACTTGCTTCTTTTTAGTCAAAAATATCTGCTCCTCTTCTTTTAATTTCTGTTTTTCTTTTTCCAGTTCAACCTTAAGCGCGTCTGTTTTATCGAATAATTCCAGGATTTTATCTTCAATGACCGAGGCATCGGCCTTGGCATCCTGTATTTGCTGGAGCATGGTCTGATACTCTTTATTCGTTTTAAGGCTATAGAGCTGGCCCTGTAACTTTTTCATCGCCTCATCTTTTGAGCCCAGTTCCAATTCTCTCTCTTTCCTCTGTTTCTGCAAATCGGTTGATTTTTTATCCAATTCAGCTAAACTCGCCTTCTTGGCTTCAAAAGAGAGCTCGATTACCTTGATTTCTTCAGGCTTAGAAGCTTTTTCTGAACGTAGAGAATATATCTGGCTATCTACAGCCTGCAATTTAATCAAGTTGCTTAACTGAGATTTTAAATCAACTGTTGCCAAAATTACTCCTTTTTTTAGTGGTGGGCGATAGAGGATTCGGACCTCTGGCCTCCACAATGTGAATGTGGCGCTCTAACCAACTGAGCCAATCGCCCGTTTTAGCTTACCCAAAACCACCTTTTTAATTAACTGGGCCCACAGGGATTCGAACCCCGGACCAAGAGATTATGAGTCTCCTGCTCTACCGCTGAGCTATAGGCCCCGCAAAATTCTGCTTATGCTCTGGACGAGATTGGCCAGAAAAACTTAACATTATATGATACTATTTTATGGTAATTTTGGCAAGCTAAAACTTAAGGTTTTTTGCCTGAGGGGTTAATCTTTGGAGTGCAGTATTTTTAGGAATACGCTGGTTATCCGGGGGTCAAATTGGGAGCCGGAACCTTTTTTCAATATTTTGATTGCTTTTTCCTTGGTGTAGGCTTTGCGGTAAGGCCGGTCGCTGGTTAAGGCCTGGTAAACATCGGCAATGGCAATGATCCTGGCTCCGATAGGGATTTCCTCTTTTTTTATGCCGCTGGGATAGCCTGAACCGTCCCATTTTTCGTGATGATAAAAAACAAGGGGGATAATATTACGCAAAAACTGGATTGGCCTTAATATATCCGCGCCGATTTGGGGATGCTTCTGAATTTCCTGAAATTCGCGACGCGTAAGCTTAGATTTTTTAAGCAGGATTTTTTCGCTTATCCCAATCTTGCCCAAATCATGCAAAGCAGCTCCCTGCTTAATTAACTCTATCTCTTCTTTGGGTAGTCCCAGCTTATTACAGATCTCGGTGACATAGCGCACAGTATCCTCAACGTGTTCTCCGGTATAGTGGTCTTTTAATTCAATAGTCTTAGCGAAAGCAAATATAGCTTCAACTAAGCTTTGATTTGACCTTTTGGTAAGTTTATCTATTTTGCCCTGGAGAAGTTTAATATTCAGGGATTTATTTATTTTTCCAGGAACAGGACATTTTTCTTTTTTTATATCCAGGTCCGAATAAACACGGTTGCCTCCCGATTCCTTTACCTTATTTAAAATCTGATCCGCTAAATTAACCAGCCCCATCCCTTTCATAGCCCTATCCTCAGGATAAGAGACTGCCGCCAGGCTTAATTTAAGTTTGACCGTATGCTTCTTATCGCCAAAATTATAGAGGCTAATCGCATCTAAAATCCTTTGGCCCAGGGTTAAAGATCGCTCCAAGTCTATGCCGGGGGATATAATAATAAACTCTTCTCCTCCGGAACGGATAATAATATCGTATTTTCTCATAATCAGCTTTAGCTGGCGGGAAAACTGTTTAAGGACCAAATCGCCAAATTGATGCCCGTAAACATCATTCACCGATTTAAAGTAATCTATATCTATCATTATCACTGATAAAGGATGGGCATCGCGTTTAGCGCGATGAAATTCTACTTCAATGACCTGCTCCAAATAACGATGATTATAAAGCCCGGTATGCGCATCCGTAAGCAACAACTGCTTTAAGCGCTTATTGGACATCAAGAGCTCATTATTTAAAACCTGGACCCGCTCCTGCGCCGCTTTTCTGTCCGTGATATCGCGGGCGTATTCAATTGCGCCTATCAATTCCTTGCTTTCCTGATCAAACATGGGAAAACTGTAAAGTTCAATCCAGCCAATTATTTCTCCGTTAGTTCCCCTCTTGGGGACAATATCCGCCGCTAATTGTTGTGTCTTTAAGCTCGTAAGCACCGGACAGCCCTTACAGGGATGGGTCCCGTATTGATAGGCTTCGTAACACTTCTTTCCTATAAAGGGAAGCTTGTCAGCGTACCATTTTTCCATGACCGGATTTACCAAAACAATATTCATTTCTTTATCCAAAACGCTTATACCGTCTTGAATACTGCTAAAAACATTGGAAAGAAAATTTTTATTTTTATTAAAGGCTTCTAACAGCTCCTTACGCTCGGCTATTTCCTTTCTTAATTCTTCATTGGCCCTCGTCAGCTCGGCGGTCCTGACCTTTACCCTTATCCCCAGTTCCCCGTAAGCATCATGCAGTTTCTCCTCATATCTCTTACGCTCAGTAATATCTTCTAATATGCCGTCAAAATACAAGACGTTTCCATCCTCATCTTTTTTGGCTACCGCATTAAGGAGGGCCCAGATTTTTTGGCCTTTGAGGGTCACCAGCCGCAGCTCCTCGTTTTTAATAAATCCCTCATTGAGTATCTTTTCGCTGATCTTTTGCCTTTCCGTGGGATCCTGATAAAAATCGCTTTCATTATGCTTAAGGAGTTCCTCTTTTGATCCTGTTTCCAGCAGCCTGACCATCGCGTTATTAACTTCTAAAAAAGACCCTTCTTTGCCCAGCGCATTGCGATAAACTCCTACGGGCAGTTCATTCACTAAAACAGCGTATCTTTCTTCTGATTGTGAAAGCGCATACGATGCTTTCTTTAAGCCGGTTATATCCCGGCCCTCAGGAATTATATAAATCACTTCCCCTTTTTCATCTTTCACCGGCTTTAAAGAAAAATCCACGAAATGCTCGTTCCCGTCTTTATCCATATGGGTTGTTTCATAGCGGATAAATTCTCCACTGGCGGCCTTGAGTATGGCATTGCGCAGTTTTTCCTGTTCATAAAGAGAATGCGTCCACCAGGGCGTCTTCCAAAAAGGCTTATTCAAAACTTGGGATAATTCCACGCCGGTAAGCGCCAAAGCTGACCTGTTGGCTTCTAAGAGCGTGCCATCAGGAGACATAAGGCCTATAAATTGGAAGGTATGATCAAAGACTGCGCGCAGTTTCTGCTGGTTTTCGCGCTCGGATATTTTATGGAGGGATTCTGACTTTTCTAATTCCGTAATGCGGACCTGGAGAAATTTTATTTCATCGCTTAAGCTTTCTTCCATAGCGCCCCTTATCTAATTAATATTCTCTTTGGTGCGCAAGCGTCATATCCAGAAAAGTTCTTAACCTTCTTGAGCGGGTAGGGTGCCGCAGTTTCTTTAAAGCCTTAGCTTCGATCTGCCTGACTCTTTCGCGGGTGACTCTAAAAACATTGCCTACTTCTTCCAGGGTGCGGCTGGAACCGTCATGTATGCCAAAACGTAAAACCAGTATCTTTTTCTCTCTTTCGGTAAGGGTGCTTAAAGCGGAATTCATCTCATCTTTAAGCATTGAACGGACGGTTTCATTCGCCGGGGATACCGCTTTTTTATCCTGAATAAAATCTCCGAAATGCGTATCGCCTTCATCACCAATAGGCATTTGTAAAGAAATCGGCTCCTGGGCTATCTTTAATATGGATTTGACTTTCTCCTGAGGCAGGCGCATCTTATAAGCGATCTCTTCGGGAAGAGGTTCACGGCCGTTCTCTTGCACAAAAACACGCGAATAGCGGATGATTTTATTGATCGTTTCGGTCATATGCACCGGGATGCGTATGGTTCGCGCTTGGTCCGCTATAGAGCGGGTAATCGCTTGTCTTATCCACCAGGTTGCGTAGGTAGAAAATTTGTAACCTCTTTTATACTCGAATTTTTCTACGGCCCGCATAAGCCCGATGTTTCCTTCCTGGATTAAGTCCAGAAAAGATAATCCCCTGTTGGTATATTTCTTGGCTATGCTTACCACCAGCCTTAAGTTAGCCTCAACCAGTTTCTTCTTGCAGCGGTTAAATTTAAGGTTCGTAGACCGGATCAGCTTCATCTGCTCGCGGATTCTTTTGTGGGATTCGCCAAGGAGCTTTAGTATTTCTTGTTTCCTGGAACGAGAGCGGCCGGGTTTACGGTCAATCTGGTCCAGTTCTTTCAATAAACGAATGAGTTTACGTACTGCCGCTTCCACCACGGAAGTTACAAAATTGAGGTCCAGGAACAAATCTATAGTTTTATTTTCGCTGCGCGTGGCTTTAAGTTTTTTGAGGGTCCTTTTTATCTTAGCCGCTACATTTTCTTTCTTGATTTTTAAATCTTCCTTAACAATTTCTTCCAGGTTTAACCTGCCCTCTAAAATATCGTTGGCTACCGCCAGCGTTTCATGGCGCACAAGCTTGGTATTCAGGGCAGCGCGTTTAAATTTCTCTTCGGCATCTTCTATTTTTTTAGCCAGCTCTATTTCGTGCTCCCGGGTCAATAATGATATTGAACCCATCTGTTTAAGATACATTTTTACCGGATCATCTAAAGGGAGAAACCTCTCTTCGGATTTTAACTGTTCGCTTAAATTATCCTCTTTGATTATCGCGCTCTCTTTATCGATGAGCCGGTCATCTTCATGTTCCACTACCTGTATATCTTCGTTTCCGAGCAACTCAAACAAACGATCCATATCGTCGGATGAAGATAGCTCTTCGGGTAAAAGATCGTTTACTTCATCATAGGTAAGAAAACCCTTTTGTTTGCCTAATGCGATGATCTTTTCTAAATCTTTAGCTGCGTAGACCTTCTTTTTCATACTTTACCTGCCTTCTTTTTAATTAAACAATGAAATTCTTCCGTAAGGCGCTTAAGGGTCTCATTATCGCCGAGAGCCTGAGCAGCCTTGATCTGTTCATGCAGCCTCTCTCTTTCCAGTTTCATTCGATCGCTCTTCATACGCTGGATACAATTATCAACTACTCTTTCCTTGTGGCTCTCTGAAGCGGCTGGCGGCAGGAAAACAGACTCGCAAACCAATTCCGATATATCATCCCCCAGGTGGTTCATCAGGATTTGCGGTTCAACCGCTTTACCCTGGTCCACCAGATCAAACATAATCGAGACGATCCTGGATATACGCTCATCCTGAAAGTCTTTTACATCCAGCGTATCTCTTATGCGGTTAATCAGGGAACTTTCTTCCAGCATAAGCGACATAAGCAGTTTCTCGGTAGGGTTTACGCTATTTACTCTCCTGTGGATGGTCATATGCGCAACCGAATTAGGCCCTTCGGTTTTTACCTTATGCAGATCCTGTAGCAAGGCCTCTTCCCGGATATTTAATTCCTGGGCCAACTTTCTTAGGTATTCCGATTTTAAGACCGCGTTCTTAAATTTAGCTATCGTCTCCAGCATTAAAGCGGAAACCTTAGCCACTCCTTCAATTTCTTTTAGGTTATAGCGGGATTTTAAGATCCCCAGCTTATAATCCAGTATATTCTGGGCATTGATTATTTTATCCCGGAAAGCAGCTCCTCCATACTTACGGACAAACGAGTCCGGGTCAAGGCCTTTAGGCAAGGATACTATTTTTACATTCATCTCTTCTTCAATAAATATATCCAAACTGCGCAGCGTCGCCAGTTCTCCGGCGCTGTCGGCGTCATAGACCATGACCACATTATGCGTATACCTTTTTAAGAATCTTACCTGTTCAACAGTCAAAGCTGTGCCTAAAGAAGCAACAATATTTTTTAAACCCTCCTGGTAAGGAATAATAAAATCTAAATAACCTTCCACTATTGCCACAAAGTCATTCTCCCGGATACTCTCTTTGGCCAGATTAAAACCATATAAATGCCTGCCCTTGGTATATACCGGGGTTTCGGGAGAATTAAGGTACTTAGGCAAACTGTTATCCAGGACCCGCGCGCCAAAACCTAAAACCCTATCCTTGATATCAAATATAGGGAATATTATTCTGTTCCTGAACCGGTCATAGTAGCCGCCGCCCTCCTTATTTATCACCAACCCTGCCTTTTCCAATAAATCCAGGCTTATAGATTTAGGCCTTAAATTGTTAATCAGGCTATCCCATCTATCTAAAGCCAGCCCTAACTTTAATCCGTGAATAGTCTCTTCTTTTATCCCCCGTTTTAACAAATAATCCTTAGGTTTCATTCCTTGAGGGGAATTCAAATTTCCGGCGTAGAAACCAGCGGCTAATTCATTGATCCTGTAAACTTGGGCGGATAATCCGCTAGTTTTAGACTGATGTCTTTCGTCTTGTGGTAAAATAACCCCTGTTTTTCTGGCTAGCGCTTCCACTGCTTCCGGAAAATCCAGGCGTTCATAGCGCATAAGGAACTTAAAGGCATTCCCCGACTCTCCGCAACCAAAGCAATGGTAGATCTGCCGGTCAGGGGAGACCATAAAAGAGGGAGTCTTCTCATGATGAAAAGGACAACACGTTTTAAAATTACGGCCTGAGCGTTTAAGCGGCAGATAACCGGCTATGATTTCAACAATATCCACCCTGGATAGAATATCATCCAATATATTTTCTGGGATTCTGCCTGGCATATTAGTTTCTTTTTATCCTCTTAAAACCCGAACATCCGGTAACTTCCAGTTTTTCTTCTTTTTCAATCCTGTCTAAAAGAAGGTTTAAACCTAGGCTGTCGCTAGCTATATGCCCGGCGATAACTACATTCAGGTTGGCTTCCTTGACCTTCTTGAGATGTTCATCGCTTAAATGCATAGAGATAAGCGTCCTCACCCCAGTTTTATAAAGTTTAGCAAAAACATCTTTTGGACCTTCGGTGCCTCCGGTCATCTCTAGGAAAATCTTTCCCACTGGTTTATTTAACGCACCCAAGATAATCCGCGGGCCGCTCATATTCTTTTTTGCTTCCTGATACTCCGGTATCCCAAGCAAAATATCAATAATATCCCGGACTAATTTCGGCTTTTTCGCCTCCAGCAGTTTCTTTAAAAAATAATTAACGTGATTATCCGCGGGCGTATGCATACACATATAAGGCATATTTAAGATACGGGCGGCATCCACAGAGCGCGTATGATTCTGGGGGAGGATCCTTCTCTCTACTTCGTTTTTTCTTTCCTCCAGCAGTTTTTGGGCTACTATTCCCGAGATCCCCGCTTGTATTAATAAATCCACCTGTAACTGCATCACCTCATGTAAAAGCGCGTAAGCCCTTCCTTCCGGGTGATGCGCTACAACTAAATCCAAACCGCTCTTCTGGCGGATCTTGTCGGCTAAAAGCAGCTCCCCGACCTCCATATCTACGCCGACCAGGATCTTTTTTACCCTGGTTTTAAGGTCCCCGTAAAGTATAGCTGTGTCGGGATACGATTTTATCGCGGATTTATTTTTTCTTGGGTCGCACTCGGCACCCAGTTTAATCACCAGGTCGTAAAAACGGGATAGTTTCATTTCTTTAAGAACTCCTCAGTGGTTAGAGTAACGGTTGGGTTATATTTCTCGGATAAGGCAAACTTGGAAGTAATACTATTCCATATCCAAGAGTAAGTATCCGGGGCAACCAAAAACAGGCGCGAACTTAAATAAGAAGCCCTTACGCTATTTTTAAAATATCCTACGCTGGATATAGTAAACATAAACATAATCAGGCTGGCTAAAAGCACTCCTCTGGCTATTCCCAAAATCAGGCTTCCCCATTTATTCAGGGTAGAAACCGCCTCCATCTTCAGGAACCTGTAGAAAATGCTGCGTAATAATATAAACAGAGAATACCCACCGGTTACCAAAGCCAAAAAAACAATAAATTGCAGGAACTCCCCAGGTAATTTGTCTAAAAAGGAAACCTGGTTTATTATATAGCCCGACAAAACTGTATGATAATGCAGGGCTAGGTAGAGAGCGCTAAGCGTACCTGCAAATTTAAACAACTCTACGGGAAATCCGCTTTTAACCGCAATGTAACAAATTCTAACCATCAGCACTAAAACAAAAATGTCCAGCCAGTTGATTTGCTTTAAGATATTTAGCAACATAGGGTTAGGCCTTTCTTTTTACGGTGAGCTAAAAGTATTAAAGTATAACATATAAACACGCTTATTGTCAAGGAAAGCGCTTTCAAATTAACGTTTCATTAATGAAACGTTAATTTGACTCCGCGGCAATGTGCCGCGGAGATTCCTGCGAAGCTTTAAAAAGAGGAGATAGTTTTCTTGAGGCCTTCTTCCAGCGGAACTTTAGGCAACCATTTTAATAGCTTTTTAGCCCTTGAGATATCCGGCTGACGCTGGCGAGGATCATCTTCAGGTAAGAGCTTAAAAACAACCTTGCTCCTGGAATTAGTCAACTCTAATACCATCTTAGCCAGCTGCATTACCGTAAATTCAGCGGGATTACCTAAATTAACCGGCGCATTTACCGCTGATTTCATTAAACGGTATAAACCTTCAACTAAATCGCTGATATAACAAAAACTGCGCGTCTGTTTACCTGTGCCATAAACAGTTAAAGGCTTATTATTTAAAGCCTGGCTGATAAAATTAGGTACGACCCTTCCATCGTGCGGCCGCATCCTTGGTCCATAAGTATTAAAGATCCTGGCGATCTTTACATCTAACTTATGCGCCCGATGATAAGCCATGGTCAGGGCTTCCGCAAAACGCTTGGATTCATCGTAACAGCCCCGGATTCCGACGGGATTCACATTTCCCCAGTAGCTTTCTTCCTGCGGATGGACCAACGGGTCGCCATACACTTCGGATGTGGAAAATAACATAAAGACGGCCTTCTTCTCCTTGGCTAAACCCAAGGCATTATGGGTGCCCAAAGAGCCTACTTTGAGTGTTTTAATTGGAAAATGCAGGTAATCCTCGGGTGAGGCCAACGAAGCGCAATGCAAGACATAATCCACTTTACCGGCTAAGTCAATATAATCGCAGACATCCTGCTTCCTGAATACAAATTTTTTGTTTTTTAATAAACCTCTGATATTACTTAAGCTTCCGGTAATCAGGTTATCGATACAAACTACCCTGTAACCTAAAGTAACTAACCTTGACGACAGATGCGAGCCAATGAACCCGGCGCCTCCGGTTAGCACTACTCTCTTTTCAGGCATTATCTCTCCAGTAGCCTACGGTTAAGATTAATCCCCGGGAGAAATCAATTTTGGGCTTAAACCCTAAAACCTGGCTAGCTCGGGATAGATCCGCGGATGTCCTAAAAACATCACCCGGCCGCTTCTTTAAGAAAACCGGCTTTATACTCTTTCCTAAGATCTTATTTAAGATACTGACCAAACTTAATACCGAGTAATCTTTTCCCGAGGCAATGTTAAATACCCCGGATTTTAAGGATTTGTTTCCGCTAGCCTTTAGGTTAGCGTCCACTACATTGCTGACAAAAGTAAAATCGCGCGATTGTCTTCCTGTGCCGTAAATCGGCGGATGCTCGTTTTTTAACAAACAGTTAATGAACTTAGGGATAACCACGGCATACTCATCATCCAAAGGCTGCCGGGGACCAAAAACATTAAAATAGCGCAGCGCAACAGTAGGTAATTTATAATGCTGGCTGAAAATATTGCAGTAATGCTCGCCGGCTAATTTACTCAAAGCGTAAGGAGAAACCGGCTGGGGGATAAACGTTTCCTTTTCCGGAAAATCCTGGACCTCTCCGTACACCGAGCTGGATGAGGCAAAGACAAAACGCTTTACCTTATTTAAGGTCGCGGCCTCTAACATATTCAGCGTTCCGTTAATATTGACCTCATTATAGCTACGCGGCGAACGCATAGATTTAGGCACGCTTCTTAAGGCAGCTTGGTGCAAAACAAAATCCATCCCCCGGGTAGCTTGGACACAGATGGCTTTAGAGCAGATATCCCCCTTAATCAAGTCAATTTTATGAATAAAGCCTTTTAGGTTGCTCATTTTACCGCTGGAAAAATCATCCAGGACGCGCACATAGTGGCCCATCTCTACTAGTCTCTGGGCTATGTGGGAACCTATAAAGCCCGCTCCTCCGCTAACCAGAAACCTTTTCATAGCTTAACCACCTTTATATTCTTAATCCGCTTATAAACATTACGGCTGTCAAAAATCAGTTGGGAATGATCTAATAAATATCTATAGTCTATATTGGAATGGTCTGTAGCTATGACCACACAATCAAAATCCCCCAAGTCTTTCTTCTTTAAAACAATAGATTTTAGGTCTAGCTCCTTAATTTTAAGATACGGGATAAGCGGATCAAAATAACGCACCTGAGCGCGTCTTTTTTTCAGACTTCTGATCAAATCAATACTGGGAGATTTACGTAAATCCTTAACATCCTTTTTGTAGGTTACCCCGACGACCAGAATCTTTGCTCCTTTTATGCTTAATCCTCTTTCCGAAAGTACCTCTTCAATCCTAACAGCCACGTATTCCGGCATATAGCTGATAACGTCGGAAGCGAGCTTAATAAAACGCGACTTAAATCCGAAACTTTTGGCTTTCCAATACAGATACAGAGGGTCTTTCGGGATACAGTGCCCGCCTACTCCGGGGCCGGGATAAAAAGGCATAAAACCAAACGGCTTGGTCGAGGCCGCGCTAATCACCTCCCAGATATCAATTTTCATTTTATGCGCCATCATCGCCAACTCATCAATAAGACCAATATTAATCAGGCGGAAGGTATTCTCCAGCAATTTTACTGTTTCCGCGGCGCGGGCGCTAGAAACCGGCACAACCTTATTAATAACAGTGCTATAAAGGGCGACGGCCAAGGCAGTGGCTTTTTTATTTATGCCGCCGACGACTTTAGGTATTTTATTGACCGGAAACTTTGTGTTTCCCGGGTCGATCCTCTCTGGCGAAAAACAAAGATAAAAATCCCGGCCATGTTTTAAGTTATGCCTTTTAAAAATCGGGAGTATCTCTTCTTCGGTAGTACCGGGATAGGTCGTGCTCTCTAAAACTACCAGCGTCCCTCTTCTTATATGTTTAGCTATCGAATCAAACGATTTTTTTATAAAGGATATATCCGGAAGGTATTTCCCTCTTAACGGCGTAGGAACACAGACCAGCACCGCATTACAATCCTTTAAAACGGAAAAATCCGAGGTTGCCCTGAATTTTCCCTTTAATAACACGCTTTTCAATTCCCGGCTGGATACATCACTGATATACGAAACTTTATTTTTGATATGTTTGAGCCTATCCGGGTCTATCTCAATACCCGTTACCGGAATGCCTTTTTTGGCAAATTCAACAGCTAAAGGGAAACCGACATAACCTAAACCTACAACCGCGATTTTAAATTTATTCTTATTTATCATATATTCTTGCGGCCGATGCTGATATAAGAAAATCCCAGCTTACTCATGGCCTTAGCTTCATACAGATTGCGTCCGTCAATAATCAACGGCCTCTTAAGTAATTCCTTGATCCGGCTAAAATCCAATTCTTTAAACTCATCCCACTCGGTCGCGATTAACAGGCAATCTGACGCAAGACAGGCGGCATAAGCGTCCGGGCAAAAAGTAACTCCGGCTAATACTTGTTTAGACTTCTCTATAGCCTGAGGGTCATAGGCTTTAATCTTTGCCCCCTCTTTCTGCAACATTTTAATCAATCCTATTGCCGCGGAGTTACGGATATCATCAGTATTAGGCTTAAAAGCCAGGCCCAGGACTCCGATAGTTTTACCTTTAATCAATAACAATGAATCTTTTATCTTTTGGAAGACAAAATCCAGCTGCTCTATGTTTACTTTTTTTACGGATTTAAGCAATTTAAAATCATAGCCCAGCTTATCGGAAATAGCCACAAAGGCATCCAGGTCCTTAGGAAAACAAGAGCCGCCATAGCCGATTCCGGCTTTAAGAAAGCTTAAACCTATCCTTTTATCCAGGCCCATACCTTTGGCCACTTCTTCAACATCCGCGCCTACCTTATCACAGATCCGGGATATAGCGTTAATAAAGGATATTTTAGTGGCTAAGAAAGCGTTGGAGGCGTGTTTGATCAGCTCTGCTGATTTAATATTTGTAATTACTAAAGGCGCGTTAAAAGGCTTGTATAACTCGCTCAATAAATCTCTGGCTATTTTTGACTCTACTCCGATAACTATCCTGTTCGGATTCATAAAATCATTTATCGCCTGCCCTTCCCTTAAGAATTCCGGGTTGGAAGCTACATCAAACCTAACCTTGCCCTTAACATTAGCCAAGATAATATGCTTTACCCATTCCCCTGTTTCTACCGGAACAGTGGATTTCTCCACAATAAGCCTGTAGCCGTTCATTCCTGCCTGGTGTTTGCTTGTTGGATAGGTAGACGCAGGTAAATTTACGGCTATGCTCGCCGCCACATTTTCTATGTAGCTGAGGTTAGCCTCTCCATTATCCAAAACCGGAGTACCTACGGTAATAAAGATTACTTTACAGGAGCGAACCGCATCTTTAATACTTGAGGTAAAAATCAGGCGTTTCTTACGGACGTTGCGGGTTATTAATTCCTCTAATCCTGGCTCATATATAGGGATTAGGCCATTTTTAAGGCCTTTAATCTTTTTAAGATCATTATCCACGCAAAAAACCTTATTACCCAGCTCGGCAAAACAAGCTCCGGTGGTTAAACCCACATAACCCGATCCGATTATCGCGATATTCATTATTGCGCCCCTGATTTAGGCTCATTATAGCTCTGGTTAAAGCCAAACTCGTTCTCCGGGAATGCCTTTAACCTGAACATTACATATATGGTAGTGCCGCTATTCTTTCGGGTATCCAGGGTAAAATCCACATCCCAGCAATGCAGGTTCCTGGTGAGCGTGAATTGCTGTTCCAAGGAAGTCTTACCCACCCAGACATTCGGAGAAATAGATGTGTCCAGAAAATCCTTCAAATTAAACCTTTCGTATATGGAAATTTTCCATTTGGGATTAAGCCGCCATTGAAAACTGGCGGTTATCTGGCTCTGGCCTTTTCTCTGGTAACGCTGGCCTAATCCAAATGAACGTTCGGGAGCAAAATCAAAATTAATATCGTAATTAACGGTAGAGAAATGATTATAGTTGTAATGATCCGCATCGCTGGAGACGCCTGAATGCTTGTAAGTCGCGTCTGCCTCTATTCTCATCCAGGCATAAGGTAATATTTTACATCTAAAAAGAAAATCCGAAAAACCCGCGCCCAATTTGTTTTTATCATCGGGATTAAGAGTATCCACAACAGTATTATTATATAAGACAACAGGAGTAGTCCCGTAAGTAATGCGCGGAGCGAAGGCGTAAGTAGTATTGATCTTAAAATCTACAAAATCAACGCTCACTTCCTTTCCGTCTTTATTCTTACGCTTGGTCTGTAATTTATTGGATAATTCCAAGGCAGCGGCATTGCTGGAAGTAAGCATATCTACGCCATCAATCTGAGGCAACTTATTGCTGGAAATGGTTGGTTCAGGGTTATAGGAATAACTTATGCTGGGAGTAATGACATGCCTTAGGCCGTTTAAATCCAGGCCCAAGGCATTAGTTTTAACATCAAATAAGCGATAAAACTTCGTGCTTACCTCTGCCCCAGAATAAAAGGTGCTTCTGGCAGGCAAAGTAGAGCTGCCGTTTACGCCTTTATCATACACAGTCTCGCGCACCTGAATAAAAGGGCTGACTCTTAAAAACGCCACTCTCATAGGAATAGAAACCTTATTAGTAGTATCAAACCTAGATACGGTAAGATCATCAGCAGTCCTAGGATACATACTGTATTTTTTGTTAAAAGTGCCAAAAGTAGAATTGTTTTCAAAATAAAACGGGGAATTTCCCACTTGAATACTGGGAAGCGTAAATGTTGCTAGGGGCATTTTATTCAACTGGTCAAACCAGTTATTGGTCCGCTTTTGCAGCAATAGATCAAAACTGGAGAAGGTGAAGCTATGGTGAAACAAGGCGTAGCTTAAGGGCTGCGCGTCTTTTTCAAATTCCCGGTAGAAATAATCCTTTAGTATATTAGCGGCAGGATCATAAAGCTTTCTTTTCTGGTCGGTGATTTTATAGACTTCGGCAACCAAATTGGTCTGTTTATCAATATCCCACTTATGGCGCAGCCGCATAAAATACCTCTGGTAGGCGGAACGGGAAACTGTGGAAGAATTGGAATAACTCTTAGTACTTTCATCAGTATAATAAAATTTGAAATCCCCGCTTCCCACCGGCGTCTTAACATAATTTAATCCAAACCCCTCAGACCAGCCTAATTTATCACGGTAATCTAGATAGGCCCTGCCCTCAACATTATTAGTCAGGTTAAACCTGGATACACTCAGTAAATAAGGCCCCCAGTCTTTACGCTTTCCCGGGAGCACGCTTACATGCATCATCGGCTCATCAAACATCTGGTTAAAAGCCGCCAGGTACATTATAGGAACCGGGCCCAAATACAGGTAGTCGTCTTTGGTCTGGATCAATTCTTTCGGCCGAATATTAATCTGTTTTGAGCTGACCCGGTAGTGGGGCCGGTTGAAGCTACAGGTAGTAGCATAACCGTAATGCGCCACAAATTCTTTCTCACTCTCTTTATCAATGACCCTGGTCTTTCCGAAGAAAGGACTAGATCTAAATTGGGCGTCAACAATAGTTCCGGTTTTAGTTTGAAAATTATAAATCAGCTTCTCGCCCTCGATGACTCCCTTGCTGTCTTCAAGCCTAGCCTGCCCTGAAGCTACGCCTTCTTTGGTCTGGGTATTCACAGTCAATTTTCTGCAGGTTAGCTTGGTATCGCCTGAAATAATCTCCACGTTGCCCGTTGCAGTCACCTCTTGGGAATCGGCGGAATATTCTACCACATCGCCGTTAATGGTAATCGGTTGGGATTTTGATCCGGTATTCAGGATATTCTCGGCGTAAGCCACAGATACGTAAAATAAGGCTAAGGCCAGGCAGGAAAGAAATGATTTCATGGACATTTATTTAGGTATCTTTTTATAGTCTTCCAGGAATTTTTGTATTCCTATATCGGTAAGGGGATGTTTGATTAACTGTTCAATTACTCCAAACGGAACTGTGGCTATGTCGGCTCCTGCCAGCGCCGCATCCAGCACATGCACGGGGTTACGCACGGAAGCAACGATAACTTGAGTTTTAAATCCATAATTATTATAGATGGTCTTAATATTACGGATCAAATCCATGCCGGATTGCCCAATATCGTCTAATCTGCCGATAAACGGAGAGACATAATCCGCTCCCGCCTTGGCCACCAGCAGCGCCTGGTTAGCCGAAAAGCAAAGCGTAACATTCGTCTTTATAGCTTCTAATGCTAAAATCCGGACTGCTTTTAGCCCATCTTTAGTCAGAGGTAGTTTAACCACGATATTTTTGGCTATTTGCGCGAGTACGCGCGCCTCTTTCACCATACCCTCTGTATCCAGGCTAATCACTTCTGCGCTTATGGGCCCGTGGACAACCGAGCAGATCTCTTTTAATATTTCCCGCAGAGGTTTGTTTTCTTTGGCTATTAATGTGGGATTGGTAGTTACGCCGTCTATTAGCCCGAGGCTTACCGCTTCTTTTATCTCTCTAATGTTGGCGGTATCAATAAATATTTTCACTCCAATATCTCCTCTTTTAAAAAAATCTATAAACCTTCTTTGACCATTATCGCGCTACCGATTAAACCGGCTTCATTACCTAATTTTGCCTTCAATATTTTCACGCGTTTAGCCTGCACGCTCATCGCCTGGTTTTTAAGTGTTTTAATTATACTGTCAAATAAGACGTTTCCGGCTTTGGCCACGCCTCCGCCTATTACTATGGCGTCAAGATTAAGTAGATTGACTACTCCGGCTAAAGCAAACCCCAGGTGCCGGCCAGCCTTATGCCAAACATCCATTGCTATTCGATTATGTTTATCGGCCAGCCGGCTTAATTCTTCCAGAGAAATATCGCGCTTAAACGCCTTTTTGGCTTCAGCGATAATCCTATTGTTTCCTACGTAAGCCTCCAGGCACCCTGAACTGCCGCAGTTGCAATCCGGGCCATTTTCATTAATAGGCAAGTGGCCTATTTCTCCCGCGGCATTATTAAAACCCCGGTAAAGCCGGCTATTAATAATCAATCCGCCTCCGATGCCTGTGCCTAAGGTCATACATAAAATATTATTGAAGCCTTTGGCCGCTCCCATTTTAAATTCGGCCAGAGACATAAGCTTAGCGTCATTGTCTATGAATACCGGCAGGCCCAGGTTTTTCCTTAAAATATCCCGTAACTTCACCTCTTTCCATCCCGGGATGTTGGGGAAAAAATGGACGATCCCGTTTTTGGCGTCTATGGGGCCGGGAAGCCCTAAACCAACTCCTAGGATCTGGGCCTTATTTAAGTTATTATATTTTATAAACCTGTTTACGGAATGGGCTATCCCTAAAATAAGGTCACCCTTCTCCAGGAATGAGCGCGTGCTTAAAACTTCCTTATCCTTGATCTGGCAATTCAAATCCAGGAGGGCAACTTTCAGGTTGGTTCCGCCTAAATCTATACTGATTATGAATTTCTTGGCCATATGGTGGAATATTCTATATCAAAAACTTGAAATTTACAAGCCATTTACGCTAAATATTTTACCCTATTCCTGCCTTCCTGCTTAGCGATATACAACGCCTTATCCGCAAGTTCAATAAGCGTACTAGCGCTAGAGCTATCATCAGGAAACGTGGATATGCCTATGCTTACGGTAACTTTTAACTCCTCATCATAAACCTTTATATTTCTTGCTTCTACAGCCTGCCGCAAGCGTTCCGCCGCGATTCGCGCCTGCTCCTTATCTGTTTCCACTAAAATAACGGATAGCTCCTCACCTCCGTACCTGCCTACAAAATCAATCTGGCGCAGGGTATCTTTTATAGTCTTAGAAACTTCTCTTAATATGGCGTCCCCAACTAAATGTCCATAGCGGTCATTAAAATCTTTAAACTTATCTATATCTACCATAAGGAAAGAAAAGCTATATTTGAATTTCTTGGAACGCCGTAACTCCTCGTTAAATCTCTCTAGGAAATGCCTGCGGCTAAATAGAAGCGTCAGGCTGTCGGTAATGGACAATTCCTGCATTTTCTTGAACAGGATCGCTCTTTTAAAACCGATCAGGAATTGCTGGGCGAGTATCTGAAACCTTTCCTTGTCTTTATCCTCAATTTCCCTGGCCATTAAATAACCGATTACATCAGCCTGAATAATTAAAGGAAAAATAGTGCAGCCTTTGTAAATTGAGAGGTCAGTATCTTTATTTAGTAATTGGTACTCACCTGATCCTTGAAGATAATCTCCGATCCTGGCTTTAAAAATACCGAATATTTTTTCTTCGTCCAGGGTCTTACAGATGTCTTTCGTAAAATTGTAGAGGGCTTTTGTTTGAGCTACCTTTTCCTCAAGGCTGCGGTTATTCTTGATTAACGCGGATTTCTCTTCGGATAATCTTTCATATTCAGACTCTAAGGCAGCCAGGTTATTTTCTTTCTTAATCAGGCTAGCGCTAAAGATCTTCTTTAAAAGGCTCAAGGCCAATACCGTGCATAAAATCAGCGCTCCTAAATACAGCATACTCTGTTTCTCCCCTTTTGTTTTGCTTTATAGAGAGCTTTATCTGAATGCTGGATCAATTCATCTTCGTCAGTGGCATCAACAGGAAAGCTAGCCACGCCTATAGAAACGGTTACATGGCTTTCTACGCGCCGCAGGATTATCTTTTCTTTCTCTATTGCACCGCGTAAAGAATCCGCAAAGCTACAAGCGCTATTTTTATCCATCCCGGTTATACAAGCGCAGAACTCTTCCCCGCCAAAACGGCTGATTATGGCGTTGAAATTGTTTAAGGACTCTCTTATGATCCTGCTTATCTCTCTTAAAACAATATCGCCTGCGGTATGCCCGAATTGATCATTATAGTTTTTGAATAAATCAATATCCAGCATAAGCATGGATAACGGTATGACCTGGCGCGTACACCTCTTAAATTCTTCTCTCAGGCGCTGCGCGAAATAACCTTTAGTATAAAGTGAGGTCAGCGCGTCATGGATGGCTAAATCCTGGGTTTTTTGGTAGAGCTCGCTATTCTCTAGCGCCAGAGCGCCCAAATCCGAAATAGAAGCTAGAAACCTTAAATCATCCTGCGAATATGCACGCGTTGATTTATTATCCAGACGGATAAGGCCTAAAAATTTATTTTCACTGATAAACGGCGCGCTGATAAGCGAAGATATGGGGCGGGAATCCTGAGTTTTTAGTTTTTCCAAGTCAAAACGGAAATCGTTTTTAATGTCTTCGATTAATAAGGGCCCGGCATGCCTCAATACCCAGTGGTCAAAGATATCCCCTTCCTTGGATTTTACTACTAGCGTGGGGTCGTCTTTCTTAGCCTTAAATAAGTTTAGTTTCTGAGTCTGATTATCAACTAAATATAGGAGGCAAAGCCCCTTGTTGTTTCCGATGAGCGAAAAAACTTCCGCGGCCAGTGTATCCGCGACATTACCTAAATCCAGGTCCCGGTTGATTTTTTCGAGGACACTTTTCAGGCTCTGGTAGCGCCTGTTCTTTTCTTTTAAGGCAGCCTGATTCTGGCGTTCTTTCGCATGTTCAACGCTTAAAAGATTAAACCTCTCCTGAACATCCTGGATAAGTGAATCAAATGAATAATGCCTAGCCGAATTTTTCCGGTAAAGGCAATATATGATAATGAGGTTAGTCAGGTAAAATAACCCAAGCGAAGCAAAACGCGGCGTTGCGCAAAACTTGAGTAAATAAATAGGCAGGATGAAATAAAGCAGCAGAACAGAAATTGTATAGCCGGCTATCTTTAAAGGAAGGGCTTTCCCTGAAGGATTGGGCATATCTATCTTCCTATTTCAAACAATCGTTTCTTCGCTATCTTTATCAAAAAAATGGACTTTACTCATATCAAAAACAAGGTCCATTTCCTGGTTTATTTTAGGCCGATTATGCGCGCCTACGCGGGCGATAAAAGTATGCCTGCCGGTATTTAAGTAGAGGTAAACTTCTGAACCCATTGGTTCATAAACTTCACAGTTGACCCTTACGATATTTTCCGGCGGAGCCTCCGAAACAAAAAGCTTATCATAAATATCTTCGGAACGGATACCGAAAATTATGTCCCTATTAACATAGGCGTTCATCTTTTGGCGCATATCATCCACCAACTTAACCACAATTTTACCCTCGTCAAAATAGAGACGTCCGTCCTTTTTAATTATCCGGCCATTCATAAAATTCATCGGAGGCGAACCAATAAAACCGGCGACAAACTTATTTTTGGGGTGGTCGTAAACAGTTATCGGGTCGGCGACCTGATGCAGAATGCCGTCTTTCATTACGGCAATCCTGTCCCCCATAGTCATAGCTTCCACCTGGTCATGAGTGACATAAATTATGGTGGTCTGAAGCCTTATATGTAATTTATGTATTTCGGTGCGCATCTGAACGCGCATCTTGGCATCCAGGTTGCTTAAGGGCTCATCAAATAAAAATACCAGCGGCTTGCGCACAATCGCCCTACCTACCGCTACCCGCTGGCGCTCGCCACCGGAAAGCTCTTTCGGCCGCCGATGCAACAGCCTCTTGATGCCTAATATATCCGCGGCATCATTTACGCGTTGGTTAATCTCGGACTTGGGTATGCGCCTAAGCCGCAATCCGAACGACATATTCTCAAAAACCGTCATATGCGGATATAAGGCGTAATTCTGAAAAACCATGGCAATATCCCTGTCTTTTGCCGGGACATCGTTAACTATTTTATTACCTATATAAATATCGCCTGAGCTTATCTCTTCTAAACCGGCGATCATCCTTAGGGTGGTGGATTTCCCGCATCCGGAGGGGCCGACTAAGACCATAAACTCCTTATTCTCAATACCCATGTTCACATTATCTACAGCCTTTATGTTACCCGCAAAAACCTTGCAGACATTTTTCAAACTTACCTGAGCCATGTTTCTCCTTTAAATTAGTCGTGCCTCTGGCGTTTACGACTAATTTACACTTGCCCCCGGCAAGTGTTTAGTCGTGCCACTCGATTTAGCTGTGCCTCGTGCTCTGCACGGAGCTATTGTTTAACCTACATTATTAATTATTATATTAAATTTAACTTAAATAATCAAGTAATTGGCTTAAGGTAGACTTAAGGTTCTTACGCTGCACAATCATATCAATAAGGCCGTGCTCAAGTAAAAATTCCGAACGTTGGAAACCCGCGGGAAGTTTTTGCCTTATAGTCTGCTCAATAACCCTGGGGCCGGCAAAACCGATCAGGGCCCGGGGTTCAGCAATGATAATATCCCCCACCCCGGCAAAAGAAGCCATTACTCCTCCCATAGTAGGATTAGTGAGCACGGAAATATAGGGGATTTTTGCTTTGCGGTGATAACTTAAAGCCGCGCAGGTTTTGGACATCTGCATAAGACTCAGCATTCCTTCATACATCCTTGCGCCTCCGCCGGAGCCGGAAACAATGACTAGGGGGAGTTTATTTTTAGTCGCTTCTTCAATTGCCCGGGTTATTTTTTCTCCGACTACCGAACCCATTGAGCCCATAATAAAACGCGAGTCGGTAACCGCTATAACTATTTTTTTATGCCCCAGTAGGCCTTCTCCGGAAACAACCGCGTCATTTAAACCGGTAATAAGCTGATCCTGTTTTAGCTTGTCCTTATAAGTCTTGGGGCCCTTAAAATCTAAAGGGTCGGCTGAAAGCATATCCTTATCATATTCCTTAAAAGTATCCTTGTCCAAAAGCATACTTATCCTTTCATAGGCTCCGAGAGAAAAATGACTTCCGCACTTAGGACAAACTTTAAGATTCTCTTCTATAGTTTTATTATAAAGAGTCTCGGAACATTCTTCGCATTTAGCCCAAAGCCCTTCCGGGATCTCTTTCTTCTTTACCCTGACAATAGTATATTTCGGTTTTCCGAAGAGGGCCATTTTGCTCAAGCCTCCTCATGTTTATGGATAATCAAACCGGATAAAACCTTTGGATAGAAATAGGTGGATTTAGCCGGCATTTTGTTTCCGTTTAAAGCTACCGCGATAATTTGTTCCATCTTCACCGGATTTAGGAAAAAAACGATACTTAACGGGCAAGCTCCCGCGGCGTTAATCAAATCCTGCGGGTTAGGACTGTATTTAAGGCTATCCCTATTCGCTGAATCATAACCTAAAATATCCTTAAAAACTAGATGGTTTAAAATAGAAACGTCTAACGTTCGGTATTCCTTAGGCTTATCGCTAATAAGCTTATCTAAAAGCTTAATATTTCTTAAACGCAGGAGCCAATACCTTTTATTTTTATACATACCCAGCAAATGTTCCGCTTGCCCGCCCTTCTCCATAAGAAAGAAAAAGCGGGACTTATCTTTAATTTCTTCCACATCAAAATATTTTTTCAACTGCATAAGAAAATTATCCAAATCCAGCGGTTTGTCTAACTTAAGCAGGCGATGAATAGGCAGTATGGATAACCCGCGTTGGTCAGTATTAGTGAAATAGGCCAGGGTATAATTAAAACTGGACTCTTCAGAAAACCTACCTTGCATTTTTTCTTTTAGCTCATCCCGGTAAGCGCAGGAGACCTCATACCTATGGTGCCCGTCAGCGATAAAAGCATCCTCCTTGAGCATGCCAGATTCTATCATATTCAACACTTCAGGAGTATCTATCCTCCAGATCTTATGCACTGTCTTTTCATTATCCACGGTTTCCATAAACGGCGTCTCATTTTTAATATGCTGCGCAAATACGCGCTGGATAACCCGTTGATTATCCTTAGCTACAATAAATATAGGGCTTAAATTAGCATTAACATTCCTGGTAATCTTTAGCCTGTCTTCTTTTGCCTCAATCCGCGTATGTTCATGCCCAAACACAGGAGAATCATTACTGCCCAGCTTTAAAAGCGCGATAAAACCCAGCCGGGTTTTCTTTTCCCCTCTGATATTATATTCCTGGCTATAAAAATATATGCAAGGTTTCGTATCCTGAATCAAAAATTTATCCTTAAGCCAACTGTTAAAAATTGATTTGGAACGTTTATATTTATTTTCTCCCGGAATATCCTTACCCAAAAGGACATGAATGAAATTATACGGGTCAAGATCATGGTAATAGTCCTGTTGGCTGGGTGAAATAATATCATACGGCGGGCAGACGACTGAAGATAAGTTTTTTACCTTTTCTTTATTATAAAAAACCGCGTTAAATGGTTTGATCCTTATCATTTTTAGTGGGCGTGCGGACAGCTGTCACATCCTCCCTTGGGAGCAGGACAGGTTCCGCCTTTTCCCGGAGAAGCAGGCTTTTCCTTTTTTGGCTTACGGTAATCCGTAGCGTAAAAACCCGAACCTTTAAAGATTACGCCAGCTCCGCCGCCAATGAGCCTGCTGATTTTTTTATGGCATTTCGGGCACTTATCCAGCGGCTTATCAGTCATCTTCTGGAATATATCAAATATTTTGTTACAGTTTACGCATTCATATTCATAAGTCGGCATATCTTTCTCCTTAAACAAGCGTTGCCCCTCGATTTAGCTGTGCCTCTGGCGTATACAGCTAAATCGCCCTAAGCTTTGCGAAGGGGGTAGCTTAACGCTTGTTTACTCCGCGCTATTGCGCTAGAGCATTTTCCTATATTTTTATCTAGTCTTCTCTCCTGAAATGCGGGCGAATTCTTCCATCAGCTTAAGCTGTTGGGAAGTCAAGCGTTTGGGGATCTCCACATTTATCTTTACCAATTCATCTCCCGTGCCCCTGCCGTGTAAATCCTGTATACCTTTACCTCTTAGCCTGAAGATACTCCCTCCCTGCGTACCGGCAGGTATTTTCATATCTACTTTCCCGTCCAGGGTAGAAACAATAATATCCCCGCCCAGCACAGCTTTGCTCAAACTTATATTAACCTCGATCAATATATTATTATCGTGCCTCTGAAAAATTGAACTGGGCGTTACCTCTATAATTACATACAAATCTCCCTTGGAAGCCGCTCCTGCTTCGCCTTCGCCGCGGACCCTTAAATTGGACCCACTATCTACTCCGGCGGGAATTTTTACTTTGATTTTACGCGTAACCTTGACCCTTCCCTGACCCCGGCATTCAGAGCAGGGTGACTGGATTACTGAACCTTCGCCGCCGCAACGGCTGCAGGCCTGGGCTAATTGGAAAAATCCCTTAGCAACAACTACTCTTCCCGAACCCTTGCATTGAGAACAAGTGCTCCTTCTTGTCCCGGGTTTAGCGCCGGTTCCCGCGCAAGTAGAACAAGTCTCATAGCGGGGCACAGTAATTGTTTTTTCCGTGCCTCTAGCCGCCTCTTCTAAGGTTATACTTACGGAAATCTGCAGGTCTCTTCCCCTGCGCCTGGCCCCGGAACTTCCGGCTGAGCGGTTAGAGCTAAAAAAATCATAACCTAAATCACTGAATATCTCGTCAAACAATCCTCCGCCTAAACCCACATCACCTAAGTCTTGGAATACGCTGCTGAAATCCGCGTTCTTAAAAATGTCTTCCTGCGCGTATTTCTGGTCTATTCCGGAATGGCCGTATTGGTCATACAAGGCGCGTTTTTGGGAATCGGATAAAACAGCATAAGCCTCAGAGATCTCCTTGAACTTTTCTTCCGCCTCTTTTTTCTGCTCATGCGGGACCCGATCAGGATGGAATTTTAACGCCAGCTCACGATACGCTTTTTTGATTTCATCAAGACTGGCGTTCTTTTGCGCACCCAAGATTTCGTAATAATCGCGTTTAGTAGCCGCCATAATAATTAATCTTTATTTCTTACCGTTATCCTCTTCTTTAAAATCAGCGTCAATAATCTCTTCGTCCTTTTTATTTTCTTCTTTGGGGGTTTCTTGAGCCTCATCAGGCCCTGGCCCGGCTTGGCCTGTTTTTGCCTGCTGTTTGCTGGCTGCCTGTTTGTAAATCTCCTCCGCCAGTTTATGCGAAGCGCGGCTTAAATCTTCCATCCCTTTTTTTATTCTTTCCACGTTCTTATCTTTTATCGCGGCTTTTAAATCGTTAGCCTTGGCTTCTATATCCGCTCTCTCGGCCTGAGAGACCTTATCACCGTAATCCTTTAAGGATTTTTCGGTCGCGTAAACCAGGTTATCGGCCTGATTAATAGTCTCGATCTCTTCTTTTTTCTTAGTGTCATCCGCGGCAAATTTTTCCGCGTCTTTAACCATCTTATCGATCTCTTCTTTAGACAATTTCTTAGGCGCCGTAATGCGAATAGATTGCTCTTTGCCCGTGCCTAAGTCTTTGGCGGAAACATGCACAATGCCATCGCGGTCAATATCAAATTTTACTTCAATTTGCGGAATACCGCGGGCCGCGGCAGGGATACCCACTAAATCAAACCTTCCCAGTTCCACATTATCGTCGGCCATGGGCCGTTCGCCCTGCAGAACCCGGATAGTCACCGCGGTTTGGTTATCAGCGGCAGTAGAGAATACCTGGCTCTTTTGCGTGGGGATAGAAGCGTTTCTTTCAATTAATTTTGTATTTACTCCTCCCAAGGTTTCTATGCCTAAAGAGAGCGGAGTAACGTCAAGTAACAGGACATCCTTAACATCGCCCTTAATAATCGCTGCCTGGACCGCGGCACCCAAAGCCACGCATTCCATAGGGTCAACCCCGCGTTCAATCTTCTTGCCTACATAATCTTCGACAAATTTCTGCACTATCGGCATACGCGTCGGGCCGCCAACCATGATAATACGGTCTATCTCCTTAGCGGTTAATTTCGCGTCACCCAGCGCCTGCTCCATCGGATGTTTACACCGTTCAATTATCGGCGCAATAAGGTCCTCTAATTTTGCCCGGGTTATAGTCATAGTTAGATGCTTTGGGCCCGTAGCGTCCGCTGTAATAAACGGCAGATTTATATCTGTACTCACTGTTGAAGATAATTCAATCTTAGCTTTTTCCGCGGCTTCGCGCACCCTCTGCACCGCCATCTTATCATTCATCAGATCAATACCGGTTTCCCGCTTGAATTGCGCGGCAATATATTCCAGCATAACCTTATCCATATCCGTGCCGCCTAACTGCGTATCTCCGGAAGTTGACTGCACATGGAATACGCCCTGATCCATCTCCATTATGGTTACATCCAAAGTGCCGCCGCCTAAATCAAAAACCATGATCTTCTGGGCCTTCTGGGCTTTCTCCAAGCCATAAGCCAGACAGGCGGCAGTAGGCTCATTAATAATACGCAAAACCTTTAATCCGGCGATTTCTCCGGCGTCTTTAGTTGCCTGACGTTGGTTATCGTCGAAGTACGCCGGGCAGGTGATAACCACTTCCTCGATCTTATCGCCTAAATAACTCTCCGCGTCCTGTTTAATCTTTTGCAAAATAAACGCCGAGATCTGTTGCGGCGAATATTCTTTGCCAAAGACCTTAAATTTAAAATCCGTGCCCATCTTGCGCTTAGCTGCCTGTATAGTACCCTCGGCATTTATAGCTGCCTGGCGCCTTGCCGGCTCACCGACCAGGCGTTGGCCGTCTTTAGTAAACGCGACATAAGAAGGAAAAGCCTTTCCTGAAGCAACTCCCGCGCCCTCAGCCGAAGGTATTATAACGGGCCTGCCGCCTTCCATAACCGCTGCTGCTGAATTGGATGTTCCTAAGTCAATACCGATAACCTTAGCCATTTGACACCTCCAGTTTCTTGGAAACTTTTACCTTAGCGGTGCGAATCACCCGCTCATTTAATAAATAACCTTTTTGCAACTCCTCAACCACCGTATGCTCCGGCAAATCCTTGTTTTCTACTTGTAAAAGGGCTTCGTGATAATGCGGATCAAATATCTTTCCCTGCGCCTCAATCGGCTTTAGCCCATACTCCTTAAGCATCTCGTAAAGGTGAGCCAGGATCATTTCCACGCCTTTAAGAAACACAGTTAAGTCCTCTTTATGCGTTTCCGCCAGGCTTACACTGCGCTCTAAATCATCCAAAACATTTAATAGCTCCAGAATAATGCCTTCATTGGCGAATTTCACGAAATCCTGCTTTTCCCGTTCAAGGCGTTTGCGCGTATTCTCAAAGTCCGCCTGTAAACGTAAAACCTTATCCGCAGAATCCTTGGCCTTCAAGGCGTCCTCTTTAAGTTTCAAGTATTCAGATTCTTTCAAGGTTACAATCTTTTCTTCCGGGTTATTGTTCTGCTTATGCTCATTCGCCATCAATATTCTCCAAAGCTGCGCTTAATACATCCGAAATATACTCTAACGCCGGAATGATATGGTTATATTCCATGCGCACCGGGCCAAGCACCGCAAGTTTTCCCTGCGGTTTATTCCTGCGGCGGTAGCCCGAAACAACTAAAGAACAATCTGCCATCTCCGGGCTCTCCAGCTCCTGCCCGATATAAACCTTAACCCTATCCGGAAAATCCCGGTTAATCAGCTCTAACAACTGCTGTTTATCTTCAATTATCCTGATCAGTAAATGCAACTTTTGCGTATTTTTAAATTCCGGCTGCTCTAAAATCCGGCTTAACCCCTTGTAAAACATCTTATCCTGCCATTCTAAAAATGAAACTATTCCCGTATAATGTGTCGCATCCGCGATTACCTTAGATGTCTCTTCCAAAACATCTTCCATCCGCTTGATCTTTTTCGTATATTCTTTGGTGATCCTGCCCTTCTCCTCGTCCATAAGTTGCATCTGTAAAAGCAGAGAATCTACATAATAACGGTAGCCTTTTTCAGTAGGAATCCTTCCGCCGGAAGTGTAAAGATGGGTCAGATACCCCTCATCCTCAAGTTCGCTGAATACATTCCTTATTGTTGCGGAGCTCAAGTTAAAATGTTCGGCTAATTCTTCAGAAGCAATAGGCAAAGCTTCCAGGATATACCGGTTAATAGTAGTGGCAAGAATCGCCCGTTTTCTGGCTTCCCGTTCAATGTTTTTTACCATAATTTTACCTGTTTAGGATATTAGCACTCTCGGCCTAAGAATGCTAAAGGTTAATTTTAACATATTTTTCTATTTTGTCAACCCTAGATTAACTTTTTGAACGGAGTAACTCTATTTCACGGTTAAGCAATAGCTTTTGGGTTAAGATCTTTGGCAAGTTTACTTTGACCTTTATACCCTTTTGCAGATATTTAATCTCCCTGACCTTACCTTGCCTATAGAATAAATCTATAATATCCATCCGGCTAGATGGGACTAAAACTTCCAGGTCCGCCATCCTGCCGCTAAATCTCTCCTCTATTTTTTGGTATAAGGCATCCAGGTTTACTTGAAGTTTTGCGGATATGGCCACCGGATCCGGAAAATCTTCTTTTAGCTTCTCCAGCCACATCCCATCATTCAACAGGTCAATTTTATTTAAAGCTGTAATCGTAGGCTTCTCATTTAGCCCTAATTCTTTTAAAACCGCAAATACCGCCTGGCTATGGGCATAGACTAACGGATGGCTGGCGTCCAAAACATGGACCAAGAGATCAGCCTGCACAGCTTCTTCTAAAGTAGCCTTAAATGCTTCAATGAGATGATGCGGAAGTCCGCGCAAGAAACCTACGGTATCCGATATAACCACATTCTCCCCGTTAGGTAACTGTAAGCCTTTAGCAAGCGGATCAAGTGTGGTAAAAAGGTTTCCGGATACAACTTGTCCGGCGCCAGTCAATGAATTTAAGAGCGTGGATTTACCGGCGCTCGTATAGCCGACCAGCGCTATTACCGGCACAGCATTGTCTTTTCTTTTTTTACGCATAACCGCGCGCCGCTGCAGCATATCTCTTAAATCAATTTTTAAGCGGTCGATTCTTTTCCTGATGCGCCGCCTGTCCATTTCCAACTTCTGCTCTCCCGGACCGCGCGTACCCATGCCGCCGCCTAGCCTGGAAAGGATAATACCTTTACCCACTAACCTGGGCAGAAGGTATTGTAACTGGGCCAGCTCAACCTGGGTTTTACCTTCAGGGCTTTTTGCCCGGCGGGCAAATATATCCAGGATAAGCTGTGTGCGATCAATGGTCTTTCTACCAATAGCTTCTTCCAGATTTCTTTGCTGCGTTCCGGAAAGATCCCGGTTAAAGATTACAGTATCCACATTTTCTTCCTGGGCAGTAAAACCTAATTCTGCGGCTTTCCCTTTTCCGATAAGAAGATTAGGGGTCGGTTTATCGCAAATACAGGTTATATTATCCACTACTTCCGTGCCGCTGGCTAAAACCAACTCTTCCAGCTCTGAGGCTGAATCCTCAATCCTTAAATTTTCTTTATCCTGCTTAAATCCTATTACGACTAACAGAGCTCTTTCCATAATCTCCCGGCTACCTTAAATGGCGTATCCTTATCTTTAATATTAATCCAGTTTATGCGCTTGTTTTTCCTGAACCAGGTCAACTGCCTTTTGGCGTAATGCCTGCTGTTACGCTGCATTAAACGTTTTGCCTCTTCTAAATCATATCTCCCTTGAAAATAGCCGGATAGCTCCCTTATCCCGATAGCATAACGGCTGGTCTTACTTAAATTCTTACTCAGTAAAGCCTTGACCTCTCTAATTAAGCCGGCCTTAAACATCCCTTGTACCCGTTCATCAATTTTCTTATAAAGAGAGTCTCTGTCCATATTCAGAGCAAAAATTTTTATATTATAATCCTTACCTAAACCCTTTCTCTTCTTTTGCATCCGGGATATCGGCTTACCCGTAACCGCAAAAACCTCTAAAGCCCGGATAACCCGTTTAGTATCATGGGGGTGGATTTTCTTGGCCGCAGAGCTATCGGCCTTTTTTAGCTTGGCGTATAAATATTTATTCCCGTATTTTTTGGCCAACTTATAAAATTTCTCGCGTATAGCCGGACTGGAATTCTTCTCTTCAAAAATACCATCAATAAGCGTAGAGACATAAAGCCCGGTCCCGCCGACAAAAATCGGGACTCTCCCTTTAGTAATTACTTCCTCTATCTTTTTAACAGCCGCCTTCCTGAATTTAGCGGCGTTAAATTCTTTTTCCGCTGAAACTACCCCGATCATATGATGCTTGATTTTACTCCTTAAATGAACGGAGGGCTTGGATGTAATTATCCCCATGCCTTGATAAATTTGCATGGAATCACAGGAGATTATCTCGCCCTTAATCCTTCTGGCCAGCTCTACGGCAACGCTGGATTTACCTACCGCCGTCGGACCAACAATAAAAATAATAGATTTTGATTTTAACATTAAGGACAGATTTTTGTGGGATAACCTTCTGTTTTGAGTTTTTTATTCAGGTTTTCGGCTTCCTGGCGGGAGGCTGATTTTCCTACCTTCACCCGGTAGGTCTTTAGGCCGCTTGCGGCAAGCGACTCTTCAATATAAGACGAATACCCGCTGTTTAATAATTTCTGATTCAGGTTTTGCGCGTTGGTGGGATTAGAAAATGAACCTATTTGGACAGAATAATAAAAATTAAGGTTATTTCTCTCAAGCGGACAGATATCCTGTCCTTGTTTAGCCTCGGGAGCCAGAGAATAACCTTGCCTTAATTTCGTCAAATATTCCTTACCCTGATTTACGTCTCCTTTTTTAAAACCAATTTCGCTTATTCGATAATATAATTGCGGCTTAAGCTTAGTCTTAGGACTATCCTTAATTATCCCTAGATATAGACTACTTGCCCGGTCAAAATCTTCCCGCAAAAGGTAGGTATCGCCTAAACCCATAGTCGCCTCTTCTTTAAATTTAGAACCTTTAAATTCCTTAATAACTACTTCAAAGATATCAGAAGCCCGCAGGTAATTTCCGTCTTTTAAATAACACAGGCCCAAAAGATAATAGAGCTCGTCTGAATGCGGGTCTTTGGCAATAAGCTTTTCTCCCTCAGTAATTGCGGATTTATAATCCCCCAGGAGCATATTGGTCTTCATCTTTTCCAAATTTAGAGCATAAACATTATCCGGAATTCCAAATGACAAAGCACAAATTATAAATAAAATCCTAATAACGAAGCTCAAATGAAATAATATTCTATCTTTAGATTTGGATTTCGAATTTATTTTGGATTTTGGATTTTGGATTTTGTCATTAACCATTATTTTTAACATTTAATTTTCCCGGATATTCCTCTCTGTAATTCTAAAATCAGCTTATGCCTCTTCTCTTTTTCTTTTTTCTCAACAGTATCCGCCATCTTAAATGCTTGCGTCTGCGGCCGGGGAGAGTATTTAAATATATAGGCGGCGTTAAAGCGGACAGCTTTAACTAAATCTAAGGTATCCTTAAAATCATTTTCGCTTTCTCCCGGAAAGCCTACGATTATATCCGTAGTCAAGGTAGCCCCTTTTACAATTTTACGGTAATTGTCCACTAAATCCAAATAGAATTTTTTTGTATAAGAGCGGTTCATTAGCTTGAGTATCCGGTCAGAGCCTGACTGAACCGGAAGATGCAGGTCCTTTTTTAGTTTATCTAATCCCGCGATTGCCTTAAACAAATCAATACTGGTATCCTTAGGGTGCGAAGTAAGAAAAGTAAAGGCTTTTAACCCCGGGATTGAATTTACCAATTCCATAAGCTTAGTAAAACCAGTATTGCCGTCTTTATAAGCATTAACATTCTGGCCTAAGAGCGTAATGGAAGTTATCCCTTTATCTATAGCCATCTGGATTTCATTAATCACATCTTGATAATGGCGATGATGCAGGGCCCCGCGCACATAAGGCACAACGCAATAAGAACAGAAATTGGAGCAACCTTCGGATATAACCACAAAACCGTGCTTCTTATCCGCGTAAAAACCAGTGTGATAAATCTCTTCCGGACGGGCAATTCCGTCTGTTTCATAAATCTTTCTGGCAAAAATACCCTTATCTTTGGCCAGCTTGGCAAGAATACCGGGAATCTTATCTATATCCGCGGGCCCTACTACAAAATTAACATTAGGCGCTCTCTCAAAAATTCCTTCTTTATAATTTTGGGCCATACAACCGATAACACCTATAATCTTATCCGTTTTAAAACTACCCGCTAAACTCCAAACTCTCTCTTCGGCATGCTGCCGGACCGAGCAGGTATTAATAATGACCGCGCCGGCCGCATCAGCATCAGCGCAGATTTTATAACCGGATTTTCGCAGCAACCCAACCACAACTTCAGAATCCCGGATATTCATTTGGCAACCAAAAGTTCTGATATACAGGACTGGCTTCTTTTTCTCGGAACCACTTGAATTTCCTCGAGATGACATTTATCCCGCCCTTTCTCCTTTTCTTTTAGATAACTTTTAAACGGTTCGTAAAGCTCATAATCTACGACTTTGAAATTATCTACTTTTATCCATCTAAATATTAATCTCACTAAATCTTTCCTATCCTGTGGATCCAAACTACGCTTCGTTTCTTTAAAATTGCTTAATACTTCCTGAAGAGATAAAAGATACTGCTGTGAACGTTCTTTTTCTATTAATTTTATTCCCAATAGATTTAATTGCCTTTTTAGCTTCTGCTCCTCTTCCTTTAATACCGCATTCTTATTCTTATATATATCTATGCTTATTTCATTATCCAAATATACCTCGGTAAGTTTACTTTGTTTTATTGATAACTTTTCCAGTTCTTTCTTAACCAAATCTATCTGCTGCTGAATTACCCCATCTGGTTCAATCTGAGCCTTGATAACATTATCAATACGTTTTGCAAGATTGCCTTCCTTGTCTGTTAATCTCTCAATGATGTCTAAAACCTGCGCCTCCAATATCTCTGCCCTAACCGCCGGGTTAGAACATTTATCCCTAAACTTATATCTTGCTGAACAACAATACCATGGTTTTCTTTGCTTAGTTCTATGGTTGGTCATATAAGACGACCCTGTATAACCCAAACCACATTTTGCACAAACTAATACTCCAGTCAAGGCATATGTACTAGGATTCACGCGATGAGGAAAATTCTTTCTATTTTCTTTCAACATTCTCTGAACTTTTTCGAAATCTTCCGAAACAATCAGCACTTCGTGCCGACCTTGCCCAATAATTCTTTTTTCTGGGGGATTTAGAGTATATCGCCACCCTTTCGGAGTCCTATAATAATGTCTGACATTCCATAATATTTTCCCAGTGTAAACCGGATTCTTAAGGATGCAAAGAATATGATGGCCGGTAAAAGGATTACCGCATCTGCTTCGATAGCCATTTTGAAAAAGATATCTCCCTATTTGTATTGAACTCTTTTTACAAAGATACATTGTATAGATCAATTTGACAATCTTAGCTTCTTCGGGAACAGTTTCTAATAATTTCTTTTCTTTATTATAGTGATATCCGTATGGCGGTTGCGAAGCTCCTTGCCAGTTCCCTTTCAAAACTCCTTTTATCATGCCAGGAAAAACTCTTTCAATAATCCTGTTTCTTTCGAATTCGGCAAAACTACCCAGCTGTTGGCACATAAGTTTGCCTGCTGAGGTCGTTGTATCAAAAGGCTCAGTAGCTGATTTAAAAGCTATGCTTAAACTTTCTAATTCATCAATCACATTCAGCATATCCTTTAATTTACGACTGAACCTATCTATTTTGTAGACGATAACTAAATCGAACATTTTTAGTTTGGCCTCAAACATCATCTTTCGGAATGCCGGTCTATCCAAGGTATACCCGCTGGAACACCCTTTTATTCCATCGTCCTGGTAAATATCATGCACTTCGAAACCATTATGTTTGGCATAATTCAGCAAATACTCCCTTTGCACTTCCAGAGAGTACCCTTCTCTTGCCTGGTCTTCTGTGCTTACTCTTACGTAAACTGCGACCTTCATATAATTAGCTCTTTAGTGTGGATCTCCATTTTTTGATTTTACGAATATCCTGCGCTGTAAATACCGGGAAATTCCTGTAATCTCTCTTTACGTTGACCCAGCCTTTTCTAATCCAATAACGAACTGTTCTCTCGTGAACCCCAAAGAGACCGGCGGCCTGCATAACATTATATGACTTTGCGGGATGCCCTTTTTTTAATACATTTGTCATAACTGATATTATATACCATTATCAAGCATTGTCAATTGTTTTATCTTTATCTTCGTTTTCGCTTTTTAATCGCTGTATAGTACGAAGATCCGCTTTAAGTAGTATCTCGAAGAACTTATCTAAACGCGCCTGCTCTTCATCAATTGTTAACTTATTTAACTGTTTATTTTCCTGGTTCATTATTTTTCGTCAACTTATCCACAGAATTCACAGCCACATTTATTTACTGCTATTTTTTATTTATTTTCTTTAATTCTTTACAGGGGTAAATCCACCCTCTTTAAAAGGGGTAGCTTCACCCTTCATGTAGGGGCCTTCTCACCCTTCTGGAACTGTGAGTTTTCCACAATTCCCAAGTAACATGATCCTGATTTATACCCAGCATATTGTTACGGCCGATTTTATTCTTTACAACAACCTTGGCTCGGACAAGCAAACCAACCACTCTTCTGACATTGCGTTTGTCAAGATTAGCTTCTTTGGCAAGGTAACCATAACTAATGATTTTGGTTTCTTTATTCCAACCACAGGTCATTCTAATGACAGCAAGAATGGCCCGAATCTCAGTAGCATTAAAAGGTGCTCTGTAAATAGCTCTGAGCATAGTATTAGAAATTCTTGTATAGCCACCAGCGGGCCGTGGATAATTTTGATTCATAAAAAAGGCAAATAAAAAAGGCTGGCCTTTTGAGATTCACTCAAAAAACCAGCCCAGTTTTTCTCTGATCTATTGTTCAGACCGAGGATACTGTGACCGAAATTACTATCACTTCAGATTGTCAACTATTATAATTAGCGCAAACTTTAGATATTGTCAAGCATTTTCTTTGGTATTCGCATAATTCACTTTTCCCTGCTTAGCCGGAGTCGCTTCCAAATAGAACTCCGTACCATTTGACTGCAATACCACGTGCAGATATCCCTTGCGCTGCAACTTTACCATACGCCAACCATCAATTATTTCTCTTTCATCCACAGTAATCTCTTCCATTTTAACCCAGCTCCTTTGGATTTCTTTTAAGCACTGTCAATTTGTTACAGTGGCAGCACTCTTCAATCCTTCCCTCATAGAAGCCGTAGAATTCCTTTAAAAGGTTTCCGCAATTCTGGCAATAGGCTCGGTGCATCTTCAAGTATTTATTCCCCTCGGGAAAGATTATCTTAATCCTTCTCATCGGATGCACAAGATCTATCGCTGAAATTATCTTTTTCAGAAAGTAATCGCGTACATATCTTATATCAGATACAACTATATTTCCCCTCTCCTCGCATTGTCCATTCTTGAATTCAATCTTAAGAAAGATAAGTTGTGTAGCAGCAATTACCTTCCTAGAAACCTCCTGGGCAACTAAGCTAATTTCACGTACATAGCTTTTACCATCCCTATTCTCAGCTTCTACTATGCATTTTTCTTTATAAACGATTTTACCTTTTAGCATTTATATCTCCCGGAGATGCAAGAAAATAAAAAACCCATATCGGTATACGCTTCCTAAAAAGGAACCGCCCAATATGGGTTCTAGGAACCACTGAGGACTTCTTAGAGCCTCTTGTACTAATTGCGGTTACAACATTATATCAAACATATTCTCATCTCAACAAAGTTATTGTCTTGGTAGTAATGTTTGTTTTTTTAGCCTGCTAGATGTTGTCACCGGTTTCTATCATCTTTTTCATCCCCTCCTTTCCATATTTAATCTTCACATCCCTTTCTTTATATTTTTATCTCTTCCTTTCCCAAGATTATTTGGGATAATCTCCGTTGACAAGATTGTATAAAAACAAAGGAATAAAAGATCAACACTTGGAATTTTGGATAGTATATACTTCCTTCCTGTTAAGAATTTTTCGCATTTTCTCTATTTCCTCAATCGGCATAAATTCTGGGTGAAAGGTTGTTCTGAATTCGTACAACAGACCTGCCGCCCTGATTAAAAGCATGCTGCGCCGGATTTCATAATCATCCATGCTAACGCCACAAACGCGCGCATATGCATCTCCGAATGGAGCCTTAATATCCATAGCAACATAGTCAATATAAGGCAACACCTCTGCCAAAACATCAGGATTGCTGCCGTTGGTATCGAGTTTCACGGTATACCCCAAAGAACGAACTTTGCAGATTATCTCAAGAAGGTCCTCCTGTAAGGTCGGCTCACCTCCGCAAAAAACTACACCTTCAAGCAAACCGCACCTTTCTCTAAGAAAATCAAATACGCTCTCAAGAGAAACTGGCTCGGTGAATAACTCCGGGTAAACAAGCTGCGGATTATGACAGTAAGGACACCTAAAATTGCACCCCTGCGTAAAAATAACCGCAGCAACCTTGCCCGGATAATTAACCAATGACGACCTGACAAATCCGCCTATTTTCATAATTTATACGTCTTTCTAAGGCTAAACTCTTCTTTCTTACCATTATTCCACTGATTCACCGGTCGAAGATAACCAACAATCCTTGAATAAACCTCGCAAGCCTTGCTGCATTTCGGGCACTGCTCTGCTTTCCCCGGCAGGTATCCGCAATCCGGGCATACACTAAAAGTGGGAGTAATCGAGAAATAAGGTAATTTGTAATTGGTGCATATCTTCTTAATCAAGCTTTTAAGCGCCACCTGATCCTTTATTTCTTCGCCGACATATAAATGCACAACCGTACCTCCGGTGTATTTTGCCTGGATTTCATCCTGCAGATTAAGCATCTCAAAAATATCATCGGTATAATTAACCGGCAGATGCGTAGAATTCGTATAAAACGGATGCTGCGCATCGGAAAGCCTGCCGTAGCCGGTAAGCATATCAGAGTATTGCACCTTGTCTATCTGCGCCAGCCGGTATGAAGTACCCTCCGCTGGCGTAGCTTCAAGATTATAGAAGTTGCCTGTCGCTTCCTGAAACTCCAAAAGCTTCTGGCGCATAAAATCCATAGTCCGAAGCGTAAAGGCCCTGCCTTTTTCGCTTGCGATATCTTCCTTGAGAAGATTCCGGCAAGCTTCGTTCATTCCGACAATGCCTATGGTGGAGAAATGATTCTTCCAGTACTTACCAAACCTTGATTTAACATTACGCAGATAGAACCGCATATACGGGTATAGATTCTCTTCAGTAAAAGATTCCAGAGTTTTTCTTTTGATCTCCAGGCTCTCCTTGGCCAAGTTCATAATCTGTCCCAGCCTCTCAAAAAAATCGTACTCATCATGAGAAAGGAATCCCAGCCGCGGCATATTAACGGTAACCACACCGATTGACCCGGTAAGAGGCGACGATCCGAATAACCCTCCTCCCCTGCGACGCAATTCCCGGTTATCTATCCTTAACCTGCAGCACATACTGCGGGCATCCTCTGGATTCATATCCGAATGAATAAAATTTGCAAAGTACGGCAAGCCGTATTTAGCGGTAACCTTCCAGAGAGCATCCAGGTTAGGATTATTCCAGTCAAAGTCTTTAGAGATATTGTAAGTAGGAATCGGAAAAGTAAATACCCTACCTTTTGCATCACCCTCAAGCATCACTTCCAGGAATGCCCGGTTAAACATATCCATTTCAGCCTTAAATTCCTTATAAGTGGCATCCTGCGTTTCCCCTCCGATAATTACCCCCTGATCGGCATAATAGGAAGGCACGGTAAGATCCAGCGTGATATTAGTAAAAGGTGTCTGGAAGCCTACACGGGTGGGAACGTTAACATTAAACAGGAATTCCTGCAGCGCCTGTTTTACTCCCCTATAGTCAAGCCGGTCAAAACGGATAAACGGCGCAAGTAATGTGTCAAAATTAGAAAACGCCTGAGCTCCCGCTGCCTCTCCCTGAAGCGTATAAAAGAAATTCGTTATTTGTCCTAATGCTGTGCGTAGATGTTTTGCCGGTTTCGATTCTACTTTTCCCGAAGCTCCCTGGAAACCTTCAAGAAGCAGATCGTGCAAATCCCATCCTACGCAGTAAGCGCTGATAATCCCCAGGTCATGAATATGAAAATCCCCTTCCAGATACGCATTCTTGATATCCTCGGGATATATTTTATTAAGCCAGTAGATTTTGCTTACTTCTGACGAAATATAGTTATTCAGGCCCTGCAGAGAAAAACCCATGTTGCTGTTTTCCTTCACCTGCCAATCTGCCTTGGAAAGATACTGATCAACCAAGTCAACATTGAATTTCGAAGTTATCTGGCGCACTCCTTTGCGCTGCTCGCGGTAAAGAATGTATGCTTTAGCCGTTTTCTTATATGGTGAAGCCAAAAGTACCTCTTCCACGATATCCTGAATCTGCTCTACCGTCGGAGTTTCTCCCAACTCAAGCTGAGCAGCCAGGCTTAATACTTTAATGGTAAGCATCTTTGCCGCATCTTCCTGGAACTCTCCCGTTACTTTGCCTGCCTTAGCAATGGCATCGGTTATCTTGCGAGCATTGAAACTTACTTTCTCGCCGCCTCTTTTAACTATTCCCTTAAAACCTTCCTTAATAGATATTTCCATGCTGTCCTCCGATTAAGTCAAACCTCTATATATTTATCCTGTATCTGTTTCGCCAATGAAGCGGTGAGCCTGAGCACTCTTTCTGCATCTCTTTGCGGCAAAGGCCCCATGCCGCAGGCAGGAGTAAAAATCGCATTACTCAATAAGAACTCCCTGGGAATTCCTTTCTGTTCAAACCCATCCAAAACGGAAATGAACTTATCGCGCAGCTCGTCCTCCGTAATTCCTTCCTTATATTCCGACGTGGGAACAATACCGAAAGCAATAAAACCGCCTCGCTGCAGGAACCGCTTAATCTCCTGCGGATAAAGCGCCAGTTTATCCCCAAAACTGTAAGCATCAAAACTAACGATATCAACCCCCGAATCTAAAACCATCCTCCAATCGGTATTGCCGCAGCAATGCAGCCCAAGCAGTAAATCTTTGTCCCGCTCCTTAACAAAACTGACCAAGCTGTCGATAAGAGAAAATACCCTTCCATCACTTATAGGCATATATGCAGATCCTAAGCCCCACAAAGACGGCTCATCAAAGAAAAGAATCGGGATTTTTCCGGTTTTTCTGATCTCCTGTGCCTGCCAAAGCCCCTTCATGGCCAATCCTAAAGTTATAGCTTCGGCGAATTCATTATCAAAAATTAAGGACGACCTGTCTTTTTTTGTTACCGATAGTAAATAAGTAAGCGGACCGGTGATCTGAGTTTTGACAAAGAGGTTCTTTTTCTTTCCACACTTCTCAAGCAGACAATAAAAACCTCGTGTATACTCCGGGCTTATCTTAAAATATTCATAGCAGTTATGCGCTATATAATCGTAAAATTCCGACAACCGCTTTTCCCTGTCCTGCGTATCATCAAATACGACCTGTTTCTTCTCACAGTCTGCAACAAGACAAGGAAGATTTTCGCTAAACTGCAGAAACATATTCTCCCTTGGATCGCGCTTGATAAGCTGCGGGACATAAGGAATCTGCGGGCAAGATTCCAGGATAACCTCACAAACCTCATCAGCTTCTGTAAACGGCACGCTGCCGATACCGGTAACCCGTAAACTATCCTTAATGCCTCTTAATAAATCAGATGCTTTCTTTTGTTTCCGCATGCGCAACTCCTCCTAACACTTCTTCTTTTAACGGATATTTTTTACAGGTAAACTTAGCGCCTTCCGGACAATACCCCAAAGCCGTGCACTTTGCCCCGGAATTAATAAAGACCGAAGGCAATTTCTGTTTGCAGATCTGAAGCATCTCCTCGGCAAGCTTCCTAATCTCCCACTGCGCCCGGGAACAGCAGCGCTCCTTAAAAAAATGCATCAATTCCCGACAGTTCATAGTGACTATTATCTTGGTCTCCGCTGCCTGCGGCAGGACAAAACGTGCATCCTGATTCGCAGCCTCGCCTTTTTTACCTTTCTTCTCAAAAGCTTTTAAAAGACGGTTATAGCTTACCTGAATTTCCTGCATGGTATTTATATACTCTTTTTTCATGCCTTCATCTGCTTCTATGGAAGGCGGGATGATATAATCAAAATCTGATGCTTTCACATAACGCTGGCTCTGCATGGAAAAAGAAGCAATCCTGTGCCTGACCAACTGGTGCGTTAAGGCGCGGGAAACCCCCTCTATGGCAAAAGTAAATTTCACATGCTCAAGAGGGCTTTCATGCCCAGAAGAAACTACCTGTCTTACAAACTCTTCCTGCTTAGCTGAATCCTTGAGCCCTTCGGCAAATATCTGCCCGGCAAAACCCGCCGAATAACACTGCCGGCAAGCGGCATAAATTATAGCTAGGGCATTTTCGGAAAGATCCACCAACTCTACATGCAATTGCGTTTGCGCCATTTATGATCCTCCTTATTATTTATTCCAAGGCCTGCATACGCTTTTTGAGGGGCGCGATTTTTCTTCGAGCTTCCTCAAAAACTCCAAAGCCGCCTTTTCGTCCTTATCCAGTAAAATACCTTGAAGTTCAATCAATTCCTTTTCATCCAGTGAAATTACTCTACCTGCCATTTCTATCACCTATTTCTTACTCAAGGAAAAAACAATCGCAACTCTCATACCTATAGCAGAGCTGCTGACCTCTCCCGGCACAGGATGAAAAGGGCTTGCTCTCTTTACAGTGGCAACCGCCTCTTCATCTAGAATGCTTGATCCGGATGAGTAAATTATCTTTATGTCCTGTCCTATACCGCTGGGTAAAATAGTAAAGTATAAATGCGTTATTCCCTCTATCCCATGCTTCTTAGCCCACAAAGGATATATCCTTGCCTGTTCTATCTTCTGCTTTACCATATCCTGATAACGAAGCATTGCCTCCTTGTCGGGGTTAACAACATCCACTTTCTCTTCAATACGCTCCTGAGGGACCTGTTGCACGGTTATCTGTTCCGGCACAAGCTGCGGCTTAAGTTCCGGCTTCGGGTGCTCAAGCTTTTGCTCAACTTCCTTAAACTTCTTTTCCTGCCCCATAATATCTATTTTCGGCAGAAGCGCAGACCTATCTATTTCAACATTAACCGTAAGCTCTTCCGACTGCTTTTCATACTCAGGCAAACGGAAGCTGAATCCTGATGAGCCTAAAAATAAACAGTGCCCAGTCAGAGAAATCAAAAGAGCCATCCTGGTTACTTTATCATTTAGCATCTTTTTCCATCTTAGTTGAGATAACCAAGCCTTCGGCCTCGGCCTGCTTGGCGATATCCATAACTTTCACCGCCAGCCCCAAATTAATCTTCTCGTCAGCCTTAATAACAACTGTTTTCTTTTTGACCGCAAGGATCTTGGGCTTCAACTCATCCAGAAGCCCCGCTAATGATACTTTTGTTTGGTTCAAATACAATTCGTTATCCTTAGTGATAAAAACGACGATATCTTCCTCCTGATGGGGCTTTGAAGACACTGCGGAAGGCAAGGCCAATTTTATTCCCGGCTGAGTGACAAAATTTGCCGTAAGCATAAAAAACAAGAGAAGCTGAAAGACAACGTCAATTAAAGGGGCAATATTCAAATCAGTGCTTATTTTTTTTCTCCCTTCGAATTCCATCACGCCTCCAATAATTCGGCAGCCGCATCTTTCATCTGAGCGCCGATATTATCAACCCTGCCTTCAAAATAATGATAGGCAATCATAGTCGGTATAGCGACAAACAGTCCTGCCGCGGTAGTAATCAATGCCTCCCAGATGCCTCCTGCCAGTACCGAAGCATCAACCCTGCCCCCTAATTCCTGAATCTTCATAAAAGCCTTGATCATACCGGTAACCGTACCCAAAAGCCCTAATAATGTAGAGGCATTAACAATAACCGCTAAGCCCCGCAAATGTTTATCCAACTGCCGGATGATTTTAGATCCGGCGCGAGAGATTAATCTCTCCTTTTCTTCCGGGCTCCTATCACGGACATGAATTCCAACGGCCAGAATATGCGCAATGGGCCCGGGCGTCCTTTCACAAAGTTTTAAAACTTCGCTTGCTTTACCGTCCCTTAACAGAGCCTTTACCCGGGAAACAATATTGGGAAATCTTGTTCTTGCGCGATAAAAACAATAATAACGCTCTAAAATAATTGTAATAGATACTATTGAACATAACAGTATCGGCCACATCAGGGGGCCGCCCTTTAAAAATAAATCGAACATCTTTTATCTCTCCTATTTAGAGAGGGCGGGAGAAGAATTCTCCCGCCCTCCGGATACTGCTAGAATTTCCCCTTGACTCCTGCGTAGAACGAACGACCTAATGTTTGATAGCCGTAAACCTCCTGATAATTTTTATCAAAGAGGTTCTCTATTCTGGCAAAAACTTGGAAATTCTTTGTTATATCGTACGAACCTGCCACACGGAAAACAGCATATGCCTTGTCCTTTACAGTATTGTAATCTGAATCGCGGCGGCTACCTACGTAGTTCATGCCGAAATCAAGATTGGCGCCGGGCAGAAATCCCCAATTAACATTGAAATTTACCTGGTTTTTCGGACGCCTCGCCAATGTGAGTCCTGTGGTTTTATCTTTAGTGTCGGTATAGGTATAGTTTGTTCCAAAAGTAAGATTCTCTAGCGGCCTAACCTTTACTCCGATTTCAAAACCCTTGGTTACAGCTTGATCCACGTTCACATATTGACCATACGGAGGGATACTAATACTCTCATAAGTAATCAGATTCTTGAAATTATTGTGGAAATACGTCAAATCAAAGGATAGCTTATCTTTAAAAAAGTTTTGTTCAAAACCAAAATCATAGCCGTTATTCTCCTCCGGCTTAAGATTAAGGTCACCGTAAGCTGAATAAAGCTGATAGAGGGTCGGCGCCTTAAAACCGGTTCCCCAGTTCCCTTTTAGGCGGGTGCCGGTTTCAGGAATAAGATACGCTGTCGATATCTTATAAGTAGTCTCTGTGCCGAACATCTCATGATCATCAACCCTTAAACCGGGAGTGATAAAAAGTCTGTCCCAAATTTTAAGCTGATCCTGAAAATAGTATCCGTAGTTGTCAATGCTCTTCCTGTCCTGTTTGCTTACGTAAGAAGCACCTGAGGCATAATAAGATGAGCCTGTCTCATCCTCAAATTCAAATCCACCGGTAAAGGTGTTCCATTTTACCGGAGAAATATTATGCTGCCATTCAACCTTCTTATTGTTTCCCTTATACCAGTCCGCAAGGTAAGTCTTTTCTCTCCTGTCCTTGCGACGTATATCGTGATAAGAAAAGGAAAGCGTATGCGCCCACCAAGAAGTCAAGGATTGATCAAGGGCAAATCGACTGGCAAGGTCCTTTGACCAGGCTGTATAATTTTCTGTATCCGTATTAGCACCGCCGTCAAGACCTGTCTTTGCATCCGTATAAGCGACAGACAGACTTAATGCGGTGTTATCAAGGACCTTGTAACCGAGCTTCGTTGAAAGAGCGGTATTGTGGTACGGATCTTTTTCGGAGCCGTTATAAGCCTTGGAGATACCCCCGGAATCCAAACGCGTAGCTGAAAATGAATAATCAAACTTGTCTAAAGCAGTGCCGCTTAATCCTAAATACTCAGTAAATGTATTATGCGAGCCTCCTTCAAAGGAACTTTCAACCTTAGGCTTACCTGTTCCTTTTTTGGTAATAATATTAATTACACCGACCATAGCATCCGAACCGTAAAGTGTAGATTGCGGGCCGCGCACGATCTCAATGCGCTCAATATTATCCGTAAGCAGATTGGCAAAATTAAATGACCTGCTTGATTCAATCGGGTCATTAACTTCAACCCCGTCAATCATTACCAGAGTCTGCCCTGATCCTGCGCCGCGCAGATAAACAGACGTTAGCCCTCCCTGCACACCGTTCTGCATAACAGTAAGGCCGGGTACATCACGCAACACCGCCTGGACGGTACGCTTACCGGTTTTTTTGATATCCTCTGCGGTGATAACAGTGGTCGAACTTCCGATTTCAGCCTGGTAGGTTTCGGTTTTTGTAGCGGAAACAATAACATTACCTAAATCATAATTAACATTCGCGGTTTCTTTGGTATCCGTTACGGACTCTTCCTTGGTACCGGCGGCCTGGGTTTCATCTGCCCAAGTCCGGCCAACCATAAGGAAAATCGCCAGAAATACAAAACTCAAGATTTTCTTTTTCATTTCTTCTCCTCCCTCGAGAATACTTCCGCGATAGGCAATCGTCCGGGCTCGCCGGCACCGTTATGATGCCGGAATTACCGTTGCGGGGCAGCGAAAGGAATCTTACCTTTACTTCCTCTGCCTATCTGGAAAAACAATTTATTGATTAGTTGTTCTGATTCCCCAAACTTAAATCCTATATTTATATCAACGCCGATTCCTAAATTCTATTTCTGATCACCTCCTTTTTCCGACGGATTAAGCTTATCGTCTACCCTCCAGGAGCAGACGTCCTTCTTGTAAGCCCATTTCACATGCTCGTTACCCTCAAGAACTTTTGAATAAGCCAGCTCCTTCGGCGACTTGTCGTCAATTGTATAGTACCAGGCCATTTCTCCGCGCTTACCGGCAACCCCGTCTATGGAGGTGACAAAAACATACTGGCCGACAGGATGGGTTTCAACGGTGGCCACGGTTTGCAAAACCTCAAGAACCGTTTTCCCCTTCATCGAAGGAACCTCTGCCGTCCTGAGCGGCTGGACACCCCCATAATCAATTTCCACAACAATCTTTTTTGTACTCTCGTTAACAGAAGATTGATTCTCGGCCCGCACAAATAATGCAGTTGTCGAAATAACACAAAAAACAGCCATTACAATAACTACTGCTTTTCTTTTCACTTAGCTCCTCCTTTCTTTTTGTGATCGACTGACTTTCAATACTCGATACCCTTTCTTCGCTTCACTCCCTTGTCATACGGATGCTTAATCTTTTGTATATTGCTTACCAGGTCGGCAAGCTTGATAAGTTCAGGATCAGCACCCCTCCCGGTTAAAACCAGTTCCAAACCTGCCGGTTTTGCCGTAAGCAAGGGTATGACTTCCCCTATTTTCAAGAATCCATCCCTTAAAGAAATATTAATCTCATCAAGAATCAAAAGATCGTATTTGTTCAGTAAATACAGTTCTTTTATAAAACTTATCCCTTTTAAGCAGCATTGACGTATCTCGGCAGGATCTGCTTTTTTATCACAAAGGGGGTGCTCACCGGCAAAGCCGAACACTTCCACTCCGATCTTTTTTAAAATGCCGTGCTCCGAATAACCCCATCTGTCCGGATCCTTATGGAAATAGACATAGCCGACCCTAAGGCCATGCCCGACTGCTCTAACGGCAAGACCGACCGCAGCAGTAGTTTTCCCTTTTCCTTCTCCGGTATAAATCTGAATCAGACCTTTTAACTGCTCTGTCATCTCAATCGACTCCTGCCTTCCCCAGAAACCAACACGATATAAGGCTTTAAAGAAACAGGATTCCTTTCAATTAAAACTTTTGTTTTATAAACATCTTCAATATCGCGGTAATTAAATATTTCTTTCGGATACCCCATCTTATGGATCCGGCCATCATTAATAAGCAGAAGACTATGGCAATACTCACTGGCCAAATTCAAATCATGCAGGACCATAATTACAGTAAGACCAAAATTCCTATTCAGTTTTCTAATAAGATCGAGGATGCTGACCTGATGGGTGATATCCAGATGGGCGGTAGGCTCATCCAGCAAAAGGAGCTTCGGTTCTTGAGCAAGCGCCCGGGCAAGAAGAACAAGCTGCTTTTCTCCTCCGCTCATCCGGCTTAATATACGGTCTTTAAACTTAGCGGTTCCCGTTAAATCCATGGCTTTCTGTGCCGCTTCCCAATCATTTCTTGTTTCAAAAAACTGGAATGCTCCGTAGTAAGGAATCCTCCCCAATAAGATAAACTCCTCTACAGTAAGCCCGTCTAACGAAGAGTTCTGCGAAACTACAGAGATATCCCGCGCCAGATCCTTTGCGGGAATCGTCCGTATATCATTTCCCTGCCAAAGGATTCTTCCGTCTATCGGCGTGATTATTCGCGAAAGAGCGCGTAATAGTGTGGTTTTTCCGGAACCGTTGGGCCCGATAATCCCCAGAAGCTTGCCGTCCTCTACCTGAAAGTTAATTCCGGTAAGCACAGGCTTATTTCCATATCCACAAGTTAAATCCGCCACCTTAAGCACAACTGCTTCCTTTCTTGGCCAAGGCATAAATAAAAAGGCTGCCTCCCAGTATCCCGGTAATAACTCCAACCGGCAACTCCATCGGCGCGATAATTGTCCGAGCTATCGTATCGCAAAAAATCAAGAAGGCGCCTCCGGTCAAAAAAGAAGCAGGAATCAACACCCGGTGATCGCCGCCCACAAGCATTCTGATAAAATGAGGAACAACCAACCCTACAAAACCAATCATCCCGGCAATTGAAACACTAAAACCCGCAAGTAAAGAAGCAATGACAAAAAGTATCCTCTTGCTTCTTTCTACGCGTATACCTAAATGCAGCGCCTCTTCTTCCCCCAGGGAAAACGCATTAAGATCAAAACAAAACAGGTATGAAACTACAAAAAGCACCGTTACTGCCGCTGCCGTTACTTTAATAATGAACCAGTTAGGTTCATCCAATGATCCCATTATCCAGAAGATTATCCCGTGCATATCCTCTGCGCGGGATAAAGACATAATCAGCATAATCAAAGAAGAAGATATGAAACTTATCATTACCCCGTTAAGAAGCAGACCCTGAAGCTTTATAATTCCTTTGCGCATATTAATAAAATACAGCATAAGTATGATAAGAAGCGCCCCTAAAAAACCGAACAAAGGCAATGTCAAAAGCCCGGACTTATACAGTTTAAAAACAATATTCAGGGATACGCCTAATGCCGCACCTCCGGAAATACCCAATGTATACGGCTCAACCAGAGGGTTACGGAACATCCCCTGTAAAATAACCCCTGCAAGCGTTAAAGCCCCTCCTACGGCAAACCCAAGGATAATGCGCGGCAGACGAATATCAAAAAGAATACTGTATTCAGTACTCCCCTTGCCTTCAAAAATCAACGGTATTATCCTTTTTAAAGGAATCCCGGCAGAACCGACGGAAAGAGAAATAACACCTGCACACGCAAGTATCGCCGCTAAAACCGATACCCCGATTATCCAGCGGATTATTTTTTTATTCATTTTTTGGATGCAGCATAGCCGCTGTTTCTTTTAAGGTTTGTGCAAAGGTAACCGGAGTAGGAGAACAGAATTTATCGCTGTCGGCAATATAAATTCGGTTGTTCTTTACCGCCGATATAGTCGGGTACTTCTGCCATAGAACCTTCTCATCATCTCCGATTATTCCCATAGTCGTAATAATAATAACATCCGGATTAAGCTCTAAAACCTTCTCTCTGTTGAAACGGCCGTTAAGCCCCCGCGGGCCGAGGTTCTCGCCCCCGGCCAGCTCAATCAGATCATTAATGAAAGAATCCCTGGTAGCCACCCAAAGCGGTCTTGCCCCGGCTTGGACAATAACTTTTGGTCTCGGTAAACCTTCTACAGATTTCTTCACCGCTTCCACCTCGCTGCGGGACTTTTCTAAGATTGCCTGCGCATCTTTCTCTCTACCGATAAATTTCGCCATCTCCAAGAACTGATCGCAGAGTTGAGAAAAACTTTCTGCGGCACGGAACATAACAACACCAATACCTAAGTCTTTAAGTTTTTCTATACTCTTAGGGCTGGTCATGGATGTCGCAATTACTAAATCAGGCTTAAGAGCGACTATTCGCTCAACATTGACTTCTATCGCCGTACCTACTACCTCTTTTTCTTTAGCCTGCGGCGGCTTGCGGCAATGTATAGTAACCCCAACAAGCCTATTCTGCGCGCCTAAAAGGTATATCTCTTCGGTTATGGAAGGCCCGAGGGAGATTATCTTTCTAACCTCCTTGCCGGTTTCCGCCCCTGATGGAGAACTTATGCATAAAAAATAAACACCCGCAAAAATTACGGCTAAAATAAATTTATTCTTAAGCAACACTATTATCGCCTCCGGGTTTATTTTGCAAAACGACTTCCAAAAGCCATCGGTTATCTTTCAATAATTTCCTGCCGGTTTTAAACTTTACCGGTTTCTTAAAAATTGGTCCGTCATAAACAAGAGTATGGAATTCCCCTTTTTCTCCGCACGGGTCAATTTGAGGATTCAATTCTTTCAAAAACAGGCGGTCTATGTTGCGCTCCAGCCAATCCTTGCCCATGCGTCCGGCATCTGTCGCGACAACCATAGCTTTAAAGCCTGCGTCAATAATTTCCAGCGCCAGACCCCTCGTTTCTTTACCCCACAAAGGAAGAATAGCCTTAACTTCCAGTTCCCCGCAAACCTTATCAATCCAGTCTTTATGTTCCTGCAGGTATATATCTCCAAAAACGACCCCTTCGATCTGCTTAGTTGCTTTTAATGCAGTAATCAACCTCTTAAATTCGTCACGGTAAAATCCTTGAGGCATTGCTTTCTGTATAACCGGAATTCCCGTAGACTCTGCCTGACCAAGGATAACTTCGGCTAATAATCCGTGCGACAATGATGCATGAGAACCGGTCTGTGTGAAATTAACAAGTGCCGCAATTTCATATCCCAAGGATATCGCCTTGTAACAGGCAAAGCAACTATCCTTACCGCCGCTCCATAAACCGGCAACTTTCATAACATCCCCCTCACCATAGCTATCAATCCTGCAACCAGCATCAACGCAGAGGCCGTATATGAGATTACTGTACTCTGACGAATATGTTTAACAGCTAACGGTTCCCGGGCGTTACCCAAAAAAGATTTATGTACTGCCAGCGAACCGTAAAAATTCGTGCCTCCAAGCTGAACACCCAAGCCGCCTGCCATTGATGCTTCAGCGGTATCGCTGTTAAACGCAGGTCCTTTAAAAATATATTTTGCCGCCCAGCGGATCGAGTTAAATAAGTCTTTCCTGCAGAAAAACATCGCCGCACTTATTAAGAATGCCGTTATTTTTGCCGGTATAAGATTAAGCAACCCGTCGAGTTTTGCCGATGCCCAGCCGAACTCCCTGAAACGTTCATTCTTGTAACCGACCATTGAATCCAAGGTATTGACCGCCTTATAAACCCAGGCTAAAACCGGCCCTCCTAAAAAAGCATAAAAAAGCGGCGCAATAATGCCGTCCATAGTGCTTTCCGCAACAGTCTCTACCGTCGCCCTGATTATCTCCTCTTCATTCAAATTATTGGTATCCCGGCCGACAATCATGGCAAGATTATTTCTCGCTCGCCGCACGTTACTAGATTCAAGGTCTCTTTTAATCTTAGATGCTTCGTCAGCCAAATTCCTTACAGAAAGAGTAAAGTAAATAAGTAATACCGAAACCGCGTAAAACAGGAATTTACTTATTGCCGAACACACCTGTAATATCCCCCAGACTATTGCAGCCGACGTCCCAACTACTAAAAAGACCAAAATGACTCCAAAGAGCTTCCTGTTATATCCGGGCTTATTGAGCCTATTCTCCAATTTCTCTATAAACCTGCCGATAAGCCGCACCGGATGCCAGGATATCTGCGGATCGCCAAACGCTAAATCCAGAATATAGGCGGCTGGGATGATAAATAATTCGTACCTCACACACCCTGCCTCATAATTTTATATAACATATCCATGTCTATGTTTTTTCTGACGATATCGGCAAGCTTATCGAATTCCCTATCCTGATTAAGGACCGTCGAAACCAAAGGCTGCCAGTCCTTTCTTGCTCTTACTCTGTTTAAAAAACCTCTCCTAAAATCATCGCTATCGAAAACTCCGTGCATATATGTTCCCCAAACTCTTCCGCCCTCGCCAAAAGCTCCGTCAAAATCTCTTTCTTTCTCCCCTTGACGCTCAGTAATCCTGAATAATGGGCGGCATCCGTTAAGAAGCCGGGTTCTGCCGTGATGAATCTCGTATCCGGACACCACAGCCCCTGAAGTAATCTCTCGCGCTTTTACTTGAGAGAGTATTTTCTCTTTTTTAAATACAGTGACTACTGGGAGCAATCCCAGCCCGGTCGTTTCCTTGTTTGCCGATTCCGCAGCCTCGCGATCGCAAATCCTCTTGCCAAGCATCTGATAACCGCCACATAAACCAATAAGATTGGAGAGAGAATCGTTCTCAAGCGCCTTTCGGATTTTCTCTATCATCCCGGTCTTCTTTAGGTAATTTAAGTCGAATATGGTGTTTTTTGTCCCCGGAATGATAATTACATCCGGCCTCCCGATTTCTTCCTGAGGCGATACATAACGCAAGCTTACATCCGGCTCGTTTTCCAGTGCGTCAAAATCCGTGAAATTGGATATATGCGGCAGGCTGATCACCGCGATATCGATAACCCTCTTCCGTAAAACTGTTCCCCGATTTTCTACCGCTGTATGTTTCTCCAGAGGGACCGAATCCTCCTCGGGAATTTTTATATCCTTAAAATAAGGTATAACGCCCAAAACCTTTATACCGGTTTTCTTCTCCAAAAAAGTTATCCCCGGCCTTAATAATCTTTGATCTCCTCTGAACTTATTAATAATAAATCCCTTAACCATCTTTCTTTCTTCTTTTGTCAAGAGTTCAAGCGTCCCCACAAACCAGGCAAAAACACCGCCCTTATCAATATCGCCTACCAAAATAACCGGAGCATTCGCCCGTTTAGCCATTTGCATATTTACTATGTCGTGCGATTTAAGATTAATCTCCGCAGGCGACCCTGCGCCTTCTATAACCACTATCTCGTATTCTTGAATAAGACGATTAAAAGACGCAACAACGATATCCTGTGCTTCCTTTTTATAATCCACATATTCATACACCGACATATTCTCCAACGGCTTACCCTTAATGATAATCTGGGCTTTTCTGTCGGACATGGGTTTAATCAATATAGGGTTCATATCCGTTGACGGCTCCAGCCGGGCAGCCTGAGCTTGCACTGCCTGCGCCCTGCCTATTTCGCCTCCGGCTTTCGTAACGTATGAATTTAACGCCATATTTTGGGCTTTAAAAGGACAGGGGCGATAACCGTCCTGCAAAAGAATCCGGCATAAAGCCGCAACCATCACACTCTTGCCTACGCCTGATCCGGTTCCGCAAACTTGAATTACCATCTAAAGAACCTCCCTGGCCAACTGGTCATAATCAGTAATAACCTTGGGACATTCCAGTTTCGGCCTTCCAATAACGATGACCGGAATTCCTTCCGCAGCGGCAGCGCTAAGCTCCTGCTCTACTCCATTTCCTCTACCCAGTTCTCTGGTTACAAATACGGAAATATTGTATTCTTTTATCAAGCCGCGGTTAAAGACTTCAGAGAAAACTCCGTCAATAAGCAGTATGTCGTGACGATCGATGCCGAATTTTAAGGAGTTGGTTAATGCTCCGGGATCCGGCGCTCTCACTACAACTCTCTTGCCTTCCTGCGCCGCTCTTTTTGTAAAGATATTTATATTGTTGTTACCTATATTAAGAAATACAACCTTGCCGAATCCCATAGCTTTCTCGCAGGCCTCCTCGATATTCTTGGCCGTATAGCTCGCCTGACTTTCATCCCAGCATACCGCTGGAGGCTCAAATCTTATATAACGGACGCCTGTCATCCGGCAGGCAGCCATTGTTTTTATAGACGCTCCTTTAAAATAAACAGGAGCGGCGTCAATCAATACTTTTACCTTATATTTCCTGATCAAATGTGCTGTCATCGGACAATTTAAGCTCATCGGAAGAGAAACAACCCCCATAGAAACATCTTCTCCGTAAGTGGCCTTAAGAACTCCGGACTCGTCTTGCCTCTTGTTCTTATTTCTTAAAATCTTTACTACTTCGTTTCCTTCTTTTGTGCCGCCTACGACTAGGATCATTTCTTGCTTTCCTTTTCAAAAACATTCTCTAGCTCATCAATGAGCCGAAGATTGTCTTTACGCTTTCTCACGGCTACCCTGATATATCTATTATTAAGCCCTCGGAAATTACTGCAATCGCGGACAAGCAGACCGCGCTTTACCAGGCACCTTTGTAGCCGACAGGAAGATAAACGCCCAACTATTTTTACCAGCATAAAATTTGCCGATGATTGAAATGGTTTCAACCCTTTAATTTGACTAAGGCGCTGATACAAGAAATCACGTTCTTGTAATAACATCCTCTTGCTTTCTCTCACAAATTCCTCGTCCTGCAAGAGCGCTTCACCAGCAGCTTGCGCAAATATATTAACCGGCCAGGGTTGTCCGGAACTTTGTATCCGCTTTATAAACTCAACACGGCCTACTGCGTAACCGAGTCTTAGTCCTGCCAGTCCGAAGAATTTCGTCATTGACCGTAAAACGAGCAGGTTATTGCTTTTTGCGGCAACATCAACAAGGCTATATTCCTCTGCTAAATCAATGAAGGCTTCATCTAAAATCAACGTAGCCTTCCTTCGTCGTAATTTTTCCGTTAAATACTCTAAATCCTTTTTGGGCATCAACATTCCCGTAGGATTATTGGGATTACATAGAAAAACGATATCGCCTTCACCAGCCTTCTCGACAATTTCTTCTACAGAAAAGCTGAAGTTACTTTTTTCTTCCGATAATATGTATTTAATCTTTACTCCGGAATCCGATAAGGCTTTCTCGTACTCCCCGAAAGAAGGCAAAAGGATAACCCCGCCTCCGGGCTTCAATGCGTAAACTGCGCGATATATAATATCAACGGAACCGTTTCCTACAACAATGTGTTCAGCGCCTATGTTTAAATATTTTCCTAAGGCCTTTTTGAGGATTAAGCTTTCTCTGTCGGGGTATCGGCAGATCTTTGGGATGCTTAAACGAATAGTCTTTGATATTCTCTGCGGAAAATGAAACTGATTAACGTTAGAGCTAAAATCAATAATGGAATCTTCTTTTATCCTGAATCCCCTGGCTATCTCTTCAATATTGCCGCCGTGTACGAAACTCTTGCTCATTTACCCCTCACCTTAATAATAGGAACGTCCCTAAACTTATTACCTCTGTTAATTCATTCATTGCGCCTAAAACATCCCCGGTAACTCCATTTATCTTCTTCTTTGCATAGAAGCAGGATAAAAAAGTAAAAACCGATACCGGAATCATCAAAACGACAAACTTAACTTGCAATAAAACTATCCCCGCGGCGATTAAAATACTGCTCGCAATTATCAATTCCTTACGCTTAACGTTCTCCACAAAGGCCTTGCCGAAACCTTCCCCTTTGCGAGCATACGGGCATATTGATGCCGCGCATACCATTACCCAGCGACCAACAGCAGGAACAAGTATAAAGGCTGCAACCCGTATATGATCCGAGATATCATTAACCAACGCTATCTTTAAGACAACCAAGAATACCAGTACAATAACTCCCTTTGCTCCGCAATGATGGTCTTTCATTACTTCCAGGATCTTTTCTTTATCCTGGCTTGCGCTAAAGCCGTCGGCTGCATCAACAAACCCCTCTAAGTGCAGGAGACCGGTAAAACAGACCCAAAAGCCGGTTAACAGAACAGACGTCAGCAGAGGAGAAAAAAATCTTATTAATATCGTGTAGACACACATCAAGAGCAATCCAATAAACAAACCCACCAAGGGAAAATATGCCATAGACCTGCCAAGCTCTCCCGGCGTAATAACTTCTTTATTAGGTAAAGGTAGGATTGTTAAAAATCTTAGAGCAATAAGGATTTTTTTGATAATGCTCATTTTTTCTCCCGCGAAACTCCAGCATCCTCAAAGGTGGCCATCTCAGTCATAATCTTAACCCCAGCTTCTATCATGCTAATACCGAGACATGCTCCAGTGCCTTCTCCAAGGCGCATCTTTAAATCAAACATAGGTTCTAAACCCATCCATTTTAAAGCGATGTTATGACCTTTCTCTACGGAATTATGGCTTGCAAAAAGGTATTCTTTTGATAAAGGAGATATTTCTGTGGCAATTAAAGCCGCGCTTGCCGTAATAAAACCATCGATGACAATAGGGATCCTTTCGCCTGCTGCTGCCAGAATTAACCCGACAAGGCCCCCTATCTCAAAGCCACCGAGTTTTTGTAAGACATCCAAAGGATCCTTAGGATCAGGATGATTTATTTTTAAGGCTTCCTTTATCGTCGCGATCTTATTTTTTAGCTGCTTTTGGCTTATGCCGGTTCCCCTACCTGTTACATCTTCAACTCTTGCTCCTGTAATGCAGCTGGTTATGGCGCTTGCCGCAGTGGTATTGGCAATCCCCATTTCCCCAAGCCCGATAATATCAATACAGCTCCTGACTCTCTCTTCTTCAAAAACCTCTATTCCCGATTCAATAGACCTTATCGCTTCGCCCTTGGTCATTGCAGGGCCTATTGCTATATTCTTCGTACCCAAGGCAACCTTTTTATCTATAAAATCCTTGCTCTTTGTGCTGATTTCTGTCGCGGTACCCATGTCTACAACAACTACCCGCGCTTCTATGTGTTGAGCAAGCACATTTACCCCCGCTCCTCCGTTTAAAAAATTATAGATCATCTGCGCGGTTACTTCCTGCGGAAAAAGACTTACGCTCTCCTGTGCTACGCCGTGGTCGCCAGCCATAGTAAATATAATCTTATTCTTTAAAGACGGATGTAAATTACCGGTTATACCTGCCATTCTTTTGGCAAATTCTTCTAATTTTCCGAGGCTTTGTTTTGGCTTAGTCAAGCTATCGATTTTTTTCTGTGCTTCATCCATCATCTTCATGTCAATATGCGAGATTCCGGTTATCGCATCTTCGATCATTTTCACTGGCCTGCTCCTTTTATTTTTAATGGTATACCGGATACCATATAAATTACTTCATCAGCGCTTCCGGCAACCATTTGATTACAGGTTCCAACGATATCCCTAAAATCCCTGCATAGCTTGTTTTCCGGGACTAAGCCAGCGCCGACTTCATTAGAAACAATTATTACGGTGGCTCGACCATCCTTGATGATCCTGACGACTTTCCCTGTTTCATCTTTAATCTTTCTTTCTCTGGCTTTTCTCATCAGAAGCGAAGAGATAAAAAGCGTCAAACAATCAATAATGATAACGATATCGGATTTAGACTCTTTCTTTAATACAGAGGTCAGATTATCCTTCGCTTCTATTGTCCTCCAGGAAAATGGCCTGTTTTTCTTATGCAATGCCACCCTCCTTCTCATCTCGCTATCTTCAGGGATACAGGTAGCAATGAAAATCTTGCTTTTACGCATCGATTGCGCCAGCGTCACGGCAAGAGTGCTTTTGCCGCTCCTTGAACCGCCGGTTATGAATATAAGTTTTCCCATAAGATATCCATAGACTCTTCAAAGTCTGTTTGCGAAAATACTTCTACGGTTAACACGCCACGCCAGATATTATTCTTCAAGAAGCGAATTAGATGTTTTATCAGCCTTGTATCAAGGTATTTCAGGGATACATGATCTTTTCTCTCGTTAACGCCATGAAGATGGATCACGCGCGTCATACTAAAGTATTTTTTAAGATGCTTCAGCGGATCAACCCCCATGGCAATAAGATGCCCTATATCTACGCAGACTGAAAAATCATTATTTGTAATTAAGCTGTCAACATAACCAAAAGGATAGCTTAAATTTTCAATAGCTATATTGTTTGCTATAGGCTTTTGCCCTTCAATTATCTTCTTTAACGACTCACTGACTCTGCCCTGCCAAGACCTAAGGTTCTTTACCGCCTTTCTATGCATATTAAGATGCAATATATACGCATATGGATTGACAACCGATAAACGTTCAATAAGCACCCTTGCGGACTCTGCCGATCTCCTTCTTTCTTCGTCTCTGTCGCTTCCAAGATTGATATCTAATGGCAGATGGACAGTATATGTTAAACCCCACTTATTGCTTATACTCTTTAATTCTTTCAAGCCTTTTTGTGTAGGAATATTCCCGGCGTTATCGGCCTCAAACAAAACCAACTCTATATCATTAACCTTATCCTTTAATTTATGCACGTTCGGCAGGATATCATCGGGATAAACATACGAGGTGGTGCCAATCTTAAATGGTAGCTCTTTTATCATAAAATAAAAAATCCTTAAGCTAATTATAAAAAGCTTAAGGATTGCACCCTGCTTACTTAATCCTTCCGCGAGGAATCATTTGGTTATCAGATACCACCTAATAACCAAACTCCCGATACACAGATAGGTCTTCTGGCTTCCGGATCAACCTACTCATCACGCCTTCCCATCCAAAAACATCAGGACAGTGGCTAATTGTGACTTTCGTCCCCGGTTACAGCGGCGGGACCGCGCTTGTCTTTACAAGCTTCCCTTTTATCCTGCATAAGCAGGACCTGTATATATTTGTGTTATAAAACTAAAAAACCCAACCTCGCTTATAGAGGTTGGGTCAAAGAATCTTCCTTTTAAGACTATTCTTGAGCACCTCTATTCCCGGAGGGGTTCGTATTCTGACTCGCAAGCCATATTTTGCGCCTGCATACAGTTGCGGGTACAGTTTCGGGCTTTCACCGAATTCCCTGCGAAACTTGTATTAATTTAAACATACGTCCACTGCTTTGTCAAGCGATTTAATATACTGCTTTAAATTCTTTTGCCTAAGGTGCAGCATTACATCGTTTTCTTCTTCTGTCATAGGGGGGGTAGCTTTTCTTACTCCGTCAAGAGACCCTGGAACAAGATATTCCTTTGTCCAGACTTCATCTACTTTATCCATTTTATGATTCTCCGCCGGCATGATGATCCAAATGGAGATGGGGATGAATGTGTATTCTTTCTTTATGCCTATGACTATGTATATGCACAAGATTATTGGCTTGAAGCAACTCCACATCTTTTAGGATAATATCCGGTTGACCGGATTTGATTATTTTCTTATCTTGGCTAAATACGTAAACGATATCGGATATCTCCTCAACAATATGCAAATCATGAGTGGACGTAATTATTGTTTTCCCGGATTCATTCGCCTGAATGAGTAAATCAATAATATGCCTGGTCGTTAAGGGGTCAAGCCCAGCAGTTGGCTCGTCTAATATGAGGACATCCGGATTTATCATCAAGGTTGAGGCAATAGCGACTTTACGCTTTTCACCAACACTTAACTGATGCGGCGATCTTTGCAATAAATCCCTAATCTCAAGGATACCTAGGACTCCTTCCAGCCGTTTCTCAATTTCCCCTTTCTCGATGCCAAGCTGCAAAGGGCCAAAGATAATATCCTCTTTTACCGTAGGACAGAATAGCTGAATATCCGGATTCTGAAAAACCAACCCTACCTTAATCCTAAAACTTCTCGAGAAGCCCTCATCAGCAAAATCATTTTCCCTTAACTCCTTGCCAAAGGCCTTAATAATGCCTTTATCTGGGAAAATAATCCCGTCAAGCATATGTAAAAGAGTAGACTTACCGGAACCGTTTGCGCCAACCACGGCTATTTTTTCTCCCTGCTTTATTGTGATATCGACTCCGCGCAAGGCCGGGAACTTTTTGAGATACGAAAAACTTACATCCTTTAATTCAAAAATTATATTATCCATAAGTACCTTCTATACTCCTATACGATAATTTAAATAAAACAGCGCGGTAGAAATTGATACTACAATAAACAACCATAGCCAATCTATCGCCTTGATCTCAAAATCATTTAATACCGCGGCTTCACCTCTATATCCCCTGGAAAGCATAGCTTTGTATACATCCTCGTTGAGCTGATAAGAACGTTGCCAGAGATACGCTATATTCCAAGCCACAAGATGCTGCCCTTCTCTATAATGAATTCTTGTTCCAACGCGGCTTTTAATCGCTAGATAAGTATTCTCGATAATCTCAACAAAAAGATACACATACCTGTAGCACATCCCTACCGTCATCACGAATATCTGAGGAATCTTAAAAATGCGTAAAACCTTCAATAGCTCAAAATGCCTGGTAGTAATGTTTAAAAGAACGGCAAATGATACCGAAGTGATGACGCGGGTAACAAATAATGCCGCACCGGATAACCCTTGACGAGTTATGGTAAGTTTAAACCCTATTAAATGAAACGTAGCTAGGGACTCACCGGGAGTGAATATACTAAATAAGGCGGGAATGGCAATGAAAAGCGAAAACAGCGGGATAAATATCCATGCCCGCTTTAAAAAAAATCCCAGGTTTACTTTAGAAACTTGCGCCAGTAATAAGCATAAGACGTATAAACATGCCAGAATAAGGATATTTTTTATAAGAATTACCTGGATGATAAATAGTAAAAAAGTCAGCGCCTTTATTCTTGGATCTAAAGATTGCAGGAATCCCTTTTTTAAGGCGTATTCATCGGCAAAAACAGACTCTTTTAAGAAAGCCAATGCCCCAATAATTGAGCGCTCAATGAAACTATTGCCTTGTTTACTAAAAATGTTTCCCATCCGTTTTCCTGTCTTAGTCTTCTATTTCTATTGAATCGACCGAGAATTCTTTCTCTTTATTGATATCTATATTTGTGCTAAGACATTTACCGCAGTGAAAGGTAAGCTTTGAGCTTTCAAAAGTATGACCGCAATCTTTGCACTGAATCTTCAGGGATAATAGCCTAATTTTAAGGCTTACATTTTTAAGCTTTTCTACCTCGGCAAGCAACTCAAACGTGCCCTTCAGGCCTTCAGGAGTTACATGGCTAAACGGGCTCAAGCTGACATTCATTGTTATAGACTTCACATTCTTATGTTTAGTCAGCTCATTTTTAAGGTAAAAGATTATCTCGCCAGCGAATTTTGTTTCATGCATATAGAATCCTTCTACAAATATGCCCCTTCTTTAAGGTATCTTGCATAATCACAAATTGAGGCCTCGAGGGCCTGGAAAAAATGCGTGCATCCTACTCCTCTTAGTTTATCCATCTTAGCCTCGGTAAAATACTGATACTTTTCCCTTATTGCATCAGGCATATCAATATACTCGATTTTAAGAGGCATCCCTAAAGCGCTAAAGATTGCTCTTGCTAAATCATTCCAGCTGCGCGCCTGGCCGCTTCCCAGATTAAAAATTCCTGTTTTATCCGGGTGAGTAAAGAAATAATAGATTACCTCTACTGCATCCTTTACATAGATAAAATCCCTCTTCTGCTCGCCATCTTTATAATCCGGATTGTATGATTTGAATAACCGGATTGACTTTCCGTTATTGATCTCAGGAAAATTTCTGCAGATAACGCTCCTCATTTCTTCCTTATGGTATTCATTAGGTCCAAAAACATTAAAGAATTTTAATCCAGTAAATTCACTCTCATAGCCTTTATTAAGCACCCAAAGGTCGAATAGCTGCTTTGATTGACCGTACATATTCAATGGCTTGAGGCGTAGGGTATTTTCGTTAGCATCATCGTAACCAAAATTCCCATCCCCATATGTCGCAGCAGAAGAAGCATAGAGAAATGGAGTCTTATGTTTAAACGCCCATTGCGCTAGTTTCTTTGAATACTCATAGTTATTGCTTAGAAGATACGCAGAGTCGGTTACTAAAGTTGAACTGCAGGCCCCCATATGAATAATATGCCGGGGAACGGGAAGATCGTCATTCTCTAATAACTTTAGAAATTCGTCTTTCTGTATGTAGTCAAGGTAGTGCTTACCTGAAAGATTCTTCCATTTTCCGGTATCATTGATGTTATCTACAACAATTACATCACCTATACCTTCTTTGTTCAGCTTCCAAAGAAAACAACTCCCGATAAACCCTGCGCCGCCAGTTAATACAATCATTCAATTGCTATTTACTCCTTTACCTCGTCTTCGCTAGAACCGCATCTTTTTATCTTTCTTTTTTAGATAACATCTTGCCGAGCAATAGCACTATTAAAGCGCTCAGGCCGATACCAACAATCGCTGACACTATATAGGCAAAGCTTAAACCACCCAATCCCTTTTCTTCCCATCCCTTAAAGGCATAATCAGGGAGAGGCGCGCTCCAGAGGCTTGAGAGTCTTTCCAGTCCCCGAGGGATATACCCAACTAATTCTTTAATCCCGTCTACACCCCATTCGCCCCAAGCATCCCCTGCTTTAAAATGATCAGGAAGCAATAAACCTAAAGGGGAAAGAATTATTAAAATTCCCATTCCGATCCATAATTTAGCAATGAGTTTCATTAGGCCACCTCCCTTTCCGCAAATACTTCAGGGGATTGTTTCAATAAGTATTTAACCACCAGCGCCGTAACGATAGCCTCAACCCAGCCGAATATCAAAAGATGTTCGCCGGCCATCGCGATTACCGCAACTTTCAGGCCATAGGGGCAATACAGAGCCTGCCCGGTAGCAGTATGATGTAATAACGGCTGTAATCCAAACTCAACTCCTGCCAATAAAGCGGCTACGTTAATACCAATATATCCCGCCACGCCAGCAGCAAGTACCCTCCTGTTGGAGTCCGCAGGCGCATTATAACTGATAGCTTTATATACGTAATAGCCCACAAAGGGCAACACAAAAGCCATATTGAAACAGTTTGCTCCTATCGCGGTAATTCCCCCGTCTCCAAATAGCAATGCCTGAACAACTAAGGCAACGGTTATGGCAATACACGCTGCCCAAGGCCCTAAAAGTATCGCCACCAAAACTCCTCCTACCGCATGTCCTGTCGAACCGCCTGGAATAGGTACATTAAACATCATGATCACAAAACTAAATGCAGCGCCTATTGCCAACATTGGAACTTGCCTTGCTTTGAGAGTCTTTTTAACAATACGCGATGCAACCGTCCATATTGGCAACATCACCGCATAGAAAACCCCGCATGTTGCCGGTCCTAAATAGCCGTCTGGTATATGCATAACTATCCCCCTTTTAGAAATCTACCTGTGCCCTCATCCCGCCCACAAAAATACCATTTGTGTCTCCCGCAACATCCTTGCCAAACGGATTCCAGATATACTGGAAGTCAGGGCTGATGGATAAATGATCGTTTACATGTATCTTGTAATAAGCTTCAAGATGACCTTCGGTTTTTGCTGATAAGCCCTTGGCCTTCTTGTAATCATCCGAAGGCATTACTTGGCCTGCGGCAAAAGCAAACACATCCTTTTCTCTACCCCAAGGTTTACCCTCAACCTGAAAACCTGCGCTCCAAGACTGCTCAAGTGAATAGCAAGAATCGTCCGTTGCCGTTAATTCAGGGTTATAAACTTTCGGGTTCTGCCAGCCGTAGCGGACAAACAGAGTGACAATATCATTGGCTTTCTGATCAAAGCTTAAACCGAAGCCATAAGCTAGGCCTTTGGTCTTTTCACTATCCGCATATTGCGACCATTTGGCATGGTTGGCGTTATTGGCCCAGCCATAGAAGCGATAATTACCGGGAAGATTCAAAAAATTAGTCTTAAAGCTGGCCTGGCCGATATTAAAGAGGTTATCTCCGATCTTGTCCCAGCTGCCTTTAGCGTTAAACATACCATAGCCTAATTCCACCCACTCTGCCGGTAAATAAGCAACCCGAATACCGGCGTTATTATCCGGGAATTCAACCGTAGGCGAATTACGGAATATCCTGCCTAAAAACTGAGTGGTCTCGTCATTGGCAACTTCGCTCTGGTCAAAATAAGCAGTAGGATCAAGCTTACCAAAAGTAATAGCAGCTTTATCCTTGAATAAATTCTGCTCGTACCAGAGTTCGGTTACCTCTACCTTGGCTTCGCTGTCACCGGCATCGCGATTGACATTACTATATAAGGTAAGGTTATCTTCAAGGCCTGAGCCCTGGCCAGCTTCTAAATGCAGGAATGCCCTGCCTCCTACTTCTTTAAATTCTTTAGCTAAAGTGACATCCGCAGAATAGGAACCGTCGGTACGGTCTTTCTTTAATGTCTGGCCGTCCCCATCATAATTGACATTGTTGGTTCCCTGGACAATAAAGGTACCACCTGCTCCAAGCTCAAGGCCCTCCATAAGTTGAATAGGAGCACCTGGAACCCGCTTAAGTTTTTCCTCGAACTGCGAGAATTTTGCTTCGTATTCCGAGATCGTTTGTTGTTGTACCTGAACTTTTGAATCCTGTGCAGCAATATATTTATCCTGTTCTGAAGCTTTCTTCTCTAATGTTACGATGCGCTCCTTGAGCTGATTGATCTCCTCTCTAATAGAAGCTTCATCAGCAAAGACCGATGTAGTAGAACAAAGAAAAGAAAAAACTACCAAAAACAATACTGCTTTCTTAAAACCCGCCATAAATACACCTCCCTTTCAAGTCGTTTGCGCCAGCTTTAAAGTATGGTATACTTATGGCTGGGCTTGGTTGTTTAATGTCCTTTGCCAAGTACCGCACCCCGCCGGAATCTTTTGCGAGAAGAAGGCGGGGTTGCTTTTTTCATTTTATGCTACATTCTAACAATTCAGTAGCATACTGTGATAAATCTTAGGGTATTCGTGTTATTACGTTTATTACATTCGTGCTACTAATAGACAAAAAAATAATACTATATTATGTCTCTCCCTGTCGTAGACATATTCAGCGTTGAATGCTTCACCCCTTTTACTGCTTTTAGATTTTCCGACAAGCGCTGGATTTTTTCCGCTGGGCCCTTTACCGCAAGTATCTCCAAGCAGTTGTTATGGTCTATGTGGATATGCTGCGAGGAAATTATACAGGAACCAAATTCATGCTGAATATCCAAAAGCGTATTTACTAACTCGCGCTTATGGTGATCATAGACAAGCGTAACCGCTCCGATAACTTCATTTGCATCAAGCCATTCTTTCTTTACCAGTTCCTGCCGGATTAAATCCCTGAAAGCCTCAGAGCGATTGGTATAGCTTTTGGATTCGATGAGCTTATCGAACTTATCCAAGAGGCCTTTGTCTAAAGAAATTCCGAATCTTGCTATAGAAGACATTTGTTTTCCCCCTGTATTACGAATGTAAGAATTGTAACACCAAGATATTGCTTGTCAAGTGATATTTATCAAAACAATTTCCTCTTTTTTCTGGCTTCTGCATCTTGTACAAAAAACAACCCTGCGAGCCTCTTTTTTCCTTTTTCATCGGTAAAATATTCCTTTTGCGCATAGAATATACCTGTAACTTCTACAAGAGGAGTAAATGGGGGCTTTAGCTTCTCCCCTGTTTTCATAGTAACAGACACTACATTAAATACCGTAGGAGGCGGGCTGGCTCCCCAGTCACAACAAGGGCAGCCGTAGGCATTCTTTCCCAAGGCAAAATTATCAAGAGACCCATCTGAGAGATAGGCATCATAAGGTATCAAAAGGTAGCCTGTTAATTTCACTCTTTTCCCATGTAGACGAAGAATATCTATTGAAAAGCCTTTTATATCATCGCCGTCTTTAGTAACCTGATCCTGAACTTTCTCAAGGTCTTTTATGTCTAAATTATATACTTGCTTATCTTCTTTAGCATCTGGTTGGCTGGCAAGAGCGTCATCAGTAAATTTTACCAAATGAAAGGGCTGCGCCTGATTTGGTTTCTTCATCGCAAATAACAATATTACCATTAGAACAAATGCATATTTTAAGATAGTAACGAGCTTTCTCATTATTTTAGCGATCCCTTGGATTTTGTTTCGTTTAATGCCGTATTATCTTCGGGATAATATCTCCGCAGCTCTTTCAGGGTGCCCTCTTTCTTATCAAGCTCGTTTAAGGCTTCATAACAGCTCGCAAGTAATCTTAATGACGACTTATGATAAGAAACAATATCTATCGCCTGTCCATTCTCATCCGGGCCGAACGCCCTGATTTGCTCAAAATACGGCACCGCTTCTTTATATTTCTTTTTAGATGCCAAGATTACTCCGATGCTAAAGTTTGCGCTTTTATCTTTAGGATCGGCTTTTATAGCCTGCCGGTAGGAGTATATAGCCTTTCCCAATTCGCCATTGCTTTTATAGCCGTATCCAAGCATATCCCAAGCCATAACATTATCCCTATCAATAAATACAGCCTTTTCATAGCTCCTTATCGCGTCATTAAACAGTTCACATGTCATATACGAAGATGCCCGGGATACTAACTGTTTTACTATGAATGGACGCATGACAATAAAACTCAAAGCTACAAAAGTGAGGCTAAGCGACCACCTTAAAGCAAATCTTGGCCGCCTGTTATGCTCGTGCAAATGATTACAGCTGCAATAATCTTGTTTTTCCATAGAGGAATCCTTACGCGAGGATAAAGAAAAATAACGCAATTACTATAAGAATGTTCCCTGCCGCAAATTGCGTATATTTTTCTATGCTTTCAACCTTAGGAGCTAGATGTTTTACTAAGCTCGCAGATGAACCAATCAATAGTATCGGCATGCTCTGGCCGATTGCAAAACTTAAAAATATAATAAATGAGTAAACCCACGAATCCCAGAAACCCACAATGCTGGCAATTACAAAAAGTACGGAAGCACAGCAAGGACAAGCCGGCATCTCCAGGAAAGCAAACATAACGCCAAATAAAAATGATCCTATAAAACTTCTTTTTTTCAATTTAGGATTCATTCCACAATGCTCAGGGCGCGTCCTGCCGATTCTGATTAACCCGGCATAAAAAACTCCAAGCACGAACAGAACAACTCCCAAGAATATATAGAGATACCTGCTTACCTGTACTAGACTAAAGGCTAAATTCTTAAGCAGAATTAAGGCTATTCCTAAAAGCGTATAACTAGCAATTAATCCTAAAGCTAAACAAGCGGCTGATAAAAAAGATTTCCTTTTGGTATCGTGTGATGCCCCTGAAACATAACCAAAAACAATCGGGATTCTGATTATTGTACAAGAACTCAAAGACGCAATAAACCCTGCCCAAAACACAATGAATACAGCTAAAATAGGCGACTTAGTTATAATTGTTTGTAGTGTATTTGTCATTTTGTTAAACGCTTACCTAACAATGCTGATATGCCATAACAGCCGGAGGCAAAAAGAACGATTGTTGCCCCCGAAGCTGTGCCCCAATAATATGATACAATTAAGCCCACAATACCGGAAAAAATACTTATAATTACCGCTCCTAACGTATATGAATGCATATTCCGTGCAAAATTACGGCTGCTAGCTGCAGGTAAAACCAACAGTGAGTTTATGATTAAAATTCCTACCAGCCGTATTGAGACAATTACTACAATCGCCAGGAGCACTGTAAAGCTTGTTTCTATAAGAAATGTATTAACCCGGCGGCTGCGCGCCAAAGATGAATTGATACTTGTAATTATCATGGCATTGCCTGCTATATGCCAATAAACTAAAACAACTACGGCTAGCAAAAAAAACCAACCAATTTGTTTGGGTGTAACTGCAAGGATATCCCCGATTAAATAGCTCGTATATTTAACGAATCCCCCCTGCCTGCTTAAAATAACGATACCCAACGCTACAATAAAAGCAAATATAACCCCCAAAACAGTATCCATCGAAGCCCGGGTTACATTCTTAAGCAAGTTTATGCCGACTGCTAAAATTACCGCTAAGATAATCATAGGCAGTGTCGGGTCATGAAAGCCTAAAAGTACGCCTATGGCAATTCCCGTAAGAGCGGAATGACCTAGCACATCAGTAAAGAAAACCATACGGTTATTTACTACCATCGTCCCCAAAAGTGCGAACAAAGGGGTAACCAGTAAAACTGCTAAAAGCGCATTATTCATGAAATTATAATGCGTCCAGCTAAACGGAAAAATACTCACTAATCTATACCAGACCTCAATGATTGCCATTTTTATCATCTTCCGGGGATTCCAGGTTCGGCAGACAAGAAATATTCCACAGAGTTGGGCCAAAGGCCTTTACTAATTTTTCATTTGAAAGCACTTCCTTCGGATCTCCTTCTGCAATAACGGAACAATTAAGAAGTATAAGCCGGTCGACATAAGAAGATATCCCGGCTAAATCATGAGTTACAAGTATAACCGCAATATCATGTTTTTTTCTTAGATCATCTACGATTTGGTAAAAAAGAGACAGCCCCTTAATATCTACCCCGCTGGACGGCTCATCTAAAAGTAATAATTCCGGCTCGGGAGTCATGGCAATCGCAAGCAACACGCGCTGTAATTCTCCTCCTGACAACTCTCCAATTCTTCTCTTTAACAGATGACCCGCTGAAAATAAGGATAAAACATCCTTTACTCTTTCTGATAAATCCTTGCTCACCCCGGCCCAAATGGGGTAGCGGCTTATCGCCGAAGCCACAAGATCCGTCACGCTGATAGGAGAACTAAGGTCAAACTGCAGCTTTTGTGGAACATAGCCTATCTTTGGTTTCTTAGAAGCGCTGCCCGCTATCCGAAATGTTATTTTGCCTTGATAGGGCATCTCACCAAGAATTGTACGCAAAAGAGTGGTTTTCCCGGCACCGTTCGGCCCGACTACGCCAACTACTTCCCCGCAGTTAACATGCAGATTCACGTTATCAAGTATTGAGCTATCGCCAAATCTGACTGTTAAGTTATCAATCTTCGTACAACAATGCTCACATGTTTTCATTAAAGCGGCCACTGCTCCGTTGTTTTAATTCTGAAATGCCTGTTTTAAAACTTTAAGGTTGCCTTCCATTATGTTTATATAAGCGTCATAGTCATCCGGCCCGATTACCGCAGGATCAAGGACGTATACCTTAGCGCCTGTTTCTTCTGCAATTGCCTGAGCTGCGGCAGCAGGATATTGAGGCTCGCTGAATAACGGCAAAATACCATTCTTTTTGATCAAATCTACGGTTTCGGCAAGCTCTTTTGCGCTTGGTTCGCTTCCCGGCTCCCTTTCGATTACAGCGGATATCTTTAAACCAAATTCCTGGGCAAAATAAGGAAATGCCTCATGAAAGGTTATAATCGATCTTCCTTTATAAGGAGCTAATTCCGAATGCATCTTCTGACGCAGCGCCTCAAGCTTAGCTGCGTAATTAGCCGCATTCTTTGCATAGAGCTCTTTATGGCCAGGATCAAATGCTTCCATTGCCTTGCCTAAATTATTTACCTGTATTATCGCGTTAGAAATACTCACCCATAGGTGCGGATTATCGCCCTCGCTTCCTTCTCCTTTAATTAAAGGTATACTTTCGGATAGTTGTATTATTTTTAAATTTTGATGTTGCGCTACAATCTTATCCAAAAAAGACTCCATGCCGGCACCGTTAGCCACGAAAACTTGCGCATCAGCAAGCTTCTTCATATCATTGGTAGTAACCGTGTAATCATGTAAACATCCGGTTAAGGGAGGAGTAAGGTTTTGGACTGAAACGCCGGGAACATCTTTTACGACATTCTTTGCCATGATATACATGGGATAGAATGAAGCGACTATCTTGATCTCTTTGGTTTCGCTGGCAGCATTACCAATAGAAACAAAAGAAAAAGCCATAAAGAAAATTGATAAAAGAAATATGGGAATACGATACCTAAACATACTCTCTCCTTTTTAAGCTATAAAATTATCTTTTGATACTTTGGAAACTAAAAAAGGGGGCGCGCGGGAAAATTGAGTTGCAAAACGAAATGCTACCGGTAGGGTAAAGAGAGGTGAACAGCAAAAGCAGAGGAACGTGAAGGAGATCAATAATGATACGGCAGAAAAAACAAAAACAGTATTATTATGCACCCAAAGACAAATCTGGCAATCATGCCCGTCATCTCCATCATGATGCAATCCGTGAGTGAGCGGATGTAATATCACTATTCCAAGAAAAACAGCAAAAACAGCCAGCAATAAGACAGGTGATTTATTTCTCATTTACACTGTGAGCATAATCCTTCGATTTGCAATTGATGTGCCTCGACTTTTGCTTTAAGATTCTTCTCGATAAACCTAGATAACCCCTTAAAATTGCAGAACTCCACCTCTTCAACTTTTCTGCATTTACGGCAGGTAAAATGATGATGGTGCTCTCCAGGCAGCGCACAAAGGGCATAACACAGCTGACGGTCTTCCGATAAAGACCTCACTAAAATCCCCGCTTTCATAAACTCATCCAATATGCGGTATACTGTTGGTAACCCAATTTTAGAAAGTTTTTGTTTCAGTTTATTGTGGATATCATACGGCCCCATTCGCATACCGGTCTTCAAAAATAAACCTAAGACTGCCTTACGCCTTGGAGTTATTTTCAATTCATTTTTTTTGAGCGCTTGAAAGTAGTTTTCCATAGTTCTATTATAAATAGAAATCATTTCTGTTTAGAAAAATATTATACAACCAACGGCATTAATGTCAATTTATTTCTTGAAGGCTTATTCTGCCGCAGCAAGTCTCTGCTTGAATTCTCTCCAAGGAAAATATTTGCCCGGGCATTCTGTCTTTGCCCTGGGGACCTGACCATGCCCCATAATATGATCCTTGGGAATTTTGTAATATTTTCTTAGAATATTAACCAGATAAACTAATGAGGCCATTTGTTTCTCAGAAACCTTTTCTTTGCTAAAATTGCCCACCAGACAAATTCCTATCCCTTTAGAATTCATATCTGAAACCTGGCAATGGGCGCCATCTTCTTGTTTTATCCAGCGCGGAGAAACCTCAATCTGCCCATCTGCCTTCCCATTGGTTCCGTTATCTATAACGAAATCATATCCTATGCCCTCCCAACCCTTGCGCTTATGCAATTTATCAAAATCGAACGAATTTCCTTCATCTGTTGCGCTATGGTGAATGATAATGTATTTCCATTTATTCGAGCGGTACAAAGCAACTACCGGCCTTATAGGCGCTGCCTGCGGGATTAGAAGCCGCTGCCCCTTTTCTAATTCTTTAGGTTTCTTTAAATTGTTTGCGCGAATAATATCTTCCATCTTAACATCATACATCTTGCTTATACGCCAAAGCGTTTCCCCGGGTGCAACGGCATGAAAAACATCTTGTCTTAAAATGGGACCAGTTAGCTGCGGATAAATTTCTTGCGTAGGAGAAACTATTGGTTTATGTGGCGCCCTAGCGCAGGAACTCAAAATAATCGCTAAACTCGCAATTAATGCTGAATAAATTAGCCTTTTCATTTTTTTATTACGAGCACCGGGGTATTCTTACCTAAAATCTTTATAGTATTAAATTAAGTAATACTCCTATCAGTAAAGCAACAACAACCATAATAACTGTGCTTTTGAGTGTATCTTTTATTCCCAATTCTCTGATTAAAACTATATAAGTAGCGATACAAGGAAAGTAAACCGCTAATATCGTAGAGCCAACTACTAATTGCTTAGTGGTTAAATTAAGCGGCCCGAGCATGCCCACAGCAACATCTTTTCTTAAAAACCCGACTATCAACGCAGAAATAGCTTCTTTGGGAAGCCCCCATAAGCCTGTTAAAACTGGAGTAAAGATATAAGCAAAGAAATCTATAATCTTAAGAGCATAAAGTATATTTACAAAAAGCACGCCTAAAAGCACTAAAGGTAATGCTTCCTTTAAAAAACCGGATAGACGCATCCAGAGTTTTTTGATCACCGCCTGGATCTGGGGTATTCGATAAGGAGGAATTTCAACTAATATTTCCGGGCTTGTTCCTTTTAAAACCCTATTTAAAATTAAGCCCTTGATGACTAATAGAACAAAAAGGGTGCCAAATACAATCACTACGTATTTACCTCCCCTTTGCCCGACCAATCCCACAATCATGGCGATTTGCGCCATACAGGGAACACCAACTGCCATTAAGGTAGCAGCAATAAATTTTTCGCGCCTTTCTTCTAAAAGCCGGATGGCTAATATACCGGGAACTTTACAGCCTAAACCTAAAATAAAAGGAATTATCGCGTATCCATGCAGACCTAAATGATGCATAAAATTATCTGCCAAAACCGCCAAGCGAGGAAGGTATCCTAGATCCTCTAAAAAACCTAATATAAGATAAAAACTAACTATGTAAGGTAACACCATGGCAATAGGAACATAGAAGCCTGTAGTTAAAAGCCCGAAAGACTGGCTAAAATTTATTTTACCTTCTATAAAATTACCGATAAGAATATGGTGTAAAAAACTTCCCTCGCCTAAAATAACGCTTAACTTTATTAGCAAAGGCAGCCATAATTTTGTAAATAAAGGCTCAAATATATAACTAATTAAATTCTCACCGATAAAACGAACTACCCAAAAGGCACAATATATAATACCTAAGGCAATTGGTAACCCGGTGAGCGGCTTAATACTCAAGTCTTCTAGCCTTTCCAATAGAGTGTGGTGACGATGGGTTAATTTCTGAACTTCTTCTACAATTTTGCCTATTTTCTCCCATTTTTGAGCATCGGAAGAAACAGGTATATCTCTAGCCTTTGTTTCCGGTAAGCGATCAATCAGTTCTTTGATACCCTCTCCGGTTAAAGCGCAAGTAGGGATTACCGGCACCCCCAACTGTTCTTCTAATTTCTTAATATCAATGTAAATCCCGCGGTGCTTGGTATCGTCCCACATATTCAAAACCACAATAAGCGGCATACCTTTTTCTAAAAGTTGTAAGGTTAAATGAAGATTTCTCTCTAGGTTCGTCGCATCAATAATATTAATCACCAAGCCGTCTTCTTTTACCATCCGGCAGGCCACATCTTCGGCTTTACAGGTTGGTTCTAAAGTATATGTTCCCGGCACATCTATGATCATTACTATTTCATCACCGAGTTTCATCTTCCCTTGAGTAAACTCTACTGTTGTCCCGGGATAATTCGAAATTATGACCTTTGCTCCGGTAAGCCTGGAGAATATAGCGCTCTTACCGACATTAGGATTTCCAACTAATAAGATTTTTTCTATTTTCATCTTTTAACTTCCACTAGGATTCTCTTTGCCATACCAAAACCAACGGCAATCTGTATATTATCTACCTCTACTGTCTGGGGACCGCGCCAAAAATGGGAGCTCACCTTAGTGATCATCTTCCCCGACCGTACACCCATACTTTGTAACTTTTTTATGAAGCCGTGTCCACCCTGCATCTCTTCTACTATGCCAGTTTCTCCTGGTTGCATTTGGGTCAAATCGATTATCATCTTTGATACCTCGTTTATATTTCAATCACCTATTTTAATAATTCTATAATACTACGATCGCTTCATCTAAGAATTAAATAAGCCCTCTTTTCTTAGCCAGAAAGTAGATATTGCAACAAGGGCAAACTCTACTCCAAATAAATACTATCCTAGCAAATTCTGATCTCGGAAATTTACGGTAAATTAGGCAAAGGGGGCAAATTCTGTGTATAAAAGAGAAGACTATTAAAAACCCATTAAACAATTTATTCATTCTAAAATGTCACTACCTTATCGCTCTGTTTAATCATTTCGTACATATCCTTCATGGTAGAGATTGGGCACATGTCTGAGCTCTCCTGCTCCCTGCTTTTTATGCACGTTCCGCAGGCGTAAATCCTCCCGCCAGCTTTCAGCAATTTATCAGTCTGCTCTACAGCATTAAACTTATCGGTGCTCACCCTCTGGTATTCCACGCCCTTACCCATAAAAAAGATTTTAACTTTATCCTTCTGCCCTAAACAAAAATTTGCATATCGTAACGCATTCCAGCAGGTTTCTGCATCATTACTTGAAATAATAACTCCGATATTCATTTTAACCCCCCCCAGTCTCAAATAATCTTTATGGCGCTAACCGGGTAAGCTTTTTCACACCCGCGCAGCCGATCGCATTTTAATTCATCAGTCACCTTACATTTTCCGCTTTTCTCATCAATATACAAGATCTTCTTAGGGCAAAGCACCACGCAAGCACCGCATCCAACACAAAGCTCTTCGTCGATAACCACAATCTTATTCATAGTTCTATAGTATCTCCTTCCCTGGCTCCTACAAAACCATAGCCAAACCTTTCACGAATCATCTTTGTAGCATACTTACCGGTACAATGCATTGGAACAATCTTACGAATACCGGTCTCTCGCAGCTTCTCAATAATATCTAAGTTCGCTTCATGTGAATTGTCTTTTAAATGTAAACCTCCCAAAATAGAATAAACCTGCTCTTTCAAAAAATGACCTTTGACCAAATCGATAATATTGATTATCCCCGGATGGGCGCAACCTGTAATAATAGCCAAGCTCTTTAAGAATTTTATAACTAAAACCTGTTCAAAGATAACTCTGTCTGCACATGAAGCCTCTATCTGGCCGCTGGAAAACATGTCTTCTTTAATAACCGTAAACGGTTCGACTTCAACTACGCGCACTCCGAAAGAAGCAATTCTGTCTTTTATCTCCTGCTGAAAACCCGGACAGATATAAACTGTGATATCTTTTCGGTTCGGGAGCAAATACCATAAGCCCGATATATGATCCCAGTCATCGTGCGACAAAACTATGTGCCTAATCTTGGCTAAGTCGACGCTAAACTTTCGCATATTATTCAAAAGAACGCCCGGATCGCCAAAAGTGTCAAACAACACATCCTCTCCTATCAAAAATGAAACGCCCCACCTATGAATGAACCGTTGCCATCTTGTCGAACCAATAGCTATAATTTTGATTTGCATAGTTTAAGTTTTAAGTAAATAATCTGCTATCGCCCGATAAAGCGTGCTTACTGAAAGTATTGAACAGTGAAGATGATCTTCGGGCAAGCCTTTCAACCTTGCAATTACTTCTCCCGCGGAAATCGATAGAGCCTCTTTTATGGTTTTACCCTCTACCAGCTTCGCCGCCATAGCAGCACAGGCTCGTGTAGCATAGCAGCCATCGGTATAATATTTAATCTCAGTAATCTTATCTTTATCAATCACCAGGTAAAACTCCATAGCGTCTCCGCAAGGGCCCTTTAAATAAGAAGAGCTTACAGGATCATTCATCCTGCCATAATATTTCTCGTTTTTAATTAAATTCAAAACCTCTTCAGGGTAATTAGAAAGATTTTCTTGCGTATTATCTCTCATTGTAGATCCTCCCATATCTTTCGCACCTCATCGCCCGCGGCGCATCCTACATATTCAACAATAGTTTTTCCTTCAATCAATGCTTTAACTACTGTTTTATCGAAAGCCATTTTGCCGATAACCGGAACATTCCGTTCGCGACAAAATTCCTCGATCTTTTCAGTCATTGCCGAATTTAAATCGTATTTGTTCACCACGAGTTTAACTGGAATATTAAAATGTCCGGCTACTTCCATAACGCGCCGGGCATCATGCAGGCCCGAAAGTGTCGGTTCAGTCACGATTAAAGCACAATCAACCCCTGACAACGAAGCGATTACAGGACATCCTATTCCCGGAGGCCCGTCAATAATCACATAATCAAGGGCTTGTTTTTCTGCTAATTCTTTTGCAACCTGCCGTATCTTCGCCACAAGCTTGCCTGAATTCTCCTTGGCAATACCAAGCTTTGCATGCACAAAAGAACCGTGCTTTGTGTCGGAAATAAACCACTCTCCGGATATATTCTCTTCCATACGTATCGCATTATGAGGACATACGCGACTACAAAGCCCGCATCCTTCACAGGAAAAATTCTCAATCGTATAATCAGTCTTTATCGCCTCAAATCTGCAAACTGACGCGCATTTTCCGCATTCTTTACAGAGATTCTTATCAATAACCGCGGTCTGACCACTTCTAAACTCATGGCGCTCTTTAACCGTAGGATGCAACAGAATATGCAGGTCTGCCGCATCTACATCGCAGTCAACCATAATTTTATTTTTGGCCAAGGAAGCCAAGGCACCGGTCACAACGGTCTTACCGGTGCCGCCTTTACCGCTAATAACAACTATTTGCTTCATTCTTTATCCCACAGATATTTAAATACAAATTAATAAATTTATCCTGATAAGAGGTATCTTTTTCCACGATAGGAATACCCTCTGAATAGCTCACCGCTATCTCTCTCTTAAAGGGCACCTTCATCAAAATAGGTATGCTCTCTTTTCCGCAATAATCCTCTACCTTACCATCACCAATATCAGCACGATTAATCACAACTCCAAAAGGTATCTTTATTTTTCGTAATACCTCAACCGCCAAAATTAAATCATTAAGGCCAAAAGGCGTCGGCTCTGTGACTAAGATACAAAAGTCGCTTCCTTTAACCGCAGTGATTACGGGACAAGACGTTCCAGGCGGAGCATCAATAATCACTGTCCTTGTCGCATTGACATATTCCTTAACTTGCCGGATTAAAGGTGGTGACATTGCCTCCCCGATATTAAGACGACCGTGGATAAACTGCATATTGCCTTTCTCGCCAATTTCGATTGCTCCGATCTCTCTATTGACTTCTTTTATAGCCCCTTGAGGACAAAGCAGACTGCACGCTCCACAACCATGGCAAAGATGCGGAAAAATTAAAACATTCCCTTTTTTACTATCGCTTCCCGGTAACACCGCAATGGCATGATACGCACAAACCTCACGGCACTTACCGCAATAAGCGCATTTTGCCTCATCAACCTCAGGCACAGAAATGCTTGCTTTCTTTTCACCGCCAATACGCGGCTTTAAGAATATATGCGCATTGGGCTCTTCCACATCGCAATCAAGAAACTGGACATTCTTAAGCGACAGCGCTAAATTAACCGCAACTGTCGTCTTTCCTGTCCCGCCCTTTCCACTTGCCACTGAAATAATCATAAGCTAAATACTGCCCCTCTCGGCAACAAGAACACATTGATATACACTCTTTGACTTTTTAACCGAAAAACCTTTTTTTGTTAAATACGATTCCACATCAGCTAACCCGACTTTCCCGACATCATGCACATTGCCTTCAAGACCGTGGATTTTATCCATAATCTTGAAACCTTCTTCAGTAAAATCCGCTAATATTAGCTTGCCCCGAGAAGAGATGAGCCGGATAAGCTCGTCTATTACCTGATAGGGATTACGCAGATGATGCAGGACATTTACAGAAAAGACTGTGTCAAAACTTCCGTCAGCAAAACTTGTGCGCTCGCCGTTTTCGATCCTGAAATTTACTTGCTTCTGGTAACCAAAATACGCAATGTTCAACTTCGCAAAACGCTGCTCCTCCGGAGATATATCGAAGGTAACAAACGAATACCCTGCTTTAGCCAGAGCGAGCGCAAAATGCCCCTTGCCAGTTCCAGCCTCAAGGATCCTTCCACAAACAGGCTTCGCCTGTTCGAGAATAAAATCTCTTTCCTTATCTACATCGTAACCGAGACTTTTATATAAGGCTTTGCGCTCTAAATACTTTTTGTGATTTTCTATAACTTCTTTATCCAATTCTTTTATTCCTAATCGTGCTCTTTAAACATCTTGTCTTGCATCGGGTCATTTCTTCTGATCCACTCTATAAGCATTGCCGCGTGTTCTTTTTCTTCATTCATATTATGCGCAAGGAGCTTTTTAAGCGATTTATTATCAGTAGCATCTATTCTTTCCTGATAGAAATCGACTGCTTCAAGTTCTTCACGTAGAGATTTTCTCGCTCTTTCCAAATCAACGTGCTTAGGATCCAACTTTTCTAGTGGTTCAAAGAATGGCATTTTTCTCCCCCTTCTTTTCTTAACTATTCTTCCCCGGCATACCGAATTTTGAGCCCACGCTCGGAGCATCCGCGGGTTTATATTTCCCGTTTTTGTAGCCGTCTATCGCCTCTTTTACCGTTCCGGAAACTCCGGTAAATATATTGATCCCAGCGATTGACAATACCTGATGAGCGTTGGGCCCAACGTTCCCGGTAAGTACTACTTTAACGCCTTTGGATACCACAAGCTGTCCTGATTGAATACCAGCTCCCCCCTGAAACTGAGAGTTAGTGTTTTCCTGCGCTTCAAAATTACCGGTATCAGTATCGAAGAAAATAAAATTCTGGCACCGGCCGAAACGCGGATCAACCTTGGAATCCAAATCTTTACCTTCTGAAGTAATGCATATTTTCATTCTGAACCTTCCTTCTTAATGACAACTACCGCCTTGACCATGATCCTTACACGCATCAAGACCGCCTAATGTATTATTCATGAAATCATCAAGCGCTTTTTGCACATTACCGGAATATCCGAATACCTGAACGCCTGCCTGCGCAAATTTCTGCTGAGCGCCCATCCCCATACCTCCGGCAATAACGTGGGTAATTTTATACTTTAATATCTCATCCACTGCAACACAGCCACCTCCGCCATGCGAAACGGTATTAGGCACAATACGAGTATTTGTAATCTTCTTCTTATCTTTATCAATATCTGCTAAGAAAAAGAATTTGCACTGACCGAAATGCGCGCAGACATTGCCATGAACGCCATTCTCATCTTCCAAAACGACTCCGACTCTCATATTAATAAACTCCTTTCTTAATGAAGCTTTTGGGATAACTATTTCTCCTCTGATACTACACGACTAAGACCACCAAACGCCTGCATGCCTCTTTGAGCCCTCATCCAGCCTGGAAGCCCGGTCGCGTAGAAACGATTCCTAAAACCGCGCCCGGCGCCTCTTCCATAAGAACTCCGGTTATTACCCGGTATGACCCCTGGGCCACTTAAAACTACCGCACAATACCCTCTTCCTCCACCCGTCATCGGGCCTTGCCCCATAGGACCTGTTCCGTCAAAACACGGCATATCAACCACCTCCCCTTTTGTTAGTGAAAACCATTTCCATTATAAGAGAAAAAAATATAGTGGTTATTTATTACCACTACATTTATCGCATAAACCATAAAATTGAATAACGTGATTATTGATCTTAAAATTATACTTTTTCCCCAAACCCTTCTCTGTTTGCTGCAAAAGTTCCACTTCTTCATCAATAAAGTCTGTATAATCCACTACCTTATTGCAACCGGTACAAACTAAATGATGGTGATGATGTGTTCCTTTTGGGCCTTCTGCCAGCTCATAACGAGCCCGGCCATCGCCGAAATCAAGCTTATATACCATACAAAGATTAGACAATACATCTAATGTCCTGTAAATAGTAGTAAGCCCGACATTAGGATATTTAGGATGCACCTTCATATAAATATCTTCAGCACTTAAGTGGCCTTCTGATTTAGATAGGATATCAAGAATGGCCTCCCTGCCGGCAGTGAGCCTATATCCGCATCCCCTGAATTTTCCATGCCACCAACCCTGCCCCTGACAATTACCTCTTGGCATATTTAACATTTCTCCTTATTGAAAATGATTTCCATTACTAATATACATTGCACTATTATCCTTGTCAAGCTTTTTCTTATTTAATGCTCGTTTGGTAATATTAAAACGCCACTTTCAAACCATAACTCAATCTTGTTTAGCGGAAAATCTGTCCACTCGATTTTCTCCCGGTGAAGCTCATGGTAATTACCGTCTTCGCATACTAGAGTTGCCGATCTATCTTCATTAACTGTAAGCTTCCAGGCGCCAAACTCCTGCAAGTTTTTTTTCGCTCTTGTCGTGAACAATATTTTATCAATTAACCAATATGCACCACCTTCTTGCGCGACATATTGAACGCCATCGGTGTAAAGATACCCGCTTAAATGCTTGTACCAATGTTCTGTTCCACTAAATTGTCTTAATTCGTTTATCGTTAACATGTCAAACCCTCCTTTGCAATGCAGGAAAAATAACAATTCCTACAATCGTTATTATTTTCGCTAGCGCATTTCTCGCAAATAGGCCCTTTATCCACAGAAGCTATTGACCGCAAAAGCATCTTTTCAACTACTACAGTCATTGGTTTTCCTTGCGATTGCTTTAACCTGTAAAGCGTCTTGATCATCGTTTCGCTTAGCACTGGACTATACATACGTCCTTCACCTCCCCTCTAATTTCAACCCACAACACCCCATCGATTACTACCCAATCCAAAACTTCATTCCATCTTATTTCTTTGGTTAGCTTATCTTTTTGTATCCACATTCTTTGTTCCTCCTATTCTTCGTTAGGAAACATCATCGTAATGACGCCTCCATCGTTTACTACCCAAACCTCTACCCCGGCAAACCAGAAAACCTGCAAGCTAAGCGGATTTGGATCACATTCTTTCTTTGCATCAACCTGCTGCCAGATTTTCTTAATTTGGCCCATGGTCAACTTCTCAGATACTTGATCTGTAATCTTTTTAATTTCCTGCATTAGAAATCACCTCCCTCGTCAAGCAAATCCTGATGCTTCTCAACAAAGGATTCCAGGCTTTCAGAACCGTTTGGCTTAACGCCTTTAGCCATAAGCTTATAAACGTTCTTCATCAGATTTCTTTCTTCCCAGAGAGCGGATAAACCAAATGCCTGCTCCGGAAGATCCTCTTGATGCGTTCTGTATTGAGAATCTCGGCTGCTTTGATACCTTTCCATACAGGCATCTGCGCGCAGCACCCCATCCTCAAATTTTTCGTTTTTCTTTAATGTTTCTTTTTTTACTTGGCTCATGTAAAGCCTCCTTTCTTTTGACGCCGAAAATATAAGCCCAATGATTTGAAGGTATTTTCAGGCAACCCAGGAAATACCGTCTTTTGTCAAGAAAACAGGTATGCCCGAAAGGAACGAGCACTAAGCGAGTGAGTTTCCTGGAGTCCTTGAGAAAAATTGAGACTCCCCGAAGGGGCAGAATACTTCTGATACCTTGCATCTTGAGGCAGACCACAAGAGCAAGGTAGAGATGAATTATTCTCAAGGATTTTCTTGCACAAAAGTCAATCTTGGGCTATTGTAGGCGGATAAAAAGAAAGAGGGATTACGTGACGACAAGGAAAAACAGAAAAGAAAATTTGAGGATGGAGAGAAAAGCGCATAATTATGGAAAGGCGGCCATTTTGATCACCCGCGTCAGAAATTTAGAACCGCAATTTTAACTCTGTTGTGATTGCTTTGGGCTTGGATTTCTCTCAAATCCTTTTGCCCTGTATTCAATTTTATGGTAATGAATTAAGCCTTGAGTATCAACATAGCCAAGCGTTATATCAGCCATTTTCATCTCGCAGCCTAAAGTTCCCGCGTCAAAACTTCTTAACTGATTTCGCAGCTCCTCAACCCAATCATTAACTTTCATATTCATACCCCCAAGCACTTAAAGTTAGCGGCGGGCGGTGGCCTGATAGGCGGCTTCTTCAACAACCTGCTCGAAGGCTACCGCACGCCAGTCCCAATCAAAATCCACCAAACCACCCAACCAACAAAACCCTTTAATCAGGGCGGGGCGAATTTGGTTAAATTAGGCCTAGCTTCCGGCTGGTAATTGCAGATGTCCTTTCTCTTCTGGGTAATTCTTGACGTATTTTACTATTTTTTCGCAGGAAGAACATATATCAGCTCCATTGCAGACTTCGCAAAAAGGAAGCACTCCCTGGATATTTAAACCGGCTGTCTGCTTGCAGGTCTTACACTTAAAAATATCACAAGTCTGGCAAGCCAGATATGGCATACCCATATGTGGACAATTCTCGCAGTCTGCGGTTTCACATGTATCGCAAGGATACTCCTCCTCTTCAAATTGTGAAGATACCTCCGGCAATAGTTCTCTTGTCCTTTCGCTTATTTTTGAAAGATCAATCCCGGGCAGTTCAATTAATTGAAGCTGAATTTTTATATATCCAAAACCGTTACAGGGGAGTTTTACCCTTTTTGTGGCAATGCTGCCTTTTGCATTGGCGATCACAATACTATAAGTGTAGAGATTTCTGGCATGGGCGTCGTCTTGCGATGAATGGAACGCCCCCATATCATGGTGCGAATGAATTATGCCATCTCCACCTAATTCCTCTTTGAATTCGCAATCAACGGAGCCGACTTCCTGTTTTGGAATCTTGAAGCTGGTTATGATGTTATCTTTCACCCAGAACACCGCGCCCCACTCCTTATTTCCCATACGCTGACTGATATACAACCACTGGCTCCAGATATTCCAGGGAATTTTGAGGGTTTCCTGGTTATCGTGCTCTGTGCAAAAATCGCATTCACCGTAGTTTTTTATTTTCACATCTAAAATATTGCTTTTATTTTTAAGGTTATTTTCTAACATTTTTTGTATTCTCCTTTCTTTCTCCCCATTTTTTAATGGCTGCGATAAGTTTTGGGTCGCTAAGCGCGCCTGTCTCAAATTGGCCGATTATCCTGTCGTATTCCTCATTCTTTGCTTTTTCTTTTATGTCTTCAATATCATCTTCAGTATAATGCTCATTACATTCGGAGCAACGCGCCCAACCGTCTTCGGGATCAACTCTCTTGCAATCCGGACAGTAGCCGTAATCGGAATCATCAGGGTTAATTTTATCGCAATCATCACAATAACCGTAACTATCAGGAATAAAATCGTTGATATTCTCTTCGATGTACTCCCGTTCTTCTTTCTTTGCGTCATCTAGTATTTTTTTACAGATGTGGGAAGATTTCTGTATATGGAGTTTCCCCAGATCATCCATCAGGCATAATTCTTTGTATATTCTGGAAGATACTCCTGCTGCCGCGGCAAATACCGCAGGAATCACCCAGGAAGGAGTAACTGTATATCCCTGCTGTTCTGCCTCTTTAAAGGAAAGCGGGAATGTCTTAGACACATTCAGAATTGTGCCGTCATAGCCTATTCTTTGATAGGCAAACTCATTCTTCTTGCAATAAGCGCAGATAATCTGCTGGCTTTTTAAGTTATCCGTACAGCAGAAAATCTCTCCCCTTAAGACCTGACAGTCCAGGGGTTTTTCAATGCGCAGATCATGGATTTCAATCCTGACCTGTTTTCTTACGGTTAGGATCAGGTTCTTCAATGCTTCCGCTTTCTTCTTGCCTACGCAGCTCTCTTCAAAGAAAAGCCTGTTTAGGTTGGATACTTCAACTATGTCAGAATCAACCAGGATTAAATCTTCTACGCCGGACATTGCCAGAAGTAAAGCGGTCCAGAAGCCAGTGCCTCCACAGCCTACAACCGAGGCAGTCTGCGGAATCTCCAGACCATTTATTAAATTTTGACGTTCGTAAATCGCTTGTTCAAGCATGTTTTTTCTCCTTTAAATGATTTCCTCAATGAGGTTTTGGCCAAGCAGTTTTTCAAACTTATGCTTTGCGTCTTCATCCTTATTGGAAAAGATGTTTTTAAGGTTTGAGTAACTTTCCGGAAGGATGACCGTTCCCAAGGATTCAAGATTGATTATCCGGAATGCTTTGATTATCTTAAAAGCAGCTTCTTTGAGTAACCCAAGGGATTCAGGGTTAAGGTATTGAATATCTCCTGTGCAAATTGAGTGTCCTTTATCGCTTAAGCCAAGGTAATGAAAGCCTATTTCCGGATCAGTTACAAAATTCGTAAAGCTTCCCCTTTCGTCGTATACGCCGTAGATTCTAAAAGGGTAATATTTAATAGGTTTCTTCAAGAGATAAGTTTTATGGTTATAATACAATTTATCTATAAGAAGTAGGCCAGAGTAACCTTCAACAAACATGTCGCTGTCTTTAATCATGCAGATGTATTCGCCTTTAAAAGGGATACTAAAGGTATTTTCTCTGAGTCTGTTTACGAATTCCCGCCAAGCAGCGTCAATCTGCTCAATCAGACCTGATTTTTTCTTGGCTTTATTTATTAATTCTGTATCTATCATCTTTCTATCTCCTTTAAAAGCCAAGAGAGGGAGAAAATTCTCTCCCTCTCTTTTTTTACTTAACGCTTTAACCTGCCTTGACGTACCTTTCCACTTCGATATCATGGCCATCAAAAGTAGCTGGCAGGTTATCGGTTGAAGTAACTTCTGCGCCATCAACCAGGATGGTAAAGGAATCAATTCCCTTCTCCTGAAGGATCCTTGTTAGGGTGTCCTTTACGGAATCGCCTCTTTTTACCTCAACCTCTTCTCCTGCGATCGTTACGGTGGTCTTTTCGTTTTTCAGTTCGTTTAAGTTCATTTTGTTCTGCCTTTCTCCCCGTATAGCCGATAGGACAGCTTTTAATTTTTTAAATTCTTTTAAGCCTGGTAGGCTGCAAGAACCACTTCTTGCAATTCGGTTTTTGCCTCAGGCGTTAAGAATTGGACGGTATCGTAATACTTGCCGTCCCCGGCTAAATGCGATGGCATGGCCGCGAACAGCCCGCCGTCTTTTTTAGCCATTACCCTGATGCCTTTGATTAAAACCGCATCAGCGACTTTAATGTCAACAAAGGCCTTCAGGGAGCTTTCGTCTTTTTCGACTTTATAAACTCTGGCCACTTCAATCATGGTATTCACCTCCTTTCTTGCTTTATTTTGTTTTGTTTTTACTTGGTTCATGTAATCCTCCTTTCTTTTGACGCCGGAAATTAAAACCCAGGAATATGAAGTATTTTTTCCAGGCACCCCAGAAAAAATACGGTCTTTTGTCAAGAAAACATGGAATGCCCGAAGGGAGTAAGCGCCAAGCGCACGAGCTTCCTGGGAGTCCTTTGGAAAAGTTGAGACTCCCCTATAGGGGCAGAATGCTTCTGATAGCTAAAAAGCCTTTCCGAGGCAAACCACGAAAAGGCTTTTTAGATAGAGATGAATTTTTCCAAAGGATTTTCTTGAAAAAAGTCAGGATTGGGTTATTGTAGGCGGATAAAAAGAAAGGGGATTACTTGACGGCGAGAGAAAACAAAAAGCAAGAAAGGAAGTAATTGATTGAAGTGGCGGTTAAGGGTGGCTAAAATGGCAAAACGGTGGGGAAAACTTTATAGCTGGACTAAAAAGATACCAGTTCTTTACTCCTTGTTTCTATGCCATCAGGCACAGTTATAGGGGAAAATGATCTCAAATACCATGCCTGGCTAAAAGACTCCTACTTCACCGCGATAACAAGCATTTCAAAATCTTCAGTGGTCAGCTTGTCGTTTCTTGAGTATGCCCCGAGCTTCACGCCAAAAATGTCGATCTTTTTGAATCCGAGCGTCTTTAAAAGCCATGTTATCTCGCTGGGCACATAATAACGCTCGTTACACTTAAGCTCCCTTTTATTGCCGGAATCGTCCTCAAAAACAGCAGTGTTATGATCACGGAAAGTCATCAGATCAAAGGAGCACTCCTTACACTGGGACTGGCCTTCTTTCTGCGCCGACTTATAGAATTCATTGACAGAATGAAACAGCGGGAACAATCCGTTTAATGTGGTGAAAATAAGCTTGCCTTTACTTTTAAGCGCTTTTGTTGCGTTCTTGAGGATCTCAAAGTTCATCTCATCTGTTTCCATAAGAGAAAACCCGCCTTCGCATAGCATAATTGCCAGATCAAATTCACCGACAAACGGAAGATTGCGGGCATCTCGTGTTTGAAAGTCGGTGGTCACCCCTGCCTCTTGCGCCTTTTCCCTTGCCCTTTTGATCTGATTCTCGGAAAGGTCAACACCGATCACATTATACCCCCTCTTTGTCAGCTCAATCGCATGACGGCCGGTACCGCAACCGATATCGATGATATTTAAGGATTTATCCCTACTGATTTCCTGCTCGATAAAATCGCATTCGCCGGCGGTTCCTTGAACAAAGCATTCCTTGTCATATTTCTTAGCGTAATTCTCAAATAATGCTTCATACCATTGCTTCATTTTTAACCCTTTCTTACAACGCCCCGACCACCGCCTCAGCCAAGCTCCTCATCGCGTTACTATAATCCTGCCACTGACCAGCCGAATATCTTAGCATATATGTCAAAAAATAAATCATACGCCCAATACCCAAATTCTTCCTCTTCTTTCAGCTGTTCGCCTCCCAACTTCATTACTGGGGTAATCGACTTCTCTCTAAAGAAACTATCAATATTATGTTCCAAATAACGAATAAACTTGTCTTTTTCATTCTTATCCTTAAAAACAATAAAGGGTAAATACTTTATAGGTGGCTTTGCCTGTGAAGCAATTGCTCCTTTAACTAGAAGCCTCTCCTGATTATATTCTTTCGAGATATTTTTAGAGGGTCTTAGTAAATAACAAAGTACCGAGAAATCAAGACTATTCCGTAGGAAATAAAACAACGAATACGTATTATGCGCTTCTCTTTGATTACTATGGTCAATACAAACATAATCTATCTCTGGATAAGGAATAATCAGATTCTCTCTTGGAAAATTACAACAAGTAACATTCTTTAGCGTTGTCGAATGATATTTAAAGACAATCTCGAACCTTATTGTGGTTTCCCCCAGAAAATTACTCCACCACCGCTCCTGCACTGCCGTATTATCAACACCGTACTGAAGCGTAAATTCGGGCCTTAGTTTGTAATAAGAATAACCTTTGCCATCCGACTCCCAATTATGTATATCAAACAGAGCATCTTTCAAATGTTCAAGCGAACCCACAACAGTATTCTTATTGGATAAAAAGTGCTGTTCTATTTTATTACCCGCAATAATATCACCCCCGGCAGAGATATCTCCCCCAGCCTTAATATAGGGAGCGTTTGATTTTCTTTCTGGAAAAAACATTCGCTTGATTAAAAAACCTACTCCACCGAGTAAGGATAAACAAATAGCAATAAACGCCGGATGTTTCTCTATGAATTCAAAAATAACATTCATTTTAATTTAACCTTATTCTTGATAAAAGCTTATACTGGATCGGCGACACCACGCAGCCTAATCTTTGCCATAATGATTTTCTCTGTTTCACGCCAGCTATTTATTATAGCCGATGTCTCATTTTGTGAAAACGACAACTCTGCGGTTTTATCAGTGATTTCAATATTTTTACCATTTAATAGCTGCATCAAATCTTTTTCATTATTAACATTTTTAGGAAGAATATTTTTCCTGAACAAAAAATCAACAACTTCCTTATCTATCACTTTAGACTTTTTAATTTCGTAGGCCTTGTTATTAACAACTTCATTAGGAAAAAGTGCCTTACCACCATCAAACATTTCGTAATATCTGATTGCCTCTTTTTTATCTACTTTTATTTTGGTATATGTTATATATGGCTTAGTATTTAGATTATCCTTTATCGCCAATAATATGGAACAAGCTTTTTGTTTAAATGGCCTCAACAGCGGTTGTATACCAATAATGTTAACCATTTCTCCACTATCAATCATTTTTTTGATATCTAACGAATAAATCACTACTTCTCTGGTTTCGTCGAGTATCGGTTCATAACAATTGGCCGTTTCGTTCTTAGCACACAAGGCAAAAAACATAGCGATATCTTTCGAACGGGTAAAATCCAACATTTCAGTCTCTAACTCGTAATGTTGAGCTAAGCCATGAAAATCCATGGAAAAGGAATGCTCCATTATCTTTAAATTACGCATAAGCTCAACAATAGGGCTAGAACCAATGAGTTTAATGAATTCAAGCAGTTTAATCTTGCTAAGAATATACTCAGGATACTGTTTTTTTCGATATACTGATGGCTTACAATCAGGATAATAGCGGTTTTGCCCTCTATATAATCTTGGGCTAAACTCCGGCCCTGGCATTAGCCTAAATTTACCATCACCGATTCGTATAACAATATAATCATCTTTATCATCAGTCATACAACCGGAATAGTTAATCTTGCAGTTATCATCCTCGTGTTCAAAAGGCAAAAGCCGGCCTGCGTATTCATCAAACGTAGATAATCTTCTGCCTTCGGAATTGGAATAATTATAATTCATGCTTATAATGTTTTAGCTTCGGGCAACTCCTTAAAATCCCAACGGATATAAGGCATTTTGTCGGATTCTCTAGAATCCCAAAGCCTTTGATATATTATTAGATATCCTGGGTTATTTCCTTAGCTCTTTATCCCAACGGCTAAGGCCCAATAGAAATACGCCGGAGTATTCATTTTCTTCAGCCCTTCTAAAATCTTAAACCTACCGTCAAAATCTACTCCGTCAATAACCGACAGGTTAACATCTTTCATAATTTTTGATGCGTTCGTATCGCGCATCAAACGTATCATATATGCAATCTTAGCAAATGCGACCTTCAAATGATCTGGCCTAATCGGCACGACAAGGTGATTACTTAACCGTTCAAGCCCCTTACTGATGCTTTCAATCTCTTTGAACGAATTGTCAGCCCCTTTAAGCAGCCATTGCGAATACCGAAAAGATACCTCGAGAATATCGTCAAATATTTCTTCCTGAGAATATTTTGCCTTTCTGAAATCATTCTCCATAGCGCATGTCTTACTAAACGTATTTCGAATATCATCGAGATCTTCGGCCATGCCAAACAAAGCCCCAAGGTCAATGATTTGTTTTAAATACTCCATATCACGGCCTTCGGTCAAACGAAGCCCGAGCGTTTTAGGCGAAATCGCGGTCATTTTGTCCCCAACGAGGCCATCAATTGTAGGTATTTTAACAATAACATTCGTATCAGACCAAATCAATGGATATCCATTTAAAGATTTTTCAACGACCTTATGATACGGATGCTCGCAAAACACAACATCTAAAAGAATTGAATCCTCCCTCGGCCCAAAGAACGGATCATAGCGAAATTTATAATGCGCTTTGGGGATCTTACTCTGGCGTTCATCTTCTTTCACGGCCTTGAAACCGGATGCTTCCGCAATTGCTTGAAAATTGACCAAGAGGGACTCCCTGTCTTTCTCAGGCAATAGAATATCAATATCGATCGAAAGGCGTACCGGTGGAAACTGGTATAATAATATCGATGTGCCACCCTTGAAAATAAGCCCTGGATAAACCTTAAGAAGCCCATCCAGCAAGTTGAAGGCGCGTACAGTCTTTTCAAATATTCCGGGATCGCGGATTTTTAACTCTTTTCGTAAGCTCTCTATCTGATTTTTATCAAACATACCATCCTCTTAATAATTATAGAGTTTTACCAACTTCTCGGAGTAGTTGGCAAAACTCTATACCGTAACTCTCTTTTATATCAATAAGTTGTGAAAATATGCCTTCCAAGCACTTTCTACGCTTACTATAGCCATGAATAAGACGGATATCCATCCTATATTCTTGAATCAATTCCCGCCATATTTCCAAATAATCCATCCGACCAATATAATTATACTCTTCTAAATCCATAAACATATCAATCAATATTTTTTCCAAAGTAGGAACATGGCCGACCCGCGGTGATCTGGAAACCAATCCTCTTATAACAACCGGATCATGCGTCACATCAAACGATTTAAAAAATACTTTAGACCTATGCTCCCTTAAAACATTCTGAAATTTAAGGTATACCTTATCATAAACAGAAGGAAGAACATCCTTGCCTACCTCAACAAAAGTAATATGGTGTGTCTGAGTGTGGTGGTAAAAGGATTGCAATGCCTTCGTATCCCATATAACAAAATCAGTGACCAACGGGAATTCTTTCTTAATAAACTGCGTAATATCTTGCGCGCGCGCTACCGTTGGTAGTATAAACACCCTCTCTACTGAGCTATAGCAGCCATACCCGGCATCAAAAATAACCTTACCCGCCTTCAATTGAGACAAATAATCCCACAGTATTTTTCTGTCCAGGCCCGTATCCCGCGCAATCTGCGACAAAGAAAAATATCGATGTTTTCCCGCGTACTCTTTGACTAACGCTTTTTTATTCAATGTGCACCTCACTTCTAACAATACAAGACTTCCTTAATAATTCCTGCGGGATTTAATGAACTTTTCCAAATCTCGTGGTTTCACCCGCCATTGTCCGATCTTGGTCGCTTTGATCTTTTTGGCCTGAATCAAATCCCGAATCCATTCTTCAGTTACACCGAATTTCTCGGAAATATCGCTAACGCTAAGATATTTTTTGAAATCCTCTACCATAACGGCTCACCTGTGCTGGTTTTAAAGTTTTTGACCATCTAAATACAATTTCAAGCACTTACTATTAGTCCATATTGTATATCTAGAGAAGTCAATAGTCAATAAAAAGAGTTGCGAACCCTGGGAAAAACACAAAAACCTTTACCCGGTTATTTATAAAAAATGAACAAAGGTTTTGCTTTTAAAAAGCTTGAATTCTTTAAACTTTAAAAAGACATACTTATTGATATCTTTCGCTACTTCTTTATTTCTCTTCAGGCAGATACATTTCTTTTTTATCCTGTGTTTCAGCAGAATCGCTGAAATACGAAGTAGTCCCGTCATCGTTTATAATGGTACTGAGTTTTTCTTTTTCTGATTCCGATAAGATACCTGACACGGCTTCGTTATAGTCTTTATAAATCTGCCTTTCTTCTTTAAATCTCTCTAGCTTTTCCTTCAGATAATCATAATCACGCTCAAGCACACCTCTTTGCACGTCATCTAGCCCTGGTGCGCGCATTGCCTCCAGCAAATCATCCATAGCCTGCCTGCATTGAGATATAGTTTTAAAATAAGCTATGTCAGAAGATAGCTTGGAAACCGCAATATACTGCTTTGGTTTAGGCATTAAGGTAATATTTCTAATCTGCTCTTCTGTCACCGGATTGTTGGGCAAAGACAGATCTTTTAAGGAATCAGCAGATACGGTTTTTGAATTCAGGTATTCATCTAGAGTGGAAAATAGCTTGCCAGAAGTATCAGTCCTAAATTCATCGTTTACCTTGTAGATGGATTTTTCGCCCTTATTGTTTTCAATCTGGGATGCGGTGATTGTAGTCTCACCCACCACTGATTTGACAAAATCTTTTCTCTCATCGGGGATATTTATTCTCTTAAAGATATCAGCCAGGACATTAATTTTGCCTCCCTGTGCCAAGGGAATGCCTTCGGCATTCTTCAGGAAGGCAAAGGGGTCTTTATTCTCTTTGCAGGCTTTAAGTGCTGAGTCAATATCAAGACCAGTGCCGACCTTTTCTTTAACGCACTCGCTTTCGCTTTTCTTCCTTAACTTATCCATGTATTCACCGGCTGCCTTCTCGATGTCTTCGCACTGTGCATACCTTAAGCCTAAGCGCATATTAGTCATGGCATTAAAGTGCTTGATAATATCAGCCAATGTCGGCGAAACATACTCCAATAATAGCATGGGCGCAGCTGCCATTGCTTCGCCTGATATGCCTTTCATATAATCTGCCAGAATCTGCTCTGAAAGCACACTGTTAAAGCTTGAGGCAAGGTCAAAACCGCTGCATCCTTTTGAACCGCTAAGAACAGAATAACCTACTCCCGGCTCATCAGGCGGGACATTTGGGTGATAATCAAGGCCTCCCCGGTAATAGAAACCGGACCTGTCTTCGGAAATAGCGCTGTCTATGGTATAAGGGTTAGAGGTATCGTCTTTAGAGAAGATGTCGGCAGAAGCTATGTTTTTCGATAATAAAATTAAGCTCAAAAAGATAATGAATTTTTTCATCTGAAAAGATTAAGTATCCTGTCTTTATCCATAAGCCCTGACAAAAAATACCTTTTATTCCTCTTGTTAAATACCGCGATAGCCGGATATGACTCAACCTTAAAAAGGCTGCTCATTCCGTTATCCTGCCTGGCTGAGAATCTAAAGTTTTCTAGTTCCCTATCAGAGAAGCCTTTGGCAAAGGCTTCGATCCTGATTTCCGGGTGATTAAGGTAAATGTTCTCTATTACCCTGGATTCTTTCTCGCAAGTCGGGCATCCTTTTAGCATGAAATAAAACAAATACCCTGTTCCGGTTTTATTATCACCTCTTAAATCTTTAAAAGTATCGTTGGATTCAGGCTCAAGCAGACTTTTAGTTTTCTTCATTACCTCAAGCTCCTTTGCTTCTCTCCTTAGCAATTCCTGGGCTAAGATGAATTTCTTAATCCTTTTTAAGTTCCACTGTAAATACGCCTTTGCGCTTTCCGGATCAGGCTTATCCAGAAAATCCCTTACTTCTTTAGGCGGAACATAGATAGTTACCTGTCCTGAAGGGCTGATTATCGGCTCAGCCCATTCTTCCTGGATAGCTTCAGAAGAATTATTAGTTTGCGTTATTGCCGGTTCTTTTTGTTTCTCTATCTCTTGAAAAAAATCAATCCTTTCATATCTAAAAACTGTCTCTGCTTTTGCCAAAGCAAGATGCGAAAAGAAAATAATAAACATAAGAATAAATAGTCTCATTTATCAAGTTTTGATATGAAATCATTGAAGTCAGATAAGGCAGTTATTTTTTGCTGCCTGCCGTTTTGGGTAATGACGTAAACAGGCGTCTTAATGATAGTAAACTCTTTTGCAAGGCTGCCGCTTAAGTCAATACTGAATTCAATGCCAGAGCCAAAAAACTTCTGCTTCGTAAGCAGCTTTTCTTTTAAATTGTTTTTGCCACCAATAATAACTCCTTTAACCGCCCAACTGGGGTTATCATCCTTAAACTTAATTAAAGAATTAACCGCCTGATCAAAAGAAGCGTCGCTAAGCTCAATGAACAAAATAATCTTATTGCCGCTAGTATTTTTATTAAGATTACCGGAGATCTTCTTTTCTATCGCGGAAACTTTTTCTTTTAAATCTGGATTCAAATTAAGTGGATCGCTTTTACATTCACTACAGCCGCTTTGCTGTATTGACGCATCTTTCTCATCAAAAAATCCTGCCATTACACTTACCGGATTTAATAATAAAGAAACGCTTAATACTACACTTAATAAATACAACATATTCTTCTTCTCCAATATACCCAGAGATATTTACCACTAGGAGATAATTTCCCAGATTCCCAGGTTGCCGGATGCTGGCCTATTTTGATGCAGCCGCTTGGATTCGGATAGATTAACTCCAGCTTATCGCTGTCGAAAAAAGGAATAAAGCCTGTAGTCTCTAAGACAATGTGGGACGTTGAGCCTAAAAGCGAAGCAATACTAACTGCTCTAGTTGCAGCTATTGCGCTTCCCACTACCTCGCTCTGGTGCGTAACAAAGCCGCGTCTAGGATAAGTTGCTCCCCAGAACCCCATGCACAGATCATCTAAAAATGCACCAGTGGCAGCGCAGGTTAAACCGCTTGCTGCTGAGGCTATGCTTTTTGGATGCAAGGCTTCTACGGCGCCTATACGCCATTCTGCCGAATCCAATTCCGAAAGATACTTGATAAATGAGCCTGTTGGTAATTTATCCGGACACTGCATATCAATAAAGGACATAATCTCATCCCTGAACGGGAATTCATATACGTGCGCTTCGTTAAACTGCAAGTTTGTGCCGGTTATCTTACTAGAGCTAGATCCGCTTGAAACACCTACAGGCAATCCTGTGAGCCCGGACATAAGGCTTTTTGTGCCTTGGGCTGCTATGTTAGCGATAACCGGTTTTAGCGAATCGATTACACTATCCCCCGGACGCTTGACGGTTTCAATTAAGAGAGCCGGTTCCCAATACATGATTACAATTCCGGGAATGCCAATAGGGTTCACGCATACGCCGATTACCCGTAAGTCTAAGCAGTTTAAATTCACCATTCCCAAGATATCGACAGGCTCAACAGCAAAAGCTTTTTCTAATAAAATGAATAGGAATAAAACAATGCTAAAAGCCTTCTTTAATTTAGAAACCATTTGTTTTATGAGATTTTCATAATGAAGCAGAGGGAATAGTAAGGCGGTAAGATATTAAAAGGTTGCCCACTTCCAGCACTTCCTGTCTGCGCATTATCATTGTAGCTACCCTTGGCGGCAAGTTCAGAGCTACCTGAGAAATACCATGCATTCCACCAACGGTAAGAATGGGTATGCGGAACCAGTTCAGCAATAGTCATAGTATGCTTTGCCTCACCGCCAATCTTAGTTAAGCTTCCTGAAACAGTAGTCATAGCCGTGCCACCTGAATCCTGCCTTGCTCCCACCACAAACCTATCCCTTAAATCAGGAGTGCCATTCGTGCCATCGCAGAGCTGCCAGCCTGTAGGGATGGAAGCGACAGTACCTGACCAGATAACGATTGAACCTATGGGGAGAGAATTATTTTGACTACCGGGTACAGGCACAGTGGTGCCGACAATAACGCCTGATACAGAACTAGTAGGCAGATCCCTTGCTACGAGATTAGTCCACTCCTGCGGTACAGTGGTTGATACCGTAAAAGCGCTTGTGTTTGAGGAAATAGCGTAAGCATTCTGCCAAGGATTAAAAGCACTCCAAGAAGGATTTAAGTATCCTGCGTTTTGTAAAACCTGGATACTCGCGGGCCAGGCGTTGTTAGTTGCGTAATACGATAATGCCGCCTGCTCTATTGTTGACATCTCAAGAGCAGTCTTTTCCCCAGCTTTAATCTGCATTCTTTTAATAAAGACAGGCGTAATGGATGTGGTTAGAATGACCAAAACCCCAAGAGCAATGCAGAGCTCAATAAGAGAAAAACCCTTTTTATTGTTTATAGATGTATTTTTTCTCATACTTTAATTTCCAGGTTATTGATTCTAATGACTTAGTAACGCTCACTAAATCGTTATTGCCTTGGTTTACCACCACAATTTCGCTGCCGTAACCTTTAGAGGTGATCAGGCCTTTTGGCAAAAGCGTAGATACCGAAACACTTGATGTGTTGGAGGTAATTATATAAGCATTACCAAAAGGATTCACATCGATTGATTGCTGTACCAGGTAGCTGGGGCGCAGGTCGGCTAAAGCCGCCGGCCACGCCCCACGCTCGCTGTAGAATCTCGTGCTTGCCAAAGCTATTGAATCCAGTTCTTCAAGCGCTCTTATGCCTGAAGCAACCTGGCGTATTTTTGCCGCAGAACAAAACACTGCGGAAATAAATACCCCTGCCAGCATAAGCACAAGGCTCAGTTCGACTAAACTAAATCCCCTCCTCCTTTTTAAAACGTTATCGTCCATGTTTCAGATGCATAGCTTGTTGCTGCCGCGCTGTTAGCAAACAAGGCTGACAAGCGCGCCGCCGCGGAAGCACTTACGCCGGTAAGTGAAATATCAACCTTATTGGCGTCGGTGTTCGGGTCTATCGCGTAGTTGCCGCCCCAGGGGTTTGAACCTGTTGCGGAAAATGCAGCAGGCAGATACCCTGACGTCTGCAGGCCTGCTACGCTTATTCCGGTATAGGTCATACTACCGCCTGCAATGTAGCTTTCCGCAGCCGTCCTTAGAGCCTTGACCGATTCGGAAGCCGAATGCACCTTGGCGTTCTCCCTGATGCCGCTGGTTAAACCTACTGCCATGATCAGAAGCGCGATGATGCTTATGACCAATACCAGTTCAATCAGCGTAAAACCGCTTTTCTTACTCCTTAACCTCATTGCTCTCACCTCCTTTCTCCTAAAACTTAACATTGCCTCCCGCAATGTTGGAAAGATTGCTGTAAACCGGCATGATAAATGCCGAAATAACAAATAACAGAATTAAGGCGCAAAACACTAAAAGCGCAGGCTGGATAAAACTCAAAATTACGCGCGTACGCCTTGAAACCTTCTCAAAATAATACCTGGAAAGATTCTGCAGATACTCATCAAGCGATCCCATCTCTTCGCCTTTTCTTACCGAATAGTAAATAAATGACGGAAAGAATGAATCCTTTTGTAATGCCTGCCAGAAGCTTAGGCCGCTTGCGATATAGTCTTTTAGCTTGCCGATCTTTTTAGCTAAGAACTGATAGGAAGTGGTTTCCTCAATCAGCGAAAGCGCGTCAGCGATATTGATGCCGTTTCTTGAGAGGACCGCAAGGTTAGAGAAAAACGCGCTGAAAGCCGCGTCTTTTGCTACCGGACCGAAGAGGGGAATCTTGTAATAGTAAGAAGCAATCATTCCGGCCGGACTTTTCCTGAACCTTGAGTAAATAAAAATACCGGCAACAGGCAGCAGCAGGCAGACAAACCAATAATCTTTTAGGAAATGGCTTAAAAATAAAAGCAGCCTGGTTGCAAAATAACTATTGCCGTTTATGGGAAGAAGCGCTTCCAGGTGCGGAATCACCTTAAAAGAAACATAGAACATTATTGCAATGAGCATAGAGAATACGACCGCCGGATAAATCACGGCGTTCCTTAAACTGCGCAGGAATTCCGCCTCCCTGGAATAATACTGTGCAAGGTCAACAAAGACCTGCTCTAAGCTACCGGACTTCTCCCCCACCTTAAGCGTGTTTAAAACCAACCAGGGGAAAACTTTTGTTTTCTCAAAAGCCTTAGCCAGAGAAAAACCGTTGGCAAGATCATACTCGATTCCCAATAAGGCTTTAGACAATACCTTGTCAATGGATGACTCGCGCAGAGCACTTACCGCCTCGTTCATGGCAATACCGGTTTTAAGCATATTGGCCAAATCCTCAAAAAATAAAGACAGGCTTTGCGCCTTGACGGTCTTTTTTTCCAAGACAAACTTTATTGACTTAAAGAAATCCGCTTCCAGGGACAATATGTAATAATTTTTTTCTTTTAGCCTTTTCGCTATTTCTGGGTATGCCCCCCGCTCAAAGCCTTTGATTTCATTTCCGGTTTGAGTCAAGACGCTGTATCTGTAATACATCTCAGCCGAGTATCCTTTCTGCCTCTTCAAGCGAGGTTTGCCCTTTTAAAAGGAGCGTTCTTGTATCCTGCTCCAAAGTCAGATACGCCTTTTCTCTCCATTTGTGCCTCAACTGGTCGAGTTTTCCGGAAGCAACCATGCCGCGGATTTCCTCGTTAAAATCCAGGATCTCGGCAATCACTGTACGCCCTTTATAACCTCCCTGGCAGTGTTCGCAGCCTCCTGCCTTGAACAAACGAATCTCATTTTCGTTTTCGCCAAGCAGGAAATTCCTAAAAGAATCTGGCATATTTTCCCTTTTGACCTTAACCCTCTTCCTGCAGAAAGGGCAGAGCTTACGGATCAGCCTTTGGGAAATAACACAAAGAATGCTGTTTGCGATGTAAGACAGGTCAATACCTAAGTCATGCAGCCTGTAAATGGAGTCTACCGCGGTATTGGTATGCAGCGTGGAAAGCACCCTGTGCCCGGTAATGGATGCGCGTATTGCTTCCTGCGCCGTATCAGCGTCTCTGATTTCGCCGATTAAGATAATATTAGGATCATGTCTTAAAAAAGCTCTTGTGGCATGGGCAAAGCTTATGCCCTGTTTTTCGTTAATCTGCACCTGGTTTATAAGCGGCATTTTAATCTCCACAGGATCCTCAATGGTAAGCACTTTTGTGGAGAGGTCTTTAAGCTGATTTAGAATAGCATAGAGCGTGGTAGTCTTGCCGCTTCCTGTGGGACCGGTGATAATAATAATGCCGTGGGGCTTACGCACTATGCGGCGAATATTGTCAAAGTGCAGCGCGTCAAAACCCAGATTGGGAAGAGTTATCAGAGTCTTATTCACATCCAGTAGCCTTAAAACAAGCGCAGGACCAAAAATAGAAGGAATGCTCGATACCCGGATATCCACAGAGTGATCCGAATAGGTATGCTGAAACCTGGCGTCATGGAAACGGTAAAAGTCAGAGACGGTAATCTCTGCGCGGCTAAATACCACGTTAATCAGGTTGTTATGCACCTCCAAAGGGATGCAAAACTTAAAGTAGAGTATGCCGTCAATCCTAAAACGTATGGTGGATATTTTTTCTTCAGGCTCAATGTGGATATCAGTGGCATTATGAATAACCGCGTCATTAAGCAGCTCATCTAAAAGTTCTTTTAGCTCATCACCCACAACACCTCTTTCCTTAAGCAGGTTTATTCTCTTGTCAATCTCCTGCTTTATTTTTTTGTTCTTAAACAGCTCCAGATGCGCCCGAATTGTGCCTTCGCTGCCGATATAAAACTCTTTGTCGCGTAGCCCCAGGCTGGCCAAAAGATCGGTTGCTTCGATATCAAAAGGATAGGCGAAAATAAAACTAAGCTCGTTATCTGTTTCAACAGGTATAAATGCCCGGTCTATCAGAAAGTCCAAACCTATTTTCTCTATCACTGGTAGGTCTAAGATATATTTTTTGTCAAAATACCTCCAGCCGACCTGCTTACTCAGGGCCTGGGCAATTGCTTCATCGCTTGCGAAATTGTAATACTTAAGAATTCTCCCCAGCCTTTGCCCGGGGCTGGTGCTCCTTTGAATAGTCAGAGCAAATTCAAGCTGCTCTTTGGTAACCACCTTGGAGTTTAAAAGGATGTTTCCTATTTCTTGTACGGGCATTTTAGTTTACGAAATTAAGTTTAAATAAACTTCCGTCAACCTGCTTAAAAGTAACACCCGTTGGCTCAATTCTCTCGACGGTTAATTTAGAGGCGATGGAATCCTCCTCCTTAAAGACATAAGGAGCGTTTTTAAGGCTAATCTGGCCTTCCTTAAGGTTATCCGCTATTATTAAAAGCTGTAATTTGATATCCGAGGGATCTACCAAGGAAACTTTTTCGCCTTGGTTAAGTCCGCCGGACACAGAGGAAACATTCGACTTTCCCTGCGGAATAGCCTTGTCAATTTCAAAGATCTCTTTTTCCGCCTGTCTCTTCTTTAAGAGAAGATCACTTTTCTCAAGGTCAAGCTTGATGACTTCAAGCTCTTTTTGTTTATTTTCCAAAACCTCTCTGTAAACCCTTATATTCTCTAGTTCCTGCTCGCCTGTATCATCAGCAGGCCTTGCTTCTTCTAAATCCGCTTCGGCTTTGACAGGATTAGCTTCCTTGGGAAGAGTTTTATTTTCCTGCGCTTGAACCTTCGTTTTAGTGTCAATCTTATCCACTGCCAAGAGATTATCCTGGCAATAGCCGCTTTTAAACACTATCGCCGCCATAACAAACACTAACGAAAACAATAGCCTTTTCATTTTTTATCTTCCTCCTTTTTTAAATCCCATAGAGCCGCATGGTTACAGTTACGATGCCTTTTTCTATGCTTACATCCAAAACATCAAGCGGCTTGGATTTCAACATTTTATAAAGCGCATCGAGTAAATACGCATTGCGCTGTTTTCTTAGGTCAAAAGAGCATGCAAGATCAACATACTTTACCCACTTGTATTGGGACTCCTTGAAAAAGTTCCGGATATTTACCAGGTCTTTTGCGCCGATAATCTTAACCTCGCAAGGAGCGTGGTAATAGAAAGAGAGCTCTTTTATGTCGTTAAACACCTCAAGATAAAACTTTACCAGGGAAAGCGGCTTCTCACGCTTATATTTAACTAGAGTTGCCTGCTCTTTTTTAATTTGGCTGATTTCGCTAACAGCGTTTTTTATGCCTCGGTTAATCGTGTTTATTTCCGAGGCAAGATTCCACAGCAATACCATTAAAGCCAAAAGCGTTACTACAAGAATCAGGGTTATTCTTTTCATAGGTTTCTTAATTTAGAGGGTGAACCAGCGGATCAAAAAAATAATCCGGCTGGTTCACGCCTTTTAGCTTGATTATTGTTGTTTCTGCTCTTCAGGAGCTGCTGCTGCGCCAGTTTCGGTTTTGTTCTGCTCTGAGAGAAAATTGATTTTCTCCATATCCAGGAATAACCACAAATCATCCTGCCCTTTTTTTGCCCAGGACGCCCTGACCGGCAAATTGCAGACCTTTCCCACGAAATACTCGTTATGCTGCTTGCTTACTTTCCTTGAAAGCTTTCCGATAATAAACGACATTTCATTCACCTCCTTTTTTAGGGAATATCCAGGGTGATTTTTAACCCCGGGTTGTCTTTAACCAAAATGTTTTCTTGCTTAGCTCCCTTAAAAACTTTTGTTAAACTCATTTTGCTTAAAGGCTTATCCTTTGAATCAAGGGACAAAATTGATTCAAAACTGTAAAGGCCGTTTGATGCTTGCCTTATGGTGATTAGCTCTGGGCTGTATTCAAACGGCAAAGTTTTAAGAAAAGCGTTAAGGTAATAAGGGAAATTTATTTTCTTCTTATTTCGTAAAATACTTTTGTATTTCGTTAGGTAATCTTTCTCAAGCCCTTTGCTTAATGATGATGCTTCGAGCTGCAAGTTTCTTAAGCGGCTGGATGCAGTTTTATTTATACTGTAAACTCCTAAGAGCACAGCAAATAATACTGCGATAACCCCCAGCATTATCCCAAGTCTTAAAACACGCTTCTTGGCAACCTCCAGTTCCCTTAAATGGATAAACTGCTCAGGAAGCATATAGTGCATGGAAAACTTACCCTGCTTTAATCCGGTCAAGGCGGGATGTTTGTCTTCAACATAAACAATATTCTCCTTTGTCTCGAAGCCGCTTGAGACAATCTCATCCAATATTTCTTTGCTATTAGTAGCAATCAAGAATTTGATTTCTTCTTCGCTTTTATTCAGAGATTTATAATGTTCTTCGCTTCGCTTTAACTCTGTAGTAATAGTCTTTAAGAATTTTGTGAGCCTGCGGGGAGTGGTAAATACCTCCTTGTTAAAAATCGTAAGCAAGACCTGGTCGCCTAAATGATCCAGAAAAGCTACCTTCTTATTTTCATCCGGCAGTTTATTGTTTCTAAGGTACTCCCTTAAAGCAACTGCGTAAGGAACCAGGAGCTTGACATTTCCAAAGCCAAGATATTTATAAACCTCGTTAATCCTGGGTTTCTCAATGGCGATAATCTGGAAGAGGTTTTCGGATATTCTTTCCGACTGCGTTAGGTATTCACCTGTAAAAGCCGATGAAAGAACTTCATCGCGCCTTAAAGGAATCTTCTCTGGAGCAGCTACCTGTTTTTGCAAGGTATCTATGACTAAAACTAAAGCTTCCATTGATGAACCCTTAAAAACAGCCTGCATATCGCTCTTGGGGGCGATTCCGGTCTTACCGTCTAAATCGTAGTAAATATCATTATCAAAAATTAGGTAGTTCATCTTTGTAATATTTTAGGGGTTATGAAGATTACCAGCTCTGTCCTGCTATTGGTTTTGCTTTTATATTCGAAAAACTTTCCTAAGAAAGGCAGACTGCGTAAAAGCGGTATGCCTTTTTCACTTACATTGTCATTAGAGGTAATCAGGCCCCCCACAGCGATTGTCTCGCCGTCTTTAATCTTAACCAAAGTGTGCATGGACTTGGTTGAAGTCTTAGGCGCTTCAATTGTAGTACCCTGGCCCATGTCAATACTTCTAATGGCGTCCAGCGTAGTCACCACAGGGGTAAGCTGAACCAGTATCCGGTCATCCAGGATGCTGGCCATAAGCCTTAAAGATACTCCTTCCTGAACCTGGTCAGTGGTAGCACTGGTAGCAGCGACACCTGTTCCGGTCGTTGTGGTTGTAGTATTGGCCACATAGCTGGTAACAGTACCTACCTGCACCATAGCTGCCTGGTTATTTAAAAGCATTATCTTAGGCTGGGATACTACTTCTACTTTTCCCTGCGACTGAAGCGCTTTAATGAGTGCGCTTAAGCCGTTGGATACAGTACCGGAATCATCCTTAGGGCCTGTCGCTGTAAGCGTAAACAATCCGGGAGAAACAAGGTTCTGCGCGGCAAAGTTAGAAGATAGACTCAATTGTTTTATATCGCCTAAGTTCTTGTAAATTGCGTTCCAGTCTATGCCAAAGGTATTCTCGCGGGAAAGCGTTACTTCAATAATTTTTACCTCAACCAGGATCTGTTTGTTGGTTTCAGAGTTAACCAGGTCAATGTAACTGGCTATTTTATCCAAAACCTGCGGGCTGTCTGTAACCATGACTAAACCGGCAAGTTTATTAAAAGAATATTTTCCGCTCGCAGATACCATCTTCGAAAGATTAAGTTCCACATCCTTCCAAAAAGATAAGCCATCTTCTTTACTTTCCACAAAAACCCTTGCCCCTACCTTGACACTCATATTGGAATTGTTGTTAGCGTTATTATTACTGACGGATGTGGTGGTATCATCGGCTTTTGTCCAGGATTCATTGCTAATAGTGTCAGAGAAGGTCTGTGTGTTCGGCGGCAGGGTTAATTTAAAGGTGCGTGTTTCCTTGGCAAGGATCACCAAATCCTTATCCTTTACCTTAAAACCGTAGTTTAAGGGAAAAAGCAGCGTGTTTAACGTCCGCCATACCGGCACATTCTGAGTATCCAGCGAAACATTTACATTTGAATCCACTTCAGGATCATAGACTACGTTATAACCGGTTATCTCTCCTATCTTAGAAACAACAGCTTTTAAGCTCACTCCCTGACTGCGCAGGGTAATCTTTTTATCAAAGACTTCCGGTAACTCAAGCCTTGGGATCTCAGGTTTTGGTTTGGCAGTCTCTTCAGCGGACTTATTCTCGCTGACAGCGGTTACTTTCGGCTTTTCTACCTGTTTCCATTCCTCAATGAGAATCTTTATTTTCTGCTGCTGGCTTTGCGCAAGTAAAAGACTCGGGGTACACAGTGATATCGCGAGTAGCGAAATTAAGGTAATTAAACGCATAAGGCTCTCCTCCTTCTTTTTTAATTGGTTTGTTTTCTTTATCTTTGGGACAATTTATCGGATAACCCTCATTTTTACGCCACTCTGCTGGGTCAATTACTACCGGCTCATTATGCTCGGGGATAAGCACGCCGTTTTCAATGTGCGCCGGGATTTGCACGTTTTGCACAATGGGGCTTTGCCAGTAAAAATAAGGAAAATCATTGCCGTAAAAGCTTGAAGCAAATTCCTGCATATTTTCTTTTGCCCCTTCGCGGTAACCCGCCTCAAAATTCTTGCTTTTCCCGCTAAAGGTAGAGCAACCGGCTAAAAGCAGGATAAAACTAACTGCCAAAAACTTTTTAATGTAACCCATAGGCTTTCTCCTTTACGCATTCGTTAATCGCTTCCAAATAATTTCCTGAATGTTTTTGAACTTTATTTTCCAGAAATTCATTGTCTTTTGCGTCGCTTGTGGCTATCCAGTAAAGAAACGGATCAGGCACAAGCCTGATTACGCCGCGTGATGTATCCGAAATAACCAAAGCCTCTGAAAACTTGCCTTTCTGCGTCTCAACGGATTTTAAAAGTTCTATTTCCTTATCCGTCAAAGATGCGAATGTCTTCAAAGAATCAACGACATTCGGCTCCTGTTTTAAAAAAACCTTGTTTGCTGCATTTGCCTGGATGGCAATGCCGGAAGCCGCTCCCACCAGGTCAGCTATCTCCTGAGTGATAGCCACGGCAGAGCAGCGGTATTTACGATAAGTCTTAAAAGAGTTAGTGATAAATTCAGCGGTGTTCTTAAGCCGCAATAAACTCCAGGCCTCATCAATAAGCAAGAATTTACGTTTGGGTTTCATTTCAGCTGATGAAACAAAATTGGTAATAAAGTACATAATGTTTAGCAGGACTACAAGCTGCAGATCAGAATGACTACTTAGATTACCCAACTCAAATACCGTAAACCTTGAGCCTAAGTTAAACTGATTCTGTCCGTCAAAGAACTTTCCAAACTGGCCTTCCTTTGTAAAAGGCCTAAGCTTTAAGGCAAGAGTAATGCCGATGTTTTCTCCTGTACCAAGCCCGCGGTTACAGGCATGGCTTTTAAGCATAGTTACCACATCTGATAAGGTTAACTCTATATCCCCGGCTTTTCTTGCTGCGTAGGCAGCAACAATTGCTTTCTGCAGTACACTTTCCTGTTCTCTATAGAGCCGCTCCCGGTCATCTCCACCCGAACACATCTCAGATAGGACCGTTACCAGAAAAGACATATGTTCCGGGTCAGGCTCTTTTAAGAAGGGATTTATGGTTACCGGATTGTTCAATTCGAACCTGATATACTGACCACCTAAGATTTGACAGAGCTTCCTGTAAGAATCTCCTTTATCCAAAACAAAAAAGTGAGCATCCAGCCTTGAATTCTGCAAAATAAAATCATTCACAAAAAAGCTCTTTCCAGCCCCGGATGCGCCGATAATGATTGCGTGTGGGTTGGTATTAGAGTCAAAGAAATCCCAGAATACAGGCTCGCCTCTTCTATTTAGGTAAACTTGCGCGGGTGTTGATGTACCTTTAACAGAACCATATAAAGGAAGCATATCAGCTAGATTGCTTGAGATCATCCGCCTGGTGCGCTTGACAAAATTCTCAAAAGAGTGGTCAAAACACAAAGGCAGACAGGATAAAAAGAGCGATGCGCCGATAATCTCTTCCTTTAGGCCCTCGCAGCCCATGCGCGAGAGCATATTTAAGATATTGGCGATGGAGCTCTCGCATTTATCTTTTGATTCCTCGGAAACAATAAAATGTATCCTGGGATAGATTATTTTGTGGCCTGAAGAAAAAGTCTCTCTGATCACAGAATCAAGTTCCTCTTTTTTCTCTACTGCCTCAATTGACTTATCTCCAAAAAAGTTAGAGCGCTGTGTAAAAGCAAAGGCTTTTTGTATTTTTATCCTGCTTATAGCTTCTTCCTGCTTGGGGATGTAAAAATTAATCACCATGATAAAATCTTTTAATAAATCCAGCATGGAAAAACGCGTTCCCCGGGTAAGTTCTGCGGTAAACATTCCGGTTTCCGTGGAAAGCGGAAGTTCTTTTAAGGTAATGACCTTATAGAGCGTTTCCTCAAACTCAAATCCCTCGCCGCCTGCCTTGGGACAGTTGTATAAAAGCTGCTCTTCCAAAATCTCGTTTTCCCTGAATACCGGCAGAGGCAAGGAATCCGCGCGTTTAGGATTCAACAGCTTATAAAGCAGCCTGTGCAGATCGCTTTCGGACAGCTTTGAATACCTAATTTCGCAGGACCTGAACACTCCCTCAACCACATCAGAAAATCTGGTCATACTCTGGCAATGCACCAGAAAATTATCCGAAAGCCTGTCTTTAATCCTGTTTGTTCCGGAAAAATAAGATGCAAGCTTTTCACCTAGGTTTGCATTTGTCCAGGAAGTAAAATATCGCAAAGTAAAGAAACAGCGTATTCTTTTTGATGAATAGCTGCCGGTATGCTGCTCAAAGAATCCGCCTCTTCCTTGTTTTAGATGAGTAAGTTTTGCAAGGCCTGCCTGTTTTACAATCTCATTATCAAACCCCTTGGAAAAATCCGTATACTTTTGAAGCTCATCCTGAAAATCCTCATCGCAGATGAGTATGAACTGGCAGCTCACCAATTCTTCCGGTAGCCGAATAATTATTCCTTCAATCATCTGGGCCAATTGCTCTAGATAAGCAGGAGATTTGGTTTCGGTTTCGATTAAAGAGACTTCCCAGACCTGCCCCAGGCTTCCGTCCTTTAATACGAAGAAGCTGTTTTCATGAGCGTAATACGGCAGGAGCTCTGTAAACGCTGTGCCTTCCTCAAATAAAGATTCTATTGTGTTGCGTTTGATCATTTTTTATCTATTTCCTTATATGGCATTACCAGGGGTATCTTTGTTTCGCTCATAGTTTGGCTATCGATAAACCAGCTTGATTCTTTTACCATGATATAAATCCAGTGACCTGCCACCAAGACTTCAGGAGTAGCTTTTGATTTATGCGTAGGAATCCAGACAAGACGCACATCAGCTGGTTCAACCACAGGCACATAGGGCTTTACATAGCCGAACGCCTGTTTGATTTTTAAGTTATCTTTTATATAATTAACTGAGTCGGTTCTTCCGTTTGAAACAGCTTGGAGATATACGTCCATCACCTTATTTGGGCTTTCCTTAACTAATCCTTTAGACGCAGCGCAGCCGCTAGTCATCAAAAGAGCCAAAATTACTGCTTGGAACTTCAAGGCCTTCAATTTGCACTCCTTTCTGGATAACCAAAACCGCTTTTTTCCCCGCTTCAATCTTTACCGCAGGGATCATGGCTTCTAATTGCTTCTGATAGTAGCTGGACATCCCTTGCGCGCTGTTAGCCAGGCCTGAGAACATGGAATAACGGCCGGTGTTTCCGGTAACATTTTTAGAGGTCTGTCCGTAGGCGCCGACAACGCTGGAAGTTTCTGATTCGGAAAGCGCTCCAGCGCCTCCAGCCAAGAATCCGGACAGGAAACTTAAACTCAATTGCTTTCCTGTATTGTAGATAAGCTCACCCGGTATGCCCAAATGTCCGTCATCGTCAGCCAGATACCCTAAATTTGATTCATGTTCAAAGACTTTACCATCCGGTAAAACTGTAGAAAAACTCACTATCTGGATAACCGCCCTTTTTGAAACCACGTCTCCTACTGCCTTACCTATGGCGAAAGCTCCTTTTAAGAATACTCTGGTATTATTAGGGCCGTAAAAAGCCTCATCCACGCTGATTAATACCGGAAGAGGGTTACTTTCATTAGCAGGGGCATACACGCCGGTAAGAAGGGTGCACTTGACAAAGCTGCCCAAAGGAAGATAAACATACCTCTTCCCGGGAGCTTTTTCCTCGTTTCTTATTTCGCCGACCTTAGCCGTCTCTAAGTTAACCGATTGCTTGAGAGCTTGCGGCGTAGATACCGAGCCTATCAATGACTCTTCCAAGGATCCGGCGCTTTGCCCCCGCTCAATGCTTTTTTTCGATAAAGGGTTTTGCTTGTTGGTATCAGACATCCTCTTATCAAGATCAATAATAATCTTACTGACCTGGGTTTGATTCTTGCGCAGGTCCTGGGAACTTTTTTCCACGGAAGCCATACGCTCATTTAAGGAATCGAACTTTGAAGAAATGTCGTAATACTGTTTTTCAATGCGGTTAACATAGGACTTGGTATCGACAGAGCCGGTTAAGACGCCCACGTCTTTATCCTGCCCAGATGAGGCGGCTTGTTTTCCTGCTGCCAGATCAAGGCTTTTCCTGATTTCCTTAGTTTCCTTGCTTCCCGCAAATAACAGGAATACAAGCGCCGCCGCAAGAATCAAAATAACTACAACGGTAAATTTAGGATTATTGCGCGCTGCCTGCGGAAGCTTATTAAACCCGGGTATTTTATCTAGAGATATTTTCATTGATTCAATCCTTCTACAACCATATAAGCTTTTGTCATATAGACGGAAGTTTTCTTATTGATATCGTGCGGCCGCGGTTCAAGTATTTGAGTATCGATGCTAACGGCTAATAACCCGGGAAGCTCGATGTGCTCAATTGGCACAACCAGAGGCTTTCGGGTCAGGTTCTCAAAAATCAAACAGAAGGCTTTTACGTTATTAGGAAACTCATAAAGCTCGTCTATACTGATGCGTAATTTAGCGTTATTAAATATCTCCCTATGATTCAGTGTTGAGTTAACTGCGCCAAGCGGCTGCCTGCCGGAAAGAAGGGCTTTCATCAGCTCAACCGTGCTTACCGCATTCGCCTCTTCTTCGTTTGTCTGCTGATGAGGCTTCTCAATCTTTATGCGGCTGACTGCCCGGGCTTCATCCATGATTAAACGCAGGCAAAAAGATTCATTATCCTGGGTAACCACGTAAACTTTAGAATCAAGGCTTTCCCGGGCTAGGAGGAACATCCTATTTCCCAAAGTCTCAATCTGTAAGGCTTCGCTTGAAATGCTTTTGGTAATATTGGCGATCTTTTCCGGAAATTCCGCTTCCGTGATCATTCCGGCCTTTAGCCTTAAAGGGATTTCGCCGCCGGAATCGGCTGCTCTTGAAATATTGACTTGCCCTGTAAATAACAACCCGGGAATAATCAATAAAATAGAAACTTTCCTGAATATCGTCATTTTATCTCTACCTCTTCCTGTTTTACCCCGGCAATCACCAGGCCGTAGGGGTTGGTTTCAATGGGCGGGATTCTTTGCAGGGTTACTGTGTAGCAAAGAATTCGGTCATCCAGCTTTTCCTTACCCATAAAAATAATCTTTTCTCCTGTTAAGGTTACTTTAAAATCAGCGCTTGAATCTTCAAGCTCCGGGTCTTTGCTTAAAGAGAATAATGACGAGATATTGTCGCGCTCAACACGGGATATTTCATCCTCTAAGGAAGCCTTTGTCTTGGAAAGGAGTCCCGGAGCCATATAGCGCATTGCTCTTTGATAGGTGTCCTCTACTGTTTGGGGTGTGAAATTATTGCGGTTTAGAAGCCAGTTTGAGGCAAAACCGCAGACTACGGCTTTATCTATATGATTGGGGTAGGCGACGCCTGCTTCCTGCGCGCTTGGGATGTAATAAATAGCCTGGGGTTTTGTGGATACCCTGAATAAGGTAAACAGCAACCCTATGCAAAAAGCAACTACGGCAAAAAGCGTGATTCCCAGAAATGCGGAAGTCTTTTCTGCGTGAGCCCACTTCTCAATAAAGCCTGTGCGTTTTGTTTTTTCTGTTTTTAGATCGCTCATGGTAAATAAAAAAGGGCTGGCCTCTTGAGATTTGCTCAAGAAACCAGCCCAGTTTTTCTCTGACCTATCGTTCAGACCGAGGATACTGTGACTGAAAATTTACATTAATTAATTCTTGACTAATTTATACACCCTACTTTTTAATTTGTCAAGTTTATTTTTTTAGTCTTTTTTTACTCTTACTTAATTACAGACCAAACCAAAGAAATCACCCATCCCAAAACTGTCCAACCCAAAAGCAGATTCAATAAAAATATCGCCAATTTATTTTTATGCTGCCTTGAAAAAGCGATCAATGTCGGCAGGAAATAAAAAGCGAAAAACAACACCACCAACACCAACCCCAACACTGTGAAATTCTGCATCTGCATGGCTAACCCTCTCTTCTAAAAACCGAATACCTGTTTATTTTCTTTGGCGGAGCGATCAAGCCTTTTATTTTTACGCCATGCTTATAAAACAAATGCGTAAGGTATCCTTGAGGCTTGCCTTGTTTGATTAACCTTAAAAACATCCAGCCGCCAAAGAACACTATCCCCGCGTAAAAAGTATCAAAGAATAGTATCATCGAGCCGCAGGTTAAAACCAGTATACCCACATCTTCAGGCTCGAGCCCAAAAAGAAGCAGCGGTTTATCAATGGTGCGCAGGCATTTTCTCATTACTGCTTAAACAACCCTTCCAGTATCTTGGGTATAAACATAAGGATCATAAACCCAAAACCGCAGGCAATTGCAACGCCCTGCTTGCCATTTAAAAGCGCGATTACTCCTCCAATCAAAAGTATCGCTCCCAGGATCTTTGAAACCGGCCCTGTGAGAATATTGATGATAAATGTGGCAAAGTCGCTCACCACCTGCTGCTCCTGGGTTGTGCTTATCTGGGCAAAGACATAGGGCGCAGCCAATATGGATAACCCAAACACGAGGCACAGGACCGCAAGAGTCCTAACCACAAAACTTTTTCTGTTGATTTCCTTAAACATCGCTCATCCCTCCTTTAGTTTATTGTCATATTCAAACGGGCTTGCGATAAGCCTGTCTCTTTCTTTTTTGTCAAACAAGAACTCAAGGTTTGCGATTACCGTGAGTTTTTCCCTTAAGAAAATAACACTCTTTGAAAATGGCAGCCTTAAAAACACGTTCTCTGAAATATAATTCTTAACAGCAGTTCGAATGTTCCCTTGAGCGGATCTTAAGCCGTCGAGTTTAGCTCCTGCTTTGTCATTACTTATATTATCCACCTGTAATACAGTTTTATCCTGATAGGTGGTTTGACCTGTTTTATCCGACCAGAACCTTGCGTCAAAAGGATCCTCCTGCATAAAAATTACCTTGGTTGCAGTATTGGTAAAAATCGCGTTCTCAAATGCTTTCGATACATTGGATAAGTTTCCCCGCGACTGATTGGATAGCACCAGACAAAAATTAGCGCTCCTTACTTTAGAAATCACATCCACGAAGTGAGAACAAGCTAAATTCTGGAACTCATCGATAAAGATAAAAAACGGTGGATCGGTTTCCTTACGGAATACAGCCTGTGACTTAAGGTCAATGATAAGCATCTTGCCTATTGCTTCAGCCAAACGCGTATTCACCTGGCTCTTTAGGGCAAAAAATGCCACATCGCCGTTTTTGATCACTTTGGCTAAATCCAGTTCAGCGCGGTTTATCACATCAATACCGGCAATCCAAGAGACTGCTGCCAAGAGCCCCTTAACTTCCTGTGTACTTACATCCGTCCTTTCTAAGAAGGCGGGATTCTCCAAAGCCTCTTTGACCGAAAGGAAATTTATCTCCTTGTTTTCCTGAATTTTTTCCTTTAATAATCCGATGAAGGCCATTGCCTGCACATTAGAGTAAAAACCAGCCGGGCCCTGGTAAATAAGCTCTAAGGCAGTCATAATCCTGTCGACCTTGGAATGAATATCGCCTGATGAAAGCGGATTATACCCAATTGAGGGTTCATTAGGATCAATGCTGAAATAATAAAATTTCTTGCCCGCTTGCCTCGCTCTCTCCTGAACATACTTCTTAAAAACCTCGTCTCCCTTAAAATCTATAAAGCAGCAACCTCTGCCTTTTTCTATAACCTGCCTGCTTAAAGGAAGTATCACCAGGGAAGTTTTTCCGCCTCCTGTAGAGCCTAATACATGCAGATGGCGGTTAAGGATATTTTCTTCTACAACAACATCCTGCTTATCATCTGAGACAGCCAAAAAATATTTGTCCGTCTTTGCGTACTGATTCAGTTTTTTGTTGATATCGAAGTGGACTTTTTTAAATTCAACCGTCTCGATGGAAAGCTCTTTTCTTTTTCGCGTTTCCTTATCAACTTTTAAGAAGTCCTCTAGTTCCCGCCTCTTGCGCGGTATTACGTGTTTGATTAAATAAATAATGCCAACTGCAGTAAAACCGATAACCGACAAGCCAAAAGCTATAATCAAAAATAACCTTCCCTCTTTCATAATAAAACCGTTCCAGAAACTCCAAAGGATCACCTGCCAGCCGTCATTACTAAATGCTAGGTTTATATCGTGGTAACCAATCCTACCAAACCAATAGGTAAACACCCAAAACAAGTAATAAAACCAAAGCCAAAAACTCCTTGTTGCCATAACCACAAAGAAAACACCTATCCCTATTAACCCCAAGACGTCATAAGGAAGGCCGCTATCTTTAAAGATATTTCCCATCGCCCTGGATACGAGCACTGTGTCAGAGTAGAGCCAGGGATATTTCTTTTCGAGTCTCTCAAGAAATAAATAAGGCTCCAAAACCAGCGCATCCTTAGTCCTGCCTGATGCCTTAAGAAGATCACTAAGCTCTCTTACTGACAAGCTTCCAAGCCTGCGCTTGGGATTCTTAAGTTCATAGCAAATAGCCCGTGAATATTCTCCGCTCATGGCAAAAATCTTTGGTAGCGCAATATCGCTTCCTGAAGGCAAAAAGTCAAAATTCCACGTTCCGGGTACCTCAAAATATCCGGATACCTTAAAATAGGTTGAATCCGGATCAGGATTAACAGCCTCATGTGGCGGCACAACCATAACCAAAACCTTGCTGCCAGAGATATCCTCTAAGGACGAGCCTAAGAGAATGGTCTTCATAACCACAGGGATATTGTCAAAGGGTCCCAAAATGACACCCTTTCTGCCGTAATTAAAACCTACATACCAGCCGAATCCTATGTAGAAAAGCGGAATCAGTATTAATAACCTTATAAACTTACTTTTTAAACTAAGCGGTTTGTCCATGAATTTCTATTCCCTCTTTTAATAACTTTATCACTTCTTCAATGTGTATCATCTTGCCCTGATAAAAACACATACCCAGCTCAAGCATTCCCAAATCAGCCAAGATAAGGAACCTTGAGCAGAACTCGGCTGCGATATTATAAAACCTCATCCTTAAGCCTTCATAATTGAACCTGCTTGAAGCCACAACCATGAGGCAATTATACTTAGAGAGTTTTTCTATATCGTAGCGGTATTTCTTAATAAATGTCTTTAGGATTCCCAGGGTTTTATAGCGGGTTTCCACTTCTAAAGCTACATTAAGACCATTAGCTAAAGTTATCAGGCCATCGGGAATCTTCTCGCCCGGGCGCTTTCCTCTTCTTAAATCCCACTCACACACCCATTCTTTGATGTTAAGATGGCTTTTAAGCAACATAAAGGCCTCTACCATATTGTTGTGATGGATAAAGGTATTTAACCCGGCATGAGACTTCTCAAAATAGTAATGCTCAACCATAGCTTGATCGGAAATCATTTCCCTGCCTTTATTAGTCAGATAGAAGATTTTTGTCTTGAATAAAGGCTCGTAATAAGCATCTATAAATCCTTCGCTGCTAGAGTACTGTATTAGCCAGCGGGTAAACGACAGATTCATTATCAGCTGAATAAACATTTCCAACTGCTTCCTTGTCGCATATCTAAAAGTATAAATAAATATTAATAATGCCTTGATTCTGCGTGTCTGTTCTTCCTTGGTCAGTCTTCCTCTTCTCATAACAATACCTTTCTAGCCCGCCCTGATTAAAGGGTTTTGTTGGTTGGGTGGTTTGGTGGATTTTGATTGGGACTGGCGTGCGGTAGCCTTCGAGCAGGTTGTTGAAGAAGCCGCCTATCAGGCCACCGCCCGCCGCTAACTTTAAGTGCTTGGGGGTAATAAGCATACTTAAAAAATATTTAGCAAAATAATTAGCATACCCAAAATCAATAAATTCGTACCTAACTGCTAATTTCTTGAAAATTAATTTGCGAATTAATTGAATCATCTAAACTCCTATCTTTGAACCTACCTTACCCACTCCTTTGTCCGCATGAAGAGTCAATGCTGTGGCAACTTCACCTATGCCGGTCAATATCCCTTTAGTCATAAACCAGGCTATCCCTGGAGACATCACAAGAAGCACTCCTGTCACAGTATTAAAATACGGCTTCTCAAAGAACCAAGAAGTAGTTCCGGAAGCAAGACTTGCCTGCAAGGTTGACATATAGACAGATGCATAGTGAATTAAAGCCCAAACAATAACCCAGGACTTAACCCAAAACAGATAGATAAAATACTCCTTTAAAATGCTAAAGGTCCCAAACAAAAGGCAAAGCAATAAAGTAAACGGAAACAAACTGTAAATGATCATTACCGCGTAGCCCTGTAAATACGGCAAAGCCTTGATCATAAACTCGGATAACGTGGTTGAAAAAAACTGCCCTACGAACGAAGAAATATAAGCCAGCCAGCTGGCAGGTTGTTTCATTATCCAGCTTAATCGTGTTGTTTGAGGCTCTATGCCGTAACCAGTCATATTAGAGGCTATATCTGTAGCTGCCTTCTCATTATGCCCGGCAAGGAGTCTTATCTTTATTGCTTTGTAATCTATGAAAAGACTAGTAAAAGGGCCTTTGGCGCCTATTTTATCTATCTCTGTCTTGATGTAGCCAGTCAACCTTGAATCCAGGGTTTCCCAGCGCTTTCGCTGGTCCAGGTCATAGCTCGACACCACTTCTTCATCCCCAGGCCACCACTTCTTGCTCACTTTGCCTTGGGTATTGCTATTATTAATCATTCTGCCTAAAGTCTGCGGGTAATCATTCCTTAAGAATTCTTCAAGCTCTTTTTTCAAGGCGTTATCTTTCTTGATACCTTCACTGCTGAAATGCTGCAGGTAAATAGAAACCTTATTTACGATGAAAGGGTTGTTAAGATAGTTAAAATCCTTCTGCTGTGTTACCTGGGTGATGGCGCTTATTGTGCCATAAACAATGGCATTAAAGCCCTGGCTTATGAAAACAAGACCTAAAGAACCTGCGCGGGCCTTCCCTGAGTCAATAAAGGCCTCTTTTAGGCTGTCCTGGGTACTTGTACCCTTCCAGCCGGCTGCTTCCATGGTAGAAGTAGCGTTTTCAAGGCTGGCCATAGGCTTGATAAAAATAAATAAGAGTACACAAAACATGAATAAATAGCTCCAGAGAATTGAAAAATCTGTTTCCTTGGTAGATCTCCACAAAGCGGTCAAAAGCCCTATAAGAAATACGGCGAGGCCTATTTTTGTTTCGAAAAACAAGAAATCGATTATTGACTTGGCGTTAACCAAGCCGATAACCTCAAAAGCCGCTTCTGTTGGCGATATGCCTGTAGGAATCATATTTCATTACCTCCAATAAATAAACGTGACCTAGCCTATTTTCTGACCAAACAAAAAAGGCTAAAAAACAAAAAAGACAGCTTAACATCAAACTGTCTTCAACCTCTTGGTATATAAGTATTTAATCCAGCTAATTTGTCTTGATAAATCTCTTCAAGAAAAGGTAGGATAGTCCTGTGGGAACGGAACCAGCGGCCAACCGAAAGTTTTCAGGAAGACTCTTTTATTCATATGTCCTTAATGTAATATCAAAAAATTAAGCATGGTGCCCGCGATAATACTAACACCTATCATTATCAAGGACGCTTTGATTAAAGCCCTGAAACCCAATTCCTTCCATATAACTATAAATGTCGCTATGCACGGAAAGGATATGGCCAATAATGTAGCACCGATAAACAATTGTTTGACTGAAAGCCCCAGAGGCATGAGCATGCCCACCGCGACGTCTTTTCTTATAAACCCTATCACTAAAGCAACAACCGCTTCTTTGGGCAATCCGAATAAGTTGTGTATTATAGGTGCTGAAATCGAAGTTACAAAATCAAACAACCTGAAATATATAAGAATATTTATAAATAAAACACCTCCCATTACAACGGGAACCGCTTCGATCAAAAAACCTCTGACGCGAAAATATAGTTTTTTTACCAGTGTGGGCAGGGGCGGGAATCTGTACGGAGGTATTTCGAGCAGAAATTCCGGGCTATATCCGGGTAAAGCGTGGTTTAATATTATACCCGATACCAGGACGATGGAAAGCAGTACAGCGTAAACTCCGGCCACATAAAATCCTCCGAATTTCCCCAGTAATCCAAAAATCATTGCCTGTAAAGGAACGCATGGTACCCCTATTGAGATTATAGTTGTCGCAATAAACCTTTCTCTCTTGGATTCCAAGGTGCGCGTCGCTAAAATACCCGGGACGTTGCATCCAAAACCCAAGAGCACCGGTATGATCGCAAAACCATGCAGTCCCAAACGATGCAATAGATTATCCAATAATATTGCTAGTCGCGGTAGATATCCTATGTCTTCTAAAAGACTCAGTATAAAATAGAACGAGATGACATACGGTAATACCATTCCGAATTCAATATACGGGGCGGTAGTTAAAACACCAAGTGATTGTTTAAAGTCAATTTTACCATTAATCAAATCTCCTATTAGCAGATGAAACCAAAATCCTTCTTCATGCCAATGAAGAGTCAGTTTTTCCAGAACGGGCTGAATCAGATTAAAGAAAATAGGATCGGTTAATCTGCTAATAATCAACTCTCCTACAAAACGTACTATTTTAAATGATGTATAAATAACTGCTGCCGCCATTATAAGCCCTGTCAACGGCCTCACAGATGCATCTTCCAAAACCTCCCTTAAAGTGTGGTGACGGTGTTCAAGATGCTGAACCTCTTCAATTATCCTGCCTATCTCTTTCCAGCGCTCTTCATGAGAGATGCTGCCCCTTGAAACAGGCTTCGTTTCTTTTATCCTCTCGATCAATAATTTAATACCCATCCCGGTTACCGCACAGGTCGAAATCACTGGAACATGTAAAATATCCTCCAGCTTTTTGATATCAATATGCACGCCTCTGTGAACAGCGTCATCACACATGTTCAAGCAAACGATTATCGGAAAACCACCTTCTATCAGCTGCAGGGTCAAGAGCAGGTTTCTCTCCAAATTAGTTGAGTCAAGAATATTAACAACGGCGATTTCGTCTTTAGCGTATTCTTTTAATAAAGAAACTGCTACTTCTTCGGCGCTCGAAGTCGGATTCAGCGAATATGTACCCGGCAGATCCACAACTTCGATCTTTTCATCCCCCAGGGTTAAATAGCCCTTAACAAACTCTACTGTTGTGCCGGGATAATTAGAAGACACTACCTGCACACCGGTAAGGCGTGAAAATACTACACTCTTGCCGACATTAGGATTGCCGATTAAATATATCTTCTTTATCATTCCTGCTCCAATATCACCTTGGCCGCTACGCCGTGCCCTAAAGCTAAAATACTTCTACCTGTCTTGATAACCACCGGACCTCGTAATCCGATATGGCTGAGCTTGGTAACTTCTTTACCTTTATACACCCCCATGTTCATTAGTCTCTCCTGTAAGTTTGTACCTCCCAAAATCTCCATAACCTTGCCCTTATGATTTGCTTTAATATGCACTAAAGATATTTTCTTCATTCCATCCCCTTTATTCACAATCAGTTAACCTATTTAACCCTCCAGCTTCACCAAAGCCTCGGCTATCTTCTCTATAGTCCGTCTATAGTACAGCCATCGGCCAACCGTAGGTCTTCAAAAATACCTTCATTTTACAACTCCCGGCATAGTCAAAATATAGACTACCTCGCTTAGATAGAGGAGCAGAAAAAAACCGATGATAATCTTTTCGGACAAGCGCAGTGTTTTCATAAAAAGATGCTTTCAGCGCAAACTTCTTTTTCAACCATAAGCTTAAGCGCCCAGAGCAAACAGACCAGCCAAAGCACGCTTAATGAAATTATCTCTCCTAACAGCAAAATATTAAGCGGTAGGTTTATAACCCCTATTTTACCGAATATTATATGCGGATGATATATCCAGTAAAAATTTACTAAAGCCCATGTACCGAATAGCACATAATACTTCAGCATTTTGTCCCGGACTAAAAAGGCAAACGGTAATACCCATATAAAATACTGGGATGAAATTCCCGTATATACAAAAAAGAAAGTAAGGAAAACAACTAATATTAAAGATACTAATTTTTTCTTTGCGGATACTAAAAGAATCAGTGCATACACCACGAAAAATAGGGCTTTGCTAGTGTCCGCTAATATTCCGAGCAGGTTATCAGGAAGGCCATACAAGCGGGTATTATTCACAAAAGAATAAATCGCTCTTAAAATGGCTGCCAGGCCATAATCCGGAAACCCGCTGTAGGAAAAAACTTCCCGGAAAACCGACTTATAGTCTAAAAATAAAAATGGCACAAAAGAAATCGCCGTGGGCATTACTGAATAAAGAACATACTCTATTTTTTGGGATAAAGAGATCTTTAATTTAAGAATAAATAACGGCAGGAGAAGTATGGGATACCCCCGAAAACCTATACCCATCCCCAACAGCAGCGCGGACAATCTGTAATTTTTCTCTACCCCCGGCAGTAATACCGCATAGGCCAGAAAAGAGAATAGCGTGGCTATAGATATTATATTGCCGTGAAAAGAAGATATCAGAATAGATACCGGATTTAACGCGTAAAGCAATCCCGCTGAAAACGCGTTTTTTCTCCCCATCTTTATCAAGGTGACATAAATCGAAAGAGCAATGCCTACATCGGCGACGATCGCGGGCAGCCGCATGATTATATGAAAAGGAACCCTAAAAATAAGCGAAATTTTCGCGCCTAAAGCCGGCAGGAACATGGAAACCGGAGAATAAGGAAAAATTCCCTGGGTGGCGCTATAAATATTCAGGTGGTTAAGGATAGGTACCGCTTGCTGGGCATAGAGGTCAGTCCAATCTACAGCGTTAAAAAGCGGGAGAATACGCGCCAGCAAACTTACCACTAAAATAAAAAACAGATTGTTGGCGTTGATTTTTCTGTGGCTATTGTCCATATTTGGACTGGAGGGCTTTATCTATACTGGCAATAAGTGCCTCTTTTTCTATGGGCTTGACGAGGTAATCCACTACCCCTTCCTGATAAGCCTTAAGTTTATCAGAATTTTTATCCAGGGCTGAAAGGACAATAACCGGCACACTTTGCTCAGCCAGATCCTTATTTAATATCTCACAGACATCTATTCCGCCTATACCGGGCATAAGTAAATCTAGCAAGATCAAATCCGGTTTAAAATTATGCAAGCGGGGTATTATATCTTTGGCGTTGGCTAACGTCATAACTTCAAACTTCCCCGTATCTTCCAAATTCATTTTCGTTAATCTAAGGAAATCCTCTTCATCGTCAATGATCATAATTTTCGCCTTAGCCATTATTAACGCCTCCTTTTATTTTTAAAGTAACGCTGACCCGCGTACCCTGGCCTTCTTTGCTTTTTATCTCTATCCGCCCCTTATGCATTGTTATAATATTTTTGGTCACCGCTAGGCCAAGACCCGCCCCTTCCCGCGGGCCTTTAGTCGTAAAAAATGGCTCGAAGATTTTCTTCATATTCTCTTCAGATATCCCTATACCCGTATCTTCAATCTCAACTATAACGGCAATCTCTCCGGCCCGGAAATTATCTCCTTCTCTTTTACCTAAGCCATTTTTTAGCTCAGGCAGTTTTTTATCATAAGTACGCACAAAAATCTTGCCCCCCTTGGGCATAGCCTGTATAGCGTTTAACAATAAATTTATGAAGACCTGCTCTAACTTGTTCCTATCCGCCATTGCCAAGGGCAGGTCCTTCTTGGTCTCCATAACCACCTCGATCGCATCAAATTTAAATTTAGTCTTTAATAAGCTCAGCGCAACCTCTAAAATAGCGTTTATATCCTGAGGCTCAAGTTCCAGGGCTGATGCCCGGGAAAAATCAAAAAGGGAACTTATGATCTTATCCGCTCTCTTTATGCTCTCTTTAAGCATAACCAGGGTTTCGGGTATTCCTCTTCCTTCTCCCGCTAATTTATTTTCAAGATAATTTATCCCCTGCATTATTATCCCTAAAGGATTCCTTACTTCGTGCGCTACGCCACTGGCCAATTGTCCTATGGCATTCATTTTTTCGGCCTGGATAAGCTGGCCTTGCGTTTCCTTTAGGTGTTCATATGCTTCCCGCACTTCTTTTTCCAGCCTATCTTTCTCGTTCTTAACCCTGAACCGGTCAATAGCCTTATTAATAACCATATTCAGGGTGTCTTGATACATAATATCTTTGACTATATAATCATACGCGCCTTCCTTCATTACGTCTACCGCCAACTTCTCGTTGCCAAAGGCGGTCATCACAATAAAAGGCGTAACATTGTTATTTTTATTCATTGCTTTTAAAACATCCAAGGCGGTTGAATCCGGAAGGCGGTAATCGCAGAGTATTACATCATAAGACCCTTCAAATATCTTTTTTAGCCCGCTAAACGAATCCACCGCCGAATCCACCGCATAACCCTCGCCGGCCTTTTGCATGATCCTTTTGATAATTTCCAGGTGGTCAGGATCGTCTTCGATTATCAATACTTTTATCGTCATAAACAAGTTTGTTGCTTACTCTACTGTTCCGTTAGCCGGGAAAATATTCAGCAAACCCCAATACAAACTTACCTGCTTGATTACCTCAACAAAGTTTTCAAAATTAACTGGCTTCTGAATGAAGCTATTGCAGCCGTCGTTATAGCTTTTTATTACGTCTTCGTCCCGCTTAGAAACAGTAAGCATCACTACTGGTATCATTTTTAATTCCGGATCCTGCTTTATAATCCTCAAGACTTCTATGCCGTTAATTTTCGGGAGATTTATATCCAAAAGCACCAGGCCCGGTTTTGGGCTGGTGGCAGGATCCTGAAATGCCCCTTTATGCTGTAAAAAATCTACCGCCTCCTGACCATCCCTGGCCAGCCAAAGCTGGTTAATTATCTTTGCGTCTTTAAGCGCCCTTTTTGTTATATCAATATCATCAGGATTATCTTCAACCAGCAATATCTTGATCATTTTATGCATCTGCGTCATTCCCTCCTCCTTGGTTGACCCTACCCATCTTCTGTTGCGCCTCCAGCGCCTTTTTAATATCTTCTTCCTTCACAAGTTTTTGCTCAAGCAGGATTTCACCGAGCATTTTCTTTCCTAAAACCGCGCTCTTTTCCTTAGGGATGGTGAAATAGAACGCAGCTCCTTCTCCCGGCTTAGATTCAACCCAAATCTTCCCTTTATGCATCTGGACTATTCTCTTTACGATTGTCAGCCCGGCGCCAGTGCCTTCGACATCCTCCCTCTTGCCCAATCGCTGGAAAATCTCAAATATCTTATCAAAATATTCTTCTTTTATCCCGATCCCGTTATCCTTTACGCAAAATCCATAGAAATTCCCTTCTTCACTACAGCTTATTTCTATTATAGGTTTTGGCTTATCATTAAACTTGACGGCATTGGAAATCAGATTCAGAAAGACTTCAGTTAACCTGACCCGGTCACAAAATATTTTCGGAAGCTTATCCTTTATTGTTATTTCCGCTCTTTTTTGCGTTATCGCATATTCCAACCTCATCTTTGCTTCTTCTACAAGCTCTTTACTTTCCACTTCTTCAATGATACTCCCTTTCCTTTTAAGCCGGGAAATTTCCAACAGGTCTTCAATCAGTCTCTTCATTCTTTCCGCGTTAGACCTGATTCGCTCAAGGTAATGTTTCCCTTCATCCTTTAGTTTATCCTGGTAATCATCCGCTATAAATTTAGAGTAAGCGTCAATGCTCCTTAACGGTTCTTTAAGGTCATGCGAAACTATATAGGTAAAGTCGTCTAATTCTTTATTGACTTCCACAAGAGACTTATTTTGATACTCTAATAGTTCTTTGGATACCCTGAGATCCTCCTCCGCCTTCTTGCGTTCGGCTATTTCTAAGACTAATTCCTCTTTTTGTTTGAAAAAGTTAGTTATCAATCGCGCAATATCTCCAAACTCGCTGGAGTCTTTCTTTAGAGTAGGGTCGTCTACGGGTTTTTCAGTTTTCAGCGCCTGCGAAATTATGTTCAGCGGAGCGCTTACCGAAGTGATTAAAAAGACCGTTACGAAAACAAAGACTGAAATCAGAAAACCGATGAATATTATCCCGGTTTTGCGGGAAAAAATTTCGTAATTTTCCAATTCTTTGGAAACTATCCTGACATAAATATAGGCTTCCGGCTTTCCCTGCCAATTCAAAAACTCTCTTGAAAAAATGGCGGCATTGCTTTTTAGGGTTTTTTGGAAGGGCGCCCCAGACTGATTGATACTGCTGATTATTATTTCTCCTCCGGTAAATTTTAATATTCCGCCAATATATTCTTTATTCCATAATCGGCCGGTAAAAAAATAACCTTGCGCAGGAGTTATCCTCTCTACATCCGCAGTAGGCTGAACTGTGGCACCGCGGATCTCCAATAATCCGGCCTTAGTATTTACAAAAAAATGACAGAACCTTTCTTTCGCAAAAATATCCTTAATGTTCTTTTTGGGCAAAGGCAATTCATTTAAATCAGCGGTAGGCTGGCTGCGGATGGAATAGGCCTGGGAAAGGTCTGTCTTATATACCCATATCGCGTCTGCTTGATAGGTCTTAAGCACATTCTCATCCATATTCTTTTGAGCCCAGAGCTTATCATTATTACGTAGAAAATTAACCATTTCATCCCAATAGGTATAATCATAGGCTAAAGTTTTAAGGGATTCTCCTTTTAGCTTTATAAGGTTATCAAAGGTAGCGCTCTTCTCCTCATTGTCTCCCTTGAACAAAGCCGACATGCGCTTGTCTTCAAACACCTGAAAAAAGTACTTCCCGGCGATGAACGTAATACTAAGTACCAATAACAGAAGAATTAATTTTGTCTGCACTCTCATAATATAATCTCCCTTTCCAGGATTATATTACTATACTCAAAACATAATTTCAACAAGATTGTAACCAGAAAACTCGCTAATAAACTTATTTAAAAAAACGGGTTATCCTTATCAATACGCCTGAGCTTTAGACCATCCGGATATTTCCTAAATAAAAACTGGGTTTGACCACGCAGTTTGATGGTAACCAAAGAGCTGGTCAGTCCCCTTCTAAACCAGTGCAGCCTCACGACTATCTCATTTCTATCGGCAATAACCATATCGATCACAAAATGAAGATGCGGTTTATTCAGGTAGAGAAAATAGTCGGCTAAAACCGCTCGGAATCTGGTTCTTCCTGGAAAACCTGTATCTAATAACTCCGTAAAGTCTTCGAGATTTTTAGATTCATAAGCAAATTCAATATCTCCCAACGCTTCTTCGACTATAGATTGCAGGCTCAATCGCTGCGCCTCAATGTTGATGTTCCTACGGGGAACGCAGCTCATGCCTAAACACAGAATAACCAAAGGGAAAATTATAAATAACCGGTAGCTAATTCTAGTCATCGTTTTTATAAATAAAAACCCCGCACTCTAACTTAAAAAGTGCGGGGTTTTATTTACCACTAAAAACATGTCGCTATTTTTTCTTCATTTTATCGGTAAAATCACTCACGAATTTTCCGGCGATATCCCTACAGCCTAAACCAAAAGCTAGGGCTAGACCCAAACCTAAACTACCTAAGGCAATAGCCAAAGTCAGCTCGGTTATACGGATACCGATATTCAACTGCTCTAAAGCCACGAAGATGGCAAAGAGCACGATGACAACTTCCACTACCTTGCCTAAAAGCTTTCCCTGACCTAAACCAGCGTTATTAGCTGCTGTCAGAACTATATTCTTTAATATTGTAGCCGCAAACATACCCAAAATCAAAATGAATATGGCCGCAATGACGTTAGGTATATAAAGAACTACTTTGTTTAATAAATCTGCGGCAATAGTCAGGCCTATGGAATTAATCGCGACCATAAAGGTCACCAAAAGCGCCAACCAATAGCAGATTACCCCAATCAACTCCGAAAGGGAAAAACTTATACCGCCCTTTTCCAAAACAGCTTCTAATCCAATACGATCAGAAAGTTCATCCAATTTGACTGCTCTCAGGCCCTTGGTAACGATTGTCCTGATCAGCTTGGAAATAACCCAACCAATAATGAGTATTATAAGCACCAAGAGAACGTTCACCACAAATTGACCAATCTGGGTAAGAACAGTCCTTGCCGGTTCCAATAAAACCACTTGCCAACTACTCATCCTCCACCTCCTTAGGTTAGTGTTTCACAATTGTCTTAACTTTATCATAAATCTAGAGTTATGTCAAGAAAATAATGCTAAAAATTCAGGCTCATCCCGTCATAGGCAGCCTCTACTTCCAGGCCCAGCCTTTCAGCCATCTTCTTTGCCTGGATATGCGGTTTGGCCTTAAGCTCAGCATCAGCTAAACTTAGGCAAGCCATATTTTCTTCAGTTCCTCATTGATTTTATGCATCTGGGTATAGCTGATTTCTGCTTCCGGCACTCTCGCTACTTTGCGCGCCAACTTCTTCTGAGCAGAAAGAAAATCTTCCACGCTCTCGGTCGAAGCGCGGCAAGACTTAGCAAAAAATTTTACCTCTTTATCGTCGGAAACAACAATTACGTTTTTAGGGTTAGGGATTAATTCAATTAACTTCTTTATGCGCGTGTCAGCGCTTTCCGAGCGCGAGAATACCACCATAATATTGCCTTTATCTAGACTCTCTAAAGACAGGTCCCCGGGATAGCCGTCAAAGACTACCCAAAATTTATTATTCGGGCTAAAGGATGCTTTCTGGGTGCGGATTAACTGGACAAGCGCGACGCGGGAATCAGGTAGATGCTTAAGGGCTATTTTTGTGAACCCGGGGTGGTGCGTTACGTTGTAACCGTCTATTATGTACTGTAAGGACATAGATCAAACCTCCCACCGCTCCGTAGAAAAGGATAAAAGAAAAACTTAACAGCGACATAGCAAAAGCCAGGTTCTTCCCCACGCCTACCTTGGCAAAAAAGAATATAGTCGAGGCGTCCCTTAAACCTAAACCTCCTATAGAAATAGGCAGCAGGGTGATCGCTCCGATTATTGGTAGGAAAATAAAAAAGTAGAGTAAGCTTATTTTTATACCTAAAGCTAACGCGATAATATAAAAGGTCACCGGAGAAATCGCCTGGATTAGAATAGAAACCAGTATATTCTTAGCTACAATCCGGGGTTTATCCCGGAAAAGGTGTATCTCTTCATGTAGATCGCTGATTAAATCCCTGATCTTTCCGGCATTAGGGCTTTTAAGAAAACCATTTATTTTAGTATACAGGTACTTATTAAACAAAATTAATAAAAGGAAAAACAATAAACCCACTATTATTCCTAAGGATATTAACACGCTACTGTCTTCCAGGACTTTCCAGCCTAAGAATAGCGCGCAGATAGCCAGAAAGACCAGCCCGATATAACCGCTTAAACGGTCTAAGAATATTGTCGCGATAACCTCTTTAGGTTTTTGAGTATGCACGGATAAATCCACGCTGCGTAAGAAATCTCCTCCTATTGTTGAGGGAAGGAACAGGCTAAAAAATATTCCTCCGGAAAATGACGTAATGATGCGCTTAAGCGGGATATCGATATTAACCGCCTTAAGCAGCATGGCCCAGCGCCAGACCCCCAGAACATAAGTTAAGGAGAAAACCAAAAAGCTTAAACCTAAAAGCGGTTTATGAATACCCTTAATAACCGCTAAAAGGCTCTTCTCGTCAGCCTGCCTGAACAATAAGACTAACAAAATTATACTTATCCCAACTCTTAATAATATGGAAAATATTTTCTTAATGATTTTCATTATTTAAGTTCATTACCGGTTAATTTCCGGTAAACCTCTAAGTATTTCTGGGTGGTTTTAGCGATTATCTCCGCGGGTAAATCCGGGGCCGGAGGAGTCTTATTCCAGTCCAATGTTTCCAGATAGTCACGGACGAATTGCTTATCAAAACTTGGCTGGGACCGGCCCTCATTATACTGATCCAACGGCCAAAAACGCGATGAATCCGGGGTCAATACTTCATCAATTAAAATAACCTTACCGTTAGAGAGCCCGAATTCAAATTTAGTATCGGCAATAATTATGCCTTTCTTTAAAGCGTAGGCGCTGGCTTTTTCATAAATGTCTAGGCTGGCTTTAGATATTTTAGCGGTTGTTTCTTTGCCGATTAGCTTTTCTATCTCCCCCTGATTGACATTCTGGTCATGGCCTACATCCGCTTTAGTGGAAGGCGTAAATAGCGTAAGGGGAAGCTTAGCGGATTCTTTTAACCCGGCCGGAAGCTTTATCCCGCAGACCGCCTGCTCTTTTTGATACTCTTTCCATCCGGAACCCGAAAGATAACCCCTGACAATGCATTCTACGGGAAGCGGTTTGCAATTTAGTACCAGCATTGAGCGGCCGGTTAATACACTTTTGTATTTCTTTAGTTCTTGAGGATACTCATTTATATCGGCAGTAATAAAATGATTGGGGATTAGATCTTTCAGGAAGGAAAACCAGAAACAGGAAAGACTGGTTAAAACCTCTCCTTTTTGCGGTATAGCGCAGGGCAAAACCACATCAAAACAGGATATCCTGTCTGTTGAAACAATCAACAGTTTATCGCCTAAATCATAAACATCCCTGACCTTACCCTTGCGGAACAACTTTAAATCCTTAAAATCAGTATTTAAGAGCGTATTTTTAGTCATGAGGTCTTCAGGCGGCTAGCCAGCGCGGTGTATTCCTGCCATAATTCCGCAGGTAAATCCTGCTTGAACTGTGAAAAGAATTTTTTGATCCCTTTTAATTCTTCCAGCCAGTCAGTTTTACGGACTTCTAATAATTTTTCCAGCGTCCCTCCTGAAAGATTAAGCCCGGTCATATCAATATCCGCCGGATACGGCACATAGCCTATGGGGGTTTTAAATGCCTCTACTCTATTGTTGCAACGGTCGAGTATCCATTCCAGGACCCTTAAATTCTCGGTGAAACCGGGCCACAAAAATTTCCCTTTATCATCAGTCCGAAACCAATTGACATGGAATATCTTCGGAGCCTTAGGCATACGCTTACCCATATCCAGCCAATGCCTGAAATAATACGCCATATTGTAACCGCAGAACGGAAGCATGGCCATGGGATCTCTACGCACCTCTCCCAGTTCTCCCACCTGAGCTGCTGTGCGTTCAGAGGCCATAGTCGCGCCGGCAAAGACGCCATGCTGCCAGTTAAATGTTTCATAAACCAGCGGCGCCACCTGTTGCCTGCGGCCGCCAAAGATAATCGCGGATATGGGAACCCCGTGATGTTGCTCTAAGCGAAACGAGGCTGAAGGACAATTAATGATCGGAACAGTAAATCTGCTATTAGGATGCGCTCCCAGAATAGGTTTACCATCAGCATCTTTCAAGCCCGGCTTCCAAGCCCGGCCCTGCCAGTCAATACCGTTAGCCGGAATCTCGCCGTCGGCGCCTTCCCACCAAACGGTCTTATCCGGTTTAAGCAGGACATTGGTAAAAATTGCCCCCTTCTTTGTTGTAGCGACCATATTCGGGTTAGTTTCGGAATTTGTGTTGGGAGCGACGCCAAAAAACCCGGACTCAGGATTGATCGCCCAAAGCGCGCCATCAGAATCCACGCGCATCCAGGCAATATCGTCTCCGACTGTCCAGATCCGGTAGCCTTTCACTTTCAGGCCCTCCGGAGGGACAAGCATGGCTAAATTCGTCTTACCACAAGCGCTGGGGAAAGCCGCGGCAATATATTCAATATGGCCGTTAGGCTCTTCGATACCCATGATCAGCATATGTTCTGCCAGCCAGTGCTCGCGCCGGGCCAGGAAACTAGCGATACGCAAAGACAAACATTTTTTCCCCAGGAGGACATTTCCGCCGTAACCTGAACCCACGCTCCAAATAGTATTATCTTCGGGAAAATGTAAAATCAGCCTTTTATTAATATCCAACTCGGCCTTAGAATGCAAACACTTGGTAAAATTATCTTCCTTCTCCAACTGCCTTAAAACTGCTTCGCCGGCGCGGGTCATAATGAGCATATTTAAGACTACATAACGCGAATCGGTCAGCTCCACTCCAATCTTAGAGAACCTTGAACCGACCGGGCCCATGGAAAAAGGAATAACATACATTATCCTGCCCCGCATAGAGCCTTTAAATATAGCCTTGGCCTTCCTATAGGCGGCAGTTGGGGCCATCCAGTTATTATTCGGACCGGCGTCTGCTTTCTTTTTGGTGCAGATAAAAGTGAGATGCTCGGTGCGGGCAACATCATCGATGGCTGTGCGATGCAGGAAAGAGTCAGGATGCTTTTCTTTATTCAATTGGATCAACTCACCTGACTCAATAGCCTCTTTCTCTAAAATTAACTTCCGGGCGTCTGTTCCGTCAATCCAAACAATATCCAGCGGCTGGCAAAGCTTGGCCATCTTGGCCACCCAATCTCTTAGTTTCTTATTATGTGTGGGGAATTTTTTCATAGTTTTAACAGGTACTTATGCGCTGAATCTACGGCCGTAGCGGCGTCGCCGCAGGCATTGATAACCTGGTATAAAGTTTTTCTTATGCAATCACCGCAGGCAAATATACCTTCCCGGGAAGTGCGCATTTCTGAAGCTGTAATTATAAACCCTAATTCATCTTTTTCCAATATATTTTTTGTAAAGCCGGTTTCCGGGATTATGCCCACGAATATAAAAACTCCGTCACAGTTGATCACTGACTCTTCAAGCGTCTTAATATTTTTAACCTTAACCGCATTTACCTTATTACTGCCGGTAATCTCTTCCACTACGCTATCTAATACAAATCTTACTTTAGGATTTCCTTTAAGCCTCTCGACTAAAATTTTTGCCGCCCGGAATTCTGACCGGCGGTGCACCAGGTGTATGGATTTGGCGTAACTAGCCAGAAAAATAGCGTCTTCAACTGCCCGGTCCCCGGCGCCAACCACCACGATATCTTTATTCTTAAAAAGAGGCCCGTCGCAAGTCCCGCAGTAAGAAACACCGCGGCCGATAAATTCATTTTCGCCTTTGACATCCAATCTTTTAGAACACGCTCCGCTGGCGATGACAATTGCCTTGGTTTGGAAAATACCGTCTGTTGTTTTAACCTGATAAAACTTGTCCTCAGGAATAATCTCTACTACCTCTTTTTCTTCTATCCGTAAACCTAGATCTTCCACCTGTTTTTTAAATTTATCCACCAGGCTAAAAGTAGAGATCCCCTCGGGAAACCCGGGGTAGTTTTCGATGGTCGGAGAAAGTAAGATTTGCCCGCCCGCCGATATTTTCTCAAAGATCCGGGTATCCAGTTTAAACCTTCCGGCATATAAAGCCGCGGTCAGGCCCGCCGGGCCGGCTCCGATAATTATTAAATCATGCATAGCTTAATTCTCCTGCCCGATAAGAACTTCTTGCTTTCGGGGCGGATAAAACATTCTGAAAACCTAATCCTTTGGCAATATCCGCGTATTTCCGGAATTGCTCCGGAGGAACAAATTCTATTACCGGGTAATGTTTGGCAGATGGCGCCAGGTACTGGCCTAAAGTTAGGCTAGCGCAGCCGCAGTTACGCAAATCTTTTAAGGAAACCACTACTTCCTCTTCTGTCTCACCCAGGCCAAGCATAAGCGAAGACTTGGTAGTAAGGTTACAATTCATTTCTTTTGCTTTTTTCAACAGCATTAATGAACGAGCATAATCCGCCTGGGGCCTTATTATACTATATAATCTGCGGATTGTCTCAAGATTATGGGCCAAAACAAACGGAGCGGCCTTAACGATAGAATTTAAACTTTCAAGTTTCCCCAGAAAATCCGGGATTAAGACTTCGATCCGGATACCGCCGTCTAATCCGCGTATTGCCTCTATTGTCTTAATAAATTGGCCAGAACCTCCGTCGCTTAAATCATCCCGGGTTACCGAAGTTATCACCACATATTTTAATCCCAAAACCTTTACTGCTTCTGCGATTCGTTTAGGTTCATCTAGGGACGGTTCTGGAAACAAGCGTAAAGTGTCCCCGGAAATATTACAGAACTTGCAATTCCTGGTGCAGGATTTTCCCAGGATCATAAAAGTAGCTTGCTTGCGGCTAAAACAAGCGTTTATATTCGGACACCTTGCCTCTTGACAGACAGTATTTAACCTTAACTTACGGATATTATCGGCTGTAGCGCGAGCAAAGTCGTCCGGAATATCCTGTTTTAACCAGGCAGGTAGGCGGTTCATCGGCAAGAACTACAATTGCAGGCTGCAAGATTCTGTTTTGGATTCAGGCAACTTTTCATCTTTAGCGTGCTTTTTTAATTCCTTAAGAATTTTAGCGAATTTAATCCTTTCTAATAATGACGCGTAATCCACGATAAGTTTTCCGCGCAGGTGGTCAATTTCATGCTGAAAGACGCAGGCGAGCAACCCTTCAGCTTCAATATTTAAAGGCTGGCCGCTTTCATCGAGAGCCTCTAATTTAATTCTCTTCGCGCGCCTTACATTAATGCATACCCCGGGGACGCTTAGGCAACCCTCTTTATTTACCTGCGAGCCCTGCTGTTGAGTAATCTTGGGGTTGATTAATTTATACAGCCCTTTTCCTATATCCACCACAATCATGGCCTGATTTAACCCTGCCTGAGGCGCGGCTAACCCCACGCCTTCATCCTCATACATAAGCCGGGCCATTTTACTTAAGAACTCGCCATGCTCAGGGGTGATCTTTTTTACCGGAACTGACTTTTTTCTTAAAACTAAATCTCCAAATTTTCTAACTCTTAATCCGGTTTTTTCCATTTACTTTGACTATTTTGGGTTTTATTTTTATTGCTTCTTTATCTTCGGCGCTGACATAAGTCAGGATAACCACTGTATCACCTCTGCAGGCCCCGCGGGCTGCCGGGCCGTTAAGGCAGACTACTCCGCTTCCCGGTTTTCCCTTAATAGCGTACGTCTCAAGGCGGTGGCCATTATTCAGATTTAAAACCTCAACCTTTTCATGCTCCAAAATATCCGCCGCCCGCATTAACTTGCTATCAATAGTGATGCTGCCCTCATAATAAAGATTTGCTTCAGTGACTATAGCCCGGTGAATTTTAGATTTTAAAACTGTCCTTAACATTATTATCCTCCTCGTCAGTCAGGGACGGTTCTCAAGCCAATCTTAAAGTGTCCCCTAACAGGGGACACTTTTGCTTTGAGTTGAGAACCGTCCCTACTGTCTACTGTTATTTTTTAAGGCCTTGACAATCGCTTCTCCAAAATCTTTAGCGGCATAAGGCCCGTCAGCCGTTATAATATCGCCGTCTATTTCTACGTGGCTGGCGGTATAGGTTACTCCATTATCAAGTAGTTCCTGAAAATCCCCGGGAAAAACCGTTGCCCGCTTTTCTTTAAGTATTCCTGACTTGGCCAAGGTAACGACCGCGCTGCAAATCCCGGCAGTGACTTTGCCTAAAGAAACAGACTCCTTAAGCAGTTTATGCGCTAAAGCGTTATTCCAATAATCCAGTGAGCCTGGGCCGCCTACAAATATAATCGCGTCAAAATCTTTTACCTTTATAGCGTTAAATAGCATATCGGGGCTCACCTGCGCCCCCAGTTTACCCCGGGCCAAGCCCAGTGCGGTTGAAGCGACCTGGACTTCTACGCCATTTTTTTCTAAAACTGCTTTAGTATCCAGTAATTCCTCGTCGCGAAAACCGTCGTGGGCAATAATCATGACCGCTTTTTTCATATGACCCACCTCCTTGGCGTAGCCGGAAATTGCGCAGCTTAAGCTTAAAATAAACAAAACTATTCCATACTGCTTTAGCGCTTTAACCATTGATCAACAAATAAGTCTGTTTAGCTATCATTAGCTCTTCATTAGTCGGGATAATAAGTATTTTGGGCTTTTTCTTCAGGTGGCTAAAGAGGCCCCGGATAATTTTTCCCCTTACCCTCTTCTGGTTTTCTCCGATACCACCGGTAAAAACAAGGGCATCGCAGCCGGACATAATTCCCGTATAAGCCCCAATATATTTTTTGATGCGATAAATAAATATTTCTAGCGCCAGCCTCGCGCGTTTATTCCCTAGTTTAGACTTTTCTTCCAAAATACGCACATCATTGCTTATGCCGGATATTCCCTTAAGCCCGCTTTCCCGGTTTAATAAAGTATTCATTGCGGCAATATCCAGTTTTTTCTTTTTCATGATATGGGTAATTAAGGCCGGATCCACGTCTCCGCAGCGCGTACCCATAACTAAGCCTTCTAAAGGAGTAAAACCCATACTCGTATCTATGGATTTGCCTCTATCTACAGCAGTAATACTACTGCCATTGCCTAAATGACAGGTAATTAATTTTAATTTATTTATGGGTGATTTTAATAGGCGCGCGGCTTCATGGGCTACATATTCATGGCTGGTTCCGTGAAAACCGTATTTGCGTATGCAAAGTTTAGTATAATATTCGTAAGGAAGGCCGTAAATATAAGCGTAATCCGGAAGGCTTTGGTGAAACGCGGTGTCAAATACCGCGACCTGTTTTACACCTGCCAATAACTTATTGCAGGCAAGTATCCCGGCCAAGTTTGCCGGATTATGTAACGGCGCTATGGCGCAACACTGCCGGATTTTTCTAATAACCAAAGGATTGATTAACGCCGGTTTCTTAAAACTCTCCGCTCCGTGAACAACCCTATGCCCCACAGCGTCAATAGAATTTACTTTGCTTAAAATAAGCTTTAATCCGGTATAGTGATCCTGGATATCCGAGCCCTCTTCGCCAATATGCTCGATTACGCCCTTAGTTAAAAGTTTTTTCTGGGGCATCTTAAAGAGCTTATATTTTATAGATGAACTTCCGCTATTAATTACGAGTATATTCATTTTATTGCGCCCTTATCGCTGTTACCGCCACGCAATCCACCACGTCTTCAACTAAGCATCCGCGCGATAAATCGCTAGCCGGCTTATTCAGGCCCAGAAGTAAAGGCCCTAATGCCCTGGCTCCGGAAAGCCGTTGGGTTAATTTATAGCCAATATTGCCTGCCTCTAAATTAGGGAAGATTAAAACATTCGCTTTTCCGCCTATTGGACTATCCGGATATTTAATTTTGGCTACTTCCGGGACAATCGCCGCATCCACCTGCATCTCTCCATCCGCCAGCATTCCGGGAGCCAGCTCTTTAAGCATAGAGAGCGCCTCGGCAATTTTCTCAGCGGATTTAGCTTTAGCTGAACCTTTAGTGGAATAACTTAAGAAAGCTATGCGCGGAGTAATCTCTAAAACCTTTCCGGCTAATTCCGCGGCCGAAAGGGCTATACGGGATAATTGGCGCGAATTTGGATCCGGAATTACGCCGCAATCCGCGAAAACAAACGTCCCCGATTCTCCATATGGGCAATTCGGGACATCCATAATAAAACAACTGGAAATTATAGTGATACGCTCGTCTATCCCGATACAGCGCATAGAAGCCCTGACCATATCCGGAGTTGTGTGCGCTGCTCCGGCAACCAAACCGTCAAACTTACCCTCTGTAGTCATCATCGCGGTATAATAAAGCGTATCCACTTCAAAAAGTTTTCTCACCTGCGAAATATCAATATCTTTTGCCTTATATGTTTCATAATATTCCTGAACATAACGCTCTCTCTCTTTATTCTCCACCATCTCCTTGGTAAAAAGCGTAACCTTGGCCAAACCCTCTCCCTCAATAACCCGTGCTGCCTCAATTACGCGCGGATCATTATATTCCGGAAGCACGATGGATTTTATCTTTTTTCTTGCCCTCTCCCGAATCTTAAGTATCGCGTTCATTTTTTACATCCCCTTCAGTATTTTATTTAAGTCCACGTTATCTCTAATTAATTTCACTACCGCGTTGATTTTTTCCTTATCCTGCGGCCGGATCTTTACGGTTAAATCATGAATAGAAGTTGCCACATCATAGGTATCGGACTTAGCCAGTAAAATCGGAATCTGGGCTTTATATAACAAATTCACTATCGACTGCTCCGGTGTTATTCCTCCGGATAAAACTATACCGCTGGCCTTAAGCCTTTTAGCATTTTTCTCGCGGAAGCAACTTAAAACAGTCATAATCATATCTTCCCGGTCTCCGGGCGTAATCACCAGGCTATCTTCAACGATATATTTTACTGCGTCGCGCGGCTCCATTGCCCCGACAATGACCTGAGAAACGGATGACTCCAAATATTCCTTACCGCACAAAATCTCAAAACCTGTTTCTTCCAGAATCTGCTCAATGGTCGGGCGTGAAAGCATAGGGTTATAAGGAATTACCCCTAAAACATCTACGCCTTTCCTCTTTAATCCCCTCCTGACCAAATCATTGATTTTGTTAAATTTATCCGGAAGGACCTTATTAATAATTACGCCTAAGAGCTTAACACCTTCCCGTTCAAAGAGCGCTTTGTTCAGGACAATCTCATCAATCGGCCGGCCTACTCCTCCGGAAGAGATTAATATTGCTTTTGAACCCAGCAATTTCGCGACCGTAGCGTTAGAATGGTCAAAAACCGAACCTACTCCGGCGTGGCCAGTCCCTTCAACAATAACTAAGTTCTGTCCTTTAGAAACCCGGCGAAATGAATCTTTAATCTGCCGGCTAATGGATTCTTTATTGGGAGAGGCGATATACCTCTCTGTAAATCCTTTTTCTACGGCAATCGGGCTCATATCTTTTAGCCCACACTTTATGCCGCAGACTTCTTCAATCAGGACAGAGTCCTCGTCAATTTTTAAGCCTTCTTCTTCCAGGTAACGCTGCCCGATCGGCTTGATGAAACCTACTCTTTTAAAGATATTCTGGAAATTGCGGATTAAGCCTAAGGAAACCGTGGTCTTGCCATCATTCTGCTTGGTAGCAGCGATGAATATTTTCTTCATTACAAGTTTTCTTCTATCTTTTTCTTAAGCGCTGCTTTGTTCAAGACGCCGGTAACCTGGTCCATAACCTTGCCGTTCTTAATAAATATCAGGCTAGGTATAGACATAATACCGTAGGCTGAAGCGCTTTTAGGGTTAGTGTCAACATCCAGCTTGCCGATTTTCATTTTACCGGCGTATTCCTTGGCCAGCTCTTCAACTAGCGGAGCGATCATTTTGCAGGGCCCGCACCAATGCGCCCAAAAATCAACCATAACCGGGATCTTGGATTCCAAAACATCTTTCTTAAAGTTGCTATCGCTAAAATGCAGAATACTCATATTTTTTTCCCCTCAAGTTAAAAGATTATTAATGCGGAAAGCTTTATTAAATTATCATAACTAGGTAGGAATTGCAAGGAGTTTTAACGTGTATGGTTTGAGAAATAGCCGCCGGTAAGGGCATCCAGCGAAGCGGTCAGTTCTCTAACGCGTAATTCTTTCTCAAAGCGCTTCTTTCTATCCTCAATCTGCAAGCTATCCAGTTCCATTTTAACCCGGATACGCTCAAAATATGTTTTATTCACTTCGTCAAGTATGTCGTCCCTTAGTTGCACCATCAGCCGTGAGCGCGTATCAATAGAAGTCTGGTCGCTATTCCAGATCAGCTCGCTTAAATCCCAGCTTAAAGCAACATCCCAACCGTTGGATTGGTCATTCGGACCTTCAAATACATAACTCGTGTTTGCGGCAGTATATATTTCATAATTTGTCTTTCTTGAACCATCCAGGCCCACTGTTAATTTCGGCAAGAGCGCCTTTTTTTGCGCCTGTTTTCTCCAATTAATTATTTTACTGGGCTCTACCTCAGCGTATTTAATTGCCTGTTTTTGCACCTCTTCAATCTTAGGCTCTCCTTGGGAGTACCCCGAAATTATATCCGGAGCCTCAAACAAACTTGTATAGCTTAAACTAGTTTTAAATAATCCCTTATCGCTGCAGGCGTATAAATTCATATCTTTATCCAATAGCAAGAAATTAATGTCCCCTGCGGCAAGATTAAACGAAAGCTCTCTCCAAGCGTCATCCTTATACATGAAAACCCCTGACTTACTCACCGCGTAGAGCCCGGATAATTTATCTGAAAATAATAAAAATTGGGTGTCGCGGCTGAGTAAACCATATTCAGTTAATAATCCCCACTCACTCCCCCTGTTTTTACTCTTGTATACTCCGCGGCTGGTCGCCAGGTAGAGATTATCCGGATCTTGTGGATCTATGGCTATATACCTTATCTCAGAATGCCGTTCATCCTCATCGCGGTCTTCAGTTTCTTCTTCCTGCTCCAAGCCGTTTTCTACCGGATGCGTGCTAAAAATTCTTTCCCAGGTTGTCCCGCTATCAACGCTTTTAAATACCCCGTCTCTGCAGGAAACATAAAGCTGCTTCGGCTCCTTATAAATAGCGCTAATATTAAATATTCTGCTTGCCCCTAATTTTCCTGTCGCCTTATGCCAGGAGCGGCCCCTATCTTTACTAACGAACAAACCGGATTTTGTCCCCAGATATATGCCTTGAGGCATTATGGTCACGAATGCGCACTCATTTTCAAATGAATTCTTACCTTTAAAAATCCTGTTCCATCTTTGGCCGGCGTTTTCGCTAAAATAGAGACCGTTTCCGGTTGCCGCGTAGATAGCATCTTTATTCTGGGCATCAAAAATTAAATAATTAACCCCGCGGCTATCCCCTCTTATTGAAAGGATATTCCGCCAAGTATTACCCGCGTCTTCAGTTTTAAATACCCCTTTATCCGCTCCGGCATAAATGACTTTAGGGTTATCCGGGCTGACTAAAACGCTTCTTACGTTAACTATGCCTCTGCTTACCTCCTGCCACTCAGGCTCTGACGACCAGGCTCTCCCGCTCAGCAAAACCAGCACTGCCAAAACTATTATAACTTTTTTCATTTTACCACCTCCTGCTTCAATAGACGCGGGAGGTAGAGAAATCTAACTTAAAAAAAATCCCCGCATTTTTTCAATGCGGGGAAATAAAACGGGCAAGGGGAATTCTATTTTTCTTTGTTTTTTACCGGGCATTGCCTGCCCGCTGGTAGTTTACCCCTTGCCTAAACTAAGTATAACACATCCGCCCTGATTTTCAAGGCCACTTACGCCGGCATGCCTAAATATAGCCTTATAGCCTGGATAAAGCTTGGCTGCCTCTTATGGTGCCTTCTTGCTGGTTTACGCATTAACTTTCTATGCATTCGCCTCATCTTAGCCTCCTTTGCGCACAAGCGCACACCGACGCAATATGTGCACAAGCGCACGCCGACGCAATACCTATTATGCGTCGGGCGCTGATCAGCGTCGGGTATATTTGCCCTCCTCCAGGGTACCCATCCCATCCACCCGGCCTTATCGGATAGGCCGGTGTATTGCCTCCTGCAATAAAAAAACCCTAAAAGGATTAATTTTAGGGTTAGCTCCTTTTGGCAACCCCGCTAGCCCACCTTTGGCGGGTCCGGAAGTTTTGCGCCCCAGCATTGCTGCTGGTTAGCCTTTTCATTAGGTCAGGTTTAAATTGTCAAATATCAATTACCTATTAAGTTTAACATATTTTTTAAGGCTTTGTCAAGTCCGGCTGGTTTGCCCCATCCAAGCCTAAAATCTCATTTTTTACCTCCTTATAAGCCAAGGGGTCAACAATGCTGTAAATTTCCTGCGCCAGGCGCAAGAATTCTTTGGCCTTATTCTTTTTTCCCAGTTTCTTATACAACAAACCTAAATTATGATACGCCGCTGCCATTTCCGGCTGCGCCTGGATCTCTTTTGCGGCATTTAGCGACTCTTCCAGAGCAAGTTTAGCTTCCAGCAGCATATCCATCTCAAGATACAGCTCGCCGATCATGTTATAATCCGAAGGCAGGTTCAATTTATTCCCCTGGCTCAAATCTATCCTTAGCCCGGCTAAATAATAATCTTTGGCCTTTTGATACTGTTTTTCAAATAAACACAATTCCCCCAGATTAAAATAATAGTCGCTTAAACCATTCTTAATTTTAAGCTTCTCAAAAATCACCCGGCTTTTGCGGTAAAACTCATCCGCGGCTTTAAAATCCTCCTTATTGGAAAAAACCAATCCGATATCAAAATAATCGCAAGCTAGGTTATAGCGATGCTCATAAGAATACTGCCTCTCGCGGTTAATTTCGGCGCTCTTGGTTAAAAGGCTTAAGGCCAAATCGTTTTCATCTTTATCTATATGCCATACAGCCAGCTTACGCAGGACTACGGCTTCATTTAATTTATCATTATTCTTGCGCGCTAATTCCAGGGCCTTATTATAAAAATCAGCTGCCTTAGGATATTCACCTTGCAGTTGATAAAGCCAGCCAATTTCAATATAGCCTGCGCCTAAACACTTAAAATCCCTCTTCTTCTCCGCTAAAAGCGCGTAGTCAAAATAATATTTTAAGGCCCTCTCCTTATTCCCTAGTCTAAGGTAAGTATCTCCAAGCAACCGGTAAATATCCCGGAAGTTCGGGTCTTTCTTAATAATCCGGTCCGCCAGTTGGATAACCTGTTGGTTATCGCCTTCGGTAAATAAGTCCCTGGACTTCAAAAATAAACGGTAGGCATTCGGATTAAGCGTAGGTAAAAACATAAAGAGACATAGACCTAACCCTATGCCGGCGGCTAAAATTAAAAACCCGGCCAGCCATTTCCGGTTTAGCCTTACTCTGATTTTATCCCCGCTCTTAAACGCTTTGGCTTTAGGCTTAAAGAGGAAAAAAGACGGGTCTCCATAAAGCAGGTAATTCGCCCAATGTAAAGAGATGAGCCCATAATCCCGGACTAACTTAATCCTGCTTAAACGCAAACTTTCACCGACAGATTTCCCGAAGATTAACTGGTGATAAAATTCTTTGGCAAAAGCCAGGCTGGCGAAATCATCAATTTTACGTATTGAGCCGATATAATGCCTGACTCCGGAAAAAAGGAAGGCCGAAGCAAATGAATAATATCTTTTCTGATAATCCGCTTCAATTATACCGCTGGCGTTACCCTGCGCCGAATTACAGGCATTAGAAAAAACCAACGCCGGCAAAGAAACAGCCTGGCCCATGCTTAAAATATCCTGTATATTAAATTTCCCGTCGTTTAAGACCCATCCGCTATTTTTCTGGTTATATTGGTCATACTCGCCATGCCCGGCAAAATGAATAATGTCATAGTCGCAAAGGTTCTTCTTTAGGTATAACTTATCTATATTTGTTGACTTAAAATCAACGTGTAGGCTTGAGCGCTTACGCTCAAACTGGTTTTTAATGCTCAGGCCTTCCTGATAAGCGCATTTTAAATCATTGGTCGGATTGGCCAGGATTAACATCTTAAAAATATGCGTAGCCGAGCGGTATTGCACCCGGCTGGCCTGGCTTTTCGTCCGGACTAGCCTTCCCAGGTTAAATTTCAGGCAGAGAAAATTATCGCCATCATAAAGCAGCTCCCAGGGAATATTAATCAGCTCTTCATCAATGGTCAGCGCTAAGTTGGCAGACAGGGATGATTTTAACCTTTCTTTAACCGAACGGCTTAAAAGATGGTCCCAGAGAGCCTGTCCTGTTTTCTGTAAGCTTCTAATTAAAGCGCTATCTTGTAAGACAACCTTATTTAATACTGAAGTGACCTCGGCGCAGAGCCGATCAATCTCGCTAAGATCGACTTTGTGCTGGCTATATTGTTTTAGGGTTGAAGGAGAGTCCTTGGCCTCAAAAAGGCTCATCTTCAGCAGGTCAACCTGGCGGCTAATCTCCAAAATAAGGGTCTTTTCTTCTGGCATTCTTTTATTTAGGCCTTAATATCTAAAACCACTGAAGCGAACTTACCGCTATCGTTGCTTAGCTCTAACTCATATTTACCCAGGGCAACATGCTCAAAATTAACCGAACCCGAATCACTAAGGTAGGATTCTAATTCCAAACCATCCTTAAAGAGAGTGACCCTTAAGCCTTTAAAGGGTAGCGCGCCCGGCTTAAAAATAGCCTTGGTCATTAAGTTAAAGAATTTTCCGTCTTTATTTTCTATCCTCACCTCTATTCTAATATTCTTAAAATCCTTGAATATAGTGACTTCCTCCTTAAAATCCCGGATTTTACGGCTGCGTAATAGCGGCGCGGGGATTAACTCCTGGCCTAAAAGAATATCTCCGCTGGCATTGATTATCTCAAGCATATTCTCTTTGAGCCGTAAAACAATATCCAGGATTGACGGCTTATCATTTGATTTCAATAGCTCCAGCACCCTGTTCAACAGCTCTTCAGGCACCTCTTTTAATTCAGCGGAACTTTCAGCGTTTAAGCTAAGGGCAAAAAGATGAGCGCAATCATCACAAGCAGCTAAATGGGCCTTTATCCGCTCGCTTTCTTCATAGCTTAAACAACCCTCAAAAAAACAAGCCATGGTCTCTTCATCAGGATGAGTATCGTTAACCCTGGAGCGCCTCTTCCATCTGTTGTAAACCTTTTTAATTAAAACCTCTAACTTATCCGGCATATTAATAGTCCCCTCCTTAGTATAATAGACGCAAGCGCCTTAAAAATCTAACTTAAAACCTTTATTCCTAAAACACTCTCTTAATTTCTCAATAATCCTCTTCTTCTGCATATCTATGGCCCCGCGGGAAAGTTTAAATAAATCCTTTAAGGCCTCTAGCTTCACTCCCTGATTAATATTTAACTCTAGCAGAAACCTGCTTTGCAGGCTTAAACCGTCCAGGCAATCCTCCAGGCTCTTTAACATTTCTTCCTGGATAAGTAACTCCGGCACGGAAATTGAGCCATCAGCTAATGTATCCTTAAGGCTAAAACCTTCGTCATTCTCAGCTTCAAGAGAAAATGCCGGTTTAACCCTGCGCAGATAATCCAGGGTGAAATTTACAGTAAGCTGTCTTAACCAGCTGGCCAGGCTGCAACCGTTTCTGGCTTTAAAGCTTCTTAGTTTTTTATAGTCGTCTTGGATTAAAGCAGAGAAAAAACCCTGAAATATATCGTCTATATGGTCAGGGTTAGAAGCAAGAATGTTTTTAGAGTTTAATACGCTGTGGATATACTTATATATCAGGCGGGAATAACGTTTTAAGAATTCATCCCAGGATTGGCTGTCCCCTTTAACGCATTTCTGGACGAAATCCAAATCAGTCACGAAATTTATTATACCACCGCAACACCCAAAAACAATAGATTAAATAGGGACAGCGACCGTTTTATTCCCCGTTCTCATAAACGGTCGCTGTCCCTATTTATTAACACAAGAAGGCTGCCTAGCTTGAGCATAACCATAAGCAGGCAAGTATTAAAAAAGCCTAACACGGGCAAAAATATGACTCCCCCGAATATTCCAGCTAACCAACCGCCAATAAGGTCGCTGGCATAAAGCAGCCCGGATACCCCACCCGCGTTATCCTTATTATCTTTTAGGTATATCTTGGCGGCTAAAGGAAATTCCAGGCCCATAAGTAAGCCCGCAATAAACAATAGACAATAGAAAATTGTAGTTGAACTGTTTAAAACAAGGCTGCCTCTGGTTATAACCAATCCCAGTATAAATATAAAACTAATTATTAAGGCTTCCATTATAATTAAAATTAATCTCGGTTTCTTTAGCCGGCTAAACGCCGGAGACAATAAAATAACCCCTATTGCGGCTCCCAAGATAAATACCGCGGTTAATATACTTATCATCTGATACAAACACCCGTAAGAAACCTGGTAAGCAAATAATAAAAGCAGGCTAGCCAGCATTCCGAAAAATCCGGTTGTAAAAATCGCGTAGGCAACTGGGATTTTTGGATCACGTTTAATTTTAGAGACAACCATTACCCCTAAGCTCATCAGGAAAATTATAAGGAATAATAATTTTAAATTAACATAGCCGAGATAACTAAATACCCGGCTAAATCCGGGAGAGAACTTCTTATTTATAATCTTTAGGGTTGCATATACTGCCGCGGGCCGCAGGTCCTGATTACTCTCCTTTGTGGCTAAGCTAAGTTCCTGATTAAACCAATCTAGCCACCTCTGACTTAAGCGCTCTTGGAGATAATCCGGAATAAGTATTCCCGGCACGATACCCCGTTTAATTAGCCTCTCGGATAATAAAGCGGGATTAACCAGCATTATCCCACCTGCCTCAGAAGCGATAAATATGTTGTAATCTCCCGGGATAACGCGCGTATATTTAAAAGAAGACTTTAAACTATTCCATACGCAGTTGTTCAAATCTTTTAAATCACTGCTCAGGTAAGTCAATGAACCCGGCATCCACAAAGCGATTATACCTTTGGGATTTAGCCTCATCTTAGCTCTCTTAAAAAACTCTTCCGTAAAAAACCGGTTACTGGATAAATCCGCTTGAGCCGATAGCCCTATCAAAATCACATCGTAAGATTTTTTACTTGTTCTTAAGAACAGCCTGGGGTCGGTATTAATAATATCTACCCTATTGTCAGCGAGTTCTTTATCGCTTAAAGACGTGGAATATTCCTTAAGTAACTTAACAATCAAGGGATCAATTTCAACATAATCCAGGCTTTTCAGAGGGTGCTTCAGGGACTCTGCGATTAAGCCTCCGATACCCGAACCTACAATCAGAATATCCTGTGGCGAGTCATGAAACAATAACGGTAAATTCGCGAAGTCGCTGACAAATTGCTTATCCGGAAAAGGAGTAGTAATAGCCGGCACTCCGTTATAGAAAAAGGTGTACTGGTTAAGTTTTTTGGTTACAGCAATATTAGCGTAATTAGAATTCCGGTAATCCAGGATAAACTGGCCCTGCCACTGTTTATCGATTGAAACTCTTTGCAAATAACCCGCGGTTTTAGCGGAAAATAAAACGCATAAAAACGTAATAACGCATAGATAAAAATACCTCTTCTTAGCCCGGGTAAGAAAAATGGACAAAATAATATTCAGGAAGGAAATAATAAGCACTATTTGAAATGAAGTCAGGCGCGGTATGAGTAAAAAGACCAGGATTATCCCGCCGGCTATTGTCCCGAGAGCCTCCCAGGCATAAACCATCCTTATTGAGCGTTCAGAGTTGTTGGTGATTAAGGAATGTTCCTTACAAGCGCAGCTAAAGAGCGCGCCATGTAAAAATGCCGTTGGAAAGATTATCACTAACGAAGAGAAGAATATAATGGGTAAAGAAACCGCTTCTATAAAAGGCAAGCCAATAAACGCTTTAAACGTGCGCGCAAAGTAAACAGTAAACGGCAGGATTAACGCGAAGAGTATATTTAAAGCTATAAAAACGTTTAACTTGTTCTTAATTCTCTCTATAGCTTTTCCGAGAAAAAAAACACCGGCGGCTTCTAAGGCAACCCAGTTAGCCAGAATAATGCCTACGGTTAATTCATTACCGGAAAAATTAACCAGAAGCTCGCGCAGGATAATAATCTGAGCGATTAAGCCGCTTAAACCGATAATAAAAATAGTAGTTAGGAGCGCCATAATAAATAAATAGGAACAGCGACCATTTTTCCTGTAGAAAAACGGTCGCTGTCCCTATTTATTATAAGCCTTTTTTAACGATATACTCGCACAGATCAACTACTCTGTTGGAATAGCCCCATTCATTATCGTACCAGGAAAGGACTTTCACCAAATCATCCTGAAGAACTTTAGTGCTCAACATATCAACAATTGAACTTAAAGTACAGTGATTGAAATCAACTGAAACAACCGGGTCATCCGTAACTCCCAGAATGCCTTTCATCCTTCCAACAGCTGCCTCTTGCATCGCCGCGTTAATATCTTCGGCGCTGACTTTCTTGCCTAATAGACAGGTCAAATCTACGACCGAAACATTAGGGACAGGAACACGCATGGAAAAACCATCCAGCTTTCCTTTCAACTCCGGAATAACCAAAGAAAGGGCCTTAGCCGCGCCGGTAGATGTAGGTATCATAGATATAGCGGCTGCGCGCGCCCTGCGCGGATCAGAATGAGCCATATCTTGCACCCTCTGGTCGTTAGTATAAGCGTGAATCGTAGTCATTAACCCTTTGACGATTCCCCACTTATCATTTAAAACCTTGGCAATAGGAGCAAGGCAATTAGTTGTGCAGGAAGCATTGGATAAAACATTATGGATCTTCGGGTCATATTTATCTTCATTAACCCCCATAACAATAGTAATATCCTCGTCCTGGGCCGGAGCAGAAATGATAACTTTCTTTGCCCCTCCTTTAGTGATATGATTTTCAGCGCCTTTGACTTCTTTGCCTTTCTTGTTTACGCCGTCTTTTTTTATGGTAAATAACCCTGTGGACTCAATTACAATATCTACTCCCAGGTCTTTCCAGGGCAACTCTGAAGGATCTTTCTTGCTTAAAACTTTTATCTCTTTGCCATTGACCGAAATCGCATCAGCCCCGGAAGCTTTTACTTCCCCGCCAAACCTTCCGTGCACCGAATCATATTTTAACAACAAGGCGTTGGATTTAGCGTCGGTTAAATCATTGACAGCTACCAGCTCCAGGCTCTTGGAGTTTTTTTCCAGGATGGCCCTGGCAACTAAACGGCCAATCCTTCCAAAACCATTGATACCAACTTTTACTGCCATTTTGTTTCCTCCTTTTGATTAATATGTCAGTTTTATTCTTTAATCGCTTTTAAATATTTGGCGGCTAATTCCGGAGAGGTGGGGTCAATATAAAATCCCGTGCCCCATTCAAAACCGGCAACCTGGGTAAGCTTAGGCATGAATTCAATATGCCAATGGTAATACTCCATTTCCCCATCGCCATTGATTGGTGCAGAATGAATAATATAATTGTAAGACAAATTAATAAATACTTTTTTAATTTTAGCTATTGTTTCTTTTAGAACTTCGGCCAAGGCCTGGATTTCTTCCTGGGTCATATAACAGAACTGCCCGCTATGTTTCTTGGGCATTATCCAGATTTCAAACGGAAAACGCGAAACAAAGGGGCAAAATGATATAAAATATTTATTCTCCAGGATTATGCGTTCTTTCTCCTGCGTTTCCTGCCGGATAATATCGCAGAATATACATCTTTCGCGGTACTCAAAATAATTCTTGGCCCCATGTATCTCCTCTAACGCGTTCTTAGGCACCATCGGAAGCGCGACAATCTGGGTATGCGGATGCTCTAACGACGCTCCCGCAGCCGAACCGAAATTCCTGAAAAACATAAGATACTTAAAGCGTTTATCTTTGGCTAGATCTACCGCCCGGCGGCAGCACATCTTTAAATAATTTTCAACCTCCTGCGGCAATAAATCACAGATATCCTTGGCGTGATACGGCGTCTCTACCAAAACTTCATGCGCGCCTATTCCGCTGGACATATCGTATATCCCCTGCGGCCTTCTGTTCAATTCCCCTTCTACCTGTAGCGCCGGGAATTTATTCGGGACAACCCGCACTTGCCACCCTGAAGTATTGGCTTGCGTCCCTGGCTCGCGGATCGCGTCTATTTCCGGCGGGGTCATCGCTTCGTTACCATAGCAAAAAGGACAAACTCCTCCTTTTTGAATATACTGTTCATATTGAAAGTCGTTAGGCGCGTTGGGATGATCCGTATCCACAATCACCCACCTGCCTACAACCGGATCTCTCCTTAATTCAGCCATTTTATACTTCTACTCCTCTTAAAAAAGTAGCGGCGTCTTCCGGTGGAAGCGGACAGATATAAAATCCCGTCCCCCATTCAAAACCGGCAACGCGCGTCAGACGAGGCATGATCTCAATATGCCAATGGTAATCCTGATCTACCGTCTTCCAGTAGCCGGCCTTCTGCCTGCGAAAAGGCGCGGTATGAATAACATAATTATACGGCGGGTCATTTAAGCCTTTCTTAAGTTTAGAAAGGACTATCTTCATAACCTTGCCTAAATTTTTTATGGATTCTGCGTCTAGGCAGGTAAAATCACAACAGTGTTTTTTAGGGAGTATCCAGATCTCAAAAGGAAACCTCGCCGCAAACGGCGTAATTGCGATAAAACCATCCAAATCCAGGACTATGCGCTCTTTCTGTTCAATCTCCTGCCGGATTAAATCGCAGAATATACATCTTTCATGATAATCAAAATATTGTTTTGAACCGGCGAGTTCTTCCTTTACGCGCTTGGGGTTTACGGGTGTAGCAATAAGTTGGGAGCGGGAATGTTTTAAAGAGCTGCCTCCGGCGCTTTTTCCGTAATTCTTAAAAATTAAAGCGTATTTAAATCGCTTATCTTTCTCTAAATCCGTGATTCTATCGGCGTAGCACCTTAAAACCTTGGCTATCTGCTCAGCGCTTAAATCGCTCATATTAGCGATATGCTGGTTTGTCTCCACGATGATCTCGTGCGCGCCAATGCCGTTCATCATGTCATAAAGGCCCTTGCCTCTTCGGTCAAGCTCGCCCTCTATCCTTAAAAATGGAGCGATACTGGGCACGACCCTTAATTCCCAGCCGGGTGTATTGGGCGCGGTGTTCGTTGGCCTTATGGAATAAATTTCCGGGGGAGTCTGGGATTCTGAACCTTCGCAAAAAGGACAGGACTTATCCGGAGGTAATTCTTCCTGCTTACTGCTGAATTGGTCGGGCCGTTTTGCGCGCTCAGTAGCAATAATTACCCACCTGCCTATAATCGGATCTTTTCTTAGTTCTGGCATAAGCTGAAATTATAACATAACAAGACCATTATGCAACTACTTTTTCCCAAAGAGGTCACCGGCCTTAATTTTATGGCCGTGGACAAATTCCTTAGCCGTCATTCTCCTGCCGCCCTCCAATTGCAGCTCTTCAATCGCCAGAGCGCCTTTAACAGTTGCTACCATTATCTCGTTTTTAGACGCTGTAATTTGCGCGACTTCTCCAGACTGAATTTTATTTTTGCAGTTTAAATCCGGCGCGAATTCAGCCTTAAAAATCTTAAGCAACTTGCCTTTATAATATGTAAAAGCGCCTGGCCAAGGCAGGCACCCTCTTACTAAATTATTAATTTCACTAGCTGGCCTGGCCCAATCAATATAACCGTTAACCTTTTTTAATTTAGGCGCCATTACCGCTTGGGCTTCATCCTGCTCAATTAATTTAAATGTTTTATTCTCGATATCCTTAAGCGCAGCCATTAATAACTCTGCGCCCAGCAAGCGTAGTTTTTCTTCCAGGGTTATAGCGTCATCGTCTTTGTTAATAGGAACTTCTTTCTGCGCGATTATGGGCCCGGCATCCATCTTGCGGATTACTTTAATAATGGATACGCCTGTAGAGCTTTCGCCGTTAATTATAGCCCAATTTATAGGGGCAGCTCCCCGGTATCTTGGCAAAAGTGAAGCATGTATATTGATGGGTATAACCTTCGGTATATCTAATACTTCTTGGGATAAAATCTGGCCGTAAGCGACAATAACCAATAAATCGGCAGAGAAACTCTTCAGGTAATTTAGCGCTTCAGTAGAATTTATGTTCTGCGGCTGGAAAACTTTTAATCCCGCGAGTTTCGCCGAAGCCAAAATATCAGTTCCGGCCAAATGCATATCCCGGCCCTTCTTTTTATCAGGTTGGGTCACCACGCAACAAACCTCATAAGGGCTTCTTATCAAAGCCTCTAATGCCGGAACCGCGAAATGCGCGCTGCCCAAAAATATTATTTTCATATTAAATATCCAATTATAGGGGATCCACGTCTACCGTCACTATTATACCCGAATGGCGGAAATTTTTTAAGCTATTTCTTAAGAACGCGCCGGCCGCAATCACCTTACTACAGCGTATCAGCACCTGCCAATGATAATTCCCTCTTAGCTTAGCCGGGTTAGACGGATTAACCGAAACTATTTCAATGTCTTTACTTTTGTTTATTTCTTTTAAGTTAGCGCATAATGACTCTGCGATACCTTTAACCTTATCCTCATTTTTAGCCCGCAATTTTACTAAAACCATATGCTTATATGGCGGAAATCCCAGCTGTCTTCTCTGCTTTAGCTCTTCTTCATAAAAGAAATTGGCGTCTTTCTTGAGCAATGCCTGAAAACAATGGTGCGCAGGCAAGCCGGTCTGGATCAGGAATTTCTTGCGCGTCAGGCTGATTAACCCGGATAATAAGCCGAATACTTTCTCCGTAGAACGAAAATCCACGCGGTTTAAAGCATTATCTACCCCTAAAACACCGATAAGGTCAAACTCTAATCCAGCCTGCCTGATCACACTGCTCGTAGCTATTGCTATATCGGAATTTTGCGGATTTAAATTATTCTCATCAAGGATATTGATCCTGGCCTGCGGGAATATCCGGGAAAGTTCGCTCTCAATCTTCTCGGTCCCCGCCCCGGAAAATTTAATATAACCGGAATTACATTCCGGGCATATCTTGGGGGGCGGCATTTTAAAATTACAATAGTGGCAACCCAATAAATCTTCTTTAAAATGATAAACTAAATTTATACTGCAACGCGGGCATTTAAGGGCTTTTCCGCAATTATGACAGATTGCGCTTGTAGCAAAACCCCTACGGTTAAGAAATAAAAGTGTCTTACCTTTTGCATTCAAAACAGAATAAATAGAATCTTCCAATAATCGCGACAGAATAGCTTTTTTCTTTCCCGCTTGAAAAGGTAAACGCCGCGTATCAATAATTTTAACTTCGGGAAACTCTTTTCTCCTGGGAACAAGCGTATATTTGGCTTTTTGTTTCTTGCTTAAATAAAAACTTTCTAACGCCGGCGCTCTACTGCCTAAAATCAGCTTAAAACCCTCTAATTTAGCGCGCGTTAAACCTGCTTCCCTGGCGTGATAATGCGGCGCCTGTTCCTGTTTATAGACCGAATCCTCTTCATCGTCTATAATAATCAGTCCTAAATTACTTAACGGCGCAAAAACTGCGGAGCGTGTGCCCACAATGACCTTGGGTTCATTGTCCTTAAGCTTGACCCACTCTTCTAATTCTTTTGGCTGCTTACGGTATAAGATCCGGGCATTTATTCCTAACTTTTTCTCAATTATATCGTGAGCCTTAAAAACATAAGGCACATCCGGTAACAAGAGTATCGCTGATAACTTATTATCTAAAGCCTTTTTTATCTCAGCTATATACACATCCCAGCGCGCCTGGCCATCCAAATCATGAATTAATTCAACCAAAACTTTTACCCTTTCTTAAACCCTCAGGGATAGCTGTTTCAATTGCCTCGCCCCAAGAGCAACAATAATAATCCGCTATCCACTTAGTTAGTAAAAGTAACTCCTCAGTTAACAACGGTTGCTCATCAATCAGCTCTAAGACCGGTTTTAAGTTCTTAACCCCGCTCTTTTTGGCTAACCCCACCACATAACCGACTATACGCCGGGTTCCGAAGCTAACCCAGACCCTTGCGCCCACTTTAATTTTTTCTTCTATTGCCTCAGGGACAATATAATCAAACGGGCCACTGACTGCTAGCCCCACAACTATTTTAGCGTATAACACCGGATAACTCCTGACAGCTAAAAGGCTTCTTTATTTTTTGAATTCTTTCTTTTATTTCCTTAAGTTTTTCAGGGTGGTTTTTTAAATCTAGGACTAAATCTTTCACTTCCTGAATACTTTTGGGGCTAGCGCCTATCCCGAATTGTTTTAAAGCCCGGACATTTGCTTCTTCTTGCCCGGGGATCATAGATATGAATATAGGAGCCAGTTCCATATTAAGTATCTCAGCGATGGTGGAGCCGCCGGGCTTAGTTACAATAACATCGGAAACCGCCATAAGCTCTTCGGCGTTATCTACAAATCCAAAAACTTTTACATTGGCTACGTTTTTAGCGGTTAATCTTGCGTATAACTTTTTATTACCCGCGCACACAAGAATAACCTGCGCCTCGGGAGCTAATAATTCGGCAATATCCTCAAGCGGGCCAGTGCCAAAAGATCCCGTCATAAGTAAAACCGTGAATTTATCCACCTGAATTCCCAGCTTATTGCATAAAGCCAACCTGTCAAACTGTTTTAAGAATTTAGCGTCGGAGGGCAAACCAAATACCTTTATCTTTTCATTCGGCACGCCTTCGGCTAAGAGCCTCTCTTTAGTAAAATCCGAAGCCACGACATAAAAATCGGTCCCTTTAGCTATCCAAAATGGATGCACACCGAAATCCGTAATTATAGTAACTACCTTTGAACTTATCTTATTTTTTAATTTGAGGCGGCCGGCGATTTCTGAAGGCAGGAAATGCGTGGAGATTATATAATCCGGGTTTTCGCTGACTAAATATGAAGCAAAACCGCGCGTATTGATGGAGTTGATCGTGGAGGCGATTAAGCGCGTTAAAGGCCTAAAAACCTTAAACTCAGTAAGCCAAAATGCGAAGTGCCACAACGTAACCGCATGTCTTATAAGAAATGTATAACCTTTAGTATAATCAAACCTGAATAAGGCGTTGGTTTGCGCCAGTATATCAACTATCTTTAGCTCAACTTCCGGCCGGTTTTCCTTAAAATAATTATATACTGCTTCAGCTACCCTGCGATGGCCGGCTCCAGCAGAAGCATAAGTAATTAATATTCTCATAATCTTATTTGGTTAAAAATTTAGCTGCTGCGAGGAGATTTTTAAACACAAAATCCGGCTTTGCTTCCCAGTTCTTTTGATTTACCAGTTTTTCCTTACCGTTTAACACCAGAATGGATTTACAACCTGCTGCATGCGCAGTAAGCACATCGCGGATAGTATCGCCTATAAAATAGGAATTTTTAAGGCTGAATTTGAATTCTTTGGAGGCTTTTTTAAGCAACCCGGGCTTAGGTTTACGGCACAGGCAACCCTCGTCCTTACGATGCGTACAATAATAAACTTGAGTAATTTTGCCGCCGGCTTTTTCAATCCCTGAGAGCATCTTAGCGGTAATCGCAGCCAGCGTGCGCTTGGCATATATTCCTCTTCCAACGCCTGCCTGGTTAGAAGCAATAAATATTTTAAAACCGGCTTTAGTTAATTTGGCAATCGCTTTTATTGCGCCAGGCAAAAAACAAAACTTTTTTAAGGAAGTGACGTATAATTTATCACCCGGATACTTATTAATTACCCCATCTCTATCTAAAAATACTACTTTCATACTCTTGCGCGTCATTGCGAGGCTGCCGCAGGCGGCCGTGGCAATCTCTTCTTCATCTCAATGAATTTCACGTAACTTAATATCTGATACAATGAATCAAAATAAGCGATCACAAACCCATACATTCCGTCTTTATACCCTTTTTTGCCAAAATATCTCCTAAAAAATCTATCCACTGTGCGCCAGGTAATCCAGAGCAAAGTCATTTTCCGTCCGGTATTTATCCATTTCTTTGCCTCTAAGGTTGACTGCCGGTTGACACTATTCATAAAATGCTCTAAATCCGGGTAACCTTTGTGGATAATATCGCTTTTTAAGTGGCCGCATTTTCCATCCAGGATTATGCGCGGGTGGACTTCTGCTTCTTCGTATTTAAATTTATCTTTTCTAAAAAGCCTTACCTTGGACGCCGGATACCATCCGCCATATTTTACCCAATAGTTGCTGATGTAATTACGTAACGGTATGTCAAAAGCAATAAACTCCGGGGATTTAAGCGTTTCTTCGATTTCACTTTTTAATTCCGGGGTGACCTTTTCATCAGCATCCAAACTCAATACCCACAAATTAGCTGCCTGTTCATACGCCCAATTCCGGTGTTTTCCTTCAATATCCATCTTGCGATGAAAAATTTTGGTCGTATATTTTTTAACGATCTCAACCGTTTTATCCGTGCTCTCATCATCTACCACAATAATTTCATTTGCCCACTTCACTGACTCCAAGCACTCGGCAATACAAGACTCTTCATTCTTGGTCAATACAACAACCGACAAATTAACCATGCATATACTCCTTCACAGTTTGAACAATATAATCTAACTCTTCGCGGCTAAGTTCCGGATCAATAGGTAGGGTCAGAATCTGGCCCGCGGCTTTCTCAGATTCCGGAAAATCCCCTCTTTTATATCCTAAATACTTAAAACAAATCTGTAAATGTAACGGCAGCGGATAAAATACGCGCGAATCAATTCCTTTTTCCTGTAAATAATCCATGAATTTCTTGTTGGATTTAAATGCCCTCAGTGTGTACTGATGATAAATATGCGTGGTATAACTAGGCACAAACGGGGTCTTTATCGCTAATCCCTCCAGATTTTCATTATAATACTGCGCGATCTCCTGCCTTCTTTTATTCCAGGCATCCAGATATTTCAGCTTTACATCCAGCACAACTGCCTGGATCGTATCCATGCGATTATTCCGGCCCAAAACTAAATGATAATATTTATTTTCATTTCCTTGGTTACGCAGGATTTTTAATTTTTTAGCGACGGCTTTATTATGCGTCAAAATTAATCCGGCATCGCCAAAAGCCCCTAAATTTTTACCGGGGTAAAAACTCACCGCGCCGCAATCTCCCAGCGTTCCGGCTTTCCTACCTCGATACTCCGCGCCAAAGCTTTGAGCCGCGTCTTCAATAACCTTTAATTTATATTTACGGGCTAGCTTTAGAATCCCGTCCATATCCGCGCATTGACCGTAAAGATGCACCGGGATAATTGCTTTTATTTTAAACTTATTTTTCCGGGCTAAAATCTTTTCAACGCTCTCTATAGAAATGTTATAAGTATCCCTATCAATATCCGCGAAAACCGGCCGCGCCCCAATACTAGCCACCGCCCCTGCCGTAGCATAGTAGGTAAACGTAGGGCAGATCACCCCGTCTCCGGCTTTAATCCCCAATGCAATCAAAGCCAACGCTAGAGCATCAGTTCCATTGGAAACCCCAATCGCGTATTTTGCGCCAGAATATTGCGCAATATTCTGCTCAAACTTTTCAACTAGAGGGCCGAGAATAAAACTAGTATTATCAATTACCCCTTTTATTGCCGCGTCTATTTCCTGGCGAATCGGCGCAATTTGTTTTTTTAAATCTAAAGCCGGTATTTTCATTTCATAAGTCATTGCGAGCCCCAAAGGGGCGAAGCAATCTCCTTAGCTTAACAACTTAGCCGCTGCATCAAACACCACATCAGCGCTCACCTGCCTCAAGCATTCCTTATCTTTATCGCAAACCGGAAGCCTGAAATTCTTATAGCATGGCCGGCATTCCATATCCCATTTTAAAACCACGTGGTTGCGGCTATCCGGATACGGCCCGTAAACCAACTCGTTCACCGGCCCGAATACCGAAACAGTTTTTATACCTAACGCGACAGCCATATGCATCGGCCCGCCATCATTGGATAGCAAAAGGTTTAAACTTTTGATTATTGCCGGAAGTATCTCCAACTTGATCTTTCCGGTTAAATCTATGGGTTTTTGGCGCATAGAATTAATAATCACATCCGAAATTGGCTGTTCGGTTTCATCTCCCAGAATTACTACTTTTACTTTAAATTTATCCATAAGCTTATCCGCTACCTGGGCGAACTTTAATGGCGGCCAATGCTTGTAACTTGCGTCCTTACCCCAACTTCCGCCGGCTCCGGGAGCAATACCAACCAGCAGATCGCCTCTTTCAATCCCTTTTGAACTGAGTAAATCTTGAGCCTTTGTTTGAGCAGCAGAAGAAACTGCCAAATCCAAAGATTTATCTTCCGTTTCTATACCCAAGAAACGCAACAAGCCCAGATAATACTCCACAACATGCTTAGCGCTGTAACCCTCTAAATCAATCTTATCCGTAAGAAACCTGCCCCTGCCTTTATAATTAAAACCTATTCTTTTACGTATGCCGATTATTTTCGCAAATAAACTATAGCGGTAGTCCAGTGAAAAGTCAAAGCAAATGTCAAAGTTACCTTTTTTAATCTCTCGCCCAAGTTTTAAAGTTTCCCCAAGCCCGCTAAAAAATGATTCTTGGTATATTTTCTTAAGATCCCCCCGGTTTAAATCAAAAAGCTTGTTAATTTTAGGGCTTGCCTCCAATAATGGCCGCACTCTGCGATTACACCAGTAACCGATAAAACTATTCCCGTATTTTTCCTTTATCGCCCTGATTACCGGCGTAGTAAACAAAACATCCCCGATCCCAAACGGATTGATAATTAATATTCTTTTATCTTTTAAAATCATCTTCAAATCTTTCAATATCATCCTCTTCCAGATACGCGCCTGTCTGCACTTCCACAATCTTCAAAGGTGTACGTAAGGGATTTTCCAAGCGATGCTTCCTGCCTTTAGGTATATACACACTCTCGTTACTACGCACAAATGAAACCTTGCCGGCGCGAGTTGTCTTGGCCATACCGGAAACTACTACCCAATGCTCAGCGCGATTTTTATGTCTTTGTAAGCTCAGACGCTTTCCTGGGATAATCTCAATCAGTTTAATCTTAAAACCTGGTCCCTGCTGTAATACGGTAAATGAACCCCAAGGCCTGCGCTCAGTCAAATGTACCTGATGCTCTTTACGTTTAAGCGTCTTTAACCTCTCCACTAGCTGCTTTACATCCTGAGTCCTGTTCCTATCGCAAACCAACAAGGCATCCGGAGTATCCGCGATAACCATATTATTAACACCGATAGTTGAAATCAATCTATTGCCTCTGGAAAATACACATACGCCCTGGCTATCCACATTCAAAATATCGCTGTTAGTAATATTCCCTTTCTTATCTTTTGGAAATATTTCCGCCAGCGCGTTCCAGCTTCCTAAATCCGTCCAATAAAAGTTTACCGGAATTAGCGCGATCTTCTTAGAATGCTCCATAATCCCGTAGTCGACAGAAATCGCCTCAATCCTCGGCCAGATTTTCTTAATATCATTTACCGAATTAATCAACTGCAAATTAGCATACAACTTAGGTAAATATTTCCTAGTCTCCTCCAAAAATACCGCAGCCTTCCAGATAAACATCCCGCTGTTCCAGAAGAATTTCTTATTCTTGAAATATTTCTTGGCGTTGTTTAAGCTTGGCTTTTCTAAAAATTTACCAACTGTCAAATATCCATTCCTTTTTCCACTCGCCTTTATATATCCGTATCCCGTAGACGCGGCGTTCGGCTTAATCCCTAGCGTAACCAAGAAATCTTCTCTGGCGCAGGTAATTGCTCTTTTAAGCGTTTTTTTAAAATTATCTATATTCTTAATATAATGGTCCGCAGGTAAGACCAGGAGTACCGCGTCCTTATCCAACTGGCTGATTAACTTTGCGCAAAGCCCAACCGCGGGGGCGGTGTTTTTACCTTGCGGCTCTAAGATTATATTTGTGTCAGGGATACCAAGCTTAGCGACCTGTGCCTTGACTTCATAGAAATAAATATTATTCGTAATAATATAGACGCGGCGCTTATCCACCACGCCATTTAAGCGTTGGATAGTCGCCTGCAAGAGGCTCGCCTGGCCAATAATCTTCATAAACTGCTTTGGCTCAAGCTCACGCGAAAAAGGCCAGAATCTGCTTCCTATTCCACCTGCTAAAATCACCGCATAATTCATCCTTAACCTCCAACCATATACTATTTCCTACTTAACCGCCCTGATAATTAAATGTCTGCCAAATAGCAGTTCCTTTGACAATAGAATTTTGTGTATTCTCCTATAATCTATATTCCCGCCCTTCTTTAGGGTCCGTCTTTCTCTTTGCCAAGCTTGAAACTTAATAATAGGCAATAAAAACCCCAGTTCAAATCCTTCATAAACACTGGTAAAAATATCGCAAACCTTAAATCCGCTCGCAGATAATAAATACTCTAATTCGTGGTATCTGTATGGCACAAGGTGTAAATTAAAAATAACTTCTTTAGGATTTTTTGCCTGATCTAGGGGCGGCTTCCTGAAATATTCATAACCGCCTTCAAAAATAAATCTAAACCTTGATTTTAAACTAAGAATGTTGGGAGTAGATAAAATCAGAGAGCCGTTTTTCTTAATAATCCTATTGATTTCCGGAATAACTGTATAAGGATTTCTTAAATGCTCTACAACCTCTGCCATCAAAACATAATCAAAACTATTATCCGCAAAGGGAAGTCCCTTTGTTATATCACAATGCTTAAATTCAATCTCATTCTTATATCTAAATCTTACTAAATCAATATCTCCGGCAATAACATCAAATCCTAAATCTTTTAGCCTTTTGGAATAATCCCCGTTTCCACAACCCAAATCCAGAATTTTGCCTTTCGGCAAACCGGAAAAATTACTGATTACTGCTTCAAGAAGAAGGTTAGCTTTTTTTTCTTTCAAATCTCTCCCTTGCTGATTCTGCCACTTCATCTGTAGTTATATCATTAAGGTTACCCTTTTCTATCACTACACACTCTTTTCCCCAAGGCCCCCAGCGCTTCGCGGTCTTACCAACTAAGTCATTCCTAAATAATGCCACCACCGGTGTCCCCACTGCCGCGGCCAAATGCATCGGCCCGCTGTCACAAGTAACCAATAACCTGCATTGTTTAAGGATCTGGGCCAACTCCACAAGCGAGGTCCTATTAATCAAGTTTATAACATTGCTGCCTAGGTTATCAAAATATTCTCTACCGATGACTTCATCTCTACCAACAACCAACACTTTAACCCCAGGTTTTTCGGATAAGCGTTTTATTAATTGCCCAAACTTATCAATGGGCCATTGCTTAAGCGTATCACTTGTAAAAGGGTGCACAGCAATCGCTTTACCATACTCCTGATTATTATACTGCGGAAGCTTCCCTAAAAAAATAGACTTATCGCTAGTTTTTGCGCCAATTAAACCAACTAAATCCAAGTTATGCTCCACTTCATGCTTTAAACCTAAACCTTTATTATCCTGCATTTTATGAGTCAATAAAACGCCCCATTTTCTATTGTACCCGACGCGTACAGGAATACCGGCTAAAAACACGGCCCAATGCGCTTCTTTCGCAGGATTTAAAACAACACAAGTATCAAATTTCTGCTTTCTTAAATTTTTCTTAAAATCATCGTCCCAAACAACTACCTGGTCAGCGTATTCCACGCATTCCGCCAACTCTTTAACCGCTGGGCTTACCGCTAAAGTAAGCAAGGCACCAGGAAAGCCTTCTTTAAGCGCTCTAAACGCCGGGATATTTAACAAAAACTCCCCAAACCGGTCATTTCTTCTCGCTAGGATATTTTTAATAGTGGGCATCAAAATAATGTGTAAATAAAGGGCGCGACCGCGCTACTCTGGGTAAAGAAAATAAGCGCCCCCAGTAATAGAAGCATTATGATTATCGGCGCCAGCCACCATTTTTTTCTCACTCTTAAGAAATCCCAGAATTCTTTTAATATACTTAATTTACCCATTCGCTTAAAATCTCCTTTCATAATTTAAAGGATTAAAATCCACCTTTTCTTTCTTCTTCCAGTATGTTCCTTCTCTTTTTTTTCTTTCCAGTAAATCAATCCTGAATAACTTCATTACTAAACCTATTGGTGTAAAAATTAGGTAAAACATAACGACCAAAATGATCCTTGTATTGATCCAGCTTAAGATATAAGCAAAGCGCATCCAAACTAGATATACTGGCTTTAACAAAACAGGCAGAACTAATCCCGTTATAAAGAATACGCACGAAACTATCAGGTTATACGCCGCACCATTATGCTTCTGCCGGAAGAAAAATGAGCTTGAAATAACTAAAAAAACTACCCCCATGATCACCCCAAATTTTCTTAAGTTTTTCATATTTAGTTTTCTATTTTCCAACTAACTATAGAGCCGTTATCGGTGTAATTTTTTGAATACTCCCCTAAGGCTCTCTTTAATGCTTTTTCTAAATCTTTTAATAAAGGTAATCATAGCTCTTTCCGATTTAAGTTCCTGGCGCCCAATGAGAATATTAACAAAAGTCTTTAAGCTTGAGCCGAAATGATAAATTAACCTTGTAATATGGAATTTGATATACGCTTTTTTCCTGAATTTCCCGAGTTCCTCATCGCTAATAAATTCGCTCCAGGAAATAGATTTACTCAGATCCCCCATTGAAACCAGTCCGGTAAAATTATCGGGTAACTTATTTCCTTTCTTTAATTTGTCGTATAACTCGGATCCTGGTAACGGTATAAATAAACTAAAAACCACTTCATCTAATCCTGCCTTTGCAAGCTGAATTGCATAATTAGAAGTCATTTCTATCTCTTCCTTCTTTTCCCCCGGCAAGCCAATTACAAAATAGGCAGCAACCTTCATCCCAAGTTTCTTGCATGAAACAATAATATCTTTAACCTGTTCTAGATTTTGAAACTTGCGTATTATTTCTTCAAGGACTCTTTTAGATCCGCTCTCGGGAGCCACGGTTATATGATTACAGCCGCTATCTCTCATAGATTTTAAAACTTCGTCATCTGTTACGCTTGCCCTAATTCCGTTTGGAGTCTGCCATTTTATATTTAATCTTCTCTTGATTATTTCATTACAAATCTCAATAGTTCTTTCCTTATTAAAGGTTAGATTTTCATCTTCAAAGTGAAACTCTTTTATATTATACTTTTTCACGCAAAGCTCTATTTCGTTTACTACATTTTCCGCAGTCCTTGGCCTCCATTTTCTATCCCATAAAACAGAGGTGCAAAATGTGCATTCAAACGGACAGCCTCTGGAAGATAATATCGGCGTCCATCTCTCCTGAGAAGGCCCGTGCGCCTCATGGACTTTATAGTATTTTTCAAGCGGTATCAAATCCCTGTCTGGAAAAGGTAACTTATCCAAATCTGTCACATAACTACTTCTTAAATTCCTTATTATTTCGTCTCCTTTTCGATAAACCAATGAACTCACATATTCTACTTTTCGTTTACCCTGAATAAATTCGCATAATTCAATAAAGGGTTGCTCTCCTTCTCCGACTATCACATAATCTATTTTCGATGATTCTAAGGTTTCTTTCGGCAGGGCAGACGGATGAGCCCCGCCAACTACTATCGGAATACTTAATTTATCTTTAACTTTTTTTGAAAGTCCAACTACAAGCGGATAGGCAAATGTAAATAGGTTAGAAATCCCGACTAGATCGGTATTTCCGGGTATCGAATCTACTATATCTTCTAAGCTTAATCCGCGATAGCATATCTGCCCATAATTATTGATATTTTCCGGGTTCTCTACAACGCTATCCAACATACTGACATCATAGCCATTCACTTTAGAAATAGAGGATAGATACATCAAGCCCAAAGGCGGCGTTACACCGGCAGCTACTTGATAATTTGAAAAAACCTGTGGCGGATTTATAAATAATATATTCAATTGCCTGTCCTTTTAAAACTACTAGAGCAGGGGACTTGATCTTTTTTATCCAACAAAAAACTCCCCAATATTAAATCATCCATTTCTGTGCGCATGAAACATTTAAAGGCATCTTCGGGAGTCAAAACAAGCGGTTCTCCCCTTATATTGAATGAAGTATTAATAATGACCGGGCAACCCGTCTTTTGATAAAATGCCTGAAGCATATCATAATAAAGCGGATTATCAGTCCTTTTTACTGTCTGAATCCGGGCAGAATAATCAACATGAGTAACCGCAGGAATCAAAGAACGCACTGTTTTTAATTTATCCAACCCGTTAAATTCATCAACAACTTTCGTTCGTTTATCTCCTCTCACGGGTGCGACTAAAAGCATATACGGGCTTTCCTTGTCCAATTCAAACCACTCGGAAACATTCTCTGCCAAAATTGTAGGAGCAAACGGCCGAAAAGATTCTCGGTATTTTATCTTAAGGTTAATCTTAGACTGCATATCTGCATTACGCGCGTCGCCAATAATACTTCTTGCGCCTAGAGAGCGCGGCCCAAACTCAATTCTCCCCTGAAACCAGCCAATAACCTTGCCTTTAATAACTAAATCCGAAACCTCCTTTACAATATCACTGTAATTTAAACGCTGATAAGGAATATTTTTCTTCCTTAAGAAGCTTTCAATATAATCATCACTATAAAACGGGCCTAACAACGAGCCTTTCTGCGCATCACTTACTCCGTTAGCGCTGCGCTTATTACCCAAATATTTATACCAGACTAAAAGAGCCGCGCCTAACGCGCAGCCTGCGTCACCGCTAGCCGGCTGTATCCAAATATCTTTAAACTGGCTCTCCCGCAAGATACGGCCATTCCCTACGCAATTTAAGGCCACTCCTCCGGCAAGACAAAGCTTATCCTGTCCGGTGACTTTATGGATATGCGAGGCCATTTTAAGCATAATCTCTTCTGTTACCTGCTGTATGGAGGCGGCTATGTCCATATACCTTTGAGTTATTTTAGTCTCCGGTTTCCTTGGCGCTCCGCCAAAAAGGCGGTTAAAACGTAGATTTGTCATGCGCAAGCTATTACAAAACCCAAAATATTTCATATTAATCTTAAAAGAACCGTCATCTTTTAAATCAATTAACTCTTTAAGAATCAAATCGCTATATAGGGGCCTGCCATAAGGAGCTAATCCCATAAGCTTATACTCTCCGGAATTAACCCTAAAACCAATATAATAGGTAAACGCGGAATATAATAAACCCAGGGAATGTGGAAACCTAAGGTATTGTTGAATATCTAAATCATTATCTTTACCGATTCCAAAGCTCGCTGTTTCCCACTCCCCTACGCCATCTATAGTCAAAAACGCGGCTTCCTTAAAAGGCGAAGGATAAAAAGCGCTGGCGGCATGCGCTTCATGATGCTCGGTAAAAAGAATCTTACCCTTAAAACCTAAATCTTTCCGGATTATCTCGGTAACCCAAAGTTTCTGCTTAAGCCAGATAGGAAGCGCTTCAATGAATTGAGTTATACCGCTTGGGGCATAGCTAAGAGAGGTCTCTAAAATACGCTCAAATTTTATAAAGGGTTTATCGTAGAATACAATAAAATCTAAATCTCCTGCAGTAATCCCTGCTTTATGAAGGCAGTAGTTAATAGCATTTGTAGGAAAACCAGCATCATGCTTCTGGCGAGAAAAGCGCTCTTCCTGCGCAGCGGCGATAATCTCTCCATCGCGGACTAAACAGGCAGCGCTATCGTGATAAAAACAAGATAAGCCCAGGATATTCACTTATTCTTAAAAGCCCTATTAAAAAGATTTAACCAGCCATAGGCGGAAATAATGGCTATACATGGCACTATCGGTACTCTAAACCTCTCGGAAACCCCGAAAGATAGGTTAAAGACAGAAACACCGACAAAATAGATAATAACAAGTAGCAAAAATTGATAATAAATATTCCTTCTTATTTTATAAACACCCGCTAAGAAACCAATCATCCAAAGGACCATCCAAGGATAAGCCAAGACTTTAGCAGTAATGGCTAAAGGTTTAGAATTGAAATACTTTAGCGTCCCCGGCCGGGTCATAAGAGAAAGCAAGGAACGCCAAGATTCGTAGGCGTAATTAAAATTATTCTGAGGACCTTTAATTAGACCATAGTATTGGAAATTAGTCCTGGCGATAGTGGTAATAAACTTTTCATTACAACAGCGGTAATTCCGGATTTGCCACAAGCCAATCAAACCATAAACTATGACCAGGAAAATCAAGGCCTGCCTGAAAACCTTTTTAAAATTCTTTAACACATTCGCATAAATTATAAAAATAGCAACCGTTCCTCCCAAATAATAACTGATCGGCCGGGTATAGGTAGCCATAACCATCGCTAAAGAAGATAGGATGATCAACCCGGTTTTTCCTGTTTTTAAATACCTGGTAAACGTATAAATAAAAATTGAAACTAACAACAGGAACAGGGTCTCGGTTAAAATCTTTAAGGAAAAAACCGTTATTGGCAAATCAAACAATATAATTATGGCGCTTAAGAAAACAACACGGCTATCTATCTGTAAAGCGGTTTTATAAACAATCCAGGCAACCAGGATGGTCAATAAGACCTGCAGGAAAACCACTCCGCTTAAAGGAATCTTCATTAAATTATGCGTGATAGCTAAAAACACAGGATAACCCGGAGTCCGCATCAACTGCGGGATAATCCGGCCATTGCTATTTTGCATAGCAAATTCGGCTTTAGAATATAACATTGAGGCGAGATTTAAATAATCGTTGGAATCGCCGTCAAACTTGCTTTGGGGGACCCGTAGCGTCGCGAAGATAAACAAGCTGAATTTTATTAAAATAGCGGCCGCCAGAATAGCAATTAAGAGTTTTTTATTTTTCATCCTCTTTCTACCGGAACTTCCTTCACCTTAAATCCATCTTTGCATAATTTTCTGATCACCCTAAAATTAAAACCAATACTTGAGGCTTTGGGGTTTAGCTTCTTTAAAGAAGCTGTCCTATAAAGCTTGTTTCCGTTTATATCGCTAAAATCTCTGCCACAAAAAAGGCTAACCAGCGCGGCATAGATAACCATTCCAAATTTTCTGCAGGCTAGCCTTGGCCCAAAAACAGCATCCAGGCTCTCTTTTTCCGCTAGATCCAGCATTCCATATAGATATTTAAAATTGTTTCCGAGGTTAGGATTATAAATAAACAAAAATTCGCCTTGAGCTAAATTCATTCCTGTTGTTACCGACATCCCATAACCGTAATTCATGGACTGATAAACAATCTTTACCGTGTTGCCGCTTAGGCTTTTAAGGATTTCCCGTGTTCCATCCGTTGAACAATTATCCACCACAATAATTTCCTTATCCAACTGGATATTTCTAGCTTCTTCAATTATCTTGAGTATATTATTTTTATAGTTATGAACCGGGATAACTACTGTCAGCTTCATTTTTTCTCCTAACCAAAGATTTTAACCCTAAAGATAGCTAATAAGGCGGGAATCATGTCCAGGGCTCGTATAGTTTTGCCTTCTTTATGCGTCCTCGGTTTATACCAAACAGGAACTTCTCCTATCCTGTAACCTCTCTTGCAAAGCTTACTAACTAACTCAAATTCAGAAGCCTGTCCATTAGATTTATTATCTATACCCTTAAGAATATTAGTCTTAATTAATTTTGTACCTATAATATCCGTGAATTTCCTATGATACAACAGATTGATCAAAAATGTTCCAATAATTGTCCCCAACCAGAATGGCCTTTCTTTAATCAACTCTAATTTAGAAATTCCCTTTCTCTCTAAAAGCCTTGAACCAAAAACTACATCTATATTCTCGCTCTCAATTTTATCTATCATTTTGTAAACATCTGCCATTTTATATTCCAGGTCAGCGCAAGGGCTATAAAAATAATCTCCTTTAGCAGTATCTATAGCTACACAACATGAATACCCTACACCCATATTCCTAGGATTAAAGATTATCCTTAACGCGTTATCGCCTTTTAAGCTTTCCAGTATTTCCTTAGTGCCGTCTGTTGAGCAATTATCAATAACTATGATTTCTTTATCAACATTTATCGCCTTGGCCTCTTCAATAGCCTTTAAGATTGTCGCCTTCTCATTAAAACACCCTATAAAAATAGTCAGCCTCATGTTTTCCTTCTGAAAAAATTGTTCAGAGTCTTCCCTATGTAAGTTAGCATAGGAGCGCTAAGCCCGGGATAAACCCCCAGCCAAAAAAGGTTATTCATAACCGAATCCGTATTTCTTAAATCATCTACTACTCTATGTTTTATACCTTTATAAGCCGGTTGCTTTAGTAAATTACCTCCGAATAGCATTCTCGTAGCGATCTTGCTATTCTCAAAATAATTAACGATATCCGCTCTATTAAACGGAGCTGTCTCTTTTACTAAAACTGGAAAACCAAACCAGCTTGGGTCGGAATATTCTTGCGCTTGCGGAAGTATAAAATAATCTTCGTATCTCTTAAAAATCTTATGTAAGAATCTGAAATTCTTCTTTCTCGCTTCTATAAAACCGGTTAGTTTTTCCAATTGCGCCAAGCCTATAGCCGCTTGCATATCAGTAACCTTTAAATTATAGCCAATATGCGAATACACGTATTTATGGTCATAGCCGTAAGGCAGATTGCCGAACCTTTGTTTAAACCTCATCTTACAAGTATCATCCTGGCCCGATTCGCACCAGCAATCTCTCCCCCAATCGCGAAAAGATATTATTATCTTTCTCAGTAACGGATCATTAGTTAAAACCGCTCCTCCTTCGCCCGTAGTGATATGATGAGCGGGATAAAAACTGCAGGTAGAGATATTACCAAAACCCCCGGTATATTTTCTCTTATATTTTGAGCCTAAAGCATCACAATTATCTTCAATCCACCACAAATTATGTTTTTTAACTATTTTTTTAACTTTATCTATATTTATCGGATTACCTAAGGTATGCGCGCTAAATATAGCTTTTGTCTTTTTAGTAATAGCCTTTTCAATTTTATCTGCCTGTATGTTATATGTTCCAAGCCCTACATCAATAAATACAGGCACAAGATTATTCTGTAAAATCGGGTTAAGTGTTGTAGGAAAACCGCAGGCAGTAGTAATTACTTCATCTCCGGCGCTTAACCGTCTATCCTTTAACAACGGTGAAGTCAGAGCGGTTAGCGCCAGAAGGTTTGCTGACGAGCCGGAATTAACTAATAAACAGTATTTAACCTTTAAAAAATCTGCCAGCTTCTTCTCAAATTTCTGGGCATATCTTCCGGCGGTCAACCAGAAATCAAGCGACGCATCAACCAGATTGATTAATTCCCTGGAATCATAGATTCTGCCGGCGTAATTAATTACGCTCCTGCCGGGAATAAACTTTTTCCTGTTTTTCTGACTCTTATACAGGTCTTTAATTAATTTAAATATCTTTTTTTTGATTTCGTTTTCTAATCTCATTTATGTAACAAAAGCTTTTTGTACCAAATCATTGTTTCTTTTAGCCCCTGCTCAAAACTAACCTGTGGTTTCCAGCGCAAAATCTTACGCGCCTTACGCGAAGCTAAATATTGATGCGGTATCTCATATTTAGCCTGATTAAGTATTTTATGATTTTCTTTTGCGCCAACAGCCTTATATATTTTTTTAACCAAGCCTATGACGGTAATCGGGCTTTCATCGCTAAAGTTAAATGCTTCTCCCGCGAGTTTCAGCCTGTTTAATTTCTCTGCCAACATAAGATATCCATTGACGATATCACTTACATAGATATAATCACGGGTGAATTTGCCATTACTGCGGATATAAAGGGTTTTCCCTGTAAGCGCGCAACGCAGCGCATCCGGGAAAATACGCGAGAAATTAAAATCTCCCGGCCCATAAATATTACCGCAGCGTGTTACGCATACTGGTAAGTTATATGTACGATAGTAGGTATTGGCCAATAAATCCGCGCAGCTCTTGGAAACATCATAAGGATGCGAACCGCACAAAGACGCATCTTCCTGATAAGGAAGCTTGTTATGGATGCCATAAGCTTTGTCACTAGAAGCAATAATGACTCCTTTAATTCCCTTATGCTTCCTGCAGGCCTCAAGTACATTCCAGGTGCCTTCAATATTCGTGGAGAACGCCTTTAATGGACCCCTTAATGCCTCACCGACAATGGAAGTAGCCGCAAGATGAAATACGTAACCAATTCTATTCTGTTTCAGTATTTTTAAAAGTAGGCGATAATTTTCAACGCTACCTCTTACAACCTTTATCCGTTTCAAAATGGCCCTAGTGAAAATAGTTTCTTTTCTGTGCGTTTTAATATCTAAACCGGTAACTAAGGCTCCCCGAGCAATAAGCGCATTAACTAAATGTGAACCCAGAAACCCTTCATACCCCGTAACCAAAACCCTCTTATTCTTCCAGAAATTATTACGCATATATCATTCTCCGATAATTAACGCAGCAGAAATTCCGCCTCTTCAGTAACAGTCCTAATGGACGAATATTCTGGATTATATCCTACCAATTTAAATGCTTTTTTGGAATTAGAACAATAAACGCTTTTTACTCCTGTCGGGCAAACTAAATCCAGCTTCTCTTCTGTTTTATATTTTAAGCCATAAGTTTTAGAAAAATAATCTAAAAGCTCAAACTTAGTTACAGGAGCCTGAGCATAAGCATCAATGGCCGCATTAAAGGGTTTACTGGCTAGAATAAGCTTGACCAGATTAAAAAGGTCATGCGGATGCAGGTAATCCCTGACGAAATCGCAGGAATTAGTGATGAATTGATCCCTTTGTTTAATGCTTTTAATAAGTTCGGTCAGAAAATATCCTCCATCCAAATCAATAAAGCGGCTAAAATAGGAAAAAACCCTGATATCAACTATTGCCAACTCTTTCTGGGCGCGATGCTTAGCTTCAGAATTAATCTTAGCTAGGCCGTAATACTCCTGCGAATTAATATTATTTACTGCGATTTTACGCAAGAAGGAATCGCCTACCGGTTCGTTAAAACAAGCCCCGTATGCCGCGCCGCTGCTAAAATTAATACAGCGCGACTTAGTAAACTTAGAAAGATAACGCATTAGTATCTTATCATACTCTTCGGTAATACTGAAAATTAAAGAAGGGTTATCCCTAACTTTATTCGGTGTCCCTATCCCAATACAATTAATAACAAAATCATATTCTTTACGCGCCAAATCATCTAACCCAATAAAGCCGATTTCTCCTTTCAGGCCATTAGCCTTTAAGAAATCATTTACTTTCTCGGGAGAACGGGCATATAGAAATAATTTATTCTTATTTTCCCGGCTAAAGTTACAAATCAACCCTTTAGCGATATGGCTTGTTGCCCCAAGGATTACAATCTTCTTTTTTATCATTTTCAGCGTTTAGTTTCTAATTCAGCGACCATGTTCTCACGCAACTCATCTCTAGAAAGATACGGAAACATATCTTCATACGGCTTGGCTACCAAAGTCCCATCCGGCATCTTTTCCGAAGATATCCTGGGAATGATCAACTGCCATTCCGGAGTCATCACATCGCAGACTACCGGACCGTCGTGCTCCATAACTTCTTTTATCTTAGAATCAACTTCCGATACCTTATCGATCCTCACTCCTTTTATTCCATAAGCCTGAGCGATCTTTAATGAATCCGGGCACCATACTCCTGTCTCCGGGCCTTCTCCAAACAGCCTTCCCTCCATAAAATTCTTCTGGGTATGCCGAATAAGCAAATAACCGTTATTGTTAAAAATAATGACCTTAATCGGTAAATTATTGTGCTTTATCGTAGCTAATTCCTGTATATTCATCTGCAGGCTGCCGTCCCCGGTAATAACTACTGTCCTTTTGCGGTTGTTGGCTAAGCAGCCTCCCAGGCAAGCTGCCCAATAACCCATAGAAGAGAGCCCTCCGGTAGTGAGGAATCTCTGGCCTTTTTTAATCTTCCAGGCCTGGCAGGCCACATGAAAGCAAGTTCCGGTATCCACGATAATCATATCATCTTTTGTGGCATAGTCAGAAAGTTTATCCGTGAAATAATAGGAATTAACCGGTTTCTCATTCTTATAGGAAACAAGGACTACCGGATAAGTATTTTTCCAATAGTTACACTGCTTAATCCAGGCGTTAAATTTCGGAATCTTGATTTCATCAGCTGCCTTTAATATTTCGCTAAGCGCTCTTTTGACGTCATTATTAATTTTTATATCTATCTTTACCCCGGGTTTCTCCAATTCTTCTATATCAATATCAATGACTACTTTTTTCGCGTGAAGCCCAAAATTCTTAGGATCATGGCCGACTAACGCTGAAGCCAACCGACAACCAACCGAAATAATCAGATCCGAATTTTGAATCGCGAAATTAGCGGATCTTTCACCATAATTCCCCGGCCTGCCGATATACAACTCATTATCGCTATTTATCAGGTCAATTCCCAGTCTGGATGTCAATACAGGAACCTTTAGTTTAGCGATAACTCCCTGGAATTCACCTACTGCGCTGGCTAATCTTACACCTTGACCAGCCAGAATAACCGGCCGCTTGGATTTGGCTAATAACTCTAACGCCTGCCCTATCTCTTCTTTTAAGGCTACATTATTCACTTTTTCTACAGGAGGCCGGAATTCTTCCAACAGGCTTGTAGACACCTCCATTTTTTGCACATCCAACGGCACATCGATCCACACCGGGCCAGGTCTTCCGCTTAAAGCCAAATAATAAGCTTTGCCCATATAATAAAGGATTTTCGACGGATCATCTACCGTAACAAAATATTTAGTCACTTTCTCAACTAAGGGCTTAATATTTATCCCTTGAATCCCAAATTGACGAATAGAATGTTCCTGCTGGTACTGCACATAAGATAATCCGGATTGGCCTGAAATAACCATCATCGGGGCTGAATCGGTCCATCCTCCGACAACGCCGTTAGTGATATTCACCGCTCCCGGTCCGGCAGTAACTAAAGCCACTCCCAACTTACCGGTTAGCCTACCGTAGGCATCCGCGGACATCCCTGCTGACTGTTCATGATGCGTGCATATTGTTTTTAGTTTTTTATTCTGATAAACCGCGTCAACCAAAAACATCGCCTGGCCTCCGGTGATCATAAATACGGTATCCACTCCCCTGTCGGATAAAAACTTAAAAATAAAATCCGCGACTCTCATAAAAATACCTCCTTGCGCAGCGGCGCACACCGGCCTCTCAAATAAGGACGGGTGTTAGCGCAGCGGCGCACAACCGCGCAATACCTTATAAGCGCGGGGTGTTTAAAGCAAAGATTCAATATCATAGCTCTCTTTTTCCGAGCCTTTTTTGCTGGCTAAATACATCGCTACATCAACAATAAAATCCTCTTGTCCGGCCACCATCTTGCGCCTGCCCAGCTCCATAAAAATATCCCGCGGGTCGACATTAAACCTTTCAGCTGCCTTTTTTACATGACTGGCAAATCCGGAGAATACGCCCGCAATCCCGCTGATTAATGAAATAGAAGAAATTTCCTGGGGTTTATTCATCATCTTAGAAACGATATTGTCGCTTGTATCCATCATTCTGTAGAGATCAAGCCCGGTAGAGATCCCCATTTTTGACAAGAGCCCGGCTAATACCTCTAACTGACAATTCCCGGCTCCGGCGCCGAAACCCCGCAATGTCCCGTCAATGATCAAGGCTCCGTTCTGGATAGCGATAAGTGAATTCGCGATGGCTAACCCTAGATTATTATGGGCGTGAAATCCGAGTTTAATTTGGATGTTTTGCGCCAGGTATGAGACAGTTTCAGCGACCATTTCGGGAGTCGAGGCCCCTGCTGAATCCATAAGAATGACCCCTTGCGCCCCGTAACTTTGCATTTTTAAGGCCTCTTCCAGAAGTCTCTCTTTAGGCGCCATATGATACATCATCATTATGCCGTAAGTTTCTTTATCTTTCTTCCTTAAATATTCGATATGCTGCTTGGTGACATCCGCTTCAGTACAATGAATAGCTACACAAAATAAATCAACGCCTATATCTATGGCCGGCGCGATATCATCTTTGATGGTCCCGAAACCCGGGATTAAAAATGCCCCTAATTTAGTATTCTTCAGCTCTAGACGAGCGGCCTTAAGCATCTCCCTATCCGCAATAGCGGATAAACCGACTTGCAACGATGAAGCGCCCAAGCCATTACCATGGCCGACAATAACAGTATGCAAACCAGCGCTATCTATCTGCCTGCAGTATTCTTTGATATTCTGGGCGCTTAACTTGTGCCCTACCGCGTGCGATCCGTCGCGTAAAGTAGAATCAAAAAAGAGTATCTGGTTCATAGTCTAAGTTTCGCGTATTCCTCAGCCATATTAACAGCGGCGCAGGTAATAATATCCAAGTTCCCGGAATATTTAGGTAAATAATCCCCCCTACCGATAACTTCAATCATAGTCGTAACCCGCTCATTTTCCGCGACCGGCCCCAAGGTGATCTTATACCCGGGGACATATTTCTGGATTTCTTTAGCCATTTCAGCGATCTCTTCCTTAAGCTCGGCTAACTTCGGTTTTCTTATCTTTGCGTAAATAGTATTATGCATTAATACCGGCGGCTCTGCCGGATTTAAGACTATAATCGCCTTTGCCTTTTTAACTCCCGTAAAACTCTCAATAGCGTCGCGAGTTGTTTGAGTAAACTCATCGATATTAAGCCTTGTTCCGGAACCGGCTGATTTTGAAGAAATACTGGATACTAACTCGATATACTCCGTTTCAGGATGCGTTTTCATAATCGCGGCAATGATCGGAATAGCCGCCTGTCCGCCGCAAGTAATCAGGTTAATATTCTGGGCCTTAAGGCAATCTTTCATATTAATAGCCGGAACGCACATTTTCCCGATTTTAGAAGGGGTTAGGTCAATAGTATATTTTTTCAGTTTTTTTAAAACAGGCGCGTTTTTCTTATGCACGCTGGCGGAAGTAGCGTCAAATACAATCTCGCAGCAATCCGGCTCGTTTGCGATCGCGTCAATGGACTCGTAAGAAGTCCTCACCCCCATTGACTCCGCTTTTCTGATTCCTTCGGAATCCGGATTTCTACCCGCGAAAATCCCGCACTCTAAAAATTCCGATCTCTGTATTTTCACAAGAAGATCAGTGCCGATGTTCCCTGTCCCGATTATCCCTACTTTTATTTTTCGCATTTATAAATCTATGACTAATCCGTCTTCCGCAGCCAAAGTATTTTTAAAAATCTTGCGAGCCGCTCTTTCCGCCCTAGCCCTCTCTTTTTTAGTTAAATAAATTGCGGCATCAAAATGGACCAAGGCCAGCATTTTAGCTCCCGCGGCGCTGGCTGTTTCGGCAGCCTGCTCAGGGTTAAGGTGCGGCCATTTCATATTTTTCTGTCCGCTTTTAAAGGAACATTCGGAAATAAAAAGGTCCGCTTCTTTAGCTAAAAGCAGAAGATTCCCGCAAGTTCCGGTATCAGTACAAAACGCGGCAACCTTACCCTTCGATGAGATTCTGTAACCGTAACAAATTGTAGAATGCCTAAGCTGCCTGTATTCTATGCCTAAAGGAAACCTGGTTGTTTCATTGATTTCATGCAGCCTTAGCCGCGTATTCAAGCGCGAGATAGGCATGGAATACGGCGAATTAATCACTTTCTTAAATAACTCCTTCAGCCCGGGAGGGCCATAAATATCAATGCCTTGTTTAAAATTAAACCTACTTAGTATATGCAGCCCAATTACATGATCCAAATGATAATGGCTTAAGAATAAATACACCGGCTTATCACGTTTAATATACCGGTCTATTTTATATAAACCATTACCCGCATCAAAAATAACATACGCGCTCTTCGTCTCTACAAGAACGCAAAGAGTATTGCCTGTTTTAGTGTCGTACCATCCGTTTGTACCGAGAAAAGATACCCTCACGCTTAATCCTTCCAGATCTTCCAGGGAGCATTACCCTGTTTCCAAAGTTCATTCAATAAGTCAAGTTCCCGCTGGGTATCCATACACTGCCAAAACCCACTATGCTTATAGACAGAAAGCCCGCCGTCACTGGATAGTTTTCCCAACGGCTGATGCTCAAGAGTACAATTTTCATCATCGTTTAAATAATGAAAGATCTTTCTATTAAATACGAAAAAACCCCCGTTTATAAATCCATGGCTTACCAACGGCTTTTCATTAAATTCAATAATATTCTTTCCCTTTACTAAAAGTTCGCCAAACCGCGAAGAGGGATGCACTCCCGTTAATGTGCCAATACTATTATTCTTCTTGTGAAATTCAATTAACTCCCCGATATTTATATCGCCAACCCCATCTCCATAGGTGACCATAAAAGTTTCACCGTCAATATACTCTTCGATTTTCTTTATCCGAGCGCCTGTCTGGGTATGAGCTCCGGTATTTACCAGAGTTACATTCCAATCTTTCTCAAGATGGGCATTATGAAATACGATGTCGCTTCTATTCCCTAGATTAATTGTAAAATCATTATTCATTGCCTCATAGTTTAAGAAATAATCTTTAATAAGGTCGCCTTTATACCCTAGGCACAACACAAAATCCTTAAAACCATAGTGTGAATAGATTTTCATAATGTGCCACAAAATTGGCCGGTTGCCGATTTCTACCAACGGTTTTGGCCTTATCTCGGTTTCTTCTCTTAAACGCGTTCCTCTGCCGCCGCATAAAATAACTACCTTAACTTTTTCGTTTTTCATAATCACCCCTTTTTAATTTAATAATTGCCAGTAATAAGCCGATTTGAAACCAGAAAAATGTCGCGATCTTAGAATAATAAAGGTTTGTTTCAGTCATTCCGTTAATCAGGAACGCGATAAGCCCCGCGGCAATTCCTAAACTGCAAGCTTTAAGGAACTCATCATCGCTAATCCTCCGGTAAAAATAAGCCCAATATTTAAAAACTCTGAATAAGAGCCAAATGAATATTAACAATCCGATTAAGCCTATCTCTCCGGTCATATGCAGATAAATGTTATGCGCGTACCATTGGGTATTACCTGTAAGATCCTCTTTTTCCTGCATTTTATATTTTTGGAAATTAAGGCAGTAGGTATTTACACCTACCCCTATTACCGGATGATGTTGGATCATATTTAAAGACGATCGGTATATACTAAGTCTTGTATCATCAAAAAGAATCTGCCAGACAGATGTTTGTTTACTTGCCCAATTCGCGATATTCCGCGGCATGAGTATTGGCAACGCAATAACCGATAACAGAAGCAATAAAAGTATAATTTTATCCCTTTTTATTATCGCCATGAAAAGTATCGCTACCCAAGCCCCAAAAATAGCGCTACGCGAAAAAGTATAAATCAAGGCGTAAAGCACAAACGCCGAAACTATACTCATTAATACCTTTTTGCGGCCTTTTAAATAATATAGTGCCAAGGCTATTGGGAGTGACAAAAATAATGTGAGGTAGCCTCCGAAGATATTTGTATGCGGGAAAGCTGCTCTTATCCGGGATAAACCGATTACAAACTGCGGAGGCTCCGCGTTAAAGAAATCCTTACCGAAAATAAGCGAGTAAAAACCGTCTGCCGAAGCCAGGAATAAACCGGCAATAATCGCCACAACTATCCTTTTAACATGTTTTTTATCCTTTATCTCCGCGGCCATAATTAGAAATAAAAATCCATATTTTAAAAGCTTTTCAATTCCCTGAATGCTGGATTTTATATTCACTGAATTTATAAAAGAAATCAGCGCGATCGCTATAAGTAAAATGAACGGGATACTTACAGGGGTTTTAATGAATGAGCGATCCTGTAAGGCTATCCTCTTAGCCAAGAAACCCACAATTACGAAACCAATGAAGATATTTACCGCGGCTGAAGAGAAACTTACCACAAATGGTATAAAAATTATCCCCCAATAAATCATCTTCTCACATACAGCTAAAATCTTCTCGCGTAAAGTCATGTATTTCTCCGTTTCTGATTATTATTTATAGCAAATAAGCTTCCAACTTTTCGGCCTGAATAATAATCTTGGCAGTATCAAGAAAAACGCTATAAACCACTCTATTCTCCTGTGGTTCTTAAAAAAATTAGCTAATTCTAATTTAAAGGTGCGCTCGTTGGGATTCCTGTTTTTGCGTCTCAAAATATAATCATCGGCCAACGACGAAAATACGGCCTTTACCCTTCTAAAACCGCCTGTCTTGGCTCCCTTAATAAATTCCGGAATAGTATAAGAGGTATCCGCGAAACCCTTTTCTTCCATCTTCTTAAAAACTGGGTGGACTTTTTCGAACACCCCCCTGGCTGCTTCATTAATCACAAAAAGTTTTCCTCCGGGTTTTAAAACCCTGAATATTTCGCTAAAAACTTTTTTCAAGTCTTTACTATGATGCAGGATCGCCGAACCAAATACAATATCAAAGGAATTATCCATAAATGGTATATAGTGCATATCAGAAAATATTCTCTCAAAATACGCCTGCTTTATAAAAAGATCAGAGACCTTTAAGTAGTTGCTTATATCCGTAGCGACTACACTGCATCCTTTTTTGGCAAAATTAAAAGAGGCGTAAGAAAAACACGAACCTATCTCCAATATGCTTTCTTTTCCGCTCAGGCTTAAGTCGGCCAAGGCGGAATAAAACCTGCCGGATGCTTCAGCAGTAGTCTGAAAACTTCCGTTGGCCCTAAAGAAATACGAACCATCCCCCTGCGGCAAAGCAAGAAATTTGTCTTTAAACTTTTCTATCGTTTCATTTGATATTCTGTATTTACTGCCGCTTTCATCAACAATATACTCGTCGTTATCCATAGCCTTTCTTTCACGCAAAACACCTTCGTTGGCATTATGGAGGAAATTAATTATCCCATCCTCGATCTTATAATCAGCGCTACATTTGTTACACACAATCCTCCCCTGCCTCGTCTCAATCTCATTGATTGTTTCTTTACACAAGGTCAATAGATTGCTTTGGCAGGCCGGACATCTTAAGAGTTTGAGCACACTTTCTCGCATCCTGAACTTTTCTTTCTATTATAAACGTTTAGTATCTGTTACGCAGCATATTTATAAACCTGGTTATTTTTCTGATATTCTTACGCAGGGCTCTTTTGAACTTACCGGCATTCTCTTCACTATTAACCAAGGCGTAATCCCAAAAATATTTCAGGTTGGATGCTAACCTTATACCGCTAGAATTAATTTTCTTCCTCCACCTGTTTAAAACTCTTATATTATGTTCTCTTGTGTAGTAATAAACTGAATCGGTCTTTAGCCATATCCTTTCGTCAAACTCATCCGACTTAACCAGCCCCCGGTAAATCTTTGTTCCGGGAAGGATATAGAGCATAGACGCTCCCGGACCATGGGTTGATCTGATATTTTTATTTAAATAGTCAACTGACTCCTTAATTGTCTCTTCAGTCTCACCCGGAACGCCGACACAGAAAAAAGCGCTGGTAGTCAATCTATCCGTATATTTAGCGCAAATATCAAAAGCATTCTTCGCTTCCTCTTTAGTGATCTTCTTGTCAATTGTCTGTAATATCTTATCGGATAGGCTCTCTACCCCCCAGGTTATATGCCTGCAGCCAGATTCAACTAACCTGGCGACCATTTCTTCATTCACGGGCTTTACCCGACAGGAGATAGCATACTCAATATTCTTACCTTTTAGTACCTGCGCCAGTTTAATTGTCCTCTCAATCCCGAGATTAAAAGTATCATCATGAAAGAAGATCCTCCTGGCGCCTAAACTTTTTACATAATCCACTTCCTCCCCGACCCTTTCCGGAGAATTCATCCTGACATTTTGTCCCCAAAAAGAAGAGGTTGAGCAAAAAGAACAGTTAACCGGGCAGCCCCGAGAAGTAATCAGATACGCTGACTCGCTCTCTTTTATCCTTTGAGAAGCGTAGGAATAATCCGGAAGAGATAAATCATCAAGGTTAGCGGCAATCTGGGTAACAGGATTTGCTTTAAAAGTTCTGTCACCGTCTTTATAAACTAACCCGCTTATTTCTCTGTAATCTGACCCTGTTTCTAACGCACCGCATAACTTGTAAAGTGAGCTTTCGCCTTCTGACTGAATAATAAAATCAATATCATCAAAGAAATTTTGAAAGATCTGGCCATACATCGTAGAGGGATGCACCCCTCCCAAAACAACAATAATATCCTTATTGATATTTTTAACCTTATTAATTATTTTATACGCAGCCCAGCGGTTAAAGGAATTAAAAGAAACTGACACTAAATCAGGCTTAGATTCTTTAACAGAATTAAAAAACAAATTCAGGCTCTTCTTAAACTCCCTGCCATTATAATCATATACATCCACCTTATGCTTTCGCTTTAGAGACGCAGACAAATACGCAAGCCCCAAAGGATAACCCTTAAGATTTAATTCCTGCGAAGGTGGATAAACAAGCGCGATTTTCATGTTTTGATTAAAACTTTATATATGTGAGTCAAAGGATTACTGTATAGAAGCTCAAAATCCTCAGGATGAACAGCAGCCCATTCATCCTCAACTGGGAACCTCGCAGGATCATCCACTTCCCTATTTCTAAAAAACGGAAGATTAATAAACAGGTATTCAATTCTTGCAATCTTGAGGTTTTCTCTCCAGGCCAAGTAGTCTTTAGACTTACGCGCTAGCCCATCGGGCTTATTATAGGGAAGAATTTCTTTTGCATTCACGGAAATATACCTTACATCATTCTTAAGCCTTGTTCCGAATAAAGGATAAAATTCCGAACGGCCGGTATAAGCAACTCGCGCTCCACTCTTAGTTATATCGTTAAGGGCCTTCCAGCCTTTCCCTGCATCCCTTTGCCAGGCCTCCTTTTTACTGAAACTTAGAGGATAACGGTCAAACTCTTCCCTATCATATTTATGATTAAAATAAACCAGAAGCAAGGCCCCTAATAATAACCCAGTTAACATAGCCTTGGCAAATGTTTTACTGCTATAAAAGACGGCTATCTGTTTCTTGTAAAGTACTAACGCTCCGAAAAATACCAAAGAAAGCAGAATTGAGAAGACCAGCTCATAACCCTTAGCTAATTCAAAGGCAGCGGCAGAAATGGATACGAATGAAATAAAAAATAGGTATTTATCCAGGTACGGGAATCTGGTTATAAAAATGACCGCGGTCAATAATCCCAGGCTAAAAAACGGGAAAAAATAACGCATGCAATAAATATCAATAAAAAGGCGGTATAGGATAAGCATCAGGAGCGGGGTAACAAAAAGCAAAAAGTACTCTCCAAAAGGCTGGACTTTAGCCTTAAGGCGCCTGTAAAGAATTATAGGAAGAAAGGTGCAGGGTAAGATTAAGATTAGAAACTGCCCGCCTAAACCTTCCCTAAAAAGAATATTCATTAAATTAAACTTATCACCGCTGGGAATCCACATTTTGAATGCGGCATTATCAAGCAGGCCGTTAAAAATAGTGTGGCCAAAGATCTTAATGCTTACAGGAAACAGCGGATTACCGGTAAAAATATAATTTTTTATATACATAAAACCGCCGAATACGACAACCATTAAACCGATAACTCCTACAAACCCGAATCCCCTGTTAAACGTAAATTTATTTTCTTTTGCGCCCCTGAATAAGATATAACAGATAAAAGGCAAAAAAGCGGCTAACCAAACAAAATTAATAATTTTAGTCCCGGCGAAAAGGCCTACCGAGATGCCAAAAAGAATCGCGTTCCTAAAAGTAAACTCGCGCTTAAGCAGTAAAAGCGTGTAAAAAACTAAAAGAAAGAGCACCGCGCAGATAACATCAATTAAAGATCCGGTCCTTAGCTGTTTAAAGATGTTCGGAATAAGCGCCCAGAGGAAACCGCTTAATAAAGCCAGCGTCCTGCTTACGCCATAACTCTTGAGTATTGCGTAAATGGCTATTATGCCGATAATATAAAACGGCGCCTCCCCTAAATCCGCTAAAAAAGCGTTTCGCAAGGGCAGCATAAGCCAGGTAAAAAACAACTGGGCGTTAATCGGAAAATAAGAATTCGAACCAGTCTCTAACGAGCCGGGGTAGAGTATCGGACTAGCCCCAAATATAAAAAATGGGTTATTAAGATTCCCGCTCTTAATCCAGGCAGCCGGAAAAGCAAGATGAAACTGAAAACTGTCAGGGCTAAAAGGCGGATTGACCAGGTTATTAAAAGATTTCGTCAAGAAAAAAGATACAAATATCGCGATAGCCAGAATTAACACGTTACTACTTAAGAGCGGCTCCACATTTGGCTTTATAAAAACAGGCATTTTTTTCTTAGCAAGGATTAAATAAACCACTAAAAGAATAAGCAGATGGGCTATAAAAACATTTAGATAATAGAGCTGCCCGCTAACACCCAGGATGAGTTCTACTAAAACAATTTGGGCCAAAGACAATAGAAAACAGGCTAAAATTGATTCGCTAAGCAAACATATGCTAAAATATTTCTTAGTCAACAACCAGGAACTAAGGATTACGGCTATAACTTCCAGTATTAAAATTAACATTGCCGGCCCTTTCTTCTCTTTTTAAAAATGCACGTTATAAACAATCGCGTAAAAAGTTAATGCCCAACCTATAATAGTAAGCTGAATAAATCTGTCTTTTAAGAATATTTCAGTAGGTGAGCCGCTTTGATTCAAGACAAAAATCATCTGCAGGTACCGCATAATCCCTAAAATAACAAAAACTACCGTTAAATAAAGCTTATCGGTATGAAATTTATCAATACTAAAAGCGCTCATCGTATACATTACATAACAAACAATAAGGATTGTTGACATTATTATTATCGCGGCATTTAAAAAATCAAGATTGTAGCTATCTATTACTTTGCGAGTCTTATCGCCTTTATCTATATAAATTAACACGTCGTCTCTGCGTTTGGCTAAAGCAATAAAAAGCGCAAAAAGTATGGTGGCAAGTATTAACCAGGAAGAATTATTTACGCTACAAACAATTCCGCCAATAATTATTCTTATTGTAAAATTAAAAGCTATCACAAAGATATCAATTAAAGTGATGTGCTTAAGAAGCAGGGTGTAAAAAAGATTGCTGAGGATATAGGCAATCAGCCAAAATAAGACTGTAGTCCCTAAGGAAAACCCGATAACTAAACCAAAAAATAATAATAAGCCTACTAATAAAAAAGATACCCTGACGGACACAGCATTAGAAGCTAAGGGCCTTTTGGATTTAATCGGATGGATGCGGTCTTCAGCGATATCGTGATAATCATTAAATATATAAACTGCGCTAGCGCAGAACGAAACCGCAAGAAAGGCTAAACTGGTTTTATATAATAACAAGACATTATTCAACTTTAAATCAAAAAATAGCGGTAAAAACACAAATAAATTCTTTACCCATTGATTTACTCTCATTAAAATTAAATAATCAATTATTTTTGATTTTCTTTTCATATATTATTTAAAAAATCCCAAGACCTTCTTGGCGATAATCTTGGCGTGAGACAATGAACGGATATTCCTGATATTATGAATAATTATCCGCGGCCGCAGAGAAAACCGCAGAAAGAATAAACGGAACCAGTAACGCAACCGGTCCTCTGTAAGCCCGCAAGGAACATAGGTAAGACTATTATAGTTTTGTTTAGTCGGGTCAATCTCGGCACTCCTGATTTCGCCGTTAGCAATAAGCCTGTCGGTTACCGGAGTGCCCAACATCGGGATAAACCGGGTTAAGCTGATCCTTATCAGCGGCAAAGACAAGATAAATTTCAAAGTTTTGCGCAGCGTCTCCTCTGTTTCTAACGGATAACCCACTATGAAAAAACCAACAACATTAATTCCTTGCGAATGAATAAGCTTTACATTCTCAGTTACTACCTCTAAAGCCAAATTCTTACCCATGTCTTTTAAAATTCCAGGATCTGCGGACTCAATACCGACAGCAACTTCATAGCAACCGGATTGTTTCATAGTCGCGAGTAGTTTCTTATTGAGCGTATCTATCCTAAGTCCATTGGGACAAGTCCATAAAAGATCTAAGTGGCGTTCAATTAACTCCTGCGCAAACTCCAGCGCGGCTTCAGCAGGAAAAGTAAAATTATCATCTATAATTTGAAACTCTTTCAAACCATAATTGTTCTTTAAATATTCTAACTCATCGACAACCTGGACAGGATCCCTGCGGCGGACTTTGTATCCGGTAATATTTCTGCTGCCACAAAACGAACAATGAAACGGACATCCGCGGGATATCATAATAGGGAGCACCGGTAACCGGCGATAAAAAAATCCATGCACAGCGTTACTATATAAACCGGGATTAATCCTATCCCAGGCAGGAGCGCCAATGACATCAAGGTCTGAAATATACTCATGCGGCGTTAAGTGGACTTTACCTTCTTCAATCCAAGCCAAGTTGGGGATCTGTTCCAACAGGGAACGATCCATCTTTGGGGAAAGAATCTTTAAAAGTTTCCCGATAGCAATCTCCCCTTCTCCCACCGCAAGAAAATCCGCGTCTTTAAGAAAATTGAGGACAAATTCCGGACTGGAAGATGGCGCCGGACCGCCAACAATAACCGGTACACCAGGAGCTTCTTTATGGATAACCTCAAGATAATCTTTCACTTCTTTGAGGTCCATATCATAAGCTTGTAAGCCGACCAGCCTGTAATTCTTAATAGCTAGGTGTTTTGATAAATCTTCAGGCGCAACCTTGCGGATATTACAATCAAAAATCTGCACGCTAAAACCGCACTTCTCCACATAGCTGGCGATAAAACCTAAACCCAAAGACGGAGTGTATTGCAGGCTATATTTACTTAAAGGCTTAATCAGTAATAAATCGCTTTTCTCTATCATTTTAATCCCATACACCAGCTACTTAAATAAACTTTAATTTCCTCGCCGAAAATAAAACCATTTTTAAAAGAATCAATCCGTGTCTCCAGCGGTTTATATTAGTGCGACCGTACGCCCTTTCATAGTACCTTACCGGTATCTCCCGGATTTTAAGACAAAGCCGCGTTGCGCCTAAAATCAAATCAAAATCACCAAACGGGTCAAATTCGCCAAAAAAACTTCTATTTAAGGCGATTTTCCGGTAATTTTCTGCGGAAATGGCCTTTGTCCCGCATAATGTATCTTTAAACCTCTGCCCGACAAGAAAAGAAAAAACTGCCGCAAAGAATTTATTACCAACCATATTGCAAAAGCGCATAGCCTGGCCATCGTGAGGATAAACCAGCCGACTCCCATTTAAGAATTCCGCCTTATCTTCACACATAGCTTTATAAAAATCCACAAGGGCTTCAGGCGCAACAGATAGATCCGCATCTAAAATCATAAAAATATCCTTGGAGGCGCACTCAAAGCCTTTCCTTACAGCATCTGCCTTACCCTTACCATCCTGCTTAACGCATTTTATATTTAAAACCTTACCGTATACCTCTTCAACTCTTTTAATTTCCTGCCAGGTGTTATCTTTGGAGTGCCCTTCAACAAAAATCACTTCATCGCCCGACCCCAGTTTAGGCAGCCTTTTAACTATATTTTCAATATTCCCAGCTTCATTCCTGGCCGGGACAATGACTGATACAGATAAATCTTTTTTGACATTCTTCAAAATTGGCCTAGCCACTAGAATATTTACTAAGCAAAAAAAACGAAAAAAAGGAAGCGGAGCTAAATAACGATTAATCAAATTACTTAATATGGGAATATAGAAAGGAACTAAAATCTTTCTATCGATAACCACCGGCTCAAAATCAGCTAACGACAAAATATTTGAGATATCTTTATGGTCAATCCAATTTTGTTCAGGTGTCCTACTGCGTATCCCCAAAAAAGAGGCAAGCCTTGCTAGCGGTTTCCATAAACTACTATAATATAAAATCACTACCCTTGTTTTGAGGCCTAAGGAATTATGCAATTTACGAAAATAGAATAAAACATCCTTTTCGTAATGGATAGTCCCGTTTAGAATCAAATATTCGGGGTTCGCATTTAATAATTGCCCCAAATCCGCATCTGAAGAAAGCTGCTTAGAATTCTTAAAATAAGTACTTACCGGAAATGATTGCGGAGTTATTTCAATTACCGTATTATCAGGCCGGATAAAAACTGATAAATACCGAGAAAGTAAATCATAAAAATACTTCTTCAGTCCTAATTTTTTCCTTATGCTATTTCCCATAAATTAACCAAATACATTAAGGTCAGAAATTTATTCTTTCTTTTTCAACTACAATCGGCCGCTTTAATACCTGCGTATGTATAGAGCCTATATATTCGCCTAAAACCCCGATAAAGAACAGTTGCACCGCAGAAAAGAAAAATAACCCTATCACTATTGGCGCAGTTCCAACTGAGAAATTCTGCCAAAAAATAATTTTATATAGTAAATATACTATCGCAACCAAAAAACTGCCCAAGGCTACAAGAAACCCTAAAATAGTAGCCAAGCGCAAGGGCACCTTGGAATGGTTTGTAATACCCAACATAGCAATATCATACAAAGTATAAAAGTTGTTCTTGGTTTTACCCCTCTGGCGGGCTGGTTGCGAAAACTCAATAATATGTTTTTCAAAACCAATGTCGCAGATTAAACCTCTGAGATAAGGATAAGGATCATCAATCCCTCTTAGAATCTCTATTATCTTCCTGTCATAAAGCCCAAAACCGGTAAAGTTTTTAATTTGGTCGACTTCCGAGATAGCCCCTATTAAGTTATAAAACAGTTTTCTTGCGGCAAACATAAATTTTGATTCTTTGCTTTGGCTTTTTACCCCTAATACAATTTTATATCCTTCTTTCCACTTTAAGATAAAATCTTTTATCATCTCAGGGGGATCCTGAAAATCGGAAGCCAAATAAATAACAGCGTCACCGGTTCCTTGCAATAAGCCATAATAAGGAGACCTGATATGCCCGAAATTCCGGGAATTTACAATTATTTTTAAGTTTTTATCTTTACTGGCTAAAGTCTTTAATATCTTTACGGTGCTATCCGTCGAAGCATTATCAATGAAGATATGCTCATATTCATATTCTTTTAATTCATTAAAAATTTCTCTTACTTTCTCATAAAGCAACGCGACATTATCCTCTTCATTAAAACAGGCGGTTATCACGGAAACCTTTATTTGTTTCCCCGTCATTGGTTGTTCCCTCCCGTATTCAGTATTATTGTTATTCTCCCGGTTATCATATTCAGGAACAATTTATAGAATTTTAAAGATATATTTACTCCCAGTAGAAATAACGCAGGTATATTTTTAAAGAAGTTTATGGCCGTTTCTCCGGCATTAAACCAACCTGCGCCTTTATCCGGGCTAGCTAATATATTTCTTATTTTATTGAAACTAAGGTAGAAGACAAAGTAGCTATAAAGCAGATCGTTCCTTATTTCCTCCTCAGAGCTTCCGGTTGGAACATACGAAAATGGTATTTCCCTAAAGGGATCTTCAATGAGAGCGGATACTGAATTAAAATTCTCATATAACCCAATAATTTTTATTCTATTTTCGTTCTTAGCTATCTTATATAACTCTGTTCCGGGATAGGGAGTAGCATTATTATACCGAACCATATCTAGCTTCAATTCCTTGCTCAATCTCAAGCAATCCATCCTATCTTTATGCGCTTCACCCGGGAAACCATATATGAAAGTCGCGCTTACGTAGAAACCTATTTTCTTGGCCATCTTCACAGCATCTACGCATTGAGCCACGGTTTCGTCTTTTTTAATAAACTTCATAATCTTCTCCGAGGCAGTTTCCAAACCAAAGAAAACACTCTTAAATCCGGCATCATACAAATCCCTTAATAACTTATAATTAACATTATCTCCTCTGGCCTGGAAGCTAAAGGTAAGCTTTTTGTCAAAACCATTTATTTTTATCTCATCCAAAAGCTCATATATCCTCTCCTTATTTACCAGTAAATTGTCATCTAAAAATTGCACATTCTTTTTGGCGTCTTTACGCGCAGGATACTGGCTACCTACCCAATCTAAATTACGGATAATCTTTTTTACGGAAGAATACCTGTAATTTTTTCCAGTAGTAACCCTGTTACTACAAAATATACATCTATGCGGACAGCCGCGCGAACTAATAACAAATCCTAAATCGTAACGTTTGGATTTAAAAATATGATATGGGAAGTCAGGAATATCATCTAAATTCACCTTAGTTGTAGAAATTCTATTATGTACTATAGTACCATTGCTCCTATAAGATAAACCGTCTAAACTAGTGAAATCTTTATTACCCTTAACACACTTATAAAATTCAACCAGGGCATTTTCCCCCTCCCCCCTGATAACAACATCTATATGCCGATAGGCTAAAACGTTATCCGGCAACGCGGTCGGATGGATACCCCCAAATACGATTACCGAATCAGGGTATTTCCTTTTTAATTCTTCAGATAGTAAAATCGCGCTTTTAAATGCAGCTGTCAACACGCTAAATCCGAAAATATACGGCTTCTGCATATCCTTAACATATTCAGACACTACTCTCAAAACATTATCTTCTACTTGCTCATCAATAAATTTAGTTTTAATATGCTCCCGCTCTAAAAAAGCAACTAAGTAACCAATACCTACCGGAACAGATATAGGCAAAAACGGCTGGAAGATTTTTAATGCGTCCTTTGGCGATGAGTTGAATAAAATCATTTAAACCCTTTGCATCCTCCCGATAATCAAACCAGCCCACACCCAGAATAAAATAGCCAGGCGCAAAGAATACAAATTCGTTTCAAAAAAACTGTGAAACAAGAAACCCAAGGCGCCGGATAATAATCCAAGTAGTACAAAATCCCTGGAAACAATAAACTTCTTAATTCCAAGATAAACAAATGAAACTATAAAACCCAGGAAGCTAAATAAGGTAAAAATACCTGCTTCAGCCCAAATCTGTAAATAACAATTGTGCGCGTATGAAATATTTGCAACCGGTAGAAATTTCGGAAAATTAGCCATAAACGTACCTAAGCCAATTCCCAAAAATGGATGCGCATTAATCATTTTCCAAGCCGCCAGCCAATACCTGAACCTATCGCTATCTCCTCCTGCCCTAAAAGTAAAAAGCAACCTTTCATGAAATATGGGAAACAGAAACAAAATAATGACTATAATAAAAACAGGAACTAACCGCTTGAGATTTTTTCCGGAAAGAATTGTTATAAAAATAAACGAAATAAATATAGCTAGCCAGCTTCCGCGTGAAAAAGTAAAAATAATTGCCAGGGTGGATAAAACAGCTAAAACTGATAAAGCGTTAATTTTAAGCCTGGAATAATTTTTTACTAATAATAAAGCGGATATAAGAGACAGGACAACTACCAAATATCCGCCAAAAGCATTGTAGTGGCTAAAAGAAGAGGTCGCGGCATGCAGGCCGCTATTTAAATCAGCTATGCCTCTATTTCGTAAAAACTCAAAGTTAAAAAAATACTGGCTTAGTCCGGAAAAAACTGCCAAAGTTGCGCCAAATAAAAAAACAACTAAGCCGCGCTTAACTATCTTTTGATTATATACGCCATCCTGAACAATGATACAAACGCCAAAATATTGCATCCATTTCCCAAACAATGCGTTCAGGCTTATTTTAAGATACGCTGCGCTATTGAACAAGGAAAGCGCGCTAAAGAATAAAAACAGCAGAAGAAATAAATTCGGTAAGGACTTAAGATATTTGAAATCCGGCCTTATTGCTTTGCGTCCGACAAAACCCAAGAGAACAAAACCTACAAAAGTCTCAACTAAAGCGTTAGAAATTGACAGAAAAAATAACAAACCATATAACGCGTATTCGCTAATAAACTTGAAGAAATTATAGAATTTATCTTTCAACTAATACGCCCCCTTACACTTTAGTACAGCAGGAACTGTCCAAAGAATGATCTTCATATCTAACCCTAAAGACCAATTCTTGACATACCATATATCCCAACGCATCCACTGACTAAACTTTAAATCCGATCTTCCTCTTATCTGCGCTAAACCTGTAATCCCCGGCCTGATATTTAAACGCGGTATATGCTTATACTCTATATTATTACTTTCTTCAACGGGAAACGGGCGGGGTCCAACCAAACTCATATCGCCCTTTACAACATTTATTAATTGAGGTAACTCATCTAAACTGTATTTACGTAAAAATCTACCCACTTTAGTCAAACGCGGGTCATTACGGATTTTAAAAATCGGGCCCTCTACTTCAGACTTATCCCTTAAGGATTCCTTATGTCTATCCGCTCCCTTAATCATGGAACGGAACTTATAGAAATCGAAAATTACACCTTTTTTTCCACTTCGTTTTGAAATATAAAATACCGGCCCGGGGCTTTCTATTTTAATTAAACAGGCAATTAATACAAATACAGGCAAAAACAAAATTAAAATTGAACTAGAGATAAAGATATCCAACAACCTCTTAAATGCGTTTCTTGCCTCATATCCATTTTTCTCAAAATAAGTTAATAAAGGAATAGTACCGATATAATTTAGTTTAATCTGACTGTAGGGCAAGCCAAAATGCTCGGCAGCTACCCGCACTGTCTTACCTAATTTTGTACCTTTTTGGATTATCTCTCCGGAAATTTTACGCTCGGAAGGAATAGTAACGTAGATTTCATCAATAAAGTATTTTTTTACAACCTGTTCAATATTATTAATTTTGCCTAAAATCTTAATTCCATCTCTTTCACCCACCCTTACATCATCCAGGAATCCGATTGTTTTCATCCCTAAGTAAGGAAAGGTTTTGGTTTCATCCGCAAGCGCTATGCCCGCATTTCCTGCGCCTATTATCAGAATATTATAATTAGCATACCCCTTCCGGATTAAATAACGGACACAGAGTCGCTTTATTGTTCTCCAAATTGAAAGGCTTAATAATAAAGCAACGCTTGATTCTATAAAAACCGTGCGTGAGAAAATATCTACTTTAAGAACAAAAATAAGCAATGCAGTTAAAATAGATGCTGACAAGACACATCTGCCTACCTTCAGCCATTCACCTGAAACACTTAGATAACGATCAGTATAGTAAAGATGAGCGTTATGTAACAAAAATACCAGAACAACCCCCCAATAAAAGTAAATTGACAGATATAACCTGATATGATCCGAATCAAGCTGAATTAATGCAGGATTAAACTTACATACCCCATAAAACGAAAGGGTTATAAGCGCGATATCTACAAAAAAATAAGCAAAACGGATCCGCCTGTTTAATTGATACATAGCTTTATTTTATCACAATTTTACTTATTTAATAATGATTTTATAGGCTTGGAGGCTAATTCCACTAACACGTAATAAATAAAAAGCGGGTAATCTATTAAATATCTGTGCCACAAACGCTTAGGCTCTGTAACTAACCTAAATAACCATTCAAAACCATTACCCCTTATCCAACGCGGCGCCTGAGGTTTTGTCCCAGCCAAAAAGTCAAAAGCCGCGCCAACGCCTATCATAAGAGGAGCATTAAGCCTATCCCTGTGTTCATACATCCACAGGTCCTGCTTCGGAGAACCTAAACCCACCCAAATTATATCAGGGTTACTATTATTGATATCTTCCACTATTTTATCGTCTTCTTCCTTAGAAAGCTGCCGAAAAGGCGGTGAAAATATCCCGCTGATAATTAAACCGGGATATCTCTTAGCTAATCTTTCTTTTAATTTACCCAATACCTCCTGCGTCGAACCGTAAAGATAATTCTTATACCCGCTTTTGGCTGAAATAACACAAACCTCCTCCATTAGTTCAGGGCCATAAACCCTTTTTATATTCTTATACCCGCGCATCTTTCCTAACCAAACTACCGCCATACCATCAGGTGTAACTAAGTCCGCGGAATTAACGCTTGCAAGCACTTTTTTATCTCTTTTACATTCCATTATTGTACTGACAGGACAAACGCAAATATACTTCTTTTGCCTTTTTAATACAGCGTCTTCAACCTCTGAACAGGCATCATTCAAGTCTATCGCAGAAATTCTTACGTTTAAAATACTAAATTCTTTTGAATTTATTTCACTCATCTTAATCTTTTAAAATTTTATTCTCTCCTATCTTCTGCCGCATAAATCCTATGAATGAATCAATGCACCAGCCAATCAGAAACGCGAAAAGAGGCATAACCCAAATAAATTGACGCTGGAGGAACCAATATCTGATTAAAATATCAAAATATAATATAACCATAAGCGGCAAAATAACCAAAATAAGCAGAAAACCTATTTGCTGTAGTCTCGCACGTTGAGGCAAAAGGAATGGAAAAATCAAAAAAACAGCCAGTGGGTACAAAATCTTCTTTCCGACAAGATTACATAAATTACATTTGACAAAAGCAAAAAAGTCAACGATAGGATTAGGCACATATTGAAATATATTACATCCCATTCCATTAATCACGAAAGAATTCCCTACCGAATACCACAAGTACAAAAGCAAACCTATAATGACTATAACAAGCATGAAACGATAGATGTGTTTAAAGATTTGACCAAAAGTCCGCCCTCCGGATTCACGCAGTAGAAAATAAATAAAAGTAAAAAACAAGATAATCGCTCCGTAAACATGAAATATGATAGTAAAAATAAAACAAAAACCTATTAATATTTTCCGTGTCCAGGATAAAGAATAATATTTAGAAACTATTTCTTCGGTAAAATAAAAAACAGCCAACGCTAATGTCGGTAAAACAGCATACGGCCTTAATTCAAATGAGTGAAAAATCAAATCTCTGTGCACAGCCACTAAAGTAAATGTCGCTATCCAGGCAAAAATTGAATGAAAATAACGCCTGCAGATAAGGTATAATAAATAAAAACCTAAGAGAGTAAGTAAAATATGCGGAATGGCAATACCCCATTTGTTGACTTTAAAGAAATATACAAAAGGCCAATTAATAATGTATTCTCCCGGAAAATAAGTAAGATCCGTATAATAAAGCCTTTGCCAAATTGGCTTGAACGGGCCTTGCAGCAATTGTAATGAAATTATCTCATCACTCCAGAATTCGCGATTCAATAAACATATAAACCGCAAATACATCCCATAGGCGGTAAAAAAAACTGCGATAATTTCGTAACGAAATTTCTTAATTAATAACTGTGGCTGTTTGAAATTCATCTTTATGCCTCCCTAAAATATGCCTTTAAAAATTTTCTTTATGGACTATATCTGTTAACTTCCTTTTAGGCACATGGAGCATTCCGCCTTTATCCAGCCAATATTTGATATCTTTGGTTAAAATTTCTTCTTGGGAGCTTTGTTTTGGATACCCCAAAGCAATTGCCAATTCAATTGCATAATTTTTAGGAATTTTTAAGTAACCGGATAATCGAGGTATATTTAGTGAGCCAATAATGCATGAGGCGATGCCATTTTCTAACGCTGTGATGAGTATATTTCCTATAGCTAATCCAACATCATATTTTGCGTTTTTATTAATTTTAAGATTTGAAATAACGATGATGTAGGCGACAGGTTTTTCACCTTTCTTGGGAGCCCCGTCCCTAAGATAGCCCGCCCATTTGATACACCCAAAAACGCGGTTAAGTTTTTCAGTAACTAAAATATACTCTAACGGTTGCAGATTCGCTGCGCTTGGTGCGAGCCTGGCCGCGTTTATACAATTCATAAGAATAGTTTTTGGGATTAGTTTCTGCTTAAACTTACGGATGGTTCTTCTCTTAAGTATTAGTTTGTTCATTTTATTTTGTCAATCCCTTTAACCTTAATTCCATCCCCAATAGTTTTTCTTAGTTTTGTTATCTTTTCTAAAATACCATCCAAATTTCTGATTAGAATAGCATGTTGGTCATCTGGATATATAATTTTCGGATCTTCTTTAATATAAAAAAACATATCCGCTGGCTCAAAAGCGATTGACAAATAGAGAGCTAAAATATCGGAGCAGTGTAAGCCAAACGCTACTTTTATTTTTGTGCATTCACTTAATCTGCTAATTGCTTTTAAATTGCAGTCCTCTATTAGATTAGATTTTTGTGTATGAATCAATACAATATTCCTGAGCTTTTTACTTATTCTGATTATCTCTTTTTCATTGGAGAAACCCGTAGAAACATATGTCACTTTTCCTGTTTTTTGAAGTTTTCTGTGAAGGTTATAATTAGAAAAGTCCGAACTAATTGTTTTCCAAAAATCCGCACCGCCATGATTTAAGACATGAACCATATTTTTATCGGCAATTGCAAAACCGATTAACTTATTATTTCTGTGAGTGTATTCAATGGCCCTTTTGTAGAAATCGTTACTAAGCTTTCTTTTATATGGCCTATCTTCGGTATAAAAAGAGGGCTTCTTAATCTGGAAAGTAACAGCATCGATTTTCTTCTTGACTAACTTTTTAAGCATTTTCATTGCCATAAGTTCACTCCCCATATGGTTTAATCCTATTTCCGCAATAATCATAAAAGTTAGCCTTTCTTCTAAAAAAACTTAGATCAATTTGTAACCTTCTTAGCAAAATATTATACTCTTAGCAACAATGATTAACAATCTGTATTATGTCTTTTATTAACCATTGTGTTATTATAAAAATTTATTCTGACTTACGTAGTTTATCGAACAGGTATCACATCCGGGGATTAAATTCCTCTTGCCTTCACGCATTGCCCGTAGGAAAGCCCGGCGTTCCTGAGAAAACCATATGGATTCCAGCGTATTTTTACTGAAATCTCCGTATTTTGACGTCTCTTTTAAGTCCATACAACACTTCGTTATTGCCCCTGAAGCTGAAAGGGAAACAGATTCAAAGACAAATGAACAAAAAGACGGATAGGGAGAATACTTGGGTTTTTCTTTGTGGAAAGACACATTCCAATCAAACGGCTCCCAATTGGTTACAAGGTCAGCCTTGCTGAATATCTCCCTTAACTCCGGATCAAGCCTTCTTCCCGTACACTTTGCGTCCCTGCCATTGTTCACCTGGATTACTATCCTGCTCTTGTTTTCTATATTCTTACGCAACAGGTATTTCGTATTTTCTAATACCTTAATAAAATTAGCCTTGGGCCGCATATATTCAAACGTCTCTTGGTCTACTCCGTCAATACTGCAAATTATCTGATTGATTATACCCTGGCTCAAAATGAAATCCGCCTCCTCCTTGTCCAATAACATCATATTATCGTTTAAGATTATCCAGGGCCTGAAATGAGGATATTTTTCTTTGTATTCTTTAGTTATTTCTATTATTTCTTTATATTTTGGATGTAGAAAGAAACATCCGCTTATCGGCCATTCCATAATTCTGATATTATAGTTTCTATTATCGCAGACCTCAGTCAGCAATTTTTTATAAATAGCGAGATCCAAAAAAGAAGGCCTGCTTCCTTTATCAAGAAAACAATATCTGCATTTTAAATTACAAATCGCGCAGAACTCAATTGAAATAACTTCAATGTCGCCTAAAGAGCTTTTTCCGGATATTAATTGCGAATATTTATTGTAATATTTCCGCGATCTAAAAAATGTTCGCATACGCAAAAAAAGATTTGCGGGAAAAGTTTTTTTTATATATGCCTTAAAGTTATTTTGCATACCCTTGCTGGATCTCATGAATCAGGCGCCTTTTTTAACGCATCGGGAATCATCTTGCCCTCTATGAGAACCTGACAGGTTTTTTTCGCAATCTCAAAATTTCCAAGATCAGTGTAATGTTCGTAATCATTGAAATATTCGGCTTTATCGGAAAAAATATCAGTAAAATTATAAAACTTTATCTCTCCTTTAGGGAATTCTTCCGCCACTCGCTTCCAAAAATATTGCGCGCGTTTTATAATATCAACCCCGAACTTTTTAAAGAAACCGTATCTTGCAATCCTTAAGGCAGATAACTCTGTTTCGGGAAGCTCCCTTTTTTCATTAAACAAAACAGGCTGTAAAATGTAGCAGTATTCCTTCCCCATCCCCGTAACCAAGACCTGCGTCTGCTTGGCATACGCCAGATAATAAGATATTCTTTCTTCCATCTCTTCTTCAAAGCCATTATCGCTATATTCTAAATCTTGTTTAGGAACTTCCCCAACACCGCAGATCCGTTTTACATTTGCCACGATGCCATTTCTTGCTGACGAGCCAGTGTGGCCCAGCATAAATGATATTCCTTTTTCTAAAACGAACCGGGTATACGTATATTCAGTAAATTTGGTTAAGTTATAAATTAAATTTTTAACGGCCCATACCATGGATTTTGTATTTTTAAGGGTTTGAAATAACTCTCGGTCATAGGAGCTTATAAAATAAGCGTGTTTTCTGCCCTCGTATTCTTCTTTGTATTTATGCCTGAAATCATTCGTTCCACCGAAAGTAATAACTATATCCGGATCAAAAAAAAGTATCTCATTAGAGATTTTTAAAAGCTCTTTAGCGGAATAATAACCCGATGTTCCCGCATTAATCACCTGCAGATTGCGATATTTTTCCTGAAGCAATCTTTCCAGATGCGCAGGGATAGTTTGTGAGTTGCTTGACGCGCCGTGCCCGGCAAGGGTCGAGCCGCCAAGCATAAAAATAGTGAACGTATCTTTACTGATTAAACGGGATTTATCGCCATTATGGATAAATCCGTACTTGTCCGTAGTATAACCACTTTCCCCGGAAAAATTTATTCTGTTTACATAGCCAAAAACAGGATATGGCTCTGTCCAATGCGTCTCATATTGCAATATATTGATGCCGGTAAAAACAGGGTGAAAACGAAAAAGAGAAATTATGCGCGGAGTACCGAAGAAATGATGGGAGGAAAATATTATAAGGCCGCATAAACTTTCGATGCTAACCAATAAAATCATCGCAGTAACCAATAAGAGCAATCTTGGGTGTTTTTTGTGAAAATTCATCTTTTGTATTTTTTATCGATAAACGAAAGATCTCTAAGCGCAAATATTACTCTTATTCCCAACATCTTGATTTTACTAGATAATCATCGAAAACAGCCTTTAATATGCTCCAACGATCCTCTTTCAATAAGGACTCAATTTTTCTCTTGCCGTTTTCAATCATAGCCCTTATCTCGGGGGGGTTTTCAATAATTTTTAATAAACCCTTGCACATACTATCGGGGTTATTTAAGTCCAGCAATATTGCTGAACCTTGAACCTGTTCGCGTAATCCCTCTAAATCAGAATAGAGGACTGGGCAGCCCAGAATAAAGGCCTCTAGGGGAGGAATATTAGTTGGCCCAAAATAAGTGGGCATAACCAAAGCTAGCGCCTGCTTATACAGATATGGCAGCTCTTTATCCTCGACAAAACCGATATAATGAACCTGACCGGCTATGCCGAATTCTTTCGCTTTTCTCAATATAAAAGACAGATTGCCTTTATCAGAACCGGAAAAAACCGCAGGTATAATTATTTTATATTTTTCTTTCAGAAGTTTTAACCCATCCAGTATATAGGCATGATTTTTATGGGGCCAAAATTGAGCGGGATAAAAGATATACTTACCGGCAATCTTATATTTCATGGTTATATCAATAAAATTACGGCTAAATTCGTCTTTGCTGATATTTACAGCGGCTGCCGGCATTAATGGTAATTCCGTGATTCTCTTCTCGTCAACATTATACTTCCCAATAATTTTTTTCTTAGTAAATTTTGAATCAGCAATAACCTTAACTGCCTTACGCAGCGCTAAATAAAGAAAGCTATCCCTTCTTTCAAACTCTCTATACCTATAAACCTCAGGAAACTCCATGTAATCAAGAAAACATAAGTCCCAAATTGTAAAAATATAATTAAATTCTTCTGTAGCTAAGGCTAAATCCGCAGGGTTAAGGAAGTAAACCAAATCGATTTTTTGTTTTCTTAAAATACGGTCGATTTTGGGCTCTAAGTTTATTCTTAATTTTGCTAATATGCCGCTTAATAATTGCGAGCTGAATAATAAATTCAGAAACCGGTCTATATTCGACCAGCGCAAATAATGAAAACGTAGATTATATTTTTCAAGAGTCTTTATATTCTCTTTAACTGTGGTAAAAAAAATAAAATTATATTCTTGGGATTTATTTTTTTCTAATAACATAGAAATGTCTAAAGAATACTGAAAAGCTCCGCCTTCCTTCTTATCTTTAGTAAGAATGACCGCTATGTTCATATCTGCTACTCCCTCTTAGCAACCACAACCCCGCTCCAGCTTGCAGGGCTCAAAGGATTGCTTATGCTTAGCCACTTAAAGCTTTTTACGATTTTAAAACCGGACTGCTTTAACATAAAATCTAATTCCGGCAGGAAGAAATAGCGCATCTTATGAACCTCATTAACAATCTCGATTAAGCCGCTTTTTTTATTCAGCGCTGTAACCTTATAATTTACATCGACGGTATTTTCATTAAAATCGAAATTAGGAATGGTCGTCCGCCTGATATCAATATTTTTATCAACGATGCTTTTCGCCCTCCTGACCGGCCTTTGCGTCAATACCGCAGGGCCATACCAGAAATCAAAGATAAACAAGCTGCCTTTTTTTAAATGTTTATAGATACTTCGCAGGCTCTTTATAAAAATATCATTGGTTGTTAGATAACTCATTACGTGAAAAAGCGAAACAGCGGCATCGAATTTCCTGCGCAAAACAAGTTTTGAGATATCGCTTACGCAAAATTCTACGCGTTGGCCTGCCGTTATCCGCTTTCGGGCTATATCGATCATTTTGCGCGCTTTATCAACCCCGACTACCTGGTATCCTTTTTTCGCAAACCAAATATCGTGATTTCCGGTGCCGCATCCTATATCCAGCAATGTTCTGTTACGTTTACCGGAATAACGTTTAATCAACCGCTCCACATAATCCGCTTCCTTTCGATAATCCTTATCTTTGTAAAGAAAATTATAGTATTGCGCGTATTTAACGAAATTCATCATTTATCTTAATGCCGCTTTCAATGACCTTACCACTTTATCAACCTGTTTCTTTTTTAAGGCCAATCCGCTGGGTAGATATAACCCGTATCGATAAGCCAAATCGGTCTTCGGATAATTCTCAGCCTTAAACAATCCCAATCTGGTAAGCGCAGGCTGGGCATGAATGCCTTTAAAAAAAGGACGAGTTCCTATTTTATATTTTTCTAACCTTTTCATGAGTTCTTTTGCATCTATACCTGATTCCGAATTTAACTGTATTGCAAACACCCAGTAAACCGGTTTTGCATAAGATTTCCCGGTTATAAATCTGATTTCTTTAATTCCGGATAAGGACTCCTTATAATATTCGGCCAGCCCCCTTTTAATTTCAATAAGCTTCCTTACTTGTTCAAGCCGCGCGACTCCCACAGCTGCCTGCATATTCGTCATCCTGAAATTATATCCCAGATCAGTATGATGAAACCTTTCCTTCGTCCCAAAGCATAGATTCCTATACGCGCGCGCCCTGTGCTCATATTCTTTGTTATCGGTCAACACCATTCCGCCTTCGCCGCAAGTGACAAGCTTATTAGCATAGAAACTTGTCACAGCGATATCGCCTATGGCCCCGCATTTAATCCATTTCCCGTCGGAGCGTTGGCTGCGATATTGTGTCCCTTGCGCTTCGGCGATATCTTCCAAAACCTTTAGCTTATGATCACGCGCCAACTTGAGTATTTCGTCCATATCAACCGGCTGTCCATAGATGTGCACCGGCATAATGACTTTTGTTTTCGGCGTTATCTTTGCCATAATCTGTGCTACGTCCATCGTACAGGTATCCGGCTCAATATCTACCAATACCGGCTTTGCTCCTAAGCGTAGGCAAGCGATAGCGCAGGAAATAATCGTAAAAGAAGGCATAATGACCTCATCGCCCGCCTTCACCCCTAAAGCAAACAAAGCGGTTTCCAAAGCAGCCGTGCCGTTACAAACCGCAATGCCATGCCTCAGACCCAGAAAGGAAGCAAATCCCTCTTCGAATCTGCGCACAAAAGGCCCCTCGGAAGAGATCCACCCGGAGGCTATACACTCTTTTAAATATTTTGCCTCATTTCCGGTAAAAGAAAGTTCATTAATAGGTATCATTTTTTCAATTTTATTTTGTCTTTGATAACAGGCTTAAACCTAATTGGCTGTATTTCCTTACGAAACGGGCCCTGTTTAATTTCAATCATATCCGCGTCTTCCATAAATTCAAAACCATGGCCTCCAAAAGCCAGGAACACTACATCGCCCTTTTTGACGACTCTGCTTTCTACATAATGTTTTTTCGCATCATAAAAGTCTATTCTTATTTTTCCGCTTCTTATAATAAGCACTTCTTGGGTAAACTTAATACTTCTTAAAGCAGGCTTATGGACATGTGAAGCAATTACATAGCCTTTTAAACGTTTCATGTATCCCAGCTGCTGCGGGTATTCATCAGGGACAAAAAACTTAAGGCCATCCTGCTTAAACTTTGCTTTGATTATAACCGCTAACAGCTTCTTTTTACTTATTATCCTGATTATATTCGTGGCCATTAACCCTTCCTTTATTTAGTTTCTGATTATACCATTTCTTCCGGAAAAATTCTAAAGTTTTGTGGCCGATATTAAACCGTTGTTTCTTCAGGTAGGAACCTACTTCCGTAATCAGGCGCTCATCCTCAAAAACAGGGATTCTATGTACCGCGATCGGTTCATTCAAAATCTCGGTTCTGAAATAATCATTCGCTCCACCATGCCTGCCTGAACCATCAAACCCAATATTCATAACTAATGACTTCCGGGGATAAAGAGAGAGTTTCCCTCTTAAAAAAGCGGACGCATACCAACGCACCGCCCAGGAATCATTCCTGCCTTGAATTTGTGCCTCAAGCATCCCGGTATAATTAGAAGCTCCGTCCAGATTAAACGCTTTAAATAACTTCTTTGCTTTAAGATCAACATATAGGCCTTTCCCATTAGCCACAAATAGGTCCCAGCCTCTTTTCCATGTTGCCCATCCCCAGCAATCGGCTATTCTTAAAAATGAGGTATCTGCATACTTTTTTCTAAGGGGATACATATACCCGCAAACACTTATTACCTTTTCTTCATTTTCATAGAGAGCTAAGGCATCATTCATAAATTGAAGAAAATAAGGTGACGTGACCAGATCGTCTTCCAAAACGATGATTTTTCCATATCTGCTAATGACCTCTGTAACCCCGCTTATAATTGAATGGGAAAGACCAAAATGAGAATCTCTCTGAATAACGGTAATCTTTTTATATCCCTGTATTAATTTTATATATCTCCTTACCTCTTCTACGCCATCTCTTTGGCCCATATCTCTTGGCGCATCAGAAAAAATAATTAGCTCACTATCCCCGGCAAGATAATTTTTTTGCAAGGCACTAACAACTTGTCGGATATGAGCTGGCCGATTGTAAACAAATAACGCTATAGGCGCATACTGCATATTCATTCTTTCCTGATTTCAGTTAAATAATTCCCTTGGTAATGGGTTAAGCTTTAATAATAGAAACGATCTCCTGCATTATTCGCTCAGCCGCTTTACCATCATTTTTATAAAAATACTGTTCTTGAAATAACTTCATTCCGGGTTCAAACTGTTTCCGATAATTGTTATCGGTCAGGCAACGCCTAATGGCATCTCGCGCAGCTTGAGGGTTTTTGACCTCTATGCCAGCGCCCGCGGCTTCTATATCAGGAAAAAATTTAGGCATAGAAGTCATGTTAAATATGATGGGCAACACACCGGCGGCAATACTTTCAAAGATTGTAGACGAACATATAGAAATGACGAGTTGGCTTTCTTTTAAGACTTCTAATAAGGGATACTTCCGGCTTGACCTCATCTTTATATTTGGATATTTATTTAATTCCTTACGTAATTGCTTGGGCAAAGGGCTGATAGGAAATTCCCTGACCAGAACCGCCACATGTTCAAATTCTACCGCGGTCCATACTATTAACTTAAAGAATTCATTCCAGCATTCCTCATTAATAAGCCTTGAGGGTACCTGTAAAAAAAAAGAAATTGCTTTTGGGGCAAAACTAGCGCTTTTATCTACGCCAGCGCTATCTTGCTCAATAATATGGCTTCCGACAGCTACAAAATTTTGTTTAAAGTTATAAGGCTGTAATAATTCGGAAAAAGCCTCCCCCCAGGTAAGCATCTTCGTGTAAGTCATATTACGAAATCCATTATGAACTATAAACGACCATCCATGCTGAAGGCAAATTACCGGAATTGATAATTGTTTGCAAGCCTGATTCATAAGCTCATCACCGGGTCCATTACCCTCCGCAATGACAACGCAACGGGGCCTTAATAAACTCAGGGCTCCATGCAAACAATCATACCAGAAGAATAGGGTCCTGAATTCCGTAAGTTCCTTTGGTAATGTATTTAGATTATTTCGTACGGTCTTGAATTTTAACTTCGTAGAATCAATAAACGGCAACTTTTGATTAATGAGAAAACTCGCAATGTTGCTGTTTGAGTTATCCACTAAATAGCTAAATGAAAACGGTAAAATTTCGGTTATTTTCGAAAGATATCGGACAAATTTTTTAGCTGGTACGTAGATCAGGATATCAACTCCGTTATGTCTTTTCGGTCCGGCAATCCTGAAAAAATGCGCAAAAGGAGAATAAGCCCACTTCCAGATTAAAAAACGCAGATAAAATGACAACGAGTTAAAATTCATCCTGTGTCTAAATCTTATTGTGGCATTCTCCGGGGTTAATTTTATTCCGCAAAGGCACAACGCAAGATTACGCTCTACACCTGCTAAAGTTTTATTGACAAATGTGGTTCGGCTGCTAACCCACTCCCTAAAACAAGAATAAAGGCGAACGTTCTTAACAAAATAAAAATATAAATAACGCTCAACCGCATAACGCAAGTAAGCTCCACGGTATTCAAACGCCTTTGGATTAAAAGCTTCTAAACTGCTTAAATATACTTCCAGCGCATGGCAAAAAGCCTCTAAATATTGGAAACCAAAATCGCCTTCTAGCTTCTTACAAAAATCCGACTTGATCCGATAATCTTTATTCTTCATTAATAATTTTTAATGGATTTTTTCTGGAATCGTTTTTTAATGTCGAGGCTCTTTCAACCTTATAAAACAAATCGGATTTTTTCATGTATTCGCTCATCTTCATCAGGGTAACTACTTTATTTGTATGTTTAAACTGTTTTTGATAAGCGGCCAGCGCCTTATATTGCTCCGCGGGCATATAGAATCTCAATGCAATGCGTTCTGGAACAAAGTAATCAGCAAGATCCCTTTTATAATGCTCCTCTCCCCATCTGGCTACATCATAATCAAACTCGGCAGTCTTCTCCAGAGAGAATCCCATCTCCTGATCAAAAACAACGCAAACTTCCTGCATATAAGAAATCAAGTTCTTGATAATGTTATCTGCGGTATTTCCTCGTCCCAAAACACCTTTTTCTGCGAGTAGCTTTCTTGCGGTATAAGCTACATGGGCATCGAATGCTGATTTCTTTTGAGAAAGCGCCAAAAACATATACTTGTAATTCATCTTCCCAAAACCAGAGCTCATCAGCTTTTTGAAGTTATTATCATCGTGATAGTATTCGATAAGTTCTTCTTTAGAACAAAAAAATTCTTGCCTTGCCTCCTGCTCAAACTCATTTAGGATATCAGAAATACCGCTGTGACCGCTCATCCCTTCTTCAATAAAACACTGAATAAAATCAATAGGATGGATGCCTTTTGTGTATAAAAATTTTATTATCGGGAAGTAATACTTATAACTCCAGAAGAATTGTATCAACCAATGGAATATTCTGAAATACAACACCCCCTCTTCAGAGAGAGTGCCTGTCGAACGGACGACTTCATCAGATTCAAACGAGCATATTTCACCGTACTTACCAAACCCCATATCATAGAGCCTGAATTTAGTCTTAATCCCATATCGCTCTCTCTCTTCCCGCGTGTCAAGCACCGTACCTCCAAGGATCCTGCAATTATAACATGTAATATTTGACGCCCCTATATCGAATAAAGTCCTTAAAGTCTGCATATGGGTTTCCTTGGTCTCTCCGGGCAATCCAAGTATCAATTCCGTTATCGTAGGTATCCCTCGTGACACGAAATATTCCTGCATCTTCAAGAAAGTGGCGGCTTCTATGTTTGTACGATTTATGTTCTTGAGCACTTCTGGAGAAAGCGACTGGAATGACATGGTTATCTCAGTCAAGTCACCCAACATCTCAGCGATATCGATTATTCTCCTCGGCGTGTTCTTTGCCCAGAATGCCTGTATTTTTTGAGGATACCCGTATTTACGGTTAAGATGTTTTATATGCGCAGCTATTTCGAGGTCACGATCAAACATCCCAAAATTGGCATTAGCCAGGAAAAGTAGGTTGGTATGTCTGACTCGTTCCCGGATATAGTTTAACTCCTCCTTTACCCGACAGATATCAAATACCTTGACCTTTTTATCAACAGCTCTCCCCCACGCACAAAAGGTGCATGTATATGGGCATCCTCGGTCGGCTTCAATAAGAGGAATCAAGTTCTCGTTAAAGAAGGAATCTAGCTCCCCAGATAGATACGGTGAAGGGATATCATCAAGAGACTCTATTCCGCCGGCTTTCCCTCCGACCACTAACTCTCTGGTTTTGCCATGCAGAAATACGCAACCCGCTAAAGGCTCACTCCGAATTACCTCAGGGACGACCCCCTGTCCTAACGCCCTCTCGATGATCCCCCTGAACGCAGATTCGCCTGCGCCGAGCACGTAACAATCAATTAACTGTCTTCTTTCAAGATATGCTCTTTGCTCCTCAGGAACGATAGGAAAATTCGGCCCCCCCAAGACGGCGATACTCTCAGGAGCGAGTCGTTTCGCGTATTCGATGACCTTATAATTAAGGTCAGAATTCCAAGCATAATTCCCAAGCCCGAGGATATGCGGGGGCTTGATTCTTATCGCATCCAAAAGAGGAGTTGGAAACTTAAAAAGAGTAATTTCGACGTTTTTTCCAAAATGTTTCTTTGCATACGCTGCCAGATACCCTATATTCAAAGGCATAGTAAACGGACCTTTGATAAAAGAATTGTGCACCAAATCAGCTAAGTAAATACGCAGTTTTTTCATCCTAATCACAATCTGTTTGAATAAAACCCACCCATTGAGACAGCAGGATTCTTAACAAAACTATACCCGCTCTCTACCTTTCGGTATTCTTCATCGTGTAATCTTGTGCAACCCTTTTCTATCAAGAATCCAAGGGAACAATTAATCCCTGTTCAATAAGAGTTACAAAATCTTTTTGATACTTTTTGCTAAAATCAACAATAGTAAACACCTTTTTGTTCTTAAAATAAGCTAACAGTTGTTGCGCCAACCCTTTTCTGACACAAATAATTTCAGAACCGAATCTATTGATTACATAAAACTCTTTTTCTTCCCTGAAACGTAACTTTTCAAAAACACGGAATGTTTCTTTCTGATAATTAATTTTTATTGCTGGCCACTGATTTTTCTTCTTCCAGCCCCGGCGCAAAATATCAAAAGAGCCTAAAGCCCCGTGGAAATATTTTGCGATTAAGGGGCACCCGGAATTACATTGTTCAAAGAATTCACAGGCCTTGCATTTTTTAGGAAACGCTTCTCCTTTTTGCCAGAGCCCGCGCATATTTTTCCAAACTCCCTTGAGCCCCAAATCGAAGATGGAACCATAATTTTCGCTTTCGTGGACACAGGCATGCACATTACCATCTGCATTTATAGATAACATTTTATTGCCGGATGGACAACCGTGCATATAAAAGCCTTTATATTTTTCTAAATCATTTAAGAAGCATAATGGAAAAGGCACCAGTGTACCTACTTTTATTTTAAAATCATCACGTACTTTTAAGAGCTCATTAAGGACATAACGCGACTGGCGACTATGTATCAACAATTCTTCCTGACTATTCGCATCAATAGTAGCGCTAGGAACCATCCGTGTAGCAAAGAAATTTTTAGCATGTAAGGAAGCCGCCAGCTCTCCGGTTTTATAGATATGAGTGATATTACGCCGAGTAATAATCATATTGATACTAATGCGAATACCACTGGCTACTGTAAGCTTCATTGCCCTAATGGTCCGTTTAAACGCACCTCTGCAATTGACAATAGAATCGTTGGTCGAAGCATCATAAGAATTAAGCGAACTTAAGATGTGCTCAAGGCCTGCATTTTTTAACTTTTTGATCCTGTTTTCTGTCGCTAAAAGCAGGTTAGAATTGCAGCTGACAGTAATTCCTTTGCTTCTTAAACGTCTAATACCATAACAAAGATTTTCAAAACTAAGAAATGGCTCTCCTCCCGTAAAGATAACATGCATAACGCCATTGGATATAATCTCTTTAAGGATAAAATCAAGTTTATCCTTCTCTAACATGCTAATGGGCGCGTCTTTATGGCGCCAAAAATTATAACAGTGCCTGCACTTGAGAACACAACCAGAAGTCAATTCGATATGAACCGTAGTAGGCGCGCTTAACGTCATATTGTTGGTGGATGTTTCAATCGGTGATAAAACTATATTTTTCATCGTCTATGGTTTTTAATGTTACGCGAGGTTATTTTTTAGCATGGATAGTAATTTCCGTAGGCGCAAGCATCCGGTGTTTAACCATATAATTATCTAAAAACTTTAAAAACCGCGCCAGCGCATACCTATCCTTCCCCCTTAAGCCTCCAATAAGTTTATCGATAAAGGCATCAGAAAATTTTATTGTCTTTATTTTGAAACGTTTTCTCACGGCTTTTAAGATAAACTTGCTTGAATCCGTAAGATTATCCATAGGCGACTGCTCAAATTCTCCCTTATAAGTATATTCATCGTATATTCGCTGCACATAATCGTTCCAGGCCTCCAAGCTGCATAAGCCTGTTATCTTCTTTTTATAGGGTTCCCAAGTGGGCAAAATCGCTCTTAATAATGCGGCAAACTCCGCCGATTTACGGGTAAAATTACCCCTTACCGGCTCGCAAATGATTAAGTTTCCGTTTCGCTTTAATAAACTATGCGCGTTATATAACACTTTGTTAATATCATCCATATGGTGCAATGAACGAAAAAATACCACGCTATTGAATTCTTCTTTCCCGCGATTAAAAGAAGCTATGTCGCAACAGCGATAGGATAATTTGCCGAAACCTTTTCGAAATTTATTAAGGCTATGGTATTTTTTTGCGATAGTTATGCTTTTTTCTGAAATATCTACCCCTACAACATCTAGGCCATTGCGCGCTAATTCTAGGGATAAATAACCGCAGCCACATCCCACTTCAAGAACCTTCCCTGCGCCCTTCTTTGCGGCATTTAAAACAAAGTTTACCTTGGGCAACCAATGAATCTTAACATATTCGGGATCGCGCCAAACATTGTTATATAACCAGTTGACTTTACGCAAACTCCTTAAATCCGGAACAAAACCATGCTTAATCCGGTCTTTTATCTGTTCATCAAAAATCTTTTGTTCTTTTCTTAACAATCCCTGCCTTATGGAAACATTTTGATTTGCCATATTTTTTATCTTCATCTGGAACGCATTATCTGACGCACAATAAATAGATCCAAGGGAGTATCAATATCAAGGCTTTTTTCTTCATCCATCACATAACAACCAACTTTTCCTCCTAAGCGGTTTTTATATTTCATAAAAATATTGTACTTGGTGATAAACATAGCTCCGTTTTCTCTGCACTGATCGCTCATATCTTGACGAAACGGACGACGAAGATAATTATAGTTTATCGGAACCACTATATTGCCGCGTTTACGCCAAAGAAAAAAAGTATTCGGCGTAACCGAAAGAAGCGAATCAAGCCTTTTATCGACAAATTCTTTATACGCCAAGCGTATATCCCGGCTATCCCTCAAAGGAGCCGTCGCTTGCAACAGCAAAATCACATCGGGACAATATTTTTCTTTTTTTTGAAGGCGCCCTAAGACATGCAGCATAACGCTTTCTGTCGATGATCTACCGCTGGAAATACGCGCGGGCCGACAAATCACCTCGGCGCCATACTTATGAGCCGTTTTTGCTATTTTTTTGTTATCGGTCGAGACGATAATACGATCGCAAATTCCGCTTTTTCTTGCCGCTTCCAGGGTATAGGCGATCAACGGCTTACCTGCCAAAGGAACGATATTTTTCAAAGGAATCCCTCTTGAACCGCCGCGCGCAGGCACAATAGCAAGAACTTTCATATTAAAACTCCTTTTTGACCTAATAAACGTAGAAATTCCCTCTCTTTTAGAATGGAGGGAAACTATTAGAATTAGGTATTACTCCCAACCCTTCTATTTCAATTAACCATGCGGAACGACAAACCGCGCCTTCCACGATAATCATGGGGATTTTCTCTGAAATATATTCTTTAAGTATCTCTTTAACTTTATTTACCTCGGTTATATTGCGAAGATAAATAATTAAATAGGCCATGTCATTTAAGTCGGCATTATACGGCCTTAGTAATGCCGCAATGTTCTCCAAGGTACGCCGCGTTTGTTTTTTGATATCCGTAGGATGTAAAACCTTACCTTTTTTATCAATACTGGCGGTTCCTGAAATATAAAGATGCGCCCGGTCTCCGAATACTACCATTGTCCCGCGTTCAAAGGTTATGCCGTAATCATAGGTTGGACAAAGATATTCCGGCGCTTCCATACGCTGTACCTGAGCATCCTGCAGGTTAGAAATTGAAAAGGCGTCTAATGAAACAAGCGAATAAGGTTCCTTTAATTTTGCCTCGATACCCGTAGAGGCGATATAACGGGTATCTTTTGTTAAACCTTGTTCAAGAAAATAATCTTTTCGGGAATCAGCCATTCCACTGTAATTGTTATCAATATCCCGGACATAAATCCATGTCCTTATTGTGTTCCTTAAAAGCGTCATTCCGTTACTATTGACTAAATCGTTATAGGTTGAGAATATTTCATTAGTCTGCTCAAAAGAATTTAGCGGGCCATATCCCGAAAGATTAGCAATCCAAAATAAACTGTAATGACGCCTTTTTACTTTTATCCCATTACGCCATTTCTCATCATCGATTTTTAAGGACTCTTTAACGAGAGGATTGTTTTTATCCTTTATATGATAGGCGAATAAAGCAACGCCTTCCCCATTTAAAGGACATTGCTGTATTACTGAATAGGCGCCATTTTGACTAAGCTTATATACTCGTGATTGCAGTAACTCTTCTTTTTGGTTAGCGATATCACTTAAATAATACCGGGAAAAAATCTGGGTATCTGAAGATAAGCCGCATCTTTTTAAGGCCATAACATAATTTTTATATAGGCTACCTAGTGACCTTCCAAAAGGGATATCCCCCCGGGCATTAATCACCAGGAAGAATTCATCAGCCCCTTCTTTTGTGCTAAAAGAAGAGCAACTAATATCCCTTGCTAATTTCCGGACTTTTAGCATTTAATCAATATTTCCCCACATAACAGTGCTCAACTGATATAGCGCAATCCTTTTTTCTAATAAGCACGCGTTGGCCATAAAGATGCGCGCCTGAAACAAAGAACCAAACTACATAATAACCTCGATCCGAATTATGATTTGTTTCCTTTATAAGATCCGATAATCTAAAAAAATCCGCCCCATGGGCATTAATGCTCCTATAAAACAATCTTTTTTCTCCTTCGGTATTTATTACCTCTATTTCATATTTAATCTGTTTAGAAAGGTTTTTATTGGCGGAAGAATAAGTAATCGCATAAATTGTATCAAACTCTTCAGAGCAGATCCCCGGGCCAAAGATATCGGTTTCTCCTACTGAACAATCTCCTCCTAAATAATTAGGACAGGCACCCCGAAAATAAAAAGGAATGTTATCTGCTGCCGAGCCGCTGGCTGCGGTAGTAGTCAAATAAGGATTCTTAGTATGCGCATAGGCTGATATACCGTTCATAATCACCGGCACCTCAGCAGCTTCAGATGAAGCCCTTAAAGACAAGGTACCGGAAAAGTTAGCGATTCCTTTTCTTTTAAGGAACTCATTCAAATTAAGATATGTTTCTTGGTGATAATCGAATTCTTCTTCAAATGAATGCTGTAATTTTCCTTCAGTATTATAGAAATCAAAAATGAACTTTTTAATCTGAATAGTTGTATCGTTGCCTAAGCCAAGGAGTGATTCTATCCCAAATTCAGAGGGAAGAATAAATTGTTTAAGCTCTATCTCAGAGCAAGAAAATTTATGGATCTTAGCCCTTTCTTCCTTTTTTAATGCAGCACTACCAAAAACCCTGGCATAATTTTTTGGGTCAGGGCCTGCGTGCGACGTGTCATAATATCCCCTTTTATCCTTCTTAGTGTAATAATAATTTGGTCTATGCAAAGGAACTTCTGACTGAACTACGACAACCGGAGCTTTTGTTTTAGTGAAATCTACTTCTGCGAATAACTCTTTCATATCCTGAAAAAGCATCTGGTGTTTTTTAAGTTGCGGGAATTTATTCTCTATAATTTTGCGCGTATTATCCTGCGTATATTCTAAGATTGCTTTTACATTCACTGGATTAGAATAATTTCGCTGGAACAGGCATATTACTAATGATTCATCGCTTGCGGTAGGAATATAACCCCTAGTGAATCGGGAATTTGCCGGATGCAGGCCTAACCCTGACTGATGATTATTGCTGATGAAATTATCACTATAGTAATTCGCATAGTAATGCAAAAAAGGCGTGATTTTGTCCGTAACTTCAAATTCTATCTCCAGATACCCCTTAAAGCCGTCCAACTTGAAGTCATCGCTTGAGATAATCCTGGCTCCATTAGAAGGAATAATCTTCTGGCCTGTAGAAATTATACGGCCTTCACAATCACGCAGTGTAAAACGCACATCGAGAGGAAAAGGAATTTTGTAGCATCTTTCGAAATAATTATGAATATGCACTGCTGTCTTTTGCTCATTGCTAAAAAAATCTATATAGGAATAATATACAGTCCCGTGCGGAGCTTTTACATGGTGAATAATCACCTGATTTTCGGCCCCGGTATCCAGAAGAAATTGATTCAAGGAATAAGTAGAGTATTTATTCGCGGCACTAATTATCCAGCCGTCGGCATTTACCTTCGTTAAACCCGGTAATAATGGATGTATAATCTGATTTTTTATTTTTTTGCCTATACTGTCTAAAGAAAAACTAAAAAAACCAACTATATCAGTATTATTTAGTTGGCCTAATTTTTCTATATTCGTCCCCCCATCAACTAAAATTGCAATTTTCTTAATTCTAAAATGTCCTATCTTGGTAATTACTTCCTCTAGATTATAGAAATGGACCTGGCTATCTAGTTTTTTACCTAAATAGTTAAAACCCTTTTCAACTATATTGGAAGACATAATAACCTCCAAAATAAATGTTTATAATCAAATTACCGGTATATTAAAAACTGAAACTTTTATTTCTATGCGCTTATCTTATAAGCAATGATACTTTTACCAACATATTTATTAATAGTGTAAGCTGGGAAAATCATAATTTTTAACTCCTAAAATTTTAAATAGGGCACGGATATATTTTTTGTAAAAACGGCTTTGCTTTAAAGAATTGTGAATAATATTATCTTTTATATTCTTTAGTGTCTTAATCCCGTTATCCATACTATTTGCTGAATTCAATAATTCAAGGGCATAGCCTGGAAATCCATAAACATCTGAAATAGCGGCAGCTTTTATAACTTTACTCAATTTCTTTTCGCCTTCTATAAATTTGTCTGCATCCTTAAAGAATAAGAAATCTAGGCCGATGACTTGTCTTTTCCCAAATAATTTGAGATTTTTTTCAATTCTGCGTCGCCAAGCTGCTGCAATATTAATATCGAATAAACTAAAGCCCATATTCTTCATAAATACCAGGATATCCCCTGACAATCTCTGCCCTTTGTGTACCTCTGATGTCCAAGTCTCAACTAAAACGCCGAAAACTTTTTCTTTAAGGGAACCTGCTGCCCCGCTTAATATCTCAAATTCTGAGCCTTGTGTATCAATTTTCAAAAAATCGCAATCCGATTTTCTGTCCTCTAAAACCTTATCCAAAGTAGTACATTTAACTTCTACGACTTTATCTGTAATTCTAGCTTCCCAATGCTCGCCGCAATATCTCTTTATAAAATCCATATCAGGAGGATAAACAGAAGAGGCTCCTGGATTTTTTGATATATGAATATTTATCGTTCCTTCTAATGACCATAGCGCTGTTGGTAGATAAATCCTGTTTTTAACTTTTTGTTGATTTAATTTTTTGCATTCTTCTTTATCCGGCTCAAAACCAAGAACAAAAACAGAGCTGTCTTTAAGCCCTCGCCAAGGATACTGCAATTCTCCTCTTGCGCCTGCATCGGCTAAAACAAGGGGATCGGACTTAATAATTGCATTAAAAAGCCGCGAAAAAATAAACCTGCTATGATTATTTCCTATGCTCATCTTTTTTTAATAACAGATAATTATACCTCGTTACTTGGTTGACGACCTGGAAAAAATCTTTTTGGCCGCAGTAGTTAACTGAAATAAAATCCAAAAGATTAAATATAAAATATACGCTTTGAGCGGCTTTCTTTTTTTGCTGAAGACTTGTTCTTCTGCGCGAATAAAAGCCAAGATATCCTTATATGTATTCTTTGAGGACTTTAAAATTATTTCTTCTTCCTCTGCGACTCTCTCAAACAACGCCTGAATTATTTCGTTACCTTTCAGAAGTTTGTAATGATATTTCGCTAGCTCCATCTCTAGTGTATAAAGCGTAAAATGGTGTACATGCTGATATTCCAGATAGCTTATAAAGTTATGATCATAATGATCCGGGAAATCAAAGATGCCGGGTAAGCCTATATATACACAATCACCTATTTTCTGGGATGCCGATAAAAATCTTAATTCTTCGTTTAGGTCCAAAACATGTTCAAGCACTTGTTCGTATACCACTAAATCAAAGCTCTGGTTGGGGTCTTTTTCCCTATAGCTAGCGCATTTGATATCTAAGCCCTTCTCCCGCCTTCCCCAGTTAACAGCTTCTTCATTCAATTCAAAACCAACAACTTTCTCAAAGAACTCCTTCAAATAACTTAAGGTACCCCCTTCCCCGCAACCAATATCAGCAACGGATTTTATGTTCTTTAGTGAACCCGGCTGAAAACTCAAGAATTCCATTATTCTGGGGCCTTTTTCTCTTTGTAATGAAAACATAAAATCATGGATATCGCTACGCTGTCCACGCTCCAAGCCCCTTGCATCGGTTTTCAAATGATCAAACATTGCATCTTGGTTAAGCCTGGGATTATTAAATAACAAAGAACAATTTTCACAAATTACTACCGAAATAGGAAGGCCGTGCCTTTCCTGGTTAGCTACTAAAAAGAATTTAACACCTCCGCATAAAGGGCACTGCTTAATGATTTTATATTCATACACTGTCTTTATTTTATGTAAAAATCTCGCCTTGGCAGCCATATGCCCATAACTCAAAAACCACATTGGCAATTGAGGGAATTGATTAAAGTAAGACCACCTTTTAATAAACGGCCTTTTATTTACTATACTATCATACCCAGCGATCTTTCCTTCAATAGCTTCCAAAATCCTGCTCCTATTTTTTTATAGAAAATATTGTCCTGATAAGAGTACACGCATTTGGATTAAATTCTGTTCTTGGCGCAACTGTTTCTGACCAAATAATTTTATCAATATAATTACCAAAAAGACCATGCACTCCCTCAAGAGACCCCGAATCATAACGATACACCTCTGACAAAGGAAAATTAATAACGACCGTTATGCATATATACCCGTGATTCTTCACAACACGCACGAATTCCCGAACCAGTCCCTGCGGGTCATAAGTGCAATGAAAAGCCCCGGAACAATAAATTAAATCAAAGCTATTATCAACGAAGCCCATCTGGTGCATATCCATTATCTTTATATATTTTTCATTGAAAGAAACCAGATCTATGCCGCTAACATTTTTATAGCCGTGAGCTTTGAAAACATCGATCTCAATCATATTACAACAGCCTACGGCAAGGATATTAATATTCCTTTCTGCCAAACTTTTCTGAATTTGAGATACCATTCTTTTACTATGTATAATGGCATTGTCTAATCCCAAATGTTCAAAAGTACGGTCTATCTGCTTATACAGAAACCCTTTCTTATGTGAATTAAAAAATCTCAGTTTAAAAAATAACTTAGCTATAGTTTTTATCATTGAAATTAACGACCGCCTGCTTTTACCTTTTAGCTTGTTAATAAAAGAAAATATCCTGCTCCTTATATTATTGAATTTTAACTGTAAATTAACTTTCTTCTCACTTAAACTGGTTTTTAATAATTCGTTTGCGTCCTTATATAAACAAACTTCGGGATTACCCTCCATACGATTAATATCTACTTGGCTTGGATTATTTAAATACAGGGAAAATTGATATAAGGACATTGGGATTGTGTTAGGAGATTTAGTTCCCGTATGATGCGACGCCAATCTTAGATCTAAATCTTTTAACAGCCAGTTTTTATCTGTAAACACAAGGGTTTTCATGGAAAACAATTTAGCGATTTCCTCTTTGAATCTTTTGATGGAATTTTTGCTTAAGCAAAAATTTGAGTATGAAGCTTTAATACTTGGCTCAAATATTGTTTTTAATGATTCCTGTACGCAATCAACCGCGTGATCTAAATCTCGATAAGCATAGAATCCCGGAGGCTTTTGTAAATTTTTAGGTAATAAAGAACCAACTTCTTGAGGGGCTATTACCGGCAACCCGCTTGCCCAAGCGTAAGCCACCACGCGAGGATGTCTTTCTTTCTGCGCTACATGTAAAAAAGACCTGGAATGCTGATAATAAAATGCCAAGGTCTTCAGATCAAAGGGGAAAGGATAATCAATGAACGGTGTTAATAAAGTAAAATATTTTCTTTCTTTCTCGCTGAACAAGCGAAGATAGTCCTTGATAAGACTATGCCTATTGTTATGCTGATTATAAGAAATAACCGCCAATACTCTTAGAGGCTTCTGATCGAATAATTTACGGATAATGACCAACAGATCATTTAATGACTTGAATCTCACATCACGTGATACGGCCAGCAAATCCCAATATTTTTCTCCGTTGGCACCGAAATCTTCAAAATAATCCGGACAAAAGTTAGAACAATCCATTTCAATCTGATAAAACGACTTGCCTTGCCTGTTGGCGATATCTCCGGGACCGGCAATATAAAAATCAAATAGAGGATCCGGGATAAAGTTAATATTTCTGTGCGAAGAATTATGATGAAATCCTACCAACCAATTATTACGTGCTGAAAATAACGATTTATACAAAAGATTAGATTTAGAAATATAATAATCATATTCTATGCTGGTAAAAGTAACAACGCCTTTTTCTTTTTCAGCAGGTAGTTTTAGTAAACAGGCCATTCAAAATCCCCCGGTTCATTAGGCAAAGCAATTCTTTACCGCTCTCACAACTCTTTTGACGTCATTGTTTGATAGTCCTGGTGAAAGAGGAATGCTTACGGTCCTCTCTGAAATCCACTCCGAATTAGGAAAATCTCCTTTTCTATATCCGTACTTTTTCTGATAATATGGGTGTAGGTGCAGGGCAACATAATGCACTCCGACGCCGATATCTTGTTTAGTCATTTTATCCAGGAAAACGTCCCTGCTAAAGCCAAGATCTTCTGTTTTTAATAAAATAGTATACAAATGATACGCATGTTTATTGTTTGCCGCTTCTTTTACGGGGAGAAAAACAGGAAGATCTCTTAATGCCTGTCTATATTGGTCCCATATCGCCCGCCTTATTTTCCAGTATTTTTCGATCTTAGAGAGCTGATGTATACCGATCGCCGCCTGGATATCGGTTAAATTGTATTTAAATCCTGCGTCGATAACCTGGTAATGCTTATACCCTGAATCGCCAAACCGTTTCCATGCATCTTTATTTAATCCATGCAAAGCAAGAATCTTTATGCGATCGGCATATTCCTTATTATCTGTAATAACCATCCCTCCTTCGCCGGTAGTTATGTTTTTTGTCACATAAAAACTAAAACAGCCTAAATTTCCAAAAGTCCCTGTGCCTTTACCATGGTATTTGCCCTCGATAGCATGCGCGCAATCTTCTATGACTTTTAAGCGGTATTTTCTGGCAATACCCATTATTTTTTTCATATCGCACGGTCGACCGGCAAAATGTACGGGCAAAATCAGCTTAGTTTTTTTAGTAATTTTCCTTTCTATATCCGCCGGGTCAATATTCATTGTGCTTTTTTCGCAATCACAAAAAACTGGACGCCCACCCGCATGGATTACGGCGTTAGCAGTCGCCGCGAATGTCATAGTAGGCAAAATAACTTCATCTCCCGGCTTAATACCGATAGACAACATAGAAAGATGCAGAGCAGCGGTACAGGAATTCAGGGCAATTGCATATTTAGCTTTTTTGTATTCCCTGAACATATTCTCGAACCTAGCCACTTTCGGCCCAGTGCCTAGCCAGCCGGATCTCAAAGAAGATACGACTTCGTCAATTTCTTGTGTTGTAATCAAGGGTTTGCCGAATACTAAAAAATCATTTTCTTTTTTTACCTTGTTTATCTTGATCATTTTATTTAAGTTTCTGCGTATCCCAAATCCCGGGAGAAATAATGATCCCGAGCCTCTCTTTACGATATCCTTTCATATAGGTATTTTGGGAATATTCTTCGATTTCAAAATTTAAAACTGAATTTAGCCATTGAAATTCTACTACAGAAGTGGTCGTAATGATGGTAACGGAACATCTTCCTGCTTTTAAGAACATTTTGGGTATTTTGTATTGGGTTTGATAAACACCCGGCCCTCGCGCAGGAATCTCATCCAAACTGTCCACATCATAAGTATGAAGAATATCAACCATATTGCGAGATAAGATAAGCACAATGCGGAATCCGTCTAACCTAACCATTAGCTTATATGTAATAGTAATAATGATTTCATCATTAATATCAAATAATGTTGTTTCAAGCCCCTGGCTGTTTGATAACTTAATCTCTAAAATTGAACACGGTAAAGATGCATCTTGAGCTGGCTTAAAAGAAGACTCGCTTTTAGCCAGATCCTTAACATAGCTTTCAATTACTTCAGCCACGGGACCATGATTAACAATTTGACCCTGCTTTAGCAGTATGGCCCTGGTGCAGAGCTCCGAAACAGCTCCCATATTATGGCTGACAAATAATATAGTCCGGCCTTCTTTTGTAGAGATATCCTCCATCTTGCCCAAGCATTTTTTCTGAAACTGCGCATCCCCAACAGCTAATACTTCATCTACAAGAAGGATCTCCGGTTCTAAATGCGCGGCTACCGCAAATGCCAACCTGACATACATTCCGGAAGAGTAGCGTTTAACCGGGGTATCTAAGAATTTATCCACTTCTGCAAAAGCTACTATTTCATCAAACTTACCACTGATCTCAGATTTACTCATTCCAAGGATTGCTCCATTAAGGAATATATTTTCTCTACCGGTAAGTTCCGGATGAAATCCTGTGCCCACCTCTAAAAGGCTGGCAACCCGGCCTTTTAGAGTAACGCGGCCTTGAGTAAGTTCGGTTATCCGGCTTAATATCTTCAGTAATGTAGTCTTCCCGGCCCCATTGCGGCCGATTACACCTACCCGGTCCCCCTTTTTAATCTCAAAGCTTACGTGTTTAAGCGCCCAGAATTCTTCGCGATAAGGATTATCCTGGATGCTTTTTCTTACAAAAGGACGTAAAAATTTATTCCTGATCCGGGAAGCTTTCTGCGCGATCACATCGCGCAAAGCAAAATACTTTTCTCTGGCTTGATGGCTGATAATATATTTTTTACCCAGGTTTTCTACTTTTATGATACTATCCATATTATTTAGCTTTAAACTAAATCTGCAAAAGCGCGTTCTGTTTTACGAAAATACCGAAGGCCCATAATTAATAACATCGCCGCAATAGACAAAGAAATAATAAATCCGCTTAAATATAGCCGATTTTCTCCTCCCAAAATTGCCCAGCGAAAACCATCTATTACCCCTGCCATAGGATTCAGCGAAAATAGCAACCTCCATTTTTCCGTAATAACGCTGCTACTAAATCCAACCGGCGATATATATAATCCTAGTTGAACAATAAAAGGTACTATATACCTAAAATCGCGGTATTTGACATTCAATGCCGATAACCAAAACCCTAACCCAAAGCTGACACAAACAGCTATTAAGAAGAACGCCGGGATAAAAATGATCCTCCAGCTGGGAATAAAATGATACCACGCCATCAAAAGACCAAGTATCACAAATGAAAGTAAGAAATCTATGACGCTTACCATTACGGTGCTCGCAGGTATAATCAACCTCGGAAAATAGACCTTGGTAATCAGTTTCTCATTTTCAATTAGAGAATTACTGCTTTCGGTAAGGGCGTTAGCAAAAAACTGCCAAGGTAGAATCGCCGTATAAACGAGTATAGGATAAGGCACTCCTACCGAAGGAAGCTTTGCTATTTTACCAAAAACAATTACAAAAACCAGCATGGTTAACAAGGGCCTGATAATACTCCAAGCAATACCGATAACTGTCTGCTTATACCTGACTAGAATATCGCGCCAAGCCAGATAATAGAGTAAGTCGCGATGCCGCCAGAGGTCTTTCCAATAAAGGCCTTCTATGCGGCCCTCTTCCATAATTAAAATTTGCTGAGCGTTATTTTTCATCAGGGATTTACCATGCTTTTATCTCTAAAACGCTTTTCCCCGTCAATGCCTTTTAAATATGCCAGGCTCATCCCAAATAATGACCAAAAAGGAATAGCGTGATACGGTAATTCTAAAATCAGCATGAAATTTGCACATACAAGCCAATTTAAAAGCATCCCACAAAGTAATAGGCCTACTATAGACTTGCTATTTATTGACATAAAAACCATTTTGAAAAAAACAGAAACTATTAATAATATTAACATGATACCGATAATTCCCAAGCGATAAACTATCTCAAAATAAGAATTATGCGCGGCAATCCATCCATCACGCTGCCATTCGCCATGAGCAATATTCAACATTTCAATTTTCTTTGAGCGAAAAGGCTTGCCGAAAGCAAAGCCCAAAATTGGTTTTTTTGCATTTAAATCCGCAACCATATCCTGCCAGATAAAAAGACGAAAAAATGAATTATTGTAAGTTGTACCCAAATCCCTAGAGCGATACTGACCAAAAGGGACCTTTTTCTCGGGCTGATCTAATTGTTGTTTAAGCGCAGCCTGCTGTTGCGTAGGCTGTTTCTTACGAGTTATCAAATCAACGCTATTTTTCTCAAATTTATGCTTTCCTAATGCCAATTTTACCTCTTTTGAGATTGCTTCTACCGGCGGGCGAGTTAGCGACAAAACTGTCTTTTCCGCAGATAATTCCTGACTCGCCATCTCCATGGACTGAACAGGGATTTTTTCCTCATAAATTACATCTTCTGACCTATTATAAACATGTAACTGCTTTACTGGTTCCATTTTAAAATAAGGCAGGATCCTTGCAATATCCGCCTCATATTTCTTATACGCCTTTAGATTAACCTGCAGATTTGAAATTGAATAAAAGGCATTCTTATCGGAAAAATTTTTTGCCCCTAAATATAAAAACGCCATAGCCAAAATGACAATCCCTATCTCAACATTCTTCTTCATCTTTACAACCAGCGGTAAAGTAATTATTAAGAAAAACAAGGACGCAATATTACTAACCAGCATCGCTCGATGTCCGAAAAATAATAACCGGTAAGGGACGCAAATAAACAAAACTAAAAAAAGAAGATAACGCATCTTATTGCGGGATAGTTGTTTTATCAAAACAAACAAAAGGATGAAACAGCCAATTCTGCTCCATTCAACAATATATAAAAATTTTTTATCACCTACTAAAATAAAAATCAACAAAGTAATTAAAAAAAACGACCTTCTATCGCTAAAGTATTTCCTGTTAAAGAAAAAATAACCTAAAACCGCAAATAGAGGATAATAAAATAAGGCTGAATGCCGCAATGCCAGAGGTCCCCATTCCAGGTAGCCCGCAATGGCTTTATACAAAATAAACGCAAAATACACTAAGGCAACATAACCCAAAGCAGTAAGTTCTTGGCCGCTAATTTTCCATTTAAAAAATAAAAGAAGCAAACACGTAAATAAAAATATCTCGCCAATAAAAATCGGGAAATTTAAAAAAGGCAACTGGATATTTAATTCTGCGAATCTATCCATAAAACAAACATAACCTAAAGAAATTACCCCAATTAAATGCAAGCCTAAATTGCTTACTCTCTGGTCCAATGTAGGATTACCCTGATTATTCATTTTTAGCTTAAGTCTTTTCAACATCATCATAAATTTTTATTCCTATGCGAAGATACTTCTTAAGGCTATAAGTGATAGCGGAATAACGACGGGACAAAGGAAGAATGTAACTCTTCCAACAACAGGAGTACCGGCAATAGGGGCACAAACTAAAGGTAAGAGTAATAACCACAGCGCGCGTTTAATAAATAATGGTTTATCCAGCTTAAAGATTGCATATAAAAATAGTATCCAAAGGAACATAAACGTCTGGATCCCTTCAATAACAAAATAGGCGTTTAAGCTCTTTAAAAAACTGTCTATATAGCTCGCTAAATAATTTACGTCGAGCATAGTTTTTGAAACCGTCCAACCCTCGGAATATTTAAAAATATTCACAAAGATAAAATAGGCTAAAATACCGGGCAGACAATAAAGGATCTTCTTGGAGAAGATCTTCCTCTCTTCAAGGATAATTAATAAAAGTATTAGAAAGGTTGTTTCCTTGGCAAAAACTCCAAATAGAAATGTTAACATCAAGCCTATACCCGAATTTCTAAAAACCGCATAAAATCCGGCAATTATAAAAAAAGCGGCTAAGGAATCAATCATCGGAACAGAATAATAATTAATAACAAAGAACGACGTGAAGAATAAAAACGCGCCGACCAGGCTTTCCCATTTATTAAATCCAAGATGAAAGCAATAATAGAAAAGTAAAAAGCCGGAAAAGGCAATAGTTATAATATTAACTATCCCGAAATTAAGTTGGATCTTTTTCTTCTCTACATCCTCGTAGTATTTCGAAAGAAAACCATCTAAATTCACATTCCTATTCAAAATATACACCATTGACGGCATAAGAACCCGATAGCGGTATGGCTTCCTGACATCGCTATAGTCCATTTTGCTCATTTTAATATAATATTGCGCGTCTCCGCAGGCCTTATAATCAGCTCCAACATCATATTTTGCTATAGCCCAATAGCAGATGGAGAAGGAAATCCCCAGAAACAGCAGAAAAAGGCAAATTTTTTCAACCGGCCTATTCATATCACTCCTCTTTCCTGGCGATAACTAATAAAGATAAACCAAAATTAGTAAATATTCTATCCAATATCTTTACAAACCAGACAATCCTGTCAAAAACAAAAAGCTGAATTGAAGAAAATGAATTTCGCTTAAGCAAGATAAAATTAAACCACCAGGAAAAAATACCTAAGCAATTAAAGTGTTCTATTCTTTGAATCTTAAAACCCGTATTCTCCAATACCTTCTCTAAATCTTTCTTATTGTACCGCCGGAAGTGGCCCAATCTCCTGTCAAAATTACTGAATAGCCAGCGGTACGCAGGCACAATCAATACTAATCTCCCATCTTTTTCAATTACCTCCTTAATCTTTAACAACACTTTTTTATCATCATTTATATGTTCAAGGACATTTATGCAAACAGCTGTTTGGAAATTTAATTTTCTGAATCGATCCAGGGATTCATTCTCGACATCGCAGTGGAAGACCTTAAAAATGCTCGATTCCGGTATTCGCTGTGACAGATAAAATATCTGATTATCAGATTTCTCAAGCGCTACCAATAACTCTCTCTTTTTTATTAATAGCTGAGTAATGTTGCCTATACCCGGACCTAATTCCAAAACTCTTTTTCCTAGACAATCGCTGAATTTGGCGAATAAATAAGAATTATAATTGGTGTTGCCGGATAGATTATCCAAGGTGCTATATTGTATCTCGCCGATTGACCGGAAGCGAGTATACAATAGCCACCAGAGAACAACAAAAAAATCAGTCCATCTTATTTTTTTACCATCAGAGTAATCCCTGCCGCTATACGCTATAGGTACTTCGTAAATTCTCAGGCCAAGCTTGAATAATATCCCGGTAATTTCGGCCTCAAAACCGAACCTTTCCGACTTAATAACTATATCCTTCAAGACTCCTGTGTTAAAAGCTTTATAGCAGGTCATGAAATCTGATAACGTAGTATTGTAAAGAACATTAGCCACGAAATTAATTATTTTGTTTCCCAGATAATGGGAGAACAAAAAACAACGGTGAGCTCCGATAAATCTTGACCCAAAAACGACATCCGCTTTTTTATCCAGGATAGGCTTGATAAGCTGCGGGTATTCATCGGGATAATACTCTAAATCCGCATCCTGAATTATGACAATATCCCCGGTCAGCTCTTTTAAGCCGCTACGAATAGCAGCTCCCTTTCCTTGGTTTCTCTCAGAGAAAATCTTCTTTATATTTGCGCCTGTCAGCTTACGAATGACATCCGCTGTCCCATCGGTAGAAGCATCATCAATAATGATGATCTCTTTAGTAAAACCAACATCTACAGCTTCTACCCGTTTAACAATTTCTTCTATTGTGGCGATTTCGTTATAAACAGGGATAATGATCGATAGTTTCATCTTATTTTAGATTGTTTGTAGACCATCAACAGCTTGTTTTAATCATTCTTAATATTATATTCTGTCTTTCAGCGTTCTACAAGCACTTTTGCTTAAAAACAATACTGACGCCTGCAGAAAATATGCCCTTCTTTGGCTAGTGAACAATTACTGGTGGTGATGTCCTGTTGCGTCTCAATATGCCATAGAGAATACCCCCAGGATTGAAATAATTCCGTGATTCGGCGAATATTTTCACGCTTGCTCAATTCATCAACACCATGGATTTCAATATGGAATTGCGGGGAATAGCTGTTTACTGTTTTAGGCATACCCAACAAAGCCTGGTATTCCAGCCCCTCAATGTCTATCTTAATAAAATCCGGCTTAGGCAATCCATAGGTAGCTATAGCGCCATCCAGGGTGTCAACGTTAACCTGTAGCTGTTTAAAATTTTTTTCCCTGATTATCTGAGTTTGAATACTTTTACCCAAACTACCTGTACCGCTAGAATTTCTCCTGACAATGAGAATTTGATTTTCCTTTTTTGTATCGGCGATTCCTAACCGCAATAACTGCACATTGTGCGCTTGGTTCAATCGAATGTGTTCCTGTATTTTTAAACAGTTTTCTTCATTTGGTTCGAATATAACAACTTGGCCTGTTGGCCCAGCAGCCTTAGCAAAGACTATAGCTAATAAACCAATGTACCCGCCTATGTCATATATGGTTTTTCCTTTCAAATCTAGCGATGTTAAGAACTCTTCTTCCGGTGTAGAGCGCCTGACAAATCGTTTTAGGAAACCTAACCCGCCTTTCCGTTTGACCATTACTCGTCCATATTCCATCTCGTATATGTAGTCTGCCACTATAGTCTGAAGAATAAATAAAAACTTACCTCTCAGATTAGAGAGCATCGACATGATTTAAACTTTCCTTTCTTTTATAAGAGAACTATATATCCCACTAAGAAGTTGATAATTTCTTTCGGGAGAATATTTTTCCTCATAACTCTTTCTGGCTTCTTTGCCCATTCTCTCTACTTCAGAAGGGTTTTCCCAAAGAAATTTTATTTTTTCAGCTAGATCTTTTGCATCTCCGGCGGTAAAGTGTAAACCGTTAATGCCATCATTTACAATTTCTGCCATCACACCAACTCGCGATGCAATCACCGGTATACCACAGGCAAATGCCTCGGAAATTACCAACCCAAATGTTTCATAAAAACCTTCTGAAGGCACAATGAGAAACTTAGCCCCTTTAATTAAATCATACAACTTGTTTTTAGGTAAGCGGCCGATTATTTCTATCGAAGAACCGAGCTTATTTTCTTTTATTATTTTTTTTACTTCCTCAAGCAAGACTCCGTCACCGCGAATCTTTAAGGGGATAGATTCCAAACTATCCCAAGCTTTTAATAAAGTCATAATGCCTTTTTCCTGCATAAGCCGGCCAATAAAAAGGACATATCCCCCCGCCCCATCTGTTTTAACCCCCCTATCTTCTACAAAATAAGGTTTAATCTTTATTTTGTCAGCCAGTATTCCCAGGCTTATAAATTTGTCGCGATAGAATTCAGTAGCGACCAAATATAGGCTAACTCTTTTCTCCCAGGTTTTAAGCAAGCGATGGAAAAATAACATCGCCGCTACCACCATCGTCTGCAGGTAAGAATTACGGTAACATTTATACCGGATCGCCGGCCAGGGGAAGACTTTATTTAAACATTCTTCGCAAGGCTGACTATGGCGGCAGAGATTAGCTCCGGGACAGATAAGCCTAGGATTATGAAGGGAGATAACCACGGGTATATTATTCTTTGTGCAGGCGTAAATTGTCGAAGGGGAAATGAGCGGAAAGGTGTTGTGAAAATGTACTAAATCCGGTTTAAAATCCTCGATTAATTTCTGCATTCTTTTTTCCGTATTAACTGACCAAAAAGTATTAAGCGCGATTTTAAGCGGATACATATCTTTAATGGCAGCGTTATCCTCGGTAAACTCAGCTACCTGATACCCATGCCTTCTAAGCAGGCTTGCCTCCAAAGAGAAAACTTCGTCTTCTCCACCCGGTTGTTGATAAAAATTATGCACTGTTATAATTCTCATACTCATAAATCTTTCAACAAATCTCACACTTACAACGATACAGGGATAAAAAAGCCTCAATTTCTCCTGAGATGGTAAACTCTAACTTTACCTTATTCTGGCCGTTTTTACCTAAAAGTATTGCTTCTTCCGGATTCTTGCATAAATAAATAATCCTCTCTGCAAATTCCTTTGGGCAAGAAGTATCTACAAGTAACCCATTGTATTCATCTATAATTAATTCTGCTATCCCCTCTATTTTAGAGGCGACAATCGGCCTGGATAATGCCAACGCTTCCAGAAGTGAATTTGGGCAGCCTTCGCGCAAAGAAGGCATAACAAATATATCTATCTTGCTCAACTCGCCAAAAACGTCATCCGTCCAATCCTTAAAAATTACTTTAGAAACAAGGCCTAATTCACCAGCCATTACTTTTAACCTGTTTTCTTCAAGGCCTTTCCCAATGATTGTGAAATTTGCTTCCGGGAAAGCCTTTAAAACCAGGGGTATCGCCTTTAAAAACCTATCTAACCCCTTTTCGCTGCTTAAGCGGGATATTGTGCCGATCAGTGGCCTTCCTTGCCTTAGCTTATCAAATATCCACTCTTTATCTCTGTATCCATCTGGAAGACTAAATCCAAGATGAATCACCGCAATTGACCCGGGGTCCCGTAAATTTTCCGCAAGAACTTCCCTGCGCAGGCCTTCAGAGACTACGGCTGTTTTTACAAATAGACCTTTAACCGCCATATTCATAACCCGGTAAAAAACCATCTTTATAAAAGGGGTGTTTTCGGGTATGGCCCTGGATTCGAATAACGCGTATATCTTCTTGATCCCAGCTAACCTTGCCGCGATGGCGCCGAATATATCGGACTGCAGATCAAAAGTATTGACGATATTGACCTGCTTATTTAATAATTTATCCCTTATCTCAAAAATAAGCGGGATTATTAACCACTTGTTCGTCCTGGATAAGAAAACCAAATCTTCATCCACAACTCCATTTTTTAGCATAAACTCCCTAATTTTATCTTCAACTTTAGAGCAGATAAAGATGACTATTTTAAATTCCTGGCTTAGGTATTTATATAAATTCGCGAAGTGCCTGCACTTTCCGCCGCGCTCATTCATGTTTGTACAAATTAAAACTACTGTACTCTTGCTTGTTTTATTATTCATGAGGTAACCGGTAAACAGACCATATGTTTTGATAAATATTCCTCCGGAGAATCTTTGGGCAAAAATGGCCAAGGATAACTTTCTACGCCCCGCCGATGTAAATCCAATATTAGATCTCTGGGAGAATCCGCCCAGACCGGAAAAACATAGGGCACAACACCTTGCTTCAATTGAGGAAAAAGTATTCTAGCCGTAGAATAATTATCAAAAAACTTTAACCAGGACTCATAGTTCTGAAGTCGACGCTGGATTTCCTCTAAGGGTAGAAAGTGTTTAAGCAAAAGGCGGCTAAGCCAAGAGATCCTCAAGAAATATCTCTCCAAATCTTCATTATTATATGCGCTTAAATGACTTTTTTCAATATTCTTCCAATATCGCTTTGCCGAGCTCAGCCTATTCCGTGGTAAAACCGACCGGAGGCGCATAAGCATCATTTTTACGAAAAATTTAATATCCCTTCCCTCATTTTTTAATTTTACCATCGGTAGTTTAGATAATATTTTTTTATCATTAATAACCAGGGCAGAGCCATTAGGCATCGGCAATGTCTTATAAAAAGAAAAAACACTAATATCGCCAAATGAACCTAATGGTCTATCGCCAAAAGAACTTAAAAATCCATGCGCGTTATCCTCAATAAAGAACAAACCATTCGTTTTACAGAATTGCTGAGCAATAAGCAAATCGTTAGGGAAACCAAAATAATTCACAATCAAAAATGCCTTTACCCGGCTGTTAAGTTTTCTTCGGATATCATCCCAATCCGGAGAAAGGTCAACATTAATTTTATAATAGACAATTTCTAACCCAAGATAACGGGCTGGTAAAACAGCCATATGGCAGATATACTCCGGAATAAGAATTGCGTCAGGTTTTTGAAGCCCAAGCAGTTTAAATCCCTGGTAAAAGGAAAAACGGCTATAGGCAAAGTAATAAATATGGTCGTGGTTTAGAGGGAACGCGCTACCAATAGTTGGCCGCCAGGAAAAAAGGCTGGGATGAAAAACAGCATCACGTAAAATCATTTTAGGCCTCACCACGCTTTCCCTAGCTGCTTCTTATACCCGATAACAATTCTGTTAAAAAATTGAAAGGCCAAGCGGCCGCGCAATGTCTTTGGCGCAATATAAACATAGTGTAAAGGCATAATTTCCGGCTTCCAGTCAAGTTTATATCTTTCTTCCCCTAACATAAAATCAAAAACCGTTAACTGCCGGTTAAAACTTTCTTCAAGCACAGCGGCCGTAAGCAACCGGCTTGCAGAGTAATACTGAAAATCCGCATCAAAACCAGAAATATAATGATAAAAATTATTGCCATAACAAAAACTCATAAGTGTCGCCATAAATTTGTCGCCGTATTTAAGCGCGCTAAGCCAAAGCCAACCTTTTTCCTGAAAAACCAATGAAACATCTTCAAGAAACGAAAAAATCTTATCCCGCTCAAAAAAACTTTTTTGCTTGTTTTTAGTCCGGCGGGATATATGCTGAGACCGCAATGCCTTTAAAAAACCAGGAATATCATCTGATTGAAAAACAACTTTAACATTTTTTAACCTCGTTAAACGGTTCCATTGCTTTCTTATGTGCGGCAAATAGTTTGGTTTTGATATTGTAAGATATTCCTGCCACGTGCGGTTGATTTTAACGTAAGGAGCTCCCTCCTTATGCTTACCGATATCCGCCAGGAAATCTTTGTGTATCCGCCCCGTAAGTTGATGCCACATTAGATAATTAGGGCTTTCTTCTCTTATGCGGCCAAAACGGAAGATATCCCAACCCGGTTGCTGGCTAATAACTTGAAAAACCTTCTCCATGACAACCGGCCGCATATCTTCCGGGCCTGCAAATAGCAATTCCTGATAATCCGAAATTTCCGCTCCCATAAACTCTAGGCTTCGAAAGCCAAAGCGAATTGTACGGACTAACGGAAGAATCATAATTGGCCGATTTTCATGCTCCGCAACAATTAAAAAAAGGTCTTTTTCACTGCCAAAATACTTCCACCATGTGTAAAGCCAATCAAACTCAATAAAAATTTGTTTATTCGACTTCCCAATTAAACACCCCCAATCCGAGCGTAATCTCATAAACTCTTCTGTTGTTTTTACAACTTTAATTTTGATATCCACTCTTTTTTCCCATCTTCTTTATCCAGGATAGCTGACTTATGGCGCCTTGAACTTTCATTTTAAAAACCTCAATTGATTCATCACCGCCTATACCAATTCGACGTAAGCGAAAAACATCATCATTACCAAAAATAACCCCCTGGTTGTTAGTTAATCCGGCTTTATATCCTGCGTCTTTTGTCATAGCAATTGAGCTATCATTTATATATTTCTCTTCGCCATAAGGATAAGCGATATATTCGATTTTTCTTTTCAGCTTACTTTCTAAGATGCGGCGGGGCAAAACCATCTCCTGCTCAAAACTTTCCTTGCTTAAACAACTAAGCGCACCATGGCTATGCGTATGCGCGCCCACAGAAATATCCTGATTTAGCATTTCTTCTAATTGACCCCAGCTAAGCATCCTGGGGTAATTCGCCTTCTTGGTAATATTTAATAGTGATTCTAATCCAATCAATAACTCATCTCCTTCTAAAACACTCAAGCCTTTTATAATAGCAGCTATTTTTTCAAAAGAATGGACTTTGTTTTTAAAACCGACGAGATTCAATTTAAGCGTATTTCCTCTGAACTTAAGAGAGATCTTTGGTCTATCCGCGTTAGTTATTAAAAACGCTAGCCTATCCCACCAAAAAATACGGTCCGTCTCAATATATGCGGTTGATATAAATATAGTAGCGGGAAAAGCGTATTTTTTAAGGATCGGTAAGGCATACTGATAGTTATCTTCATACCCATCATCAAAAGTAATAACTACGCTGTTTTTTTTAATCGTCTTTCCCTCTAATAATGCGTTTATTAATTCCTCTAATGTTATGATATTATGTTTTTGCGCTAAATAACCCATCTGCTTCTGGAATATTTCCGGAGAGGTAAACATATCCTTAAATAAACCATCCTGGTCTTTCAGTGGGCATATTCGATGATAAGCTAAGATCGAACAATAAGGATGCCTTAGGAAAATACTAGCGAGTATCCTCGCTCCGGAGAAATACAATAATTTGTAAATTAACTTCTTATAAGTTCCCATATATCCTATCTAAGCGTGGCCAAAAATCACGAGTATTGCCGTCCCTATATAGTATTTGTAACGAGAGCTCTTCATTTTTGTTCATCTTCAAAAAATCCTTAATTTTAACGCGGGCGTCTTCGTTAAATTTAACTCTGTATTCGAATGAACCGCGTAAATTTTCTATCTTTTTATTTTCTGAGGCAAGCCAAGCCGGAATATCGAAATTGAAACGCAGGCTTTTCTCAAAAACGGCAGCTGGACCATGAAATATGTCTTGCAATTGCCGAGTCAATAGATACTTCGACATATCGCTAAGCAAATCTTTAGATATCTTCTCTCCCAAACGTTGAACCAAGAGCTTCCCCGCTTCGCTTATCGCAAGCTCCAATACTTTACGATAGTGTTTAGCCAAAAGCAGGCATTTATACTTACGCAATAGATTATCCCCGAATTTTCCGGTGACCAACGCATTAAAGTTTTCTCCTTTTTCAAAAAACTTTATAAGACTACTACGATCAACAAACAATTCATTCTTAGTGTCGCATATAAATTCGTCATAAAGAACTTTTAGCGCTTCATAGCGTGCGAGATTATCATGAATGCCAAAAACCCATTGCGATAAATCTAAATCCAGCTCTAACAAAAGCCGCTTTAAAGGCATTAATTCTACGGAACTAAAAAAAGAGGTCACTATAAAGGCGATGCCGCGAAGTTCAAGGTAATCGTCAAAGGGCATAGTATCCGTCCCCACGACCACCTCTTCAGTATCCATGATCAACCTGCCTTCAGTAAGGCTGAATTGCCGCGGGACCACCCTGTACCGGATGACGTAACCGTATTTCCTGGCGACTTCGGGCCAAGAGAGTTTAGTACCTTTCAGCTTCATCAAGGTAAAAATAACCACATTTTGTACCCCGGAATTCAAGACCTGCCTTAATGTGGCCAAGAAGCTTTTCTTGGTTTCTTCGGGAAGGCACAAGATCAATTCTGTAGCGGAATGTTCCCCGGTTTTCTTTAACACCTCGCGCTGGAAAGAGACGAATTCATTAAGAGGGATATTGACCCTTCCGATATTCTTTAAAACCCGAGGAGTGAGAGTCTGTAGCGCGATCGCCGGCAAGAATTTGATTATAGAAAGCATTTTTAGCAGCTTCCTGGGGTCTTTCCCTGAATTTAAATTTATAATATGCGGCCAATCATACTTATCCTGAACCTGGCGGATAATCTTGGCAATAACGAAATCCTGTTCGAATAAACTCATATTTGTGTTTGCCATGTTTAAGGCTACGTCCTGCCTGCCTGAAAACCGCCTGCCCAAATATTCCATATCCTGAATGAATATTTCAGGGGAAAGGAAAAGCATGCGAGAATAATAGGGGTCGCTGGTATGACAAAATGCGCACGTAAAAGGACAACCCCTATGGGTCTGTAAGAATGGCTGAAACCCGTCATCAAGAAATTCGTCGAAAAGACCATTAATGTATAACGGGCCAAATACATCAAGCGAGTTCAGGCGGGGCGGTTTTTGCGTAGAAGCAATGATTGTATTCTTACTGTGGTCAAACGAATACGCTCCCGGAATATGAAATTTACGGACTGTCATACTATCTGCCCCTGATAACACTAACTTTATAATCTCTGCAAAGGGTATCTCTCCATCATAGGTAACACAACTATCTACAAAAGGATAATTCTTAAAAAACTTTCCTCTTTCCGTATCTTGCCTTTCGAGATTTGGGCCACCGGCAACAACAAGGCATGCGGGGTTAGACTGTTTAATCAATCCGGCAATAAACAAATTCAACTCGCTATTCCAGGAATATTGAGTTATCCCTATTACATCTGGTTTCCATTTTTTAAGACACAATAGCGATTTATTTACGTCTTTGAAGATTTTAATCTCTATATTACGATCGATTTTAAGATGCACATAAGTAGCAATTAATCCCAGCCCTAACGGCACAGTATTAGTATGTACGCCGCAGGTTACGTGGTTTAAGTCTAACAAGGCTATACGCATAAAGATGGTCTCCCTCTCATTCAGTGGACTAATTGTTAATTAAGTATCGAATTGATATTCACTAACAAAACAAAAATTAATAATTAAAATGATTTTACGATATATTTACAAGCTGAACAAAATTTTCTCTCTTTTATTAACTGTACCGCTGTCCCTTGGTGTATTTTGAACTTTCTCTTTGCAAATAAATAGCGTTGGAATGGCGTTACAGAAGATAACTGCTTAAAATGGTAATCAATAACATTTAACGCCCGGGAATTAAAGACAAGGGTATTTTTCGTCGTATTGCTATCGTGCAACCTGTATTCTCCGTAAACTTCATTTAAGAAAAAAAACTCCGCTCCTAATTTTGCCAATTTAAGCCACAGATCATAATCTTCAACGCCAATCCAACCTCTATCTTCAGAAAATAATCCTGCTTCCAAAAGCCTTTCCCTTCTAATAGTAGTAGCAGAAGTAGAAAGAATATTACCCTTAAAAAGTAAATCAAAATAATTACATAACTTCTTAGGGCCATAATAAGCTCTGCGCCTTAAATTAGTATTCTCTTCTACTATATACTCATCATGACAAACAACATCAACGTTTTTTGACTTCATTAAAATATTAGAAACTGCTTCCAATTTTCCTTTATACCAAATATCATCAGCGTCTAAAAAGGCGATAAATTCTGCCCGTGAATTCCTTATTCCCGAATTTCTTGCTGCTGCTATTCCCATATTCAATTGGTTAATCAGCTTAATTCGTATATCTGGGTATTTACTTATATAACTCAAAATAATATTTTTGGTATTATCAGTAGATCCATCATTTATAATAATCATTTCCCAATCCGGGAAATCCTGATTGAGCACACTTTCTATGGCTCTACCAATATGATTCTGGGCATTATATGCCGGAATAATAATCGAAAATCTCATAATATCCTTAATCTGTTTTTGGAAAAACCGGCAAAAAAGCCATTAACCCATCATCACTTAATGGCTTAAAGTACATATCTCTCATCTGTTCGCCAGTTTTCTTAAACTCATTAATTTTATCCATAGATAATAAGAAGAATTTTTTAATTGCTTCAGCCATTTCTTCTTTTGAATAACAAACAGCGAGCATTTCTATTTTGCTATTCTCCAGTATGTTGCTATTTAGTACCGATTGCCGATTCATTAAAACCACAGGTATGCCTCTCACAATGGATTCTATCATAGAGCTTGAATTTGACCCAATCGCTACAGTTGTATTTTCTAAGATATCTTTCATGCTGCCTTCAAATATTTCAAACCTGGATGGCCAGCGTCTTTTGCCAAATTGATTTATTACTTCTTCTATGCGATAGCTAGGATGCCCTTTTACCACAATTTTGATTTTCTTTTCAATCCTGTCTATTATAGCGTTTAAATTCCCGAGTAATTCTAATGCCTCGCTAATGTCAATCGGCAAAAGAATAGAGAGCGCAAGATGATCTGGTCTGCTTTTACGGTATAAAAATCCTTCATTGCTAAAAATATGAGAATAGCGAAGTGACGAAACAGAGTTACAATTTATCTTATTCGTAAACGTCTTAATGATCGCGCATTGATAATCGCTACTAGCTAATACCAGATCCGGAACGATATTTTTTTTATACTCTGACTCTATAGGAAACAACCCTAAGAGGTTAGGCGAATGAATAAACAACTGTGCGCCAATAATTTGAACATTTCTGGATGCTGAATTACGCATACCTGCGATCAATGCCTTATCAATAGCCTGATTTTCATACCAAAGTATAACCGCCTTTGGCTTGAGCATAATCCTTAAAAATAATCTGTATACAAGCATTGCATTTAACGAAGAATAGGGGAATTTTGTTTTTAATTCCTCGCAAATCATATCTTCTGCATCTATCCTACCGAATAAATCAACTTTGATTTTATAGCTTGACAGCCTAAATGGATACATTAAAGCAAAGAAATAATCGCCCAACCGCAAGTAATCTTCCGGGATGATAAATAGGGTTTTGCTTTTACGCATTTTTTTGTATACTGAAAAGAAGTTATAGCGAAACCCGTATAGCACAGGAGAAACAACTATATTAAACCCCTTTTTTGCTAGAAACTCATGCAAATAAGGAAAAAACCGGTCTTGGAATACTCCATTTTGGGCCATACTGGATTCGAGCATAAAAGTACTAACCAGAATAGACGATTCCTCTCCTATTCTTTTAAACCCATAAATCTTTCTTGTCAGATAAGCTGCAGCCCATCTCAAAAAAACCTTTATTGAAAATTTGATCCATTTTATAAAATAACCAAGCCTTCTCTTAAAAAAATTAAGCCCGGCTAACTTATAATCTATAATATTGATAGCAAGATAATTTTGTTTTGCCCATTGCCAGATAAGTTTAGATAAAGCCGGGGATTCTACTATTATCAACTCGGGAAGGCTATTTTTTTTGCCTAATCTATCAAGTGTTTCAAGATAACAAAAAAATTGGAAGATATCCGTCTCCCCGGGATCATGCGAAGCGATTGTGCTAAACCACCAATCCCAATTTCTACTGTTTAAATCATTCAATTTATCTATCCAGTGAATGTATCTAAAACGGACATCTCTGGCTGCTTCATCCTGAATTCTTGCAAAATCAATTTTAATAAATTCTGGCCCAAGTAGCTTTTCAATTTTCTCAAGCAATTTAAAATCTTTTCCAAGAAATACCCAATGAGCATGGTTAAATCTTCTCAAGAAAGATTTTATTTTCTTAATTCTAGTAAAAGTAAAGGCGATTGTTATGGATTGTTCCATATATATTGTTTAGCTATTTATTCTTGCGTAAATCTTTCTTTACCATAAGTCCATCATAAATGGCGTGATGGTTAAGCTCTTTGTATATTTCCTGAACTAATTCTAAAATACCTTGCCCGAGGTCTAGGTATGCTTTACTCACAATCCGCTTTGCCACCTTAGGAGCAAAAACATAAGGAGAAATTTCATAGTGAGAACCATAACGCGGCTTTATATATTCTATCCCAACCTTATTATTTAGTATCTCTTTAATCATAACCATTAAATCCTTCACTTTCATCTGCTGATACCCGGTAATAATAACATACTGATTCTTGAATTCTTCGGACAATATTTCCAAACTACACCGCGCCGCATCGCGAACATGTATATACTCTCTAAGCTCCTCCCCATCGCCTTCCCTGATTAACTTCCCTTTTTGAAATGCCTGCTTTATTAATTTATAGATAAAATTCTTTTCGTTAGCCCTTGGACCATATAAAGAACCGTACCTAATAATCGTGTATGGCAATTGAAATGCCTCATTGTAATTTTCAATAATTAATTCGCAAGCTTGCTTTGTGCTCCTGTAGAATCCTCCGCTGGTACTATAGACATAAAGAGAGCTTGCATATATAAAACGTTTTATGCCGGCTTTCCTAGATGCCTCTAAAATAATAGCATTTCCTAAAATATTTAACTTAATAGATTCCGGAGGATTTTGACTCGCTTCATCAATGTCTGCAATGCCTGCAAAATTATATACGATAGCGCATCCACTTATTGCCTTTTTTACTGCCACTTCGTCCAATATATCCCCTACAATCATCCTCTGCGAAGCTTTTAGATATTCAGATCTCTTTTTGTCAAATATGACTACTTCATGCCCGCTATCCGTAAGCGCATCCGCAACATGGCTACCAAGGAATCCAGAACCTCCGAATACAATAGCTTTCATTTTAACTCTCCTTAATTTTGTATTTATATTTTACCAATCCTTGTATCTGGATGAAAAATAATCATCTTTTACTAAAACTAAACCATAAAATCCTTCGTAGTCAAATTTTCTCCATAACGGTTTCGTAAAATAAAACATGCTCTTTTTTGGATACTGCAAATAAATCCTTTCTTTTAGTATCTTCCAGCCCGCATGCCTAGAAAGCAATTTCCAGTCTTCCGGGCTTAATTCAAAAATATGGGTATTTTCCGCACAGGCTGCCTCCTTACGCGCCTCCCTTATATGATGTAAAGCAACGCGACTTCTCTTTAAATAAGGAACGGTAAATACTACATATTTCACATCTGCGTTCAAGGAAAGATCATGCAAGAATTGGCAAGGATCGCTAAGGTGCTCTAAAATCTCGAAACATAAACAAATATCTGCCCTGATATTGTGTTCCGGCAGCCTTTCTGCTCTTTCGTGAATAGCTTCCAGACCTTTTGCCTTTATCTTCTCAATTGCATTATGGTCTAAATTTACACTAATGCATTTTATCTTCTTTTCTGCGCCATAAAGCCCCAAGATATATTGCGAATGCGTTCCGGAAGAATCCCCGATATCTATAATAGTGGGTTTATCAAATTCAGCCACCGTTTCAATAACGAGCGCAATCTGGAAGGCATGCAGGTTTCTGACCTTATTCTCAAGATCAGCTGTATCAATTTTGAATAGACTATACTGATAAGCAATATCCGGAACGATTTTTTTTAGCCTTTCCTTTAACTCTACTAAGCCCTGTTCTTTCGCCGCCTGTTCCAGAGAATTTCTAAATAAGAATTCTACGATTTTTGTTTTTATTTTTTTAATTTTCTGCATTTTAATTCAAATATTCCTTGAAATATATCTCCCTCAGCTCTTTTAAGGCGATATTTCCTTCCAGGGTTAACTGCTCAGCTACGTTAATTTTTTTAAAGAATGTCTTCGGCATCTTTATATAAAGCGGGAAGGTTCTCATTAAGCCGTTTATCTGTTCGGGTGGAAACTGCGGCATATTTAAGATCGAGCTAATCATGGGGGTATCGGGCTGTATCTCTGGATTCAAATATCCTCTTTCTATGGAATACTGACGAAGCGGTGTGCCATGATAAGGAACAAAGAAAAAAGTACTGATACTATCGGCATTTATTTTTCTGTTTAATGTAATCGTATCAAAAGCCAATTCTCTGGTTTCATCGGGGAATCCGATCATATTGTTAACGGTTACGGGGATTTTACTCTTTGCAATAATTTTTAATGCCTCGATTGCCTGCTGATTTGTAAAATTCTTCCTGAGCACTTTCTTTCTGAACTCTTCATTTCCGTGCTCTATCCCTATTGAAATTCTATCGCAACGCATATCTTTAAGCATCCTTACCCGATTTTCTGTAATGGTCTCTACGCGCGTTTGACACCAAAAAGGCAAGCTAATCTGTTTAGAATATTCTTTAGCAAAGTATTCTATATCTTTCTCGTTTCTCGCAAAGAAGGTTTCGCTATTGAAGAAAATATATTCGGCATTGTATTCCTTGATTTGAAATTTTAATTCTTTAATAATCCCCACGATGTTTTTTGTCCTAAAATAATTGCCGCTACCTGAATCTTTATACAGTTTTCTTTTTAAAGGAGCGGCGCAAAAGGTACATTCAAAAGGACACCCCCTGTCTATAGAAAATGGGATCATTCTAAAAATTTTACCTTGCATGGGCCTATAGAACCTTTTTTCTTCAAAAATACTGAAATCTTCATACGGGAGGAGATTTATATCTACCGGCTTTCTGACCTTGTTTTTATATATCCTCCCGTATATTTTTATCCAAAGGTTCTGGATATCAGAAGTGTCCTTACCGTCCCTCAATCTTTCGCAAAGCTCAAGAAGCGGCTCTTCCCCCTCCCCGATACAAACCGAATCAACCTTGGGGTTGCTTATTACTTTCTCTGGCGCAAAAGTAGGGAATGTCCCGCCAAAGATTATATGCCTATTAGCGCATTCAGCTATCGATATTAAACCTACGCCTAGATTATAAGTTGCATCGGTCGCAGAAACGGCGACTATATCCGGATCATATTCTCTCACTATCTTCTTAAAATCATCATAAACATCTGACTCTTTGTAGGATATACCCTTTTCCTGAAGGTTAAAAGAACGCAGTTGCATATTTTCGACTCTGACATCATCGATGCTCTTTTCTGAAGTATGGTATAAGGTAGTATCAAAAAGCCTTACCTCAATCCCGTGTTTCTTAAGATAGGCGGACAATACCGCGATGTTGGATGGTAGTAAATTTACCATCTGTAAATTAGGATAAACCAGAAGGACTTTGAACTTACTCATTTGTATTTAAGCAGTAACTTATCGTTTAACATAATTTTTTCTACTTTCTCTAAATCTTGCCGGGTATCCACGGAATAAGTATCAAAAGAAGACCGGACCATCTTTATTTTATGGCCGTAACCCAATACCCTTAGCATATCGATAGATTCGATTTTTTCTAATGCCGTCGGCTTAAGCCTGTTAAATGTAAGCAGGAAATCGCGTCGAAACGGAATAATGCAGATTTGCTTAAACATGACTACATTATCTGCGTATTTTTTACGCGAAGGAATCGGTTCTCTTGAAAAATACAGCGCGAAATCTTTGTTATCGACCACTACCTTTATGCAATTAGGGTCTTCATGTTCTTCCTTATTCCTGATCTCTTTCATCAAGTTGACGACCGAAACGCCGCTATCTTCAAGAAGCGGTTTTACGGCCAGATCTATCATTTCTGGCACAAGCATAGGCTCATCGCCCTGGATCATCACGACAATATCTATTTTATTATTTGTCTGGTTTTCGATCTTAAGCATAGCTTCCGCTGTCCTGTCAGAAGCGCGCTCATGACCTTCGGATGTGATGATAGCCTTGCCGTTTATGCTGCGGGTATACGCCGCTATCTCTTCATCGCAGGTGGCAACATATACCTCCCTTAGACTCTTGCACATCTTGCTCCGGGAAAAAACATGGCCTATCATCGGCACTCCGCAAATTTTAGCTAGAGGTTTCCCGGGGAAACGGCTTGAGGCCATACGCGCAGGAATAATCCCTATAATATTCATAAATTTTTACTCCTTTTTCTTCTGTGCGACGATTAGCATATGGCTAGACAGCTTATTCTTAGAGATAAAAGATTGGAAATTTTTAAGGATTTTTTCTTCCTTGGACAATAGGTAATCCAGGTATTCGTTTCGCTTTCTTAACGCAAAACCATTCTCTTTCTCTTTTAAAATCATTTCCACATCTAATGTTCCGGCCGTCTGCGCAGAAATAACCTGAAAACCACATTTTTCTAATAACATCTTAAGGGAAGATGGATTAAAATACGTCAAGTGCTCCGGGGGAGTGATGTTTCTGGTCTTATCTTTTAGAATCTTAAAATCGAAACCTTCGCCGTTTGGAGTCGCAATAGATAAAAATCCTTTTTTCCGCAAAACACGATAACACTCATCCAAAAGTAATCTGGGATTAAACACATGCTCAATAAGATCATTCATGCACACAAGACCTACGGAATGGTCATCCATATTTTTTACTTGAGCGCAAAACGCAGTTAGTTTCTGATTTTTACATGCGCGCACGCAGGATTCAGATACATCAATAGCGATCACTTCGCTAAAGAAACCTGATTTTTTCAGGCTTAAAGAGAATGCCCCTGAACCAGCCCCTACGTCTAAGGCCTTTCCATTGCGCGAGATACCATGTTTCTTTAAAATAGAGACTATTTTTTCTACCCGCGGGTTATACTGCAGGATCTTTCTTTGAATGTCTGATTCAATAAGAAGCTTGGTCCACATCTTTGGGGCTTTGTAAGAATTGTAATATAGCGCCAGCAAATCGTCATCTGGCCGGGGCGAACAATACAGAGTCTGACAATAGCGGCACAATTTATGGCTAAAGCCATATTTATTAAATACGGGTTTCCCTTTATTCCCGCAAGCAGGACAAAACACCTTAAAAAATCTATGCTGGTATTTTTTATAAAAGAGCCTGCCATCTATCTCCCGCTGTTCTAAAACTTGCTTATAAATCTCTTTGGGACGGATTAAGTCATAATTCTTCATTAAATATTCCCCTCGTTATTTCCGTGCATTTTATCCCAAGATATAAAGTATCCAATCCAATTGCTATAAATGAGTACTTTCTCTTTTTGTAAATTCTGGCGATTTTTAAATCCGGCTGTACAACATGAAATCCCATTGGCTTGCGTAATTCCTTGCATATCCTTTCGTACCGCGCTATTGCATTAATAACTATGGGTTCATCAAATTGGCCCGGGCATCCTAACGAAGCAGACAAATCATATGGCCCGATTATAGATCCGTCAACTCCCGGCGTATTTAAAATATCCTCTAGGCAGTCCACGGCCTTAAAATGTTCAATCTGGACAATTACAATGCTCCCCTTATTGACCCATTTCTTATATTTCTCAAATTCAAGACCATATCCCTGCGCCCGCGCAAGGCCTACCCCCCTTGTGCCAATAGGAGGATACTTTACTGCACTAACTGCTTTTTCGGCATCTGACTTATCATTCACCATCGGGACGATAACGCCATGGGCTCCTGCATCCATAACTCTTTTAATAATATTAGCATCATTTTTCTCGACGCGCACTAAAGGCGTTAATCCTGATAACTCAATAATCTGCACTAACTGCTGACAATCACTGAGGGTAATGGCGGAATGCTCCATATCCACCGCAAGCCAATCAAATCCAGCTCTACACATAATCTCAGCTATAGAAGGATGCCCAAGTGTGATCCATGAGCCTACGCTCACCTTACCCATTGCTAATCTCATTTTAAGATTATTCATATCGTCTCCGTTCTCTATTAAAGATATACTTTCTGTTCGGTCAATTTACGAAACAAATCTGAAGTAGTAATAAGTTCCTGGTAATTGCCAGACGCTACTATTTGACCGTTCTCCATAAGATAAATGATGTCCGCGTGCTCCACAGTATTTAAACGGTGGGTAATAAGAACTACCATCAACCCCGGCATCTGTTTTCTAAGTTCACTAAAAAGTTTGCTTTCTGTAGCAACATCGATGCCTGAAGTAGCTTCGTCAAGAATAAGGACTTCCGGGTTACGATATAGGGCTCGAGCAATCCCTATTCTCTGCCTCTGCCCCCCTGATAATCGCACCCCTCTCTCTCCCACTTCAGACTTTAACCCTCTTGGTAATTCATATGTAAACGATTCAAGTTGAGCAATACGAATAGCGCGTTTAAGATTTTTAACGTTTATCTCTTCAGGATGTAACCCAAAAGCAATATTTGCCTCCAAGGTATCATCTAAAAGGAAAATTTGCTGAGGAACATAGCCAATCCTAGCTCTATAATTAAAGACATTTTTTTCATTAATAACTATCTGCTTATAATAAAATGTTCCTTTAGACGGAGTTAATAATCCCATGATAATATCGATAAGTGTACTTTTCCCGGCACCGGTAGGGCCTAAAAAGGCAATAGTTCGATTTAACGGAATTAATAGGTTTAAATCATCGAAAATAGGCTTAGAAGCAGATTCATACGCGAAAGTTATGCCTTTCAATTGAATATAATCTATACCATCAGGCATATGTTTTTCCCGGATATCTCCCAGCTGGACAATTCTTGCAGAATCCACTTCTTTTAAGATAGCGTAAACAATATCCAGGCTATTTAGAGAAAATTGAAATAAATTAATATTAGTATAAATTTTATTAATTGATGGCAAAAGTTTTAAAGCAGCAAGCCCCATAATCAGCATCATCGGTACAAACTGAATAAGAGTACTTTGGTAATGAATATTCACCAGCAGAATTATTAACGCAGCAGTAATCAGTACAGTCTCCAGGAAGAATCGGGGTAAACCAGATATAATATTAAATTTTACAAGACTTTCCGAATATTTACTTATTGATTCAAAGAATTTACTAATGAAAAAATTTGAGGCGTTATACACCTTAATTTCTTTAACTGCACACAACGCCTCCAGGGCTATTTTATACATCTTTTCACTATACTTCTCTCTTGCCAATGAGGATGCCTCAATCCTTTTCTTAAAAACAAAATGCATGAATACCATGATTACAGAAAAAACAATAACCAGAGAAATAGTCATCAGGGGATAAACCCAGACCAATAGCAGGAAAATTCCCGCCATAACAATAATTTCTGAACCTATAATTATGGCCGGAGTCAAGAATCCAGAGATAAATTGCGCAACTTCAGCACTGATATTTTTAAACAATACCGAAGAATTATGCTTAAGATGAAAAGAATATGTTTTATCCAAGTAGGAACGCAATATGCAACTAGTCAGCCTGCTAAAAATACCATAAACAAAATGCTGCTGCTGATAAAGAAAAAATACAGAAAAAATAGCTTTAAAAATAAAAAGCGCTATAGCAATTATGATTAGGAACGTTAAGAACACTACACCATCCTGTATTCCAGTAAGACGAGAAAATAATTCCCAAATATGATACGTCTTAATCTTGCCCAAATTCATGCACAAATTTGTTATCGGAATTATAATACCAATACCAAAGGTTTCCGATATTGAAAGTATAAGCATTCCAAATGAAAGAAGCATAAGCTTCCTGATTTCTGATTTTGTTAATATGAATTTTAATTTTTTAAGGATAAGCATACTTGATACCAATCTTGTTTTCCGTGGCCTTTTGGAAAGTTTTGACCAAAATCCCAACGATGTTCTAATATCAAAAAAGTTTACAAAAACGATTTAACTCTATTAGCAAACATTTGCCAAAGAGGCAAATCTTCCGAATCCATCTTTTTTATATAATCTTCTTTGAATTGAGAGTAAACGGTATCATCCATCAATAATTCATCATTCAGGTCTAAATCTAATTTTCTATTTATGTTAATAATCTTTTTATTTAACGCTACAGCCATAGCATCAATTTCCAAACGTTGCGGGCTTTGATCTAAACTATCGGTTGTAATAATAACTAGCGGCTTCCTGAATAAAACTGAGAAAAATATGGAAGTGCTAGAATGCGCTATAACAAGTTTAGCCTCCTTAACTAATTCCATTGTTTTGCCCTTGATTACAGCCCTGCCACAAAAATAATCAGGATGTTCATTATAATTTGACTTCGGATGAGCCGCAACCACTACATTCAATCCCAATACCTGCTCAACTTTATCAAAAAATTTACATAGAATGGGATAATATTCATCCGGGCTAGAAAAAGATTCAACATTCGCTAATAAATAGTCCGGATGGAAAGGCACATATTCATCAAGAAAAACCGCAACATTGCTAGTCGTTTGTGGTAATGCTTTTTTCTTTTCCAAATAGAGATCATAATCAAGTGCGTGACCCCATAATTTTTCAGTCTTTTCATCAACCGGATAATGTCTTAAATAATCTACCGACCTTGCTCCTCCCAGCAAAACAATATTTGCAGATTTAATTCCCATAAACTTACAATAGCGCGGTAGAAATAACCGGTTGGCTACTTTATGAAGTGCCCTTTGTGGTTCTTTAAATATTTTTCGGATCTTCCCGACGAAACTACAATACAATTTTCCAGATGGCAGGGGTGTCCCGGAAACTAAACATAACGCATATGGTAGCTTATTTCTTGAGATTGTCCGGTAAATACAATATGACTTAAAGTTATAGCCGATAAGACATACGATAAAACAATCTTTTCTTAATTTTCGTAAAGCGGTAATAGCATTTTCTTGAGCGATGAATAACCGATAATATTCGTATTTAAAACTATCGTTATTTTTGTATCCTCGATATAGTTCTGGTTGCAAAAATGGCGTCAGGTCCCATAACTCAACAATAAATCCATTTTCTTTTAAAACCTGAATCCCGAAGCGATCGTAGTCTCTTTTGAAAAAAAATGACTCTGTCAAGAAAATTATCTTTTTTATACTCATAGGTAATTTATTTCTAAAACCAAGCGCTCACAAACCAAAAAAAATGAATCCGTATAGTTTTTAGACATACTCTTCATCCTCGGAAATACATCTAGCAAGAACTGATTTAGAATCATCTAAACCGAAAAATACCGGATTATTATTCACGACTAAAGCAAGGTCTAACCCGCGTTCTGCCAATAAATTTAAGGTGTCTTTGTTTACTTTATAATCTTTGAATTTCTTCGTGACCTTTTCTAAGGGCTTATAATCTTTCAATAAAGCGCTAAATCTTTCTGCCTTTTCCTGCACAGAAGCACACTTTTCTTGACCCTCAATCAAATCATATAAATCTGAATAAATAGTGCAGCCCTTCTTTACATTAAGAGCAACGACTTTGGGTAAAAGACGGGCAACTGCTAACCCATGGGGAATATTATTATAAATCCCAAGCGCATATGAAATCCCGTGACAAGCTCCGGTACATGAGTTATATATCGCATACCCTGCCAAACAAGCCCCAAGCAATACTTGTCTTCTTAAATCAAGGTTATTTTTGTTTTCAAAAACCTTGGGTAGCGCATTATAGACAAGACGAAATGCCTCTTTTGAATACATACGGGTAATTTCATTTGCACATTTTGCCGTATAAGATTCAATAGCATGGCCAAGCGCATCCATGCCTGTTGTAGCTGTAATATTATCAGGCATTCCCATGGTTAAATAAGGATATAATACGGCATAATCAGGAGCAACATATTTACTCGCCAAGGCTCTTTTGAATTTAGTTTTAGGATTAAGCAACACCGCTCCGGGGGTAACCTCGCTGCCTGTTCCTGCGGTAGTAGGCACCATAATTTTCTTTACCCCCTGACTAAAGACCTTCCCTGTGCCATGGTAATCTTCTACCCTGCCATCATTAACAATCATAACCGAGAGAGCTTTAGATAAATCTATAATGCTACCTCCTCCTATACCAACGATCAAATCAATATTTTTGTTCCTTAGATAAGACACATACTCATTAACCAGATCAACTGTCGGCTCAATTGCCTCTACCTCATATTGAAACAAAGCACCTCTTTGCGTAAAGCTATTACACAAATCCTTGACAGAATCATGCTTTGCAACAGACCGATCAACTATAACGGCAATATTTTTAGATTGCTCAGCTTCAACGATAGGAATAATATCGCTTACTAGATTATCTGATACAATAATCTGGGTTTTTGCATCAAACTTAATCATTTTTTATCTCTCTTTCTTAGTCTAATTAAGGCTTTAATTGTGCTTTCGGTCATATAGTCAAACTGCTCATCACTCATCCAGAGATGGAAAGGGAATGATAACATATTATCAAAGAAATCATCTGTATTAGGACAATTAGCATTCCCGCAACCCCACTTCTTGTAAAGATCATAACGATAAAGAGGACAATACTGAACAATTGCCTGAATCCCATACTCAGAAGACAATATCTGTATCAAATCATCGCGTTGAGCCTGAATCCCGTGCTTAGACCCCTCATATTTAGCTGGCATCAAATGATAAGCAGCTGTATCTTTAGGTAAGATCTTCTGAAAGCGTAACTCGGGAAAAGATGAAAGAGCCGCGCGAAAATTCCAATATCGCCTGCCTTTTTCTTTATTTAGCGTATCAATCCGGTCAAGCAGCTTATAACCAACAGCACATTGAACTTCAGTAATTGTAAATTTATTCGGCAGTTCCCAATCCATAAAACTATCAAGATTTGACATCGCCGGCTTCCAGTAAAAATCTCTTTTCCCAAATGGTTTAGAACCAAAACTTCTTAGCCCGGGCACCTTGTCTACCAAGTTTGAATCTTTAACAAACAAGGCTCCCCCTTCCCCAAGCGTAGTCATGTTTTTTTGTCCATGAAAGCTAAAGGCACTAAAATCCGCGAATGTTCCCAACTTTTGCCCTTGATATTCTCCACCAAAAGCTTGAGCTACATCTTCAATGATGACAATATTTTTTCTAGAAGCAAGTTCCAGAAAACCATTAATATCCACGGGAACACCATATAAATGAACTAAAACTATCCCCCTGGTCTTAGGACTAAGCTTACGTTCAACATCGGCCAGATCAATAGTCCATGTCTCTGGATCAATATCTGCCCAAACAATACTGGCTTTACGCCGCAAAAATGGCAATGCTGAAGCCGTAAATGTATGAGCTGGAACAATCACTTCTTGACTTTCTTCTAAATGTAACATGCCCGCTATTAATTCCAGAGCTGAAGTGGCACTATTTAAAGCGAAAATTTTACCTTGAGGAACCTTTAAATAGCCTGCTAATTTATTTTCAAACAAACTAAGATATTTACCTTGAGTAAGCGGATCACCTGAGCGCATAACATCAACAACTAATTGAATCTCTTCTTCTGTATAATCGTGGGATCTTCCACTCCAAGGAACTTTCCAATTATAAGTCATATTTTAACCTTTTTTTAAACTCCTCTTAACTTCTTCCTGATTTCTTTTTCTTTTTCAGTCACTCTTTTAACACCATCGCCCAAAAGGACATCAATATCTACAATACGATTACGCAATATTTTCATAGCATGAACTTCTAAACTTGCAAAATGATCCGAACCCCACATATTATGATCAAGTGTAACATGACGCTCAATAACCTTTGCCCCCATTAATGCAGCTATAACTGTCGGCTCCAAATCATACTCATGTCCGCTATAACCAACGATACAGCCATAGCGCTTCCTTAAAGTAATAATTGTCCTTAAATTAATGTCTTCTGGAGGAGAAGGATAGGTTGAATTTGTATGTAAAAGTATATAGCGGCCTTCCGCGTACTTTTCTAAGATATCTACTGCGGTATCAATTTCCTTAATAAAACTCATTCCCGTAGAAAGGATAACGGGTTTACCAGACTCAGCTGCAGCCATCAGCATTTCTCTATCCGTTAGCTTAGCAGAAGGAATCTTAATAAAAGCGACATTATGATTCAAAAGAAATCTCAGGCTGGGAATATCCCAAGCTGAAGCCGTCCAGCAAATAGGCTTTTCTTTGCAATATTTATCAATATAGTTATATTCTTTATCGCCAAACTCAACTTTATAACGATAATCAAGATAGGTCATTCTACCCCAAGGGGTATCGCGCATGACATTTTTTTGTTCATCTGGAACACACAAATCTGGAGTTCGTTTCTGGAACTTTACACAATCCCACTCAGAGGCAAAAGAAGCATCTATTAGTTTCTTGGCTACCTGTATATCACCATTATGATTAATACCAATTTCCGCAATCATAAAAACCGGATTCTTTCCGCCTACTAAAGAGCAACCTATTTTTAATTCTTTTTTAGCCATAGTGCATTCCTTTTAAATTATTTAAAACAAAAACACCTCAACAGACTACGCACAGCCCCTTCGCCTCCCGAAGCAGGCAAAAATATCTTGGAAATCTTTTTAATCTCGGGTGCGGCATTTAAAGGGCACACCGGAAACCCAACAATCCTCATAGCTTCAAAGTCATTAATTTCATCACCGACATAAATAACCTTTGATAATGGGATCTTGTATTGCTGGCAATAAGCCATAAGCACTCTCTTCTTATTGTTAACCCCATTTAAAATCGGAATTCCTAATTTTTTCGCTCGGACCTTAACAACATTGTTACTTTCGGTTGACAAAATAATCTGCGGAATATGATGCTTTTTAAATATACTTATAGCTAATCCATCTTGCCGACTAACCGAAACACTCTCGGATCCATCTTCTCTTATTACTACCTGATTATCGGTCAAGACTCCGTCAAAATCATAAACAATGAGTTTAACCTTATCTAAGGGAATTTTAGGCGTTCCCTCTTTGAAAATCTTATTCTTCATATAAAATTCGCATATCTCAATATCTTTGAATTCGTCAATTTCATAAGATTTCCAAAGAGGCATCTCATAAATAGCAATTTTGCCTCCTAGGCGATTATGGTATTTCTTCAAAACAGCCGGTTTAAAAACATATACTGAGCCGTTCTCTAGAAAATAGCAGCTTCTATCCTGCCTTCTGCCGCGCTTTAAGTAATTATAGGTTATACTTTTTAGTATGCGGCCATCGTAACCCCAAGCGCAAAAATCCTCAAGTAAAGCCGCGGAAAAAAGCGAATCGGCATTCTCTTTAAGTAGTTTTTCTATAGCTTGGTCTATGTCTTGAGAATTCCTAAGCGGAGATGTAGCCTGAAGAAAAACCACAAGGTCAATCTTTTGCTTACACTTAATCTTAGAAAGAACATGCAACAAAGCGTCTTCTGAAGAAGATGTATCCCCAGCAAGTTCATCTGGACGATGGATTATTTTAGCTCCGCAGGATTTAGCAACTTTTGCTATTTCCCGGTCGTCAGTAGAAACATAAACAGTTTTAATATGCTTACTTTTCAAAGCTTGTTCTATGGACCAGTCGATAAGCGGCTTACCGCAAAAATCCATAATATTCTTACACGGGATCCCCTTAGATCCACCCCGAGCCGGAATAATGCAAACAATGTTTAATTTAGATTTCATTTTTAACAACCCCCTAACCTATGAAACAATCTCTCCTCAAAATCAATAGTAAACTTCATATTTCCTCCCATAAAATTTTTTCTCACTTACATAAAATCCTTGATCGAACATTTACCCGCATGCCTTTTTAACTCTTTACTCTTATTGTTCACAATGCTAATAAACTCAACCTTGTTATCTCTGGCAGCCTCATAATCACTCCTGGCGTCTCCGAAGAAAATTGCCTCTCCTGGATCAACACTGTATTTACGCAGAAGATTCTGTAAGTTATTAGCCTTGTTTACAGGTGAACCAGCCGTCTCTACAAACAAACCATCTATTTTTCTCTGTTTAAGAATATGCCGGATCTCCTTCTGGGGTGTTCCAGAGATAATAAAACAAACCTTACCGGCTTTGTTTAATTTTTTGATAAATGAGAGGGCTCCTTTTATATACGGCGCAGCAATAACATTTTTAACTACAAGCCTGGAATAATCTTTATCGAGTTTGTTGATTATCCTTTGATTGATTTCCTTGCGCAATAGATTCTTATAATAATACCAAAATTTCTCATACCTAGAGACACCGCCATTATTGCAATGATAATCCATGACTTTCTTAGAAATCGCTTTGCCGTACTTACTAAATAGCTCTCCAAAAGCTTCTGTTTTTATATCCAGACTATCGACAATCACCCCATCAAAATCAAAGAAAAAAGCATTATATTTACTTAAATCAATTTTCATATTATTAGTTATAAAAAGCAAAGACTGTGCACGGAGCTGCCTCTGCCCCCTCAATTAACAATGGAGCAACGATAACTGAGTCCGGAGCCCCTTTTAAGCCTTTTAATTTCATATCCTCAATCAAAAGAATGCCATTTCCTAAGAAAGCCTTATGTGCTCGCCTGCCTAATCCTCTGTTTCTTAAGCTTGAGATTGAAATACAATCAATCCCTACCGCCCTGATTGAAGGACAATTCTTTTTAAGCCAGATGGTCAGCCCTGCATCTAAAGCCGGAGAATTTTTCCAATAAACATCCTTTTTTCTATTTTTTTCAAAACCTGTCCTGATAATAAGTAAATCGCAATTCTTTATTCTACTTAAACTAAATTCATCAATAATCTGTCCGGGCTTGGCTTTTTTAGCCTTAACCAAGCAAACCTTTTTAAAAATAAGCTCTTTAGCTAGTAAGCCTGTAATTGTTTTGCCTCTGTTTAAAAAATGCCTTGGGGCATCAAGGTGAGTTCCGGTATGAGCCGGAAATGAACAATAACTTTTATTGCAGGAATCGCCATTCTTAATTGACCTTACTTCCTTAATCAAAACGGATTTCTCTCCGGCATAAAGCGGAGTATGTTTATTTATAAGATGCGAAAGAATTAATACTTTCTTCATTTCAATCCTTTAAGCACATTCTCTACTGCCTCGGTTTCCATTGCCAAGCGAGATTCTTTAGCATAAGAACCGACATGCGCAGTCATAACCACATTATCCAAGCATTTCAGTTCACCGGAATACGGCTCGGATGCAAATACATCTAAACCGGCTGCTGAAACTTTTCCTGATTTAAGGCCATTCAACAAATCTTTTTCATTGATTGCCGTGCCGCGGGAAGTATTTACCAAAATCACGCCCTGCTTCATAATCTCAATCTCTTTTTTGCCGATAAGCGCGTCTTTTGAGCCGGCATGGATAGAAATAATATCTGCGCTTGTAATAATTTTTTCGAAGGCTACAGATTTCTTGTTTTTTATATCAAAAAATATTACCTTGGCTCCAAAAGCATTAACTAATTGCCCGACACGCTCTCCAATCCTTCCAAAACCGATAAGGCCGACTGTTTTTCCTTTAAGAAGCTGCCCCATCTGCTTCTTCCAAACACCCTGCCTGATATTTCTGTCCAGAAAAGAGATCTTTCTTAAACAGCAAAGCATTAACCCAAGGGTAAGTTCTGCTACAGAGTCAGTTAAAACATCAGGCGTATTAAAAACTTTTATCTTTAGCTTTTTCGCTGCTTCTAAATCAACATTATCCATACCCACGCCAACCCGAGAAATTACCCTAAGGTTTCTGGCGGATTCTAATACCTTTTTGGTCAAGGGCTCTGTTCCAGCAATAATCCCAGAATAGGCTCCGGTACTAAGAATACCCTTGATCTCCTCTTCACTAAGCTTCTTATTGCTTGAATTTAAATCAAAATCTACTTTTCGTTCTTTTAACAGGCTTAAAGGACGTTGGCTATATTCTGCGAAAGTAGTAGTAGAAATGAATACCTTCATTTTACCTCTTCTAGAGTAGCCGGGTTTATCAAGGCCAACTCTTTAGCACAGTTAAGATCAATATCAGCTTATGCGATTCTTGATAATACCCCTCATATAAGTGTGCACTGGATTGGCAAAATCATAATTCATAATTTTTCGCGCAGTTTCTTCTGATAATCTCCTGTATTCAGCATCACTTAGTTTAAGTAAAAAAGATACCCTGTTTTCAAACTCCGTATAATCGCGCACTTTTAGAAACCAGAGGCCGTCAAAAGGAAAGCTCGATATATCCTTACCTGAAAAGTTGCAAAATAATACTTTCTGCCCCCACCCAAAAACTTCATACCCTAACGTAGAAGAAAATTCCAAAGCCACATTTGATCTATCAACAGCTGAATAAGAGCTAAACTGGCATTGATCATTTTCGATAATGGTTACATCGGAATTAAAAAACCCCCCGAAGAACACTTTTTCTTTTTGATTTTGCGAACAAGTAGCAACACACAGTGAAACTTTATGTTTTTTAATATACCTACTCGTAAAATCGCATAAAACGCTAAAAGCATCTAACATTTCCCGGGCATCCTGAGTTCCATCTAATTCTCTCCACTGAGAAATTAAACAAAGCTGAAAATCTTTGGCTATCGGACCAGGGCATACTTCACTTTTATAAAAACTGCCTTTCAAAGAACCTACTGGATGAAATTTTCGAGCCGAATGCCCATGCTTACAATACAAATCAATATAATACTTGCCAAAACACAGAAAATTCTGCATATTCCAGATACTACCCATCTTAGGGGGCGCGGGTAACAAATCTCTTACGCTATCTGTATCGACATTTCCATTTTGAATTACATAAAAATCGGCATCAGTATAAATTTCGCCGATAGCATGAAAGATATAGTTGTACGAAATGTAAGATATCACTATTTTTGGTTTAATAAACTCAATGCAGCTTAGCAGATAACATAAATAAAAGCTCCTATACTTTCTATATGGTAAATACACCCACAATAAATTTTTAATGAAGAACATGAAAATCTTGGGGCTAAAGTAAAAGGTTTCATATGACGCGGGTAATACCGTATGAGGAATATCATACAAAATAGTTTTTTTAAGGACGCCGCTCAGGGGTTTTTCAAAAACAACTACTTTATTCTTTTCCAGCTTAGAAAAAGTAACCAGCGATAACGCCTTTAATGTCTTGGCTATTATATTTTGTTTATAGTCAAAAAATGATATTTTTTTAAGTTTAAGCGCCATTTTCAAAAATAACCCGTCAGACCGCCGTCCAACCTCCGTCAACCATTAATGCATGACCCGAAATATAGGCCGAGGCATCACTACAAAGAAAAACGACCGGCCAGGCAATGTCATCAGGCATTCCCATCCTGCGCAACGGGGTCCTTTTTTCGTATTGACGGACAAACACGGGATCCTGTTTATCAAAGATACCTCCGGGACACACGCAGTTCGCCCGGATACCATGCGGGCCAAAATGGGCGGCCAAAAACCGCGTGGCATTGATAATACCCGCCTTCATCGCGCAATAAACCATTTCGCCGCGCATCGCGGTCCCTGCGTAGACCGTATTATCATTAGCGCGCACGCCGTAAGTGGACCCAAAATTAACGACAGAACCTTTAACACCAGATTCTTTCATAAAGGTCGCAGCCAGGCGAGCAGTCCAAAGACAGGAATTCAAGTGCTTATCCACGTTCTCGCGTAAATAATCAACAGTCATATCTTCTAATTTAATTGTCCAGTCACGACTATGCGGATAACTAACATTGACCCAAGCGTGCATTTTTCCATGACGGCGGATCAGCCGCCGCAAGGACTTCTCGGCTCCATTGAGCTCACATACATCGAAAAGCTCAACTGCAACCTGCGCCTGAATGCGCTTTGCCCACGCGAGCAGTTGCGCGCGACGCCGCATATCCAGATCCAGGACTACAACCTTTGCCCCTGACAAAACCAATGCTTTTGAAACAGCCATTCCGATAAGGCCTAACCCACCCAATACATAAACCGTTTTACCCTTCAGGGAAAATCCAGCTTGTCTCTTCATAAAGAAACCATCCTTTCTTTAACGAGAAACTCCAAAAATTTAAAATCTATTTCACGATCGATATCAAAACCTGAAATTTCCGGCATGACATACATCATAGCGCGACGGCCGAAAAAAGAAGGTTCCTTTGCTCTTAATAAATAATCACGGTTATAAAAATAGATCGAAGCATTCGCATTATAAACCGCGGGCGCATCCTGGCGCCGAACCAGCTTCTTTCCTAAACGCTTACAGATTTTAATGCCGCCCCTTGGATCAGCCTCAAGCATATTGAAATAAGGATTCTTATGCGCAAGGACAACACTCAGGATCGTATGCGGCCGGTTTTTCAGATAGATCTTCAAACAGGCGTCAAGATCAGCAATGGTCCTTACCGGAGCAGTAGCATCCAAATCAACAACAACATCATAACGGCAGCCAAAGATCTTCTCACAAGCGACCAAGGATTGGCGAATCACCGGTACTTTTCCAGCCGTATCCGTTGCCAGTTCCGGAGGACGCATAAACGGTACCAGAGCACCGTACTTCCGGGCAACTTGCGCGATCTGTGGTGAATCCGTTGAGACCACCACCTGCCTGGCCTTGCCCCAGGCCAACGCCTGTGTAATGGTATGGGCAATCAGGGGTTTTCCCATCAATAGGCGGATATTCTTATTCTTAACTCCTTTAGAACCACCGCGAGCGGCAATGGTCAAAAGAATCTCAAGCGGGCGCATATGAACTCCTCCAGGCAAGGACTTTTTCCATAAGCCCGGACGCCTCAAAAATATTATTCATCATCTCTCTTTCTTCCAGATGCCCAAAGAAATACTTGATTTGGATGCGAAAAATATCATCCGGCCCCGTAATACAAGATATCTCTTCTTCCAGCTTGTGGCCGCGAAAAACCTTGACCGTCTGACCGATAATATCACCTAGAAAAGTTACGTCCCTGCAATCAATGGTTATCTCGCGCCGGGATTGCTGACTTAAAAAGTCAATATGAATGTTCACCGGGCCGCGCGCGCATTCAAGCAAGATATCGGCATAATCCTCCGTATCCACGGTCACATCACTGCGGCGGCCATACTGCCCACCTACACGAAGCACTCCCCCCAAAAGCCAACTCATATAATCAATCTCATGCGAAAGATCGGTGATCACTCCGCCGCCTAAAACGCGGTTAGCCGAATAACTCTTCAGATGATCACGGCCCGGCCTCCATAACGGAAGATATGAAGAAGCCACGCAACGGGCGTGAAAAATCTCTCGCCCAGCGATAAGATCACGGAGCTTGGTGATAACGGGATGAAAGCGCAACACATAAGCGACATAAGTAACCAAGTTCTTCTCTTTAACCAAAGCCTTCAGCTCCTTGATCCCCGCAAGCGAGTCCGCAACAGGCTTCTCCATAAAAATGGCCATACCCCGGCGAGCGCACTCAATGGCTGTAGACACATGCAAGGCCGTAGGATTAGTGATGAACGCAACCTGCGGCTGGACTTTATCCACCTCTTTCCAGCTTGAAAAACAAGTCACTCCCAAATTTTCCTCCAAGGCATCGCCCAGTTTCGAACGTAAGGCATAAATCTCATGGCCTCCCGACTCGCGTAAAAGACGGAGATGCCTTTTACCAATAGATCCTAGACCGAAAAAAATAATCTTCATTCTTAAACCTTAATTATTTCATCCCAAATAAAATCTTTTTTTGCCTTTTTACCTATGATCCGATCCCATAAAGAGGCCTTAAGACCACCTCCTGCAATTTTTATAGTCATATTTCGCTCGCTTAATTTTTCACCGCAATTAATATCCCTAGCCGCAACTATAACTCGCCTTACATTGGGCATATTCTTTAATTCTGATCTTGTCGGTTTTTTAACAGCCGACCCGAGCGCTTTTTCAATATTACGAACCGCCAATACCATGGCTGCAAGTTCTGAAGGGCACAGGCTGGCAGAATGATCCGGCCCTTTCATGTGTTTATCGAGGGTAAAATGCTTCTCGATAATTTTGGCACCCAAAGCAACCGCCGCAACCGGGACTTCAATTCCCAGAGTATGGTCAGAATAACCGATGTCAGTATTAAAAACCTGTTTTAACCCAAGAATAACCTTTAAGTTCACTTCATCCATCGGGCAAGGATAGCTGGTGGTACAATGAAGCAACGCAACAGTAGGTGCCGCGTTCTTCTTTAGAATGTTGTAAGCGATCTTAATCTCGTTCAAAGAAGACATACCGGTAGAGAGTAACACCTGTTTTTTCTTCGCCGCCACGCTTTCTAAAAAAGGCCTATTATCGATCATGGCCGAACCGACCTTGATCTTATTCATGCCGATATCGATCAAAAAATCGAGGCTTTGAATATCATCAGGCGTAGATAAGAATTCTATGCCTAATTGAGCACAATGCCGCTTTATTTTTCTAAAAGCTTCAAAAGGAAGCTCCAGTTCCTTAAGCATTTGAAACAGTGTTTTTTTGCTACAACCAATATTGCGCCGCTGATACGCCCCCATCCTGGCGGATTCGGAGGCGATCAATTCGGTCTTGTATGTCTGGAACTTAACCGCATCCGCCCCAGCCCGCTTTGCTATATCACATAATTTTAACGCGGCACCAAGCTTGCCGTTATGATTAACACCTGCTTCGGCAATAATAAAAACTCTGTCTAGTTTATTCATGTTAATAATTATATTTTAGTAGATAATTCTCATATTGATTCTTTTTCTGAGGGAACCGCTCTTTCCATGACGAACAGGCTTCAGCATAAACCGACTGGTCCACGATCACTTTACCAATATAGAAATTGAATTCTTCCTTCGAAAATCTTCTTTTAAATTTATATAAACTATCCTCTTCATCATGTTGCCGACCTCCCCCCAGATGAAACCGGCGGACGCCTTTTTCTTGCAAAAAAAGAGCAGCGTTGTATATCAAAAAGTTGTTCGGATAATAGCACCGGTGCTCTTTTAAACTGCCGGCGAGATGGTAATGGCCGAAGATACCGTAATAAAAAAATATGGCCGCCGCGATAATCTCTTGCCCCTTATAAACAAGCCCAATAAATGAATGCCCCTGTAAATTGTTTTTGATCGCCTCATAGTACGAAGACTTGAAATCATAAAACTCATCTGCTGCTAAACCCTTTAGGTTCAATTTATATATCCTAATAAAAACATCAAGGTTCTCAAATTTTTCATCCGCCACAAAACGCAGACCGTGTTTTTGGGCTTTTCGTATAACGTTACGATGCTTACTATGAATTTCTTTGTTTAAAATACGTTCTGCGCCCAATGTCAGATCCATTGCCACGGTTTTACGGTCAAAAGACACAGATAAAAACGAGCCCATACCGTTTTGATTGGCCAAGAGCGGATGAAACCTGATAAAACCGGCAATGATCTTCTGGGTATGACATTCACCCAAAAAGGCTTCCCAGGCATCTCTTATAAAAGCCGCGTCTATACTAGTGCTTATCGGACCACCATAACCATAGGGTGTTTCAAAATCATAATACTTACCCCCTAAAAATTTTATGCTCTGTTTCAGATAAGGAAATAAGAAAGTATCTTTTGCGTGTTCGTATACAAAGCATTCGGCGACATGTGAATTATCCTCGTAGATACGCGCATACTGCTCAGTAAAATATACATCCTGCCAATCGGCCGGAAAACGGCCTAAAAATTCGTTCCAATGTCTGGTCGTTAAAATGGCGTTCATTTACCTACGCCCATCTGTTGAAGCCTATCCAATGACTCACAATGGCTAGGGTTGATCTTTAATACCGCCCTATACGAATTGATCTCCTTCGACAGCTCGCCCTTTCTACGGTAAGCTTCTCCGAGATAAAAATGGGCAAAATCAAAATGCGGGTAATGCTCAAGCACACGCTTAAAATCTGTGATCGCGCGGTTAACATCGTATTTTAATAAATTTGGATTATTGCGAAAATTGACATCCACAATCGCTTCCTCCCTTACTTCTCCAATATATTCAGGGGAAAATTCAGGAGTATGAATAATGCTCTTGTGGAAGCTCCTGATCGGATCAAAGTCGCCTTCTTTTATATAACCTTTCTCAAGGCAGATTTTATACATCCTCGTGTTCGGAATAGGTGAGGCAATAAAAAAGAGGGCCCAGTCTAATTCAAGCTTCTTGGCGAAATCAACAGTCTCTTTTATCGTCTCTTTTGTTTCTCCCGGGTAACCAAGGATAAAAAACCCTCTTGACTCCATCCCGATTTCTCTAATTTTCTTAACCAAACTTGGCACAATTTTTAGATTAACCGGCTTATTCATCAATTTTGATAAGACTTCCTGGTTACCGCTCTCTATAGCCAGAGAAACGGAATAACACCCGGACTCCTTCATTTTTTTCAACAATTCTTCATCCAGCGAAGCCACGGCCATACCGCTTGGGACATTCCAGGTTATATTTAATTTTCTGGAAATTATGCCGTCAAATATTTCAAGTGCCCGTTTCTTATCGGCAGTCAAATTATCATCTTCAAAATGGATTTCACAGACACCGTACTTCTTAACCAAATGCTCGATCTCATCAAGAACATTCCCGGCGCTTCTCATTCGCTGCCGGCTCCCCCAATGATTACCGAGAGCGCAAAATGAACATTTAAAAGGACAACCTCTTGAGGTGATCATCTGAGTAAAAGGAAAAAGCTTGGATGTGCTATGCGCGACGGATTTGGTGAAATACTTATCCATATCGAACAAATGCCGTGCGGGAAAAGGTAAAATATCCAAGTCTTCAATATACTTCTTCTTAGCAATGAGCTTTACTACGCCATCTTCTCGAAAAGCCACACCGTCGATCTTAGAAAAATCCCCGTCCTTTTCAATCGCTGCCACCAAATCACTAAAAGTTATTTCTCCTTCTCCCTGAATAATAAAATCTATGGCTTCTTCCTGCTCTAACATTTTTTTTGCCACCGCGCCGGCGTGCGCCCCTCCCATAATGGTCAAGATTCCGGGATTGACTTTTTTGGCAATCATACAGATATCAACTGCGTCTTTCTGCATGGCCGAAAAAAGACAGGACACGCCTATAATATCCGGCGAAAATTTGGCTATCTCCTTGAAGATATCATCATCCGTCAGGCCGTATCGCAAGAATTCACCATGATCTAATACCGTCGGTTCAGTTATATCACCTTCACATAATGCATCCAGAACCTTGATCTCATATGTTCCCTTTTGCTCTAAAAAAGCAGCTATATACGCGAGGCCTAGGGGGAAAAAAACGCTCACCCTTACAACTTTAGCTGAAAAATCATTAGGCCTCGTGACCGATGGGAGGATCAGCATTATCTTTTTTATCTTCTTCGGCATATTTAAATCTCCCAAAACTTCTTATTTAGCAACCCCGGGCCAAACGCGATCCTGCGCAAAACCTTGACTATCTTCTTTGCAGCTGATCCACTGCCGCCAAGATCCCTTAAGCCAGCCGACTTTTCGCTAAAACGCGGACTCAACGCTTGCTTGACTCCTTTTTTAATCGAACTCCTGCTGCCGGTCACGCAAATTATATTTTTCGCGATCATCCTGCCTTTTTGCCTATTGCCGATATTTACAGTGGGGATTCTGACCAATGGCGACTCGGTGATCCCGCTTGAAGAATTGCCAACCAGACAGCAGCTGTTTTTCATAAGAGTAAGATAACGTAACTGTCCCAGATTTTTAAAAAGATGAAATCTATCGCCGGATTTCAAACATTGTTTCTTCAACAGCTCTATGATCTGTTTCCCGCCGTAATCGGCATTAGGATAAGTAATTACGACTTCTATATCTTTGAACTCCTGCAACACGCTCAAAACATAGCCCATTCTTTTTAGATTTTCCTTCAAACAAATTGTCGTTTCCGGATGATAAGTAACCAAGATCCACTTTTTATCTTTATTTAAACGGAGGCCTGCGGATATTTTGGCCCTTGATAAAACTTTAAGATTACGAAAACTGTCCGCCCCCAACTCTCCAACCATAAACACTTTCCTTGAGTCTTCGCCCATCTGGATAATTCTCCTGGCTGATTCTTTGTTGCCAGGAAAATGAAGCTGGGCCATTTTAGTGACCGCGTGGCGGATTTGCTCATCAATAGCCCCTTCAGTAATGTCCCCTCCGGAAATATGCGCTATCGGGATATTCATCACAACCGCGCTACTGCATACGGGCAAAAGCTCATAACGATCCCCTAAAACGATAAGTAAATCCGGCTTTAATCTTTCAAACGCTCTGCCGATTCCGATAGCGCATTGCCCCATTGACTTCACAATGGCTATTTTGGTATGACATGATAACTTCACATCGATCTTTTCATTGATTTTAAAGCCGTCTTTTTCGATCTCCCGGTAAGTTAATCCAAAACTTTTGGCCAGATGCGCCCCGGTGACCAATAACTGCAAACACAGTTTCTTATCATTCTTTATTTCTTCCATGAGCCAACGTAATAATCCATATTCAGCCCTGGTTGAAGTGACAACACATATCTTCTTTTTTCTCATTTTAATTTACTCTGCCTAAAATCTTTCCAAGGCCCCCTTCGAATTTACCCCCTGGCCAATATCAATCCAGGAATTCTCCGATATAGGATATACCCCCATTTTCTTCTTCTTGCTTAAATAATCGCTAATAAGATCCGTCATGTTATAGGGCCGATTCTTTGGTATATCCTCAAATACTTCCTTATCCAAGACATACATTCCTGTGTTAACAAAGAAATCACATTCGGGCTTTTCCTGAATATTCTTCAGCCCGCCTCCGTTCTCGATCTCGCAAACGCCATAAGGAATTGTGAAGTGCTTCATGGAACTGACTAGTGTGATTTTATTGTTCTTTTGCCGATGGAACTTTAATATATCCGCATAATCCGCTTCAATCAAAATGTCGCAATTGCTCAAGAAGAATGTTCCTTTTATCTGATTCTTTAAAAGGTACAAACTTCCCGCCGTGCCTAACGGTTGTTTTTCTTCGATATACGTAAGTTTATAAGAATGTTCGAGATCGTTGAAGTATGCCTTAATGATATTGGATTTGTAATTCACTGAGAGATAAAAATCACTGCAGCCGTAATTCTCAAACCGCTCCATGATCATCTCAACGATCGGTCTTTCGCCTATGGGCATCAATGGCTTGGGAAGGATCTTTGTAAAAGGCGCCAACCGTGCTCCTTCGCCTCCAGCCATAATAACTACGGGGATTTTTAGTTTTTTTAGCTTTTTTGGTTTGTTTTCAAAGAGATCCACCCACCAAACAGCAGAAATCACCTTTTTATTACCATCAACTACCGGCAGGCACTCCAGCGTTTGTTTAACCATTAACTGTTTTGCCATTTTTCGCTCAAAATTCTGATCCAGACTTATTGGCGTAGAGTTCATTACATTAGAAACACTTCCCATAAGATCCTTGCCTTTAAGTATCCATCTTCTTATATCTCCATCGGAAATAGTTCCCAAAAGTATATTATAATCATCTACAACTAGCAAAGTTTTTTCCCCCATAGCATCCATTTGCCGTAAAGCCTGTTTAATGGTATGACCGGGTTTTATAAAAACTTTTTTTAATCTTTCCATATTTTTAATTCCTTACGGCTATATTATAAATGGAAGAAGCAATATAATTTATTTGTTTTTCCTGTAAACTAGTGCTGCAAGGTAAATTTAAAACCCTTTTCCAAAACCATGGAGCCTTTTTGACCTTATAAGCCTGATTCTTATGGTAAGGACGCTGCAAGTGATTCAAATACCAAATAGGCCGAGACTGAATATTCTTTTTCATTAAACAATTCATTAGCTTCTCCCAGTCCATACCATATTCTTTCTTTTCCACCAATAATGAATAAAACCAATAATTGGGAGATGTGCCTCTCGGTATTCCTAACATTTTAACTCCCTTTACAGAACAAAGAAGTTTGCAATATAATTTATAGTTATTCTTTTTAATCCTTATAAACTTTTTTAGCTGTTCGAGCTGCGCCAAACCCAGCGCCGCCTGTAGGTTAGTCAAACGGAAATTATATCCGACCTCGCGATGAATATATCTTACCGGATCGTCCTTAGCTTGATTGGTCAGATACCTTGCTTTTTTGGCTAAAAGCCTGTTATTAGTCACAATCATCCCGCCGCCGCCGGTAGTGATTATTTTATTGCCGTTAAATGAAAAAACCCCGATATCTCCGATTGTCCCTGTAAATTTATTTTTGTAAACTCCCGATGTATAACGCGACCCCAAACTTTCAGTAGCATCCTCAATAACTTTTAACCGGTACGCCTTAGCGATTTTTATTATTTCCTGCATATCGCATGGATTACCAAAAATATGCACGGGGATTACTGCCTTAATAATTCTACCCGTTCTTTTGTTCTTTAAGCCAGTTTTCGTAAGCATACATTCCTTAACACAAAATTCTCTTATTTTTATTGGATCAATGTTCATGTGCTCGTCGCAATCCATAAAAACCGGCTCTGCCCCAAGATATTTAACAACATTCACAGGAGCAATAAACGTAAGTGTGGGAACAATCACTTCATCCTGCTCCTTGACGCCACAGAGCTTAAGCGCCATATGTAACCCCGCCGTCCCATTGATACAGGCAATGGCATGTTTTGCTTTGACATAACCGCAAATAGCAACTTCAAACTTTTTAACAAAACTTCCCGCCGAAGAGACCCAGTTGGTATCAATGCATTCTTTAACGTACTGTAATTCTCTGCCTTTTAAATTAGGAACAGAAAGCGGAATCATAAGATTTTCTTAAACATTTTTATATTTGGCATTATCGGAATCCGGTAAAATCTTACTATCAATAAGGAATTTTACTTCTTTGATTCCATCGAGTAGTTTCTTGGAAACCGTAAAACCCAATTCATTCTTTATTTTTTTAAATGAAACACGGTAATCTCTGGGGTCTTCATCCCTCTCAACATACTTAATCTTAGCTTTAGGTATAACTTCCTTGATTACATCAACAATCAATTGCTTTTGATAATTTTCCCCAGTATCTCCGACATTAAAAACCTTTCCTAATACTCTTTTCTCTTTAGCTTCCAACACCTCTACTACCGCCCTGCCAATATCATGCACGTGGCAATAAGGTCTCCAAAACTGCTTTCCAAAAACTACCAGTTCCCTGCCTAGAGCCAGTTCCTTGGTGAATTCATTAACAGTAAGATCGAACCGCATCCTAGGAGACACCCCGTAGGCTGTGGCAAATCTTAAAACTGTAGGAGCAAATCCTCTGGCTTTCCTGCTACCTCCTAAAATGTAATTCTCTGTCTTAACTTTGAGCTCAGCGTAAAGAGAAATAGGTGCCAATGGTGATTTCTCGTTTACATAACCAGCAGGATCAGGCATTTTACCGTAGTTGCTACAAGTAGACGCAAAAATAAACCTTTTAACCTTGTACCTAATTGCGCAATTATATAGATTTACTGATGAATCATAATTAACTTTTATCGCCAGTTTTGGTTGCTTAACGCATGCGGGATCACCAACAATCGCAGCAAGATGAATTACAGCATCAATATTATTATGTGCAAAGGTTGAATCAATAAATTCATAATCCATAATATCGCCTTTAATCAGCTTAAAATTCGGATAAGCTAACGCCCCAAGCAACGACTCCCCTCCAAATGATAGATTATCGTAAACAAATATATTATAGTCTTTCGAAAGCAATAATCCTACCAATGAGGAACCGATATATCCCGCCCCTCCGGTAATCAAGATATTCTTTATTGACTTACTACTCATAAAATATTCACCACCATATTTCTTACTTTTTTACCAATAGCTAAGGATGCGGTAAACCCCGGAGATTCAATCCCAATTAGATTTATAAACCCCGGGAAGCCCTTTCCGGCTTCATCAGAAATCACGAAATCCCTAAAATCTCCTCCTGGCCCTTGGAGCTTGGGGCGTATACCGGCTATATCGGCAGAAAGGTCTTCTTCAGAAATAAAAGGAATATATCTACGTGCTGAATCGTAAAAATCCGAACGGCACAAAGGATCAACAGAATAATCCTGAACGCGTAACTTTAGATATTCATCATCCGGGCCTAAACGCACACCACCTGCCAAGTCAACAGTAGCATGTACCCCTAATCCTCCGCTAGCAGGCTTGGGTACAGGGTAAACAAGCATTTTTAATAATCTGGCCTTGGTACTACTTAAACGAAAATACTGCCCTTTACAATAATTAATACTATAATAATATTTTTCTAAATCAAAACCCGCATTCTGCGCCACAATATCAGAATCCAGGCCCGCAGAGTTAATAACTATTTTAGCTGTCAAGTTAAGTTCATCAGTTCCATTCTTGATAACTATTTCATAGCTATCCCTTTCTTTAGTAGCTCGTAAAAACTCAGAGTCATAAGCAACCATCGCTCCGCTCTCCTTTGCCGAAGCAACTAAGCAAGACATTAATCTATGTGAATCTATAATGCCGGTTTCCGGAGAATAGAGGGCTGCGACCCCGAAAACATGTGGTTCAAGGCTTTTTATTCCTTCTTTAGTTATAAGACGCAAACCTTCAACTCCGTTTGCTAACCCAAGCTGAAAGAGCTTTTCAAGAGCAGGAATTTCTTCGTGATCTGTAGCAACAATAATTTTACCGGTTTTCTTATAAGGAATATTATGCGAGCAACAAAAATCATATAAGAGACGCCTACCCTCAACGCATAAAATAGCCTTGAGCGAACCAGTGGGATAATACATCCCTCCATGTATGACCTCGCTGTTACGAGAGCTGGTCTCCCTGCCGAAAGAATCGTGCCTTTCTATAACAAGAACTGACTGACCCGCTTTTGCCAAGCTGTTCGCCACTGCCAAACCGACAACTCCTGCACCAATTATTAAACAATCAACTTTTTCCACAAAATTTCCTATATAGGGATAAATACCTTCATTTTACCTCTTTTTTATGAACGCCGTTCCCGTTGAGCATAAACTGCTCCCACTCTTTCTTTAATTGATTATACTCAGCTTCTTTTTCTTTAAGAAAATGCTGCATAAGCTGTACTTTGTGCTCAAAACCTTCTTTAGTCAGGTAATATTGGATTTTCCCTAATTTACCGGGGTTATCCGAAAGGTTCCTTACTTTAATAATGCTTTTTTTGATTAACTCTCTAAGTAGGTAATTGGTCTTACCAAGAGAGATGCCTAACTTATTAGAGAGATGCCTTTGAGTAGCAGAGGGTTTAGTCTCTATCTCTTTGATTATCAGGAGGTTTTCTTCCTTCATTAAGTGTTGTTCATTCATTGAACATATCTTACACATACTAGGAAAAAAGTCAAGTTTTTTTAGGAGTTTTTACTTATCTACTCAGCCAATAATTGCAGATATCAGCGATGCTCTTCTTTAAGGGGATCTCCGGACGCCAACCTAATTCCTTTTTGATTTTTTTATTATTCCCGATAATTACCGGATTATCATTTGGCCTAATCAACGATTGATCTACTTTAAGCTCAACTTTTATTTTTAAATAATCAGCTATATAATTAATTACCTCTCTAAGCGCTATCCCCCTGCCCCCACAGACATTATATATTTCGCCAATCTTGCCTCTTTGTAAAAGCAAATAATATGCTTTTACTACATCGCGGACATCTAAAAAATCACGCACTATCTTAAGATTGCCAACCCGCAACACTCCTTTATTTCTGTTTTTTTCCTTTATTTCTACCATTTGTTTGGCAAAAGAGGAAACAACAAATACCTCCTCCTGCCGCGGGCCAATATGATTAAACGACCTAGTCATAACGATATTGAGCCCGTATCCATCAACATAAATCTTTGAAAGTAACTCCTGGGAAACTCTAGCTACCGCATAGGGACTTATCGGGTTTAATTGGGTCGACTCAGAAAGAGGAAGATCTTTATCTTTTACAATACCATACTCTTCAGAAGACCCTACCGATAATAACCTACACTTTATTCCGGCTTCCCTCACTGCTTCAAGAAGATTCAAAAATATATTTGTATTGTTGTTAAAACTAAAAACCGGTTTCCTCCAGCTAAAAGCTACACTGCTAAAAGAAGCTAAGTGCAAAATAAAATCGGGTTGAAATCTTAGAATTATCCTTCTAACCTTGTTTTTATCCAGGAGATCAACTTTAGAGAATTTAATACCGCTATTATAAGAATGTTCAAAACCAAAATGCGGTTCTGCAATATCTATACCAAGAATATTAACCTTTCCCTGTGTTCGGTTAAGATACTCAACAAAATACTCGCTGACAAAACCGGAAAATCCAGTAATTAGATACTTCTTTACGCCCTTAACCATTTTAATTTATTAGCAATCCTCTTTCTTGAGAAATTTTCATCCCAGTAACCAAATCATTTCCGTATTGTTCAAAAATCCACACCTAAGGTTTCCAGTAAAAATACGCTGCTGGGCGCCTCAAAAATGACTATCCATAAAAAAATATTATATCATTAAAACCTTGGGAATAAAGCGTTTTTTGCTTAAAAAGGGATAGTGATTCCGGCTTCTATTGCCTGTTCCTTTTGGAGGGATTTAAGCCTTATAAAGGCTTCGGCATTAAAGGATTTTAAGAACTTATGCGTCATGGTAAGAGTTATGCCTAAGGGCTCATCCAGCTCGTTCTTAAGCGCAAAAATAACTTTGTTGTAGCCAAAGGTCACCTCAGCCCCAAATTCTATTGCTCTAACTTTGCTTTGGCCATAATCCATTTGAAAAGTTAACCCTAAATCGCGGCCAAACTTCCATTCTCCATAGAGAATAAGTATCTGACCGGGCGCGGTCAGGCGGCTTTGACGGATACCTACTCCAATACGGTAACGAATCTCTCCTTTTTTAGGGTAAATTATTGATGATTCAAGCTGAACTTTGAATTCAAAACGCGAGGTTGAGCGGCCTTCAAGTATATAAACAAGGTGATTAGCCGAAGATATATCCCAATAACCTTTAAAAGTTAAGTTGTCGCGGCCATCTTCAGATGTATATTCAATCTGTTGGTTGTTGTTTAGTTTCCAGCTTCCTTTAAAGGTATAGACTTCAGGCGGGCCTTTACGGCAGGTAACTTCAAAACAAAATTCATTGTAATCATTGGCGCGCCAAGTGCCTTTAAGCTTAAGGATACGTAGACACTGCCGGTCGGTTTTAGATTCGGTTTGGATGGTTTCAATAACGAGGGTATCAGATTTAGCGGCGATAAAACGCTTACGCAGAATATTCTTTGGCTTAATTGATTTCATCTAATTCAGCCATTTGCTTCTCTATACCATTTAATGGTTTTATTTAGGCCTTCTTCAAATTTGGTTTTCGCCTTAAAGCCGAATTCTTTGGCGGCTCTGGAAGTATCCAGGCACCTGCGCGGTTGGCCGTCGGGCTTGCTCTTATCCCAGATAATTTTACCTTTAAACCCGGTAAGCTTCGTGATTAATTTTACCAGATCCCTGATTGAGATCTCAAAACCCGCTCCCAAATTTACCGGCTCGGATTTATTATATTTTTCAGTAGCTAAAATTATGCCCTCGGCGGCGTCTTCAACATACAGGAATTCACGGGTGGGTTTACCGGTACCCCAGACGGTAATACTAGGTTCGAGATTGCTTCGGCGCTTCGCGCTTCGCAATGACGCATTTTGCGCGTCAACACACTTTTTTATCAATGCCGGGATAACATGCGAGGATGCCGGGTCAAAGTTATCCCCGGGGCCGTATAAATTCACCGGTAGCAAAAAAATAGAGTTAAACCCGTATTGCTGGCGATACGCCTGAGACTGGACTAAAAGCATTTTCTTGGCTAAGCCATATGGCGCATTGGTTTCTTCCGGATAACCGCTCCATAAATCCTCTTCTTTAAAAGAAACCGGAGTAAATTTCGGATAAGCGCAAATCGTACCTAAGGCTACAAATTTTTCTATTTTCCCCAGCCTTCCAACTTCAATCATCTGAACGCCCATCATCAGGTTATCGTAAAAGAATTTCCCGGGGTTTTCACTATTCGCTCCGATACCGCCGACTTTTGCCGCCAGATGGATGACGATATCCGGACGCGCGTCCCTATAAAGCTTTTTAACTGCCGCCATTTGCACTAAATCATAATTTTTGCTACGCGGTATAAAGATATTTTTACAGCCGCGCTCTTTAAGTTTTTTTACCACAAAAGAACCTAAGAAGCCATTGCCTCCGGTGACTAGAATACGCTTATTCTTTAGATTGGTCATAGCCAAACCATTTCCCCTTACAAATCTTTATCCCTTCGCCCGGAGGAGTAATACCGGCGTTTTTAAGATCATAATCCACCATAATCTTAATCAGGCTGTCAAATTTTATCTTCGGCTGCCAATGGAGTTTCTTTTTAGCCTTAGTGATATCCGCTCGTAAACAGTCTACTTCATTAGGGCGAAAATACCTTCTATCTATCGCGACATATTTCTTCCAATTTAGCCCAACATACTCAAAAGCCTCCTTAACAAATTCTTTTACTGAATGTGACTCACCGGTTCCCACAACATAATCATCAGGCTTATCCTGCTGAAGCATCAACCACATCATTTCAACATATTCAGGCGCAAAGCCCCAGTCGCGTTTCGCCTCAAGATTCCCCAGATAAATCTTCTTTTGCTTTCCTGCCAATATACTGGCAAGGCCGCGGGTAATCTTACGGGTAACAAATGTTTCCCCGCGGCGCGGGCTTTCGTGGTTAAAGAGTATTCCGTTACAAGCAAATAAGCCGTAGCCGTCGCGGTAGTTTTTAGCCATCCAATACGCGTAAACCTTAGCGCAGGCATAAGGGCTCTGGGGTCGAAAAGCTGTATTTTCAGATTGCGGAGCAAGGGCTGCGCCGAACATCTCGCTGGAAGATGCCTGATAAAACTTAATTTTATGGCCACTGCGCCGGATTGCTTCCAAAATCCGAGTAGTCCCCAACGCAGTAACATTAGCGGTATACTCAGGAATATCAAAACTTACACGCACATGGCTTTGGGCGCCAAGATGATAGATTTCATTCGGTTTAATATTATAAATTAGATTATTAATCTGTTCGGCGTCGGATAAATCTCCAAAATGCAGAAACAATTTAGCCTTAGGATCATGCGGGTCCAGGTAAATATGATTGATTCTTCCGGTGTTAAAAGTGCTGGCGCGCCGAATTATGCCATGCACTTCATAGCCCTTAGACAGAAGCAACTCTGCTAAGTATGAACCGTCTTGACCGGTAATCCCAGTAATCAGCGCTTTTTTCATTTTGCCCTCTAGAATTTAGGAGTTTATAGGCTAACCCTAATAAGTATGGACTAAGTATATAACTTTAAATTAGCAAATAGCGTATTGAAACTGCATACAAAAAGAAAAGAAATTAAGTAAAAATTTAAAATTAAATATAACGGTTTGTTTGCTTTTAAAGAACTAATACCTTTTATAATTAGGTAAAAAACTAACGGCGCAAAAAATAAGGTCATCCTCGCTCCCGTAAAGGGATATTTCCTCATTATCCCCAAAATAACTAACTCTAAGAAAATAATCAAACCGCATGAATCCACATCCAGAAAAGTAAATCTATACCTTCTTAAAGATTTAGCTCCATAACTAAAAAGTGCAAACAAAAAAATTGGAATAAATAAAGTGGCGGCTTTTATAAAAAGCTTACTGTTACCAAACCAAAATGTGGTTAGCTTTCTTATACCTTCGCCAAAAGGTTTTATAAAACAATACAGCGACTTCGTACTTAGGAAATAATTATTCCAGACTGCTGGGTCACCGGAAAGTTCATTCTTTAAATAAAAATAATAAACAAAACCAACTGCTAAAATACATAAGAAAGAGTATGCTGCAAGAAGAATAGCGAGCTTGTGATTCCTTTTGATCATAAATATAAAGTTATATATTACTACCCAAAAAAGAAAAAAACTGGTATATGATAACACCAGCGTTAATGGTAAAAGAAGAGTTGCTAGGACAAACAATTTCGAGGGTACTTTATTATCCAGCTGTTTTTGATAAATTAAGTATAAACAAAAAAATCCCGCGACTAAAACATCCATTGAATAAGGTTTTAATTCTGCGGCATAATAAATAATCCGATAACTACTGGCAAAAGCGAATATCGCGAGCAAGACCTGCCATTTACTCAAAAACATATGTTGATATACCCGCAACCAGACAAAAAAAGCCAAAAGCATGCTTAATAAAGGAAAGAATCTTAAAGCCAGAAGATTATAGTTAAATCCTTGTGCAACAAAATTAATTACGATAAGATAGATCCTTGGAAACATCTGCGTATATCCAAGGGGACCTAGAATTTCTAAAGTATTAAGCTCCTGTAAATTTTTAAAAACTAAATTTTCATCTAACCACAGCGGTCTTAACGAAAAATAATGCAAAAGACATAAAAAAACAAACCACGAGATACAGGAAATAAATATAAACTTATAAATTTTCATTTAAATATTTAATTTTCCTAGGCATTAACAACCGCTTCTATTTGTTATACAACTTATTTATATCCCCTAACTTACTCTTAAGCCAGGATTGATGCTTAAGCGACCAGGCTACGGTAAGTTTAAGGCCTTGCGCGAGCCTAACGTTTGGTTTCCAGCCGAGTTCTCTGGTAACTTTTTTGGAATTAAGGCGGTATCTTATATCGTGGCCTAAACGGTCCTTAACAAACTCCCACCTATCTTGGCTAACCCCAAGAGTTTTTAGCAATAACTTGACTGTGTCAATGTTCTTACTTTCGCAAGTACTACCTAAATTATAAATCTGACCGATTTTACCCTTGCGCATAATCGTCATAATGCCGCGAACACAGTCATCAACATAAAGCCATTCACGCACATTCTGGCCTTTGCCATAAACCGGGACTTTGCCCTGCTCAAATATTCTTAAGATAGCCAGCGGGATCAGTTTCTCCGGATACTGCCACGGCCCGTAATTATTTGACGGCCGGATAATTATCGCGGGAAACTTATTTGTTCTGATATACGCCTGCACCAAGAGGTCTGCCGCTGCTTTAGAAGCCGCGTAAGGGCTGTTCGGCTTAATCGGAGAATTTTCGTTAAACTTACCGTTGGGGATTTCTCCATAAACCTCGTCGGTGCTGATGAAAATAAATTTACTTACTTTGTGCTTACGGCTGGCATCAATAAGGATTTGCGTCCCCTTAATGTTGGTTTCGATAAAAGGAGTAGCGTCATTAATGCTGCGGTCAACGTGGCTTTCCGCGGCGAAATGCGCCACAATCCGCGGCTTTTCTTTCGCGAAAATCGCTTCTATTTGTTTCTTGTTACAAATATCGGCCTTGTAAAAAGGGACAGTCCCCTTCGGGGACATAAGACGCTTAAGGTCACCGGCGTAGGTTAGCTTATCAACTACGACAATCTCAGGGACAGTCCCCTGCGGGGACAGTCCCTTCGCTAACAATCGCACAAAGGCGCTGCCGATAAACCCCGCGCCACCGGTAACTAAGATTTTAGATATTCTTTTACGCATTCTTCTAATATTGAATTAATGTTTCTTACTTTAAAACCTGATTTTTCAAGCTTGCTTGTAGATAAAAGCAGATTAGTCCTAGTTAAACCTAGCTTCTTTAAAGCGATCAATTTAAATTTAAATTCCGGAACGTATTTTTGATAGACCTGCATAAACGCGGGGTAACGTAACCCTCCCTTATTTACTAAATTATATACCCCTCGGGCGTCAATCTTTATTAAATGTTTAATTGCCCGGATAAAATCAGGAATATAGGTTACCGAGTTAGCAATATTAATTACTTTCTTGTATTTTATAAGCTTATCCAGGATATTCTTCGGGTGAGGTTCGTTTAATAACGGAATGCGGATACGCGCGATTAAGATATTAAATTTAGCGCTTAATACTTCAAGCGCCAAATCAGAATAAATCTTGGAGCGGCTGTAAAATAAACCGAAAAAGTCCGGTAATTTGCCTTCATCTATCGGTTTATCCTTTTTATAATCAAATTTAAAAATACACCCGCTGCTTATATGAATAAGCTTGATATTATTGCGTAAGGCCACTTCGGCCAGCATTATCGGGACGAAACTATTGGCTAATAAAGTCGCGTCCTTCTCCAGCTCGCAGTCATCGACGTTGCGCCTACCGGTAATACCGATACAATTAATAATTATCTTGGGATTATATTTTTTAACCAGCTTTTCGGCGTCGCTAAAACAATTTACCATTGAGCCGTCAATTCTGCAAGCAAGCGCCTTTTGCAACCTTTCGCCGATAAAACCCTTACCTAGAATAAGAATATTTTTATTCATTTTTTGCTAAATCCTTTAAATATTCTCCGTAACTAGTGGGAATTTGGCCGGCTAAACGCAGCAATTGTTTTTTATTAATATAACCCTTGCGGTAGGCAATTTCTTCAATACAGCCGATTTTTAAGCCCTGCCTCTCTTCTATTGCTTTAATAAATGTTGAGGCGTCAATTAAGGATTCATAAGTGCCGGTATCCAGCCAAGCGTGGCCGCGGCCAAGAAACTGGACCTTAAGCTTGCCGCGTTTAATGTATTCATTGTTGACTGAGGTAATCTCTAATTCCCCCCGGGTGGAGGGCTTAAGTTTTTTGGCGATATCAATAACCTTATTATCGTAAAAATACAGGCCGGAGACCACCCAATTGGATTTCGGATTCTTAGGTTTTTCCGTAATAGCGGACACCTGGCATTTTTTAGCGAATTCAATCACGCCGTAGCGGCTGGGGTCCTTGACATAATAACCAAAAACCAGCGCCCCGCTCTTTAGTTTTGCGGACTGCTGAAGAAGTTCGCTAAGGCTGTATCCGTAGAATATGTTATCTCCTAGAATCAAAGCGACATTGTCTTTACCGATAAATTCTTCGGCGATAATAAAGCTCTGGGCGATTCCTTTGGGTGAAGCCTGCTGGGCATACGCAAGCTTAATCCCTAAACTCCTGCCGTCGCCCAATAAATCCCTGAAACGGGGAGTATCTTTAGGAGTAGAAATAATCAGGATATCTTTTATTCCGGCCAGCATTAAAACCGAAAGCGGATAATAGATCATCGGCTTATCGTAAATAGGAAGCATCTGCTTACAGACGCCTTTAGTAATCGGATAAAGACGCGTTGCCTTGCCGCCGGCTAAGATTATTCCCTTCATTTCGTCCTCCCATATTTAAAATACAGGAATAAAAGTATTAACAGAGTGATTAAACTTACTATATTGGCGATTATTATTACCGGGTCTTTGCGGGCGATTCCATAGATTGTCCATAAACAAACTCCCACAGTCATTTGAAAGAGAGTGATTGAACTGATATCCTTGACCGATTTGGTCCTTAAAGACCTGGCTATCTGCGGGACAAAAGAAAACATGGTTAAAGTAGCGGCTATTGAGCCGATTATTGTCCAGATCATAATATAACTTTTAGGAACCTGCGAGAGCCGGCTTTAAGGATGCCGTTCTTCTGCGGGATAAAATCTTCCTTCAATATTTTTTGGTTATCAAAGGTTACGGCACCCTGCTTAATCAGCCTGCGGGCTTCGTTGCCGCTGACGGCTAATTTACTTTCGGTGAGTATATTGATAATAGTTTTTTTAGCGTCGGTTTTAAATTCAGGCATCTCGTGAGGAATTTCTTTTTGGGAAAAAACTCGCTCAAACTCCAAGGCCTCTTTTTCAGCCGCTGCCTTGGAATGATACTGCGCAATTATAATCTTGGCTAAATTGACCTTAGCTTCTTTTGGATGCATCCCTTTAACATTATCCAGATTTTCATCAGTCAGTAATTCGTAATATTTAAGCATAAGCTCGTCGGGGATGGACATAATCTTGCCAAAAATATCTTTCGCCGGTTCATTTATGCCTATATAATTACCATAAGACTTACTCATTTTCTGGATGCCGTCCGTACCCTCTAAAAGCGGCATAGTCAGAACAACCTGTTGAGGTTGGTTAAAATCTTTCTGGAATTCCCGGCCAACCAGAAGATTAAATATCTGGTCTGTCCCTCCCAGCTCTACATCCGCTTCCAAGACTACAGAATCATACCCCTGCATCAAAGGATACAAAAACTCAAGTATAGATATATTCTCGCCGTTAGAGTAACGCTTCTTAAAATCTTCCCGGCTAAGCATCTGGGAAACCGTAGCGTGGGTAGCCAGCTTAAGAATATCCACCCCTGACATCTTATCAAACCACTTACTATTAAAAACTACTTTCAATTTTCGGATATCCAGTATTTTAGCCACCTGCTTTTTATAGGTTTCGGCGTTTTTAGCAACTTCCTCTTTTGAAAGCTGTTTTCTCACCTCTGACCTGCCGCTGGGATCGCCGATTTGCCCGGTAAAATCTCCGATAAGAAAATAGACTTCATGCCCAAGGTCCTGAAATTGGCGCAATTTGCGTAAAAGCACAGTATGCCCCAAATGCAGATCCGGGGCAGTAGGATCAAATCCCGCTTTAATCTTAAGCGGGCGCTTGGTTTTGATACTTTCGGCGAGTTTCTTCTTTAATTCCTCTTCAGAAATTATCTCAACGGTACCACGTTTGATTATTTCTAATTGTTTATCGAGATCCATATCAACTCCCTATAGGGACGGTTCTCAAGCCAATCTCAAAGTGTCCCCTGTTAGGGGACACTTTAGCTTTGAGTTGAGAACCGTCCCTACCTATTTTAGAGACGGGCAGTAAGGCCGATTTTGGCCTGTTCCACATCTACCTTAATTACTTTAACCTGAATTTTATCTCCAGGCTTAAGTTTAGTAACAGCATCCTTATCAATCTCGCTGGAATAAATCAAGCCTTCAAGGTCATCATCCAGTTTTACAAATACCCCGAAATCCGTAAGGCTGACAACTTCGGCTTCTAAAACTGTATCCAAAGGATATTTCTCGGCAATTTTGGCCCAAGGATTATCCTGAAGCTGTTTTAGTCCTAACGCGATGCGCCTATTCTGGGCATCTACGGAAAGCACTACCACATCCACCTTCTGGCCCTTCTTTAACACATCCTGAGGATGGCCGATTCTTTTGGTCCAGGACATATCTGAAACATGGATCATCCCTTCCAGGCTGCTATCCAGCTCCACAAAAGCGCCGTAATCCGTAAATCCGCGCACTTTGCCGGAAACCGTAGCGCCCTGGGTATATTTTGATTCGGCATCCAGCCAGGGATTCTGCTCCAATTGCTTCAGGCTAAGCGAAATCCTGCGCGAATCCTTATCCACGCTGATAATCTGGGTCTCCAGCATATCACCGACGGCAAACATCTCACCCGGGTTATTTATCCTTTTGGTCCAGGATATCTCGGATACATGGATCAGGCCTTCGATCCCTTTCTCCAATTCCACAAAAACGCCGTAGGGAAGGATGTTCACAACCTTACCCTTTACTTTTGAGCCGATGGTAAATTTGCTGACGATATCAGCCCAGGGGTCAGGCATCCTTTGCTTTAGGCCTAAAGAAATCTTCCCCGAATCTTTATCCAAGTTAAGGATTACCACCTCAATCTTGCTGCCTATCGCGACAATCTCTGAAGGATGGCTGATCTTAGACCAGGACATATCCGTAATGTGCAAAAGACCGTCCACTCCGCCTAAATCAATAAACGCGCCGAAGTCGGTGATAGCCTTGACTGTGCCGGATACGATGCTGCCGGTTTTTAACTCCAGCCAGATCCTATCCTTGGCAACATCCCTTTCCTTCTGCACTGCTTCCCTGCGGCTTAAAATAATACTGCGCCGTAAATTATTGACCTTGACGATTTTAAACTGGAATGGTTTATAGAGAATATCTTTATCCGCGATATTTTTAAAAGCGGATAGAGAAAGCGGCAAGAACCCTTCAATACCCATAACATCGACGAGGAATCCGCCTTTGACTTTCTTGACCGGCCGGCCTTCCACCAGAGTCCCGTCATGGGAAAACTTGACGATCTTATCCCAACCCTGGATACTGATGGCTTTTTCGCGCGACAATACAATATTGCCGGCATCATTTTCGATTGATTCCAGAAAAAACTCTAACTCTTTTCCCACCTCTAAATCAGTTTTTGAGAATTCGGTTATAGGGACAATACCTTCAGACTTAAAACCTACGTCCACGATGACCTCTTTTTGTTTGATGGTGACAATTTTTCCGGTCACCACGTGCCCTTCTTTGATAATTTTGATACTGGCGTTATATAACTGCTCTAATTCTGACATTGTCTCTGACATTTTTATAATTCTCCTTTGCGTACGAACGCACACCCGCGCAATACCGCTTAGCGCGGGGTGTTTACGATTTATTAAAAACGGTCGCTGTCCCTATTTATTTATTTTACGCTAGCCATTATCATTGCAGAAATTTCATGATAAGGCTTCCCCCTTTCTCTGTGAATTTCTTTACTGAACTTTACCTTATACATCTTTAAGAATAACCTTCTTTCCTAAATCTAAGAGCTTATTTGCCTGCGCCAGGCTCTGCGTGCTTTCAGCGTAAATGCGCATAATCGGCTCGGTCCCTGAACCGCGGAACATCAGCCAGCTGGAATCCGCGCAGATCAACTTTATTCCGTCGTATTCTTTGACCTCAACTACTTTTTTACCCAGTAATTCTTTCGGCAAATTTTCTTTTTTGGGTTCAACGCGCTTCTCTAAATGCAAGTCCGAACGCACATAATAATATTTACCGAACTGCTTCTCTGTCTCGTTCAATATTTTAAGGATATTTTTATTGCGGGAGACCATCATTTCTATTAAGAGGAGCCCGGCCATACTTCCGTCGCGCTCAGGTATATAACCTTTAACGCCCATCCCTCCCGCCTCTTCTCCGCCGGCGACAATATCTTCTGTTTCCATAAGGTTGGAGATATATTTAAAACCAACAGGAGTTTCATAGAGTTTAATTTTTAAGAATTTAGCGATATTATCCATCATCGTTGTCCCGCAGATAGTCTTGACCAGCCCGCCGGAAAAACCTCTGTCCTGATTCAAATGCAGAGCCAGGAGACCTAGTATTTTCTGAGGATGGATAAATACTCCGCCCGGGGCAACAGCCGCGATCCTGTCCGCATCTCCGTCGAGCGCGATACCTAAATCAAATTTTTCTATTTTTACCCGCTCTTTTAGTTCTTTAAGATTCTCCTCCACCGGCTCCGGCCTACTGCCGCCAAAAGAGGGATTAATAGTATTCCGCATAAATTCTACTTTTATCTTTGTTCCCTGGAGTATCCGGCCGATAAAACTATCCCCCGAACCATACATAGCGTCAACCAAAACTTTAAACTTCTTGTTCTTTATTTTTTTCAGGTCAACGTAGTTACGGATAAACTTAACATAATCTTTAGTGAGGTCCATCTTCTGAACCGGTAGGGCCTTTTCGCTGTTTTCAGCCGGCGCTCTTTCATCTAAAAGCGCTTCAATTTCTTGGGTAACCTCAACCGGAGCTGCTCCGCCTGAAGGCATTTTAATTTTAAAACCGTTATATTCCGCCGGATTGTGGGAAGCGGTAATCATGATCCCTAAGTCGGCTTTAAGGTTCTTAACAGCCAGGCTTAAGGCCGGAGTAGGCACGGGCCGGTCAGAGAGCGTAACCTTAATCGCGTTATTGCTTAGGACCTGCGCCACAACTTGCGCGAATTCCCCCGACATAAAACGCGTGTCAAATCCAATAACTATTTTTTTACCCTCTCCCAGATAATCCGCGGTAGCCTGGGCCAGAATCCTTAAGTTCTTAAAATTATAATTATCTCCTATGACAGCCCGCCAACCGTCTGTCCCGAATTTAATCTCGTTATTTCCCGGCATTCCTGATCCTTTCGATAGCTTTTCGCCTGTCTTTGGCGCCAAAGATGTAGGAACCGGCAGCTAAAATATTGGCCCCGGCTTTTATTACACTCTTAGCGGTGGAATTATTTATTCCGCCGTCAACTGAAATATCTTTTTTATAAATAGCCCGTAACTCTTTAATCTTATTGACTGCTCCCGGAATAAAACTCTGGCCGCTAAAACCCGGGTTAACCGACATCACCAAAATAAAATCCGCGTATTTTAACACCGGCTTAATTTTAGATACGGGTGTTCCCGGATTAAGCGAAAGCCCGAATTTTACCCCTTTACGCCTTAGCCTTGACCCTAGAGCTTTAAGTTTAGAATTAGAAATCGTTTCTATGTGCACGGTAATCATGTCGCTTCCGGCATCCACAAACGCGTCAACGAACTTTTGCGGATTTTCAATCATCAAGTGCGTATCCAAGGGCAACTTTGTGCACTTACGGATGTATTTTACTACTACGGGCCCGATAGTGATATTCGGAACAAAATGCCCGTCCATAATATCAATGTGCAACAGGTCTGCCCCGGCTTTTTCCACGCTCTTTATCTCTTCATACAGGCAGCTAAAATCCGCAGATAATAATGATGGCCCGACTTTTATCTTCATTTATACAGCCCTTTTTTGTTAATAAAATTAAAAACCGCATCCGGCACCAGATATCTAAACGACTTGCCTTCCTTTACGCACTGGCGCACCTCAAACCCCGAAACATCTACCGCCCTTATTTTAAGCGTCTGGATATAAGCCGGAATTTTCTCCAGTGGGTAACCCGGGCGCGTAGCCGCGACGAATTTAATCATCCTATTTATCACGTTTAAATCCTTCCAGGCATCCAGGTATTTAAGCAAATCCGAACCGATGATAAAATAAAAATCATCCGAAGGGTATTTGCGTTTAAATTCTTTGAGTGTATCTATTGTGTAAGAACGCCCCTGCCTTTTTGTTTCTATATCTGAAACCGAAAAGTATTTGTTCCCTTTGATGGCCAGCTTTAACATTTTAAGCCTAAAAGCTGCTTCGGCAATATCAGCGTTATCTTTATGCGGAGGAAGGTTCGCCGGCACAAAAACGATCCTGTCTAAACAGAGCTTTTCCCTGGCCTCTTCAGCCAAAATCAAATGGCCTATATGCACAGGATTAAATGTGCCGCCTAAAATACCTATTTTCATGCGCGCACCTGGCCGCTGCCCCAAACCGCGTATTTATAACTGGTCAGTTCTTCTAATGCCATGGGCCCGCGGGCGTGCAGCTTATCGGTTGAAATACCGATCTCCGCTCCCATGCCGAATTGATACCCGTCGGTAAAGCGCGTGGAAGCGTTACAATAGACGCAGGCGGAATCTACCCGTTTCAAGAATTCTTTAGCGTTATTTTCATCATCAGTTACAATGCTATCTGAATGATGCGAACCGTATTCATTTATATGTTTGACCGCTTCATCCAAAGAATCCAGCACTTTTACGGCTAAAATCAGATCCGCATATTCAGTGCGGTAATCTTTATCTACCGCTTTCTTTATCCCTTCTTTGCCGATTTTCTGAGTAAGAGGACAGCCGCGGATTTCTACTCCCGCCTCTTTAAAAGCTTTAAGCATTCCCGGCAGGAAACGCGCGGCGACATCGCGGTGCACAAGCATACTCTCCATAGCGTTACAGACTCCCGGGCGCTGGACCTTAGCGTTAAAACATATATTCTGGGCCATATTTAAATCCGCGTAATCATCAACATAAACATGGCAAATTCCTTTATAATGTTTGATCACCGGTATGCGAGAAAGACTGACTACTTTTTTAATTAAGCCTTCTCCTCCGCGGGGAATAACCAGATCAATATAATCATTTAGTTTAAGCAAAACATCAATGGCCCGCCTATCTTTGGTAGTAATAAGACTTATAACTCCCTTGGGCAGCTTGTTCTTCTTGACTACTTCGTTGATTGCCTTGAAAATAGCGATATTGGAATTTAAAGCTTCGCTACCCCCTCTTAAGATTACGCTATTTCCCGATTTAAAGGTGAGACCCAGGCAATCCGCAGTAACATTCGGCCGCGATTCATAAATTATGGCAATTACGCCTATAGGAACGCGCACTTTATGAATTTTTAAACCTGAAGGAACCTGCCAAGTCCTAATCTCTGTGCCTACAGGGTCGCTTAGCTTGGCTACATCCAGCAGGCAAGTAACCATATCAGTTATTCTCTTATCATTCAGAGTTAACCGGTCAATAAAAGCGCTGGATAGTTTCGCGGCCCGGGCAGCGGCAATATCTTTTTTATTCGCCTTTAATATACTTGCCTTATTTTCTTCCAGGCTCCCGGCCATCTCCTCTAAAATTCTGTTCTTCTCGGATGTCTCAAGATTAGCGAGGAACCCGCAGGCGTCCTTAGCGTTCTTAGCAACTTGTATGATTTCTTCTTTTAAACCCATATATCCTTATTTTTTATGCACAAACAAAGTACCGTTATTTTCCGGATCTTCTACTACGGATAAGATAATCTTTTGCGCGCAGCCATTGGCAATTACGCAAGGAATTCCCGCGGCCATAGCGATTTTAGCTGCTTCTAACTTAGTAATCATCCCGCCGACGCTAGTTTGTTTCTGGGTAGGATAAACCAGGGCTTTTATCTTATGGTTAATCTCATTGACTACCCTGACAACTTTTCCCTGCTTGTCCAGAAGTCCATCCACATCAGAAAGCATAATCAATAAATCCGCTTCAACCATGCAAGCAACGAGGCTGGAGAGCTTATCATTATCGCCGATCTTAATTTCATCGGAGGAAATCGTATCATTCTCATTAACCACCGGAATACTCTTTAATTCCCATAAGGTTAATATTGTATTCTTGGCGTTTAAATAACGCTTGCGATTGGTAAAATCGTCATAGGTAAGCAGAATCTGGGCGCAATTCTTATCTTTCTTTTTAAAATGAGACTGGTACTGACCCATTAAATGATGCTGGCCGATAGCAGCAACAGCCTGCAGACAAGAAAGCTCCTTAGGGCGGTTTTTCATTTTAAGTATATGCATCCCTAAGGCGATCGCCCCGGAAGAAACAATAATAACTTCATGCCCCTTGTCGGATAAAGAAACAACCTGTTTAACGAGATCACCCAAGACATCCTCATCGATATCATTTTTCCAAAATAATGAACCGCTGCTGACTTTGATCACTATTCTCTTATAATTTTTTGGCGATTGCATTGACTAATTCCTTTAATCCTTCTTTTTGAAGCGCTGAAATCGGATAAACCGTCTTTTTCACTACTTGCTTAAATTTTTTCAGGTTAACTTTCGCGCCCTCTAAATCCATCTTATTAGCCGCGATTATCTGGATTTTTTTACCTAACGCGGCGTTATAACTCTTGAGCTCCTTATTTATCGCCTTATAATCCTCAACCGGGTCTCTACCCTCAAAACCCGCCATATCAATCATATGGATAAGGATCTTGGTACGCTCAACGTGCCGCAGGAACCTGTCCCCTAGGCCTTTTCCATCTGCCGAACCCTTGATCAGTCCGGGGATATCCGCTACTACAAATGTTTTATCCGCCTGCCTTACCAAACCAAGAATAGGAAATTTAGTGGTAAAAGGGTACGCTGCGATTTCCGGCTGGGCATTGGATATATTGGAAATAAAAGTGGATTTTCCCACATTCGGAAACCCCACTACCCCAACCTCAGCCAGTAATTTAAGGTCCAGGAGCAATTCTTTTTCTTCTCCTGGCTCGCCGGGAAAACCCCTAAGGTTATGCTTATCATTACCCCTGCCGCCTTTACCGCCGGCAGCGACAATCACTTCTTCGCCGTCAACTTTCAAGTCGCGTAAGATACAACCGTTCTTGGCATCCGTAATAGTAGTGCCCAGGGGAACGCGGATGATTACGCTATCGCCGTTACGGCCCCGCTTATCGTTACCGGAACCGTGCCCGCCGTGGGACCCGCGAAAATGCTGGTTATATTTTAAATCCAGGAGCGTGTGCAGGTTCCTGTCTGCCCGGATGACGATATCCGAACCGTCGCCTCCGTCGCCTCCGTCGGGCCTGCCCCGGCGGATGACCCGGTCGCGGTAGAGGCTGGAACTGCCTGTGCCTCCGGAACCGGCCAAAACATAAATCTTTGCCTGATCAACAAACCCGACAGACACTTTCGGCCTAGCCTTCTATTTCAATAGATTTAATCTTTAATTCCGTAAGCTTGGCCCGGTGCCCTTTTGTCCAATGCGAAGCTTTACGGCGGCGATATTTAAAAGCAATGGTTTTTTCGCCCTTGACCTGGTCTAAAACCTCGACAGTTACTTTAGTATTCTTTAAATAAGGCTGGCCTACCTCAACTTTTTTGTCTTTAGAGACTAGCAAGACCTTATCCAGGACTATCTCCTTGCCTTCTTTAGCTTCCAGCTTATTTACCAGGATAATATCATTTTTTTCCACGTTATACTGTTTTGCTCCAACTTCAATTATAGCATACATTTTTAGCTCTCCCTTGTAATGGATTTAACTGAATTTTAAGAGGTATATTATATAATGGCAAGACAAGCGGGTCAAGGCAAATTATGCGGGGGAAAGGAGGTTAAATTATTCTGAAAAGCGGTATTCTTTCTCCTGATTAAGGCTGCGATCAAAGATAATCACGGAATGAGGGGTAATCTTACGGACTTCATAGCTACCCGCGGCCTCTCCCTCTTTAAGGAAGCTATCGGCCACTAAAGCAAAAGCAACACCCCCTTGGATAAATATACCGCTGACTACGGGCTTGGAGTTTCCAGCGCCCTCTTTAGCCCCAATGCCTTCTTTTGCTTCCAACACCTTGATTTCTTTCTGCATTTTAGGTATTGAGCCTACAAAATCATTTTCCTCAATGAAGTTTTTAATTATCTCGTTTTGTTGATTAATTATTTTATGGGCGAATAACGTGGCAATGATGAAAAGCCCAAGCAATAGTATTCTTAGGGATATTTTATTTGGCATGGGTCAAAGAATCCAGCTTTTTTTGGAGTTCTTGAGCGCGATTATAATCCTGACGGACGCTGGAAGCCTCTAGTTTCTTTATCTGGGCGCTATTCCGGATAACTTTAAACCCCATGAACAAAGAGGTTAATAAGCCTACCAAGAGCAATATATCGCTTACCCAAAATATTACTTTACGTAAAATCAAGCTCAGGAGCCCTCCTTATTTAGGCTATCTGGACGTCTTCTATATGTAAAGTAGGGTTAGAGATAAAGTTCACCTTGGTCCTAAACCTATTCTCTAATGACCTTAAGTCTTCTTTATTTTTTAATATTTCCGCGATTACCGACGGAGAAAGAGTGACATTTACCTGTTTTAAAGACTTGCCTTTTAGGTATCTCTTTAATTCCTTCAGCGCGTATATCGCTATTGTCGTCGGCGACTTTACCCTTCCCTTACCCTGGCAATAGGGGCAAGTCTGAAATGAAAGCATCTGCACGGTCTTATGGATCCGTTCCCTGGTCATTTCTACCACGCCGAATTTAGATATCCCTAAAATATCATATTTTGCCCGGTCCCGACTTAACTCCTTCTTTAACAGATTAAAAACTTCCCGGCGGTGCCCTTCTTTCTCCATATCAATAAAATCAATGACGATTATTCCCCCTAAATCGCGCAAAATCAACTGGCGGGCTACCTCAATGGCGGCTTCACAATTCACCTTAAAAGCAGTCTCCTCCTGACTAAACTTTTTCTTAAAGCCGCCGCTGTTGACATCAATTACTACCAAGCCTTCAGTAGGCTCAATAACCAAGTAGGCCTTGGATTTTAAGTAGACTTTGCTTTCATTTATCCGGCTGATCTGTTTTTCAATATCTTTATCGGTAAATAAATCGTCTCCCCGGTAAAATTCAACTTTTTTAGCCAGGTAATTTAAAAATGTGCGCATAAAATTCTGTATCCGGTAGTACTCCGGCTTAGAATCAACAATCAGCTTAGAGACATCTTCAGTGAAAGAATCCCGGATCGCCCTTAAGGTAAGGTCGTACTCTTCATAAATCAGGCTGGGCGCTTTTTTTTGCTCCACGATCTTTTCCAGCCTTTTCCATAATTTATAAAGGAACTGGGCGTCCCGGCCCAACTCCAGTTTGGACTTGCTGCAGGCGGCAGTGCGGACAATAAACCCGGCGTCTTTAGGGAGTTTTAACTCGTTAAATATCTGACGTAAGCGCCTGCGCTCAACATCATCCTCGATCCTGCGGGATATGCCCACTTGTTTATCCTGCGGCATAATTACCAGGTATCTTCCGGCTAAACCGATATGGGTAGAGAGCCGCGGACCCTTGGTCCCGAAGGATTCTTTGACTACCTGCACCAATACTTCCTGGCCCTTTTTGATTTCTTTAGGCGCTTGAGTCTTGGGCTCATCCACCGATTCAAACGCGAATTCTATTTCGGATAAATAAAGAAATCCTTTCTTGAACAGGCCTATATCCACAAATGCCGCGCCTAGCGACGGCAAGACCGCTTCAATTTTTCCCTTATAAATATTGCCGACTATGGTCCTATCCTGCGGCCGCTCAATATAAAACTCCTCCAGCACACCGTTAGAAACTATCGCTACGCGTTTCTCCTGCGGATGAATATTAACTAAAATTTCTTTCGACATATTTTATTTCCAGCCCTTTCGGTAATTCTCTCTGTAATCTGTTTTTAAACTCCGCGCAATCTAGCGGAAGCCTCAAAACTATTCCTGCTTCCTCATTCTCGCTCTCTAATCCTAATTTCAACGCCCTTTTAAAGCTAAGTTTGGGATGCGGAGAAAAACCCTCCGACATCTTAAGCGGTAAATCCGCCCGGCGCATTGCCCGGGTAAATAGCCGCATTAAGTCAAGGTGACCTATGTAAATCATCGCGCCGGTTTTAGAGAAAACAAAATTCAATTTATACATATAACCCTAAACTTAAGGAGCTAATAAAGAATCCCAACCCTTCTTTTTAACCCCCTTCTTCTCAACCGGCACGTAATCAACGCCTTTCTCCAGCCTCTCTAATTCGTCCTTAGAAAGTTCGTTTTCTTCAAGGACATGGGCAGTGATAAAGATAAGCAGGTCGACTTTGGTGACGTTATCTGTTTCCCGAGCAAAAAACTTACCAATCCAGGGAATATCCATTACAAACGGTATGCCTATTCTTTCTTTGGTCTTTACATCTTTAAGCAGGCCGCCGATGACAATGGTATCGTTATTCTTAATCAGGACCTGGGTCTGCGCTTCCCGCACATCAATAATCGGATAACTTGTGCTCGTGGTTGAGCCGCTGGCGGTAGAAGTAGCCGTGACGTTAGAAGTTGAAGATGTAACACTGGGATGAATAATCATATTGATAAAACCTTCCTCGCTTACCTGCGGAACAACATTAAGGCGGATGCCGATCTCCTGATAATAATCCAAGGTCTGCGTAACTGTAGCGCCTTCTCCGCTGGTAGTGCCTGCTGTAACCGTAGAAGTAAGTATAGGCGTATGGTATCCGACCAGGATAGAGGCTTCCTGATTATCTAAAGTAAGGATCCTGGGAGCGGATAATGTATTGGTGTTAGCGTCCTCATCTAAAGCATGCAATAATATCTCCATCTTTGTCCCGCCTATTTTAGTAAAAAGCATTTGTAACCCTGTATTATAAGGATAGGTCCCGGTTAAAGCCGTGCTTCCTTCTAAAGGATCAAAGGCATTAGGGGTAATGCTGGAAGCTTTGCTGCGGCCTACAATTGAACCGGTAGCAGTATTAGTTGTAACTGAGCCGGTACCCTTACCCCATTCCATGCCGATATCCCTGAGCTTGTCTTTTTGGACCTCCATAATCCGTGTTTCAATCAATACCTGCTTGGGTTTCTTATCAATTACAGGAATTATTAGATTACGAATCTTATCTAAAGATGAAGGTGTATCTGTAATAATCAACACCTTGGATTTTACTGAAGGCTCAAATTCCGCTTTCCGGCTCAGAGGCTCACCCGTAGCCGTATTTTCAATAGAAATAGTCTCGCTCTTGGCTTCCGACTTTTCTCTTACTAAAGCGGAACTCTGAGTAGCGTCTTTACCGATTTTGAATGTCCCGAATTGCCAGCCTTTCTGCCCCCGTGTATATAATACCGAAATCCTCCCGCGCGGAGAAAGCAGGGGGATGAGGATCTTCTGGGCATCCTGGGCATCCAAATACTTTAAAGTAACTATCTCTGTCTGTAACGGCTCTTCAGCCTGCAGTTTAGCCATATTCTCCATCTTGGTAACTAAAATAATGTTGCCTTGTTTCTGATAGCTAAAACCATAGGTCTTTAATATTACATCCAGCGCCGTCTCCCAAGGCACATCTACCATCCGGATAGTCACATTACCCATAACTTCGGGTGTAGTAACAATATTTACGCCGGCCTTATAGGAGATTATCTTAAGCACATTCTGGATATCCGCTTCTTTAAAATCTAAGGTCACGTTATCCGAAGCGCTCAATACCTGAGCCGGACTGCCACTTGCCTCCTGAGCCGAAGAAGGGGTATAAAGCCTAAACAACGCAACTATTGTGAATAAACAACCGATAAAAATTATATTTTTTTTCAATTGTCCCCCTCCTTATTTATGGACACCTCTTTGAGCTGATCATCTTTAAGAAAGATCACTTTATCGTTCTCAATCTTTAAAACCCTGTATTCACCCGCGTAATCCCCGATTCCGACAACTTTACCGCTGACTAAGGCGTAAGAAATACCCTGTTTATCATAAATTATTCCGTCAATCAATAAGCCGGACTTTTCTTTATCTTCTTCTTTATCCAGTTTCATTAACCGGCCGTCTTTCCCCACCAAAGGGATAAAAGGATTGCGTTTTCCTTTGGCCTGATAGACAAATTCACTCTGCACTAAACAGGCGCCGAAAGACGTAAGGAATATTAAAGTAAGAATACAGATTTTATTTTTTGACATAGGTATACAAGATAAGGCTGACCTTTTGCTTAACATAGTTATCTTCAAACGGCTCTATCTTCAGGCTATTTATGCCGACGAAAGCTCCTAAATTCTCCAATTCATTGATAAATTTACCCAGGTTATGGTATCCGCAAGATAAATCCATCATGATGAAAAATGGCGTGAGGCTGCCAAGAGATTTAACCGTGCCCTGCGCCTCCCGGGAAGGCTTTAGCTGCAGGATCCGGACATCATTGCTATTGGCTAACTTAGAGATATCCTGCAATAAAGCCGCAAACTGGTTTTCAGAAATAATTTTCTTAACTTTAATATCCTGCTTTCCGATAGAGACATCCTGCCTGGACTTTAAATCCTGCATGTTCTTAGAATCTTTCTTAAAATTACCCAGATCTTTCTTTAGCCTGGTAATTTCCGCGCCGCTTTTTTTAAGTCCCTGAAGCTGGAATTTTAAAATAAAAGAAAAATCAATATAAAGAACTACCGCGCTCACCAGCAGAATCAGCATTATCTTTTTATTATCCAGCTCCAGCTGATTTAAGAACTTGATACTTTTGATTTTATCCGCTAAATTAATCATTTTGCCTTAAGTGTGGCGTTCAAGATAAATTCGGTAACATCATAGCTTCCTATTGTTTTTTTCTCGGCTGAACCCAGTTCTAGAGTAGCAAAGTCCCGAAAGAATCCGCTATCGCTCTTTAAGTTATCAATTAATTGTTTAATCAGGTTTAACTCTTCTTTATTCAGAGATATCACGCTGCCTTTTAAAATTAATTCTTTAGAATTGGCCGCAAGCCCGTTAAACCAGACTCCCGAGGGAAGGTTTAAACTTAACTTGTTTAGTTTCTCCGACCAGATTATCCTGTTGCGCATTAACTGTTGTACTGCCTGGGCGTCCTCGGAGACAAGGGCATACTTGTCATTAAATTCTTCCAGGACCTTCCTTTGCGGCTCAAGGCTCTTCCATTTTCCGTTCAAGATATGCAGTTGGCTAGCCCTGGCTATCCCCATTATACCGGCAGTTAATTGCCCGCAAATTAAAAGCGCAAATATCAGGGGTATAAGCAGAATAAAATGCTTAGGCTCTAAACCCTGAGTATCCACAATAACAGTTTCGGGTTTATTTACCTTAGCCACCCTGTTCCTTAATTCCTCGGGAAGTAAATTAATTTCTATCATTTTAAGACCTTAAAGCTAAACCCACGGCAACCGCTAATTGGCCTGAAGCTGCCCTGGCTTTCTCGACTCCGACAGTTTCATTAATCTGTATCTTTCCTAAAGGGTCCCAATACTCTACTTCTATGCCCAAAAGATGGGCGAGCATATCTTTTAATCCGTTGAATTTAATCCCTCCTCCGCTTAAGAAAATCTTGGTTACGGAAGAAGCGCTCTGGCTCTCGTAATAATCAAAAGATGTCCTTATTTCGGTGGCTAGGTTGGACAATACCGATTCCACAGCGGCCTTTATTTTATTCGCTTTTTCGGCATCATTTTCAGGGTTGAGTTTTAAATTATCGGCATTATTAAAATCCACCCCGAATATGTCCATTATCCTATGAGTAAAGGTATTGCTGGCTATATGCATATCGCGGCTTAAGCGGGGGAGAGCGCCTTCTAATATATCCAGATTACTCACCGAGGCCCCGATATTTAATAAAGCGACTGCTTTATGTTCAGTGTTATTGGCAAGAGGATTGTTAAAAATAAAGGCGTTGATCAGGGCCACGGAATCCATATCGACCAGACTAACCGTAAAGCCCGCGTTTTCAATTGACTTCAGACGAGCCGCTACCAGCTCTTTTTTTGCCGCGGCTATTAAAACCAGCATCTTATTGTCGGCCAGGTTATCATTTAAAATATACCCGTCGAGATTTACTTCAGAGACAGAAAAAGGTATATGCTTTTGGGCTTCAAATTTAAGCGCCTGCCTTAATTCCGAGGCGCTCATCCTGGGGAAATTCGCGTAGCGGATAACGGTCTGCGGGCCGGAAACAGAAATATTCACCAAGTCGGCTGAATGTTGATGCTTTATTTTCTTTAAAACCTCTCCTAGCTCTAAACTGGAAGGTTCTATATCAAAACCGCACAGCTCCACCGTATCTTTAGCAAATTTAAGCCTGACTATTTTTAGCGCGGAAGTGCCGATATCCAGGCCGACACAAAACCTTTCTTTAGAGAAATTGTCTTTTAATTTAGAGAGGATACTTATCATCCGGGTTTACCTCGAGTCCCTTAATCCTTAAGATCGCAGTCTTCCGATATCAATAGACTGCCGGTAGTAACACTAAAGTCCACCTTCCCGGTCAGCTTGCATCTGGTGGGAAACGCCTGACAACTGTACCCAGCCGCGTCCAGCCGGCTGCAATTATAACGATAGCCTTTTATGGGAGATTGCTTTATATAATCTTTATCCAGGTATGGCGGCTTAGACTGGGAGAGAACAGAGATCTTAGCCGGATAAACTCCCTGGTTATCCTTAGCATAATTTTCAAAAGCCGCCGCAATGAGTTTAAGAGTAGCTTGGGCGCTAGACTCATTCTGGGAACAGGTCAGGTTTATGACTTCGCCGATAAGCATCCTCAACCCTAAAGCGGACAGGGCAATAACAATCATTATAACCACAAAACTTTTGGCTTGGTTATTCTTCATGAGGCATAATATTTAAAATCGGTATCCCCGGGGCTAGCGGTATCGCTGCGCTTAATCGAGCCGCCGGTAGTAATTTGATAATTATGGTCAGCCAAAGCGGTATTTACCGCCATGGCCCGCACATCATAGCCCGTCGGGCCTATTGAGCCGACGACATAGCGGAAATTCCCAATCTGGCCTATTGAAACTAAATCCTGCGGCGCGCACTTGGCGTCAACCAAAAATTGCAGGTCATTTTCATTTTCGGGCGCGTAAACCCCGCCATTACCGGCGGCATATATTTCAAAGCTGGAGGCAATGCCTTTAAGGTTAGCCTGGGTATTCGATTCATTAGCCATCTTCCTTAAACGCACCCCCTGGACTACCGCTACTGAAAGCAAAAAAGCAATAATAAAAACTACGAACATTATCTCGACTAAAGTAAAGCCGGAATGGTTATTTTTCATTCTTTTTATTTTAACATAAAGCATATTTTTATCAATACTTTTTGTAAATAATTTCGGTCAAGAACTCTTTGGCTTTCAAATGATTAGGATTATTTTTAAGGATTGTTTTGAACTCAAAAATCGCTTCTCTTTTTAAGCCTTTTTTCCAATAGGCTAACCCCAGATTAAAACGCGCGTCAGCATAAGAAGGATCCGATTCAATAGCCCTCTTAAAAGCCGCAATCGAGCCTTCCCAAAGCTCCTGGGAAGCAAACTTTACACCTAAATCATTAAAAAATATAACCCCCGCTTGAAAAATATGCGGCAATTTGGCATAAGAAATAACGATATTCTGATATCTCCTATCCCTTTTGACTAATGCGCTTATCTCTGGAAGCGATTTTAATACCTCCTGCCCCGCCAAATCAAACTTACCCCTAGCCGCATAAATACGGGCGATGTTAAAATGCGTGAAATTTAAAGTTGGATCCAAGCTCAAAGCCAGCCTATACCTATCCAAAGCAACATCCAATACCCCTTCCAGCTCAAATATACAGCCGATATTATTCTGTATCTCGGCGGATTTATTTTTGGGGGCAAGCGCTTCTACTTTAGAATATTCCAGGCGCGCGTCCTGAAATCTTCCGGTTTTAAAATAAAGGCTGGCCAGATTCGAACGCGCCTCAATTAAATCCGGTTTGATCTCGAGGGCTTTTTTATATTCAATCAGCGCTAAATCAAAAAGATGGCAGCGCTCATACTGCAAACCCAAATTATTGTGCGCCTGAAAACTATTTGGGGAAAATTTGATTATCTTTTCGTAAAAGATTACCGGATCCCGCCAGTCAAAGTTGCGGCTAAATGTAAGTATCCCGTAAAGGGCTGCTAAAAGGACTACCGCGGCATAAAATAACTCTCTTCTTAAAAATTTATTCAACAAATAAGCTACCAATACAAAAAAGCTTATTGAAGATAAATAGAGGAAATGCTCAGCGATAAAAGCATTGATCGGCAGGAGGCCCGCTTGCGGAAGAAGAAAAATAAAAAACCAGAATAACATGAAACCCCAAATATTGGCCTGTTTGCGCTTTTTAAAAATATAGGCGCTGGCCGCAAAAATCATCCCGAACAAAAACCAATTTAAAAATATGCCGGAAAAATTCGTCGCGCGTTGTAAGGTCCAACTCATATGCAAATCAACCGGCAAGATCAATAACTTAAAATAAGCCAGCAAGACATCCGGCAAAACCACAAGCCTTACCAGTAAAGGATATTTAGCCAGCGCTGGAGGATGCTCGCGCAGGAAATTTAGAGACGTAAGCCTGGATAGTAAATACAAAAAATCAATTGCCAGGAAAGGTAGGATTAATTTTAAGAAACCCTCTTTTTTCTTGATCTCTTGGTTGCGGCAATAGAATAAATAACCAAGGATAATTAAAGGAAAGACTACCGCTAATTCTTTCGAGAGCAGCGCGAAAACAAAGGCTAGCCAGGAAAGGACGCGCCTTCCCCGGATAAATAAAAGCAGCGCTGAAAGTAGAAACACGGCCATAAGCATATCCGCCCTGCCGGAGATATAAGTAACTGCTTCCGTATGCAGCGGATTCAAAGCAAAAAACAGGGCTGCGGCCAGGGCCACCCTTGTTTCTTTAAGAAAATAAAAGGTAAACAGAAATACCAGGAAGGCAACCAATATTTGCAGAAAAATATTAGTTAAATGGTACCCGTAAGGATCTAATTGCCATAAATGGTAATCCCACATATAGGAAATTGTCTGTAGCGGACGGTAAAAATTTGAGCCGAAGGAAACTCCGGAATAGAGGTCACTGGTAAAGGCCTTGCTTAAATTCGACCAACTTCGAATAATCGGGTTCTTAACAATTAAAGCGTCGTCATCCCAGATAAAAGGACTCTGCAAAGAATTATAATAAGAAAAAGCGCAGGAGCAGGCGAGGATCAAGAAGACTAAAATAAATACGGGGGATTTCAGTTTAGGCATATTCAATAAAAAAGAGGAGAGGATTTTCTCCCCTCCTCTTTTTGACTCTTCATAAGAAGCGCTTTTTTATAATGGCGTAAGCACTCCTCCGGTAGTAGCAGTGTAAGTCGTGGTGCCGGTTTGCGTTGAAAGTGGCGCCGCGGAAATAGTATAACCGGTTGTAGCTAAGGTGCAGGTATAGGTGTAGCCTTGAGTTGTTTTGTTACAATAGCTGTCTGCTGCGCCGATAAAAGTTGCCAGCGCGGTTACAGTACCCGGATATCCGCCGTTATTCGCGGTTGAATATGTTTCTGCCGCTGTTGACAGACTACGCACATTCGCCTTGGCTGCCGCGGTATTCGCGGTAATCCTGGCACTCAACAAGTTAGGTATAGCGATAGCGGCTAATAACGCGATGATGGCTACTACGATCATGATTTCAACTAATGTAAAACCTTTTCTATTCATTTTCTGCAATCCCCCTTTCTAAGGTAAGATTAACTTTACGCGATCTTGCTGCTTAACCTCTTTTTTTTGTTATTAGATAAATTAGAACTTCTGTCAGCTCCCTTAAGAGGTTACTTGTTTCTGCGCGCGTAAGCCCCCTTCTAAATAAGCTTTTTTATTTATAACATCTCTAGCCAGTTTTGTCAAGTAATTTTCTTTCTCTAAACCCAAGAAACAGCTTAATTTAAGAAGCTAAGACCGCATCTTTTACTAACGCTTTAAGCCTTACGCGGATTAATCTATTTCTTAAAATACTCCGGGATTTAAACAAGACTTTTATATAATTATCCGCATAGCCTTCCCAACAACCTTTCATTTCTTTTGACCTGGCCTCAAAGAGCACGGGTAGATTTCGGCCCAGAAAGAGCTTTTTATAGCTTTGAGCGCTTAAATCCGCGGCTTCTTTAAGCCTGGAAACACGCTCTTTTATATCAGGCGCCGGAATATTCCCGGATAAACTTGAATAAGCCCAGGTCCCTTCCCTGGCGGAATAAGGAAATATGTGCACCCTTAAGGGAGAAATCTTTCTAACTAAATTTAAGGTGTTTCTAAAATGCCTTTTGCCTTCCCCCGGAAAACCGACGAGGCAATCTGTGGTAATAGCTAAATTAGGGATTTTTTTTCTGGCTTTCCTGATGAGCTTAAGGTAAAAAGCAGCTGAATACCTGCGTCGCATTTTCTTTAAGATCTCGTCATCGCCGCTTTGAATGGGTATATGTAAATGCGGGCAGAGCTTTTGGGAATCAGCCATCTTCTTAATTAAAGCGCTAGTCACATCTCCCGCTTCAATTGAACTTAATCTTATCCTGGCAATTTTATCGATCTTTTCCAGCGCCTCAATCGCCTTAACCAGGCTTATTTTAGGATTTAAATCCCGGCCATAGCTGCCCAAACAAATCCCGGTAAGGACAATCTCTTTGAACCCGTTCTTGGCTAACCTGGCCGCCTCTCTAATCACATCTTCTAAAGGCTTGCTCCTGGAACGCCCGCGGGCTAAAGGCACTTTACAATAAGAACAGAAATTATCGCAGCCATCCTGAATCTTTAAGAATGCGCGAGTATGCGCACAGAAATTGCTTATTCCTTCGGCAAAAAAACTTTTTTCTATGATAAAACTGACCCCTTTTATTTTAGTTAACCGGCTTCTGTCTTTTTTAACCAGGCAACCGGTAACAATTACTTTTGCTCCAGGGTTTTCATTGATGCACCTATGGATGATCCCGCGCGACTTTTGATCCGCTATGGCCGTAACAGTGCAGGTATTTATGAGATAAAAATCTGACTTTTCCCCAGGCCCAGCCTCCCTGAAACCATGTTCCAGAAAACGCTCTCTTATGCTCTGGGTATCGTATTGGTTTACTTTACAACCTAAGGTATGGAACTTAATGGTGGGCATATAGTCTAATAAAACTGGCTGCTGCGATAGCCGCTGTGTCTACACGCAGGACTAAATCCCCCAGTGTAACGGGAATAAATCCGGCAGCTATAGCCAGACTTACTTCTCTTTCGGAGAAATCGCCTTCCGGCCCAATCAGGACTAATATCTCGGGGACGGTTCTATTCTTTGAGCCATTAGCAATAGAACCGTCCCCTGCTTTATCTAAAACTTCCTTAAGGCTTTGCCGGTCTCCGAGTAAATGCGGGATAAGCTTTAAATCAAATTCCCGGGATTGCTTGATAAGATCTTTAAAATCTTTGACCGGCTCAATTACAACCAGACTATTCCTTTTACACTGTTTAGCCGCGCTAAGCGCGATTTTCTTCCAGCGCTCATAACGTAAGGCCTCTTTAGGTTTATCCAATTTCACCACTACCCGCTCGGTCATAAGAGGAATGATCCTGGATACGCCTAGCTGCACGAGTTTATCAATTATATCGTCAATCTTGGCTTTTTTGGGTATGGCGCAGGCAATAGTCAATTTCACTTTCTCTGGGCTATTATCAGCCGGGATCTTCTTTTCTATATTAAGATAAATCTTATTTTTTAACTCGCGGATAACGCAATTATACTCATTGCCAGAATCATCAAAGACCGCTACTTTCTCGCCCACCTTAAGCTTAAGGACATTTTTTATATGATGCGTCTGTTCTCTATCTTCAATAATTATTTTATCAGCCAAAATACCCGCAGCGGGAACAAAAAATTTATGCATTTAGCCAGCCCTTCCGATTAATTGCAAGCCCAGTATTATTATAATTAAGCCGCAGATAATATTAAATAACTTCATAGGGAGAGCGCCCCTGACCAATCTAGGCAATATTCCCGCTAAAGCCACCAATATAATCAAAGGAGATAAAATAGTCCCTAAACCGAAGGCTAAAGTATATAACAAATTTTCCAAAATGTTCTGGGAAACTAACCCCGCATAGGTAAACATAGTTATAAGCGGCGCGCAGGGCAATAATCCGGCAGTCAGGCCAAGCGTGACTATACTCTTTTTATCTTTTTCTAAAATATGCTTATATAAAAAAGAGCAGGAATTGGATTTGATTTCTTGGCCTAAAAGCATAAGCAGCCCGAGCAAAACAATAAAAACTCCCGAACCCAGCAAAACAAATTTAAAAAAACTGCCGGATCTTTCCAAAATAAATCTTCCTAAAAAGAAAACTAACGCCCCCAAAACCAGATAAACAAATACCCGGGAAAGAGAAAATAGCAAATAGGCGCCCACGCTTGGCAAAACATCTTTTTTGGTGCCGGCGACATAGGCCAAAAGCAGCGGCCCGCAGCTGGCTAAACAAGGCCCCCAGCCAAACGATAAACCGAGGATAAAACTTTCCGCCGCTGCCTTAACCACTATTTAAGCTCTTTCTCTGAAAATACTTCCGCGCTAAATATGTAAATTTCGGTCTCTTTATCTTTCCAGGCGTCGGGGGCCAGCCCGGCTTTATGTTGGCACAGGTTAGACATAAACTCCTCTTTAGACCAACCGGTTTCAGTAGCTACCTGAGGGAGAAATACCCCGCTTCGAAAACCATTACGCACCAGGACACCGTGAACCCCCAGCTTGATTTTATCAGGGTTGTCGATCCTCTCCATAGGAGATAAAACAGAAATTTCAATATTGATATCTTTTAGCTCTGTAAGCTCTACCCGGCTAAAACGGGGGTCTTCCGTAGCAGCAGCAACCGCCATATCCCTTATGGTTAAATATAGTGCTTTTGAGCCGATAAGATTGCCGATGCATCCGCGCAGCTCTCCCTTTTTATTCAAAGTGACAAAAGCCCCCATATCTTTTGACAGGATCGGGTCAGGTTCAGTAAGCTCCAAAATCTTACCCGTCTTTAAATATTTTTCTATTGAACTGCGCGCGATTTCCAGTAATCTTTTTCTCTGGGATTTATTTAACATGCCTCTTTCTCCTTCTTTTGGCTGGCTAACCGCACAGCTGGCGTATCCTACGGTCCAAATACCTTTTTTCTTATTTCCCGTGACTTCCGCGGAATTCGTATGCTTCAATACCGTTATTTTGTCATAGCCCAGGCTTTTGGCCAGCATAAGCAGAGTTACCGCGCCAAAGCCGCCGCAAAGCTGCAAATTCTGGTCGCGCAGGCCGTAATAAAGGGCCTCGGCATCCAGACTACTTATGGCATTAAGAGTAAGGTTATCTACCTTATCCGCCTCATCATAATCATATCCGTGGTACATATCCGTGGAAACGATCACTAAGACATCTTTTCGCTCTCCGATTGCCTTATTCAGCAGGCCGGCTAACCTTTTACAGGTAGATAAGGTGCAATCACCTAAAACTAACGGGACAATCTTAAAATCAACCAGCGTCTTTTGTAAAAACGGCAGCTGCACCTCTACGCTATGCTCTTCTTTAAAGGCTTGCGCGGAAAAGATTATTTCCGGATCATTACCCAGTAATTTTCCGGCAAACTCACTATCCACTGTGACTAGGCCCAGCGGAGTTTTAAATGCGCCTTGCGGGTAAACCGAAGCTCCGCTAAAAGAATAACGGTGGCTTGTACCCAGGATGACTACCGTCTTATACGGCCTATCTTTAATCAGTTTATAGCCAAACGCGCCAACCTCTCCGGAATAGCCGTAACCCGCGTGAGGAGAGATTAAAGCGAATATCTCTGCAGTCGATTGCTTAGGATCGGCTTTTTTAAGGTAAGTGTCGATCATCAAGGATAACTCCCCCGGGTCATCCGGATAAAATGCGCCGGCAACGCAGGGTTCTTTTATATTCTCCGAGTAAGCCAGCGTGTAAAATAAAAGCAAAAAAATTAACCCGCTAATTCCATATACCCGCAATTTCTTCTCCACAGAATTTACACCTTCCTTTTTTTAAGTTGTCCTGCCTAACAAAATAACCGTTACGCTCAATAACTATTTTTCCGCAACCGGGACAATACGTATTTTCCGCCGGGTTAGGCGAAATATTGCCGATATAAACATATTTTAATCCGCATTCAATGGCTATTCTTCTGGCCCGCTCAAGAGAATCTAGGGGAGTAGGGTTAAGGCTAGTCAATTTATACATCGGGAAAAACCTGGAAAAATGCAACGGGGTATCCGGGCCTAAATTGTCCTTGATCCAAAAGCACATCTTTTTTAAGACGGCTGCGTCGTCGTTAAAACCGGAAAGAAGCAAGGTAGTTATCTCAATGTGCACGCCCTGGCTCTTTAATACCTTAAGGGAATTTAATACCGGCGCCAGGCTCCCTTCCGTAAGTTTTGCGTAATATTCTTCGCTAAATCCCTTTAAGTCAATATTGGCTGCGTCAAGGTATTTAGCTAGCTCCTTAAGCGGCGCCTCATTTATATAGCCGTTAGAGTGCATCACATTCTTTATCCCCTGCTGACGGGCGAGCTTGGCGGTTTCCAGCATATATTCATAAAATATGGTCGGCTCATTATAGGTGTAAGCGATTACCGCAGTCCCTGACTCTTTAACCTTTTTTATTAAATCCGCTGGAGTAAGATAAATATACTCCAGCTCTTCGGGTTTACTCTGGGATATCTCCCAATTCTGGCAGAATTTACATTTTAAGTTGCACCCCGCGGTAGCGATAGAATAAGCCTTAGCCGAAGGTAAGAAATGAAACAGGGGTTTCTTCTCTATAGGGTCAATGTGTATCGCTACGGGTTTGGCGTAAACTAAAGTATACAATACTCCCTTACGGTTTTCGCGCGTCCGGCAATACCCGCGTAAGCCTTCAGGGATCGTGCAGCGACGGGGGCAAAGCTGGCATTGGACTATATTGTCCTTAAGCTTTTGGTAGAATGACGCCTCTTTCGGCTGTTCAGAACTGAATAGATTAGGCAGAAAAATAGAGGATATGATTAAAGCGAAAAGAAAAGACGCGCCAAAGATTAACCTACTGGTATTTTTCATATAAAGTGGAGCTGAGGAGGATCGAACTCCTGGCCTCCTCGTTGCGAACGAGGCGCTCTCCCAGCTGAGCTACAGCCCCAACACCTGGGGGACGCTCCCCAAAGGGACACTCCCCAACAATTTTCCGCTTATTTTTATCTATTTTAAGCAAAATTCCTTGTCAAGAATCTGCTCATACGGCTTTTCCTGCAAAACGTACCTGACATAAGCTTCCTGTCTTGCTTTGTTGGAGCTCGCCATAGCAGTAAAAGCCAAATTTTCTTTGTTAATTATACCATCTTTAATGCCTTTTGCATAGTAGGAAAAGCTGCTCCACAGCCAGGCAAAAATATCCTCTACTAAGCCTGCCCGCAACGGATTCCTTTCTATGTATCTGGCGCATTCTATTAAATAACTCTCCTCTTCAATCAATAGACTTTTGAACCTATTTTGATATAGGAACCCCGTTGAATCATATTCCTTCCTATGGTAATTAGCATACACCTGTAAAATCGCCTTCATAAATTTTGACAGATCGCCTCCCTCTTCAACAAAAATAAGCAAATGCAAATGGTTAGGCATAAGGCAATAATTCGTTATCGAAATATGGAATTTCTCCAGATATTTTCTTATGATTGAAAGAAAAACCAGATAATCCGCGGGTTTACTAAAAATCCGCTTACGATCATTACCTCTAGTTAACACATGATGATACGACTCACTTAAAACCAACCTCTGTCTTCTTGGCATATTAACCACCTCCTTATTGATAATAGACGCAAGAAGGGATCAAATCTAACGCATTTTTTATGATTAATGTTGGAAAATGATAAGCGGACTGGCACCTTGGGGAGCGTCCCCCCAGGTTAATTGGTGGCGACAGAGGGTAAGTGGATACTGGTATTCATTGTAACGCTGGGGTTATCCGGAGTATTGCAGGCCGCTATAGTTCCCGCGGGGTTCCAACAAGCAGTGATATCCGCATTCACGTAATTGCCATTATTAGTAGCGGAAAAAACAGTTATATCATTAGCCAGGTATTCTACAGCGCTGCTACAAGTCGAACAAGAGTAGTCGCTACAATGGCTACAATAGCCAAACTGATACGTTGAATTATTGAGCCTGTAACCAACCCAATAATCCTCGCCCGCCGTATCCCTTAAACCATTAGCGTTGACATCCATAAAAAAAGACAGGACATTAGTGCCGGCATATACGGCAGATGTCCCTCCGAAAACAGCCTCATTGCCTATTGCCTGAGAGGCATATTTGGTTATATGCTCAAGGCAGCGGGAAGCGTCATTCTGGATTTTTGCCCGGCGGTCAGTAGAAATAAAATGATAGCGGCTGAAGACATTCACATTATTAATGGCTAAGATTATTACCGCCAGCAAAACCATCGCGATTAATAATTCTATAAGGGTGATTGATTTCCGGGAATAAAGAGGCATTATTCTGTCCAGCTTACTTTGGTCTTTACTTTCTTGATCTGCGCGTCGGAAGGATGCGTGTTGATAGTATATGAAGCGGTATACATACCGCTGATGGAATTAGTCAGGCTGTCCGTGCCGAAACAACTGCTACTCCAGGTGTCCTGTCTTACCTGATTCTGGAGGGGATCAATAAACCTCTTTCCTATTTCTCCCGCACCCATACGGTTACGGCTATGCTGGAGGAGCTGCCTGCCGGCTACAATGACATTAATCAAACCCGTCATAACTAAAGCCAGGATAATCGTAGAAACAATAATTTCCAGCAGGGTCAAGGCTCTTTTATTCATGTTAACTGCAGCCTGATGCCGTTGAATAATCCAGGGTGTCAAAATCTGCGCTATTTAAAGTATAGGTGCAACCTATGCCTGTTGACGCGGCCGTAATTGCGCAGCTGGTCCCGGCTGCAGCAGCCACGGTATAGGACCAGTTAGCGTTATTTAACATGAGCTTAAGCAAAGGGTTGCATCCGGTTGTGGCATTGGCGCAAACTGAAGGGCTAGAACAACTGCAGGCAACATAAACATTATTTTCCATCCGGTATATTCTCTCCGCTGCCGCAATAAGCTTAAGGTTGGAGATTGCTTCTTTTTGTATTGCCCTGTTCTTGGATTTGCTATAACTGGGAATAGCTATTAAAGCCAGCGTAATAATTATTACCACTACCACAATAAGCTCAATCAGGGTAAAGGCGCCTCTCTTCTTCATTTTAAGGGCAGGACGGAGCAGTTGTCCCCTTGCCGCCTCCTTTTATACACATATAATAGTCTAGTGTCCCGGTAACATGAGTAGCCTTGACATAACCACTGCCCAAAGAGGTTAAGGCCGAAGAAAAATCAAAATTTTGGCTGACCGGAACGGAACTATACCTATCCAGATTTGCCCAGACACTTGTATAAGTATTATACTCTACATTATAACCGTTTTCCGCGGCAGCAATATCGGCTAATACGGCGTAGGCTTCCGCGGAGCGCGCCTTTTCAATAACATTAGAATACTTGACTAAAGCAAACCCCGCCAAAATCAACACGATTGCAACCGTGATAATTAATTCGATCAGCGTAAAAGCGTAAATCCGTTTGGGCATCTTTATAAATATCCTAAGCTACTAAGGGCACGATGCGGGAGATTTACCAACTGCTCCAGAAGCGATATTCATAGTATAGGTACAGACTCCTGACCCTGAGTGCGTAGCCGTAATCACAGCAGAAGTGTAACTATAGGTAAAATTAGTGGAAGAAGGCTGTTCTACCACCATTACATCTTCTCCGTCAATATTTACGGTAATAGGGAAAGAGTTGGCGGTAGGATAAGCGTTATTTGCGGCGTAGTAACCCATTATCGCTTCTCTTATAGAGCGCATACTGGAAAGCGCTTCCGCTTTTCTGGCTTTCTCAATATTGGCGAAATACCTCGGGATAGCGACCAGGGCTAATATACCTACAATTACGACGACAATAATCAACTCGATTAAAGTAAAACCCTTCCTATTTTTTTTCATTCTCCTCGCCCCCTTCTTTATGCTATTGTTTTAACCTCACCCTCTCCTATATTCTAATACTATTTTTTAAGAATTACAAAACATTTCTACTTGCTGCCAATCTGAGAAATCTCAAAAATCGGCAAAAACATCCCGATGACCATTATGCCGATAACCGCTCCGATAAAAACCAGCATAACCGGCTCAAACATAGCGGTAAAACGGGTCAGGAACGTATCCAGGTATTCCTGATAAAATGTATTCAGCCGCTTAAACATGTTGGATAATTCTCCGATTTCTTCTCCTATATTAATCATCTGCACGGCCATCGGATCAAAAAAATTACTCTTCTCCAGAGATTTACCCAAAGCTTTTCCTTCCCGCACATCATCCTTTATGTTGCGGACAATATCCCCTAAAACAAGGTTATCCACGCTGCGCTCAGCGATCTCCAGGGAATAAAGTATGGGCACCCCGCTTTCCACAAGAGTGGACATCTCAGAAGTAAACCGCTCGATGATGAGAGTATGAAAAAATTCTCCAAAGACCGGCAACTTCAAGAGAAATTCCTCATATGCCCTCTTGCCGTTTTTAGTCGAAATAAACTTACGAAAAAACCAGATAGCTCCTACTAAAACCGCGATAATCAACAAAAAATACCCCCGAATGATCTTGCTTACACTAATCAACAGCAGGGTCAAAAAAGGCAGTTTTATATTAAAACCGCTGAAGACTTCGGCAAAAGTAGGAATGATCTTAATGGTCATAAACAAGAGCGCTAATATGCCGGCGCAAAATAGTATCGCCGGATAAATCAGGGCGGATATAATTTTTTTCTTGAAAGAAGCGTATCTCTCGAGGTATCCGGCTAAGCGTGATAAAACAACCGCTAGGTTGCCGCTGGCTTCTCCGCTCTCTACCAGATGGATCCAAAGCTCAGTAAAAACCTCAGGGTGTTTAGCCATCGCCTCATGGAAGCTTAAACCGGATTCCATATTTTTTTCCAAGTCTTTAATCACAAGGTATAAGCGCTTACTAGCGACCTGCTGCGAGATGATACTCAGGCTTTTTAGAATAGTCACCCCGGCGCCTAAAAGCGTGGCTAACTGACGGGAAAAAAGAGTCAGATCCGTCCCGGAAATCCTATTGTGTTTATAGCCGACCTTTTCCTTTGTTCCCGTGCTTGCTTCAGGCTGGGTAGGGATATTTTTACCCGCATCAACAGAGATACTCACCACCACAAGTCCTCTGGCCTGCAGCCGGTTAAGCGCTTCATCCTGGGTTGAGCCTTCTTCAACTCCGCTAATCTTATTTCCGGCTTTATTCCTGGCAATATAATAATAGTTAGCCATTAGTCCGCCCCCAGAGTAATCGAAAGCGCGTCTTCCAGGGAAGTCGAGCCTTCTTCTACTTTTTTTAACGCGGACTCGTATAAAGTCTGCATACCGTTAGCCCGGGCAACCTCCCTTATCTTTTGGAAGGAAGCCCTTTGGCTGATCAGGTTTTTCAGTTCTTCATTCAGGATCATGATCTCGGAAATACATATCCTGCCTTTATAGCCCGTATTATTACAGCTGGCGCAACCTTTGGCCTTATAAATTAATTCTGCTTTTAATTTAATATTCTTGGTCTCCTGCTCTCCGGATTCATACGCCTCTTTACAATCCGGACAGAGTTTCCTTACTAAACGCTGGGATATTATCGCGACTAGAGACGAAGAAAGCATATAGGGCTCAATGCCTATATCCATAAGCCGGCTTACGGCAGTAGGCGCATCATTAGTATGTAGCGTGCTTAAAACCAGGCGCCCGGTAAGAGCGGAACGTACGCATATCTGGGCCGTCTCTAAATCCCGCACCTCTCCTACCAGCATTATATCGGGATCCTGCCTTAAAAAACTGCGCAAGGCGGAAGCAAAAGTCAGGCCTATTTCAGGCTTAATCTGCACCTGATTAATCCCATCTAATTTATACTCTACGGGATCCTCAATTGTAACAATATTTTTAGTGGGGCTCTTTATTTCATTTAAGATGGCGTACAAAGTAGTGGTTTTGCCGCTACCCGTGGGCCCGGTCAGGAAGATTAAACCGTAAGGAGTACTTATGCATTTACGGATAAGTTCAAGCTGTTTGAGATCAAAACCCAACTGGTTAAGGTCAAGGACCACCTGGCTGCGGTCCAGTAACCGCATAGCGATTTTTTCTCCGTATATCGTAGGTATTGAAGAAACCCGGATATCTATGGGCCTTTCCCCGATCCTGACCATAAAAGCTCCGTCCTGAGGAAGACGTTTCTCGGCAATATCCAGTTTGGCTAAAATTTTAATACGCGAAATGATCGGTAAATGCAGGTGTTTTGCCGGCGGAGGTATTTCATACAATTTGCCGTCAATACGGTATCTTAATGATATCTTATTATTAAAAGGCTCGATATGAATATCGGAAGCGCGCTCATCAATCGCCTGTCTGATAATTAAATCCACCAATTTTACTACCGGCGCTTCTTCTGCCCGGGCAACTAATTTATCCAAACTTAATTCCTGGTCAGGCGTTTCTTCCCCTGTCGCGACCGCGGAGGCAAGGTCAGCGGCAGAAACATCATAGCTGGCGTCTACCGCTTGTTTTAACATCGCGGATTTACCATAGAAATCTTCTATTGCCTTGACAATATCGGATTTTGTGGCAATAACCGGATTAATTTCGCAATTAGTCAGCCTGCCTAAATTATCAATTAAGATCAGATCCAACGGATCAGACATAGCTACGGTTAAAGAACGCAAAGTGCGCGACAAAGGCAGAATGGAATTCTTCAGGGCAAACTCATGCGGGATAAGCCGCTCAAGGCCCTGGTCTGCCGCGGGTTTAAGCATCCCGGTGCCCAGGGAAAAATAGGGGACATTCAGCTGTTTGCCTAAAACCGCTACCATCTGGTCCTCTTTGACAATACCCAGCTTAACCAATACCTCACCCAACCTGCCGCCTTCCTGGCGCTGAGTGGCTATGGCTTTTTCCAACTGGACTTCGTTAAGTAAGCCTTCTTTGACCAGAAGCTCACCTAACCTTAGGTATCTTCCTTTATTCAACATAGCTATCGGGATATAGTTTAGCGCTTAGCATCAAAATTATTCAAATAGGCGCTAATGTTCTGCTGCCGGGTAAGAGGAACAAATTTAGCCTGTTCTCTTAACGGGAGAACTGTCTTTTTCTTAACCGGAGTCGGCTCGGACTTAACGTTTTTCATAATGTGCGGGGTTATAAAAACCAAGAGTTCGCGCTCTCTACCCGGAGACTGGTCTTTATGCCTAAAGAGCATTCCCAATAAAGGTATATCCCCCAGAATAGGCAGCTTGGTAACAATAGTCGTATTCTGGTTGCGGATCAGGCCCCCCAGGACAACGGTTTCTCCGTCTTTAACCCGGACCGTGGACTTAGTCGTCCGCTCTTCCGGATCCTTGTAATAATTGCTGCCTGTGCCGCCGATAGGAATGGAGCTGACCGCGGTATCTTTTACCGTAGGAATAATAAACATCGTAATTTCTCCGGCATCCACATCAACCTGAGGAGTAACCCTTAAACTGACTCCTGTTTCCGCCCTTTCAGCCTCGGTAGTAGTGGACGCTGAAGTTCCTTGTCCCTGTTGTATGCTGGTTATGCCTATTGTTTCATTGGTAGTAATCTTGATTTCGGCAGTTTCGTTATTCAGAGTCATGATCCTGGGGCGGGCTAAAAACTTGGTGTCTGTCTGTGTGCGCAGAAAATCCAACTGTATTTTATACGCGCCGCCGGCGGTATTAGCATTGTTTACATCCAGGGAGCTCTCGCCTCCGATTATTTTTGTCCAGCTTTGATACGGAAAACCGGCAGCCGCGGTACTACCGGTGAAGGCAACTGAGAAGGGAGTCTGGCCGAATTTAAAACCTAACTTATCTACAACATTTTTGCTTACATCCAGCATTTCTACTTCCAGCATGACTTCCGGAATTGAAATATCCAAAGAGGCGATTACCTGAGAGATGACTTCAATCCTTCCAGGAGTATCGGTAACCGTAAGGCTGTTGGTGCGAAAATCCTCAATTACTGAACCATCTTTTGATAAAAGCTTCTTTACCACCTGAGTGATTCCAGCGTCTTCTTCGACTTTCCATTTACCGTTATCGGTGGTACTTGAAGAAGAGCTGCTGGATGAACTGGTTGAATAGCTGGAAGTACTGGTAGCGTTGTTTTCTTTATTGTTTTTCAGCTCTTCCATCAATGAAGAAGAAGAAACCGTAGCATGTTTTAAGTAAAAAACTTTAGTTATGGTCTGGGTTGTCGGCTTCCCCCAATCATTGACAATGAAAATATTGGACTCTTTGTCTAAATCATACGAGAGATTATTCGCCTTGAATATTTTATCCATTGCCTCCTTCAAGGGCACCTTATCCAGATACAAAGTTATACTCCTATCCTGGAGACCCTCGGAAGCAATAAAATTTAAACCCGACTGTATGGATAAAAGCTTCAGCACGCTCTTTAGGGGGGTATCCTGTAAATCCATAGAGATGGTCGAGTCTCTACCGCTCAAAATAGACGCCTCGTCTGAGGCGCTTACCCTGTGAGCAAAAATAAGACTGAGCAAAATGAAAATAAAAACAACCGACTTAATCTGACTTCTCATTGTTTCCTCCTTCTGTTGGCTTTTCTTTCCGCGGGCCCATCAGGGCCGGAGAGGACAATTTATATTTTTTGTTGGCATAAAGCAAGATGACCCCTTCTTTATCTATTGCTACTACTTCTGCGTCTGCGATTTGGTCTCCTATCTTTACTACTTTATTATTTATAATCGCCTGAGGAAAATCTCCTCCCCAGATTAAACCCTGAATAGTCAAAGCAGGCAACTGTTTTATTTTAACCGGGCTGGCCACTACAGAGTTGGCAGCCTCTTCTTCGATAACCAGCGGCTGGAAAGGATCCTTTAACCCCTGCGCCCTATACTCAACTTTAGGCCGGATGACCGCCTCCTGCTGGAGAGCGCTATCCTTAACCGCTACATTCTTGGCCGAGCCTGCATCAGGCCCTTTGGAAGCATCATAATCCCATTGCATAGAGCCTAAAGATTCCGAACAAAATAATCCTGCTATCAATAATGCGCCTAAAATAAAAATTGACCCAGGAATTTTATTCATCTTTTTCATTGGTCCGTTAGAGCAACAGAACTTATATGCAAATTAACCGTTAAGCCCTTTTTATTAAGGACACCCTGGCTGCTTATATCTATGCCGTCAACCATATAAACGTTTTTATAAGATTCCAACGCGTTAATAAACTTACCCAAGGAGTCATAAGACGGCGCATTAATATTCACTTCAAAGACTTCTCTATTGTAGTCGCCTGCGGATTCTTTTTGATACGGCTTAACGGATAAAACTTTCACCTCCGCGCCTTTCGAGATTTCGCTTAAATCAGCCATAACCAGGCTGGCCTCACGCTTAGTGAGTAATTCTTTATAGGAACTTATCTTTAGCTTCATTCGGGCTATCTTTTCCAACTCGCTGTTTTTCTTCGCCTCTTCGCCTATCTTTACTTTTAAGGACTCAATCTGAGCGAGCCTATCTTTATAGATATTCAGGGCAATAAGCAGGGCAATAAGAATTATCACTAGGTTAATAATCTTATTCTTATATTTATCTATTTGCCCTAATTGCAGCATCTTATTTTCTCTCTTTATAGGTCTTACAAGACATCAAAAATTTAGTCACAGTGGCGCCGGAAAACTGGGCGCGATCTATTGATACTAAGTTTATATCTTTAAAATATTTTGCAAACACCGCATTCTCTTTTAAAACGTTGAAGAATTTATTCACCGCCTGGAATTCATCGTTACTATCCCCTAAGTAGCTCATTCCTTCTAATGTAAGTTCCAACCCTTCTCCTGCGTTATTATTTAAGGCAAATTTAGAGAGCCATATGCCATCCGGCATAAAACGGGGGATAATATCCAGGATTTCCGTAACATACAACTGCTTACGGATAAGATTGTCTAGACTCTCTAGGGTCTTCCTGTCTTTTAGACTGATGGTATTTAACATTTCGAAGCTGGTATCGGAGTGAATATCGCTAACCTTAATCCTTTGGCTTATTATTTTATTCAGATCCTGTTTTAAGGGCGCCTCCCGGGAAACTCCGTAAGCAAAGGCAGCGATGCAAATGAATACCCCCATAAGCAGAAAACGAAAATCTATTTTTATCTTTTTGAATAAACCGACAAGCGCCAGCCCTACCGCAGCCGACGGCTTATCCACCCTGGTCTTGCTTTCAATTAAGTCCAGCCTTATTTTAGTAGCTACGCTCTTAGCAATAGCTACGCTATAGCTCTTCACAAACCCCGAAGAAAAGGCCATGGGCTTGCCGGCGATCCTGGCGATATCAATGAACTTACCGGGCAGGCCTAACTCATTTATAAACGCCTCCAGTTCTTTACGCCAATCAGAGTTAGCAAAAACAAAAATATTTTTTAAGGGCTTAGCGGGAAATTTACGGTGGTAATAATCCAGCGATACGCGGATCTCCGCCTTCAATTTATCCATAGATAACGCTGCGAAAGACCCATCTATCTGGTCCAGATCGGAAGGCCCGCTGGTTAAATTTATATCGCGGCTAAACAAAGGGAAACCGTTTTCCAAAACCGCGAAATTTATTTCGTCCTGGGCCTGAGAATCAAAAGTCAAGATGCTCATCACCCCGTTTTCCCTGATCCCGGCCAGTTTTAATACTCTTAATACGCTAAAACCGGAATATTCTATTGAACTTATCTTTATATTTAACTGGTTAAGTATGGAGAAGTATTTATCAAAGGTATCCTTCTTGATACCCATGAACAGCACTATATTGGTCCGGCTTAACTTATCCAGCTCAACTTGATAGTCTGAGATAAGCTCTTCAACCTTAAACGGTATGTATTTCTTAGCTTCAAAGTTTATGGCTCCCTGCTGTTCATCCTTAGGTAATATCGGGATCTCAAAAGTCCTGATAATCAGGTCTTTCCCGGAAAGACAAAGCGCTGCTTCCCTGGCTTCGATTTTGTTTCTTCTAAAAGCGTCATTAAAAGAAGCCACTAGTTTTATCTCGGTAGGGACTTTCTCATCTAATTCATTGCCGGTAATCCCTAAGAGGGGTATCTGGATAGAATTTAGCAGTTTTCTAGCCTTAACCTCGGAAATATCTATAGCCTTAGGCCCAAAATATATGCCCAGGTCACTCATTGGTTTACTCCTGTCTTAGACATGCGTTTACTGCTCTGAAGCCAGTTATCCACATCTTTACGGTCAAATCTCCAGACTCCTCCTACCTTAATACCGGAGATCTTTCCCTGGCTCAACCAGTTATATATAGTCTGCTTCTTGAGCTTAAGATATTCTGCCAATTCATCAATGTCTATAAGTCTAGTCATAGCCCTTTCTTATATTATAATAAACAACGATGGATTTAATTAAAACATAAAAGACTTACATTGTCAAGTGTTTTCTTACTTAGACTACGATGGACTTACCGGAAGTTACTTGGGGGGGGTTATTACGGAGTGTAGGTATACTCTGTTTTTATATCTAACTGGGTAACTGTATTACTTAAAGCCTGGTTAAGGGGATAAATAGTAACTAGAATATTATAGAGGATATCGTTATCAGTAGGTATTATATAGTTGGGCGCGGGAACGCCTAAGCCAGAGCAATCTCTATGACAGGCGTATTTTTTGTTAGTGGCATCCGCTGTCCAGGTCCCCTTTCTAAGCATATCCTGGACATAATTCATCATGCCTTTACCGGCATAATAAGCCTTGATCCTGCTTACCTGATGATGCGTCAAACGGGACTGGCTGATAATGGTCCTGAGCATAGCGCCGGACAAGATAACCACGACTAATATTATAGCTAGAACGATGATTAGGACTATGCCGCTTTCGTTAGCTTCCGGATTAGGCATCTTTTCTTAAAGATATCTTATAGTCATTGCCTGCCCGTTGCAAAACTACGTGACCTTCCCTGGCCAGCCAACCCAGGCTCATAAGAAGATTGTCGCGGGATTTATCTATTCCTTTGCCCAATTCAGTCAAGGTGGCCTCTCCGTGCTGATCCAGGAAATGCCATATATCACCAGCAACTATACCGATTTCTGTAATCATTTTCTCCTCCAGGCCTTCATTTTATAAGAAATGCCGCTTAAGTCAACATCTTTATTTTGCCGCCGCTTCAATCCGATTTATCCTTTCCTGCGCGCTCCCGGATTCCGCTATATTCATCTGCAATATCTTTTTATATATGCTCAGGGCCTCTGGAGAGTTATCCCTATCTTCATAAATCTGTCCTAATCTAAAAAGCGCTTCCGCCGTTAAAACATTATCCTGCTGGGCAGAGTTAACCGCCTCAAGATATTCTTTTATCGCGTCATCAATATTACCCCTCTCCTCCTGGATCTCAGCCACTTTAAAGTGCAATTTTTGGGCGTCTTTTAGAGCTACGCCTTTTAAGCCATTACGGTAGTAATCCAGGGCAGCATTGTAATCGCCTTTTTTGGCTAAACCTTCCGCTATTTTTAAAGAAATAGAGTCGCTTAAATTGGGATAATTCCTAGCCACATCTTTATATAAATCCAAGGCTAAATCAAATTTACCTTCAAGCGTATATATGTCCGCTATGGCTAAAGAGGCTTTAGGCAAAATCTCCGGTTTATTTAAATCCAGGGCTTTCTGAAAACTCTCCAAAGCCTCTTTATTCTTGGACTCCTCGGCGAAAACCAAACCCAGCGCGTAATAGGCATCCGCTAACAGATAACTACCGGAAAAATCCCGGATAAGCGAGGAAAAATACCTGGCTGCCAGATCCGGCTCAGCGTGTTGATAATAAAAACTGCCCAGCCACCAAATGATCTCGGGAGTGAAAGCAGAATCCGGATATTTTGAACGCAGGGCCTTAAACCTAGCCAAGGCCTCTTTTTCTTCCCCCGCCTGATAAAGAGAATCCGCAACCCCATATTCGGCTTTCTGAGCTAGCTGTACCTGTGATCCGGAAAGCTTAGTAACCTCCTTAAAAGTTTGGATTGCCGAAGAATAATCCCCTAAATTATAATAGCAATTACCCAATAGATAAAGCGCCTTGGGTTTTAAACCGCTATCCTTTAGTTCAAGCAAGAATTTTTTGAGGGTATTTTTAGCGGAATTATAATCCTGCGCGTTAAAATAAGCCAACCCCAGGGTATAGACAGCATCATCAAAAAATTGCGACTCAGGAAAACTCTTTACTAAATTAGCAAGGTTTAAAATAGCTTGATCGGTTTGGGAATCTTTTAAAAATACCGCCCCTAGTTGATAGAGGGCGTAATCGCTATAAGCAGAACCCGGGTATTCCTTTAATAATAAACTATACGCTTCTTCGGATCCCTTAAAATCCGCGCCTTCCTGATAGGCGTCTCCTATCTGACAAAGAGCGCTCAATTTAAGCGTAGTATCGGCGCTCGAATCAACCACCTTTTGAAATTCTTTAATCGCCCCTTTAGTATCTCCCTGTTTGAATAAAGACCATCCTAAGTTATAACGCAATTTGTCAACCGCTTGAGCAGGCATATCTTTAAGATTTATTTTGGCTAACGCGTCTTTATAGGCCCCGGAAGCAAGCGAGTAATCCGCCAAATTATAGAGGGCATCCGCCCTGCCGATACTACCCTGAGCGGAAATTAAAGGGTCATTAGTCAGCGCTAATAATTCTTCGTATAATTTTATAGCCTCATTTATCCGGTTAGTCTCCATAAAAAGCAGGGCTTTACCTAACAAGAGAATATCCCGGCTGCGCTTCTCCAAATCCTCCTGCTTTAAACTCCAGAAAACATCTTCAGCCTCTTTATAGCGTTTTAATTTCAGGTAGCTCCAGGCTAAATCCAGTTTGCATAAAGCCTGCATTTTTTCATCCGGATTAAGCCCTAAAACTTTAGCATACGCGGCGAGCGCTTCTTCAAAGTTACCCAGATAATAGTTGGCTTCGCCTAAATAAAAATAAAGGTAGGCCAGGCGCAGGGGGTCTTTGGCTAAAGCCGCTATAGAGGGGCTTATCCTATTTTTTAAACCGGTGTAATCCTTTAAGCTGTACAGGCACTCTATAATCTTAAACAAGGCGTCCTTGCTCTGAGGCTCCTTAGGGTATTTTTCTGCTAAAGCCCTAAAATATTCCAACGCGCTTTTAAATTTCTGTTCCTGGAATAAACACCAACCCAAAGAATAATAAGCAACAGGCACATAGGAAGACGCCGGAAACTCCCGGATAATCTTCTTATAATTCAGAATAGCCTGATTAAAATTATTACCTTTAAAATTGACTTCGGCAATCCAATAATAGAGAGCGTCTCTGATATTTTTTGAACGGGAGTCTTTTAAAAGCATCTCAAACTTGAGCAGGGCATCCATAAACTTATTCTGATGAAAGTAGCATTCGCCAACTAATAAATTTGCTTCTATAACCGAAGGAGAATCCGGGTAATTATTCAGAAAGCGCTCTAAAAGTCCGAGGCTGACCTCATAAAAACCATCTTCCAGGGCCTTTTTAGCCATAAAAAGCGTCTCTTCTTCTTTAGGCTTAGAGGCAGCTGACGAAATATCGTCAGGAAACACCTGGGTTAAAGGAGCCCAGGCCAACAGAAAGACTAAAATTATCCGAGTCATTCTCATCTTCAATCTAGCAACACCTTTCTTAAGGATTGCGCCGTGTAGGATCTTTGGTTCTTAATAAGCTCGTCGGGGCTAGTGGCTGCCAAAAGCTGGCCTCCCTTGTCTCCGCCTTCCGGGCCCAGATCAATAATATAATCAACACTCTTGATCACCTCTAAATTATGCTCGATTACAATCACGGTATTGCCCTTATCTACCAACCTTTGCAATACGTTGATTAGTTTATCCACATCGGCAAAATGCAGACCCGTAGTCGGTTCATCCAGCATATAAAGCGTGTTTCCAGTTGAGCGCCGGCTTAATTCGCTGGAAAGCTTAATCCTCTGCGCCTCTCCGCCGGATAAGGTGGTCGCGGATTGCCCAAGCTGAATATAGCCTAACCCGACATCAAATAGATAAGCCAGCGTATTCTTTATTTTTGGAATATTACTGAATAATTCCAGGGCTTCTTCTATAGTCATCTCCAAAACCTGGGCGATAGATTTACCTTTATATTTCACGGCTAAAGTCGCCTCATTAAACCTTAAGCCTTTACAAATATCGCATTTAACATAGACATCGGGAAGAAAATGCATCTCGATCTTCTTTATCCCGTCACCCCTACAAGCCTCGCAGCGGCCTCCCTTAACATTAAAAGAAAATCTTCCGGGTTTAAATCCCCGGACGCGCGACTCCGGAAGACGCGCGAATATATCCCGTATATGGCTAAAAACACCCGTGTAGGTAGCCGGGTTTGAGCGGGGGGTCCTGCCGATTGGCGACTGGTCCACCACAATAACCTTGTCAATAAACTCCGCTCCTGTAATTTTTTTAAAAAGCCCGGGCTTTTCTTTGGACTGGTAAAGCTTTTGCGTCAGCGCGCGGTACAATGTTTCATCAATAAGTGTAGATTTTCCTGAACCCGATACACCGGTGACTCCGATAAAAGTGCCTAAAGGGAATTTAACATTGATATTTTTAAGATTATGTTCAGCTGCCCCTTTTATCTCCAAAACTTTTCTGCTCTGCCAGCTTCTCCTGGCCTTGGGTAAATCTATTTTCAATTCCCGCCTTAGATATTTAGCGGTCAAAGAACGCTCATCCTTTAAGAGCTCCTCTTTTGTCCCCGAGAAAACTACCTCTCCGCCATGCCTGCCTGCCCCGGGGCCCAAATCCACAATATAATCCGCGTTGAGTATAGTCGCCTCGTCATGCTCGACTACCAGCAGGGTATTGCCTAAATCCCTTAATGATTTAAGGGTAGCCAGCAACTTAGCATTATCCCGCTGGTGTAAACCAATGCTGGGCTCATCCAATATATATAATACGCCGACTAGGCCTGAGCCAACCTGAGTAGCCAGGCGGATCCTCTGTGCCTCGCCCCCGGAAAGGGTGGCGCTTTTTCTATCCAAGGTCAAATAGTCTAACCCGACATCAATACAGAATTTCAGCTTTTGGGTTATCTCTTTTAAAACCTGCCGGGCGATCAGCTTTTCCTTAGCGCTTAGTTTAAGGCCGGTAAAGAAATTATGCGCTTCTTTAATGGACATCAAGCTAACCTCCCAGATGTTCCTGCCGCTAATCCTAACCGCCAGGCTCTCTTTCTTAAGCCGGGCTCCTTTACACAAAGGACAGGCTGAACTAGACATAAATTTGGAAATCTCTTCTTTCAGATAATCGCTATCTGATTCGCGGAATAACCTTTCCAGATGCGAGATCACTCCCTCAAATGGCTTATTACCTATAAATTCCTCTGAGCCATAAAGTATCGCCTGCTGATTTTCTTTAGATAATTTATTGAACGGGGTATCCAGATTAAAACGCCGCTTGGCGGCTAATTCCCGGATGAGCCAACGGTAATAAAGGATGTAGCCCCGGCCTCCTCTTTTCCAGGGAGCAATGGCTCCCGCGTTGATGGATTTACTTTTATCGGGAATAACCAAATCCAGATTAAATTTAATCTTGGTCCCCAGGCCATTACACTCAGCGCAGGCCCCATAAGGCGAATTAAAAGAAAAAACGCGCGGCTCTACCTCCGCGTAATTTACCCCGCATTTTGAACAGGCGTATTGCTCGCTAAAAACCATATCTTCCTTAGCGCTTATAATCACAATGCCCTTACCAGCCTTTAGCGCTGTTTCCACTGAATCGGTAAGCCGGTTTTTCAGCCCGTCTTTAATGGTCAGCCTGTCCACCACAACTTCTATATTATGGGTTTTATATTTAGCTAATTCAGCCTTAAGGGGTAATTCATAGATTTTGCCATCCAGGCGCACCCGCGCAAACCCGGACTTTTGAATCCCGCTAAATATATCTTTATACTCCCCTTTTCTACCCCGGACCAAGGGCGCCAGTATCTGAATATCCGTGCCTTGGGGAAGCGCCATTATTCTTTCAACAATCTCCTGCGCGCTTTGCCTTTCTATCTGAGCGCCGCAGCGATAACAAAATATTTTACCGACGCGGGCAAACAAAAGCCGGAAATAATCGTAGATCTCTGTCTGGGTGGCCACAGTAGAACGGGGGTTGCTTCCCGCTTTTCTCTGCTCAATAGCGATCGAAGGAGAAAGCCCGGATATATATTCTACATCCGGTTTCTGCAGTTGCTCCAGGAACTGGCGGGCATAACTGGAAAGACTCTCAATAAACCTGCGCTGGCCCTCGGCGTAAACAGTATCAAAGGCGAGGCTGGATTTGCCTGAACCGGACAAACCGGTGACCACTATAAGTTTATTGCGGGGAAGCTTAAGGCTTATATTCTTAAGGTTATGCTCTTTGGCTCCGCGGATAATGATAAATTCATTCTGCATTTTTATCGCTCTTGCAATATTCTTAATTTCTCCCGGGCTTGGGGGTCATATTTATTGATCAACAAAGCCTTGGTATAACTATTCCAGGCTTGCGCCAGTTCACCCTTGGCAAAATAATAATCACCCTCTAATACAAAACGCTCGCTGCTTTCCGGATAGCTTTGGCTGAATTTTTTTAATTCCGTCGCTGCTTCATCATACATCCCGAGGCGTAAATATTCCCGGATTAAATTTTTACGCACGGGATTTTCTTGAGGCAGATACTTCAATATGTTCCGATAAACGCTTAGATTATCTTTCCAATAGTCGTTGGCCTGATAAGTCAATAATGAAAATATAATAACAACTATTATAAACAAGAATTTTCCTATGCGGGATGACTTTTTCATAATAAGCGCGACCAGAAGAAATACCCCTACGCAGGGTAAATACAGCCAGCTCTCCGCTAGCAGCGCCGCTTTCAGCCAGGGGTAAGCGGATAAAAGAAAAAAGACCGGGATAAGCCCGCAAAAAAACCAAGCCGCCCCCAAAAGGACTAGTTTATTCTTCCTTTCCTTAAACAAAAATAAACCAAGTAAAGTAAAGACTAGAAGAGTAAATAAAACCCTGGGGTCTAATAAGCTTGTTATAAAAGGGGTTGTCCTGAACATATGCAGGTTTAATGGCAGAATCAAAATACTTAAATATTCTAAGATTATATAAAGAAAATTCAGCGCGTTAAAAAACAGGGGCAGTCCGCTAAACGGCAACCAGAATGCCTGAGCTCCAAATACTTTTGCCCTTAAAATGATATACGCTAAATCCAACGCCAAAAAAGGAAGAATATATTTAAACCTCTTAAGGCCCGACGGGTTAATAAATAAAATCAGGAATAACAACAAAGGAAGGATCAGGGAACTCTCGCGGCATAAAAGCGCCAGCCACGCAAACAATAAACTAAAGATATAATTCTTTTTAGAATTTGGCAGGATGAATCTTTGAAAAAACAGGATACTCAAGAGCATGCATAAAGCCGCTAAGCTATCCGCCCTCCCTCCTATATAGGCGACAACCGAGGAATTAACCGGATGGACCGCGAACATCAGGCTGGCTGCTTGGGCCAGGGGGATAGTCGCTATTAAACAAATAATAAAATAAACTAAAACGCTATTTAAAATATGCAGGACGATATTGCTAAAATGAAAACCAAACGGATTAAGCCCCCATATTTTATAATCTAAATAATAACTGAGCTGCTGAATAGGCCTGTAGGTTTTAGGCAAATCGTAAATACTGGAACTAAAAATTGCTTTAGCCTCCCCGGATTTAATCAAGGGGTTCTCCACAATTAAAACCTGGTCGTCTAAAACAAAACCGTTACGCAGGGAGTTGGAATAAATCAAAAACACCGCTAGCAATAATAAAATTATAAATTTTCTGTGCATTTTTCTAACTATGAGGAATGATTTGCTTGGCTTGGAGCAAGAGGAAACTTACCGGGTCATAGATACCAACTTGGACAAACAAATGACGAAAATTAAAATAATCGGATAGCGCGATCCCGATTACTAACATACAGGCTAACGGGATAGCGTAACGCCAAGTAATCCTCCGGGCGATTTTCTGCAGCATAAGGACCGAGAATAAACGCATGGGTATATCTAAAATAATCACGTAACGCAGATTCTTGGTGAAAATATCAAACAAGATAAAATTAACCAGGAAGACAATTATAAAATATAGCGGCAAATCATCGGTTTCTTTGTTTACAAAATAACAAAAGATAAAGCTAATAGTTAAAATAACCACCCAGGGAGAAAGCAGCGCATAATCTATTAAGTAGCGATACCAGGGCCCGGAGCCAAAAAGAAGGGCGTAGGTATTAGCCTGAGGCGAATTTAAGATTATTTTTAGAGCGCTAGGCATATAAGGCAAGCAACCTAAAACCAGATAAACCAAGCCCACGCAAATAAACGGTAGAAATAAGATTGCGGCGAATTCCTTGAAGTTGAATTCCTTTTTACAGACAAGTTTATCCACGATAAGAAATGATAAAAAAACAAGAGTCAATAATACGCTGGTCTCTTTAATTAAAATGCTCAAGGAATAGGCGGCAATAAAAAGCGCGAATTTTAACCTGCTTCTGGATTTTAGGAAATCCCAGAATAACCATACCGCTAGGCTTAAAAATAAAATCACGGCGCTCTCTATCAGCGCGCGCCTGGCCATGGCCATTTGCAGCGGAGAAAAGGCCAATAGGATCACAAATAACAAAGCTAGATTTTCGCCTAAATATTTCCTGGAGAAATAATACGATACGCCTAAGAAAAGGAGATAACAAAATAAAGAAAGGTAGGCTAAATTTATAAAGGAGTACCCGAAGGCCTTAAGCCAGAGGCTGGATAAAATAATAAAACCTATCCTTAGGGGATTAGGGAAAAGCCAATGCTGCTGATTTTGGGTATATTCTTTAAAAAGATCCGCAAACCCCTGAAGGCCGTTCTGCCCTATATAAGAGGCGTACTGAAAATAATACCCCTCATCCGCCCCGGAAGCGAATTGCACATTTTTCAGGGTCCCCGAAATACAGGTGACCGCTAAAACAAGGATTAAGAAAAAAATTAATTTATAAGTCGATTTTGTGGCCATGGGGACTAAATATTTTAAATTTAGCTAGTTTTAACCTTTGCGCTAAAAATGCCCAGGTTGTCCCAATCACGCTAAAGCCGTAGATGATACTCCTCTTTAACGAGATAGACGATGATTCTTGGGTATAGCGCGAAGGCGCGGTTATTTCGCCTATACGAAACCCAAAGTGTATTGCCTGCGCCAGGATTTGATTATCAAAAACAAAATCATCCGAATTCTCCAATAACGGCAGTTTAAGTAAGACCTCTTTGGAAAATGCCCTATAGCCGGTATGATATTCGGAGAGTTTCTGACCTAAGATTACATTCTGAAAAAAAGTAAGCAAACGGTTAGCTATATATTTATACCTGGGCATTCCGCCCTTTAAGGCAAAACCGCCTAAAATCCTTGAACCTAAGACAATATCAAACATCCCTGAGCCGACCAAGGCAGCCATAGCATTGATTAACTTAGGCGGGTATTGGTAGTCAGGATGGAGCATAATTACTATATCCGCCCCCCTGCTTAACGCTTCTTTATAACAAGTTTTTTGATTGGCGCCATAGCCCTTATTTTTCTTATGCACAAATACCTGCAGGCCTAACTTACGGCAGACTTCCACGGTCTTATCCCGGCTATGGTCATCGATGACTAATATTTCATCAACCAGGCTCCGGGGAATATCCAGGTAAGTCTGCTCTAAGGTGTGTTCGGCATTATAAGCCGGCATTACCACTATGATCTTTTTTCCTTCTAACATAGGATTAGATTATAACAAAAAAAGAAGCCCCTGTAAATGTTTAGATAAGACTATAACTTACAGGGGCTTCTTTTTTGACTGCATATTATCTCTTTTTCTTCTTCCCGCCTCTTTTCATCTTGGCGCAGGAAACATCACCCTTCTTATCCAAGAAATAAAGGTAGCCTACTTTTCTTTTGATACCGCATTTCGCTACCTTCTTGGGGCTACCTCCCTTTTTAGAGCCTCTGGCCATCTTAGCGCAAGAGACATCACCCTGTTTGTCAATATAATAGAGATAACCTTTCGCCCTCTTTACTCCTACTTTCATTACTTTGTCTGCCATTTTCTGATTCACCCCCCTTCTTTTTATAAATTATGTATCCAACATATTTATTTAAGTTCCAATTTTGACCGGCTGCAAAATCTGCTTTAAAGTTGCAATCGCTGATAAGACCGCCAGAAAGCTAGTCTTAGGGTTATCCGGATGTAAAATATTCTCAGTGCGAGTAGAGATATTTCCGGCTTCAGCTTCTACCCTTACTTCATGTATATTCTTGGTGGCTTTCGGCGAAGCAATGATCCTGACATAAGTATTATTTACGCCTACGCCGGCCAGGCCTAACACCGCGGCAACATTGATATTTTGAGGGAAAAACTTGACTGCCTCGCGGGCCGTGCCTGAGAATAAAAGCGTATCTTTCTTTATCCCGGATAGCTTTATTCTTTTATCCTCGACAAACTTGACTCCCTTAAAAGATAACGGGTGCTTAGTAGTGGTAAGGGTAACTTTTTTTATCTTCCCCACGCTGGCAGCTTTTACAGCGTCAATCCCGCAGAGAGCGCCGCTGGGTATATAAACCCGGCCGCCATTCTTTTTAGCTAACGCGGTCAGCTGCTTAAGACGGTTGGCTACCCCGCCCACGCTCATAATCATAATATCTTTACCGCTGGCTAACGCATATTTAGCTATATCCCAGGATACTTTTGCCGAAGCAGCTTCAACCACTAACTCTGATTTGTTAATCAGCTGTTTAAGATTATCCATTGCTAAAGAAGAGCCGGATAATTTTCTAGATAAATCTTTAGTCTTCTTCTTATCCAGGTCATAAAGCCCGCCAAGCTTGGCTTCTTTAGAAAAATCCTTAACAATTACCTTAGCCAAGGAACTTCCTATCGCCCCGCAGCCGACAATTCCGATTTTTAGTTTATCCATATCTATTTAGGGACGGTTCTCAAGCCAATCTTAAAGTGTCCCCATATTGGGGACACTTTTGCTTTGAGTTGAGAACCGTCCCTGAAAATTATCTATTAAACGCACCTTTTTAATATTTAGCGCTAAGGCAATCAAATAATTACCGGAAATTATTTTAAGAGGTTTTAGGTTTTCTGAATCTACGATAGCGATATAATCAAGCTTGGCGTTTTTATTCTTATTGATCAGCTGTTTCATCCGGCTAATAATCCTGACCGTATCCTTAGCCCCTCCTTTGATTAAAACTTTAGCTAAATTTAACGCGCGGGATAGCACCAGGGCATCTTTCCTCTCCTGTTTACCCAGATACACATTCCTTGAGCTCATGGCTAAGCCGTCTTTTTCACGCAGAGTAGGCATAATTTTTATTTTAACCGGGAAGTTTAAGTCTTTTGTCATTTTTTTGATGATGCTGGCCTGTTGCGCGTCTTTTTGCCCGAAATAAGCAACATTCGGCTGGACAAGGTTAAATAACTTCGTTACTATCGTGGCCACGCCGCGAAAATGTCCCGGGCGGGACTTTCCACAAAGCCCTGCGCTTAAACCCTCAACATTCACATAAGTGGAAAAATCCTTGGCGTACAGAGCATTTGCTCTAGGAAGAAAGACATAATCAACTTTTTCTTTTTTACAGAGTAACAGGTCTTTTTTTAGCGGTCGGGGATAAACCTTTAAATCTTCTTGAGGGCCGAATTGCTTGGGGTTTACGAATATGCTTACAACCACGATTTTATTCTCTTTACGCGCTTGGGCAATTAAACTTAAATGCCCGGCATGTAAAGCGCCCATAGTCGGGACAAAACCAATGGACTTGCCGGAAATTTTAAACTTTTTGAGATTTTTAAACAACTCATCCGGCGCTTTGATTATCTTCATATTACCTCTATTAACGGCCTGATCACAAAATCTCTAGTGAACAGGCGCGGATGAGGGATAATCAGCCCTTTGCGGTCTACAATTTTATCCCCGTAAAGTAAGATATCCAAATCTATTTTGCGCGGGCCGTTTCTAACGGAACCTAGGCGGCCTAATTGTTTTTCAATATCTTTCAGCGCTTTTAGAAGACCAAAAGGCGTAAGGCCGGTTTTTATTTTAAAAGCCCCGTTTAAAAATTTAGGCTGCCCGCCAGGGCCTCCGACGGGATTTGTGAGGATTAACCGGGATTGTTTTAGCACTCTTGTGTTTTTTAACAAATTTATTTTCCTAACGGCTTCCTTGATGTTCTTGCGTCTATTGCCTAAGCTTGAGCCAACTCCCAGATAGCAAGTTACCATAATTCAGGGATTGCTTCAGCGCCTACGGCGCTTCGCAATGACGTTTGATTAAATATGTTTTAGCCTATCCAGCGCTTCTCTTATCCGCTCTTTGTTCACGGTAAGCGCCATCCGAATGTAGCCTTCACCAAATTTACCAAATCCCACCCCGGGAGTAACGACGATGTTGGTCTTCTCTAATAACCTGCCCGAGAACTTTATAGAATCTTTTCCTTTAGGGACTTTAATCCAGACATAAAATGTGGCCTTGGGGCGATTTAGCTGCCAGCCTAAAGAATCTAAACCATTCATCAGGACATCCCGCCTCTCTTGGTAGAGAGTGCACATGTGTTCAATGTGCTCTTGCGGACCACTCAGCGCGGCAATCCCGGCCAACTGCACCGCCGAGAAGATCCCGGAATCAATATTAGACTTAACTTTGGCCAAAGCCGCGATTAATTTTTCGTTTCCGCAGGCCCAGCCTACGCGCCAACCGGTCATATTATAAGTCTTGGATAACGAATGGAATTCTATCGCTACCTCCTTAGCCCCGTCAAATTCCAGTATGCTTTGCGCGCGATACCCATCATAGCACATTTCAGAATAAGCCAGGTCCGAGATAATAATAACTTTATTTTTATGCGCGAAATCAATAAGCTCTTTATAGAAATTTTTGTCCGCGGTCGCGGAAGTCGGATTATTAGGATAATTAACAAAGATTATTTTTGCTTTTTTGCGCGCGCTTAACGGTATTTTCTTTAAATCCGGCAAAAACGCATTTTTTTCAATGAGCGGCATAAGATAGGGCAAGCCTCCGGCTAAAATTGTCCCGCCTTTATAGGGAGGATAACAGGGGTCCGGGACCAAAGAATAATCTCCCGGATTTAAGAAGGCGAGAGGAAAATGGGCCAGACCCTCTTTGGAACCTATTAACGGAAGGATCTGGGAATCCGGATTAAGACTGACTTTAAACCTTTGTTTATACCAGGCTGCGATCGAACGGCGTAAAACCGGCATACCCTGGTCTAGCGCGTAACGGTGGTTAGCCGGCTCAAGCGCTGCCTGATACAATGCTTCCACTATATGTTTAGGCGTAGGCTGGTCAGGGTCACCAATTCCTAAGTCAATAATATCGCGGCCTTGCGCGCGGGCCTGCCTTTTAGCTTTGTCGATTTCCAGAAATAAATACTCGGGTAATGCCTGTAATTTTTTAGATAGTTTAAACATAACTGTCCTTATTTTAGCACATCTTGCATGGAATAAAGTCCGGCGGGTTTTCCCAAAACCCATTTCGCCGCCTTCAAAGCGCCTAAAGCAAATAAATCCCGCGAATGCGCCTGATGTTTGATTTCAATGCGCTCGGAATTCCCGCAGAATATAACCGTATGGTCACCCACAATATCTCCCAAGCGGACTGAATGCGTAGGCACCGCTTTTTTAGTAACTTCATTAAGTATCGCGGCTAATTTTTTAGCTGTTCCCGAAGGAGCGTCTTTTTTGGTTTTATGATGCGCCTCCACTATCTCAATACTGTAATCCGGGCCTAACCTTTTAGCTATATCCGGTAAGATTGAGAATAATACATTTACGCCTATAGCCATATTCGGGGTAAAGACTACCGGCACAACGCCGGAGACCTCTTCCACTTTTTTTATCTGCGTCTCACTTAAACCGGTTGTCCCCAGCACAAGCGCTTTCTTATATTTGGCGACATAATCAAGATTCGCTTCAGTTGCCTCAGGTACGGTAAAATCCACCAGCACATCAACAAGAAACAGCCCGTCCTGGGTAGAGGATATTTTTAGTTTTCCTATATCCTTGCCTATGGCTGGAGTCCCTTTTTTCTCCAGGGCCAGAGCTAGTTCAAAATCTTTATCCAATGAGGCTAGCTCAAAAATACGCCTCCCCATTTTACCGCAGACACCCGCAACTCCCAACTTTATCATTATTTCTCCCTTTTTAGGGACGGTTCTCAAACTAATCTTAAACTGTCCCCTTAGCGGGGACAGTTTTGCTTTGAGTTGAGAACCGTCCCTGATTATAATAGCCCGTAATCTTTTAAAGCTTTTTTAAGTTTCTCCAAATTATCAGCCGACATCGCGCACATCGGTAGACGTAAATCCGGCTCACACCTACCCATTAATCCCAACGCGGTCTTAACCGGAATAGGATTAGTTTCAATAAAAATGGCTTTGACTAACGGCAGTAATTTATAATGCAGGCTCTGCGCTTGCTTAATATCCCCTTTTTCAAACGCGCTGACTAAATTCGCCACATCTGCCGGCACAATATTGGCTACTACCGAGATTATCCCCACTCCGCCGATACTTAATACCGGGAGCGTCAGCCCGTCGTCTCCGGAAGTGAGTTGGAAATTCGGGGGGCAGAGCGCTTTTATCCGCGACATCTGCTCCAAATTTCCCGATGCCTCTTTTACCGCCATGATATTTTTACAATCATTGGCTAGCTTCGCGATTGTCTCCGGCTCAATATTAACCCCGGTCCTACCAGCAATATTATAAAGAATTATCGGGATTTTAACTGAATCCGCGACTGCCTTAAAATGTTCATACAGGCCTTTTTGGGTCGGACGGTTATAATACGGAGAGACCTGTAACGACGCGTCTGCTCCGGAACTAGCCGCCTGTTTAGTCAACATTATAGCCTCTTGCGTAGAATTAGAGCCTGTCCCGGCGATGACCGGGACTCTTTTATTGACCTGCTCAATAGTAATTTCAATCACCCGTTCATGTTCCTCAAAAGACAAAGTAGCCGACTCTCCGGTTGTCCCGCAAGGCACAATCCCGCTGGAACCGTTTTTAATCTGAAAATCAATGAGCTCCCGCAGTTTCTTTTCATCAACTTTGCCATTTCTAAATGGCGTTACAATAGCGACTATCGAGCCTTTAAACATAGGTATTCTCCTCTATAAACTATTTTCGCTTTTCCTTCCAGCCAGGCTTCTGAAAATTTAAGCCCATCCTTTTTAAAATATACTTTCAGGATTTCTCCGCTTTTTGTATGCATATTGATTTTAGGCAAAACACTATACGTCTTTAAAGCAAAAATTAACGCGGCGGCAACGCTTCCTGTCCCGCAGGCAAGAGTTTCATCCTCAACCCCTCTTTCATAGGTACGGATCCTTAAGGAGTCTTGGCTTAGGATTTCCACAAAATCAACATTTGTTCCGGCGGGGAGAAATTTTTTATGCCGCCGGATTTCTCTACCGATTTCTCGCACATTTATCTTCTCTATCCCCTCAACAAATATCACCGTATGCGGGACTCCGGTATTAATAAAATTAACCGCTAAGTTCCTGCCGCTAACCTTAATGGGAATACCCAATTTTAAATCTTTGGGCTTAGAAAGTCTTACTTTAACATTGTCCGCGTTTACTTTAGCCATAATAATCCCGGCCAAGGTCTTAATTTTAATATTCTTTTTTCCGGTGTAAAGCGCGGCGCAGCGTGAGCCGTTACCGCACATCTGAGCCTCTGAACCGTCGCTATTAAAAATCCGCATACGGATAGTATCCGGACTAATCCTGCTTAAAACAAGCAAGCCGTCTGCGCCAACCCCGAATTTCCTGTCGCAAATCTCTCTTGCCAGTTTCTTTAAAGAAACGGACTCCGGCTCGGAATTAATGACTACAAAATCATTCCCGGAAGCCACCATTTTAGTAAATTCTATTTTTTTAATCATATTCTATAAAAACGCGGGGATAACTTCATTACGCGTTAGATCCTCATAAGTTTCCCGTTTACGGATTACAAATACTTTATCTTTGACTACCATTACCTCTTGGGCCCTGCGCCGAGAGTTATAATTGCTGGACATACTGAACCCGTACGCGCCCGCTCCCATAACCGCTAGATAACTTCCCTCTTCCACTTTAGGTAGAACTCTGTCTTTAGCAAAAAAATCTCCACTCTCGCATATTGGCCCGACAACATCCGCTTTTTCGAATTTTTTTATTTTACTTAAAGACACTATATTGTGATACGCCTCGTATAATGCCGGACGGATCAAATCATTCATACCGCTATCCACAATAATAAATTTCTTTTTCGGGGTATTTTTAACATAAAGAACTTTCGTTACTAATATTCCGGCATTACCAACGATAAACCTGCCCGGCTCCATGATTATCTTAAGACCTGTCTTTCTTAATAAGGGCAGGATCTTAGCGGCAAATTTTAGCGCGGTCTGCGGGGTTTCTTTGTCATAAATAATCCCCAAACCCCCTCCGATATTTAAATATTCTAATATTATCCCGTCTTTCCTTAGTCTTGAGATAAATCTTATTACTTTGGCTATAGCGGCCACAAACGGCTCAGGGGCAGTTATTTGCGACCCGATATGGATATGCAGCCCGGATATTTTTACATGCGAAAAACCCCTGGCTAACAAAATAATCCGTTTGGCGGTTTTGAAATCTATTCCGAATTTATTAGTCAGTTTTCCCGTAGTAATATATTTATGCGTTTTAGGTTCAACGTCAGGATTAATGCGCAAAGCCACATTTACGCGCCTTTTCAGGCGCCGGGCAATATGCTGGATATTTTTTAATTCCGAAGAAGACTCGACATTAAAAAATAAAATTCCCGATTTTATCGCTTCTTCTATTTCATAGTCAGTTTTACCGACCGAGGCATAAACTATCCTTCCGGGAGGACAACCCGCTTTTAAGGCGCGGAATAACTCACCCCCCGAAACAACATCCAGCCCCGCGCCCCTTTTTACCAAAGCCCTAAGAACAGCTAAGTTAGAATTCGCTTTTACCGAATAGCATATAAGCGGATGAATCAGCCGGAAAGCCTGCTCCAGCTTAATAAAATGTTCAATTAAAGTTTGGTAACTATAGATATAAAGCGGGGTGCCGAATTTTTTGGCTAAATCCTGCACTTTCAGCTCTTCGCAATATAAATTATTTCTTTTAAATTTGAATTCATGCATATAATTATCTCAGCTTTCTCTGCCAGGCCCGCAACTCTCTTTGCACTAGCTTCGGGCTTGTGCTGCCAAAAGATTGTTTTAGGTTGACTGAGGCCCAGGCATTTAATATCCTTTTAACATCGGGCAGCAGCTTAACCGAATATTTTTTTAACTCGGCCGCGCTTAAACTGGATATCTTCTTACCTTTATCCAGACAGTCCCTGACCATTGAACCCACGATATCATGCGCCTCCCTATAGGATACGCCTTTTTTAATCAGGTATTCTACAACATCGACTGAAAATAAGGCTTCATCGCCTAAGCGGCTGGCGACAGCCTCTTTTTCAATGACAATGTTCTCAAACAAGGCGACAAAAATCTCCAGAATATCCTTGACCGTATCTACCGCGTCAAAAAGCGGAGGTTTATCCAGCTGTAAATCCCGGTTATACGAAGAAGGCAGGCCCTTCATTAATATCAGGACGCTGGAGAGGTCTCCCTGGATCTTGCCGACTGAGCCTCGGATTAATTCCAATATATCCGGGTTCTTTTTATGCGGCATAATGCTTGAGCCGGTGCAAAAAGAAAAATCAATATCAATAAAAGAGAACTCTTTGGTGGACCAGAGAATCAGGTCCTCAGCCATCCTGGAAAGATGTACGGATAAAATGGATAATGCCGCCAAGGTCTCGATAATAAAATCCCGGTCGCTTACCGAATCTATGCTGTTGGCGCTCACTTTTTTAAACCCAAGTTCTTTAGCGACATAATTTCTATCGATCGCCAGGCCGGTCCCGGAAAACGCGCAAGCGCCTAAAGGCATAGAATCTAATCTATCTTTAGCGTCGGATAATCTTGTTTTATCCCTCTCTAAACCTTCAACATAAGCTAACAAATGATGCGCCAATAATACGCATTGGGCTACCTGTAAATGCGTATAACCGGGGATAATCACCTTAAAGTTTTTATCCGCCAGCTTTAAAATTGCCTTCTGCAGTCCTGAGACAAACCCTGTCAGATTATCTATCTCATCCTTTATATACATTTTTATATCCAAAGCTATCTGGTCATTCCTGGACCGCGCGGTATGTAACTTAGAAGCGGCCTTACCTATTTTCTTAAAAAGAATCTCCTGGATATTAGAATGAATATCTTCGGCTCCTAAGTCAAACTTAAATTTATTGTTCTTTAAATCCTGGGCAATGGTATTAAGCCCCTTAACAATCGACGCGGAATCGGACTTAGGAATTATACCCTGCTTCCCCAGCATCTTAGCGTGGGCAATACTCCCTAAGACATCATACTTAGCCAGCCTTTTATCAAAAGATATACTGGAAGTAAACTTATCCGTGAGCAAATTTGTTTTTTTGGAAAATCTTGTTCCCCAAAGTTTTTTTGACATTATTGCGCTCTCCTCTATTACTACCTTTTATAGGGCATTCCCCATATCTTAATAAACCCCTCGGCAAGCGACTGGTCAAACTTATCTTCTTTGCCGTAAGTGCTCAACTCTTTTTTATAAAGCGAGTGCGGCGATTTTCTTCCCACTGCCACGCAACTGCCTTTGAATAATTTCAACCTGATCGAACCGGTTACATGCTTTTGGGTTGATTTTACAAAACCGTCTATTGCCTGTTTAAGCGGAGAAAACCAGAGACCGTTATATACCAGTTCCGCATATTTAAGGCTGATAATATCCTTAAAGTGGCTTGACTCCCTATCTAACACCAGCGCTTCTAATTCTTTATGCGCGATATATAAAATCGTCGCCGCCGGCGCCTCATAGATTTCCCTGGACTTGATCCCAACCAGCCTGTTTTCAACCATATCCGATCTGCCTACCCCGTAACATCCGCCGACCTCATTTAAATGCGTGATAAGTTTTTTTAATTTATAGGATTTACCGTCTATTTTCTTCGGGACTCCTTTTTCAAAATAAACTTCAATATATTTAGGGTAACTTGCCTGCGTAATCGGGTTCTTGGTAATCATATAGGCGTCTTCCGGAGGCTCCTGAGACAAATCCTCCAATACGCCCGCCTCAATGCTTATCCCCCAGATATTCCTGTCAATACTATAAGGTTTTTTCTTCGTAACATCTATCGGGATATTGCGCGCTTTGGCATATTCTATTTCTTCCTCCCTGGATTTAAATTCCCAGGTCCTTACCGGAGCCAGAATATCTAACTTTGGATCAAGGATACCCGCGGCAACTTCAATCCTTACCTGATCATTGCCTTTACCGGTGCAGCCATGGGCCACTGCGTCCGCTTTTTCTTTATGGGCGATCTCGACAAGGTATTTGGCGATTAGAGGCCTGCCTAAAGCAGTAGCCAATAAATATTTACCTTCATAAATGGCGTTTGCCTGTAAAGCCGGAGTGACAAAATCTTCCACAAACTCATCCTGCAGGTCCTTAATGTAAACTTTGGACGCGCCGGCAGCCAGGGCCCTGGCCTCAATTGCCTCTAAGTCTTCACCTTGGCCTAAACCCTGGCCTAAATCCGCCATAAAACAGATGACTTCATAACCTTTATCCTTAAGCCATCTGACTATACAGGATGTATCCAAACCGCCTGAATACGCTAGCACCACTTTCTTCATCTAATTATCTCCCTAATAATTTTATTAATATCGCTTTTTGCACGTGCATCCTATTCTCTGCTTCGTCAAAGACGACCGCGTTCCGGCTATCTAAAACCTCCCCGGTTATTTCTTCTCCCCTGTGCGCCGGAAGGCAATGCATAATCAAAGCATCTTTTTTGGCTAAACTTAGCAATTCTTTATTCACCTGAAAATTCTTAAAAGCCTCTTTTCTTATCTTAACCTCATCCTCCTGGCCCATGCTTGCCCAGACATCGGTATAAATGACATCTGCGCCTTTAACCGCGTTAGAGGAATCGTTAAATAAATTTATGACTCCCCCTGTTTCCTGGGCCAGAGCCTGAGCTTCTTTTAATACTCCGCTATCCGGCTCGTATCCTTGCGGGCAACCCACATTCATATTCACTCCCAGCTTCGCGCAAATAAAAATCAACGAATTACAGACATTATTTCCGTCCCCGACATAAGCCAGGGTAATGCCTTTAAGAGTTTTTAGTTTTTCTTTTACCGTATACAGGTCCGCTAACGCCTGACAAGGATGCGAAAAATCCGAAAGCCCGTTGATCACCGGAATCAACGCCGCCTTGGACATTTCTAGGCAATTCTTGTGCTCAAATGTCCTTAAAACAATTCCGTCAACGTATCTAGAGAGGGTTTTAGCCACATCGGCTATAGATTCCCTTACGCCTAAATTTATTTCATTGGGCGCTAAATATAAGGAATGCCCTCCTAGTTGGAACATCCCCACTTCAAAAGAAACCCGCGTCCTGTTGGAAGGCTTTTGAAAAATAAGGGCCAGGGTTTTACCGAAAAGCGCTTGGCCAAACTTAGCCTTATTCTTCTTGAGCTTATCCGTAAGGCTGAATAACTCGGCGATTTCTTTCGCAGTTAAATCTTTTATCGTAAGCAGGTCTTTTTTCATTTTTTCCTCGCCTAGATAGGGACGGTTCTCAAGATGAAGCAGAACTGTCTCCTCTTTGGGGACACTTCTCGCACGAGTTGAGAACCGTCCCTAAAATGGTAGCTGCCTTATCAATATCTTTCTTGGTCACATTTAACGCCGGCATAAGCCTTAAGACATTTTCGTGGGTACAATTAATCAGGAGCCCCTTTTCAATACACTTCTCGATTATATTTTTTCCTGCAATATTCAATTCCACTCCGACCATTAAACCCAAACCCCTTATTTCTTTTATTATAGTATGCTTTTCTTTCAGGGCATTTAACTGCGTGAATAAATATTCTCCCATTAAATTAGCGTTCTTAAGCATTTTTTCTTTTTGTATCGCCTTAAAGACGGCTAGAGCCGCCCTGGCGATAACCGGACCACCCCCAAAAGTGGAAGCGTGCATTCCGGGCCCTAAGGTATCCGCGATCTCTTTTTTTACCACCATCGCGCCGATTGGCAGGCCTCCGCCTAATGACTTAGCTAAAGTCATTATATCCGGAGTCATTCCGTAATGCTGATAAGCGAATAATTTTCCGGTCCTGCCCATTCCGGTCTGAACCTCATCCACAATAAGCAGCAATTTTTTTTCAGCGCATAATTTCCTTAAAGCCAGAACAAAATCTTTAGAGGCGACATTTATCCCGCCTTCGCCCTGCACAAGCTCTAACATTATGGCAATTGTTTTATCGCTAACCGCCTGTTTCAGGACTTCTATATCATTAAACTTAACGGTTTTAAAACCTTCCGGTAAAGGACTAAAGCCTTCCTGGTATTTTTTCTGTCCGGTCGCGGTAACCGTAGCCAATGTCCTTCCGTGGAAAGAATTTTCAAAAGTTATTATTTCATACCTGCCCTGCCCGAACTTTCTAGCAAACTTAATCGCTCCCTCATTTGCCTCCGCGCCGGAATTACAAAAGAATACCTTTGCCGGATACGACCAATAGACCATCTCTTTGGCTAATTTTGCCTGAGGGATATGGTAGTAGTTATTCGGTATAAAAATTAACTTGGAAATCTGGTCCCGCACTGCCTGCATTACTTTCGGATGGCAATGCCCGAGGTTACAAACCCCCCAACCCGGGAAAAAATCCAGATATACCTTGTTATGGATATCCCAAAGTTTAGAACCTTTCCCCTTAACAAATACCAAGGGCATCTTGGTATAAGTCGGCATTATATTTTCTTTATAACTTGCAAAAACTTCTTCCAACTTCATTGAATGATCTCCGTGCCGATACCCTGATCGGTAAATATTTCCAGCAATAAACCGTGAGACGTGCGGGCATCAATAATGTGCGTCTTTTTAACCCCCTTTTTCAAAGCATCGATACAGGCCTTGACTTTTGGGATCATCCCCTGTTGTATGATATTGTCTTCCACCAAACCTTTGGCTTCCTTAGTGGTCAATGTCGATATAAATGAGTGCTGGTCCTCAGGGTTACGCAAAATACCCTTAACATTGGTCAATAAAACAAACTTTTCCGCCTCCAGCGCCCCGGCTACGCTGGCGGCCGCCTCATCCGCGTTGACGTTGTAGGCCTTCTTATCTTTATCGCTGGCCATCGGTAAAATTACGGCTATTTTATCTTTCTTTAATTCCTCTAAAATTATTTCCGCGTTCACGCCGACAATATGGCCGACCAGGCCTAAATCTATCTTGGCTTTTTTCTTTTCAGCCTGGATCAGCTGAGCCTTTTTCCCGTTTAAACTGGCTGCCTTCGCCCCTAATTCCGAGATCTCTTTAACGATAATATCATTCAAGGCCTGCAGCTCTTCTTCTACCACCACCAGCGTTTCTTCATCGGTAACGCGCATACCATCCACAAATTCAGTCTTCTTTCCCGAGAGCCTTATCCGGTCGCTTATATTCGGGCCGCCTCCGTGGACCAACACGGGTTTTAATCCCATAAAATTCAGGAAAACAATATCTTCCAATACACCCTTGCGTATTTTCTCCTCGCCCAAAATGCTTCCGCCGTATTTTATGACAATTATTTTCTTATGAAACTTCTTGATATAAGGCAGCGCTTCGATTAATACATCCGCTTTTCTGATTGCTTCTTCCATATCCAAACCCCCGCTTAATTATATTCGGCGTTAATCTTAATGTATTCAGGAGTCAGGTCTGAAGTATAAATAACCGCGCAAGCCTTACCCTGATTTAACGCAACGTTGACAACTATATCTCTTTTCATTAAAGAACTCACTTTGATCTTTAAAGCTTCTTCTTTGACCCCTGCCCCGATTGAGCCGGCGGCAGAAGCGATCCTGCCAAAATTCGGATTCTGGCCATAGACCGCTGTTTTAAAAAGATTGGAATTAGCTATGTTTAAAGCCACCGCCTTGGCTACTTTATAGTTTCTGGCCGACTCCACGCTGATCTTAATAAATTTGCTGGCGCCTTCAGCATCCCGGACAATCATTTTAGCCAATTCCAGGCAGACTAAACTTAACGCCTTGGTGAATAAATCTAAACTTTTTCCTTTGCTGATCAAAGCATTGGCCGCCTGGCCGTTTGCCAAGAGCATTACCGAATCATTCGTGCTCATGCATCCATCTACCGTTATGGAATTAAAAGAACTCTCTACGGCGGCTTTCAAAGCCTTATTTAGCGCTCCCTGCGTGATATCAGCGTCTGTAAAAATAAAACTGAGTAAAGTAGCCATATTCGGAGAAATCATCCCGGCGCCTTTGGCTACCCCGCATATAGTAAGTACCTTAGGCCCGAGATTAAATTTTACCGTAAAGGCTTTGGGCCAAGTATCAGTTGTCATTATCGCTCTTGCCGCTTCAGCTATGCCTTTTTTGGATAATTTCTTAACCAAACCGGGTATTCCCAGTTTAATTTTAAGAACAGGCAGCCTCTTGCCGATTATTCCGGTGGAAGCCACTAAAACATCTTCCTTCTTTAAGTTTAAAACCGCGGCTAACGCCTTAACAGTGCTTAAGGCGTCCTTTAAACCGGTCTTACCGTTAAAACAATTCGCGTTTCCGCTGTTAGCGATAATCGCCTGAAATTTATTATTATTTTTTAAGTAAGCCTGGCTTAAGGCTACCGGCGCGGCTAAGATATTATTAGTTGTAAAGAGGCCGCTGGCCTTGGCCGGCTTTTCCGAAAAAAATAAAGCCAAGTCCGGCTTCCCTGACCTTTTTAGGCCGCAGGATATCCCGCTGGCCTGAAAACCTAGCGGTAAAATTCCATCTTTATATTTTTTCATAGTAATCCGGCCGTTTCCGGGAACTTATACATTATATTCATGTTCTGCACTGCCTGGCCCGAGGCGCCCTTGACCAGATTATCAATCGCGCTGATTATAATCAGGCTATCCGGATTGTCCTTGATCCCGATATCGCAAAAGTTCGTCCCCACGACATCTTTTAACCTCGGGAATTCTCCCTCAGCTTTTATTCTTACAAACGGCTCTTTCTTATAAAACTTTTTATATAACTGAACCAGGTTTTGATTTCTTACTTTTGACTTTTTACTTTTCTTCACATATATCGTCTCTAATATTCCCCTGTTCACCGGTAAAAGATGCGGCACAAAAGTCACCTTGACCTTTTTTCCGGCTAAGCCGGATAACTCCTGATTGATTTCCGGGGTATGCTGATGCGCGCCGACTTTATAAGCCTTAAAATCCTCTTTGTCCTCTGAAGAAAAAAACTCTTCGGCTGTTTTTTTGCCCGCCCCGCTTACTCCGGATTTGGCGTCAATAATTATGGAATTTAAATCCGCCAGATCAGCAGAAATTAAAGGCGCTAAAGCCAGTATGGCTGCCGTCGGATAACACCCCGGGTTAGCCACGATTTTCGCGTTTTTAATCTGGGCCCGGCATAATTCCGGCAAACCGTAAACAGAGCCTTGAAGATTCTTCTTATCTTTATGTTTATACTGATAAAATTTAGCGTAGATCTTAGAATCTTTAAGCCTGTAGTCAGCGCTTAAATCAATAACCCTTTTGCCCGCCTTCAATAGCTTAGGGACTAAATCCATAGAAGTGGTATGCGGAAGGGCCAAAAATACCACATCGCATTTACCGACGATGTTTTCTATATCCGGCTTTAAGCAGACTAAATTTAAGCGGGAGGCGAATTCCGGAAATACCTCAGCCAGAGGTTTATTGTATGAACTTCTGGAAAAAAGCCCGGATATTTTTACTCCCGGGTGCTTCAGGAGAATCCGGATCAATTCTTCTCCCGTGTAACCCGATACTCCCACAATCCCGATATTTACCATGTTTAACGCGCTCCTCTATAATAGGTTAATATTAGAATAAAAACCCGTCGTAGTCAAGAATTTTCTCGTCGGAATATATAAATAAAAAATCCCGCTGGCTTTCAGCGGGATTTCCTATTCTTAGATCTATGTATCTATTTCAAATAAGTCTAATAGTTTTACCTCTTAGTCCACTGGAAGCGTTTGCGCGCACCCTTCTGGCCGTACTTCTTGCGTTCCTTTGCCCGAGGGTCACGCGTTAAATACCCTTGCTTACGCAATAGGTCCTTTAACGCCGGGTCAATAGAAATCAACGCCCGCGAAATGCCCAGTCTTAAAGCCCCTGCCTGACCGGTAAGTCCGCCTCCTGTTATATTAGCGATAACATCGTATTTATTCATATTATTAGTCACGTCTAAAGGTTGTTTTACTATAATCCTGTCTGTCTCCCTCAAGAAATATTTTTCATATGGCCGTCTATTAACCAAAAAATCGCCTTTGCCGGGAACAAGACAGACCCTGGCTACTGATTCTTTACGTCTGCCTACCGCGCTATATTTAACTTGATCACTCATTTATTTTGTTTTATACCTCCAAAACTTGCGGGTTCTGCGCTTTCTGCGTATGCTTATCATCAGCATAAATCTTTAGTTTCTTTAACATATCATGGCTTAACGAGCCCTTGGGAAGCATGCGCCGGACTGCCAGCTTAAATACGGTCGTCGGCTTATTCTTAAACATCTTCTCAAAAGAGACTTCTCTTAGACCACCCGGATACCCTGAATAACGCCGGTATACCTTTTGCTTAGTCTTCCTGCCGCTAAGCCTGATTTGAGCGGCATTAATCACAATGACGGCATCTCCGGTATCTATATGCGGGGTAAAAATCGCTTTATGCTTACCCCTTAAGATAGACGCTACCTTAGCCGCTACCCGGCCGAGTATCTTATCCTTGGCGTCAACTAAATACCAAACCCTCTTGATATCCTCTTTTTTGGCTACGTAAGTCTTTTTCATAGATTGTTAAGTATAACACATTTATACTTTAAGTCAAATATTTTTTATAGTTTTATACAATGTCTCCTCCAGCCTTCCGGCTTGCCAAAAGGCCAATAAAGCCACTAACCCCAGGCTTAAAATCCACGCAAAAGGCAACCCCGCCTTCCTTATTCTGGCCTTAACCTCACAGCCGGGATTTTTATACACTATAAAGAAATCATTTTCTCCTGCTTTAACCAGCTTGAGAGCGTCTATTATTTTACTAGTCACACTGGGGTCGTCTATCTGAGAGAATATTATTATCTTGGAAGAGGTAAGCGGGTTATAGTTCTCAGGCAGCCTCATCTCCGGCAGTAGGGCGTTAGCAGTCGCTCTTCCGGCAAGGCTGGAGACTGTTAAGCCTATAAAATTCAGGGAACTAAAAACTATATCCTTATCCTCTGAATTTTCCCTGACAATATTAGCGGCGGAAAGATATTGTTTCGGGAACCATAATACCTGGCCTTTAGACAAGACTAAATTAATCAAACCGGAATCCAAAACATTTATTTTATAGCTTAATTTCTTATCGCCCATGCTCTTATACATTACCCAGGTAGGAGAGATTACCAACATGAATACGACAATTATCAAAATCACATATTTTTTGTTGAGCGCGTTATATAAACGGTCTAAAAAAAGCGCGGAGAGTAAAATCAGCGAAAAATAACCTTCGCCAGAAAGGAAACGGTAAGGATAAATAATAAATATAAAACCGGCCACGAGCAAGGCCGGAAATAAATAATACTTTCTTTCCATCTTCAGGGCTACGCTTAATCCCAAAACCGCCAATAATAAATCCACTACCTTGACTTGGGATAAGTATTTTTCGTTTAAATTAGGCCCTACAGCTATCATAGATTTTAGCCCGCTCAATTCCTGGATAACCATAGGTATGGCCAGAACAAAAGCAACAGCGCAAACAAATAAAGCTTCCCTTCTTGCCTCCTTATTAAATACTCCATAGAGGATAAGGCCTAAAATAAAAAACCAGGATAACCCTATATGCGTATAAAAACAAAGAACCAACAATATAGACGAACGGATGAGCCTGTTTTTAAAGAACTGACCCAGAGATAAAATTCCGAATATAAACGCCAGTGTCGCCGGAATATGGTTGGTCAGGGATAGATAAAAAGAAAATGAAGAAAAAAACATAAATAAGACAAAAAAAGCAAGCCGCTTGCTGAAATTCACTCTGATAAAATTCCACAAAACTCCTAAAAATATAGTTGGAATAATAACTTCGCATAATTTCGCTATGATTATCTGGCTTACGCCTGACTTAAGCATTCCCGCGAGCATCAAATGAAAAAACGGCGGGTAGACATGGATCCTTCCCACCGGCGCGTATTGCCAAAAATCCCAGCCGCTATATCCTCCTGCCTGGATAAAACCCCAGGCAGTCAAAAGATGGTAATAAATATCCATAGATTGCAATAAAACGCTCCAACGGATACATTGGAGAAGAAAAAAAGTAAAAATTGCAGCCTTAGCGAAAAAATCCCAGGAAATATTTTTTGGGTGTTGGTCAACCATGAGTTAATATTTTACTTTCAGCAGGCAAAGGCCCCTTGGAGAAGCAGTTTGGCCGGCGAGCATCCGGTTACGCGCAAGCAATATCTTTTTTAAGGAGCCTGGAGCAAGCCTCCCTCTTCCTATTTCAATTAACGTCCCGGCTATATTTCTTACCATATTATATAAGAATCCATCAGCTTCTATATCAATATGGATAAGACTATTTCTTTTCCTGACCGCTATCTTTTTTATCACTTTTACCGGATTCTTCTCTTTACCCCGGCTAGCCGCAAAAGCGCTAAAATTATGTTTTCCCAACAAAACCCTGGCTTCCTTACGCATAAGTTGCGCATCTAAAGGATGCGGATAGAAAAAAACCGTGCTCCTTAGCAAAGGAGAAGAATAATCCCGGTTTAATATTGTATAACGGTAAACTTTTGCCTTGGCGCAAAAACGGCTATTAAAATCAAGAGCAGCTGCGCTTAAACTAATGACCTTTATATCCTCGGGTAAAAGCCCGTTTAAGGCTATCTTTAATCTAGATAAAGGAAGATTGGAACGGGTAAGAAAATTAGCTACCTGTCCGCGGGCATGCACGCCGGCGTCAGTCCTGCCTGAAACAATTAATTTTATTTTTTCCTGGAGGATCTTGCGGAGGGTTTTTTCGATTACTGCCTGGATTGTTTTACCGCGGCCCTTAGGCTGGACCTGCCAGCCCGCGTAATGCGTCCCGTCGTATTCTATTTTGAGCTTGAGATTACGCATTCGGCTATTTGCACTGCGTTGGTAGCGGCGCCTTTACGCAGGTTATCAGCCACAACCCATAACCATAAGCCATTTTTTACAAATGCATCTTGGCGTATCCGGCCAACAAAAGTCTCATCCCTACCCTCTACATCTTTAGGCATAGGATAAAGATTATTCTTAGGCTCATCCATTAAAATTATTCCGGGCGCCTTAGAAAGAATAGCTTTGACTTTATCCACTGAAATCGGGCGCGCAGTTTCAATATAAACTGACTCTGAATGTCCGGTCCGCACCGGGACCCTTACCGTGGTTGCTGAAATTTTAATTTTCGGCGCGTGCATTATTTTATGAGTTTCTTTGACCAGTTTCCATTCTTCGTTAGTATAGTCTCCTTCGACAAAAGAACCGATATGCGGAAAAACATTATAGGCCAACTGCTGCGGCATAGATTTATTGACCGCGCTTACGCGCACATTACTAAAACCACCCTGCGCTATTAAAGAATTCTCTTCCTTCAATTGCTCAACCGCGCCCTTGCCCGCGCCGCTGGCAGCTTGCAGAGTAGTGACGATTATCCTTTTAATGCCGGCCTTCTTATGAATCGGGTTTAACGCTACAACCATCTGGATAGTCGAACAATTAGGATTGGCAATAATTCCTTTGTGTTTCCTAACATCCGCCGCATTTACTTCCGGGACAACCAAAGGCACGCTCGGGTCCATCCGGAAATCAGCGCCATTATCAATGACTACCGCGCCTCTTTTTACCGCCTCCTGCGCGTAAGCAACCGCCGCGCCCTTCTCTCCCTCGGTCCCGGCGAATAAAGCGATATCTATGCCCTCAAAACCTTCCGGGGAAATCGGTTTTACTGAATATTTTAGACCGTCTACATCTATATCGCGGGCAGAGCGGGCAAAAACCCGCAGTTCTCCGACCGGAAAATTGCGCTCTTTTAATACGCGCAGCATTTCAATCCCGACTACCCCGGCTCCGATTACCGCCACATTATATTTTAGTTTTTTCATTTTCTGCGTATCTCCCAAACAATACTTATCTTGTCGTGGGACAGTCCCCTTCGGGGACAGTCCCTACTGGCAATACTAAACTAGGTTTTCCACAACTAAATCTCCGACCTCGGTAGTAGAATAACCCATTTTACCCGCGGCTAGAGACGTTAATTTCTGACTGGCAACCTTAATGACCGCGTCCTCAACTGCCTTACCCGCCTTAGCTTCCCCTAAATTCTCTAACATCATCCCCGCGGCGCAAATCGCCGCCAGCGGATTGATTACATTTTTACCCGTATATTTGGGAGCGCTTCCGCCGATAGGCTCAAACATGGAAATGCCTTCAGGATTAATGTTACCGCCCGCGGCAATTCCCATCCCGCCCTGGATCATTGCTCCCAAATCGGTAATGATATCGCCGAACATATTATCGGTAACAATAACGTCAAACCACTCCGGGTTCTTCACAAACCACATAGTTGTCGCGTCCACATGCGCGTAATCTGTGGTAATATCAGGATATTCCTTGGCCACCTCGTAAAAAACCCTCTCCCAGAGATCCCAGGCAAAAGTCAATACATTGGTTTTTCCGCAAAGAGTAAGTTTCTTTCTTTTGTTGCGCTTACGGGTATATTCAAAGGCATAGCGGATACAACGCTCGACACCCTTACGCGTATTATAGGAGATTTGGATCGCGACTTCCTCCTTAGTCCCTTTATCTTTAAACTCACCCATACCTTTATACAGGCCTTCGGAATTTTCGCGCACAACTACAAAATCAATATCTTCCGGCTTTTTATCTTTTAACGGACAAAAATTTGAATTATAAAGCTTGACCGGCCTTAAGTTTATATACTGGTCCAGGGCAAACCTTAGTTTTAACAATACGCCTGTTTCCATAATACCGGGTTTCACATTAGGATCGCCGACTGCCCCCAGGTAAATCGCGGCATGCTTCTTTAATTCTTCGATATCTTGAGCATCCACTAACTTTCCGGACTTTAGAAACCTGGCTCCGCTAAAATCAAATTCTTTGGTTGTATATTCAAATTTGAATTTCTGGGCGGCGGCCTTTAAGACCTTCAGCCCCTCTCTAACCACCTCCGGGCCAGTGCCATCTCCCGGAATAACCGCTAGCTTATACATGTTCTCCTCTTTCTATCCGCACTCTTCAATAAGTTTAATAAAATTTTTATTGATAAATACTATTTTTTTATTACGGCACATTCCTAAAAATGACCCTGCGCCCTTGAGCCGGGCTTCGGTAACAGCTAGAAAATCATCCTTACGGCTGTTTAAAAAATCATTCAGCCGCATACCCTGATCAACATACATGAAACCTTTTACGGAAAGGCCTTCCCCGGTGATAATCTGGACTTTTAGCTTTTGCTTGTCTATGTTCATCATCTAGCGCTCCTTTTTTGCCTTGATCCAATTCATCAAACCGCCCTCTTTTACCAGCGCCTGCAGAAATTCAGGGAATTCTTGAGTCTTATAGGTAACATTTTGGGTCAGGTTTTTTATTATACCACCGTCTAAGTCTATTTCAATCAAATCCCCTTCTTTTATCTTTGTTGCGTCATCTGATTCTAGGAAGGGTAACCCTATATTTATGGCATTCCTGAAGAAAATCGCGGCAAAACTTTTGGCAATAACCGCCTGAATCCCCGCTCCTTTGATCGCTACCGGCGCGTGCTCGCGGGACGAGCCGCAGCCAAAATTATTCCCCGCCACGATTATATCTCCGGGTGTAACCTTCTTCACAAAATCCGGAGCTATTGCTTCCAGGCAATGCGCACCCAACTCTTTGGCGTCAGTAGAAACAAGATATTTCGCCGAGATGATATCATCAGTATTTATGTCATCGCCGAATTTATGCACTTTACCTTTTATAATCATATTCTTTTTTAGGGACGGTTCTCAAGCTAATCTTAAACTGTCCCCTTAACGGGGACGCTTTTGCTTTGGCTTGAGAACCGTCCCTAATTTATCTCCTTAGGATGCGTGATCCTGCCTGTAATAGCCGAAGCCGCTGCCACGACAGGGTTAGATAAATATACAAAACTCTTAGGACTACCCATTCTGCCGATAAAATTACGGTTAGTAGTGGCCAGGGCGACTTCTCCTTCAGTTAAAATACCCATATGCCCTCCGAGGCAGGGCCCACAGGTCGGCGTAGAGAAAACCGCGCCGGCTTTAACAAATATTTCGGCTAACCCTTCTTTCACCGCTTCTAAATAAATCTTCTGAGTAGCCGGAATCACAATTAATCTTAAGCCGAATTTAACTTTCTTCCCTTTAAGGATTTTGGCGCTGGCCCTTAAATCCGAGATCCTGCCGTTAGTGCAGGAACCAATGACCACCTGATCCAGCTTAACATCTTTTAAGTCGCTTACCGGCTTAACATTGCTCGGTAAATGCGGACAAGCTACCTGCGGCTCTAGATCCGTCACATCCCACTCGTAAATTTTAGCGTATTGGGCAGCGCTATCGGATTGATAAAATTTAAACTTCCGCTTAAATTGGGAGACGTATTTTTTGGTGATCTCATCCGGCTCAATTATCCCTGCGCGCGCTCCGGCCTCAATAGCCATATTGCTCATGGAAAACCGGTCATCCATGCTTAATTTCCGGATTACCGGCCCGGAAAATTCCATAGCTTGATACAATGCCCCGTCTACTCCGATTTTACCGATAGTAAAAAGAATCAGGTCTTTGCCGCCGACCCATTTACTCAGCTTGCCGTTATAAATGAATTTAACTGAAGCCGGAACCTTAAACCAGCATTTTCCGTCAATAAACGCGCGGGCTAAATCCGTAGAACCTATGCCCGTGGAATATGCCCCTAACGCGCCGTAGGTACAAGTATGTGAATCCGCGCCGATAATCAGGTCTCCCGGGCCGACCAAACCCAACTCCGGCAGAAGCGCATGCTCTATCCCCATGCAGCCGACTTCAAAATAATTTTTTATCTTCTGCTCAGCGGCAAAATTACTTAATATCTTACACTGATTCGCGCTCCTTAAATCTTTGGCCGGCGCGAAATGGTCCGGCACAAGAACGATCTTGTCTTTATCAAATACGCTCTTAAATCCGGATTTCTTAAATTCTGCGATGGCTAAAGGCGCGGTAATATCATTTCCGAGGGCAATGTCAACATCGGCCTCAATAAATTCTCCCGGCTTAATATCGGTCTTGCCGGTATGCGCCATTAATATTTTTTCTGCGATTGTATAAGGCATATTATCCAGGTTTAAATATTACCCTGTGAACTTCTTGACAATGAGGGAGGCATTGTGTCCGCCAAAACCTAAAGAATTGGACATACAAACTTTGACCTCGGCCTTGCGGGAAACATTGGGGACATAATCCAGATCGCATTCAGGATCAGGATGTTCATAGTTTATCGTGGGATGCACTATGCCGTCTCTGATACTCAAACAACAAACCACAAATTCCATTCCACCGGCAGCACCCAAGGCATGGCCGGTCATGGATTTAGTTGAAGAAACCATAACTTTCTTGGCATGAGCTCCAAAAGCCCTCTTCATGGAAAAGGTCTCAATCTTATCATTAAGTTTAGTGGAAGTACCGTGCGCGTTAATATAATCCACGTCTTCGGGATTAAGTCTAGCATCGGCCAAAGCCAATTTCATCGCCCGTCCGGCACCTTCGCCTTCAGGGTCAGGAGCGGTTATATGATACGCGTCGCAGGTCATCCCAAAACCGATAATTTCAGCGATTATAGGAGCATTGCGTTTTTTGGCATGCTCTAAACTCTCCAGAACTACTAAACCGCAACCTTCGGCCATAACAAAACCATCCCGCTCTTTGTCAAACGGCCGGGATGCCTTCTGCGGAAAATCATTTTTCTTAGAAAGCGCCTTTAAGGCGCAGAACCCTCCCAGAGACGTAGCCACAATACAGCTTTCCGTCCCTCCGGTAATCATTACATCAGCATCCCCGCGCTCTATGATCCTGAACGCATCCCCTATGGCATGCGAGCCGGAAGCGCAAGCAGTAGCCACGCAGGAATTAGGGCCTTTAAAACCATATTTAATCGCCACTAAACCGCTGGCTTCATTAACAATCAACATGGGAATTAGAAAAGGCGACAGGCGCGATGGCCCTTTAGTTAAGAAGATCTTATGCTCCTCTTCTATTGTATGCAGGCTGCCTATACCTGAACCGATTAATACTCCAAACCTCTCTTTATTCCCCTTATCCAGATCCAAACCTGAAGAAACTATAGCCTGCTTAGCCGCAACCAAGGCATATTGGACAAACCTAGCGGTGCGCCGGGCTTCCTTAAAATCTATATCGCCTAAAGCCGGGTTAAAACCTTTTACTTCTCCGGCAACGCGCGAATCAAACTTGCTAGCGTCAAAGGTGGTTAATGGCCCTACGCCGCTCTTCCCCTCCTTTAATGCCTGCCAAAAAGTAGCGACATCATTGCCTACCGAAGAAATGATCCCCAATCCTGTAATTACTACTCTGTTTTCATGCATATTTTAATATGGACACTTAACTTGAGACTTATGTCCTCATTTAAAACTTACCCCGCTAAATAGAAATAGCGGGGTATTTTGCGGCTTATCTATATAAATTATTATTTGTTAGCGCTTTTTTCTTCAATATACTTCATAGCATCGCCGACAGTGGCTATCTTCTCAGCATCCTCATCGGGTATCTCAATGCCAAATTCCTCTTCTAATGCCATAACCAACTCTACGGTATCCAAAGAGTCTGCCCCTAGATCATCCACGAATGATGCCTCGGGAGTGACCTCTTCGGGTTTTACCCCTAACTGTTCCGCGATTATAGACTTAACCTTCTCTTGAACTGCCATTCTTTTTTCCTCCTTTTAGGATACTTATGCCATAACCATGCCGCCATCAACAGTAATTACCTGCCCGGTGATATAATTTGAATCAGCGCTGGCCAGGAATAAACATACATTTGCCACATCCTGGGGCGTACCTAACTTAGCCAAGGGTATTGCTTCCAGCATTTTAGCTTTTACAGCTTCAGGAAGCTTGGCCGTCATCTCGGTCTGGATGAACCCGGGGGCTACTGCATTGGCATTAACATTGCGGCTTGCCAATTCTTTAGCTATAGTCTTTGTAAGAGCGATTATTCCGGCTTTAGAGGCGGCATAATTTGCCTGCCCCGCATTCCCCATTAAGCCGATAATGGAAGCGATACTTATAATCTTACCGCTTCTCTGTTTGACCATCGGCCGGGAGACTGCTTTGATGCAGTTAAACGTGCCTTTAAGGTTCACGTTTATTACCGCATCCCACTCAGCCTGGGACATCCTGAGTATCAGATTGTCTTTGGTAATCCCAGCGTTGTTAACTAATATATCAACCTTTCCGAATTTGTCAAGAATTTTGTTCACCCCGTCTTCTACTTTGGCGTAATCCGTAACATCCATCTCCAGGGCCAGGGCTTTTCTGCCTAAAGCCTCGATTTCCGAGGCTGTCTTCTGAGCTACTTCTAAATTTACATCCGCCACCACGATATCCGCGCCTTCCCTGGCAAAAGTCAGAGCAATGGCCTGGCCTATGCCCCTTGCGCCGCCAGTGATAAGAGCTAATTTACCTTCTAATTTCATATTATCCCCCTATATCCGCGCTTTTCTCTATATTCGTAACCTGCGCAGTAGAATCTATCTTACGCAACAAACCTTTAAGGACCTTACCCGGGCCGAATTCGTAAAACTGCGTAACTCCTTTTGCCAGAATGAAACGCATTGAATCTTCCCATCTTACCGAAGAACGCACCTGATAAACCAGATTTTCTTTGATTTGACTGGTTTTATCCTGAGGCCAAGCCGTATAATTGCTGATAACCGGCACAGAAGGGCTGGTAATATTGGTTTTCTCCAGCGCTTGCTTAAGGCCTTCCGCAGCTTCAGCCATAAGCGAAGAATGAAAAGCTCCGCTTACTTCAAGTGGTATTACCCGTTTTGCGCCTGCCTCAGTACATAAAACAATAGCTTTATCTATGGCTTCGCTTTTTCCGGAAATAACAGTCTGGCCCGGGCAATTTAAGTTGGCGATTTCAGCGCCGCTGGCCAGGCAAATCTCTTTAATCTTATCAACCGCTAAATCCAAGACAGCAGCCATTTTACCCGGATATTTCTTCGCTGCTTCATCCATCAACTCGCCTCTTCTCTTGATTAGCCGGATACCATCCTCAAAAGCTAAGCTCCCGGAGGCGATTAAAGCGCTGTATTCACCTAAACTCAAACCCGCCATATAGGCCGGGGTAACTTTGTTTTTGGATTTAAAGGCTTCGTAAGCGGCAATACTGACTGTGACTATCGCGGGCTGAGAAATTCGGGTTATTTTAAGTTGCTCTTCCGGGCCTTCAAAGCAGATTTGTTTAAGGTCAAAACCTAACACGGTTTGCGCCCGGTCAAATATGGCCCGGGCTGCGGGAAAATTTTCGTATAAATCTTTTCCCATTCCCGCGTATTGGCTGCCTTGGCCGGCAAATAAAAAAGCTACCATTTGATAACAGCTGCTCCCCAGACCAGGCCGGCGCCGAAAGAATCCAGAAGAACAATATCGCCTTTTTTAATCCTGCCCTCTTTTGCTGCTTCCACTAAAGCTGTGACAGTAGAAGCGCTGGACATATTCCCGTACTTCTCTATATTAAGAAAAATCTGGTCCCCGCTCAGGCCTAATCTTTTGGCAACCGCCATAATGATCCGCGAATTTGCCTGATGCGGTATTATCAGGTCAATATCGGAAAATTTCAAACCGGCCTTCTCTAAGACTGTTAGCGCCGCGTCAGTCATAGTCCTGACGGCGATCTTAAATAATTCGTTTCCGTTCATTTTAATATAATGCAGGCGCTGCTCAACTGTTTCCTGGGTAGCTGGCTTCCGCGAACCGCCGGCGGGAAGATTTAATAAGCTTAAGCTTGAGCCGTCGCAACCAAGATAAGTAGAGACTATACCGCCGGATTTAACTTCTCCTAAAACGCAGGCGCCGGCGCCGTCTCCGAACAATACACAGGTATTCCTGTCTTTCCAGTCGGTTATCGAAGAAAGTTTTTCCGCGCCGATAATCAGCGCGTTCTTATAGGTCCCGCAGGCAATAAACTGCTCAGCGATGGACAGGGCGTAAACAAAACCCGCGCAAGCGGCAGATATATCAAAACATGCGGCTTTTTTGGCGCCTAACGCGTGCTGTAGGATTGAAGCGACTGAAGGAAAAGGCATATCGGGAGTAATGGTCGCTACAATAATTAAATCTAAATCTTCGGGCGCTAATTTGGCGTTGCTCAAGGCTTCTTTCGCGGCGGCAAGAGCCAGATCCGAAGTAGCTTCGCCGCTAGAGGCGAGCCTGCGCTCTTTTATGCCGGTGCGGGTAGTTATCCATTCATTAGAAGTATCCACCATCTTCTCTAAATCCGCGTTGGTCAGGACTCTTTCCGGTAGATACTCTCCGACTCCGATGATGCCTACTTTTTTCATGTTAATTTAATCGCCTCTGAGATCTTCTCATTAAACTTACGTTCTACTTCTTCCTTAGCTACTCTGATAGCGTTCTTTATCGCCTTAACATTGGAACGACCGTGACCGATGATAATTACGCCATCGACTCCCAATAGAGGCGCTCCGCCGTATTCGGAATAATCCAGCTCTTTCTTAAAACGCTTTAAGCTGGGTAAAAGAAAAAGTAACCCGATTTTACCCATAGTATTGCTTAACAAGTTCCTTTTTAAAAATACCTGCATCGCTTGAGCCGCGCTCTCGGCTACTTTTAACGCGACATTCCCCACAAACCCATCGCAAACAATAACATCACATTTACCGGAGAAAAGGTCTTTACCTTCAATATTACCTATAAAATTAAGCCGGCTCTTCTGAAGCAATTCATGCGTTTCGCGCATAAATTCAGTACCTTTAGCCTCTTCCTCGCCGATATTCAAGAGCCCTACGGAAGGATTAGTTTTATTTAAAATAGTCCGGCTGTAAACATCTCCCATAATGCCGTATTGCAAAAGCTGGTTGGGCTTAGGGTCGATATTCGCGCCGACATCAATAATCAAAGATGTACCTTTTACAGTAGGAGTAACAATGGCGATCCCGGGACGCTCAACTCCGGGTATAAGCCTTAAACCTAAAGTCGCGGCGCAGACAACCGCGCCGGTGTTCCCTGCGCTAAAAAATGCTCCGGCTTTGCCTTCTTTAACTAAATTTATTCCTATGACAATAGAGGAATTTCTTTTCCTGCGCACGCTTAACGCGGCAGACTCGCACATCTCAATTGTTTCCGGGGCGTGGACTACTTCAATATTGCTTCCGGAATATCTGGCTTTCTTAAGCAGGGGGCTGATTTTTGCCTCATCCCCCACTAAGATCACTTCAGCGCCATATTCCTTGACCGCCGCTAACGTACCGTTAATTACAACTGCGGGCGCGTAATCGCCGCCCATAGCATCAACGACTATTTTCATTGGTTATTTCTCCACAGCGTGTCCCCTTGGGAAGCGTCCCCCAGGTTTATTTCTTCTTTTTCTTCTCTTTTACTTTGATCTCAACGACTTGCTTGCCTTTATAAAAACCACAAATTGGACAAACCCGATTGGACAATTTCGGCTGTTTGCATTGCGGGCAAGGGGCAAGACCACTTGCTTTAACCTTCCAATGTGTACGGCGCTTGCGGCCGCGCGCTGAAGAATGCCTTCTCTTAGGTAGTGCCACAGTTACACCCTCCTTCGTTTAAATTATGCCCGCATCTGGGGCATAAACCTTTACAGTTATCGCTGCATAAAGGATTAATGGGGTAGCTTAAAATTATCTCTTCTCTTATATCCTGATCCAGCTCGATTATCGGCTCCAGCTTGTCAACGGCGTAATTCAATCGCATCTGCCTGGCGAACCCGGCGTTTAACTCTTCCAGACAACGGCCGCAGACGAGAAGCATAGAAGCATTTAAGTCCAAGGTTATAGCGATAGCGTTATAACTCTTGGTGACAACCGCCTTGGCCTTTAGCGGCCCGCTGAATTTAATGATCTCGGTCTCTAAATCTAAATCCGAGGGGCTAAATTCTTCGGTGAGGATTAACCCTGCATCAGGTATTTGCCTTGTGTCAATTTTCACCGCTTGGTACTCAACTTTTCCTTAAGCGCTTTTTCCACAAAATCCGGGACAAAGCTGGATAAATCCGCTCCCAGCGTCGCTGTTTCTTTTAAAAGTTTGGAAGATAAATAGCTGTAGGATTCATGCGGCATAAGAAAAATAGTTTCCACGTCGCCGGCGATCTTTCTATTGGTCAGGGCCATCTGGAATTCGTATTCAAAATCCGAGATCATCCTTATCCCTCTGACCAGGACTTTAGACTTTTGCTTACGCGCGAAATCCACTACTAAGCCGTCAAAGTCTACTATCTCCACCCCTTTTAAACCGGCAGTAGCTTTTTTCAGCATAGCCACCCTCTCTTTAATATCAAAAAGCGGTTTTTTGCTGGGGTTAGCCGCTACCGCCACGATTACTTCAGAAAATATCTCCTGCGCCCTTTTGATCAGGTCAATATGGCCGTTAGTTACTGGATCAAATGTCCCGGGATATATTGCCGCCTGACACATAGCTCAAGACTCCTTTTTCCTATATAAAGAAAGAAAAGTATCCGAATATTTATACTGCCTGATTAAACTTAAAACTCCCAGGTTCTCTGGGAGGTTCTCTCTCTTAAAATGCTGCGCAACTATTAATCCATCGGGCGATAATATATCATAAGCCTCCAGGGTTTGCAAGGTTTTTTTTGCCAAATCCTGATAATACGGGGGGTCCAAGAAGATAATATCAAAGGTTTTGCGGCTTTTATGGAGATTCTCTATTATTCTTTGCGTATCAGAGGGGTATAGAATGCAATTTTCAGGCTTAAGTATAGCCAAATTTTCCTTTATAGTAAGTATACTCTCAGGATTAGCTTCTACCAGGACTACCCCCCTGGCTCCGCGGGATAAAGCTTCCAGGCCTACGGCTCCCGAACCGGCAAAGAGCTCTAAAAACGTCAAACCTGCAATATCGCCCAGAATATCAAAAATAGCCTTCCTTACCTTATCCTGCGTTGGCCGGATACCCTTAGGCATTTTAAGGCTCCTGCCTTTATATTTACCCGTAGTTATGCGCATAATCATCAATCTCCAGTTTTACCCCACCAGCATTAATTTCTCATATTCAGGAAACTTCTGCAATAGCTTTTCTTTTAAAAGCAAATTTTGCCGGGCCTCTAAACGTAAATCCGCGGCCAGCAATTTTAGCGCCTCTTCCCTGGCTCTCTTTAACAGCTGCATTTGACTCAAAGGATTCGCTATTTTTAACTCGCTTAGGCCATGCTGCTCCCTGCCGAAGAACTCACCCGGCCCCCTGATCCTTAAATCCTCCTCGGCTATCCTGAAACCGTCGCTATATTTGGCCATCGCGCTCAGGCGGTGTTTTGCCTCTTCGGTCTGAGCATTGGAAATCAACACGCAAGTTGATTCATCTTTACCCCTGCCCACCCTTCCGCGCAACTGATGTAATTGGCTCAGGCCAAAACGCTCGGCTGATTCAATAATCATACAGGTAGCATTAGGAACATCAATGCCGACCTCCAGCACCGTAGTAGAAACCAGTAAATCAATCTTGCCGGATTTGAATTCATCCATAACCTTATCCTGCTCTTCCTGTTTAAGCCGGCCGTGGATGAGCCCCAACTTAAAATCCTTAAATTCTCCCGCTTTTAAATCCGCGTACATCTTCTTGGCTCCGGCGATATCCATTACATAAGATTCGTCGATTACCGGATAAATTATATAAACCTGTTTTCCTAACTTTAATTCGTCTTTTGCCAGTTTGTAAGCCTGCCTTCTATCTACCTGTTCGAATAAAATTGTTTTTATGGGGAGCCTGCCGGGCGGCAGCTCATGAATGACCGAATCATCCAGATCTCCGTATATAGTAATAGCCAAGGTCCGTGGTATCGGAGTCGCGGTCATGATCAGGACATCCGGATTTAGACCTTTGGCCGGAAGAAGCGCGCGCTGGCCCACCCCGAATTTATGCTGTTCGTCAATTATCACCAACCCTAGATTCTTAAATTTTACTTTGCCCTCCAATAACGCGTGCGTTCCGATAACTAAATCTATATCGCCGCTACCTATCTGCTTATAAATTTTGTCTTTTTCTTTTTTTTCGGAACTGCTGGTTAGTAAACTCACACTTATGCCTTTGACCTGCTCCTTGATTTTATTAAAATGCTGCCAGGCCAAAATCTCCGTGGGCACCATAAAAGCAGCCTGGTAGCCGCCCTGGATGGCCATTAAGCTGGCGGCAGTCGCCACAACGGTCTTACCTGAACCCACATCCCCCTGTAAAATCCTCTGCATAGGCTGAGGCGAAGCCATATCCAGTTTTATTTCTTCTAACGCTTTTTCCTGGGCGTGGGTCAGCTTAAAAGGCAGGCCGGATATAAAACCTGAAACTAATTCTCCGTCTACCTTATGCGCGATCCCCTTTTTATCCTCCCTTTTTAATTTACGCAAAACCAGCGGAAGCTGAAATAAGAAAAACTCTTCAAAGCTTAGGCGCGTATAAGCCTCTTTTTGTAATTCGGTGTTCTCCGGAAAATGTATATTTAACAGGCTCTTGACTAAATTAAGCAGGTTATTCCTGCGCCTTATATCATAAGGCAGGCACTCTTTTAGTTTGGGTAAATATTTATCCAGGGTATTTTTGATTAAGCGGCGCAAGGTCCTTTGCGAAAAACCTTCCGGCAGAGAATAAACCGGGACCAGGCGGCCGACGCTAAGTTGGGAATCGGTTGCATCATTAATAATTTCAAACTCCGGGTTACTCATCTGAAGTTTTGCAGCGTAAAGCTCGACCTTTCCGTATAATATAACTTCGGTCCCCGGCTTAAAATATTCTTTTAAGTAAGGCTGGTTAAACCATACGCAGGATACCCTCCCCGTAGCATCACCGACAGCTACTTCGGTTATATTAAACCTGCGCCTGCGCCAGGAGTCATGCTGGCCCAAGGCCAGGATCTTGGCTTTAATGGTCTGAGTTTCCCCCGGCCTTAACTGGGAAATCGGGACAAGATGGGTGCGGTCTTCGTAGTGGCGGGGGAAATAATACATCAGGTCGCTGACTGTATTTATACCGGCCTTGGCAAATACCTTTTCCCTCTTCGGGCCGATGCCTTTTAAATAGCGGATAGAAATATGTTCGGGCTTATCCATGATTAAATATTATACTATGAATTAGGGACGGTTCTCAAGCTAATCTTAAAGTGTCCCCTGGTAGGGGACACTTTAGCTTGGAGTTGAGAACCGTCCCTATGCTATGGGACTTGAAATGCGGCAAAATATATGGCATACTTACTATGCAAGATAAAGGAACAAGCAACAAGGAGGAATAGGCGGATAGCGAAAGCTAAAAGGCCTATCACCTACAAGAAGACCCCGGAAGTAATCGGGGCTTTTTTGTTTATAGCTACCTGCATCCCTCAATTATAGCCGTCATTTCTTCTTTATTCTTGGCCCGGGAGGATTTTTCTCTTAAAGGACGTACCCTGCGAAAGCCTTTCGTGTACCAACCAAAGAACTTACGGTAGATTATTACGCCGTTTCTCTCTCCATAGAAAGCTATTGAAGCGTTTAAATGCTCAAGCATAATTTTAACTATTTTAGCTTCGCCAGGCTTGGGGACGATCTTACCTGTATTTAAATATTCTTTTATTTCTTTAAATATCCAGGGGTTACCCAGCGCGCCGCGGGCAATAGCCAGGCCATCGCAACCTGTCTCATCAAACATCTTCTTGGCTAATTGCGCTGACAATATATCTCCACTGGCGATAACCGGAATTCTTAAGGCCTTCTTCACTTCCCGGATCACATTATAATCAACGCTACCGCTGTACCCCTGGGTCTTAGTCCTTCCGTGAATGAACAAACCATTGACTCCGGCATCCTGGGCGTAAAGAGCTACTTCTTTAGCGTTAACATTATCCTTATCCCAGCCAGCGCGGATCTTTACCGTAACCGGAACTTCGGAATTCTCCACCACTAGCTTAAGTATCTTCTTTAATTTCTTGGGATCTTTTAGAAGCCCCGCTCCCTCTTGTCTGCGGACAACTTTCTTAGCCGGGCAGGCGGCGTTAAAATCAATAAGCTCAAATTTATATTTCTTTAAAACATCCAGCGCCTTGAGGATATATTTATCCTCGCACCCTAACAGCTGCAAACCTAAGGGCCTGTCTTGAGGAGTTGAGCTAAGCATGCTTTGCGTCCGCTTACTTTTATGGCTTATAGAGCGGCAATTAATCATCTCCACAAAAGCCAGTTCCGCCCCGAATTTACGATTAAGCAAACGAAACGGCAAGTCACTCACGCCCGCCATCGGAGCAAGAATAAGATTTGATTTTAGTTTTAAATTACCGATTTTTAGCATATTAAATTATCATATCGTCTGGCCTTGTCTTGTTTCCCGCAGGGACACTTGCTTGCTGGAATTCACATGCCCTGCTTAGAAACAAGCCAAGCCATACGCTATGATATTAATTTTTAAAGGATAAATTTAGGATCCTTGATAAGAGGGTGATTTTTGATTTCGTTGGCTATGTCTTGAGCGATGCCGGGTTTGCCTAATTTATAATACATATAATTTTTATAACCTTCAACTCCGGGCTGGTCAAAAGCGTTTATATTGAGCAGCTCGCCTTCAAAGGCTGTCGCCATTTCAAAGAAAAATAAAAGCGCGCCCCAGTTATACGCGGATACCCTCGGCATGATAATCGTGCAGTTCGGCCGGTTTTCGCTAGCCAAGGCCCACTCTGTTGCCTCCTGGGCCAAATGCATAAGCGCACTAAAACTTTTCCCGGAAAGCAGATCCCCTTTACCCGGTATTTTTAAATCTGTCCTAAAATGCTCAACCCGGATAAAAGTAAGGACTTTATTATCTTCTCCTTCAACATTATTTTGCTGAATAGAATGCAGATCGTTGGTTCCGGCGGCAGATATGGGAGTCCTGCCCTTGCTAAATAAGGAGCCTTCATCCGCCAGCCAATTTTCTACTCCATCATTATCTACCTCAATCTTACGGTGGTATTTTTTTCCTAAGCTTTCCGCTAAAAGCTGCACATACCAATCTGCCGTGGATTTAAGCGTTTGTGAAAAGGGCATTAATATAGCTAACGATTTTGCCTTTTTACGGTAGAGAATTGTATGTAATAAGGCGTACATATACGCCGGGTTCTTCAATATATCATCCTGACTGCAGCGTTCAAACATCTCCTTAACGCCTGAAAAAAGCTCTTGGATATTTACGCCCGCGATTGCCAGGTGGATTAAACCCATATTAAACTCTGAGAACCTCCCGCCTACGCCTTTTAAAATTGGAAACGCGCGAAAGCTTAAAGCATCTTTCTTTTGCTCACGCTTTACCTTTTCCCGCAAGGTACCGGATTGAGGATCGGTAATCGCCAAAATCTGCCGGCCGTATTTCTTACCTACTCCTTTTTTCAGCCAAGCTTCGACTAACGCAAAGGCTGCCTTAGGTTCTGTGGTTTCTCCGGATTTAGAGATAATAATAACGAATGTTTTCTTAGGCAAAAGGTTCTTTAATAAAACCTGCAGTGTATCCGGATCCATATTATTACCTTCCAGATAAAACCGCGGGGATTTCTTTCTTAAGGGCTTAAATTCATTGTAATAAGGCGCGCACAAGGCATCCTGCGCGGCTTTCAGGCCTAAATATGAACCACCGATTCCTAAGGAAATGACATTTTCATATTTTTTAGCGATCTCTTTCCCCAGTTTCTGGATCTTGGCGATCTCCTTTTTATCCTGCTTAAAAAGAACGACCCACTCCAGGCCTAAATTGACTCTTGCCTGAGGGTTAGCAATGATTTTCTTTAAGTGCCCTGCGCAAAGTCGCGCCTCCGGAAGTATCTCATCAATATCCTGCTGGCTTACGCCATGCGCGCTGCCGATACTCGCGCTGAACATATTATTAAAATCAAATTTTATTTTTTCCATGTAACTCCCTTCCTACCGTAACGGCAGGCTTTTATTTATAAGCAATCTTAATAGTCGTATGGACCCCGTCCTGCCAGGGCCAAAGCATAGCGAACAAAGAATTGATACCCACGCCCTTAAAATAGAGGGTTTGTCCACCCTGGATACCGCCGAAATCCTTTATCGCTTCATCCATCTGGGTGGTCAACTTATCCTTAGAGGGCCAGGCAGGCTCGCCGAAAAAATTCGTTAATCTGGCGTTAAGCTTAACCAGCTCTCCCTTGATAAAAACCGCTTCAAAATAATCGCTGTTATCCGAACGCAAGGTCTCCGGGCTCAAAGACTTTACTTCATCCCTTATTCTCTTAAATTCCATATCCACTCCCATTTTTTAATTATATCAGATAATTCCTAATCCGGGATTTTTATTTTCCGAACCTATTTTAAATAGGCCTTGATGATTTTCTGCTCAGTTAACGGCTTGTCAGACGCGGAAGTCTGGATGTTCTCAATCTTTTGCACTACATCATAACCGGAAATAACTTCGCCAAAGATCGTGTGGCGCATATTTAACCAGGGCGTTGCGGCAGTGGTAATAAAAAACTGGCTGCCGTTTGTGCCGGGCCCGGCATTGGCCATAGCCAAAATCCCAGCTTTATCAAATTTAACGTCTGAACTTACCTCGTCTTCAAACGGCTTTCCCCAGACAGACTCTCCCCCCGCGCCTGTTCCTGTCGGGTCTCCTCCCTGAATCATAAAGCCCTTTATCACTCTGTGAAAAATGAGGTCGTTATAATAACCTTGCTCAACCAGTTTAGTGAAATTCTCGCAAGCCTTAGGAGCGGCTTCCGGCATAAGTTTAATCTCTATTGAACCCTGGGTAGTCTCCAGCACTACAATATTTTTATCCATTCCGTACGCTCCTCCCGCTAACTGGTTAATAAAAAATAACGCAAATATAATGACTGTGATATTCCTGACCACTTTGTTCCTCCTATTTTAGCGTTAGATTCTTGGTGTCGTTTAATTCCATAAAGATTTTATTTACCTGCTCCATCTCAATGCTTCCCTTTAAGATATTACAATCCAAGAGGTGGCCGCCGTGTTTTTTATCCCGGGAGATAAAATGCAGGTGATAACCCGCGACATTAAGCTCTTTCATATACTCGGGGAAATAATACCCCACTAAAGTCCCTTTTATACCGCTGAATTTGGAAACGCTTTGATTTTTAGCCACTTCGGTAAACGGCGTATAAGGCTCTTTTTGTTTTTCAATGCTCCTGGTCTGCACAAAGTCGAATTCTCCCTCTAACTTGATCGCGAAAATTGAATTCTTATCCGGTAAGAGCAGATCCAGATATTCAGTGATTTCTTTTAAATCTAAAGGCTTCTCTAAAACAGCGTGGATTGACGGCTTAAAATAATTAGCGGTGGCAAACGGGATCTCCAGATTATTTTTAGCTATGACTATCCTTCCGTCCGCTTTAGCCTGATAACAAACCTTTCCCAAAAGAACCAGCTCCCCGTCAACTCCGTTAAAGGTGCCCATACCGAAGTCGCCGTGTTTTTTGAGTTCTTTACAGGTAAGCTTTCCGTCATAAACCCCGGAGTAGAAAGCATTGATGGTAGAATACTGAAATATTATTGGTTTATCTTTTCGGCAATGCGCGCAGCCGCTGGATAAGGCGATAATCAAAGCCAGTAAAAAGACAAAATATTTTTTGTTCATAATCCGCCTCCTTCTATTTGCTGTATTGCATAGGCTATATTATAACCTTAAAATTAAAAATCTCAATAAACAAAAAATCCCAAGCATAAATTTCATGCCTGGGATTTTTTGTCTATTTCTTACTTTTTAGGCAACGTGCACGTTTACCGCGCGCGGGCCCTTATCGGATTTTTCGACATCATAAGTTACTGCCTGGTCCTCGTTTAAACTTTCAAACGTAACATCCACAAGGCCGGACTGATGAAAAAATACCTCTTTGCCATCCGCATCAGCGATAAAACCGAATCCTCTGTCGCGGACTAACTTCTTTATTTTTCCTGTAGCCATTCCTTCTCCTTTTTAAAAACAAGCCCGGCCCTTGTTAAAAGAGCCGGGCTTACCCTTGGTTATAACTTCACTACATTAGTAGCTTGTTCACCTTTAGGACCTTTTTCAATGTTGAATTCGACTTCCTGACCTTCAGCTAAAGATTTATAGCCCTCGCCTTGAATCGCGCTGTGATGCACAAATACGTCGTTACCGGACTCGGGTGTGATAAATCCAAAACCTTTCTGGTCTGAAAACCACTTTACTTTTCCTTTTGCCATTATTTACTACCTCCTTCCTTGTTTAATTTATAGCAAATAACGGCAGATACAAAAAAAGCCACAAGGTTAGTCATGTACACCATGCGGCCTCAAGACCTCTAATCCCTTATTTACTACTGGGGTAAGTATAACACTTTTTAAGGTCTTGTCCAGTAAAAAATGCGTTATTTTTTCCTTCTTTTGGATTTAAATTCCGTGCACAATACGTCTACAAAAGACGAAATCTCATCATCTTCGTAAGGAAAGTCTTTGCAGGTCTTGGGTTTATGCCGATAACTGACTTTATGCACCGCGCACAGCCCGTCAGGCCCAAGAAAAGAACAGGGTTCATCCTCATAGCTTGTGCCTATGCGATAGCCCGACGGAAAATCCTTATCTCTTTCTAAATGGAAAAAATCGCCTTTGACCCCTAAAGAGAGTATCTTTTTTGCCTCTTCCAGGTCTATCCAGGCGCCCATCCGGCAACAATCTGCCTGAGTTTTACAGACCAGGCAATCAATATCCAGTTTCGCTTTCTTTTTCTTAGTCTTTTTCATATATTAGAATAGTTGTTACCTTATGAAAACAATTAAAATAAAATATACCGCCATTACTGCCAGCCCAAGAGGCACTCCGGCTTTTGCCCACTCCGAGCTCTTTATCTTAAGCTTGCCTGCCGAAATTATATTCGGGATATTACCCGGTATAAGCATTCCACCCGCGATTAAAAGGCCAAGCAGGATGGATTTTATCTGTAACAGGCCCATTGCCGGAGATATTTCAGCAGCGGCTAAAGTCGCGTTATCCAGCACAGCTGAAACCATATTTATCCAATAAAGGCCGTGATAAGGTATCTTTAATATATACGTGTCTATTATCGGCTTAAAACCTTTCCCCAGCAAGACCAGGGCCATAACAAAAAAATAGACCTTAACCGCCCTTATGGCTATATCCCTTAGATCATCTCTTCTGCTTTCTTTTAAGCCGGGCTTATTCTGGCGATGATTAGGCGCGCTAGCCATACCCAAAAAGCCAAAAGCAAAAATGCCCGGGATTATAAACTGCCAGAGATGTTTCAGCAAAAAGAAAAAACCGGCCTGATAAGGCTCTCCTCTAAGCTTAGCTGTAGCAATAGTGGAAAGCGGCTCTCCTATCGGGGTCAATACAGCTCCCAGGCCTATGGAAAAACAGGCCAGGACCACTAAGAAAATTTCATCTTTTCTCTCCAGCGTTAGGCAGGAGATTATTTCAACCAGTACCAGGGCCGCAATTATCGCGGTGATAACGCTGGATAATAACCCCAGGCTGACTATCACCAGAAATGCGAAAAATTTTACCCCGATTAAACCCACTACTTTATTTACATTATGGGCGATAGGTTTTTGTAAAACCCTAAAGATGAACCCCGCGCCAAAAACCGCCAAAGTTATCCTTAAAGGTTCAATTAAAGATTCTTCTATTAAACCCATCTTCCACTGAGAGGTAACCGTGACGGCAATACAACCCATAGCGAAAAGAAAAATCTCCAGCTCCTCCTCTATTCTTTTGACTGAAAAAGGAGCCAACAATACAATCGCCAATATAATAAATAAACCTGCAAGCATCATTTTAATCCCTCTTAAATTTATATCCGAACCGGAAAATATTATACTCCTTAAACCAAAAAAAGGAAAGCGCTTTCCCAAAATAGCGGTTTTGCCCTTGATTTTTATTTAGGATATTGCATACTTCTATTGCGTTTACTCAACAAGGAGGGCTCTCGATAGCGCAAGCTATGCAGGCCTATCACCTACAAAAAAACCCCGAAGGATGCGGGGCTTTTTTGTTTTTAGGCGCGAATTCTACTCCCAAAACAATCTTATTTCCGGTAAACTTTCTCCCTTGCTAGCTTGGGCAGCTTGGGCAGCTTGGAAAGCTCTCCGGCCATCTCCCGGCTTAATGCCGCGCAGGTTGAACTTAAGGCCTGAGCTATGCCAAAATAATTAGGCGGATTAATCGGCTCACTGAACTGCGACCTTTTGGTCAACACCATTTTCCGGCTTTTAGCGTTAATAACCGACCATTGAACCGTAACAACCATATCCTTCCGAAACTGGCTATCCAGCTGAACAATATTCGCGATTACCTGATAATCCAGCGGAATCGCGAAATTGCAGGGAAAAACCTGGAAGCTGGCCGCGGGAAGCATAACCGCCAGATTCTCACTGATAATCCGCGCCAACGCCGAATCCAGGGGTTCCCCCCAGCGGTCAAGCTGGGCAAAGGATAATGTCCCGTTAGTATTTTTGGTGACGATCTGCGGCCGGTCCTGGTAATCCGGAACTCCTATCGGACCAACCTCTATGATTATATCGGGAGCAATTTCTAATTTCTCGGCTGCCTGCTCTTTACTTATTGGATTAAGCATGTAAAACCGCGAGTTAGGAGTACCGGGGACAGATAGGCACCCGCTGGCCGTAAAAATAAATAACACTACTGCCGCGTAACGCAAGATACCGGAGTCTCTCATCTTATTCTCCTTTAGGAATTGATTTGCCTTTTAAAAGAGCTTCAGGATGCTGCTCAAGATATTCCAAAAATAAACCAAAAGAACGCGCTGAATTAGTCACTTCTTTTAAGGTCCTATCCAATTCCGAAATCCCCTCGGAATTTACCAGCCTGTTTATCCCGGCGACCGCCTGCTCTAAATTAGAAGTGATCTCCTTGATCGGAATATCATCCATAACTTCAAAAATATCCGGCGATATGGGCAGCGCGGGTAACTCCGGATAATCTTTAATAATGCCATAAATTCTCTCCGGCCTATCCGGATAGAAATCAAAAGCCAGCATAAGCTGACCGGTGATAAAACTCTGAATCTCGAGCTTGGCCCGCAGGCCCTGCTTGATTAACATGGAATAATCCGGATACCCCGGCCCCTCAGGAATTCCCCTTACCCGCGATAATTCAATATCAATAATCACCGGGATAAGGACTTCTTTAGACTCCTGGTCGTACATCAGATTTATACTGCTGACATTCCCGATTTTTACTCCCCTAAAAATTACCGGCGCGCCTACTGAAAGCCCCTTTACTGAGCCGTTAAAAAATATGACATATTTATCTGACTGCCTGAAAATTGCCCCTGAACCGAAAACCAATATTGCCGTCAGCAATAACGCTACCGCTCCGACCACAAACGCGCCAATCACTGTTTTATTTACTTTTTTAATCATCGGGCGACTCCTTGTTTCTCTCCTCTTGTCAAAAATTGAATGACCCTGGGGTCTTTAGAATCCGCTAATAAACCTTTGGGGCTGCCCTCGGCGATCATAGTCTTGCTTTCAGTGTCCAGCAGGACAGCGTTATCCCCCACGGCAAATATACTGGCCAGCTCATGCGTAACAATCACGATGGTAGCGCCCAGAATATCTCTTAAGCGGATAATTAAATCATCCAGCATCCGAGCGCTTAACGGATCAAGCCCGGATGAGGGTTCGTCAAAAAATATGATCTCCGGGTCAAGCGCGATAGCCCGGGCCAGGCCTGCCCGCTTACGCATCCCGCCGCTTATCTGAGCCGGATAAAAATCAGTATAACCTGTCAACCCCACTAAAGCCAGCTTTAATTCTACCATCTCCCGGATCTGAACGGAAGAAAGTTTGGAATAAAGTTGTAAAGGCAAGGCGACATTCTCTCCCAAGGTAAAAGAACTCCAGAGCGCTCCGCCCTGATAAAGCACCCCGAAACGCCGCATCATATCCTGTTGAGCTGACTCATCCTGCTTCCAAAAATCAACTCCGTTGTAGAGGACCTCTCCCTTTAGCGGCTCCTTAAGCCCGATTAAAACTTTAAGCAGAGTGCTCTTGCCGCAACCGCTGGGGCCCATGACCACAAAGATATCGCCCTTGTTTACGCTAAAATTAAGATCACGCATTACCGCGTAATCATCATAACTTAAATCCAGGTTGCGCACTTCAATAACCGGCCGCGTATTTTTCTCCATATATTACACTCCTAAAACCTGGCAAATAAAAGTAATAATAGCGGTAGCGACTACAATGCTGGTTATGGAAGTCACCACCGCCGAAGTAGTCGCCTCTCCCAACGCCTCGGCGCTTCTGCCGCACTTGATCCCGCGCAGGCAACCGGAAACCCCGATGATTATGCCGAAAACAAAACCGTGCACCAGCCCGACCCAAAGATTAGTCAAGCGCACAGCTGATTGAGTATGATGCCAGTATTCTACCGGATTAAGACCAAGGACACTTGTGCTGATAAAAAAACCGCCGACAATACCCATAAAATCCGCGTAAAGCGTTAAAAGCGGCAACATAATCATCAGCGCTAAAACGCGGGGCATAACCAGAAATTCAACCGGAGATATTCCCAGTGTTTTATACGCGTCTATCTCCTCATTTACCTGCATCAGGCCGAGTTCCGCGGCAAAAGAAGCTCCGGTGCGGCCGGACATAATAATCCCGGTCATCACCGCCCCCATCACCCGGACCATACCGATGCCGACAATATCGGCGATATAAATTTGCGCCCCGAATAATCTAAGTTGCATTGCTCCGATAAAGGCCAGAATGATTCCTACCAGGAGACTGATTAGAGAAACGAGGCCCAGGGCATCCGCTCCGCAGCGCTGCACAATACCGAAAAAATCCTGCCGCCGAAAATAGGCCTTACCGGTAAAAAACCTGCTGAAAGCGTAGGCGATATCGCCTAAGAAATTAACCAACGCCAGGATACCCGCCTTCAATTGTAAAAATTTATCCGCCGCTCTCTCAAGGAAAGACGCGGGTTTAATCTTTGGCGGAATAGTTCTTTCATGTTCTTTCAAGGCCAGTGTAAGCAGATTATTTATTCCTTCAGGAAGGCCTTGGCGCGTAACCTGAATTTTCCTATGCCCGCACTCCCGCGTCAAATACAGCAGAAAAGAGATAAGCGCGCTATCCCAGGCGCCTATCTCTGACAAGTCAAATGTGAGTTGGATGATATCTTTATGACTGGAGAGTTCTGATATGACTTCTTCTACCGCGGGAAGCCCGGCGTAGATCTGCCACTCTCCGCTTAGTTTTAGGCGAAGAGTATTAGGAGAAGGATGTTCAAAAGAGAGTTTATTTAACGGCATATGGTTTTATTTTAGGCTAACTTATCCAGTTCTTCAACACTGATAGCCGCGCAGGTGCTAAAGCCTATTCCGGTTAACTTAGCCAGGGCGATTGAGGTTTTCATCGCCTCATTTATCCCGGGAAAATCCGCCACTAACAAAATATCGTAACGGCCAAGCAGAGCAAGTATGGAGATGACCTTACCGCCGGATTTTTCAATAAGCTCTATACCTTTTTTAGTCCGCTCCGCGGAAATCCCATTTAACGCCTCCGCCGAGTATTTTCCCAACATCACAAACTTTGCCATTTTGCCACCTCCTGTTTTTAATAATACCTTAACCTGCGCAGCCCTGCGGCAGGACTTTCTCAAAATGCTGGTAATCTTTTAAAGATTTCCAGTTGCCTCCCCAAGTCCAACCCAAACGGATAAAAGTTTTTACAACCGGGCAATTTGGAAAAAGCGTTCCCGGCTTACTAGTATCATATACCGCTTTAGAAGGTAATACAATCTTTCCTTTAATATAAGGGTTTTGTACCGGATTAATATCAATGGCAAAACCATAAGCGTGTTTAGAAAGAGATTTACCTCCGGTTGCCAATCTATAATTAAAGGCGGAAGTATTATTGGCCAGCATAGATTGGTCATCCTCATTCCACTTGCCATTATTAAAAAACCGGCTATGGGAAATGGGAATGACGGAAGTAATAGGAAATTTGTTTTCTAAGGCCACCCGGAATACTTCCCGGATATCTTCTACGAGCCTTGCGTCTATAACCAGCTGCCCTTTGTGGATTTTCCCGTCAAATGAATAATAGAGAACATCTATAAGCCTTTGCCTGGCTTTGAATGCCGGCGGGCTCTCTTTTCTCAGCGCTTCAGGCAATGTCATATCGCTATCAACAATCGGATTCTGCAGGGAGCCGGCTAGTGGTTGTTCAAATTCTGCGGCTGGCGGTATTTCTACGCGGCTGACCTGCGTGACGCAGCCGGACAAAACCGCAGTCAAGAATAAGAGAAAAATGCCTATAAGTTTACTCAGCATCATGTCTGACTCTTTATTATTACTTCTTTAATCACTTTAAAAGAATTAAAACTTTTGTCGCTTTTATAACCGGCAGTTGAAACACGCAGCAAAGACCAGGTATAAACTTTGCCGTCTTCAAATAAATCTGCCTTGACCTTAAAAGAACTGGCATCGCCCGACAGATTCTCTCTAAGTAGCAAATTATCCGCGTACATATTATAGCCTTTGTAGAGTTTTAAAATATAACCGTAGGTATTCATAACATCATTCCACCAGCTAAATTCTAAAGGTTGATTATTACTTATAGTAACTGTTTCATAAATAGGCGATCTCAGCCTTGGCTCAGGCACGGAATTATACACCACTTGACCCAAACTAAAACTAACTGTGCCGGCCAGGCAAGGAGCGCTGAAAGAAAAAATCAAAACCATTAAGATTAATACCTTCTTCATAGTTGTAATTATACCCCCGCCAACCAAAAATCCCAAACCCTTTTCGAGCTTGGGATTAATTTATCGGTAGGGAAACGGCTCCCACCTTGCTATTATTCAAGATTTAGAGGAAAAAATAACTCTGTCTTTTGTAGGCTTGTCTTTCCTGCGGCATCGGTAACCTGTTCCCTGCGCAAGATTTTTAAGTTTACGCTTTTCTTATCCTTACCCAGATCAACTAATTTATCGACATCATTTACGGGCTGGCCGTCTACTTCCAGAACTACGTCCAGAAAACGCAAGCCAACCTTCTCTGCAGGGCTGCCTACAGATACATCATAGATCAAAAGACCGGTTTCCGGCTGGAGCGCAAGCTCTGCTGATTGTCCTTTCGTTAGCGGGGCAGGTGCAAAATTGTATCTCATAGATTTTACGATACGGCCTTGCTCGCGACTTAAGGTAGCAATAGCATTAGCCAGTTGTCTCGCTTTTTTCTCATCAGTAATACGCAGAACAACAGATGTTTTGTCATCCAGATAAACCTCCAGGCCCCATGGGAATACACAACCTGGAGCAGCAAAAGAATAATAACAAATTGCTAATGTGGAAACCTCGGCAAAAGGAATCACAAACGCCCCTTGATACTGGTTAGTAGAGGTGCGCGGCTGATAAGACCCGCCATAGTAAGACACATAATTCCAACCGACTAAAGCTCCTCCGGAGGAAGGAACGTATTCATTATACTGCGTGGTCTCGGTCCACTCCCATTTTGTACGCAAGCCATATTTATCCAGATCGAATGTCTTAAAACGCTGTCCAAACATTCCATTGTTAAATCCAACAAAACTCTCTTGGAGATTTTTTAAGGTTCCCATTGCCTCTTCCGCGCTTGATAGCATCTCCGAACGGTACCAATAGTATTTTCTATCGTTTGAGACCGGCCAAACAGATTTAGCCGGTTCTGTTTGCTCAGTAAATAGGTAATTTATCGTAGCGCACCCGCTGGCGAATACCACTATAAATAATAAAGCGAATATCTTTCTCATTTATCACCTCGCATCATTATACTGCTCCCTATTAACAAATCAAGTATAAAAGAACAGGGCTGGATCATTAAATCCAGCCCTTTGATTACTATGTAATCTTAGTTATTTTTTACACTTTTAGAACGACCAGTTGGCAAAGACCATGAATTCCAGAGGTTTTTTATTGCCGTTGTAGTTAGCCAGGCCGATCTGGAGGCCATCGAGAGATTTAGTGTAATTAACCAGGCCGAGTTGTAATCCGTGCATTTCGGCAGCGGAATTAACTATACCCCCCTGGAAACCTTTAACAGAGCCTTCGGCATAATTCACTATACCTAAAGCCGCGCCGCTAAACTCTCCCTTAGCCATATTGACCGCGCCAAGTTGAGCGCCAATAAATCTACCGATTGAGTAATTAAATATACCGGCTTGCGCGCCATGCACATAACCTTCGGCCCAGTTTACCGCGCCAAGTTGCGCTCCGGTTAAATCTCCTTTAGTAATATCCAAAATACCGTCTTGAAGGCCGACAAAACGGGAGCCTACACGATCCACAATACCAGCTTGCCAACCGTGGAAAAGACCCTCAACCCAGTTCCCAAGGCCTAATTGTACGCCCTTAACATCTCCTGCGGCCTCGTTCACCCCAAAAAATACAAAGCTAAGGCCAGTAACATCCTTGTTGGAAGCATAAATCAAACCAAGGCTCACACCTTTAATTGATTCACTTGCCGGGACCATCTGAACCGGATTAAATAGCGCCAACTGCACAGGTTTAGCTTCCTGCGCCATAGCCATACCCGTTAAACTTAAAACAAGCAACGCGCTAAGTATTAATTTTTTACTCACGGCACCCTCCCTTTGTTTTTTACAACGACCCCTGGCCTAATCAGGCTTAAACTTGCTCACCTCCTCTCCTAGTTTATTTATATACTAAAATAAACACAGCTTTTTGAAGGTAAATTCGGCCTAAGGTCTCTTATCGGAACACAGGCAAATTGTTTCCCGGAAACTGTTTTATGTACACCTATCCTATTGTCATAGACCAGACAAAAATATTTTCCAGATTCATTTCTCTTTAAATGCTCGCAAGGGTCACCATCAAGAGCGCCGCAACAGGCTCCGCACCTCCTACAGAGAGCCTCATACCTGGCCTGCTCTTCTTCCTGTTTTTGTAAATACGCTGTTTCATCCATGAAGATATTATACTCCATAAAACAACAAATCCCAGACTATTTTCAAGCTTGGGATTCAAATAATTAAGCACCTTGTCCCCGGAATACTGCTTTTATTTTTTGATCTGACTGATAATGTCCTCTAATTGCCTGTTGAACTCATCAGGAGCTTCAACCATCAGGAAATGCCCCACGCCCCGCATTATCCTTAAATGATATGACTTAAGATACTTGCTGTTAATCTCTGGATGCTGATACTGCTGCCAAAGGTCGGCGCTTAAGCACCACAAAGGAACATTCACATCAGCTAAAAGCGGAATGACCGGGGTATCAAAATAATACTCCATGGTATTAATCGCGATTTCCGGGTTAGAGCGGGAGACATTTCTGACTACTAGCTCAACTAGCTTAGGGTCAGCGTTCTTATTGAACATATCCCTCATAAACGGCGCGGAATTCTTTACAAAATCCTTTTTTAAAGGTTCGATGTATTTTATCTTATCTTGCGGAGTGGCCATATACTCAAAGTTCTCAAGGGTGTCAACTGCGACAAGCCCGATTACCTTGTCTTTAAGAATCCGATTTGCCTCCAATATTATTGTGCCTGACATGGAATGGCCGATAAGGATAGCCTTATCAACTTTTTCCGCATTCACCACCGCGGCTACATCCTCACCAAAGGCCTCTTGTGTATAAGCCTTTCTTTGGCGGCCGGACACACCGTGCCCTGCCAGATCCAAAGCTACTACTCTGTATTTTTTAGCAAAATATGGTATCTGTTTATACCAGACAGCGCGGCTTCCGCACCAACCGTGAACAAACACCAACGCCGGCTCCCCTTTCCCATATACAGAATAGGCTATTCGAACGCCATCCTTGGAAAAAGCGATTCTATTTTTTGCCGCCTGCGCATAGATTAAAAAAGCAAGCGCTACTAAAACAACTAAAATTCCTATATTGCGAAAGATTCTTTTCATTTAAGTTACCTTCCTCTTTGTCGATATTATATCCCTACAAACCAAAAATCCCAAGCCATTTTAGGGGTTGGGATTAAAAAACAGCGAACCGTCCACTTTATTTAATAAACTCGCTTAAATAATAAAGCAATTAATATAACTAAAATAGCAAGAAGAATTGAGAAAACTGCACCTAAATGATTAACAATTACCTCTTCTTTTGAATCTCCATGAGCAGCAATACAAAAAAATCCCATTAAAACTGCTAGCCCTGCAAGAATAACCATTATAATGGTTAACATATCTACTCTCCCCAATTCTTTAATATTATTCTAATTACTAATAATACCGCTAATTCCCTAGCCAAACTAGGATCCAAGCCCTTTTCGAGCTTGGGGATACCTGTTTTCACAATCATGTTAATTATAAACAGTTAAATACAATGTCTACGATTCTACGATTCTCTACAATTCTACGATTCGATTTTATGTCTACGATTTTTAGTATATCCTTATGGAGCAGATTGGGCAACTGGAATTTTTTTCAAAGCCTCATCTAAGTAGCTATTAACATATTCTTTGTTTTTATAAGTTGGATCAGATATCAATTTCTCCATAAGATCTTTTAGGATAGCTCTTACCCTAGAAGGACTCTTATCTTTATGTTCTTTAATTTGTTTATGCACAACATCTATTATGTCAGAAGGAAGATGAAAAGATATATTAATTCCTATTAGACTGGGGAACAAAAAACTAAATGCTTCTTCTGCTTCTTGTTTTCTTGGCGCTAAAGCTATATAATTATACAAAAAATCAGGCCGCATATAACAGCTCACAGGATATTTATCTCCAAAGACTTCCTTTACCGTTCTATAAGTAGAAACGTCCTTTGAAAGCCACCAAGTCTTGTATCCAATTATACCTGTACCAGATCTCTCATTATTAAGTTCTCTCAAATAATAAACACCAAGAATAACATGCGCATCAACTCTAGCATTTTGGCTATAACGTTTCAATGCTCTTAATTTATCAAACAACATAACTTCATCTTCTTGTTTTATTTGAATTCTTTTTGATTTATCAGAATGAAATTGAATCCCAAATTGATCTTTTAAGAAAACAATTAGATTGCTTTTTATGGTTTCTAAATCAGAGGTATTGGGATCAATGAAACAATCGAGAAAGTCTTTAAAGCTTGATGTTTTATTTCTCATTTTTGCATAAAAGTAAGCTCTAATCATAATTTCCTCTATATACAAAATTTCCATCTCATCTGTATATAAATCTTCATGATTTTTATATTGTTCATCAAAAATATTTTTTATTCTTAGAAAATGGTGGCTTAATTCATCAAGGATAACTTCGCTAATTATTAAGTCTACACCTGACTCATGAGCCCCCTTTAATAAATTCCAGTGTCTTCTATTCACTGGATCCAAGAAATACTCTGATAGGGCAGGTATTATTATTGAACTACACACATAAATATTAAGATTTGAAGCAATGGTATTAAAACATAAAGCAAGCTTTGGATCACATTGCAATAAAAATAACATCAAATATGTATGAGAAATTTTCTGTAAGAATTCCTTTTGTACCATACTGCCATCGTACACTATTGATCTTATGACTATTCCAATAACATTCTTAACGCGTTCTTTATCTTTAATTACAAGGCCACTTTCATCTACGGCTTTCAATATCAAATCGGGTAACTTTTTTTCTACTACCCCTACATCTTCACCTTTTAAAATAAAATCGGCAAATTCAATTCCTTGTTCAGAAAATATCAGGTGTATTATATTATTAACGAGAAGCATACAATCTTTAATTTTAACATCTTCTTCCTTCAGATAAATCTTAAGTGTATCTTCTATGCTATGCATAAATTTATCATACAAAACACTATCTTTTATATTTCTCTCTTTAATCTGCTCCCTTGTTTCATATGGTAAACAATAGCCATTTAACTGAGGATGATATTGTATTCTTCTCGGTTTTTTTGAAATGACTTTCAGCCTATCTCCAATCAGTCTATAAAGAACCTTTGGATCAAACTTAATAAGTTTTTGAATAGAAACTAAAATTTCTTTTTCTGTTTTTACTATACCCTTCTGTGGATCTGTATCTTCTAAAGCGAAGATTATTAAAGAATCTACTAATATCTGATCAATTCTTAAACTGTTTTTTTGAAGATCCCATTGCTGTCGCAGAAATATGAACAAGCGAGGATCGCTAAGTGGATCTGCTACTAAATAAGTTTTACCTGGTTTCTTAAAATCCTGGAGATATCTATCAGTAAATATATTAAACACTCTAATCGCACCGGGATAACCATTAATATTGCTAGAAAACCATTTTATATCTAGCACTTGTACTGGTTTCTTAAACTTTACCAACGCTTCATCAATAATCTTATATTGATCTGGAAAGGATTGGTTTGTAACAAAATATAATTTGTCATATTTAATTCCATTATCTTCAAGCTTTACAAGGGTACTCATAAGCTTAGTCTTAGGATTTTTTTGTATAGAAAACTGAAAAATATGCGTTTTCAAATCTTCCCTGCATTGTATGTATTCCAACCCATCTATGCCTTTATCCTTCAGTCCTCCTTGTGGAGCAAAATTATATCCAAAAACGTTTACTAAAAAATTACTCGCAAATTCTTCAAATATCCGACCGTCTTCTATTTTATCAATAACGAATTCGACATTTTCGGGGGTAATGCCTTCCATATTTCACCTCTGCTTTTAAACAAATTATAGAAACAGCTCTCTTTTATAGAAACCGTCCCTCGAATTGCGACTCTGATGTATGGCTATATACTAGTTATTGACCTTATTCTACCTCTGACAATATACTTGTCAACCAAAAATCCCAAGCTCTTTTCGAGCTTAGAATTAGAAACTACCGAGCCGTCCCCTAGTTTTACTAGTTTAAGAACTACTTTTCTTTTGACAAAACATTCTGAGTAGCATTAACTGTCTTCCCAGTAAAAAACTTACTTGCCCATAAAGAAACTAACAAAACTATGATTGAGAAAACGATTGCTATAATAATGCCTATTCTATTAATTCCAGAGTCGCTCATTCTCTCTGGCACCATTAAATTTATCATCTGAAGCAAAAACGCTAGAAATAATAGAATGCTACCTATTCTCGTATCCGACTGCTGTTCTGATAAACTCTTCATTAAATGTTTATTGTAGTTAAAGTAGGTACTAGATAGATTTGCTATATCTTTTACAGAAAGAATTAAGGAACTTTTTACTAAAAAAATGCTAGCGAATAAAGTTAACGTTAAGGCTGTTACTTGCATAAAAGATCTCACCATATCTCCTCCCAATATTTAAACTTACAAGGAAACGGTCCTTATGTTTTTTATTTAGCTGAGGGGAAAGATTTTCAGCTCAACTAACAATTATCCCCTCAGCTAAACATTCTCAAGCTAAATTTAAGTTGAGTCTTCGATCGGTGCTGATGGAGAATGCTGTTTTACAAAGTTTATCCCGGCAATGCAATCACTTTTATTAATATAACCTTCTCCGGAATCAGCGATTTTCTTACCATTACTTGCAAAGAATGTCCAACGGTACTCATAGCTACGATCTTTATAAACTACAAATTTGGCCATTTATCCTCCTCCTTTCTAGGGAATCATAACAAAAAGACTAACATAGAGCTACTATTAGTCAAAGGCAGATAAGGGCTCCCTCAACCGTTATTTTATCTTCTTTTATATTCTTTCTGACTACAACAACAAAAAAACCTTCACGGAGCGCTAATTTGCATGAGCAAATAGCTCGTGAAGGTTTTTCTTATTTTAAAGTGCAGGATTTACCCCTTCGTAACTTCAGACACTATCACTAAATTTTCAAATAGCGCATATTAGCACTCTTACTTCTATAGTGCTAATCTTACACCCCAAAAAAAATTTGTCAAGTTTTTTTAATTATTAAATTAGAGGGGGGCTCGAACCCCCAAATCGAACCGAAGTTCGACATCAGCGTTTTTCAGACGCCTAGACGCACCAATGCCGGTCTCTCCACTTAATATTATATCTCCGTAAACCAAAAATCCCAAGTCCTTTTCGAGCTTGGGATTCAAAGAATTAGAACCGAACTCTTTATTTACTAAATTTACTTCAACGGAGTTACAAACAAGGGCAAAGATCCTTCTCTTCTCCCGTCAATAGCCAAATCAATTGAATACTCGCCGTATTTTTCTAACTTCAGCCCTTGGATATTTAGGACTAAATTTGCTGAACCGGATCTCTGTCCATCTGGAAAATTTACATTTATAGGTCCATTCATTGGAGGAATTATATTTTTTCCATCTAAATCCACAAAGTTCACTGCAATCTTATGCTCTCCTCTTTCAATACTGTCAAATCTTATTCTTAAAGCAACCGCACATTGAGGATGTATAACTGGTATATTCTTAGCTCTAATTGTATCAAAAGCGCCAAGCATATTTAACTTACCCGTATCATTTGTTGCCGCATCGCATAAAGAATATACTTCTATATTCATATCTTTCTCCTTTTGCTATATTATACCCCCAATTAACCAAAAATCCCAAGCCATTTTTAAGCCTGAGATTCAAATAATTATAACCATCCCCTTATTTCGTCTCCTCGAAATATATTATAGTGGTAAACCTATTCTCGAAAGGAAATTAGCAAACCTCTGAGATATCTGTTCCCTAGCTAAAGATGGAACATTAAAGATAAAATTTTCACTTTTTGATTTTAAAAGTAGTTCTACATTTACAGCGAAATAATGCTTAAAATCAATAATTGATGAAGTAATAGAATCTTCGAATTCTAAATAATGATACCTTGGGAGTTGATTTTTTTTTAGTAACTTAATGTACGTCTTGCTACCCTTACTAATGTCTTGCATTTTCAAACTTAAATAGCTCAAATGTTCTCCATTATAAACATGCTCTGCATTATATAAAGGAGCTACGATAACTGAAAGCAAATGCTTGTCTTGTGTTTCCCCGGCAGCTTCTGCTCTATTAGTAAAATCTTGTTTAAGATCACAATCTTGAGTTAAAACTATAACCAAAGGAAATATTATTTTTGAGATCTCAATAATGCCTGACTTTTCAACTGCATACTCAACATATTCTACATCTTTAAAAATATCTCCCTGGCAAATTCTTCCTTCTTTTACTGGTATTAATTTAATCACTAATTATCTTCCCTCTTATGATATTACGCTTAGGCTTCGCTACGCCATATTTATCTACTTCCACTTCAGTTATATCTTTTACCAAATCTTCCTTATGGGGAATTTCAGAAGACTTAGTTCCTGTGTCATCAATATATTCTTCGGGAGGATCTTTCTTCTCTTGGTCCATTATATTATCTAACACCTATCTAATAATTCCTTAATTTTATCATGGAAAATTGTCAATTTTTGTTCTAAATTTTCTATCAAAATTAATTCGCTACAAGCGGCATCGAAATCTAAAATAAATAACTTTTGCTTTATGGATGCAGGAAAATCAGGATTATACATGCCGTACTGAAAACGTAAATTAAAGCTGTCGTAGTTTATAATTAAATTATGGAAAGCCCTGGAGATATTCTTTTTCTCTCCGGAATCTGGAATATTAAATATTGCTAATAAATTTTTATTTAAATATTCCTCCCACTCAAAATAATTATTATCGTTTAATTTGATTTTATTTATGTACCGTAAACCTAATCTCTTACCCTGCAAACCAGTATAATTTTTAAATAACTTTTCAGCTATCGGAATAAAAGTAAGTTTTAAATTTTTAAAGGAATCGTATTTCTTGAAAGCTATAAAAAACGATTGTTTTGATAAGCATAATCTTTTTTCCTTATCCTTACCATAGAAATTCCACTCTATCATCTTTTCTATTTTTGTTTCAATCGGTTGTCCACCTTTAATCTGGAATTCTTCTGCAATCGCTTCTCTTGGTTCAGCTATAGGAAATAACTTCATAATTTCCTGAATTAATTCTGTCGATAAACTATCCGACGGAATTAAATTTGGTGTCAAGAAATCAATCCGTATAATTGCTTGGTCGAGATAATCTTTAATAAAACTTTCTTTCATAATATTCTCCTTTTAAAAATATTTTTTACCAATACTTAAAGTTAAAAAATAAAAAGGCGCTCCTATCCTCCAAAGACACCTTACGAAATATTGTTATATTATTAATGTCATTTACTATTTTCCTTAGTAAGATTATTTTAGCCCTAAATAGTATCTTGTCAATGAAGTTATTCGCGGATGGCTTGGCTTAGTTTCGGAGCAGGGCGTAACGCAGGCGGAGCGGGCATGGTTCGCTCGCTATTTAGGAACTAGCGAGAGCGCAGCCGAGTAGCCGAGCGCGATTTTCCACGCTGGGGAAAATCGTGCGGCCCTACGAGAAACAAGACAAGGCCAGACGCGTAGGCGGCAGAACCCCGAGGCGTATGCAGAACCCGCTGATTAGAACGAGTAAATTGGCAGGGAAGTACTCTTTTTTCGTTTCTTTAGCCTTTTCTCAAGGGCGATTATATCATTCTGAACCAATTGAACACTCGCCATTCTTACGTTTGCGGGTAAATTTGGATTATTCTCATAAATTGCTTTAATACCGTGCAACTGCCTTGACCGGAGCCATAACGGATCAACTGGCTTTTGCTTAATCCTTTTCAAAATTTTCTTAAGTTCTTTGTTCATCTTACGCTTCTGCAACTTTATGCAGAACCTCCGAAATAAAAGTTTGATATTTAACACCTAGTTTTTGCGCCTTTTGCTTAATATTCTCTAAGTCATAACTGTTGACACGAATATTCAAAACGGCATCTTTTTTTCTCGCCTCAAGCGCGGCTGCTATTTCAGCAAACTTTTCTTTGCTTACGCTAACATATTCCCCTCTCAGCAATGCATCCTCAATAGACTTTTCTTGCTTAGTCAACTTGATTTTTCTCATCAGATCTCTCCTTCTTATAAAGTTTTGTGTATTTACGGCTTTGATATAAGGTCTTCAAAAATAAGTAAGTTTCTGTTTCCACGCAGGGTACTAACCAAATATAGTTTTTATATTCAAAAAGCAGCATTTGCTGATTTTGCCTGCGCGGATTGTCTTTAACATCTATAATCTTTGCGGTAACAATTTCCTCAAACGAAACACCTCTTGTACGCTTCAATCTTTTGCTCTTCAGCGGGTTCCATTTAAATTCCTTCATCGGTGCTTCACGCAATGGATTGTATATACAATTGTATCACACTTATAACCTTTGTCAAGTTTTTTCTCCTTTGCGTGCCTCCTTTCTACTCTAATAGACGTAGAAAGAGGAGAAATCTAACAGGCATTTTTTGGGTAACCGCTTGGCTCGGTAACTCCGAACTCAAACCTGGGGTGGGAGTGGGTAATTTTGGACTTAGGCTGGACAAAAACTTTTGGTAAGGAGAAAATCGGTTGGCCCGTTGGCTCAAACCTGAATAAAATATTTATGGTATCGCCAAGGGTAAAATAAAAAAGCGTCTACAGCTATAAAAGCCATAGACGCTTTTTTATTTTAAGGAGCACCGACCTACTCTCACATATCCTTACGAATACACTACCATCGGCCCTGAGGAGCTTAACTTCCGTATTCGGAATGGGAACGGGTGTTTCCCCCTCGGTAAAGGCACTCCAAGAAAAACCTCAACAACCACATAATCGCTTTGGGTACAAACTACTTCAATAAACCTAAGAGACCTAATTTTCCTTCACCTTCAGCTCTTTTGCAAGAAGAAGGCTCGGGATAATTTTCCCACTCTATAGAGGGAAAATTAAAGGCCAAGCCAGTCGGCTGATTAGTACGCATTAGCTTAAATCCTTACGGACCTTACACACTGCGCCTATCGAGGTCGTAGTCTACGACCAGCCTAATGGGGATACTTATTCTTGAGGGGGGCTTAGCACTTAGATGCTTTCAGCGCTTATCCCTTCCCAACATAGCTACCCGGCCTTTGCCCTTGGCAGGACAACCGGAACACCAGAGGTTAGTTTCTTTAGGTCCTCTCGTACTGAAAAGAACTCCTCTTCAAGTATCCTACGCCCACATCAGATAGAGACCGAACTGTCTCACGACGTTCTGAACCCAGCTCGCGTACCCTTTTAACCGGCGAACAGCCGGACCCTTGGGACCTTATACAGCCCCAGGATAGGATGAGCCGACAT